>Ga0315907_10000078_pt1 | contig 137464 bp, 127 predicted proteins | sample LakEriMetagenome_3_FD_203525 | JGI IMG/M metagenome (GOLD analysis project Ga0315907, IMG submission 203525) | Freshwater fungal communities from buoy surface, Lake Erie, Ohio, United States - Buoy 12 MA123 | ecosystem: Environmental > Aquatic > Freshwater > Lake > Lake biofilm | place: USA...
CTCGGCTTGCTTCAGGATTGCCATGATCTGGCTGTCGGTAAACCTTGATTGTTTCATTGCAGAACTCTCTTCCTCTATGGTTGAAAATTCTACTTCCGATCCCGTTTATTTGCAGGGGGTATTACCCTTTGTCTATCGCCTGAGCCCAATCAAATACAAAGACTGAATATTGCAAACTTTTGTTTGCAAGTGGGTGACGCCCATCGAGCCTTGTATTGGCTTGCCAGCACAGAATGGGAACCTCGTTTTAAGGGACAGCGTGATGAGTTGCTTGACCAAGGCTTGGAAGCTACGGGCCAAACCGAACGGCTAACCGCACTGCGGCAAGAACAATACAAGGCCAACCCATGCAAAGCCAACCTTCAAGCCCTGGCCAAAATTCTACCTGCTGAACAGGCCGAAGAATTAACACGCCATGCCTTGACCAGAGTTTTGGCGATTGACAACCCAGAGAGCCGGATAAGGGGCTTGGTAGAATTTAACGCCATAGACTTGGCTGCAGATGAAGTGCTTGAACATTCACCGCAACTGGAAGCGCTTTTTTATTCCACTTTGTTGAACTGGATCAAAAGATTTGAGGAGCACTGCAAAAACAATGAGAGCAAAGCAGTGTGGCTTGCAATGGCGCTGTGTTACCGCTGCCTGATCAAGCAGATTTTGCAAGATGCCAAATCAAAAATTTACCACCATGCGGTGAAGTACGTCAAAGCACTGCAGGGGCTCGATGCACAGGCAGTGCTTCACGACAGCTACGACTACAGCCCCCACCCAAACCACCTTCAGTTCATGAATGAACTTCGGGTACGGCACAGCAGAAAAACAGCATTTTGGCGGGAGTTGTAGAAATTCGCTTGTGGGCCGACCTTATTCAATGCGCCCCCGCCCATCTATTCACACAGCGAATATGAGGTACGCCATCCCATCCAGGCGTTCTTTGGTTTTTTCCCACTTCGGCATCACTTGGCCCATTAGCCGATAGAATCGCTCGCTGTGGTTATGCTCGGCGATGTGGCAAAGCTCATGCAAAATCACATAGTCGATGCATTCACGAGGCGCTTTAACCAATTGCGAGTTAAGGGTAATTCTGCCTTCAGGAGAACAACTACCCCATTGAGTTTGCATTGTCAAAACGCGCAGTGGTGGTGGTACATCAACCCAAAGGGTCTGCTCCAGCAAAACCTCCAAGCGCTTGGCAAAAACCTCCTTGGCCCGTTCTTTGTACCATTCAGTCAACCGCTCTTTAACTTTGTCGGCTGTCTTTACTCTTACAGAAACCTCCAGCTTACCGCATAACAATTTCACGCCTTGAACCTGCTCGGGGGCTTCAATCACTCTCAGCAGGTACTGTTTACCCAGGTAGTAATGACTTTCTCCACTGATGTACTGGCGTTGGGTTATGAATTGCAGTTGCTCTCGGAAGTCTTTGAGTTGCTTGTGTATCCAACGGGCCCGCTTTTTAACCGCCAATAAAACAGCTTCGCTGTCAGCATCCTCCGGAGCCAATGCTATTACCCGGCAATCGGGATGAACCTTGATCAATACCTTTCCAGTGGCGTGGGGTCGCATCACTCGCTCAAAGGCAATTAGCTCGTCACCATAGTAAAAACTCATGGTCTGGCTTTTGGGTTTAATCGGCACGTTCATCTGCTTACATCCGCTGTGGCACCGCTCAAACACCGTTTAACCCAACCCGGGTAATTTGAACAATCATCTCAACAATCTTCTTGGCCTGGTCCATACCACCACCAATTGCCTTACATTCCTGGAACATACGTGGCAGTAGTTTTTTGCGAATGTCTGCTTCAATGTTCTGCGGGTTAATCGAGTTCTCTGCCACAGACGTTTCTACCGCCAGGTCAATTTCAAAAGCAACTTTGACCCACTTGTCTTGCGCTTGCTGATCCAGCACGGCCAAAGCTTCCGGCAACACTTTTTTGAATACACCAAAGTAGGCTTGAGCGTGTCGATTCCCGGCAAAGGCATTGGGAATGTCGCTCAAGCGCCTTTCTTGCACTTGCGTTTCAAACTCTCGAAACAGCATGTACTGCTTCAAAGGGTGATCGAACAGTTTCTCGGCCTCTTCAATAGCCTGACGCAGCAATTTTGAAAACGCCTCCTGAGCATATGGGTCATCCCGCAGCTCTTGTTCAATTGTGCGTGTTACACGGGTTTTGATGATATCGGTTTCGTTTCGGGTTTTGTCTTCGCTCCAGTCTTGCGGCTGTTGCTTTTTCCCCATCTTGCCCACTTCATACACGCCTTCGGGTTCTTTAACCTCTACACCCACCACATGCTTGTCCAGCAGTTTTTTCACTTGTTCAGCATATACGTCGTAATCAATTTTTTCTCCCGCATCTTGCTGTGCCAGTTGGCGCAGGCTGGAAAACTGCTTCGCTGTTTCCTTGTAGTGGTTGCGATCCTGGTCGCTAAAGCTTTTGTCTTCAAAAAACGTGGCTGATTGCAGCGCTACCTTCAGGCAACTGGTGAAAGCTGTAACAGCCTCGTAAAAGTCATCGCGCACTTTCAGGTGTACATCGACCAGTTCACCTTCACGCTCTTCAATTTTTGGTACCAAAACCTGTCGCAATTGCTCAATGTCGTTCTTGTTTTTCACTCCATCGAATATCGCCCATAGTTGCTGGTAAAGCTGCGGCAGGCGCTTGTATTCTGTGCTCATTGGGTTGTAAAGCCCAGCGAGGTCGTTGATGTCATAACCCCCTTGGGTACGAGAGGCCAAATCCTGATATTTTTGAATGGTGGTATCCAGCTCGGCCAAAATGCCACGATAGTCGATGAGCAATCCAAATTTCTTCTTTGGGTGTAATCGGTTTACCCTTGCAATTGCCTGAATCAGGCTGTGCTCTTTTAATGGCTTGTCGATATAAAGCACGGCGTTTTTCGGCTCATCAAAACCGGTCAGCAGCTTATCGACCACAATCAAAATCTTCAGTAAATCGTCTTTGTCGAAGCGCTCAATCAGGTGTTTGGTGTAAGCCTGTTCGTCCTGGCTACCCACATTGTCTTTCCACCATTTGCTTACCTCTGGTGTGGTGGCTTCATCCACTTCCGTGTTACCTTCTCGGCTATCTGGCGGGCTCATTACTACGGCTGACTCAAACAAGCCTGCTTCATCCAGGTATTTTTTGTATTTTATGGCAGAAGCTTTACTGTCACAGGCCAACTGGCCTTTTAAACCCTCGTCGATATTCTTTGCGAAGTGGTTGGCAATGTCCAAGGCAATTAAACGAATGCGGTCATCGGCACTGTAAACCTGGCCTTTCTTGGCAAACTTGCGCTTCAGGTCGGCTTTCTGCCCATCGGTAAGCCCCTCAGTAATGCGCTCAAACCAACTGTCAATTGCCCTTTCATTCACATCCAGATCGGGAATGCGTTCCTCGTACAGCAGCGGGGTAACAGCTTCGTCTTCCACTGCGCGTTGCATGGTGTAAGCATGCACAATCGGGCCAAACTTGTTGGTGGTTTTATCGTCTTTTAACAGTGGCGTGCCAGTGAAGGCCACAAAAGCAGCATTGGGTAACGCCTGTTTCATACGAATGTGGTTTTCACCACCCTGGCTGCGGTGGCCTTCATCAATCAGCACAACAATGTCAGCGCTGTGGTTTACGCATTCCGGCATTTTGGTGGCGGTATTAAACTTCTGAATTAGCGAGAAGACAATTCGCTCTGTACCCTTGCCAATTTGCTCAGCCAAGCGTTTACCGCTGGTGGCCATTGCAGCTTCTTTGTCTTTTTTACCAGCCAGCTCGCCACCACTGGCAAAGGTTTTGCTTAGCTGCGTTTCCAAGTCTACTCGGTCGGTAACCACAACAATACGGCATTGCTTCAGGCTTTCATGCAAAATCAGCGCCTTGCTTAAAAACACCATCGTGAATGACTTGCCCGAACCGGTGGTGTGCCATATCACACCGCCCTCACGGCCACCCGTATGGTTGCGGGTATTAATGCGTTCAATCAACCGCTTAATACCGAAAACCTGTTGATACCGGGCTACAATTTTTCCAGCCTTTTTATCAAACAGCGTGAAGTAACGCGTCATCTCCAACAGCCGGGCTGGGCTTAGCAAACTAATCAGTAGTTGATCCTGCCCGGTCACAGCAAGCTCGCCTGCGGCAGTCAGGCCTTTGTACCAATCCAGGTCTTTTGAAGGTCGGTGGCTGAACAAACTTACCAACTGCTCGCCTGTCAGCTTTTTATTTTTGATGGCGAGCATTTCGGAATCAGAAATATCTTCTTCACGCCAAGCCGCCCAAAACTTGGCGGGCGTGCTGCAAGTGCCATAGCGGCCTTCATTGCCGTTTATGGAAAGCAACATTTGTGTATAGACAAACAACAAAGGTATTTCATCATGGCGCTGGTTACGCAGGCTTTGCGAAATGCCTTCCTCAATTGTGGGGCCTTTTTTGGCATTGCCGTTGGGGCGCTTGGCCTCAATTACTACCAGTGGAATACCATTCACAAAACACACAATATCTGGCCTGCGATTTTCCACACCGCCAGAACGGGTCAACGTGAATTCTTCGGTAAACACAAAACTGTTGTTGGCAGGGTTCTGCCAGTCAATCAGCGCAATGGTTGGGTTGGCTTTTTTACCATCCACAAACTCGGTAACCGAGATACCGTACAACAAGTGGTTGTACAAACGCTCATTGGCAATTAACAAGCCTTCATTGAGTGCAGGGCTGCACACCTCGGCAACCAGGTTGTCGATGGCTTTGTCAGAAAGTGGATGGCTTTTTCCAGCAAAGGTGAAAGTGCGCTTTTGAAGTTCACCGCGCAGCACCTGGCGTAAAACCACTTCATCGGTTTTGCCAGCACGCGCGGCCAGGGCCTGCTCAGGCGAAAGGAACGACCACCCAAGATTGGTCAACAAGGCCAGTGCCGGTAACTTGGCACTGTATTCTTCCTGAAACTTTGGTGTGTATTGTGTCATTCGTTATCTCTCTTCAAACCCTGATACCTGAGGTGCAGCCAAAATTAGCGTTGTTGATGGTAGCTGCTTAAATCACTGTCTAGAGACCAAACAAAGACCTCTCGCGTTGAAAATCGACTAACGCACTTATTGAATTCTTCAATAATGCTTAAATCACCAAAGCTAGTACCTTCACCGGTTTTTTGGGGAGACTTGTTTGCTCCTGCCTTATCTGGAAAGTTATCTATCCAAGTTAACACCTCAGCGGAGTTTGGAAATTCACTTGGTTGATAGGGGGCATCACCACTAAAAGCACCTTTTACAGCTTTGCAAAAACGCTGAGCAGTTTTACGTCTTGTTCCACCGTCACCGTTCTGAGCAATGTGATTACCAGTCTCAATAATAGTGGCCATGGGCAAAATGAAGGTCACACCAAGTTCTGCATACGCTGTGAAAGATGCAGTAACTGTATCCTTATCCTGATTTTTGCCGGGAACGTTTAGTAAATTTAGGAAAACCGACGTATCTATGATGCAAATAGAACTCATGCATCATCTCCCTGCATTTGGCTCAACCAATTCATGGCATTTAGTTTCTTCTGCTCAGGAGTAATGTGAGACTTTACAAAGCGATCTACAACGCCATTAGTGACCAATTCACCTAGTGGGCCTTGAGAAACTAGACCGGGATAATCAATTAAATCTGAAAGGCGTATAAGTTGACTGTCGCCTGTGATTTTGCTGCGGTAGCAAAACACTACATCCCCCAGAGATGAGTCCGGCAGAGCATCCATCAACGCAGGGTTATGTGTTGATAGCAACAAGCGAACGTTTCTTGCGTCAGCTTGTTGCCGCATAGTCGCTAGAAGTTGTTTTGCTCTTGAAGGATGCACACCATTATCAACTTCTTCAATCACTACCGTTGATCCTTCAGGCGCGGATAGTAAGGCTGCGGCAATAGCCAAAACTCTTAAGGTGCCGTCAGATAGAAGCTCTACTGACCACTTTCTGTCTTCATTGCCAAAGCTTTCAACCAACTCCAACGAGACCTTGCCCCGGCGGTCTTCAAAAAAGTTAATATCTTTAACGTCCTGCTCAGGAAGGCTTTTAATGAAGTCTATGATGACTGGTTTCAGAGCTTCGTCTTTCCACAAGGTGAAAAGCACGCCTGAAAGATTCGCACAGTCGCCACGTAAACGTTTTTCCGGATAACTATCACCACGCATTAGTGAAGGCACGGGGTCGAGAAATAAGGTATTTGAGAGCAGGTTTTGAAACTTCTCGGTGGTCTTTGGAATTTCTTGCTGCGCTTTCTTATGGCCTGCTTCAAACATAGCAGAAGACGCAAGTTGATTCAGAATAGCAATTTGGTCTGTGCAGCTTACCTGGGGTTTTTTCCCACCTCGTGCAAAGTTGTTATAAGCAACTCTTACGTCAGTGCCTAAGCCAGATGACTTTTGTTCAACTTTATATAAAGGAAAGTTTTCTTTTGGTGAGGTGATGGTCTCTTGCGAAATGTGTAACTCATCATCACGTAATGACACTTCAATCTCAAAGTGATTCCAATCTGCATCATCGGTTGTGCAACCCAGAGAAAACACAGTTGCGCTCAAATGTCCTAAGTCTCTCACTTGGCCACGAAGGATCTGTTCTGAATCATCAACTCTGTGTTTCAATACTGATAATTTCTGGCCTTGTGCCAGCCAAGCTAAAAAGCGGAAAGCTTCCAATGCATTACTTTTACCGGAAGCATTAGCCCCAATCATCAGCGTTAACGGTGACAAGTGTAAAACCTGATCTTGATAACTTTTGAAGTTTTGAATATGTATCTGGGTCAGCATTATGCAACCTCCTTATCATCAATTTTTACCCGGCGCTTACCCGTCAACAACTGCTGCATCAGTGCTTTTTTCTCTTTCTTTAATACATCGAGCTTCTGTTGCAAAGCAGAGATTTGCTGATCGGAGTTTGAAAGAACTGTGGCGATTTTTTGTTGTTCTTCCACATCAGGGTAGCTAATTTTGAAAGATGATAAATCTCCTTGATTTATGGATGGCACTGCACCTTCTTGCACAAACCTTGCGAAATCTATGGCTAGAAGAAGTTGATACAAAAACTCTGTGTCTGCAGCGTTGGACGGAACTGCGGCCATCATGTTGTTATCAATAATTGTCGGCCTTGAAAGAATCCTTCTTCTATTGAGAAGCAGGGCAGCCCCAACCTTAGCAAAAATGATAGAACTTTTTGGGAAAGGTTTTGCTTTCATCAGTTTAGCGGTCTCAAAGCTCACCCAATTATTTGAGTATTTAATGCTTCTTTCATTGCCAAGCAAGTTCATGTCACTAACTTTAATGAACGGTAAATCACCTATTGATTGGCCTTGATAGACCTCCTTGAACGCAGAACCGCCTTTGAATGCGCAAAGTTCTCCAAGTCGACCGTGAATCCACTCCCCTTCAAACCTAACCCCATTCTTATCCAGCAGACGTTTTTTACAGGTGAGCAGTTGTTGCATCAGGGCTTTTTTCTGCTGCTGGCTGTTTGCGAGCGCTTGCTCAGTGATGGTGATGGCCTGATCCCAAGTGGAGAGGATTTGGGCGATTTTTTTCTGTTCAAGTAATGAAGGAGTTAGTATCGGAGTATTTTCCAGAATGCCTTTGTTAATTTTTACCATTGTGCTGCTGCTACCAGCTGCGCAATTTTTAAAATAGGCTCGAACTTTTGAACTCTTTAACTGCTGTTCAATGAAAGATTTGTCCACCTTATTTTGATTTATCCGAAAGCGCATCATCAGGTCGGGATATGAGCAATTATCGACCTCTCCTCTAAAGCGAACAGATCTTCCAACCTTGTCAGGAGTGTTTGAACGACTAACTAAAAAGTCATCTATTTCTAAAAGATTCTTTAAAACTTTTTCTTCAGGAGAAACGGGCTTAATTTCGGAAGAATTAATTCCTTCTTCTCCTAGTGCGCCCAGTCCTAATACCCAATATCCTGTTTCTGACTCAGCGGGGTTAGGTGAAAAGCCGTTCTTAATGGAGCCTTCTAGTAGGTCTTTTAATGGCGAAAGTTTCCAATTGCTAGGCACCATAACCAAGCTCCCCCAAATACTTAGCCATCTTGGTTTCCAGTTCAGTCAGCTGCGCTTTCAGCTTTTCACGCTCGCGGCGCACGGCCATCAAATCAATTTCTTCCTCTTCTTCAAAAGTGTTCACATAGCGCGGTATGTTCAGGTTGTAGTCGTTCCCTTTAATTTCATCAAGGTTGGCAACGTAGGCGTACTTATCAACATTCTCGCCAGCCTTGTAAGTAGCAATAATTTTTGCAATGTTCTCTTCGGTCAGCAGGTTTTGGTTTTTACCGGCTTTGCATTCGCGGCTGGCGTCGATAAACATTACCTTGTCGTTGCCCTTGCTTTTTTTGAAAATCAAAATCGCTGCGGGAATACCTGTGCCATAAAACAGTTTTTCTGGCAGGCCAATCACGGCATCAAGCAGGTTTTCTTCAATCAACTTTTGGCGAATACTGCCTTCGCTACTGCCACGGAACAACACACCATGCGGCACCACCACGCCCATGCGGCCAGTTTTTGGTTTTAGCGTTTCAATCATGTGCAGAATGAAGGCGTAGTCGCCCTTGGTTTTCGGCGGTACGCCACGGCGAAAGCGGCTGAACTTGTCATTCTCGGCTTCATCGTGGCCCCATTTGTCCAGGCTAAACGGCGGGTTGGCGGTTACGATATCAAACAACATCAGGTCGCCATTTTTATCCAGCAGCTTGGGGTTGCGTATGGTGTCGCCCCATTCAATTTTGTGGTTGTCTTCGCCATGCAAGAACATGTTCATTTTGGCCAGCGACCAAGTTGAACCTATGGCCTCCTGACCATACAGGGCGTATTGCTTGCTGCCGTGGTTGGCCACAACCTTGCGCCCACATTTCATGAGTAGTGAACCTGAACCACAGGCCGGGTCACAAATGCTGTCGCCGGGTTGCGGGTTTAACAGTTCAGCAATCAGGTCGCTCACTTCAGGTGGGGTATAAAATTCACCGGCTTTCTGGCCACCGCTGGCCGCGAAGTTTTTAATCAAGTATTCGTAGGCATTGCCAATTACATCCAGCGTGCCCACACGGCTGGGCTTTAGGTTCAATTCTGGTTTGGCAAAATCTTCCAAAAGGTGGCGAAGAATGGTGTTCTTTTGTTTTTCTTCGCCTAGCTTGTCGGTGTTGAAAGATATGTCTTGAAACACGCTTTTACCAGCATCTTTTAGCTTGGTGCCGTTGGCTTCTTCAATTGCATGCAGTGCCTGGTCTATGCGCTCGCCGTTACCGGCCTCAAAGCGGCGTTCATACAGCGCATAAAAACTGGCCGCCTTGGGCAGTACAAAGCGCTCGGTTTTCATCATCTCTTCGATTAGTTCGGGCTCGTCTCCGTACTTGGCTTTGTAGCCATCGTAGTGGTCTTGCCATACATCGGATATGTACTTCAAAAACAGCATGGTCAAGATGAAGTCTTTGTAGGTATCGGCGCTGATGGTGCCACGGAAGGTATCGCAAGCGCCCCACAGCGCTTTGTTGATGCTGTCCTGGTTAATCTTGTCGTTCATTAATTGTTGTCCTTGTTTTTGCTGTCGCTCAATTTGTTCGCAGCGGTCTCTAGTTGTTTGATGCTTTTCTGTGGTGCAGGCAGGTTTTCGGGCATGGTACCGCCCAGCTCCGCAATGGTTTGGCGAACTTTTTGGCCTACTTCATAGTGGGTTTGGTTTGCCTGCTGTTTGTTTTGAACATTATCCCGGCGCAGCTTTTCTTCTGCCTGGGTGGCGCGGAATAAATTCGCAGCCAGTTCTGTTGACCCCATGTGGTCGAGAATCTTCTGGCTTTTCTTAAGCCCTTTTCGAGCGTGAATGGCTTTTTGATCCAATCCACCGTACAAGCCTCTGTAGCCGTGGTTTTGGAAAATAGCGAAATCAAGGTTGGTTTCAACACCAGCCTGTTGGGCGGCTTCAACAAGTTGCTTGTTGTGCTCTTTAAGCTCGTTGCGCAGAAAAAGCCGTTTCTGGTCTTCTTTAAGTTGCTGGAACACGCGGTCATCGGCCAGCTCTTGCCGCCTGGTTTGCACGGCAAAGTAGGTTTGACCCGCAGCAATCACCGGCTTGGTTGGGTCACCGTTTTGCACAACCAAATAGCAAGCGTAGCGAGACAATTTGACATCAGGCACCTCTCGCAGTGCCCCGGAACCAATTGCGACCATTCCGAGTATGTCCTCGAAATGGTCTTCGATGGCGTGCCCACTGTTTGCACAAGCTTCTTTTGCCTTGGCGATAACGGGTTGAAAATGCCGGTATTCGGAATAGCCCAATAACTTGGATATGGCCCTGGCCGACCAAAATTCGGTGCCGTTTTCGTCAATTTGCTTGAGTTGTTCGAATAACTGATGCTGCTCGCTCACAATCTTACCTCTTTGTTTTCGAATAGTTCTTTCGCGATGGCGCTCATTATGCTTTCGCCATTTGCGATCAATTTTTGCAGCAGTTTTTGTTCTTCAAGCAGTGTATTGGCCATGGCAACAATCGCTTGCTGTTTTGCTACGGGCGGAACAAGCACTGGGGTATCTTCCAGCACACTGCGACGAATACTTTTGGTTAACGTGCCTTCTGCATTTTGCTCAAAGTAACGCTGAGCCGGAGGCTGATTCAACAACCAGGCCATAAACTCAGGCAGAACGCCCTTCTTTTTCAAACTGATCACAAAGAAATGCGGTGCCGCAACAGCCTGCTTGCCTGTGAAGGCAAGTGAATCATCCACCAGCACGGCATAGTTGTGGCTACCGCGTGCCGCCACCAAAATATCGCCTTGGGTAAGGTAATCGGGTTGTCGCTTGCCAGTCAGCTCTGTTTCCGTACAACTTGACCAGCGAATACCTTCGGTTAGGAAAACATCCTTCATTTGAACAGCCATTACATCTGAGCCAGGCTCTTCAGGAATTTTGCCCCGAAATGGATAACCCGCATTGATGGTTGCAATCTGCTTGAGCTTCAATTTTTTACGTCATAAATGATGATGCATTAATAATCTATCAATCATTTTTGCATGTCAAGCAAAAAATGCTTCATCACAGTTGATGCAGAAAAACTTACCTTTATATTGTTTTCGGCGTAAGAGTTAAATACGAGGTTAAAACTTGGCGAGATGGCGTTTTGTCTACATTCGTAGTAGCCACTGAATCAGGTTCAAGCCGCGAACTGGGGGGGGGAAGTGGCAAGTCATCAATGTTCATCACATCGATATTAACCCTCACACAGTTTGCAGCAACTGAAACATCTTGAGAGACCATCAACCCGCATCGCTTGGTCTTGGCTGTAGCAACTATTTGCCTATCAATCTTTATCTTTTGCCATGACTCATCAACACCATCTTTTCTGTCCTTTGATCCATTGATCGCCGCCCTATCCAGCAACGAGCATTCGTAGGCCGCGGCAAGATCGAAGGGAACAACCTCAACAAATCTCTTTGATTGGAATTCCTTTAGGGCTTCCACGCAAGCCCTCTCAGCCTTGATCAAGAACTATGCGTAGACGGGAGTGGGGATCACCAACTTTGACTTAGCACGATCGACATTCGCCAGAAAAAAATTGAGCTTTGCCCTGGTTTCTTCCCCAAAAACCTAACCGTTAATGTCCAGTACACAAATTAAAAAATTGGTATCAACACATATAGATTTGTGGAGCGCCTTGATTGTCAATTGCACCCCCTGATATCAGCAAGAAATCCCAAAGGCTTTTCTAAAGACAACCAATCATGATTTTGTTCACCAGAAAATCTGGAAAAAATTTCAGATGGAAGATCAGAGGAGAGTACTTCGAACGCAATTGCAGTACAACGATTTGACTCTGGCATCCAACCTTCCTCGCCCCTGACCCAATAGCCCTCTACGGAGAGCCTTATTGGATCGGCTCTGAAGTACTTCAAAATTTGTCTCGCTAGGGCTTCATTTCTTACCAAGAGTCTAATGTCGCGTTCGTGATGATCGACGATGTGGAGATGCATTGTTTCATCCCTACCGGAGATTCCCAAAACCACACCATCTACCTCACCTGACATCTGCACGCGATAAACCTCAGGATCAGGCCTGGGATGATTCAAAAACAGATACACCACATTGCTATCGGGATCAATCAATTCGGCTTTAACGTGACGATCTGCAACAAGCATAGAATTTATTCCAGCCAGAGCTCTTCCAGGCCTACTATCCGGGTTGTGTTTTGCTTGCGTAATGCGAGCTAGCACATCCACGACATCGGAAGTTCTTACTGCCGCCACGATTCCAACGCTCTTGTTTTTGACCGCTTTGAATACAGGCTTATTGTCCTTACCTAACAGATCCGCAAATTTGGACAAATACTCACCCAAACGATCCATAGGGATCAACGAAGGCTTCGTTCCCAGAATCCGTAAAGTGAAAGTAGTTGGCTTGTTTAGTTTCATGATTCCAGAATACTAAACTGATGCAATGAAAAAAAAAGCGAAACGCAACCTCGTTTATTGCACCGGTCTGATCTGGACAAATGAGTGAGCGAAATGAAGCGGGCTAAAAAAGCTAGAGTTCGTTTTGCGGAACTATTCGGCTTTTGCTGAACTAAAAACGAAAGGCCCACATTGCTGTGGGCCTTGCTGTATTTGGCTCCCCGACCTGGACTCGAACCAGGGACCTGCGGATTAACAGTCCGTCGCTCTACCGACTGAGCTATCGGGGAAAGAGCCGAGATTATAGCAGCGAAATTTTTTTGTGCAACCCTATTTGGCCTGTTAACACCCAAATTGGGCAAATCATTTAAAAAAACTTCGCTACCTGCCTAAACATTAGGCAAACAGGCCACTAACTGGCCATTAACCCAGTGCTTTCGCAATGCGCTCGCAGGCTTTTTCCAGGTTACCCATGCTGGTTGCAAAAGAAATGCGGAAATAACCTTCTGCACCAAAAGCAGAACCTGGCACTACTGCAACACCGGCTTCCAGCAAGTAAGCAGTCAACTCCAAATCATTCGCAGCTTTAATTTTGCCTTCAGCAGCCAGCTTCGCAATCGCCTTGCGTGCATCCACAAACGCATAGAAAGCGCCTTCTGCTTTCAAACACTGAATAGTAGGTACAGCATTCAATGCCTTGGTTACAAATTCGTTGCGCTCACGGAATGCAGCCACCATGGGCTTTAAGCAATCCTGGTCGCCATTCAAGGCGGCTTCAGCAGCCACTTGTGAAATTGAAGTGGGGTTGGAAGTGGACTGGCTTTGCAAATTGGTCATTACATCAATCAACTTGGCTGGGCCTGCGGCAAAACCAATGCGCCAGCCAGTCATGCTGTAGGCCTTGGAAACGCCATTCAGCACAACAGCGCGGTCTTTCAGAGCTGGGCATGCATTCACAATATTCACAAACGGCACACCAGTCAGGTTAATGTGCTCGTACATGTCGTCAGTGGCCACCAAAATATTGGGGTGCTTCAACAGCACTTCGCCCAGCGCAGCCAATTCGGCCTTGGTGTATACAGCGCCCGTCGGGTTGCTGGGGCTGTTGATCATGAACATTTTGGTCTTCGGCGTAATGGCAGCTTCCAGTTGGGCAGGCGTAATTTTGAAGCCCTGCTCAATGCCTGCAAACACCAATTTGGGCACACCACCTGCAATTTCAACGATGTCGGCGTAGCTTACCCAGTACGGCGCCGGAATTACTACCTCGTCACCATCGTTAATCGTGGCCAGAATCATGTTGAAAATACACTGCTTGCCACCTACACCAACCACAACTTCGTTGGGTTTGTATTCCAGGCCATTGTCGCGCTTCAGCTTGGCGATTACGGCATTTTTCAGGCCAGGGGTACCGCCAACGTTTGTGTATTTGGTGAAGCCGGAATCAATTGCTTTCTTGGCAGCTTCCTTAATGTGGTCGGGTGTATCGAAGTCGGGCTCCCCTGCGCCCAAGCCGATAATGTCTTTACCCTCGGCTTTCAGTTGGGCCGCCTTGGCTGTCACGGCAAGTGTAGGGGAAGGTTTGATCGTAAGTGCGCGATTTGAAAGCATGATTCCGTTGTCTTGGAGTGAAAAAAGAAAATGTCAAGTCTGGAAATAAAACTAATTTCCGACCATAATACAAGATTGGCTTAGCACAAAATGCTACGAAATTTCTGCTGAAGTTTCTACATTTGCCAGCCCAATGATGCAGTTCTGCAATTCTACGGCATTGGCCAGAAGGTTCAACCCGTTCGGGTGATCAATGGTCAAAACAACCGTGCTTTGTGGTTGCGCTGCATCACGACTAGCAGTTTAACATGGCCCCAGGATTCATCAGTTACCCCAACAGTCCGTTCGAACTTTACCAGCCCTACCCGCCGGCTGGCGACCAACCGACTGCAATAGTAAAACTGGTCGAGGGCGTCAACGACGGCGAAGTGTTCCAAACCCTGCTGGGTGTTACGGGTTCTGGCAAAACCTTCACCATGGCCAACGTGATTGCCCAAACCGGCCGCCCTGCCCTGGTGCTGGCCCCCAACAAAACCCTGGCTGCCCAGCTGTACGCCGAAATGCGCGAATTCTTCCCGAAAAACGCGGTTGAATATTTCGTGAGCTACTACGACTACTACCAGCCAGAAGCCTACGTGCCCAGCCGCGACTTGTTCATCGAAAAAGACAGCTCGATCAACGAGCACATTGAACAAATGCGGCTTTCCGCCACCAAAAGCCTGCTGGAACGTCGCGATACCATTATCGTGGGCACAGTCAGCTGCATTTACGGCATTGGCGACCCTTCTGATTACCACGCCATGATTTTGAGTATTCGCCATGGCGACAAATTCAGTCAGCGCGATATTCTCAAGCGCCTGATCGCGATGCAGTACAAGCGCAACGATCTCGATTTCACGCGCGGCACCTTCCGCGTTCGGGGCGATACAATCGACGTATACCCCGCCGAACATTCGGAACTGGCGGTTCGAATTGACCTGTTCGATGACGAAATTGACGGCATTCAGTTGTTTGACCCGCTCACAGGCAAAATTCGCCAAAAACTGCCTCGCTTCACCATTTACCCCAGCAGCCACTATGTAACGCCACGTGCCACAGTGCTGCGCGCCATTGAAACAATCAAGGAAGAACTGCGCGAACAGCTTGATTTTTTTGTAAAAAATGGAAAACTGGTTGAAGCACAACGGCTGGAACAACGCACACGGTTCGATCTGGAAATGCTGGCCGAGCTCGGTTTTTGCAAGGGAATCGAGAATTACAGCCGGCACATGTCGGGCGCAGCCCCTGGCGAGCCACCGCCTACCTTGATTGATTACCTGCCCAAAGACGGCCTCATGATCATTGATGAAAGCCATGTAACCATTGGGCAATTGGGCGGAATGTACCGCGGAGACAGGTCTCGCAAGGAAACACTGGTTAACTTCGGCTTTCGTCTACCATCTGCCATGGACAATCGCCCCTTGCGTTTCGAGGAATTCGAGTCCAAAATGCGGCAAACAGTGTTTGTTTCAGCCACGCCCTCGAATTACGAGAAAGAGCATTCCGGTCAAGTGGTTGAACAAGTGGTGCGCCCCACTGGGTTAATTGACCCGGTGATTGAGGTGCGCCCTGCCACAACCCAGGTCGATGACCTGCTCAGCGAGATTCACGAACGAACTCGCGCTGGCGATCGAGTATTGGTCACAACGTTGACCAAGCGCATGGCCGAAGACCTCACTGATTACCTCAGCGACAATGGCGTGCGCGTGCGATATTTGCACTCGGACATTGACACCGTTGAACGCGTTGAAATTATCCGAGACCTGCGTTTGGGTGAATTCGATGTGCTGGTGGGAATTAATTTGTTGCGCGAGGGCTTGGATATTCCGGAAGTGTCCCTAGTTGCAATACTGGACGCTGATAAAGAAGGTTTTTTGCGCAGTGAACGCAGTTTGATCCAAACCATTGGCCGTGCCGCCCGCAATTTGAACGGCAAAGCCATTTTGTATGCGGACCGAGTGACCGATTCAATGAAACTTGCCATTGGTGAAACCGAAAGGCGCCGAAACAAGCAAATTGAATTCAACACAGCAAACGGCATTACACCGCGTGGTGTGAACAAGCAAATCAAGGAACTTATTGATGGCGTGTTCGATCCAAACGCTTCCAAGCAACGCAAGGCCGACAAGGCCATGGAAGTGGCACCGCTGGGTGAAAAGCAGTTGGCCAAGGAAATTAAACGACTTGAAAAACTGATGCTGGACCACGCGAAGAACCTGGAGTTTGAGAAAGCGGCCCAGGCCCGCGACCAGTTGGGTTTGTTGAAAGAACAATTGTTTGGCAGCAAAGGCGACTCGAATGTGTCATCGCTGGAAGCCAAACGCAGCGCCTGATAAAGCCATGCGGCGCGCTATATAGGTTTTAAGAGTTTTACTTTAATGGGTTCAGGACAATAGGAAGCCAATATGAAAAGCAAAGTTTTGTTTGTGTGCATGGGAAACATCTGCCGCTCACCAACAGCGGAAGGCGTTTTCAGGCAGATGGTAAGCGAAGCGGGGCTTGACCATGAAATTTCTGTTGAGTCAGCCGGCACACATGCCTACCATTTGGACAAAACACCCGATCCCCGCGCAGTAGCGGCTGCCGCCAAGCGTGGTTACGACCTGTCCAATTTGATTTCACGCCAGGTAACCGCTGAAGACTTCCGCGACAGCGATATGATTCTGGCCATGGACTGGGACAACATGAGTCTGCTGCAGCAACAGTGTCCACGCCAGTATGCGCACAAAATTCAGTTGATGATGCGCTACGCCACTGAACACGATGAAGCCACGGTGCCCGATCCCTACTACGGCGGCCCAGATGGTTTTGACACAGTATTGAACTACATTGAAGACAGCTGCACTGGCTTGTTGGAAGTGTTGCGCAAGCGTGTGTTTCAATTCGCCGCGGCCTGATCATCAACCCACTAAAAAGTACAGTCCGATTAATCGCCTCCCCCTGTCCTCCGCACACTGACGTGCGGACGGCCGGCTGCATACTCGGCATTTCAAGTTATATCATCGCAAAACAGCTGATCGAAACAGGAAAACTTGATTCTTTCGGGCTACCCATGGCCAACCTGGCCATGTCATCAGCACTGACATTGGCCGACGCATTGAAAAAATTGTGTTTGCCACTCACTGAGCGTGATACTGAACCCGACACCTCCACAACCAGGCAGGCCCCCTCTCCAATTACAAGCGCAGTTCAAAATGTAGCCTCGGCCCTTAGCTTGGCAGGTTCATCGGGTTTGCTTTCCAATTGGGTTTTGAACAAACAAGCTGGCGACACCGATGCAGCAAACGTTAAAAGCCTGATAGTACCTGTTGCCTTTGCCAATGCGGCTATTTTCAAGCTTGTGCTTAACAGCGGCGCCGTACCAAACAAAGCGCTACCGCCTGCCAAGTGTATTGCCCTGACCGGCATGATGCTGGGCTCAGCGCTATTTGCCGAACTCGCGCTAACTGAGCGTGAGGATATTGCATTGTTTGCTGTGTCATGCGCTTTGTGTGCAGGGCTATTGCCGCAAACCTTGATTGCCATCAGGGATGTATTTTTGGCCTTGTCAAACAGGGAAACTGGGCGGACGCCCCAAAATGCCGGGGAAATCGAGTTGACAAACGATACTCGGCATACAGCAATAACCGTGCCCCTTTATCAAAAATAATCCTGCGTAAGCCCTTTTCAGACTTTTAAGACGGGAACGGCCTTATTAAGGTTGATTGGCTACCACTGAAAAAGATTTGCCTTATCAGGATTGCTGGCATGAAATTCACCAATTCTAGCCAGCGAGCTGTCTGACAATCCGCAATACACGAGACCAACAGACTTCAAATTGCGATGAGTTGTAAGCACGTCAAACAAAGGTTCAACGGCTGGTTTTGCCGCGAGCTTGTCAATTAGTAGGGACCCGGCGGTGTCTCCCAACTTGCAATTTGGCAGCAGAAGGTGCTGACTATGGGAATGCACAACCAAGGCATCCGCGAGAATTTCCAAATCTGTCAAACAGAGAACCTGATTACTCAAATCAACTTTGGTGATTGACGAATCATTGCTCACCAAACGACTACAAAAAACTCTCGCTTGTGGACTGGTAACCCTGGGCTCCGAACGGGAATTGAAATCACGCACCCGATTGAAAATTGCGTTATTGCTTTTACTCAACAGCACCAGTGTTGCCTGATCCTGCAACCTGCTTGAAGTGCTGGCCAAGACTATCGACTCGATCAGGTCGTCAGATAGCCTTGCACGTTGATCAAGCTCGTTGCGCTGGGAAGAGGTGCGCGCAAAATTTGAATTTGTTTTGTTGATCACTGAACTGGTTGGCGAAAAATTATTATTTTACTATGCACCTTGGGCCGCCCGACGAATCGACTGTACCTCATCGTCGGCCAAATATCCCATATAACCATTTGCGATTAAAGCAAGCTTGTAAAAAGTTTGAAAAGGAATGTTCTTGATTTGCTCCGGGGCCTTGAAACCATTAACCCCGGCGCTGTAATCAATTAGGGAAACTTTCTCCAACAACTTGCTGCTTAGGTCAATCAATGCAGTTTCCTTTTCCGCCTCGCTAATTTTTGAAAGCGCCACCTCCAATTCATTAGGGGTTCTCGCTCTGCCAGTTTCATGATCGAAAGAATTTTGATGTTTAAGCCAGTCAAGAAACACCGGGTGCGTAGTGCCCTTACCGTCACCCCCGGTGCTTAGAAACTCGCCAGCGAGCTTGTACCGTTGACAAGCCATTACAACAACTGTCTGCAACGCTTCTTCAAGCACCTTTTGTTCAATGTTCGAACCGCCTGTGGCCCTTAATGAATCGGACAACTCTGCCATGGCAACATGGGTAATGTCCCATGGCCACAGTCGCACGGCCACCTCATTGTGAGGCACCCGCCCCTCACCGTTCGCCTGCGAAAGTGCTCCCGCCCAGGTTTCAACCTTATTGCTGAATTCATCGAGACTATCAAGCGTTGTACTGCTTTCAAAAACATCACCCTCAAATGCATCACCAAGCTGACTTTTAATTTTCGCCAGATGATCCTGTTCGAGCGGCTTTAACAAAGAACGTTGATGGGTATTGTTCTTCAAGACCTTAATCAACTGGCCCGGAGTGGATTTCTTTTGAAGGTCTGAGAAGGATTTCAGTTCCGCTTTGTCTCTCCCAAAGGCCTTGTTTGAAGCAAAACTCTGGAAATGGGAAAAACTCTGACGGGCATAGCTTTAAGAATCCGGTTTGGGACTTAAACGGGTTGCAGCAGAATTAAATTTTTTAGGCACTGCGTACACAACCGAGGGCAGACCAAACCATTCCTGGCGATCTTGCCTGACCGATATCAAATTAATCGGAACATCGGGTTTGATCAAGGTAGCAGGGGTGATTACGATATCAAGGTTTTCTGAGGCGTTTTTCAGCAAACGGAATTCAGCATCGGCCAGAGCCTGAAGATTTCTAGGCGACTCCTGCGAGTCATCCGCATTAGCGGCCCCCGCCTGCTTGGCCGACAAATCTGGCGCTTTTCCCCGATTGGTGAGGGTGCGAGCCAAATAAGCAACATCTTGATCTCCAAAATCGTACAATCCGGCAGATTTCGCGTGATCCGTATCAGTCAATTCAACAGGTATCAACTCCTCCAATTTGCGCGCAATCAAATAGGCCTTGCCATGCGGCGTTTTCTGGCTCAAATAAGCGTCTCTCAAACTGAAGTGTTCATCCTGAAGTGTTCATCCGCAATCGCGGTGAAATTCTTCTTGAACGAGTTATTCAATCTTTCAAATGTCGCCTTTGCATCAGCTATCCGGGTACGACCTGGAGAGGCCGATTGTGTTGGAGCCAACTCCGTGTTGCGGGCCAACGAATCAGCGGCGTTCAGACTACCAGTCATCTTCATGCCAAATTCTCCAAAACTTGTTTCCTCTGACAGCCGAATAGGCCCCCTCTTACCCTTCTTGCCTGTACTCCGGTGCAAATCATGAAAATCAGTGCTTTCGATGCGCTTCAAAGTTCCAAAAAACAAGGCCGTTTGGCAGGGAAACAGACAGGAAAATAATGTTAATACTTGAGCAAAACAGTCAACTTTGCTATACTTGACAAAAATAGTAGGAATTAACTGGAAGGCTTTCAAAAAGGGTTGCCATGCGATTAACCACCAAAGGCAGATTTGCCGTTACAGCCATGATTGATCTTGCTTTGCAGCAGGACACAGGGCCTGTTTCGCTCGCTGGTATTAGTCAGCGCCAGAACATTTCCCTGTCATACCTGGAACAATTGTTCTCCAAGTTGCGCCGCCACGAGCTGGTAGAGAGCGTTCGCGGCCCCGGTGGCGGTTATCATATCGCCCGCACCCTGAAAGAAGTCAGCGTTGCTGACGTCATTCTGGCTGTCGATGAACCCTTGGATGCAACCCAGTGCGGTGGTAAAGAAAACTGCACTGAAGAAGGTCAATGCATGACACACGACCTGTGGAGCAGCCTGAACACCAAAATGTTGGAGTACCTGGGCTCTGTTAGTTTGCAGTGCCTGGTTGACCAGCACAAACAGAAAGAAAAAGAGAAAGACGCAGAGCGAACCATTCAGTTTCGTGAAAGGCCGTTGGCTTCTAATGCCGCAGCGGCCACACACATACAGCACACACATTAAATAGCAGTTGATTGGAGCAAACACATGACAAAGATGCCGATTTACCTCGATTACAGCGCCACCACGCCAGTGGATCCGCGCGTAGCCGACGCCATGATCCCTTTCCTGCGTGAAAGTTTTGGCAACCCGGCATCACGCAGCCATGCCTATGGCTGGACTGCGGAAGAAGCGGTTGAAAAAGCCCGTGAAGACGTTGCTGCATTGGTGAATGCAGACCCTCGCGAAATCGTGTGGACATCGGGTGCCACTGAATCGAACAATCTGGCTATTAAAGGTGCAGCATTGTTCTATGGCGAAACCAAGGGCAAGCACATCATTACCGTGAAAACTGAACACAAAGCCGTGCTGGATACATTCCGCGATCTGGAACGCCACGGCTTTGAAGCAACCTACCTGGATGTTCAGGAAAACGGTCTGATCAACATGGATGCCTTGAAGGCCGCCATTCGCCCAGACACAGTGCTGATTTCAGTCATGTTTGTGAACAACGAAATTGGCGTGATTCAAGACATACCCGCAATTGGCGAACTGTGCCGAGAAAAAGGCATTATTTTCCACGTAGACGCCGCACAAGCCACAGGCAAGGTTGAAATTGACCTGCAAAAGCTGAAAGTGGATTTGATGAGCTTTTGCGCCCACAAAACCTATGGCCCCAAAGGCATTGGTGCCTTGTATGTGCGCCGCAAACCCCGCATTCGCATTGATGCGCAAATGCACGGTGGTGGCCATGAGCGCGGCATGCGCTCAGGCACCTTGGCCACACACCAAATTGTGGGCATGGGCGAAGCATTCCGCATTGCCAAAGAAGAAATGGACAGCGAATTGCCCCGCATGAAGGCCCTACGCGATCGTTTGCTGAATGGTTTGAAGGCCATCGACGAAATTTACGTGAACGGCGATTTGGAAAAGCGCGTGCCCCACAACCTGAACGTGAGCTTCAACTATGTGGAAGGTGAATCGCTCATCATGGCAGTGAAAGACATTGCTGTGTCTTCAGGTTCCGCCTGTACATCGGCCTCGCTCGAACCTTCTTATGTGTTGCGTGCCCTGGGTCGCAGCGACGAACTTGCACACAGCTCCATTCGTTTCTCGATTGGCCGCTTCACCACTGAAGCAGATATTGATTTCACCATCGAATTGATGAAAACCAAAGTGGCGAAGTTGCGCGAATTGTCGCCCCTTTGGGAAATGCACCTGGACGGTGTGGATTTGAGCACCGTTCAATGGGCAGAGCACTGAAATACTTGAAGATTGAGGAGAAGTACCATGGCATACAGCGAAAAAGTTTTAGACCACTATGAAAACCCCCGCAACGTGGGCTCGTTCGAAAAGGGCGACAACGAAGTAGGCACAGGCATGGTGGGTGCACCCGCTTGCGGCGACGTGATGAAGCTGCAAATTAAAGTGGGCGAAGACGGCGTAATTACCGATGCAAAGTTTAAAACCTATGGCTGCGGTTCAGCCATTGCATCATCTTCATTGGTTACCGAGTGGGTAAAGGGCAAAACCCTTGACCAGGCTTTGGAAATCAAGAACACCGCGATTGCGGAAGAACTGGCGCTGCCACCTGTAAAAATTCACTGCTCCATTTTGGCTGAAGACGCCATCAAGGCGGCAGTTGAAGATTACAAAAAGAAGCATGCCTGATCGTTGAAAAGTTGTTGAAAAGGAATTGAACACCATGGCGATTACATTGACTGAGCGCGCCGCCAACCACATCAGCAAGTTCCTGACCAAACGCGGCAAGGGTATCGGCTTGCGCATTGGTGTGCGCACCACCGGTTGTTCTGGCATGGCTTACAAGTTGGAATTCGTCGATGCAGTGGCCGAAGAGGACCATGTGTTCGAAGATCATGGCGTGAAAATTTTTGTTGATCCAAAAAGCATGCCCTACCTGGAAGGAATTGAACTTGATTTTGCAAGGGAAGGCTTGAATGAAGGTTTCAAATTCAACAACCCCAACGAAAAGGCGCGCTGCGGCTGTGGTGAAAGCTTCACTGTGTAATGACTAATTCGGCAAATAAGTCAGCAATCAAGCTTAGCGACAACGACTTTGAAATTTTTGGGTTGCCCTGCCAGTTTGCTCTGGATAGCGCAGCCCTTTCTGCATCTTATTTGCGCCTTCAAAGCCAAACGCACCCTGATCGCTTTGCCAATTCCAGCGCACAAGAAAAACGGCTGGCGGTGCAATGGGCTACACGGGTAAACGAAGCCTACAAGCGCTTGCAAAACCCAATGGAGCGTGCCATTTACTGGTGCGAACTGAACGGTGAAAGCCCGCGCGGGCAACAAAGTAACTTGCCGCCCACACTGCTGATGCAGCAAATGGAATGGCGTGAAGCGCTTGAAGAAATATACGCCGCCAGGAACATTGAGGCACTTGAAAATTTGCTCGATGAAGTGACCGCAGAAAAGAAGCGTTGCCTTTCGCTAATTGCACAACAAATTGACAGCGATAAAAACGCGCGGGCGGCCAACACCACTGCGCAGGCTTTGCTGTTTATCGACAAATTCATGATTGAGTTGACCAAGAAATTGGAACAACTGGAGGACGCCAGCTAATGGCCTTGTTACAAATTGCCGAACCCGGCATGTCGACTGCGCCCCACGAGCACAGGCTTGCGGTGGGTATCGACCTGGGCACCACGCATTCGCTGGTGGCCAGCGTACGAAGCGGTAGTGCTGAATGTTTGCCCGATTCCTCAGGCCGAGTCATTTTGCCCAGCGTTGTTCGCTATGGCGAAACCGGCGTGAAAAACATGGGTGAAGACGCACTGGCCTGTGCCGACACCGATCCCTTCAACACTGTGTTTTCTGTGAAGCGCCTCATGGGCCGCGGCTATAAAGATGTGGCTGGTTTGAACCTTCCCTACCGTGTGAAAGAGTCAGGCGGCATGGTCGAGATTCAAACCGATTACGGCACCAAAAGCCCAGTGGAAGTATCTGCCGATATTTTGCGCGCCCTTCGCAAACGCGCCGAAGCCACTTTGGGTGGTGAGCTGGTGGGCGCTGTCATTACCGTGCCTGCGTATTTTGATGATGCGCAACGCCAGGCCACGAAAGACGCGGCGCAACTGGCCGGCCTGAATGTTCTGCGATTAATCAACGAGCCCACCGCTGCGGCAGTGGCCTATGGCCTTGATCAAAAAGCGCAAGGCCAGTTTGTGGTGTTCGATTTGGGCGGAGGCACATTTGATGTGTCCATTCTGCGCCTGCAGGCTGGCGTGTTCGAAGTGCTGGCCACTGGCGGAGACTCTGCCTTGGGTGGCGATGATTTCGACCGCGCCATGGCCGACCACTTCATTGCCTCGCACGGCTTTTCCACGCTAACGCCTCAACAACGTTCACGCCTGGTGATGGCATGCCGCCGTGTGAAAGAACAAATTTCCCACGAGCACACCGCGTTTCTCAGCGTTGAATTCAAAAGCGGAGAAACAATTGCTGAAACAGTAACTGCCGATCAGTTTGAAGCCATTGTTGAGCCTTTGGTAAAACGCACCATTCAAGCAGCCCGCAAAACCTTGCGCGATGCTGGTTTGAGCACCGATGAAATTGACGGTGTTGTGATGGTGGGTGGTTCTACACGCATGCCTGTAGTGCGCAAAGCGGTGAAAGCGTTTTTTGGAAAAGACCCGCTTGTGAATTTGAACCCGGATGAAGTGGTGGCCATTGGCGCTGCGATTCAGGCCGATACACTGGCTGGCAACCGCAGTGAAGATGATTTGTTGCTGCTTGATGTGATCCCCCTAAGCCTTGGCCTTGAAACCATGGGCGGGCTGACTGAACGCGTAATCAACCGCAACAGCACCATACCTGTGGCACGTGCGCAGGAATTCACCACCTTTAAAGATGGCCAAACCGCCATGGCCATTCACGTGGTGCAAGGCGAGCGTGAACTGGTTTCCGAAAACCGCTCCCTGGCGCGCTTCGAGCTGCGCGGCATTCCACCCATGGTGGCTGGTGCTGCGCGCATTCGCGTCACCTTTCAGGTCGATGCCGACGGCCTTCTGGCTGTGAATGCCATGGAAATGGGCTCTGGTGTTTCAGCCAACATCACCGTGAAGCCCTCCTATGGACTGGAGGACGACCAAATTGCCGCAATGCTGAAAAACAGCTTTGAATTTGCGCAAGCCGATTTGTGGACACGCCAGCTTCGCGAACAGCAGGTAGAAGCCATGCGTCTGGTTGAATCGGTTCAGGCCGCCATTGTTAAGGATGGTGAGCTGCTTGCCGCAGAAGAACTTGAAACAATCAATGCCAGTGTGAAGGCCTTGCGCGAATTGGCACAAAGTGACGATTTACCTGCCATTGAAAAAGGAATCGAGGAATTAAGCCACTTGACCGAAGACTTTGCAGCACGCCGCATGGATGCTGGCATTCGCAAAGCCCTAACCGGTAAAACAATCGACACTGTGAGCACCACACTGGGCGGCGCTTCTTCGAAATAAAAGCGACTGACCAGAAAACAAATGGAAAGTGAGTGGAAACCAAGCAGCAACCGCACTGGAACTGAGAGATCAAGAAATGCCAACTATTAAAATTTTGCCCCATGAAAGTTTGTGCCCGGAAGGCAAAACATTTGAAGTGCCTGTGGGCGCCCAACTTTGCGAAGCCATTCTGAAAAACGACATTGCGCTGGAACATGCCTGTGAAATGAGCTGTGCCTGCACCACCTGCCACGTGATAATCAAAGAAGGTTTTAGCAGCCTGACGGAAAGTGATGATGACGAAGACGATTTGCTGGACATGGCTTGGGGCCTGACCCCACAAAGCAGATTGTCTTGCCAGGTGAAAGTGGCCAACAAGGATTTGGTGGTTGAGCTACCCAAGTACACCATCAACCACGCACGCGAAAACCACTGACAAATCACTTAATAAAGGGGCCACAACATGAAATGGACCGACACACTGGATATTGCATTGGAGCTGATTGATGCACACCCCGATGTAGACCCGCAATACATTCGCTTCACTGATTTGCACAAGTGGGTGTGCGCCCTGCCCGGCTTCGAAGACGATCCTGAAAAATCGAATGAGAAAATTCTGGAAGCAATCCAGATGACCTGGATTGAGGAGCAGGACTAAACCCCAGCTGGCAAAGAATTATTTGCCAGCTGCGTTGCGCTCAATCAGCTTCTTGATTTCTTCTTTGCTTAGCGATGAAGAATCGCACTTGGCATAAGCAGTTCTCTCGGTAACCAGATAACGCACGCCGCTGCTGTTTTGCAGGCCTGTGTCTCTCTCGGTTTCCTTGATGAACAATTCATCGTATTCCGCAGAGCCACAAGCCCGCTCGGCACCTGTACGCCAGGTAGCACGGGCCGCCTCCATGTTGGCCCAGGGGGCGTGGTTTGAGCGCGCATAGATATAAAACAAGCCCGGGCCGAGTTCTTCCTGTTTGTAACCACCGCCCATCATATTATTGCCCTTGGTCAAATCGTGTGTAGACGCGCAACCCGCCAAACTAACCACACTCGCCAAACCAGCCAATGCAAAAACAAGCTTGTGCACAATAAAACCTCGCTGCAATTGAAAAAGAGCGCACATTGTGCCCCAGCTTGCTTGCCTTAAATGGCTTTGCCGTCGAAATCACTGCTGCTGTGGCGTTCTGGTACTTGCTCACTGGGGTCACCAGTAACCCGATTCACCATTCGCCCGCGAACAACTGCGGGGCGTTTGCCAATTTCATCGGCCCAGCGCAACACGTTTTTATAAATTTGCGCATCAAGAAACTCGGCCGCGCCGTACACCTTGTTTGTGACGACCCCGCCATACCAAGGCCAAATTGCCATGTCTGCAATCGTGTATTCGCTGCCTGAAATGTATTCGTGATTTGCCAGCTGGCGATCAAGTACATCCAGTTGTCGCTTCACTTCCATGGCGTAGCGGTTAATGGGGTACTCATACTTCTCGGGTGCATAAGCATAAAAATGCCCAAAGCCACCACCCAGCATCGGCGCACTTCCCATTTGCCAGAACAGCCAGGACAAGGTTTCTGTTCGTTTGGCAGGGTCGCTTGGCAAGAACGCTTTGAACTTCTCAGCAAGGTACAAAAGGATGGAGCCCGACTCAAACACGCGCGTGGGCGGGTTAGTGCTGAGGTCCAGCAGCGCTGGAATTTTGCTGTTGGGGTTCACTTCAACAAAGCCACTGCTAAACTGGTCACCAGTCGAAATATTAATTAACCAGGCATCGTATTCAGCGCCGGTGTGGCCACGTTCCAGCAGTTCTTCCAGCATCACGGTAACTTTCACGCCATTGGGCGTAGCCAATGAATAAAGCTGCAAGGGATGTTCGCCAACCGGCAGTTCTTTCTCGTGGGTAGCCCCTGCAATCGGGCGGTTGATGTTGGCAAACTTGCCGCCATTTTCCTTGTCCCACACCCAAACTTTGGGCGGTGTGTATTTTTGGTCGCTCAATCGAATCCCCTTTTCTCTGCTTGTTGCTGCAATTGACAAACAAGCATAACAAACGACTTGCGAAAAGGGCTAACTTGGCCATGAGTTTATTCAAGTAATGTAGAGCGCAATTTGGCCAATCGTGTGGTCGTCACTCATGTCTATACCGAGTGCCAACGCGCGAGCCTCTTCAGCGGCGTTAATAAGAATGAAATATATTTTTTGACTAGGAAATGTACAGCTGAAGTTGACCGATTGCTGTCTCATCGCCGCTCTCTATGCGCTGCGCAAACGCAATGACATCCTCTCCATCATTGATCAAGGACACCATGACCTGCCTTGTTTGTCTTTCTGTCAACTTGAAATTCCGGATCAAAAACTCGTAAATCAGCCATTCAGCATCCGCGGGATCAGCGGAAAAACTTTTTTTGTCGCCTCTACCTCGATCTAAACTCTCAATAAAATCGCCAAAGGGTTGATGCCGCCGAATTCGGTCAATCACTATTTCATCGTAATTTTCAATACCCAGCGCCAATTCGACAAGATCTTCACCAGCGTCGATAACAGACACGATTGTTTGTCTGGCATCTGGCTCAGTCAACCTGAGATGCTTAATCAGAAACTCATATAAAAACCATTCCGCCTGAGCAGACTCGTCGGAGTAGCCATTTCGGCGGCCTCCGTTCTGACCCAAAAGGTCACTAGTACTGCCCACACTGAAAATTGGCATGTTCTTCCAGCACCCACGACAGAAAATGCAAACATTTGGACATTCCAGTGTAACTTCAGGAGGCCAAGTTTCAATTCCCTCATGGAATTAACCCAAATTCACCCCAGATACCATTTTTATCGGGTTCCATTCGAACACGAACATGGCCCGACCGATCCAGACGAAGCAACTCAAAAGAAGTAACCCGCACATTCAAAACCACGAAATTAGAACGTGCTGCATCGAAATCGTAAGCAAGGCTGTCGTTAACAAATGGCTCGCCAGGCGCACTCAAGGTGGCATAGTCTTTTCTGGCGTATTCGGGAATTCGCTCCCATAGACCATTCACAATCAATTCACTGGTCTCTGCGGCAGCAATGCCACATACTCGAAGCTGGGTGTTGCTGCGTGGGTTCCAGAACAACAACGCCACTCGAGGCTCGTAAGCGATATCGGCAATTTTCTTGCTTCGGCTGTCAGTGTAAAAAACCAGCTGATGCTTGGCGGTGTTTACAGCCCGCAAAATAACCGAGCGCACTTGTGGGCCTTCTGGCCCCGCTGTGCTGAAACCCACCACGCGCCAAGGGTGCTTTTTGTCCACCGTGGCGCGCACCAAAGTTTTCCAGATCTCTTCGGCATGGTTCATGCTTTCCTCCATGCTCTAAATGAGTTTTGTTTTTTAAGCATCATTTTTGGGATTACACAGTGTCTATTCACGTTGCCCTGCGCCATATTACACGCTACCGCTACGATCGCCTGATCAACCTTGGCCCCCAAGTGGTGCGTTTGCGCCCTGCCCCGCACTGCCGAACTCGAATACTCTCCTACAGCATGAAGGTGCTGCCGCAAACACATTTCATTAATTGGCAGCAAGACCCACAAAGCAATTACATGGGGCGTTTGATATTTCCTGAACGCACTGAAATGCTTGAAATTGCAGTGGACTTGGTGGCGGAAATGTCGGTGCTGAACCCCTTCGATTTTTTCCTTGAAGAAGCCGCCGAGTTTTTTCCGTTTAAATATGATTCATCACTTGATCAGGAATTGGCCCCCTACCTGGTGCCCTGCCACACAGGCAAGGCATTCAATGCTTACATGGCCGAGATCAACTTGAGCCGGGTTAAAACAATCGATTTTCTGGTGGCCTTGAACCAGGATTTGGCCAAGCGCATTAAATACCTCATTCGCCTTGAACCGGGAGTGCAAACACCCGATGAAACACTGAACAATGGGTCGGGTTCATGCCGCGACACGGCATGGCTGATGGTGCAAATTTTCCGCAGGCTGGGCATGGCCGCTCGGTTTGCCTCTGGCTACCTCATTCAACTGACCAGCGATGTGAAAGCCATTGACGGCCCCAATGGACCCGAAAAAGACTTCACCGACCTGCATGCCTGGTGCGAAGTGTATTTGCCCGGTGCGGGCTGGATAGGGCTGGACCCCACCTCCGGCCTGCTGGCCGGAGAAGGCCACATACCTTTGGCCTGTACGCCCGAGCCCAGCAGCGCAGCGCCTATTACTGGCACCCTGGATGAGTGTGAAGTTGAGTTTGAACATGAAATGAGCGTGCAGCGCGTGTATGAATCGCCACGCACCAGCAAACCCTATACCGAAGAACAATGGAAAGGCATTGAAGCACTGGGCTTCGAGGTGGACAAGGCGCTTGATGCGCTTGATGTTCGCCTGACCATGGGTGGTGAACCCACTTTTGTGGCCAACACTGACCGGGGCGCCGCAGAGTGGAATGTTGACGCACTGGGCCCCACCAAGCGCGAATACGGCATCAAGATACTGAACAAACTTGCCCAGCATTACGGCAAGGGTGGGCTTTATCATTTTGGGCAGGGCAAATGGTATCCGGGTGAACAATTGCCCCGGTGGGCTCTTTCCCTTTATTGGCTGAAAAATGGCGAAGCCGTTTGGAAAAACCCGAAACTGCTTAGCCATGAACAAGCTGGTGGCAAAGCCACCAATGCCACCGCCAAACAATTTATTGAAGGATTGTGTGGCCGCCTGGGCCTGCACCCGCGGTATGTAATGCCCGGTTTCGAAGACGCCTGGTATTACATGTGGCGTGAGCGCAAACTGCCAGTGAATGTAGACCCATTCGATTCACGTTTGGATGACCCGCTGGAACGAAAACGGCTGAACAAGGTGTTCACCCAAGGGCTGACCGAGGAAGTGGGTTATTGCCTGCCCATTCATTCGGCAAAAGGCCAATGGCGCACAGGGCGATGGTTTCTGCGCGATGAACGCATGTATTTAATTCCCGGCGATTCGCCCATGGGTTACCGTCTGCCGCTGGATTCACAGCCCTGGGTGGCCAAAAAAGATTATCCCTACACCATTCCTGTTGATCCGTTTGCGCCCGCAGCGCCTGCACGCATGGCCGTGCAAAAGCCAGAAGCCAAAGCAGCTGCGGCCAATGTGGCCGACGATACACCACCCGTTTTAAAGCAATCTGCAACACACATTGTGCGCACCGCCATGTGCGTGCAAGTGCGCAACGGGCTCTTGTATGTGTTTATGCCACCGCTGGAAGTGCTAGACGATTACCTTGAACTGGCGGCCCGAATTGAAGACACCGCCGAGGCAATGAACCAGCCTGTGGTGCTGGAAGGCTACCCGCCCCCGCGCGACCAACGCATGACCATGCTGCAAGTAACGCCCGACCCAGGTGTGCTTGAAGTGAATGTGCAACCCAGCAAGAACTGGGGAGAACTGCTGCAACTGACCACGAATTTGTATGAAGAGGCACGGCTGATTGGCCTTTCCACTGAAAAGTTTATGCTCGATGGCCGGCACAGCGGCACGGGTGGCGGCAACCATTTTGTGATGGGCGGCGAAACACCTGAGCACAGCCCCTTCTTGCGCCGCCCTGATTTGTTGGGCAGCTTGCTGCGCTACTGGCACAACCACCCCGGTTTGTCGTATCTGTTTTCAGGGCTATTCATCGGCCCCACCAGCCAGGCACCGCGTGTGGATGAAGCACGCAGCGACCAGGTTCATGAACTTGAACTGGCCTTGACTGAACTCGACAAACAAATGCAAAAACATGGGGGGAACCCACCACCGTGGATTATTGATCGCCTGTTGCGAAATATTCTGATCGATTCCACCGGCAACACCCATCGCAGCGAATTCTGTATCGACAAACTTTACAGCCCTGACTCCGCCACGGGCCGACTGGGCTTGCTTGAATTGCGGGCCTTCGAGATGCCGCCCAATTCGCAAATGAGCCTGGCGCAACAACTACTGCTTCGCGCGCTGATTGCAAAGTTTTGGAAAACACCCTACACAGCCAAGCTTGTGAAATGGGGTACACGCTTGCACGACCAGTTCATGCTGTCCACATTTGTAAAAAATGACATTTCAGATGTGGTGGACGATTTACAGGCAGCAGGATTTCCATTCCAGCTGGATTGGTTTGCACCGCACTTCGCATTTCGTTTCCCTAAAATGGGCGACTTTTCCAGCCGCGGTGTCGAAGTTGAAATTTTCAGTGCACTGGAACCCTGGCATGTACTGGGTGAGGAAGGTGCACCCGGGGGCACGGTTCGCTACGTCGATTCCTCGCTTGAACGCCTGGAAGTGAAAGTGAAAAACTTCGTCGATGAACGCTATACCCTTACCTGCAATGGGGTAAAAATACCCCTGCACAGCACGGGCACCGAGGGAGAATATGTGGCAGGTGTGCGATACAGAGCATGGCAACCACCCAATGCCCTACACCCCACAATTGGCGTACACACCCCCTTGGTTTTCGACTTGATCGATACGTGGAATGGCCGCAGTTTGGGCGGTTGCCAGTACCACGTGGCCCACCCCGGCGGGCGCAATTATGATTTATTCCCTGTGAACGCCTTCGAAGCGGAAAGCCGACGCCTAACCCGTTTCTTCCGCATGGGCCATACCCAAGGAAAGGTAAGTATAAAAAGTCCAAGCGGCAGACCCGAGTTCCCCATTACACTAGACCTAAGATGGTGTTAGGCATTTACAATAAGGCACCGAATATTAGGCATTGACCGCTTTGAGCGCGAACCCGAATAACACCTTTGCAAACGTTGAGGTGCCCTGGCAACAGAGCATCCTTCAAGGCACCAGCGCCTACTACAGCGAGCTGGCAGACAAAGGTATGCTGCGCCCAGCCTGGGCTGATTTTGTTAGCCGTTTGCCAACCACTGGGCTTAGCGAACACCTCGACAGCAAGCTGAATGCGCTGGCCAAACAAATTCGCGACAACGGCATTACCTACAACGTATACGCTGACCACGCCCGGGGTACTTCACGACCGTGGTCGCTCGATTTATTGCCTTTTATTATCGACCAGTCCGACTGGGCTGTGTTGCAAGCGGGTATCGCCCAACGTGCGCGACTATTGAATGCAATGATGGCCGATGTGTACGGCAAGCGTGAACTGCTCGCCAAAGGCCTCTTGCCTGCAGACCTGGTGTACGGGCATTCAGGCTACCTGCCCCAAATGCAAGGCACCGAGCCGCCCAACAAGGTATGGCTGCACATGGTGGCATTCGACTTGGGCCGCAGCCCGGACGGGAAATGGTGGGTAATCACCCACCGAATGCAAGCCCCCTCCGGGCTTGGCTATGCGCTTGAAAACCGCTTGAGTATTTCGCGCAGCTTTACACGCAGTTTTCGTGAAATGCATATTCAGCATTTGGCTGGTTTTTACCGAGATTACATTGATGGCATACGCAGGCTTTCACCCAAGGGAGAAAACGCGCGCATTGCGCTGCTTACCCCCGGCCCCTACAACGAAACCTACTTCGAGCACACCTACCTGGCGCGCTACTTGGGTATTTCCCTGGTCGAGGGCAGCGACCTGACCGTTCGCAACAACAGTGTATTTTTAAAAACCGTCAACGGGCTTGAGCCAATCGACGGATTAATTCGCCGAACTGACGACCAATGGCTAGACCCGCTTGAACTGCGCGAGGATTCCCAGCTGGGCGTGCCCGGGCTGTTGCAGGCCATTCGCAGTGGCGGTGTGGTCATGGCCAACATGCCAGGTTCGGGCTGGCTGGAAAGCCCGGCCATTCATGGCTTCATGCCTGGGCTTGGGCAACATTACCTGCAAGAAGATTTGTTGCTGCCCAGCGTGCCCAGTTGGTGGTGCGGGGAATCGCCTGCCTGGGCACAAGCCAGCGAACGGCTGAACAACCTAGTAATCAAATCGACGGGGCCGAACCGGCGCGGACGTGCCATGGATTCCATCATGGGCTCAGAACTGGATGAAGTTGAAAAACGCACATGGTTGTCGAAGATCAGCCAGCGGCCCTCCCAATACACCTTGCAGGAATTGATCCCGCTTTCCCGCGTGCCAATTTGGACGGGTTCGGGAGGCATTGAAGAACGCGCCATGATGCTGCGGCTTTTTGCAGTAACCGACGGGCAAGGTAACTACACCGTAATGCCCGGTGGGCTGACCCGCGTGGCTGGCGACCAGCACGGCATTGTGAGCATGCAAAAAGGTGGCACCAGCCTGGACACCTGGGTACGCAGTGGCGAACCTGTTGAGCGCACCACCAACCTGAAAGAAAAACTGCAAGCCAAAGACTTGCAAGCACTGCGCAGGCCAGTTTCAAGCCGGGCAGCCGAACATTTGTTTTGGTTGGGGCGCTACACTGAGCGCGCCAGTTTTTCATTGCGCCTGTTAATGCGTGCCCAGTTGTTGCTGAATGAAGAAGAATACCTGGACACCACCACCTTGGGCCTGCTGCATGAATTGTGTGGCAAACAGGGATTGAGCAGTGAATTTGACCCGGCCGAACCACTGACCCAGGATGAACTTGAAGCCAATATTCTTGAACGGCTTTGGTACAAAAATGGTGTGAATGCGCCTGCTGCCGTTGGTTTGGCTGGGCAGTTGAATGGCCTGGCCAATGTGGCTGGGCAACTGCGCGAACGGCTAAGTAGCACCCACTGGCGCCTGCTGAATGATTGCGCCAAAGTACTGATCGAACCCGACTGGATACGTTTTCAAAGAAACCTGCCAACTGCCGAGCTTGAGCAAGTGCAATTGTATTTGCTGGCCATGCATGGTGAACAAAGTGACCACATGACCCGAGACAACGGTTGGCGCTTTCTACAACTGGGCCGCCAACTTGAGCGCCTGTGCGGTGCCTGCGATTGCTTGTTGTCACTGACCAGCATGCCGGGGCGCGCAGGCGAACATGGCCTTGCTTTGGCCATTGGATTGGCCGACAGCACGATTACTTACAGGTCGCGCTACCAACACCGCTTTGAGTGGTTGCCCACGCTAGACCTTTTAATATTCGACGAAGACGCGCCCTATGCCATTCGCCGAATTCTGTATAAGCTGGACATTGTGATTGATCGCTTGCCCGGCGACCCCCACCAAATTCGACAACTTTTCAATGCGGTGTACCGCAACGGCAATATGCCAGATGGCCTCAGCCTGGAGGGACTGCAACCCCCCTTCCCTGCCGATACTGGGCGAAAATTGCGCACCTGGCTGCAAGAATTACTCGACACGGCCTACAAGGTTTCAGACTTGGTGGGTGCCCAATATTTCAGACTGGCAGAGCTGCCCGACCAAGTTATTCAGGGAAGATAAAAACAATGCCCTTCTCGGAAAGAAGAAAGGTGACGCATGTTACCGATTACGATTATCAACAACCTGCGGAATGTTCGCAGCAAATTTGCATTTTGCAACCGCAAGAAGGTGTAGGAATGGAAGCTGGCCCGTTGCGCAAAGGGCAAAAGCTGATTTCACACACGCTGAAAATTCGCCCCAACCCATCAACCGTGCAAAGCAACACCGATGCCTTCGGCAATGTCGTTCATCACTTCGAGATGAACTACCCGCACGATCACCTTGAAGTGCACAGCGAGAGTGAAGTGGAGGTGAGCAGCTTCTTACACACTGGCCCGATTGACGATTTGATCAGCCCAAGCTGGAATGAATTGGTAGACCAGTTGCGGTACCAAGCCGGCCAGGCGATATCAAGCGATTACCAGTTCAAGTTTGAATCCAAGCATGTGCCTTTGCTCGATTCGCTGCGCGATTACGGCAGTCTCGATTTCTGGCCGGGCCGCCAGGTGGTGCATGCTGGGCAAGCCTTGATGCAGCGTATTTTCCGGGAATTCAGCTACAAAAGTGGTTCCACCACCATTCACACCACGGTTGAAGAGGTGATGCAAAACCGTCAAGGTGTTTGCCAGGACTTCGCGCATGTGATGCTGGGCGTGCTACGTTCACTTGGGCTTTCAGCACGGTATGTAAGCGGTTACATGTTAACGGAACCACCACCGGGGCAAGCCAAATTGCTGGGCGCCGATGCAAGCCATGCCTGGGTTTCGCTGTGGTGCGGGCCTGATGTGGGTTGGGTAGACTTCGACCCCACCAACAACCAGTTGCCTGATACACGCTATGTGACTGTGGCAGTTGGGCGCGATTATGCCGATGTGCCGCCAATGCGGGGTGTTGTGCATGGGGGTGGGGAGCATACTTTGAAGGTGGCGGTGACGGTTTTCTGAGTTTTATCGTCGCCGATTCGTTTGTTGCCCGCGGGCGTGGAGCATCATCTCGCCTTGGCCTTTAGATTCAGGATGCAACGTCCTTCGATGACTCGGACAACACCTTTGACCGTCCGGACTCATCAACCTCAAAACTGTACTCACCTTCTGTCATGTTGATTCGATATGAAAATCGGCCGCGCACGTTTGGACCACTTGCGCTGAGTTCATAGAAACATTCACCCGGATCGGCGCAACCTTCCTGAAACAAAAAGCGGCTGGTCTCCTCATCAATCCAATCGGACCTGATTTCTTGATCAGCCAACTTGAACAAAATGGGTTTTTGTTCGGTGTTGCAAAAATTTTCAATAACAGAGAGATTCTCAGCCTTGAAAATTAACTCACACTCAGTTTTTGAATGCAGTGTTAGTTTGAGCAACTGGAATTCGTCTGATTTAGAACAAGCTGCGATAAGCTGTAACGAAATCAAAGCAACAAGAATTTTTACAACTTGCATGATTCCTCCTGCTCCAAAAAGCGAGAGGGATCAATCTGATTTCCTTTGAAGGTAATTTCAAAGTGAATATGGTTTGTAATACCGGGATACTTGATGGTCAAGTCTTGAGCAGTTCCGATAAGTTCACCCTGCTTTACTGTTTTTCCCACAATACCCTTGGTCGGATCGACATAGAACAATTTGACTATGTAACCTTCGTATCGCCCTAGACCTTCGATCATCAACCCCTTAAATCTCCCATCTGACTTGTAGGGACGGCAACACGAATTATTTTTCCAAAGATGGGAGAGTAAATATCACCACCGGCTTCGACATTGTAATCGACACCAGTGTGAAGCAGCACTCCGCGCGAGGCGCCAAATCGACCTTGACCAAATGAATCGCTCCCGCGAATGGAATTTGAACCAGTCGGCGAACAAAACAGGGTACTTTCAGTATTTGGCATCAGAAAATCAGCAGGCATAAAAGCCGAAGTTTAATGAACCCCGTTGGAACAACAAACCAACTACCCCGCTCTGTATCACCTGTGGTTAAAGCCACCGCGCGCACCACACTGTTATGCCTATGCGCGTTGTTGTATTCATCTTGCCGATTCAAGCGGGCTTCCCGCTTGATGCGCAGCGAGGGGCGATTGCGAAAGCAATCGATGCGAACACGCTTTTGCGTTTCGCATGAACCGAGCCAGCATTCAAGAAGGGATTAAAGCCCGCCAAGGCGAGATGACGCAACACGCGCGGAGGCTACAAACGAGCAGGCGACAATCCAACACATGCGGAGGTGGGGCAGAAATGCAGTGGTATTACCCGCGCACGGTGCTCTGCACACGCATGCGCGGTAGGTTAAACGTAATTAGTCTTCACGCCTCAAATGCGGAAAGAGAATAACGTCACGAATGTTGGGGCTGTCGGTAATCAGCATCATCAAGCGGTCTATACCAATGCCGCAACCACCAGTAGGCGGCATGCCGTATTCAAGCGCACGAATGAAGTCGGCATCGAAGAACATGGCTTCGTCGTCGCCGGCCTCTTTGGCTTCAACCTGTTTTTTGAATCGATCGGCCTGATCTTCAGGGTCGTTCAATTCAGAAAAACCATTGGCAATTTCACGGCCTGTGATGAACAATTCAAAACGCTCGGTGATTTGCGAATTCGTATCGGATGCACGCGCCAAGGGCGACACTTCAACTGGGTAGTCCACAATGAACGTGGGTTCCCACAGCAGGCTTTCAGAAGTTTCTTCGAACAGTGCCAACTGCAAGGCACCAACACCCGCGTTTTTCAGCGCGGGTTCTTTGTCCACATGCACACCTTTCTTGGCCAGGGCCTTTTTCAGGTAGTCGATATTCTGCAAGTCTTCCGTGCCATATTCAGGGAAGTACTTTTGAATGGCTTCAACAATCGTGAGGCGAGCAAATGGTTTGGACAAATCCAGTTCACGGCCTTGGTAGCTTAGCTTGGCGCTGCCAGTTGCCGTGGTAGCCGCATGCTGAATTACTTGCTCTGTGAAATCCATTAAATCACGGTAATTCCAGTACGCCGCATAGAATTCCATCATTGTGAATTCCGGATTGTGGCGTGGGCTTACACCTTCGTTGCGGAAGTTGCGGTTAATCTCGAACACGCGCTCGAACCCACCCACAATCAGCCGCTTCAAATAAAGTTCAGGCGCAATTCGCAGGTACATTTCCATGTCCAGCGCATTGTGGTGAGTAACGAAAGGCTTGGCCGTTGCACCACCGGGAATGGGGTGCAACATGGGCGTTTCCACTTCCAGAAAACCATGACTGGCCATGAAATTGCGAACCGATGACATGGCACGTGAACGCGCAACAAAGGTGCTGCGGGTTTCTTCGGACACAATCAAATCGACATAACGCTGGCGATATTTGATTTCCTGATCGGCCAAGCCGTGGAATTTATCAGGAAGCGGACGCAGGCTTTTCGCCAGCAGGTGAATTTCCGTGCAGTGCACGCTCAACTCACCTTTATTGGTTTTGAACAGTTTGCCCTTGGCTGCAATGATGTCGCCCAAATCCCAGTGCTTGAATTCGCCGTGAACGCCCTCGCCCACGCCTTCGTTGTTGATATAAAACTGAATGCGGCCGGTGCCGTCTTGCACAGTTGCAAAACTTGCCTTGCCCATTACACGCTTTAACATCATGCGGCCAGAAACGGATACCTCAATACCTTGAGGATCGAGCGTTTCCTTATCCAGCGAATCGTACTTGGCATGCAAATCGGCGGCGCGGTGTTCAGGTTTGAAGCCATTGGGAAACGGCTGGCCTTTCTCTCGCAGCTTGGCCAGCTTGCCACGGCGCTCGGCAATAATCTGGTTCTCGTCAATCGGAAGCTCGTTGCTGGGCAGTTCGCCGCCAGTGGCTTGTGTTTTGTCGTTCATGGTTTAAATACCTTGCTTCAAGCTGGCTTCAATGAATGGGTCGAGGTCGCCGTCGAGTACGCGCTGGGTGTTGGAAATTTCAACACCGGTGCGCAGGTCTTTGATGCGACTGTTGTCCAGCACATAGCTGCGAATTTGGTGACCCCAGCCCACATCGGTTTTGGTGTCTTCCAAAGCCTGTTGTTCGGCCATGCGTTTGCGCATTTCGAATTCATACAGCTTGGCCTTCAACATGCCCCAAGCTTCATCGCGGTTGCGGTGCTGGGAACGGTCGTTCTGGCACTGCACCACAATGCCGGTTGGAATGTGGGTTAGGCGAACCGCGGAATCGGTTTTGTTGATGTGCTGACCACCCGCACCACTGGCGCGGTAGGTGTCGGTGCGAACATCAGCCGGGTTGATTTCAATTTCGAAGGAATCATCCACTTCCGGATACACAAACAACGATGCAAACGATGTGTGGCGGCCCCCGGATGAGTCAAAGGGGGATTTGCGTACTAAGCGGTGCACGCCAGTTTCAGTGCGCAGGTAACCAAAAGCGTATTCGCCTTCTACTTTAACCGTGGCCGATTTAATACCCGCCACGTCGCCATCGGATTGTTCCATCACTTCCACTTTGAAGCCCTTGCGCTCGCAATAGCGCAAGTATTGGCGCAGCAATATGCTCGCCCAGTCTTGGGCCTCGGTGCCGCCAGCACCTGCGGTGATGTCGATAAAGCAATTGGATGGATCGGCCGGGTTGCTGAACATGCGGCGGAATTCGAGGTCAGCGATGATTTTTTCGTATTCAGCCACATCGCTTTCAATGGCTTCCAAGGTATCGAAGTCACTTTCAGCCTGGGCCATTTCAACCAGTTCTTGCGCGTCGCTAATGTTGGCTTGCACAGTGTTCATGGTCACCACCACGCCATCGAGCATCTTCTTTTCTTTGCCCAGTTCTTGCGCGTGTTTCGGGTCATTCCAAACGTTGGGGTCTTCCAGTTCGGCGTCAACTACCGTGAGTCGCTCGGCCTTGCGGTCGACGTCAAAGATACCTCCGCAACTGGCCTGCGCGGTCGGCAAGGTCAGTCAGGGCGTTAATGATGGCATTCAGGCGTTCGGCTTCCATGTTTTTCATGCAAATTCAAGGTGCGTAACCCTGAATTATAACTCAACACGGGTAGGCCAACCAGCCTGGCTTCACTCCGGCAAAGCAAGGATGGTGAAATGAACCAATCGCAGGTCAAACCTGAAAACGGTTTACGGTAACTAAGAAGGAGCTCCCCTTTTCAATACACCGGGAAAAAATCGTACACACCATCATCTGGATTACGTTTGACATGGTTGTCGTGAGCTTCAAATTCCGGCTCCAAATCATCAACTGACAAATCCGCCAGTCCTTCTTCTGCGTTTAATACATTGGTAAAATGCACCTTACCGGGTACTAACACCTCTTTTTCACCAAGGCCGTTTGGTGAATTTACCAGGCTGCCGTTGGGAACATAAGCAACCAACACTCGACCGTCTCGACCTGAGAATCTGGCAGCCACTTCCAGGCTTGTGGTGAAAGAAAGGAATATGGAATATGCACTGGTTTGGTGTGCATGCTGATGCGCATCGGTCAGTGTTCCGGGTGCCTTGGCGTAACCATGTTGTTTTACTGTTTTTCCAGAAACATCTAATTCGGTGTATCTTGTTTCCCCGGGTTCACTGCCACTCACGCCACGGAAAACAGGCACCAGCGCTTCAGGCAACACATCAAGATTATTTAACTTATCAAAGGCGGCTTGGGCAATCCTTTGCTTTTCCGGATCCTTTGAATTTAAATTTTCAGCAATCTCCTTCGTGCGCGCCGGGCTTAAAGCTTCGGCCAATTCCCATTGAGTTTCATATGCTTTTGTTCTTGTGGAGCCAAGTGGGCAATCCTGGCTTTTTACACTCGAAAGGCGTTGTACCGATTGGCTGATCGCAGCTTCAAAAGCTTTCACTCGAACGGGAATTTCTTTGGACCGCTTTACAGGCCACCCAAACATATTCCTGGGTTGACTACTTGTCGAATTTAGATCTACCCGAGAGTTCAGTACATTTGCTGTTTTTTGGCGCACCTGCTCAAGGCTTCCCTGAATGAAACCGCGAGCAATTGAGTTAGATGTCTGGGCAATTAACGTTGTGCTTTGACCAGTTGGATGGGGATTCACATGATTTGGGGAAAGCGAATGGCTCGGGTGATTCCGAGTAGCGAGGGGTGGACTGTGCATCTGAAACTAATCCTTAGACAGCAGGTACAAGTTGTCCGGTGGTTTATCAAACACAAGCAATATTCTTATGCGCCGCTGAATTTGATAAACATGTCAAATTTCAATTGAGGAACCAAAACAATGTAAGAGTTCGAGATGCTTCGGGCTAGCCACCTTTTAGGGTTACGGCAAGCGAATGCAAAAATACAAATGACAGAAGTTTTCGAAATTCCCGCAATGTGTTTACAACACATGCTCGACAATAATTTGTACCGCATCACCGCCCGTGAAGGTGTCGCGCTCGAACCGGTAAGCCAGTTTTACTTTGGCAGGCAGTGCCTCAACAGCACGCCAGCGAAGGGCCACGAAGGTTTTGCCATCGCGGCGCAAAGTGAATTTGCTGTGCGCGTTTTTCAGCAAACGATGTTCCAGCACTTCGAACTCATCGCAAAACAAAGGCGCCGGAAAGCCCTGCCCCCACACTTGGTTTTCCAGCAAATCGACCGCACTGGCAGCAATGTAGTCGGCAGGAATTGAACCATCCGTTTCTACCACCTGTGTTAATGCACTGGGGTCGCTTAAATCAAGTATTGCTTTGGCAAATTCAACTTTGAATTGCTCAATTGCTTCTTCCGCGAGGGTTAGGCCAGCGGCCATGGCATGCCCGCCAAACTTGGGCATGCTGCCTTCAGGCAGGCGTTTGCACACCAAATCCAAAACATCGCGCAAATGCACGCCCTGCACGGAACGGCCACTGCCTTTCCAGAAACCATCTTCACCCGGGGCCAAGGCAATGGTGGGGCGGTAAACGCGTTCTTTTATTCTGGATGCCAAAATGCCTATAACCCCCTGGTGCCAGGTTCTGTGTGCCACTACGATACCAGCGGCGGGTTCAGCCTGACCGATGAATTTTTCAATGTCTTCAAGCGCATCGCGTTTCATATCGGCTTCAATGCGCTTGCGTTCTTCGTTCATTTTGCCAAGTTGGGCAGCCAATGCGCTGGCGTCAGCTGCATCGTCGGCTAACAAGGTGCGAATGCCTATTGCCATGTCGGCAAGGCGGCCAGCCGCATTCAGCCTTGGGCCCAAGGCAAAACCCATGTCGGCAGCGGTGGCTTTGCGGGGGTCTCGGCCAGCTTCATGGAACAAGGCTAATATGCCGGGCTGGGCGCGGCCTGCGCGAATTCGCTGCAAGCCGTGTGCAACCAGGCGGCGGTTGTTTGCATCAAGCTTTACCACGTCGGCCACGGTGCCCAGGGCCACCAAATCGAGCAGTGCATCAATGCGGGGTTGGCTGGCGGCATCAAACACGCCACGCTCGCGCAACACGGCGCGGGTGGCGAGCAACACATAAAACATCACCCCTACCCCGGCAATCGATTTGCTGGGAAATTCACAACCGGGCTGGTTGGGGTTCACAATGGCCAAGGCTTGCGGCAACTGCTCGCCGGGCAAATGGTGATCAGTGACGATCACACCGATACCCAGTTCGTTGGCCTCGTTCACGCCTTCCACGCTGGCAATGCCGTTGTCTACAGTCACCAGCAAATCGGGCTCGAACTGCTGGGCAGCCAGTTGCACAATTTCAGGGCTCAGACCATAACCATATTCAAAACGGTTGGGTACCAAAAAATCGATGTGGTATTTGGCCGCTTCTTCATCGGCGCCCAGGCTTTGCAACAACATACGCAAGCCGCGCACGCCCACTGCGGTGGCTGTGGCGCCGTCGCAATCGTAATCACCCACCACCACAATGCGGGCACCGGCTTCCAGCGCATCAGCAAGAATTTCTGCGGCTTGTTCAATGCCTTTTAATTGCGAAGGGGGTATTAAATCGGCCAGTTTGGTTTCAGCTTCAGCTTGAGAATCCACGCCCCGCGCTGCCATTAAGCGCGCCAACAAGGGATGCATGCCTTGGCTGCGAAGTACTGCTTCCACTTGTGGGCGTGGGTTTCGCACCCTGTGCTGAACAGTATTGGTATTCATTGACGCCCCTCCCATTCGGCCTGTATGTTGTCTTGGTCGCGCTGGCCTTGTTGCCAGGCGGCTTGCAGGTCTTCTTCCGTGGGGCCTTCCTGCATTTCAGGTTCGCCAAGCACAGCCCAGTTGGGCTTGTTTTGCCAAAACTTGAAGCGGTTTATCCAGTTGCTTTTTAAAGTTTTCCAGCCATTGTTGCCCAACAGCACCCAGTTAAAGGCCAAACCCGCCAGGCGCATGGGTTGCAATACCTCACTTTCAAGCAGCTTGAACACGCCAATGTTGCCGCCCCAGCCCTGAAAATTCACACAATACACAGTGTCGGGCTTACGGCTGGTGTTCAACTCATTTTTCTGCAGCGAACCCAGCAATTGGGTCCAGAACACAAACCGGTTCAGGGCCTCGTCTGCGCCATCCGTCATTTTTACAGCATCAAACACACCATCTTCGGAAACCGACTTCACACGCGGCAAGGCCATGTCGATTTGCCAAGCTTCGCCACCGCCCCAAAACCAAAGCGCATTCAAGGGCTTCAAACCCTTGGCTTCACGGGCCTTGTTGAACTCAGCATTGTGCAATTCCACCTGCATGTTCAGCCACATGCGCCGCCAGTCGCCGCATTCATGGGTCATGGGCAGGTAGTCAGTTAGGCGAATGCCCTGCACCGACCACGGCGAGGCTTGCTCCATGGGCACAGGCACGGTGTTGCTCAACAGGCTATGAAAACCAGCCGGGGTGTTCAGTAACCAACCATGTTGTTGCAGCAGTGGTTGCACCACATTCCAAAAAGCCTGCAAATCGGCCTGGCTTACCTGCAGCACTTCGGGCGGGGTGAAGCGCACGCCGTCGCGTTCAATTTCAAGGCAACCCACCGTGCCCCAAAACCGGGTAAAGGACTGTGCTAGCGAAGTGTTTTCTTCATCATCCAGCATTTCAAGCATGGCCCAAGCTGGGTACTGGTCGAACTTTGCTTGCGCTTGGGAATCCAAGTAGCGCAACAGCCAGGCTTCGATTCGGTCAAGGCCATCAGCATTTTGATATTCAGGCGCGGTGTTTCTCGCCATGGTTTGTAACAAACCAGCTGGCAGCCCTGCAAAAGATTGAGCCTGCGCGGGGGCAGACAAGCGTTCCAGCGCCATTTCGGGCACAAGAATGTTGGGAACGAACACCCACAAAGGCGCATTGCTTGGTTTGGACACGGTTTTATTCACACTACAATGAGAGCGCTTTGATACTTCAACAGCGCATTTGAACAATTCGGGACAATTTGTGATTAGTTTACCCTTTGATGTTGAAATTGCACTGCGCTATGTGCGCGGTGGCGGCCACAGAAGCCGCGATAAATTCATTTCCTTTATCTCCGGATTGTCCATGGCCGGCATTGGGCTTGGCGTGGCGGCGCTTATTGTGGTGTTGTCGGTGATGAACGGTTTCCAAAAAGAAGTGCGCGACCGCATGCTGTCGGTGATTGCACACATTGAGGTATTGGCCCCGCAGGAAGGCTTTAACAACCCCGATGCCTTGGTCGCTGACATTAAAGCGGCCAACCCAAAAGTAATTGGCGCTGCGCCCTATGTGGCGGGTGAAAGCATGCTGGCGCATGGCGACCTTCTGCGCCCGGCAATCGTTCGCGGTATTGAACCCTCCAAGGAACAAGAGGTGTCTGATTTCAGGGAGGTAATTTCTGGCAGCCTGAGCAACCTGCAAGCCGGCGAATTCCGTGTGGTTCTGGGCATTGAGCTGGCCAAACAAATTGGGGTGAGTGTGGGCGACCGCATTACGCTGATTGCCCCCTCGGGCCAAATGACACCCGCAGGCATGATTCCCCGCCTGAAAGCATTTGAAATTACCGCACTGGTAAGCACCGGCCACTATGAATATGACAGCGGCCTGGTGTTGATGAACATTGACGATGCGGCCCGCTTTTACCGCAGCCTTGGCCCCACGGGTATTCGCGTAAAACTGAACGACATGGATGCGGCCCCGTTTGTGGCCCAAGACATTGAACGCCAGCTGCCGCCCAGTGTGTGGGTTCGCGATTGGTCGGTACAAAACCGCACCTGGTTTGCCGCTGTACAAACCGAAAAACGCATGATGTTTATTATTTTGACCCTGATTATTGCCGTAGCCGCATTCAACCTGGTTTCCATGCTGGTAATGACCGTGAAGGACAAGCGCGGCGAAATTGCGATTCTTCGCACCCTGGGTGCAAGCCCTTTTGCAATTCAACGAATTTTCATGTTGCAAGGCGCGCTGGTGGGCTGGATAGGTACATTTCTAGGCGTAAGCGCTGGCTGGTTGCTGGCGATTAATTTGGGCACCATTGTGCCAGCTATTGAACGTGCGCTCAGCGTTGAGTTTTTGCCAAAATCAATTTACTTCATCAGCCAGTTGCCTTCCGACCCGCGCGCAAGCGATGTGGTCACCATCGTAACCGTGGCCTTGGTGCTTAGCGTGCTCAGTACCATTTACCCAAGCTGGCGTGCTTCGCGTGCCGAACCTGCGGAGGCCCTGCGTTATGAGTAATGTTGTTCTGGAAACGAAAAGCCTCAGCAAGGCATTCAAAGGTATTACTGCGAATGACAAAGCCACACAAGTAATTAAAAATCTCAACTTCCAAGTCCAGGCCGGGGAAACGGTGGCCATTGTGGGTGCTTCCGGTGCGGGTAAAAGTACCCTGCTTCATGTACTGGGCGGGCTTGAAAAAGCGGACAGCGGTTCGGTGCTGTGGGCTGGCCAAGCCATTGAGCCATGGTCAGTTCGAAAACTGGGCATGGAACGCAACAAAACCCTGGGCTTTATTTATCAGTTTCACCACTTGTTGCCAGAATTTCATGCGCTGGACAATGTGGCCATGGCCCTGCGAATTGGCGGCGAAAACAAGCAAGTGGCGCGAGAAAAAAGTGCTGTGCTTCTAAAACAGTTTGGCTTGGAGCACAGGCTGAACCACCGCCCTGCAGAATTGTCGGGCGGTGAACGCCAACGCGTTGCTATTGCGCGCGCCATGGTGACCAACCCCAAAGCCATTCTAGCCGATGAGCCCACTGGCAATTTGGACCAAGACACAGCTGACCAAGTGTTTGAAAGCCTGATTAACAGCAAGGCTGCCAACAAATCGGCCTTGATTATTGTGACTCATTCCATGGAACTGGCCCGCAGGTGCAGCAAGGTGTTGAGGCTTGAGAAAGGTGAGTTGAAGGTGGAGTGAAAGCCAAAAGATACGTGGCCGGTAGCTTTTATCGATAATCAAAAATGTCGGGTTTAGTTGGTGCGAAAATGCGCAAGCAATTAAAGTCGGGAGACTATAACTGATGCTTACATCGTTAAATATCAAAAACTTCAAAGCATGGAAAGATACCGGTGCTATCCGACTCGCCCCTTTAACAGTAATTTTTGGAGCAAATAGCGCGGGTAAAAGCAGCCTGGGCCATTTGTTGCTGGCGCTAAAGCAGACAACAGTCTCTGCCGACCGCAAGCGGCCACTTCACTTGGGCGACGACAACGCTCTGATTGATTTAGGTACTTTTGCTGAATGCCTTCACAATCACGATTTGCAAAAAGCCTTGGAATTTGAACTGGGTTGGAGAATAGACGGAAAGGATCTTAAAGTTAGGGATCCTCTCAGCAAAACTGAGTTTGCTGGCGATGAATTAAAGCTCTCGGTCACGATTTCAGCAGACACCAAAGAACAGCCACGTGTTGACAAGCTCAGTTATCAATTAATTCATGCCCAAAAAAAGCAGCTTGGGGTTGATTTCAACCGAGATGAAAAAGGCAAGCTAGAGCTAACCTCGAATGAATACAAGTTTGTTCGAAATATGGGAAGGAGTTGGCCACTAGATGACCCAGACAAGTTTTATCGAATTTCTGACCAAAGCCGTGCTCGATTCCAGAATGCAGAATTTTTATCAGATCTTGCACTGAATACAGAAGCGGCGCTAAGCAGTATTTATTACCTTGGTCCATTGCGCGACCACCCCAAACGTATCTATTCGTGGTCAGGTGAAACACCTGAAAGCGTGGGACAAAAAGGTGAATTTGCTGTGGCCGCCATTCTGGCTGCAAGTGCTCAAGAGCGTAAATTAAATCGTGGCTACAAAATGCCCCTGACCCGTTTTGATGCTTTTATTGCGCAATGGCTAAAAGATTTAGGAATCATTGAAAGCTTTTCTGTAAAGCCTGTGGCAGAAGGCCGCAAGGAATACGAAGTATTGGTCAAAACCCACTCCACTGCTAGCGAAGTAAAAATAACGGATGTTGGCTTTGGTGTGTCGCAAGTTTTACCTGCTTTGGTTCAGGCATTTTATTGCCCTCCGAATTCGACAATATGGATGGAACAGCCAGAAATTCATTTGCACCCCCAAGTACAAGCTGAACTTGCAGACGTATTTGTTTCAGCCACACAGGCTCGCGAGAATGGCAGAGAGCGCCATGTTCAGTTAATTGTTGAAAGCCATTCCGAACACTTTCTAAATCGGCTCCAACTACGCATCGCCGAAGGGGGGGTAGCACCCGAGGATGTGGCCATATATTTCTGCCGTCGTACTGGATCAGCCACAGAACTTGAGCCGCTACGCTTGAATATTTTTGGTGAAATTGAAAATTGGCCTGAACACTTCTTTGGTGACGAAATGGCAGATATTGCTGGCCGCACATTGGCGGCCATGAAACGTAAAAAAGAACTCGCCAAAGGTGCTGGCAAATAATGCGGGCAGTGATTGACACCAACGTTCTGTTAGTTGCAAATGGGCAACATGGTGATGTTTCGCCGGATTGTGTAATCGAGTGTGTGCTTCGTTTGCAGGCCATTCAAAATAACGGCGTAGTGGTGATTGATGATGGTTTTCGTATTCTGGGTGAATATCAAAATAAAACCAACCTAAGCCCGCCCACGGGAGTTGGTGATAAGTTCTTGAAATGGTTACTACGGCAAGCAGGAAACCCGGCGCGAGTAGAACAAGTGTCGCTTACAGAAACAACAGAGAATTGCTTTGCAGAGTTTCCTGATGCTAATTTAGAAATTTTATTTGATGCACCTGACAGGAAGTTTGCAGCAGTTGCTCATATGCACCCAAATAAACCTCCTATTTTGCAGGCAGCCGACTGCAAATGGCTAGACTGGTGGCCTGCTTTGCAGCTTAACGGGATTCGCGTGGAATTTGTTTGCCCGGAAGATGCTTGCAGCTTTTATCGAAATAAATTTCCAGGTAAACCACTACCTGAATTGCCGGGTTGAGCCATGGAGGATTTTTTCCGCTTCCCACACACCGCACACCTTGCCTGGCTGGGCGAAGGGTCGCCGCGCGACGATAAAGTATTGTTACCCAATGAAGTAACGCCGCTGTTGGCTGGCGACGTGATTGTAGAGGAAAAGCTGGATGGCGCGAACCTCGGTTTTTCTCTCGCCCCAGATGGCAGCCTACGCTCACAGAACAGGGGGCAGTATCTTATAGAGCCATACACTGGACAATTTGCACGCTTACCTGCTTGGCTTTCACAACACGATGAAGTTTTGCGAAACATACTTACGCCAAACCTGATTATTTTTGGCGAATGGTGTGCCGCGCGACACTCGCTGGACTATGCTGCACTTCCGGATTGGTTTTTACTCTTCGATGTGTATGACCGTTCAGCTGGTAAATTTTGGAGTAGCCTTCGCCGCAATGAACTGGCAAGCGGCGCAGGTTTGGTCACCGTGCCACAGTTGCAACATGGCAAGACCACATTGCCTGCGCTCAAGCTACTGATCACTACTCTACAAAGCCATTACCGCGAAGGCCCGCTCGAGGGTGTGATAATTCGCCGCGAATCGACCGAGTGGTGCGAAGCACGCGCAAAACTGGTCCGACCCGATTTTACGCAAGCGATAGAAACACACTGGCGCAAGCGGACACTAGAATGGAACCGTGTAGCCAATTAACCCGATACTAACCGCTAAATCATCAAACAACCCACATTTAACCCAAACGCCCACGCCTGCGCAAGACGGCAATTCGCACACCCACATTCCAGACCACACGCACGCTGACATAGCCCAACACTGACAAGGTAACCATCAGCGCGGGCAAACCCACCGCCAGCGATGGGCCCATGGACAACATCCAGTCCAGCATGGCTTGGGTAGAATCGCCCCAGGCCGACCAGTTCCAGTCGGGCACTGGGTGTACTGCACCTTCGCCAATTTCACCCAGCAGAAAATCACCATAAGCCACCGCAAGAATGTACAGGGGCACAATGGTGATTGGGTTGGTGTACAGGGTTACAGCAAAAGCCACGGGCAAATTCACCTTGGCCAAAAGCACCCAAATAAGCGAACCGAAAATTTGAAACGGCCCGGGAATAAGCCCACAAAACAAGCCCGCAGCCACACCACCCGCTACGCTTTTTCTGTTCAGTGCCCAAATATTTGGGTGCCCCAAAAAGCGCTTGAATGGCCGCGCCCAAGGCAGTTGATCGAAGTGATCAACAGTGGGCAGGTACTTGCGAATTTTCCGACGAAACATGGCAAACTTTAAGTTATGTGGACCGACACGCACCTTCATCTTGATGCTTCTGAATATGACAGCGACCGCGCTGCTGTGGTTCAGCATGCGCGTGAATTGCATGTTACCCGCTTTGTATTGCCCGCCGTGAGCGCATTCAATTTTGACACAGTAAAAATACTGGCCCACCAAACACCCGGCGCTGTTTACTGCCTGGGCATACACCCCGTGTTCGTGGACAAGGCACACGAAAACGACTTGCTCACGCTGAAACAGAAAATTGAGGAATCGATTGGAGACGCGAAATTTGCGGGTATTGGCGAAATTGGACTGGATGGCTTTGTGCCCGGTTTGGACTGGGAAAAACAAGTGAGGTTTTTCCATGCCCAATTGAAAATGGCCCGTGATTTCGATTTGCCAGTGGTAATGCATGTTCGCAAAGCGCAAGACCCGGTTTTAAAAGGCCTTCGAATTTACAAACCGCGCAGCGGCATTGCCCATGCGTTCAATGGCAGCTTTCAGCAAGCCGAACATTTTTTGAATTTGAACATGTGCCTTGGTTTTGGTGGTGCCTGTACCTTTACACGTGCGCTTCAACTTCGCCGCCTGGCCAGTGCACTGCCCGAGCACGCATTGGTGCTTGAAACCGACGGGCCCGACATTGCGCCAGAATGGATTAACAAACAACGCAACGCACCAGAACACCTGCCACGCATTGCGCAAACAATCGCCGAACTGCGTGGCTTAAGCCTGCAAGAACTTTCGCAGCAAACCGAAGTAAATGCACAACGGGTGTTACCAGCCCTAGCCCTTCAAGGCTAACCCAAAGCCATCACCCCACTGTACTCAAATTAAGTGAACGCAATTGGTGAAGTGAATCACCTTGGTGCAACATCACCCCGGCCTACACAAAAACCAAGCCCACGCCGTGCCTTCCCTACCGCTGTTCACAACAGCTTACCTGCTCAGCCTTGTGCTGTTTCACAGCCAAACCACACTGCCATGGATTTGGACAGTAGCCTACGAAACTGCGGGCGAACATAGCCTGGTTTTGTTCGCATGGGCAGCAATTCTCTTGCTGCTGGGTATTCGGGGCGGGGTTAGCCAGCACACCACCGAAAAGCTGTTCTGGTTTATTTTGGGTTTTGGCATGGCGCAGCTTTGTGCTGGCATGCAAGCTGCTGCGCACCAACACGCGCAAGTGCCCCTGGCTTGCAACAAGAAAACCGTTCAATCTGAATTTCGGCTGCTTGAGAAAGCCTTCCGAGACAACGGCACACAAACCTGGCTAATAGAACATGCGCCAGAAAACCCGACCCAGATAAACGAATGCCTGGCTACAGGCGCGCGCTTGCAAACCTTTGTTGAAAAGGCCGCTACACACGAAAAACTGCAGCCAGGTAACTACTTTCGGGCAACCGTTCGAATCAAGCCGCCCAAAGCGCCTTTGCAACTGGAAGGTTTTGATGTGCACAGCCACTGGTTTGCCAATCGAATTTCTGGCACGGCCCAATTTAAAAGTGGCCTTGAAAAACTGCCTGAACAAACCACGCTAAACCCGCTGGCCTGGATGGAAAGGGCGCGGCTACACATTGCAAATTCAATTGTGAACGCCCTGCAAAACCACCCTGAACAGGCTTTGGTACTGGCCATGGTAGTAGGCGATCAAGGCTTGATCAGCCTTGAAGACCGTGAAATGTTCAATGCCACCGGTATTGCCCACCTGGTGGCAATTTCCGGTTTGCACATTACCCTGTTCGCCATGCTGGCTGGGAAGTTATTCAGTGCCGTGTGGCGGCGCTCCAACCGCCTTTGCATTCATGCTCCAGCACCCCTCGCGGGCAGCGCGTTTGGACTGTTCTTTGCTGTTTTGTATGGCCTTATCGCAGGATGGGGAGTACCGGCGCAACGCACGGTGTTCATGCTGTTTGCGCTGTTTGTGGGGCAAGTTCGCGGCGGCATGCAAAGCAGCTGGGATACTTTTTTTCTCGCACTGTTTTTAACGCTGGCATTCGATAACTGGGCCGTGCTCGATGCAGGCTTTATTCTTTCCTTCGGTGCGGTGGCTGTGCTTATTTTTGTTACGCAGGGGCACTACCACTTCATCAAACCGAAACACGAATTCATCGCCAATGCGGTGAAGGCGCAGTACACGGTCACGGTCGGTTTGATACTGCCCTGCGCCATGCTATTCAATCAACAATCATTGGTTAGCCCTTTGGCCAATGCACTGTCCATTCCCTGGATGAGTTTTGTAAGTACCCCATTGGCTTTGCTCGGCGGGCTTGCGCAACAGCCCGTACTGCTTTGGCTGGCAGCCAATAGCCTTTCCTTGCAGCGAGAATGGCTTGTGTACTTCAATGAACTAAGTTGGGCCACTTTGCCAGTGCACAACCAGCCTTGGTGGGTGAACAGCTTGGTGGCCTTGGGTTGCCTAATTTTGATTTTACCCGCCGGGCTTATACCACGATGGGCTGGCTTGGCCCTGATTGCCTTGCTGGCGCTTCCACCGCCACGGCCTGAATACAATGATTTCTGGATAACCTTAATGGACGTGGGCCAAGGCACAGCGATTAGCATTCAAACAAAAAACCACTTGCTTATTTACGACGCTGGCCCCGCTTTTAATGCACGCTCTGACTCGGCCAGGCGCGTTGTACTTCCATGGATGGCTGCACATGGCTACAGGCAAGCCGACGTATTCATGCTGTCGCATGATGATGCGGACCATTCAGGCGGCGCACCGGTGTTAATACAGAAAGCAGCTCCGGTGTTGTTTACTTCCTCAATTAATAAGCAACATCATTTAAACCTGCTTGCAGACACAAAGAAAAGCAAATCAGCAAATTGCCACACCCTGAAACCTTGGATATGGGATGGGGTAACGTTCACACCACTTGGACTAAAAACACCCGACAACTCACCCCAAAAATTATTAGCGAAAAACAATCAAAGTTGCGTATTGAAAGTAAGCAATGTGAATCACAGTGTGCTCTTGACTGGCGACATTGAAGCCATTTCGGAGATCACCCTGCTAGCGCAACACGGGGCAAGCGCATTGAAATCAAGGGTCTTGATTGTTCCTCATCATGGTTCTAAAACCTCATCGACTACCCCATTTCTTCAAGCTGTTCGGCCTGAATATGCGCTAATCCAGGCGGGCTGGGAAAACCAGTTTGGTCACCCCCACAAAACAGTGATTGAACGATACGAGGCCATGGGTATTCAATGGTTCAACACAGCCCAAAATGGTGCGATGAAATGGAAGTTCCAGCACCTGAACTTGCTGCCTGAAGTGAACAAGGCACTCCAACAACGTCAGCGCTACTGGCACATGCACGAAAGCGGTGCAAAAGCTTCCTAAGACTGTTAACTTTATAGCTGTGCACAGCGCAATAAGCCTGCATGCGCTTGGCATGCTTCTTGTTACTTCAAAACTACACAGAACAGGAAAAATCAACTTATGCCTTCAACACCCTTCGACGAAATGTACACACCAAGCGGTGAAGTGCGTCCGCATTATCAGGATTTCTCGCGCTGGCTGGAAATGCAAGCCCCCGAAAAGCTGCAAAACAAGCGTGCGGAAGCCGACCTTATTTTCAGAAGAGTGGGCATTACTTTTGCGGTGTACGGCGAAGAATCGGGCACTGAGCGACTAATTCCTTTTGATATTGTGCCGCGGGTCATTAAGGCATCTGAATGGAAAACACTGGAAGCTGGCTTGCGGCAACGTGTTCAGGCCTTGAACATGTTTTTAAAAGACATTTACAACGAGCAAAAAATACTGGGTACCGGGCTTATTCCGCCAGAGCAGATTTTCAACAACGAACAGTACCGCCCCGAAATGCAGGGTGTAAAAGTAGCTGGCGATATTTACGCCCACATTGCTGGTGTTGATGTAGTACGTGCCGGTGAAGGCGAATTTTACGTACTTGAGGACAACCTGCGGGTACCCTCGGGCGTTAGCTACATGCTTGAAAACCGCAAAATGATGATGCGCTTGTTCCCGGAACTGTTTGCCCGCAACCGGGTGGCACCCGTAGAACATTACCCCGACAACCTGCTTGAAAACCTGCGCTCGGTTTCACCGCAAAACAGCAACGACCCCACTGTGGTGTTGTTAACACCCGGCATGTACAACTCGGCTTACTTCGAACATGCCTTTCTGGCCCAGCAAATGGGCATTGAACTGGTGGAAGGCAAAGACATGTTTGTGGACAAAGAGGTGCTTTACATGCGCACCACACAAGGCCCCAAACGCGTGGACGTAATTTACCGCAGGCTTGATGACGACTTTCTGGACCCGCTGGCCTTTCGGGAAGATTCTCAATTGGGCGTTCCGGGTTTGCTATCGGTTTACCGAGCAGGCAATGTAACACTTGCAAATGCGATTGGCACCGGGGTGGCCGATGACAAATCGATTTATCCCTATGTGCCCGATATGATCCGCTTTTATTTGAGCGAAGAACCCATTATTCAAAACGTACCCACTTGGCAATGCCGCAAACCCGACCAATTGAAAGAAGTATTGGACAAGCTACCCGAATTGGTTGTGAAAGAAGTGCATGGCGCGGGTGGCTACGGCATGTTGGTGGGCCCTGCCGCGACGAAAGCGCAAATTGAAGACTTCCGGCAAAAGCTGATTGCAGACCCTGCCAAATTCATTGCCCAGCCCACACTGGCTTTGTCCACTTGCCCCACTTTTGTGGAGCAAGGTTTGGCACCGCGTCACATCGACCTTCGCCCCTTTGTGCTGTCGGGCAGCAAGGTGAGCCTGATTCCTGGTGGTTTAAGCCGAGTGGCGCTGCGTGAAGGATCGCTGGTGGTGAACAGCAGCCAAGGTGGCGGCACCAAAGACACCTGGGTACTGGAACGATAAGGAGCAAACACTATGTTGAGTAGAACCGCTGACCACTTGTTCTGGATGGCCCGTTACATTGAACGCGCCGAGAACACCGCCCGCATGCTGGATGTGAACGTGCAAACCGCCCTGCTTCCGCAAGACCCTGAAAATGCCGAGCAAGGCTGGCGAGCCATGCTGTCGATCTGCGAACTGACTGAAGCTTTTTTCCAAAGGCATGATGAAGTCAGCGCTGAAGCAGTAATCGACTTCATGGTGAAAGACCCCAGCAACCCTTCCAGCATTTATTGCTGCCTGCAAGGTGCGCGCGAAAATGCGCGAGCAGTGCGAGGTGCGCTGACCACGGAAGTTTGGGAAACCAACAATACCACTTGGTTGGAGCTGAAAAAAGTACTGGCCGACGGCACAGTTGAACGCGACCCTTCCGAGTTTTTTGAATGGGTAAAGTTTAGAAGCCATTTGTCGCGCGGCGTAACGATCGGCACGATGTTGAAGGACGATGCATTTCGCTTCATTCGCTTGGGCACCTTTCTGGAACGCGCAGACAACACAGCACGTTTGCTGGATGTGAAATTTCACAGCATGCCATTTAGCCCCTTGGCCAATTTAAGCACCGCCGATCCACACGCCGATTACTATCATTGGGCCGCTATTTTGCGTTCAGTGTCTGCATTCGAAACGTACCGCAAGGTTTACCGAGACGTAATTACACCCGACCGTGTTGCCGAACTGCTGATACTTCGAGACGACATGCCCCGGTCACTATTGGCCTCACTGAACGAAGTGTGCTGGAACCTTGAAATGATTCGCAACGATTACTCTGCAAATACAGAACGCCGCGCAGGCAAATTACGAGCTGAACTTTTGTACAGCCAGATAGACGATATTTTGCAAATGGGTTTGCACGCTTATTTGACTAACTTTCTTGAACGTGTCAACGACTTGGGCAACCGCATCAGTAAAGACTTCCTGGTTCCACTTGAGGCATGAAACTGCATATTCAACACCACACAACCTACAGCTATACCTGGCCCGTGCTGTACAGCATTCAGCATGTGCGCCTTGTACCACAACAAAACCACACACAACGGATTGTTGACTGGAAAATAAAAACACCAGCGAAACATCAGAGCGCAAACGATCATCATGGCAACATGGTGCATACCTTCTCGGTCAACCAACAACACCGTGAACTGACTGTGCAATCTTATGGTCATGTTGAAATTGATCCGCTTTGCGATGGCTATGTACCGTCACAAGCGTTTTCGCTCAACCCGCTGGTGTACACACCCACCACGCCGCTCACCCAATTCAATGATGAAATGCGTGATTTTGCCAGCTTCGTTGCGGACCCCCACATTCCGTTTGTGCATCGAATACTGACCCTGGCGCACGCCGTGGCAGACCGTGTGGTTTATACCAAAGGCAGCACCACAGTGGCAGATTCCGCCATTGATGCCTTTGAAAAAGGGCAAGGTGTTTGCCAAGACCATTCGCATGTAATGCTGGCTTGCCTGCGCGCGCACCGCATTCCTGCCAGGTATGTGAGTGGTTACTTTTTTAATCCGAATGTAGAGCATCACGACAGCCACGCCTGGATTGAGGTGTTCGACGAAAATCGCCAGCAGTGGCTAGGGGTGGATGCCACCCACAAATCGCTGGTGCAGGGTAATCACTGCCGACTGGCTGTGGCCAAAGACTTCACAGGGGCTTCGCCCATTCGCGGCATACGCACCGGAGGCGGGCAAGAAAGCATGCAGGTGCAAGTAATGATTGAGCGGGTTGGATAGTTCAGCGGATAGTTTGCCTGGTCCGGTCGGCTTGGGTTCATGATTGCTCAACTGCTTGTTGTTCCTGCCCAATCGGCTCGTGTCCCGCTCTCCCGCCAGAAAACCTGTTTCTCCCTTGCTGAGCCTTGCGATGCCTGAGAACGACCCTCCTAAAAAGCGGGTCGGGCTCGTTCTCTGTCGCCCATGCTGGGGCGACACCGGCCCTGCTCGGCACGAAAGGGCAGGTTTTCTTGAAGGCGAAGCGATCGCAACACCTCCGCCGATCGGGCAATGAAACCAGCCGCGAGCTGCGGGGTGGCGAAAATTCTCTGGCGCCGGTTTAGGCAAACTCGGCATTGGGATTGCTTGGGCCGCACTTCAAGAAAACCGCCCCGTTTGAACAAGGCTTCAATGGTCGCGCCATGGTGACAACCATGCGCGACACCCAAGACCCGACCGTTACCTTTGGAGGGCTTGGGTGAATGCAAAGACTTAGTTCAACACGGGACCAAGCGGTTTTCTGTGCGGTACAAGTAACCCATGCCGAGTTGGCTAAAAACCGCAAAGGCAACGCTTCAAGTCCTGCACTAGTAACCCACGCTAAATTGGCTAGAAACCGCAGCGCTCACTGCGCCACCCACCCACCGTCCATGTTCCACGCAGCGCCCCTCACTTCCTGCGCATCATCAGAACACAAAAACACCACCAAACCACCCAATTGCTCTGGTGTCACAAATTCTTGCGATGGCTGCTTTTCACTCAACAAACCGATTTTTGCCTCTTCAACAGAAACGCCCTCCTTAACTGCACGCGCATCCACTTGCGCCTGTACCAGCGGCGTAAGTACCCAACCAGGGCACACTGCATTGCAGGTAATTCCGGTTTTTGCATTTTCCAGGGCAACAACCTTGGTTAAGCCAACAATACCGTGCTTGGCGGCCACATACGCCGACTTGTTGGCCGAAGCCACCAAACCATGCGCAGATGCAATATTCACAATACGGCCCCAATTGCGGGCCTGCATGCCCGGCAACACCAAGCGGGTGGTGTGAAATGCTGCGCTCAAATTAATGGCGATTACGGCATCCCACTTCGCAGGATCAAAACTTTCCACTGGCGACACATGCTGAATACCCGCATTGTTCACCAGCACATCCACGCGCCCAAACAAAGACTCAGTGCTTTTTACCAAATCCTCAACTTCAGCCAACTTCGTTAAATCCGCGCCGTGGTAACCCACTTTCACACCATGGGCTGCAATGCTTTGTTTGGCTGATTCAATTTGCTCAGGCGTACCAAAGCCATTGAGCATCACATTCACACCTTTTGCAGCCAAGCGTTGGGCAATTCCCAAGCCAATACCACTGGTTGAACCTGTAACCAATGCATTCATGTTCTTAAAATCCACGGATGAACCTCTTTCGATAATAAAACTCTGAAATACTGATTGAAACAATTTGACGGAGGGTATTAAACGATGCTGACAGCGCGCTTGCACACCGTGCAATGGTTGAGCCCACATGGTTTACACAAACTAGCCTACCGCGAATGGGGCGACCCCGACAACCCACATGTGCTGTTGTGCGTGCATGGTTTAACCCGCAGCAGTGCTGATTTTGAAACCATGGCACAAGACCTGGGAAAAAACATACGGGTGGTTGCAGCCGACATGCCAGGCCGAGGCCAATCCGACTGGTTACCCGACCCGACAATGTATGGGGTTCCCACATACGTCGGCGCTTGCGTGGCCCTGGTCGCCCGCTTGAATGCAACCACGCTGGATTGGTTCGGTACCTCCATGGGGGGCTTGATCGGCATGGGTTACGCAAGCCTGCCAAAAAACCCCATTCGGAAATTGATCTTGAACGATGTGGGTCCAAGCCTTAACTTTAGTGCGCTGCAACGCATTGGCGAGTACGTAGGAAAACCTGTTCAATTTCAAACACTTCAAGAGGCGCGGCAATACATTCGCACCATATCCCAACCATTTGGCCCGCACACCGAATCGCAATGGAATGAATTGTGCGATTCCGTGCTGGTTGAAAAAAATGGAACGTGGCGTCCCCACTACGACCCCGCGATCGGCCAAGCGTTTCAAAACCTGTCAGAATCAACGGCCTTACTGCATGAAACTGCGCTTTGGGCTGCATTCGATGCAATCCAAGCCGAAACATTGGTAGTGCGCGGGGAACACTCCGACTTATTGAGCCACAAAACAGTTGAGGAAATGCGTCAACGTGGCCCAAAGCCAAGCGTTGTCAAAATACTCGGGGTTGGCCATGCACCAACTTTCATGCAGAACGAGCAAATTAATATTGTTCGGGACTTTTTGTTTTAAACTGGTTTAAAAAGAATCCACCAAAGTACACATGGTTTCAGTTTCATCAACACTGGGCACTGAAAAAAAAGGCGGCGCTTCCGCGCCTGCGCTGGTGTTGTTGAACAAATTTGATGCAGCCCGAGTTGAAGAAGCCCTGAACTACGCACGGCTTCACGCAGCAGACCATCTTCTGGATACTCAAGAACCAGCCATTCAGCACATGCTGGCAGTGGCCGACCTGTTGGCCGAACTGCGTGCCGATGCCAATACCCGAATAGCGGGTGCTTTGGGCCCCCTGGTGTTTTTCGACAAAAACCTTGAAAGCCAAATGGAGAAAAAGTTTGGTGATGAGGTGGGCCGCATGCTGGCCAGCCTGCGCAAACTTTTCAAAATGCGCTCCATGGTGGGGCCAAGTGCAACGAGAACCACCATAGAAACCCTGCGCTGGGCCGATCAAATTGAAACGTTGCGGAAAATGTTGCTGGCCATGTCCACTGACATTCGCGTCATCATGATTCGCCTGTGCTCGCGCCTGCAAACATTGCGGCACTTCACAAGCCACGCCGACATCAAAAATGAAAAGGGCCCCTTGTGGCCCTATGCTGTTTCGCATGCACAAGAAACCCTCGACCTGTATGCGCCCTTGGCAAACCGCTTGGGCCTGTGGCAACTGAAGTGGGAATTGGAAGATTTGTCGTTCCGTATCCTGCAACCGAACACGTACAAAAACGTGGCCAAAATGCTGGATGAAAAGCGCATTGAGCGGGAGGCTTTCATTGAATCAGCCATGGCCAGCATCAAGGAAAACCTCTTGCTGGCTGGCATTCACTGTGAAATAACAGGCCGCCCGAAACATATTTACAGCATCTGGAACAAAATGCGCGGCAAAGGCGTTAGCTTCGACAAGCTGTACGATGTGCGCGCATGCCGTGTGATCGTGGATACCGTAGACGACTGCTACACCGCGCTGGGTATTGTTCACAACTTGTGGACTCCCATTCCTGAAGAATTTGACGACTACATCAGCAAACCAAAACCCAACGGTTACCAAAGCCTGCACACCGTGGTTCAGGACGAAACGGGCAAAACGCTAGAGGTACAAATTCGCACAGAGGCCATGCATCAGTTCGCCGAATATGGCGTGGCCGCCCACTGGCGCTACAAAGAATCAGGCAAAGACGGTTATACCGGTGAAAGCCGAGCTGAAGGCCAATTTGAAGAGCGAATTGCGCTGTTGCGCCAACTGTTAGCCTGGCAGAAAGACGTGACCGACACCATGGGTGAAGCCAGCGACTGGGCGCAGGAAATGAAAACCAGCGCGCTGAACGACCGTGTGTACGTATTTACACCGCAGGCCAAAGTGGTTGAATTGCCCACCGGCAGCACACCGCTTGATTTCGCCTACCATGTGCACACCGAGCTGGGCCACCGCTGCCGTGGCGCCAAGGTCAACGGGCAAATGGTGCAGCTGAATACACCGCTGGACAACGGCCAAACCGTTGAGATTGTGAGTGCCCGTGGCGACGCAGCCACCGGCCCCTCGCGCGACTGGCTAAACCCGACACAGAAGTACCTGGTCAGCCACAGGGCGCGCCAAAAGGTAAAACAGTGGTTTGCACAACAAGAGCGCAAAGAAACGCTTGAGCGTGGCCGAGCCATCGCTGAGCGGGAACTTCAACGCATTGGGCACACCGCGCAAAACCTGGAGCTATTGGCCCAAAAGCTGGGGTATGAAAAACCCGACGATCTTTACGTGGCACTGGCCCGTGAGGAAATACGGCCACGTGCCATTGAAAACGCATTGCGCGCAGACCTGCAACCCACCGGGCCTTTGTCGGACGAAGAACAGGTTGAAATTCTCAACAAACGCAAACCAGGTTCAGCAGGCACTGCGGCGGGCAAGGAATCGGGCGTACTGGTGGTGGGTGTCAGCACGCTGATGACCAACCTGGCGCGTTGCTGCCGCCCGGCCCCACCCGACCCCATTATTGGTTTTGTTACCCGGGGCAAGGGTGTGTCTATACACAGGCTGGGTTGTTCCAACCTGGCCGAGGTGATGCGCCGTCAACCCGAACGGCTGATTGAAACCACCTGGGGAGAATCCTCGGGCTTGCACTACCCAGTTGATATTGCAATCACAGCAAACGACAGGCAGGGTTTGCTGCGTGACATCACCGAAGTATTTTCCAAAGACAAAATCAATGTGATCGGCGTGCAAACCGAAACACAACGCGGTATAGCCAAAATGCAGTTCACCGCTGAAGTGAGCAGCGGTGAACAGTTGCGCGGCGCTTTAAGCCACCTGCTGGAAATCAACGGTGTGTTTGAAGTTCGGCGGCGATGAAGCGAATTAAACCGGTGTTTCTGAGCGGCCTGATTCGCTGTGTTCCACAAAACTGGCAGCCAAAGTATTCAATAAATAATTTTGTGAATTCACGCGGCGTGCGCCTGTGGGTTTCTTTCTGGTGTAACTACCCTGAGAATCCATCACCCACGCCAAAATATTGTCCGCAAGCAGGGCTTTCAAGCCCTCGTCAATTACCCGTTTCTTCAGTTTTTTATCGGTAATTGGCACAGCCAGCTCCACACGCCGGAAGAAGTTTCTGTCCATCCAGTCTGCACTGGAAATGTATACCTCTTCATCACCATCATTGCTGAAATAAAACACTCGGCTGTGCTCAAGCAAGCGGCCCACCACCGAACGTACTGTGATGTTGTCGCTCAAGCCCGGCACGCCAGGACGCAAGGCACACACACCCCGCACAATCAGGTCAATTTTTACCCCGGCCTGGGAAGCCGCATACAGTTCATTGATCATGTGCGGCTCCAGCAAGGCATTCATGCGAGCCATAATTCTGCATTTTTTACCGGCCTTGGCCAATTCCGCTTCTTTTCGCACAGCGATCACCACATTGCTGTGCAAATTGAATGGTGAATTCCAAATTCTGTTCAGCTTTCGGGCGCGGCCCAGGCCAGTGAGATGATTGAAAACCTCGTGCACATCGTGCCCTAGCGATTCATCGCAAGAAAACAAGCCAAAGTCAGTGTACAAACGCGCCGTTTTCGGGTGATAGTTACCGGTGCCCAAGTGCACATAGCGGCGCAATACAAGCCGGCCTGTCTCCGTTTTTTCGCGGCGAACCACCATCAGCATTTTCGCATGCGTTTTTTGGCCCACTACACCGTACACCACATGGGCCCCCACGCGCTCCAGCTTAGAGGCCCAATTGATATTGGCTTCCTCATCAAAGCGGGCCATCAACTCCAGCACTACAGTCACTTCTTTACCGCTGCGTGCGGCAGCAAGCAAACTGTCCATTAATACCGATTCAGTCCCCGTGCGGTAAATGGTTTGTTTAATAGCCACAACATCGGGATCGGTTGCAGCCCTTTTAATAAATTCAAGCACAGGGCTAAAACTTTGATAAGGATGATGCAGTAAAACGTCGCCCTTCTGAATAGCCTTGAAAATATCGGGCTGCTTCACCAAGGCCTCAGGGCGCCCCGGCACAAATGGCGCAAATTTCAAATCAGGGCGATCCACCCAATCAGGCAATTGCATCAAGCGCACCAGGTTCACCGGTCCGTTAACACGGTACAAGGCCTGCTCGGTCAAGCCAAATTCTTTCAACAAACGGGCAGTCATGTTGGGAGAGGTTTGATCGCTCACTTCAAGACGAACCGCATCACCAAAATGCCTTTGCGACAATTCACCCTGCAAAGCCACACGCAGGTTGGTAATCTCTTCTTCATCCACATACAGATCGCTGTTGCGGGTTACGCGAAACTGGTACACCCCATGCACTTCCATACCTGGAAATAACTCGGGAATGAAAGCCTGCAGAATTGACGTGAGCATCACAAAACCATGCTCATAACCCGACAAGTTCGAGGGCATACGTATAAGCCGCGGCAAGGCCCGCGGTGCCTGCACAATGGCCACATTTGACGAACGCCCAAACGCATCCTGACCGGTCAACTCAACCGCAAAATTAAGCGACTTGTTCAACACACGCGGAAACGGGTGGGCCGGGTCTAACCCGATGGGCGTTAAAACGGGCAACACTTCATGCCTGAAGTACAAACGCGCCCAATGGGCCTGCTCTTCATTCCAGGTGGCCAGAGTCATCAATGCGATGCCCTGCTCCCGCATGGCGGGCAACACCGATTCATTCAGTAAACGGTATTGCTGTTCCACAATTTCCTGAGAGGCCACCGATACCCTGTGCAGGGTTTCCAGCGCGCTTAAACCGTCTTTGTCCTTGAACTCCGGGTTCTGTCGAATTTGCTCCTGCAACCCCGACACGCGAATTTCAAAAAATTCATCCATATTGCTGGAAACAATACACAGGTACTTCAAACGCTCCAGCAAAGGCACGCTTTGGTCTTCGGCCATGGCCAGCACCCGGCGATTGAAGGCCAAAACGCCTAACTCGCGATTCAAAAACAATTCTTTGTTGGGTGCTACGTCAGAGACAGCGGCGATTTTCAAGCAAAAACTCCAGGTTGAGATACATTTTCCTTCATGGTATTTCAAAATTGTGACAAACATTTGAACGTGGTCAAATGAACACAGGCAAGGCCAGTGTGTCGCATTTGTGGCATCCTAGCGCCTGACCTGAAACACAGAACAAACAATGTCCAAGCAACGCCAGTTGATTGCCGCCGTAGACATGGGTTCGAGCAGCTTTCGCATGATCGTTGCCCGGGTAGAAGAACTCAACGGCCAGTCTCAAATTTACATCATCGACACCCTTCGCGAACCCGTTCGTTTGGGTGCAGGCCTGGACGCCCAAAAATACCTGGACCATGCCTCTCAAGAGCGTGCCCTGGGTGCGCTTGGCCGTTTTGGTGAACGCCTGCGCTCTTTTAAACCCGGCGAGGTGCGCGCAGTGGCCACCAATGCCGTGCGGGTGGCACGCAATGCTTCAGAGTTCATTTCTAAAGCAGAGGCGGCCCTGGGCTTCCCGATTGATGTGATTTCGGGTGTCGAAGAGGCGCGCCTTGTGTATTGCGGCGTTGCCCACCAACTGCCAATTGGGCAAGGCCGAAGACTAGTGGTTGATATCGGCGGAGGTTCAACAGAATTCATTATCGGCGAAGACTACGAACCTGAGGCCATGGAAAGCCTCTACATTGGTTGCGTGAGTACCGCCCAACAATACTTTGCAGATGGCAGCATAAGCCCCCGAGCCATGAAGAATGCGATTATGGCAGCACGAAAGGAAGTAACGGTGCTGCGACGCCAAATTCTGGACATGGGCTGGACACATGCCATCGGTTCATCAGGCACTGCAAGGGCGCTGGCTGAACTTTGCGTTTCCAATCGGTTTACAGAGCATGGTATTTCTGCCGAGGGGCTGCGACTTATCAGGGAACATGTTACAGCAGCCGGGCATCTGGACAAGCTTACCCTGGAGGGATTAAAAGCAGACCGCCTGCCGATGATGCCGGGCGGCTTGGCCGTGATGAGCGCTGTATTCGAAGAACTTGAAATTGAGCAAATGGAAGTAACCGACGGTGCGCTGCGCCAGGGTTTGCTCTACGACATGCTTGGGCGCCAACACAATGAAGACATGCGCGAAATTACGGTAGCGCAGTTTATTCACCGCTATAAAATTGACGGACAGCATGCCGGGAAAGTGAAAGTTTTGGCTGAAATACTGCTCAATCAACTGGCAAGGCAACAACCCCTGTTGAAAGAACAGTTGCCAATGCTGCGCTGGGCAGCACAACTGCATGAAATTGGCTTGTCCATTGGGCACAATGGCCACCACAAACACGCCGCCTATATTCTTGGCAACGCTGACATGCCTGGCTTTTCAAAGCGAGAGCAACAACTGTTGGCCACCTGGGTGTTGGCGCACAACGGCAAACTGGCCAAGGTCAGTGACATTGCCAACACAGCCACACAATGGGCGGCACCAATGTGCTTGCGCTTGGCAGCATTGTTTTTACGCCGCAGGGAAGTAGAAGCCTTGCCTGAACTAAAGGTGAAGCTGCTTGAGCAGGGTATTCAGCTAAGCGTGCCTAAAAACTGGCTGATTACCCACCCTTTGACCCAATACAGCCTGGAAACCGAAGTGGAACAATGGCAGCGAATTGGGCTGCAGCTTGAGCTACTTACGCGGCGGTAGATCAATCACTGGTTTGGCATAGACCACTCAACTAGGATTTGAGTTGCTGGTTTGCATAGCCAACTCGGCAGTGGGTTTGCCTGTTCCGAACTTCAAGAAAACGGCCCCGTTTGAATTCATTCGCTGCGTTTGGCGATTAGCCAACACCGAGACTCGGCCATATTTTTGCCGAGATCGGTGAGCAAGATTTAATTCAAAAAGGGATCAAGCGGTTTTCAGTGAGGAAGCAGGCAACCCTGACGAGTTGGAGCTAACACACCGACGAGTTGGCTACAACTTGGCAACCCCGCCATGTTGGCGATGCCCCCCCACCAAGCGGATCAAATAAACCCAAAGTGCCTTGCATAACGCGGGCTCATGCGGTCAATTGACAACAACATCATGAAGTCGGCTGTATTGAAATCGGGATCCCATGCGGGTTCACCACAAACCACTGCGCCAAGACGCAAATAGCCTTTCACCAAGGGTGGAGGTTCAATTTCCACATCACAACGCAGCCGCTCCACCGGCAAACGGTTTTTGGGGAATACCTGGCAACTGGCTTCAGCCAGGTGTGGTTCAAGCTGTTTGAACAGGCTGGCGGCCTGGTGCCCACCGTCGCGCAGGCTTACACTGGCACAGCCAATCAGGTGCTTGTACCCCCCCAGCTTCATATACTGGGCGATTCCGCTCCACAACAGCATGATGGCAGCACCGCTACGATAATCTGGGTGCACGCAGGAACGGCCTACCTCTACCGTGGTTTTGCGAAGCCGTTCAATACGGTTCATGAAAAACTCAGTTTCTGAATACCAACATTTAAGGCGCGCCGCGTTTTCAGGGGCAAGTATGCGGTAAGTACCCACCACCTCCCCCGTTTGGCTGTTCCTCACCAGAAGGTGATCACAGTAGGCATCAAACACATCATGATCAATCCCGTTACTACCCAGATCTGCACCATATTCTTCTGAAAAAATATTGAAACGTAACCTTTGGGCCTCCAGCACTTCAGCAGCTGTTTTGGCTAAGCAAACCTCCAAAGACGGCGCCTGTGCTCGTGCTGGGGCACTCAGGTACAAGGCATTTCTCAGGGCATCTTGCTTGGTAACACTGTGCTTGGTCGCTTCCATCCAAAGGGTCCATTTATCATTTCGATGACACGAAATGTACGGGTTGCATGTGACAGCGCGATAAAAGAAATATGAAGAAAAGGTGACTGAACTGAAAATGTTGCTTGACAAGCCTCAGGAAAAGCCTAAACTGAACTTAGCAAAAAATTTGGCGCTACTTCAGGTCAGTTCAATTCAGGCAAACCGCTTAAGTAATAGTTCTGTTTCTCGAATTTCACCCAGTTTTTTAGCTATTTTGTTCAATTCAGAAATCCAGGATATTGCTATGTCTGATACCGTAACCGGTCAAGTTAAATTTTTCAACGAATCCAAAGGCTTTGGCTTCATTTCCCGTGAAAACGGTCCTGACGTGTTTGTACACTTCAGCGCCATTCAGGGCAACGGCTTCAAAACCTTGGCTGAAGGCCAGAAAGTGTCTTTCACTGTGACTCAAGGTCAGAAAGGCCCACAAGCTGAAAACGTAACAGCGCTGTAAAACCTGCGCATGCGTTAAAAAGCCGCCCTAGGGCGGCTTTTTTTGTATTCATTTCTTCGATATCAATTACTGGTTACCAATATTTGGGAGCCCTTTTGCTGTTGGCAGGCTCCAGCTTGCGCATCGTGTTGCCCTCCCAACCCTCAAGGTAACAGGCGCCCTTAGCCGCTGCAGTCAAGATTAACGCCGGTAGCGCAACCACAAGCATTTGCAAGGCCGTGCTGTTTACCCCAACTCCCCAGCCATTTGGATTGTTGCGATTAAGTCTCAGCGGAAAATCCACCACATTCGTACCAGCGCCTGCCCCACTGAAGGCAATACCCGCCCCCGAGGCCCAAGGAATCAACAACCACCCCTCGCCAGTAGCCCAAAAAGAGCTCGCGAATACACGGCCTATACTAAAACTGGTAACGCGTGAATTTGGTCTCTTTAATGCCGACTCAGTAATAACACCAGCCAATTGGGCAACAGGCCGGGTAACCTGGTAGTTAAGGGAAAGTACAATGTCGTGATTAAAAAATCTCAAAACTTCAGCTGCTTTGGCTAAACCCCTGGTTAATGGGCCATATTGATGCGGATTATCCAATATGTTTCTGGAGTCGTATCGCAAGCTTTTAGAAGTGCGCCTTTCCACTGCGTTATTTGAGTCCGGAGACATTTCCGCACGACGTTCCTTAGCCTCAGTCCATCTTTTCAAAGCTCCCTCACGCACGTTTTCCACTCTTTTTTCTACTTGATGGCGAACATCCATGTAGTATTTGTGCTTGCCAGTTTGAATGGCGTGATGTTCAATTAAATTGGTCAAAGCCAAAAAGTGGTTTTCGCGAGCCAATAATTCAGATTTATCGGTTTCAGAATCGAGAAACTGCCCCTCGGTATCTCCCTTAGGGTTAACCTCAGTTAAGTAAGAACCTATCGCTTTTGCGATAGCCCGCTTCATCTGGGTATCGTTATGGGTTGGGTCAATTGCGGCCAGCAAACGCTCAAGTAATATCGGCGTTCCTCGTCGATCATCTACCCGGTATGCCTTGCCTATTTTTTTCTGCAAAGCCCTGGTGAGCAGATCAATCGCATCGGGTTTGTCTTTGACATCTTTGATCAGCAAAAAAATACGATGCAGATGCCGGTCTTTGTTGAATTGGATTGAATCCATAATGACACCACTCAGCCTCGACCTAGAGCCCACAATCGCACTGCAAGCCCCAAATGCAAGTGATGTGATGGCAGCCACCGCAGCAACCGCACTAAAACTGAAGATTACCGTGCCTACGTTCTGCCGCACACCATCTGCCAATTTTTTAATCGCCCAACCGCCTACTTCAGTAAAAAGGCCACGTGACAAGGAAGAAACAAAACCAACCGCTAGAAACAACGCTCCGAAAACACGAAGTTGGCTCGAGAAAGATGAGTCTTTCTGCTTGGGCTGAAAAGCGAGTTTAGTGGATTTGAGAAACAGGCCCGTTGGTGCCGCACCCAACTCGGTTACACCATTGGCACGGTGAGCCCATCGGGAAAACTTCACTGAGCGCTTGTCTTTCTCTGACAAACCAAACTCAGGACGCACCAAATGCGGGTTAAAGCGCAAATTGTCCTGTCGATAAAATCGGGATTTGACCACGGTGCTGTCTGCAAGGTCAACTGGCCGCCCCTCACTCTCGCCTTTGTATTCCTCGCTAAAAAGCGCAGCAGAAGTTCGCTGACTGGCCTCATAGGATGCACGGTAGTAACGGGCCTCAGCAGTGTTGCCTGCTATCACCGTTTTAAGCCTGGCACTCCAGGTTGTCTTAATTAATTGCCCGTTGCCTGCCGATTTATAATCTGCCTTCCGAATTACATGGGCGCGACAACCCGTCAACTCAAAGTCGTCTTTTTCAGCGGAATACTTGCCCTGTGCAGGCGAGGTGGCACTTGATGGCCTTGCTTTTATTGTTGGACAGACCATACGGACTTCCTTTACTTAATTTTAAGACAAGGATCGACAGTGTTTTTTTATTAAAGGTGACATGAATTGGAGCCACTGGCAAAAACAGGGGCTTTTAATCCCTCACAAGGGGGATAATTGATTGTCCACACTCTCTCGTGTAAACCAGGATTAATTCTGTGAGAGATATCGTTTTCACTTTCAGAACCCAAATAGCCTCTCGGGTGTTTGTATGGATCACTTTAAACAAATTACTACGTTTGTGTTGGTGGCTACAAAAGGAAGCCTCTCAGCCGCCGCCCGGGACGAAGGCGTCGCACCTGCCGTGATCAGCAGGCGCCTTGACGCGCTGGAAGAGCGACTTGGGGTAAAGCTGCTGTTACGCACCACCCGAACCCTGAACCTGACCCATGAAGGCTCGGCGTTTTTGGAGGACTGCCAGCGCATATTGAACGATTTATCCAACGCAGAGGCCAGCGTGAGCCTGGGCGGCGTCAAGGCCAGCGGACACTTGCGGGTAACTGCGCCCGGAGGATTTGGACGGCAACATGTCGCTCCCCTTGTTCATGATTTCGTTCGTGCGCACCCAGAGGTGACAGTTTCTCTTGACCTGTCAGACCGGGTTGTTGATTTGTTGAATGAAAATATGGACTGCGCAGTGAGAATTGGATTGCTACCCGACTCCAGCCTCGTCGGGGTAAAACTGGCTGAGAACCAGCGGCTTGTGGTGGCTACACCGGCCTACCTGCAACGGCACGGCCAGCCACACCACCCCAATGAGCTGACCAATCACAATTGCCTCAACCTCGTCAGCTCTGGCGCGCCAAGTGGCTGGCTATTTACAATCAACGGCAAGGCAACACAAGTCAGGGTAAGCGGCAACCTAAGCTGCAATGACGGTTCATCCATTCTCGATTGGGCACTAAGCGATGCCGGCCTGGCCTGGCGTAGCCGCTGGGAAGTACAACAACACCTTCGAAATGGACGCCTTGTTACTGTATTGGACGATTTTATTGCACCACCAAATGCCATTTACGCCGTATTTCCCCAGAAAAAACACCTACCACTGCGAGTTCGGCTGTGGATCGATTTTCTGAAGCACCGCTACGGCAGTGACTCCTACTGGAACACATGACCCACGTGGACAATAAGCTGCGAAAAGTCCCTTCTTATCATCGAATTGATGCACAGCCTGTTGTAACAGAATATTGGTGGGGTGTTGTGCCCCGCAAGTAACAGCGCTACTTTTTCACTTACCCAAGGCTGTGCAAGGTGACTTTCAGCAAAATCCGATATCAGTGGGTTCTCGCAGCTGCATTGCTCTGCGTGCTTGGCCTTGCCTTGCTTGCAATGGTGTCTGCAGACATGCGCCGCATTCAAGAATCGGCAGAACAAAACTCAAGAACCCAGCTTCGATTGTTACACGACATCTTGCATGACGAATTCGGCGCAATTATCGGATCGTTTGACGAGGCCACCCTTCAACTGTCACACGATATTGATACCCATAACAGTAACAACATACTGAAACAACTGGAATTATTAAAAAGCGCGCTACCTGCTGTCGAGACAATCGTGACCCGGGATGCCGCCGGAAACATTTTGGGGCAAACCGGTGTAGACGCAGACCTGATCAACACCAAGGCTGCTTTTGCATCCAATTCAATGTTATTGCGCAATGAAAGGATGGTGTCTTTTTCAAAATCATTCAACGTAAACAATAGGTTGGTATTGGTAGTCAACTACCAGGTCAAGAACAACCAGGGTGAACTGTTAGGCGTCATTCAAGGTCGGCTCAACACCTCCTACCTGGAGCGCAAATTTGCATCTCTTCAACTGGGCGAGCATATGCGCAGCGGCTTGGCTTACAAAGACGGCACCGTGTTGCTTGTTCAACCTGGGTTCGACGGTATTGCGGGCAAACGACTACCCAATTTTGAATCGACCCGCGAGCAAGAACCGCTGGCTCAACCTGGGGGCGATTTGATTGAACAAAGTTTGTTCACAGATCATTATTTCGCAAGCCTGTCGCTAGCAAACTCAGAACTCTTGAATACCCCCATTCCGCTTTATCTGATCACATGGGCAAATACGGCCCCCATGAAAGCCCTGTGGCGAGAACAAACCATCAGCCTTTTCCTGGGTTACCTTGCTTTTTGCATTTTGGTTGTACTGTTAGTAAAAGCAAGCCTGAACCACCAGGCACAACAAATATTGGCAAAAGAAAAAGCAAAGGCCGACCAACAACTCAATGATGAACGTTTTCAACTGGCCACGGAGAATGCGGGTATAGGGGTTTGGGAATACAACATTCAGGAGAGACTGATTCGCTGGGACAGCGCGATGCGCAAGATTTACGGCGTGAAAGACGAACAGGATGTCTTGTCTTATAAAGAATGGCTGAATTACGTAGTACCCGAGGACGCGAACAAACTAAGCAACGTGCTGCTGGAGGCCTCGAAAAACCAGGATACATTTCAGTTGAATTTCAACATTCGCCGGGCAAGCGACGGGCGTATTCGCCACATACAAGCCCGCGCAAAAACCCACAGAAACGCCAACGGCATTCCCTTCAGAATGATAGGCGTGAATGTGGATGTGACGGTACAACGCCAATTTGAAGATGCCCTGCGAGAGGCTGAGGCACGATTCCGGTCATCGTTTGAATGGGCTGCAATTGGAATGGCGATGCTCGACTTCAAAGGCCAGTTTTTACAGGTTAACAAAGCACTTACTGAAATTCTGGGTTACAGCGAGCAAGAGTTACTGGGCTTTAGCTTTGATGCGATTACCCACCCACAAGACACCATGCAACACACCCACTTGGTACGCGATGTGCTGAAGGGACGCCGACACAACTACCAACTGGAAAAACGTTACATTCACAAGGATGGACATGTGGTGTGGGTTCATCTTTCAGTGTCGGCAGTGCGCAATGACAAAGGTCGGGTGATCTACTTTATTTCCCAGATTCAGGATATTTCAGAGCGCAAGCGCAATGAAGCAACACTGATTGAAAGAGAACACTTTCTGAGAACTTTGTCGGAATGCTTACCTGGTTTGGTGTCTTACTGGAGTACCGACCTGCGCTGCCATTTCGCCAATCGCAACCACGAAAAATGGACCAGTATTCCGGCGGATAAAATGCGTGGGCAACACATGCGAAAGGTGCTGGGTGAGGAGCTTTTTATCCATGACTACAATTATGTTGTCGGTGTTCTAAAAGGTGAAAAGCAGCGTTTCGAGCGCAGAAAACCACTCCCCTCGGGTGGCTATGCCGATATGCTGGTGCATTTGATCCCCGACGTACTGTACGGCAAGGTTGAGGGCTTTTTCTCGATTTCAACAAACATCACAGACTTCAAGGCACAACAACGTGAACTTGAACGAATAAACCATGAATTAATCGAGCGCACGCAACAAGCCGAGGCTGCAAGCAAAGCCAAGGGCGCATTTTTGGCCAATATGAGCCATGAAATTCGCACTCCCATGAATGCGATCATAGGCTTACTGCAACTGCTGGAGGACACGGAGCTTCAGGCCAAACAACGCGACTATCTCAGCAAAATTGGTTCAGCGGCTGATGTATTGCTCAACGTGTTAAACGATATTCTGGACATATCAAGGGTTGAGGCCAATAAACTGGAACTTAGCAACAGCCGTTTTCTACTTGATCAGGTATTGACGAAAGCCACCGATCTTTTTGCTTACAGGGCAGAAGAGAAAGCGATTCAACTGTACTGCACCAAAGATGCGAACTGCCCGGTAAGCCTGACGGGTGACCGGCTTCGCCTTGCACAAATTTTGAATAACCTGTTGTCAAATGCGCTTAAGTTTACCGACAAGGGACGAATCCATTTGCAAGTGCAAAGTGTGGCAAGTGGAACACAACTGCAGTTCAGTGTAAATGACACGGGCATTGGCATGAATCAGGAACAGTGTTCTGCGCTGTTCGAGCCTTTCAGACAGGTAGATGACAGCTCCTCGCGCCGCTACGGCGGTGCAGGCTTGGGGCTGTCAATCTGCAAAAATCTGGTTGAATTAATGGGCGGTCGAATATGGGTAGAAAGTACGCCGGGCTTGGGTACTACGTTTCATTTCACGATGAATTGCAATGACCCTGAATTCAGTATCAGGGAGGAAGATCAACAGGCCTTAAAACTGCAAATGAAAGCACCGGCCACAGAGAGCAGCCCAACAAGTCCGCCGATGCTAAACAAGCGAGTGTTGGTGGTTGACGACCACAAACTAAACCGCATGGTGGCCTCGGAAATGTTAAAGAAATGGGGGGCCCAGGTTCACTTGGCAGAAAACGGCAAGGAAGCCGTTCAAGCCTGTACCACTGAACGCTATGACATGGTGTTGATGGATCTGCAAATGCCGGAAATGGATGGTTTTGAGGCCACAGCAAGAATTCTGGAAGAACTGGGGAATGCGGCCCCACCGATAGTGGCTGTGACCGCATCAGCCAGCGAACAAGACCGCATGGACATTTTGAATGCGGGCATGTGCGAACATGTAATCAAGCCATTCAAGAAGGAAACCTTGATTCGAATTCTGCTCGATATCCAAGGCCAGTAACCTACAAACCCACTTTAACTATAACGCACCAAAAGAGGGTGTCCCCCACATTAGAGATACTCAACATCAACACGGCTTCCGATAATTGTCAACGCATGTTAAATAAACAAACAAGGGAGCAGTATGTTGAATACCATTCGTGCAAAACTTATAGCTGCATTTGCAGTTGTAGTCTCATTGGGAATTGTGACTGGTGCGATTGGCCTGAATAGCGCCAAGCATATTAAAGACGCTGCTGGGTGGAATGAGCACACCTACAAAGTACTTCGTGATGTGGTTTCGATTCGTGAAGCCATGATTAACATTGAAACCGGCCAGCGTGGGTTTCTTGTGTTCGGTAAAGACAACTACCTCGAACCCTACAACAAAGGCATCGCCGACGTAAAAGAGCAACTTGACAAGGTGATGAAACTGACCTCGGACAATGCCGCTCAAACTGCCCGCTTCAATGCACTTCGCGATGAGTACAACCGGTGGATGAATGACTCGGTGAATAAAACCATTGAAGTTCGCCGCAGCCTGGACCGCATGGAAATTGATCAGATCGAGTTCCTGAAACGTCAAGAGGCACTGTCAGGCAAACCCATGATGGACAAAATGCGTGGCATGTTTACTGAAATTGAACAGGCTGAACTGAGCCTGCTGGAACAGAGAAAAGCTGCCAGTGATTCAGCCTACACCACCGCAATTTGGAGCGTTGGTATTTCTGTTGCGCTTTCTTTGGTGCTCGGTGTGCTTGCCACCATGATGTTGAGCAAATTGTTGAAGTCCAAGCTTGATACTGCTAACAAGCACATTAACGCACTTGCCAATGGCCATTTGAACAGCAATATTCACAGCGATGGCAAAGACGAGGTAGACAATTTGCTTACAGCGCTGGCCAAAGCACAAGACAACTTGCGCAAGCTGATTGAGGGTGTAAGGCGTTCGGCAATCGAATTAAGCAGCAGCGCGACACAAGTAAAAGAATCATCTTCCACCATGGCCAGTGCAGGTGCAGAGCAAGCCGACGCCACTTCCTCGATGGCAGCGGCGGTGGAAGAGCTGACTGTGAGTATTTCCCAGATTTCAGAGAATTCCAACGAGGCAACCGACACGGCCAATGCCGCCAAGCAATCGGCAGAATCGGGAATGGTTACGTTGGGTGAAGTGGTTCAGGGCATTCAACGAATTGCCAAGTCGGTGGAAACCAGTGCCGCAGCTGTGCAGTCACTTGAAAAACAATCCGCCGACATTTCAGAAATTGTATCTACTATTACAGAAATTGCTGAACGCACCAACCTGCTGGCCTTGAATGCCGCAATTGAAGCAGCACGTGCGGGTGAACAGGGCCGCGGTTTTGCGGTGGTGGCTGACGAGGTCCGCAAGCTGGCTGAGCAAACGAAAGGATCAACCGATCGCATCTCTGGCATGGTGCACGAGATTCAGCAAATTACTCAAGGCGCTGTCAGCTCTATGGACACATCGGTGCATCTGGTTCAGGAGGGAATTGCACAAGCCGATGTTGTGAATGTAACCATTCAAAAAATCAAGTCCGATTCCGACAAGGTTTCAGAGGCCATTGCCGCGATAGCAATTTCGATGAAAGAACAATCGAATGTAAGTGTTGAAATCAGTCGCAATGTGGAACGCGTGGCACAAATGACTGAGGAAAACACCGCCGCTGCTCAGCAAAACACCCAGGTTGCAACACACTTGTCGAGCGTTTCGCAATCCATGATGGACGCGGTCAAAGTGTTCAAAACAGAATAAATTCCCTTCTGTAAGCAACTTTACAGGGGCGGTACTGGTCTATAAAGCGAGTGCGTTCAGTACGCACTTGCTATGATTAGAATAATACTACTTGGACTGCCCTACTATGCCCCATGACGTTTCCCTGATTGCCACATTGGCGTTTGGCTTTGGCCTGGCGCTAATTTTTGGTTTCATCGCAGAAAAACTGAAGGCCCCTGCTTTGCTGGGCTACCTGGTTGCAGGATTTCTGATTGGTCCAGCCACCCCAGGCTTTGTAGCCGACCCCGCATTAACCAACCAACTTGCTGAAGTTGGCGTTATGCTGCTGATGTTTGGCGTGGGCATGCACTTTTCCCTTAACGACCTGCTGGCTGTCAAAAAAATTGCTGTACCCGGTGCCATTGTGCAAATGACAGCGGCAACGCTGTTGGGAATGGGCGTTGCCCATTTCTGGGATTGGCCCATGGGACAAAGCCTGGTGTTTGGCCTTGCCCTTTCGGTGGCCAGCACGGTTGTACTGCTGAAAGCACTGGAAGCACGCGGCATGTTAACCAGCGCAAACGGTCAAATTGCGGTCGGTTGGCTGGTGGTTGAAGACTTGGCCATGGTGCTGATTCTGGTATTGCTTCCGCCGCTTGCAGGGCTGTTAAAAGGCGGAGCGCTCGACCCTGACACCAACCTGTTTTTCGACATCGGCTTTACCTTGGTGAAGGTAGCGCTTTTCGTGGGCTTGATGCTGGTAGTGGGCAAACGGGTTATTCCGTGGATGCTGTGGCACATTGCAAAAACAGGCTCTCGCGAATTATTTACGCTGTCGGTTATTGCCTTGGCGATTAGCCTGGCCTTTGTGGCTGCGGGCTTGTTCGATGTTTCGTTTGCACTCGGTGCTTTTTTTGCAGGCATGGTGATGCGGGAATCGGAACTGAGCCACCGCGCAGCAGAGGAATCCCTGCCTTTGCGTGATGCTTTCGCGGTGCTGTTTTTTGTGTCGGTAGGCATGCTTTTTCAGTTCGGTGTAATTCTTGAACATCCGCTGCGCGTGCTGGCTGTAGTAGCCATTATTGTGCTGGGCAAATCGCTGGCTGCGGGTGCCTTGGTGTTGTTGTTCAAATACCCTTTGAAAAGCGCCTTGGTGATTGCGGCCAGCCTGGCGCAAATTGGTGAGTTTTCTTTCATTTTGATCGGGCTGGGCTTGTATTTGGGGCTGGTTGATCTTCAAGTGCAAAGCCTGGTGGTTTCCGGTGCAATCTTGTCGATCGCTCTAAACCCAGTGGTGTTCTCTCTGATTCCGAAGCTCAATGACCTGATGGTGAAGCGGTTTCAATGGGTGCGAAATTTAAATGCACGCAGCCATGTCATGGAGGAATTGCCGCAGCAGACCGACAGCAAATACCTGGGCAAACATGTAGTGCTGGTGGGGCATACCGAATTAAGCAAACGAATTGCAAAATCGCTGAGGCAAAAAAATGTGCCTTTGGTGATTGTTGATACCAGCCGTGAGGTGGTGGCAAAACTGAGAAAGAACGGGCAAGCAGCTGTTTCAGGCGAATATGCAGACCCGGTGACATTGGTACAAGCACACACCGCGAATGCGAACAGCTTGGTGATCGCAACCGGCGATACCCCTGGGCTGATGCAGATGATCGAAAACGCAAAAATGTTGAACCCGGCCATTCAGGTGTTTGTTCAGGCGTACTCGAAAGAGGAAAAAGAAATGCTGAGCACCTTGGCTGATGTGCATGTGTACCGCTGGGAGGACACCTTAAGTGATGCGATGGTCCACGACCTTATGAAAACCCGGCCTGCAATGTAGTTCGCGGGGCAATTAACTAACCTCCACAAAAAATAAAAAGCCCGGCAAGTTTCTTACCGGGCTTCAGCACTCGCTGTTGAGCCTTTTGTAAAGGCTCAGCAAGGGGAAAAATACTCTTGGTTTGGTTTTTTGAGCTTGTCTCCTCTCCCCCTTCCAGTCGGACAACCTATCCACCCCTCTTGGGGTGGGAGACTGCCAAGATTGCCGACAAATTCAGTTCAAGCAGCAAATCAGTGGAACTGCTCTTCTTCTGTAGAGCCTTTCAAGGCTGTTACTGAAGAGGCACCACCTTGTATCACTGTAGTTACGTCATCAAAGTAACCAGCACCTACCTCTTGCTGATGAGATACGAAAGTATAACCCTGTTCGCGTGCAGCAAACTCAGGTTCTTGCACCATATTGACATAATGCTTCATGCCTTCGCCTTGCGCGTACGCATTGGCGAACTTGAATGTGTTGTACCAGTTCACGTGGATACCGGCCAATGTAATGAATTGGTACTTGTAACCCAAGGCTGACAGGTCTTCCTGGAAGGAAGCGATTTGGCTGTCGTTCAGGTTTTTCTTCCAGTTAAACGAGGGTGAGCAGTTGTAGCTCAACAGTTTGCCTGGGTTCTTTTCCAGAACAGCTTGTGCGAATTCACGGGCAAAGCCGATGTCGGGTGTACCAGTTTCACACCACACCAGGTCGGCATAAGGTGCGTAAGCGATACCACGGCTAATGGCTTGCTCCAAGCCGTTCTTCACGCGGTAAAAACCTTCAGGAGTACGCTCGCCAGTCAGGAAAGGCTTGTCGTTTTCGTCGAAATCAGAAGTCAACAAGTTGGCCGCTTCAGCATCGGTACGGGCCAGAACAATCGAAGGAACACCCATTACGTCGGCAGCCAAGCGTGCAGAAATCAACTTTTGAATGGCCTCTGCAGTTGGAACCAATACCTTGCCGCCCATGTGACCGCACTTCTTGACAGCGGCCAACTGGTCTTCAAAGTGAACGCCAGCTGCACCAGCGGCGATCATGTTCTTCATCAGTTCGTAGGCGTTCAGAACGCCACCGAAACCGGCTTCACCGTCCGCAACGATAGGCAGGAAGTAGTCGATAGCGTCTTCGGCTTTCATTTTGCCGTCGCAAATGTTCTTCCACTGAATTTCGTCAGCGCGCTGAAATGTGTTGTTGATGCGACGAACCATTTTTGGCACGGAATCGTAGGCGTACAGGGACTGGTCTGGGTACATGGTCTCGGAAGTGTTGCCATCGGCAGCAACTTGCCAGCCAGACAGGTAAACCGCTTCCAGACCGGCTTTGGCTTGCTGCATGGCCTGGCCAGCAGTAATCGCGCCGAAAGCGTTCACATAGCCTTTCTTGGCTGTACCGTTTACTTTCTCCCACAGCTTCTCGGCACCGCGCTTGGCCAGTGTGTATTCTGGCTGCAGTGAACCACGCAGACGTACCACGTCTTCAGCTTTGTAGCCGCGCTTTACCAGTTTCCAGCGTGGGTTGGTTTCCCAGTCTTTCTTGAGTTCTTGAACCTGTTGGTCAAAAGATTTCATAGTGATGTCCTCAAATGGCGATAGAAGTAAAAAGAAAACGGTTCGCTTGATGGCCTGCTTGCGGTGCCCTGCGGGTTTTATTTCGCGGGTATCACTTGGACAAGTGGTATCGATCAGGTGATGAGTTGTATCTTACAGATCATTTCGCAGAGCAACAAGAGTTATATCTTATACAAGACTTTTTTTCGTATTGTTTAAAATCAAATACTTATGTCGATTAAATCACGATATGAAATACTTTTTCTCTAAATGAAAAAGAGGATCCCCTCTAAATCATGCGGTGCAGCTTAAATCTTGTAACAGCAACGTTACACCAGCGCCTGGTCGCTGACCAGAACACCGTCTTCATCGGCGTACACCCAATTGCCGGGCCGCACAGCTGTAAAGCTGAGCGCAACATCAATGTTTTCATGCCCAATACCACGCTTCTGACTTTTCATGGGGTGTGCGGCAAGGGCGCGAATACCCGCATTACATTCGTCCAGTTCAAGGGTATCGCGCACACATCCATACACAACAATGCCAGCCCAGTTATTTTTCTCGGCCAACTTACCCAGGTTGCCACCCACCAGGGCACAACGCATACTTCCACCGCCATCAACCACCAGCACCTTACCCTGCCCGTCTTTTTCCAGGGCGCTGCGCACCAGTGAGTTGTCCTCAAATACTTTCAGGGTGTGCGCTTGCCCCATGAAACTGCTTTTCAGGCCCCAGCTTTGAAACATGGGCTCAACAACGCGCAAAGTGCCCGCGGCAATTTTGTCTTCGTTGGCATCGCATAGGTCGGTGGTTGGGGTCATGGAAAGCTCCGGAAATTAAAAGAATTGAAAATTGAGAAAATAAATTGGCCAGAAAAATTTAAACATGAAATTGGGCGCGGCACATGACCATTTGGTTTCACTATTGATCTCACCGCTGATTTCTGAACTCACGTGGTGAAATACCCTGCCATTTGACAAATGCACTGGTAAAACTTCGTCGATCTGAATAACCCAGATTCGCCGCAATGGTTTCAATGTCGAGCACAGAACCCTTAAGCATCTCGCAAGCCAACTCATGCCGCACGGTGCCCAGAACTTCAGCATACGATTTCCCCTCGCTTTTTAGCCTACGCTGCAAGGTACGGGGGTGTAAATGCAACACCTCAGCGATTACCGGAATCGGTTCGCTCAGCATGCTTAAGCGCGACTTCAACAAACGCTTTATTTTTTTCTCGAGGGTTTGCTCTTCTACATCAGGCAACAGGCGGTTCAAAATTACAGCCTGTGCCTTGTGATGTGCAGAAGGTATGCCCCCGGGCAAAGGTAAATCAAGTGCGGACGAATCAACCACAAGGCGGTTGTGTGGCTTGTGAAACAACACTGGGGTCTTGAGCACTTCTTGATAAGCCGATTCTTGCGTTAAGGCCGCATGGCGAAACTCAATTCGTTTAATCAAATGCGAACCCGGGCTTAGCAGGTGAATAAACTTCAACACGGCCGACATGGCAGCCTCCACAAATCCAGGTAGGTCCTCGTGTTTGCCTTCCGGGTCGGGCACGTTCACTTCCAGCGCAACCTCTCCCCCCAAGTTCAGGGTTTTAAAATGCAAATTGGGATGCAACAGCTTGGGCGACCAGTCCAAAACGCGCATGGCCTCTTGCGGGGTTGATGCACTGGTTACAAAAGTTGCCAACTCAGGCAATCCATCAAAATTGAATGAATCACCAAAAACCAGAGGAAAGTGTTGGCTGGGGTTACGCGCCTCCACTGCAGCAAACAAGGAGTTGAAGCACGACAAAGACATGCGCCGGCGTGGGTCGCCGCTCATATCGATTTCCAGTTTCAATTCCTGCATCACGCTGTTCAAGTCGATGTCGCAGCGCCGCGCTGCGTTGGCCAAGCTTGCAAGCATTTGAAAGTTGATGGTTTCCACCCAACCCCCTTAGGTGTAGTTAATCCGGTTTGTCGTCTATTCTTCCCTTTTTGTCATTTCAAATCATATCGTGTGTTGTGGTGATTCGGTAATCTTTGCACGTACGAAGCAGCAGGAGGTGACAATGACAACATCGTTCAAAGAAGACATCGTGGTTCGCAAGGACCTGGATTTTGGAATCACCGACAAAGACATACCACGCTACTGGATGGACGGCGACGCATTCAAAACCCGCGTGATTGATGGTGTGCAAATGAGCTTTCCCGACGGGGAACGGTATTTCATCTCGAGCGTACGCAACTTCAAAGACAAAATTACAGATCCTGAACTGCTCAAGGCGGTGAAAGATTTCTCTTTTCAAGAAGGGCAACATGGCAAGGTGCACACCGACTACAACAAACGCCTGAAGGAACAGGGCGTACCAGTGGACAAGATGCTGCACGTGATCACAAAAATCATGAACCGCCGTCTGCAGGTGCTTTCGCCAGAATACAACCTGGCCATGACCGCAGCGCTGGAGCATTTTACGGCCATGATGGCTGAGATGTTTTTTGCACGCAAAGAAGTGATGGCTGGCGCCGACCACCGCGTGCGCGCTATGCTGGCCTGGCATGCCGTGGAAGAAATGGAGCACAAGGCAGTGGCGTTTGATGTAATGCAGAAAGTGGCCAAAGTGGGCTACTTCAAACGCTGCCTGGCCATGGCGCACGCCATGTTCAATTTCACGTTGCACACGCTGGTGTTCACCTGGATTATTTTAGGTACCGATGGTTTCAAGGGCTGGACACGGTTCAAGATGTATTCGAAAGGCCTGGTGTGGCTGTTGGGCCCAAAGGGACTTTACACCAGCCTGATGCCAAAATTGTTAAGCTATTTCAAGCCTGGCTTTCACCCATGGCAAGACCCGACTGTTCACAACTACGGTGTATGGCTTGAGGTGTTTAACAAGACCGGCAACCCGGTAGAAGCTGGCGAGGCGATGTATGCTGCGGCGCATTGAGGGGCGGGCTTTGAGCGTGAGCCTTGTGTGTTGCTCACCGTGCATGTCGCGTCATCCCGCCTTGGCGGGCTTCAATCCCTTTTTGATTGCTTGCTTGGGGCATGCGAAACGCAAAAACGTGTTCGCATCGCTTCCTTCCGGAAGCGCCCCTCGCTACGCGTCAAACGGGAAGCCCACCTGAATCGGCAGGATGATCGCGACACCACACAGTGAGCCAAATACGCCGGTGCTTGGCGAAGTCCGCAGATCCGCAACAAGTTGATCGGACTCACAGCCCCGCGCAAGTCTAAATACTCGCGCCAGAGACGACTTGCCCAAGTCACTTGCTCGCGACGATCAAGACCCGCCCGCCGTTCCCTTTTTGGAATGGATTAGACGCGAAGCGGCTCCGCAAGACGCGTTAGCGTTTGCGATATCCATTCCAAATGGGATCAGAACGGCCACCGCCACAACATTCAAGTCGGGCGGGGCTGTCGAGAGAAGTGACTGGGCAAGTCTTCTCCGGCGCAACTCTAAGTAAGCGAAGTTCGGCGACTTCGAGAACCGAAGTTCTGCGACTTCGATAAGCGAAGTTCAGTGAACTACCCGCTCAAAGGTGAACGCCCCATCCTTGAAGTCAACCGGCACCACATCATTTGGCCCAAACTTGCCTTCCAGAATCATCTTCGAAACTGGGTTCTCGATGATTTGCTGAATAGCTCGCTTCAACGGCCTTGCACCATACAGCGGGTCAAACCCCGCCTTCACTACTTCGGCCAATGCGGCATCGCTCACCTCCAAACGCATGTCGCGGCTGGCCAAACGCTGCTGCAAACGCTGCAACTGAATACGCGCAATGTTCGCAATGTGTGCATTGTCCAAAGCATGGAACACAACCAGTTCATCTACACGGTTAATAAATTCCGGGCGGAAGTGCTGCTTCACTTCTTCCATCACTGCGGCTTTAATCACCTCACTGCCTTGCCCGGCCAATCGTTGAATTTCATGCGAGCCCAGATTGGAGGTCATCACAATCACTGTGTTTTTAAAATCAACTGTGCGGCCCTGCCCATCAGTCAATCGGCCATCATCAAGCACTTGCAACAGCACGTTGAATACATCGGGGTGAGCCTTCTCTACTTCGTCCAGCAAAATTACGCTATAAGGTTTGCGGCGCACAGCCTCAGTCAAGTAACCGCCCTCGTCGTAACCCACATACCCAGGGGGCGCCCCAACCAAACGGCTCACGCTGTGCTTCTCCATGAATTCACTCATGTCGATACGAATCAAGTGGTCTTCTGAATCGAACAGGAAACCGGCCAAGGCCTTACACAATTCAGTTTTACCAACACCTGTTGGGCCGAGGAACAAAAATGATCCCAAAGGCTTGTTGGGGTCGGCAAGCCCGGCGCGTGAACGGCGAATAGCATCTGACACCAAGGTAACAGCCTCGTCTTGCCCAACCACACGCATGTGCAAGGCTGCCTCCATTTGCAGCAATTTATCGCGTTCGCCCTGCAACATTTTGCTCACTGGAATACCGGTGGCGCGGCTTACCACCTCGGCAATTTCCTCAGTGCCTACCTGGGTACGAAGCAAGCGGTTGGGCTTTTTATTGGCAGCACCTTCACCACCCTCGTTGTCTTTCACATCGTTCAGCTTTTTCTCCAGTGCGGGCAATTTTCCATACTGAAGTTCAGATACTTTTTGCCAATCGCCTTTGCGTTTCCACTGTTCAATTTCTGCGCGAATGTGATCAATTTCTTCCTTGATGGCAGCACTGCCCTGCACTGCTGCTTTCTCGGATTTCCAGATTTCATCAAGATCGGCGTACTCGCGTTCAAGGCGAACGATTTCCTCCTCGATCAAGGCCAGGCGCTTCTTGGAAGCATCATCCTGCTCGCGCTTCACCGCTTCACGCTCAATTTTCAACTGAATGATGCGGCGATCCAGCTTGTCCATTTCTTCGGGCTTCGAGTCAATTTCCATCTTGATCCGCGCGGCCGCTTCGTCAATCAAATCAATGGCCTTGTCGGGCAAAAAGCGGTCAGTGATATAACGGTGAGAAAGCTCGGCTGCCGCCACAATAGCGGGGTCGGTAATGTCCACGCCGTGGTGCAATTCATAGCGTTCCTGAAGACCACGCAGAATGGCAATCGTGCTTTCAACACTGGGCTCGCCCACCAGCACTTTTTGGAAACGGCGCTCAAGCGCAGCATCTTTTTCAATGTACTTGCGGTATTCGTCCAGCGTGGTGGCGCCAATACAATGCAATTCCCCGCGTGCCAGCGCAGGCTTCAGCATATTGCCGGCGTCAATTGCGCCTTCGGCCTTGCCTGCACCCACCATGGTGTGAATTTCATCGATAAACACGATGGTTTGGCCTTCGTCGGCGGCAATGTCTTTCAACACAGCTTTCAAGCGTTCTTCAAATTCACCCCGGTACTTGGCACCGGCGAGAAGCAAGGCAATGTCCAACACCAACACGCGCTTGTTTTTCAAGGTATCGGGTACTTCGCCATTCACAATTCGCTGCGCCAAGCCTTCAACAATGGCGGTTTTACCCACTCCAGGCTCGCCAATCAATACCGGGTTGTTTTTGGTTCGGCGCTGCAAAATTTGAATGGCGCGGCGAATTTCATCATCCCGGCCAATCACGGGATCAAGCTTACCAATGCGGGCACGCTCGGTTAAATCAATGGTGTATTTTTTCAACGCTTCACGCTGGCTTTCGCCTTCAGCACTGTCAACCGCAGCGCCACCGCGTACCTGCTCAATTGCATTGTTCAGGGCTTGCGCATTCAAGCCAGCTTCTTTCATCACTTTGGCAAGGCCTGTGCTATCCTGCAGGCAAGCCAACAAAAACAGCTCACTGGCAATGAACTGGTCGCCGCGCTTTTGGGCCTCTTTGTCAGTCAGGTTCAGGGCTGCTTGCAACTTGCTGCCAATCTGAATTTGCCCGGCATTGTTGGCCACCTGTGGCAAATTGTTGATCTCGGCCTCTACGCCCTTGGTCAGTACTTGCGGATTGCCGCCCGCCTTGCTGATCACACCGCGCACAGACCCCTCGCCCTGTTTGAGCATGGCCAACAACACGTGTGCAGGTTCAACGGTGGGATTGTCTTTCCCAACGGCAAGGCTTTGGGCATCGGCCAAAGCTTCCTGAAACTTGGTGGTGAGTCGATCTAAACGCATGTGTGCAAACCCTTCTTAACAATTTTGAGTCACAATACCCATAGCCGGTATGTGTGGGCGGGCGTGTTGTTTTCAAGATAGCGCCAACACAAATAACAAGCACCATTTTTTAAACACGCAACTATGCAAATCAAACAACTACAGGTAGCTTACGCACCCGAGCACGATCGCATATTGATGCGGATCAACTCTTCTGAGAATCAAGAGGTTCGGGTTTGGCTCACACGCCGCATGGTACGCATGTTGATTCCAAGCCTGGATGAAATGATGCAGAAGCTACTAGCGAGCGACCGACCACTCAACGACGCGGGCCGAAAAGCCTTGCTGGAAATGAGCCGGGAGGTGTCGCTGTATTCCGCCGATTTCAAAAGCCCGTTTCAAGACAAAAACACCACCACACCCTTGGGTGCCGAACCTTTGCTGATTACGCAAATTGAATTGCGCCCCAGCGGCGAGGCACACAATTCGGATTTGGTATTGAAACTGGTGGCGGGTAATGGCAAGGGTTTCGAGATGCGCATGGCCGAACAATTGCAGCATGGCTTTGCCGACCTGCTGATTAAAACCTGTGGGCAAGCTGATTGGGGTTTGCATTTCAAGAGCACCCCCAGCATTATCGAGCGGCCAGAAACACGCCATTTGAACTGAAGAGTTTGGGCGTGGCCGCAAAGCTTGGTTGCCTAACTCAGTTGCCTCGATTTAAAACCTTGCGCACCTAGCTCGCCAAAAATATTTCCTGCAGATCGTTCAAAAAACGAAAGCCCAATTCAGTGGGCTTGAACAGGCCAGGCCGGGTTTCCATCAAACCCTTTTCCAGCGCCTGCCGCAATGGCTTTTGCAGATCGCTTAAAGGCCTGCCGCAACGTTCTACAAACCAGCTTTCTGGAACACCGTCAATCAAGCGCAATCCATTGAGCATGAATTCAAACGGCAGCTCTTTCACAGCCAAGGTTCGCACTTCGAGTGGCTGCGCAGCACCCTCCATTTCTTCCATATAAGCCACGGGGTTGCGGTGCCGGGTTTCCCGTTCAATGCGGTTGGGGTAGCTTATTTTTGCGTGCGCACCTGCACCAATACCCAAATAATCGCCAAAGCCCCAATAATTCAAGTTGTGCTGGCTGCGATGCCCGGGTTTGGCAAAGGCGGAAATTTCATAATGCTCAAAGCCAGCTTGCTTGGCAGCTGTGTGAACAGCTTCCTCAATGTCGATCAAGGTATCGTCATCGGGCAAAGGTGGCGGCTTTGCGGCAAACAGGGTATTGGGTTCCATGGTTAGCTGATAAAGGCTAAGATGCGTACTTTTAAGCGCGACAGCCTGCGCCACATCGGCCAGTGCCTGCTCCACATTTTGGTGGGGCAAGGCGTACATCAAATCAATATTCACTTCATCAAATAGCGCCACGGCGCTGCGCACTGCAGCCACCGCTTGCCTGCTGTTGTGCACACGGCCCAAGGCCTTCAGGTGCGAATCGGAAAAACTTTGCACACCGATTGACAAGCGATTCACACCGGCTTTGCGGAATCCCTCAAACCGCGCTTGCTCGAAGGTACCGGGGTTGGCCTCCATGGTAATTTCGCCGCTTTGCGGCATACCCAAGCGTGCACGCACTGCACCCAACAGTTCATCAATCAGTTCCGGAGCAAACAATGAAGGTGTGCCACCGCCAATAAAAATTGAATATAGTTTGCGGCCCCAAATTTTGGGTAGTTGCTGATCAAGGTCGGCAATTAATGCGTTCAGATATCGGCGTTGCAGGGCCAGCGGTAGCGAATCTGCAAAGCCTTGTTCGGCCAGGCCAGAAGGGTTTGTATCCTTAGTATTTATATCGGATACAAACTGCACTCCCACTTCACGCAACTTGCTTTCCGGTGCAAGGTGGCTGTTGAAATCGCAATAAGGGCATTTGCGCACACACCAAGGCAAATGAATATAAAGTGCCAGTGGCGGCATGGCGGCAAAACGAAGTTCACTGGGCATGAACACCCGGCCCACCAGGTTGTTGGCTGTGGTTGGTGACATGCTTATGGTCATGAATGAGGGCCCCTCGTTCTTATCCACCGACATGATTCAAACCCAAACGTTGCTGCAATTCCTGTAACAAGGCCTGCGTGGCCTGCGCCCGGTGGCTGAATCTGTTTTTCAATTCTTTGGGCATTTGCGCTGCGGTGCGTTGGTGTTCGGGTAACCAAAAGTGCGGGTCGTAACCAAAACCGTGCTCACCTTGGGGTGTATCTATTACTTCACCCCACCACATTTTCTGGGCGATTGTGGGTGTGGGGTCATCGGCATGCGCCACCCAAACCATGGCACACACGAAGTAGGCCCGGCGGTCCTCAATACCCTTTAGTTTTTCAACCAGGCAAGCATTGTTGTTGGCATCACTTTTTTCCCGGCCAAACAGGGTGGCGTAACGGGCCGACAGCACACCGGGCGCGCCCCCAATGGCCGGCACACACAAACCAGAATCATCGGCCAGCGCAGGCCGCCCGGTCAATCGGCTGGCGTGGCGCGCTTTAGTCAGCGCATTTTCAACAAAGGTATGAAAAGGTTCTTCTGCGTCGGGCACACCCAGTTCCCCTTGGGCAGCCCAATTCACGCCCCAAGGGGCGAACAGGTCTTGAAATTCCCTCAGCTTGCCTTTGTTGCCGCTGGCCAGTACCCATTCATTGTTCAATGCCATGTGCTAGTCCTCAAGCTGCGAGGGCGGCTTTCTGCAAGCGAACCAGCTCGGTAATACCCGCAGCGGCGGAATCCAGCATGCCATTCAGTTCTTCACGGCTAAAGGCATCTCCCTCTGCCGTGCCCTGCACTTCTACAAAACCGCCCTTCTCGGTCATCACCACATTCAGGTCGGTTTCGCAGGTGGAGTCTTCGTCGTAATTCAAATCAAGTACCACCTGACCATTCACAACACCCACTGAAACAGCAGCAACAAACTGCTTGATCGGGCTTTCAGCCAAGGCGCCGCTGGCTACCAACTTACCAATTGCATCGGCCACGGCCACCATGGCGCCGGTAATGGATGCAGTGCGTGTACCGCCATCGGCCTGAATGACATCGCAATCAATTTTCAGGGTGCGTTCGCCCAGCTTGGTCAAATCGACTGCGGCTCGAAGGGCACGGCCAATCAGACGTTGAATTTCTTGCGTGCGGCCGCTTTGCTTGCCTTTGGCAGCCTCACGGTCCATACGGGAATGGGTAGAACGCGGCAGCATGCCGTACTCGGCAGTTAGCCAACCCTGGTTCTGGCCTTTCAAAAAGCCGGGCACTTTATCTTCCACGCTGCAAGTGCACAGCACATGGGTGTCACCAAAACGTACCATGACTGAACCCTCGGCATGCTTGGTGTAATTGCGCTCCAGGCTAATTTGTCGCAAGGCGTGGGGGCTTCGTCCATCGGGGCGGGCTGAGGTGGTGCTCATTAAAAATTCTCCAGTGTGTGCTTAGTCTTTCAGTTAGCCCGCATTATGGCGCATCTTCAAGGTCGAGGAACAATTGGGCCTGCCCTTTGGCTTGCCGGCTTTCCTGCGCAACCCTTTCAAGCGCAGCTTCTGCGGGTGTAATTAAATGGCTGGCCTTAATACCGAGCAGGCGAATAGTTGAGCGCGGCCCTTTTTCTTCAAAAGGGGTTTTTTTCAGGCACTCGCGCGCGGCTTGAAGTATTTCCTCGGCCGTACCCACAGTAAAGCCAGTGGTTACATCGCGGGTCAGCGATTTGAAATCAGCGAAGCGCACTTTCACACCAATGGTTTTGGCAAGGCGCTGTTTGCGGGCAAGGTCTTGCGCCAACTTATCGGCCAAATGCAGCAGCACCTGCGTCAAGTTGTCGCGCTGCCTGCGCACATGCATGTCGTGCTCAAACGTGGTTTCTCGGCTAATGCTTTTGGGCTCGGAATACAAGGTAACATCCCGGCGATCAATGCCGTGCGCACTTTCATGCATCCACAGCCCATAGCTTTCCCCGAAACGTTCACGAAGCACCTCGACTGGTTGTGCAGCCAGTTCGGAAATTGTGTTGATGCCCATGGCCTTCAGCTTTTCCTGCGCTTTTGGCCCAACGCCATTGATTTTGCCCACAGGCAGCGGCCAGATTATTTCCTGAAACTGATCGGGGCGCACCACGCTTAAGCCATTTGGCTTTTGCAGGTCGGAACAAATTTTCGAGGTTAGCTTGTTTTCAGACAAGCCCACGGAGCAGGTCATGCCGCCAGTGGCCTGGGTGACAGCAGCCTTCAAGCGGCGGGCCAACTCGATGGCTGCATCAAAATCGCCATCGGTTTCCTCGGTCAAGTCAATGTAAATTTCATCGATTCCACGGTCTTCCACCTTGGGTGCCAATTCACGCACTGCAGCTTTGAATTGCCGAGAGAGAGTTTTGTACCAATCGAAATCAGCGGGCAACAACACCGCGTGGGGTGCCAACTTCGCCGCTTTCATGGTGGGCATGGCCGAATGCAAACCCAGTGCGCGTGCCTCATAGTTGGCAGTGGTTAAAACACCCCTACCCTGGTATTGCGCCAAGGTAGGAAACGCTTGCCCGGGCAAAGCCTGCATACCCCGACGACCACCGACCGCCACCGGCAGGCCCCTCAAGGCTGGGTTGCGAATCATTTCTGCGTTCGCATAAAAAGCATCCATGTCCAGATGGGCAATGATTCGACCCGACAAACACACCCCAACAGAAAACAAGCAACAGCCAAGAGTTTACAATTCATGCACCACCGACAAACACGCACAGGCCGCAAATGAGCAAGGACAGCAAAAACACCGCCACAGTACACAGCATGACAGGCTTTGCCAATGCGCAAAGCACAACCCGCGCGGGCACTTTGAGCATGGAATTGCGCAGCGTGAACTCCCGTTTTCTGGACCTGAACTTTCGCATGGCCGACGACCTGCGCACCGTTGAGCCGCTAATTCGCGAAAAACTGATGAACGCGTTGAGCCGGGGCAAAGTGGAATGCCGAATTTCCTGGGGGCGAGCAGAAGGTGAAAAACGAATTCCGAAGGTAGACTTGGAACAGGTTAAACAACTGGCCGCCCTTGAGGCCAGCATTCAAAGTGCCCTACCCAAAGCCAATGGCTTTCGCATTACCGATGTGTTGAACTGGCCCGGGGTGGTGGAAGACAACAGTTTGAGTGGTGAGGAACTTCAAGAAACCATTTCAAAATTGTGCGACCAGGCGATTGATGCCTTAAAGCAAAGCCGCGAGCGCGAAGGTGCAGGCCTGGCGGCAATATTGCTTGAAAAAGTGGATGGCATGGAAGCCATTGTGAACAGCCTGCTGCCCATGCTGCCCCAGTTTTTGGCCCACTATGAGGGAAAAATTCGGGAACGCATGAGTGAAGCTTTCGAGAAAATTATTTCTGACAAAGCCAGCCACCTAACAGTTGAGGACCTTGAAGAACGTATTAAACACGAAGTGGCGCTGCACAGCGTGCGCATTGATGTGAAAGAGGAAGTGGAACGCCTGCAAACCCACTTCACGGAAGTTCGCCGCATTTTGAAAAAAGGCGGTGTAATTGGCAAACGGCTGGATTTTGTAACCCAGGAATTGAACCGTGAGGCCAACACCCTAGGCAGCAAAGCCCACGCGATTGCGCAAACGCAAGCCTCGATTGACTTGAAGGTGTTGGTTGAACAGTTCAGGGAACAAATTCAGAATATTGAATAACCTTGGTTTTTATTTCGGAACGGGAATTGGGTTACCGAACTCAAGCAGCGCCACTCGAAGCGCGTTACACGGGTTTTGAAAATAGTAATCGCTTGCAGCAATGTTGCGGTACACCTCGTTTTGGGAAGGTGGGGGTGTCTCGGGCTGGAAATTGTTGTGGCCAGATGATTCAATTCTGTCAATGTTTTGACAAATTTGTGTCGCCAATTGATACCTTTCCCTTAAATAATCAGTGGGCGCAGCAATCAGGGTTAATCTAGCCCGATGCAACAAGTCTTCTCCTGAAGTCAGTGTGCTGGTCTCGCCAAATGTTCTGATCTGCTCAGCTAGACTTTGCTGAGCCTTGGACTGGAACGATTGAACAAACCTAACGCGCTTTTCAAGCACTGCAGGCCTTCCATTCACCCCAAGAAGCAAGGTGGCCTTAAGCGGTCGATTGCCAATTGATTCAAAGCAACCGTTTTCATCAATACGCTCTTTGATTTTATGGATTTTATTTGGGGGTGTAGGCCATGTTTTAGGTACCCCAGCCATCTGAAACTGCATGCCAATCAGCTTGGCGCTAACCTCGAGAGAATGCTCCGAAGCGGTCGGAGAATTGATGATATCCATTAATGTGGATGTGGTCTGCTCAATACGATCATGCGCATCGCTGCGCGTGAAACTTTTTTGCAAGTACGCCAGGTTTTGAACCCTTGCAAGTCTGCCTGAACCATCAAAAACTTTGTTCTGATACATGACAGATAGGATACCGGGGGGAAATTTGTAAACATCGCCGTAAACAAACGCCTCGCCTTCCCAGCGCACTTCGGCCCAAATTTTTTTGTAAAGATAGAGAGCCGCTTTCTGGCAAGTCTTGCCTTCTGCAGAGAAATGAACTGGTTGAACCTCTGGTGTTAGGCTGGTACCTCGCAATGCAATTTGAGTTGAATTCGGCACACCGTACTCCTTATGAGCGATAGGGAGCACTACGTAACCCGAGCTAATTAATTGTTCAACTGTTATTCCGTTCTGAATCAGTTGCGCTAAAAAGCTCAACAAGCCAACATTTGACTTAAAATCGCATATTAACGATGAAATTGGCGATGCCCTGAATGAGCACACTTGCACAACCTGGCCACCCCCCCGAATACGCTGGAAGCCTGTTTATTGTCAGTGCCCCTTCTGGAGCGGGTAAATCGTCACTGGTGAAAGCGCTACTGGCCGAAGTTCAAGGCATTGGCCTGTCGATTTCAAACACCACCCGCAAACCAAGGCCTGGCGAGGTAGATGGCAAAGACTACCATTTCATTTCACAGCCTGAATTCGAAGCAATACGCGACCAAGACGGTTTTCTGGAATGGGCCCATGTACACGGCAACTACTACGGCACCTCACGAACCTGGGTTGAAGGGCAAATGGCGATTGACCGAGATGTGCTGCTGGAAATTGACTGGCAAGGTGCAGAGCAGGTGGTGCGGAAAGTGGAAAATGTGGTGTCAATATTTATTCTTCCACCCAGTATCGAAGAGCTCGAAAAAAGGCTTCGTGGGCGGGGAACAGACAGCGAGGAAGTAATTTTGAAGCGAATGGGTGCCGCACAACTAGAGATCGAGCAAGCGAGGCGCTTTGATTATGTTATCCTTAACGATGATTTTTCTCAGGCACTGCTTGAATTGAAATCAATCGTCTTCGCATCCCGTTGCCGTTTCAATCAGCAAATGGCGCGCCACGGGGCGCAACTCAAAAGTATTGGACTGTAAGGACACCAGATGGCCCGCATCACCGTTGAAGATTGCTTGAAAAAGATACCAAACCGTTTTGACATGGCCCTGTGCGCCACTTACCGCGCCCGAATGCTGGCCCAAGGCCATACACCAAAAGTCAAATCAGACAAAGACAAACCCACTGTAACCGCACTGCGTGAAATCGCTGCTGGTGAAATCGGTATCGAAATGCTGAAACGCGTGCCTGTGTAATTTGCGCAGTTTCGCATTCCAAGAAGCCCGAGACCGGCAGACGGCTCGGGCTTTGTTCGTAAAACTGACCAAAAAACACGCTGGCTAACAAACCAGAATTAAACAAGAATTCCCGGATCCTGATTACCTTGAACAAGCCTTCCGCAGCACCGCTGGACATCAAATTTGCCAAAATCAAGGCTGTGACGTTTGCATTGCGCCCTGCCCCCTTGCAGGAGAGCCTTGATGCATTGAAAAAACGCCTTGGGCCTACACCCGGTGTGTACTTTGCTGAACCCGCGGTACTGGATTTTTCAAGCTGGAACGAGACTGAACTTACTGAATACGGCATTGAATTGAAGGCCTATGCCGATGTATTGAGGGCGGCTGGCGTGCTGCTGGTTGAGGCTCAAGGCCAAGGTCAAGTACTTGAAGCTCAAGCTGAAGAACTCGGTATTCGTTTTGAAACCGCCCAAGCTGAGCAACAGCACGAGCACTCCACACCAGCCACCGAGGAAGTGCAAACTCAAGCTGCCCCCAACAACGATGAAATCAGCCACCCAGCTGTACCCAAGTTTGACAATTCCCGCCGAACCTTGGTGATTGACCAATCGGTGCGCAGTGGCCAGAAAATTTATGCTCAGGGTGCCGACCTTATCGTGTTAGGCCAGGTTTCAGCAGGAGCTGAAGTCATCGCCGATGGCAATGTGCACGTTTACGGAGTATTGCGAGGCCGCGCACTGGCTGGCGCTGGTGGAGACACCCAAGCCAGGATTATTTCCACCTGTTTCGAGGCGGAACTGGTAGCCGTTGCTGGTTACTATTTAACATTCGAGGGCGGCTTTCCCGAGGAAAACCGCGCCAAACCCACATTAATTCATCTTGACCATGGCACAGAGCCCGCAGTACTGCGGCTTAAAGCCATCAACATCCGCTAGGAGACCATTTGTGAGTCGAGTCATTGTTGTTACATCCGGTAAGGGTGGCGTTGGTAAAACAACCACCAGCGCAAGTTTTTCTGCGGGCCTGGCCTTGCGTGGTTTTAAAACTGTAGTAATTGACTTTGACGTGGGTTTGCGAAACCTGGACCTGATCATGGGATGCGAACGCCGAGTGGTGTACGACCTGGTCAACGTAATTAATGGTGAAGCAACGCTGCAGCAAACCCTGATCAAAGACAAACACTGCCCCATGCTGTCAATTCTTCCCGCCTCACAAACGCGTGACAAGGACGCGCTGACCGAGGAAGGTGTAGAAAAAGTAATCAAAGACCTGATCGAAATGGGATTTGAATACATTGTGTGCGACAGCCCTGCCGGTATTGAACGTGGTGCAGTGATGGCCCTGACATTTGCAGACGAAGCCATTGTGGTCACCAACCCGGAAGTGTCTTCCGTTCGCGATTCGGACCGTATCATTGGGATTTTGCAAGCCAAAAGCAAGCGCGCCAAAGAAGGTGGTGAACCAGTGAAAGAGCACCTGCTCATTACGCGTTATTCTGCCAAGCGCGCCGCTGATGGTGAAATGCTTAGCTACACCGACGTGGCAGACCTGTTGCGCGTGCCATTGCTAGGGGTTATCCCTGAAAGTGAAACAGTATTACAAGCTTCAAACCAAGGTATGCCAGTGATTCACGCCGAGGAAAATGACGCGGCCTTGGCGTACCAAGACTGTATTTCTCGTTTTTTGGGTGAAACCAAACCATTGCGTTTTGTAGACTATGAAAAGCCCAGTCTGCTGAAGCGTTTGTTTGGAGGTTGAGTCCATGTCACTACTGAGCATGTTGTTTGGCGAAAAGAAAAAATCAGCCAATGTTGCAAAAGAACGACTGTCCTTGATTATTGCGCGAGAGCGTGTAGGCGACAGTGGCCCTGACTTTTTGCCCCAAATGCGGGACGAATTGATGCAGGTGATCGCCAAATACGTCAAAATTGATCAGGAAGACATTAAATTTAATCTTCAAAAACAAGGCAATATGGAAATGTTGGAAGTCAATATCGTCTTGCCGGACCAGAAGTAAGACTGCACAATAGAAGATCGAAGTTTTAGTTGTAAGAGTGGTACAAAATGCGGGGGGCAATGCAAGCCAGAGAACTTCAACCTGAGCCAAACCGACCCGATGTGGTCTCTATCGCACAGCTCATTGGACTGGCCTCGACCTATTTGCCTGAGGCCGAGATCCGGCGTGTTCGCGAGGCTTACAAGTTTTCTGACGTTGCGCACTTGGGGCAGTTTCGCGCCACTGGCGAGCCCTATGTAACCCACCCGATCGCCGTGGCTGAACTTTGCGCCAGCTGGCGCCTTGACAGCCAAGCCATTCAGGCCGCCCTGCTTCACGATGTGATGGAGGACTCTGGCACCACCAAAGAAGACTTGATTGAGCGCTTTGGTGGCTCGGTGGCTGATTTGGTGGATGGGCTTTCCAAGCTCGATAAAATGGAGTTTTCTTCGCGTGAGGAAGCTCAAGCCGAGAACTTCCGAAAAATGCTGCTCGCCATGGCCCGTGATCTGCGGGTTATTTTGGTGAAACTGGCCGACCGTTTGCACAATATGCGAACGCTCGACATTATGAGCCCTGCCAAAAAACGCCGCATTGCACTTGAAACCCTCGAGATTTACGCGCCAATAGCCCACAGGCTGGGCCTGAATGAAATTTTCCGTGAACTACAAGAACTAAGTTTTCAGCATGCTTACCCCATGCGCTACGAAGTGCTTAAAAAGGCCGTGTTGGCTGCGCGCGGTAACCGCCGCGAAGTGGTTGGGAAAATTCTGGAGGCAGTTGAGAAATGCCTGGGAGATGCCAATATTGAATGCCAGGTGTATGGCCGAGAAAAGGCCTTGTACGGCATTTACCGCAAAATGATCGAGAAACGCCTGAGTTTTTCTCAGGTGCTGGATGTGTATGGTTTCCGCGTAGTGGTTAAAGACATGCCAGGCTGTTACATGGCCATGGGCATGCTGCACCAGCTATTCAAACCAGTACCGGGTAAATTCAAAGACTACATCGCAATACCCAAGCTAAATGGTTACCAAAGCCTGCACACAACCCTGCTCGGCCCCTATGGCACTCCAGTTGAGTTCCAAATTCGCACGGAAGAAATGCACCAAGTGGCGGAAAAAGGTGTGGCCTCGCATTGGTTGTACAAGGGCGAAGGCGAAGCGCTGAACACCATTCAAACGCAAACCCACCGTTTGCTGCAAAGCCTGCTCGACATTCAAAACCAAACTGGCGATTCAGCCGAGTTTCTGGAACACATTAAAGTAGACCTGTTCCCCGACGCTGTCTACGTGTTCACGCCAAACGGCAAAATTATGAGCCTGCCGCGTGGTGCAACGGTTGTCGATTTCGCTTATGCCGTGCACACCGACGTGGGCAACCACTGTGTGGCTGCGCGGGTAAACCAGGTAATTGAGCCCCTGCGCACCATTCTGAAAAGTGGAGATGTGGTCGAAATTATTACCGCCCCACACAGCCGCCCGAACCCGGTTTGGCTTGGTTTCGTGCGCTCAGGCAAGGCTCGTTCGGAGATTCGGCACTATTTAAAGTCGATGAACCTTGAAGAAACCGTGCGCTTGGGCAGCAGGCTGTTGGAACAGGCACTTGAGGCAGACCAAATAAAACTGGACAACCTGAGCAACGAGGTTTGGGACCGCTTGCAAAAGGATTCGCAAGTAAGCACACGGGATGAATTGCTGGCAGATATTGGTGCGGGTCGACGCGTGGCCCCAGTTGTTGCGCGACGCGTGCTGATTGCAATGGGCCGTGCTGATGCGCGGGTGGATGCGCCTTCTTCCGGCAATGTGGGGGAAGCCCGAGCCCCAATCATGATTCACGGTGGTGAAGGCATGTCGGTGCAACGTGCCCCCTGCTGCCTGCCAATTCCCGGTGACAATATTATTGGCTACTTGCGCAAGGGCTCTGGCCTGATCATTCACACGGATGAGTGTGAAACCGCACGCAAGCAGATTCGCAAAGAACCCGAGCGCTGGACAGATGTTCAGTGGTCGCCCGAAATTACACGGCCATTCGATGTGAATGTGGATTTGCAGGCTGTGAACGAGAAAGGCGCCTTGGCCACAATTGCAGCCACTTTGTCGGATGCCGGGGCCAACATTACCAACCTCACCATGAGCGATGAAACCCCCTATCGCAAGCTGTTACATTTCACTATTCAGGTGACTGACCGCGTGCATTTGGCCCGCATTTTGATGGCGCTGCGCAGGCTTGAATACGTGGAGCGAGTAACACGCGTGAAAGGCAGGGCTTTTGCGAAAGCTCGTTTGCCCGTGGCGGATACTACCACCCACTGATCGTCTTTTTTATTTTGCCCACTGTGCGCGGATTTCAATCTTTCGCCGGCTTGTCTGCCAACTCGGCAGTGGGATTGCTTGGACTGCACTTCAAGAAAACCGCCCCGTTTGAAAAGGGATACGGCGGTTTTCAGTGCGGTACAAGTAACCCACGCTGAGTTGAACAAAAAAACAGCAGATCACTCGATCAAATACCGCACTTCAATAATCTCAAGTTCGTCCCGCCCGGCAGGGGTCATCAACTGCACTACATCGCCCTCTTTGGCTTTCAACAAGGCACGTGCCACCGGAGAAATCCAGCTGATATGCCCTTTGGCGGTGTCAACTTCATCAACACCTACGATTTTTACGGTTAACTCTTCACCTTTTGAATTAACGTAAGTGACCGTAGCCCCGAAGAAAATGCTTTCAAGGCCTTGTTGTGTGGCGGGATCGACTATTTCAGCAATTTCTGTGCGCTTGGTGAGAAAACGGATTCGACGATCGATTTCCCGCAGACGTTTTTTACCGTAAAGGTAATCACCATTTTCAGAACGATCACCATTGGACGCCGCCCAGGACACCACCGAGACCACTTCCGGGCGCTCAGTTTTCACAAGTCGGGTTAATTCATCACGCAAACGACGATAACCTTTCGGTGTGATGTAATTTTTCAAACCCTGAGGTAATGTTGACCCCGAATCCGGGCCATCGTCCTCAAATTCTGAATCATTTTCTTTGGTAAACGCCTTGTTCATGTCTTTTCTCGTGAATTGCCCGACTAGACAGCCTTTGCAGAAGTGTGCAGGATACCGTAAAGCAGTCGTTTATTTGCCAATAACATCATCATAAAACCTTCAATGACGACAGAACAGGAAGCGCCAAGAATCATTGTTGTCGACGACAGCGACGATGATTTCCTATTGATTAAGCGTCAGCTGATCAATACCTGGCACACAGCAATTGTTCGCCATGCCCACAGCGAGGAGACACTAAGGACCGCGCTGGACGACATTGAACCAGACTTGGTGATTTGCGACTATTCGATGCCACAAATGACGCACGAAAGAGCCATTGAGATGGTTCAGGCGCTGCGGCCAGACACCCCCATGATATTGCTTTCGGGACTTGCCAGTGAAGCCTTGGGTGTGCAGGCGATGCACGAGGGCGTGCGTGATTATATTGAGAAGTCGAAACCCGAGCGACTGATTCCCGCGGTGCGCCGCGAGATTCACACACATCGGCTTCGCAGGGAAAAGTTATTGCTCGAACAAGCCCACAGGCGCGCGGTTTACTTTGATACAGCCACTGGTTTTTTGAACCGAGAGGGATTGGTGAAAACCCTGTCGGGACTCAGCACAAATTCAGACAACGAAAACGACCTGTGCCTGCTAAGCGTGAATGTATCGAGAAACCAGTCGCGACGCCCAGAGGTGGATCCGCGCATTCGGCGCAACATGCTGGAGAAAATAGCGGAGCGAGTTCGGGAAACATTCAAGCAGGATATTCTTTGCAGGTGGTCAGACAATGTGCTGGTGGTGTTGACTAACAGGCTTGACTGGAACGCGAACCGCGCTGTGATTGCAGACACCCTGTGCGAACTCGAAGCCAGCTTGAACCGTGTGTTCACAATTTACAACATCGCGGTGCGCCCTAACATGCGCCTGGGATTGGCACGTCCGGGGGTACACGGCCGACATGCTGCTGAGCTGGTAACGCATGCACAATCGGTGGCGCATGTGATTGAGTCGCGCGGCCTTGAACTTCTGGACGTTCTGGATAACGAAGTACATGAACTGGCCAAGCGCCGAAAAACGATTGAGCTGGGTTTGGCCAAAGGCATTGAGAGCAACGAGCTGGTGCTGGACTTTCAACCCATTGAAGACCTTAAAACTGGCCGTATTTGCGGGGTGGAAGCTTTGGTCAGATGGACCCACCCGGATTTGGGCAGAATAATGCCAAGCGAGTTTATCGACGTTGCAGAGGATTCGGGGCTGATTGATGCCTTGGGTGACTGGGTGATTGAATCGAGCAGTAAAAAGGTGCTGGCACTGCACCAGCAAGGTCATATGTTGTGGTGTGCAGTCAATTGCTCGACTGGACAGCTACTGAATCCCGAGTTTCCGGCAAAAGCCCACCAAACAATTCGCAATGCAGGACTTGACCCCAAATGGATCGAGTTCGAGGTCACTGAATCTGCAGCGATCGATGACATGGGTCGCACAGTGGAGGCGCTGAAAAAGCTGAAATCTGAGGGCTCTCCGATTGCTATGGATGATTTTGGTACAGGCTATGCCTCATTGAACTACCTGCGCCAACTGCCTGTGGATGTGCTGAAAATCGACAAAAGTTTTGTGATGGATTTGCTGGAGAACAACAACAGCCACATGATTGTAAAAGCAGTGATTGACCTGGCGCACGCACTGGGTTTGGTTGTACACGCTGAAGGCATTGAAAGCGCTGAGCAGCGAGACAGCCTGATTCAATTAGGCTGTGACAGGCTGCAAGGCTATTGGCTTTGTCATCCATTGGACATGGAAAGTCTCTCCAAGTGGCTAAACGAAACGAAAAAAGCCCGTTTAAATTCGAACGGCTGAACGCCCACCAATTTTAGAAAGATAGTCCAGCAAACGTTTGGCAATCTGATCCAGCGGTACCACCTCATCCGCAGCCCCCAAGGCAATGGCTTCCCGCGGCATGCCGAACACCACAGAACTGGCTTCGTCCTGGCAAATATTGTAGGAACCCGCTTTTTTCATATCCGCCATTGCTTGAGCGCCGTCTTTGCCCATGCCGGTCAGCATGATGCCCACAATGTTACGCGGCGATACTTCTTGCCCCGATTTGAACAAAACCTCCACCGATGGACGATGGCGGTTGACCGGCTCTGAATCAGACAGCTGGCAAATGTAATTGGCACCGCTGCGCCCCAACAGCAGGTGTTTGTCACCAGGCGCTATGTAGGCGTGGCCTGGCAATACCCGCTCACCATGTACAGCCTCTTTCACCGTGATGTTACAAACCTGGTTTAAGCGGTCCGCAAAACTTTTGGTAAAACCAGCGGGCATGTGCTGGGTAATCAGGATGGCAGGGCTGTCTTTGGGCAATTGCTCAAGAATTACCCGAATAGCCTCGGTGCCGCCCGTGGACGAGCCAACCAGCACCAGCTTTTCAGTGGCTGCAAAACGATTACCCAAAGCATTGTTGCTGGGTATAGGCTTGGCAGCAAGTGCTGGCACAACCATGCCGGTTACCGGGTCAGTTTGTGCTGCGGTAGGCTGAACTGCCGGCTTTGGCGGCAGGCGATTCAGGCGAAAACGTGCAGCATATGCGGCGCGAATTTTATCGGTGATTTCGTTGGCATAATCGATCATGCCCTGGCTAATGTCCAATTTGGGTTTAGTCACAAAATCAACAGCTCCTAGTTCAAGCGCTCGAAAAGTCACGTCAGTTCCGCGCTCTGTCAATGTAGATACCATCAACACCGGCGTGGGCCGCAAACGCATTATTTTTTCCAGAAATTCGATGCCGTCCATTTTGGGCATTTCAATGTCCAGTGTTATCACATCTGGATTAAATTTCCGGATCTGATCTCTGGCAATAAATGGATCGGGGGCGGTCGCCACAGTTTCCATGTCACGCTGCGAATTAATAATTTTACTCATCAAATTTCGGATCAAGGCCGAGTCATCTACCACCAATACTTTGATTTTATTCATTTCTCTAGCCCTTAGAAAAACACAATGTCGCCATTGACGGGGTCTTTGTTGATCTTTTCGCTGTAACGTTTTTCTAGCTGCAAAGCGGCTGAGTTGGCACTTGCCACGCGTTCAACACGCACTGCACCGGTTTGAGTATTAAAAAGAACACGGCGGCTGTGTGGTCCACCCAAATCGGACGCTGCCACTTTGATTTTGTCTTTGTGCAAAAAGTCGATCACGAATTCTGCATTTCTACGCCCGATGTGTTGGGTGTTCAAAGCACCAGTAATGTTGGCACCGCCAAACACTTTGGCACGAAGGTGTTCTCGCTTGGCGCCCATGGTCAGCAGGTCGTTGATCAGGCATTCCATGGCATACAAACCATAGCGCAGGGATTTCGTTTTTTCGCCAAGGGTGTGGGCCTCCTGTGGCGAATCGGGCAACATGAAATGATTCATGCCACCAATTTTTCGATGACTGTCCCACAGGCAAGCCGAGACACACGAGCCTAGCAAAGTGGCTATTTCGGCGGGCGCCCACGATACAAAATACTCGCCAGGCAATATGATTTTCTTGAGCATCAACGGTGCGCCGTATGCTGTGGCAGGAGGTTTTAATAGCGCAGCATTCATGAATTGCCCCATCGAGGCTGGCTTTCTCCGCCGGTGGTGGTTTTGGCAGCCTTGTCGGCGTTTACGGCATACACGGTTTTGCCACGCAGGGTGAAATAGTCGCGAGCCATGGCGAAATTCTCGGAGTGCCCCGCATACAACAAACCATTCGGATTCATCAGGGGGGCAAACCGCTTCAAAATTTGCAACTGAACATCTTTCTCGAAGTAAATCATCACATTTCGACAGAAAATGGCATCAAAGCCGGGCCTCATGGACCACACATTGTCCATCAGGTTGAGCTTTCGGAATGTCAACAATGCTTGCACCTCGGGACGCACTCGAATCAGGCCTTCGCTTTCACCTTTTCCTTTCAAAAAATACTTGCGCAAAATTTCCTCGGGAATTTTCTCGACTTGATCCATGCGGTACACGCCTTTTTTGGCGTGCTCCAGTACCTTGGTATCAATGTCGGTGGCCAAAATACGCACGGGTGGATTCATGCTGTTAAAGGCCTCCATGGCAGTAATGGCCATGGTGTAGGGCTCTTCGCCAGTGGAAGCGGCACTGCACCACAAGTCGATTCGAGCGTTGCGAGACAGGGATTGCAACTGCTTTTTCAGAATGTCGAAGTGATGTGCCTCACGGTAAAAAGAAGTGAGGTTGGTGGTCAACGAGTTGGTGAAATGCTCCCATTCGGGATTGTTTGAATTGGATTCAAGCGCATCAAGATAGGTAGAAAAACGGCTGTGATTACACGCGCGCAAGCGGCGGGCCAATCGGCTGTACACCATACTTTGCTTGCTCGGTGCCAGTGAAATACCGGCAATTTTGAGAATAAGTGCGCGTACACGGGCGAAATCCTTGTCATTGAACTCAAACTCCCGATCAGCATTGTCATCGTTTAACAAGCTACGATTGACTGCCGCAGCGGCCTGCTTGGCACCGGCCACTGCATCGTTGGCGTATTGCGCTTTGGAAAATTCAAACTTGACTGGCGGTTGGTTCATCAGGTCCTTTGTCGCGGGGTTAACACAATTTGGGAGGTGCCCCTATGCGAATGAGTTCTATACCCTGCTATGTTCCGATACTATGAGCAAAAGAATGCAAGGATTAAAACCTTGAAAAGGCTTTATCTCTCGCTTTGATCCTGCATGAAGCAGGAAAAGCCAATAACAAGTGAACCGACAATGAGTGATTCGAAAGGACTACCGCCTTCATTGCTGGACATCAGTAACTTTTCAGATGATGGCTTGAAAGTTCTGGTTGTAGAAGACAATGACTCGGACTTTGAACTGATGTGCTACCGCCTGAAACAAGGTGGTTTGAAGTACAAGGCGAAGCGGGTAGACCGGATAGAGGATTTACGGCAGTGCCTTGAACACGATGAATGGCAGGTGGTGATTTCCGACCACAACCTGCCAGGCTTTGGCTCCGAGGAAGCCCTGCGCGTGGTGCGCGACTCTGGGCTGGATATACCCTTCATTATTGTGTCAGGCAGCATTGGTGAACATGTGGCGGTGGAAGCCATGCGTGCTGGCGCTGACGACTACCTGATGAAGGACAAAATGGCGCGTTTGGTACCAGCGATTGAGCGCTCACTGCGGGCTGCAAATGAACGACGAAATCTGGCCGCGGCCGAGATGGCACAGCGCGAAAGCGAGAGGCGATTTGCAGCCATTGCGGAAAACATCCCGGGTATTATTTTTCAAATGCAGTCGGGGCCGTCCATGCCGCGGCCTATGGTGCCTTTCGTTAGCGAGGGTGTGGTGCGACTGTTTGGCGTACCAACCAGGCTTTTTCTTGAAAACCCACATTATTTTTTCGAGCAATTTGAAGTCGAAGACGCTGCCACGCTTTTTGAATTATTAATGGAACAGCCAAAGCCGGGTGTGCCTGTTAGCTGGGAAGGCAGAATCAAGAATTATGGCAAGCACGAATCGCGTTGGGTGTACATGAATGCTGTGGCAAAACCACGCGGAAACATGTTTGTGTGGGATGGTGTACTGCTGGATATCTCGGACCGAAAACAAGCTGAAGAACGCCTGTTAAATGCCCAGACCGAGTTGCGCCTGGTGACAACGGAATTCGAGAAGCGACGTGAACAGGAACGAGGCGCAATTGCCCGCGAAATTCACGATGACATGGGTGGGTCGCTAACAAAACTAAAAGCTGATGTGGCCTGGTTAAATAAGAACCTGCCCACCAATGCTGCAGTGCAGGACAAGCTCGACGATATGCTTGAGCTCATTGAACATTTATTGGCCAGCAGCCAGCGTATCGCCAAGGATTTGCGACCCGGCATTCTGGACTACGGCCTGATTCCTGCCCTTGAATGGCAGATGACCGATTTTCAAAAACGTACCCAGATTGAAGGCACTTTCCGGTGCAATGTGGAAGAACTGGACCTGGATAGTGAGCAGAGTACTGCCTTGTTCCGTATTTTGCAGGAAGCCTTGACGAACATTGTAAAACACGCCCAGGCCACGCAGGTTGACGTGGAGTTGTTTGTCACGGAAAGTGAGTTGACGTTGGAGATTCGTGACAATGGTCGCGGAATCGAGAATACTGATAAATTAAAAGAGACATCATTTGGCCTTCGCGGCATGCAAGAACGAATTGCTGCTTTTGAGGGTTGGGTTGATGTCAGCGGATCCTCGGGGTCCGGAACAACAGTCATGGTTTCAATACCACGAAGTATTCAGACAGGTGAGGCGGGAAATGATTAAGGTGCTGCTAGCAGATGACCATGCATTGCTTCGGGGAAGCCTGAAACAATTGCTGGATGACACAGGATTTGTACAAGTGGTTGCCCAAGCGGGCGAATACCCGGAAATCATGAAGGCCATGAACTCCCATACGGTTGACTTGGCCATTCTGGACATTTCAATGCCGGGTAAAAACGGTGTGGATATTGTGAAAATTCTGAAAGACAAATACCCCGCCCTGAAAATCCTGATGCTCTCCATGCACCCGGAAGACCAATACGCGGTGCGCTGCCTGAAGGCCGGTGCATCGGGCTACCTGACCAAGAACACTGCGCCTGAAAAACTGGTGGACGCCATTCAAGTGATTGCGGCAGGCCGCAAATACATTACCCCTGAGTTAGCGGAATCACTGGCGAGCCACCTTACAGAAGACTCGGAGAAACCGCTGCATGCTGCACTGAGTGATCGAGAGTTTCAAACCATTCGCATGATTGCTTCAGGTAAAAAGCTGAGTGAAATTGCAGATGAGCTTTCTCTTAGCCCGAAGACAGTGAGCGTTTACCGCGCGCGGATTCTTGAAAAAATGCGCATGAAAACCAATGGTGAACTAACGCGGTATGCGTTGGAAAACGGATTGATCTGATTTTTAAGCCGTTTAAATGAAAGTGCTGTGCAACGCAGCACTTGGGTAAGAATTCGACCCGTAAATGGATCAAGACTCGAATCTGATCAAATAATTCAAGCGCCCATGAATGTTAAATAACGTCAAATAGGCAAGGTTACAAGCACGATTTGACGCCTATTTCCAGACTACTCATAGGGCTATTCAACTCTTTTGTGGCATAGGTAATTGAGCACATTTGGCGCACACTCCGCGCTGTAGACATGCACCTGTCAAGTTGTCGATGTAAAAAAAGTGCATGCGAATAACAACTCGCTTACATAACAAAGGTGATCACATGAAAGTTTCTACAAAACTGTATTTGTGCTTTGGTGCCCTGGTTGTACAAATATTCATCGTGCTGGCACTCTTGAAAATTGAAACCCGGCAGCAAACTGAGTTTACCAATTCTTTATCGGAAACCAACGTGGAGCCCATGGTAATCATTGGTGGGCTGATCGGCGAGATTTACCGCGCAAGGGTGAATTTGCGCGATGCCTTGTTCGCCAAGTTGGCCAATAAACCAGAAAGTGAAATTTCAAAATTCCAAAATACCTACCGGGAAATGGCACAAAATGCAGATGACAAGTTCAAAGCGCTGGATGAGGTAGTTGATGCACCACGAAGACAAAAAGCGCTGGATGCTGCCAAGGCTGGCTGGGTTGACTTGAAAACAGTGGTTGGAAAAGTTGAAGCCGCCACCATGGCAGGCGACAATTCAACCGCCATTGATTTGCTTTTGACCCAGTGCTTTACTGCTGCAAATGCAACAATAACGGCTCTTAATGACCTGCTTGTATTGCAGGAAGAAATTTATGATGAAAAGGTGCTTGAAGAGGATAAATACATCGGCAAATTAGTGCTTTCGACGATCGCAATCATGCTTGGATTAACAGCAATCACTGTGTTTTTTGGCATCAAAACAATCCGGGACATACTGGGTGGGCTTGGAAAAGCTGTCGAAGTGAGCACACAAATTGGTCAGGGTAATTTGACAAGTACCATTGAAGTGCAGGGAAATGATGAAATCAGCCAGCTGATGAAGAGTTTGAAATCCATGAGCACCAGCCTTCGTGGACTGATCAAGAATGTATTGCATTCTACTGAGTCACTGACCAACAACTCTGCTTCGCTGCGTACCGCCTCTGAAGAAATGAGTAAGGCAGCCACCGAGCAAGCTGATGCAACATCATCGATGGCGGCTGCGGTAGAAGAACTCAGCGTGAGCATTGGGCAGATTACAGAAAACTCCACTGAGGCATCTGCCACGGCAACAGAGGCGCAACAGTCAGCGGATGAAGGAATGAAGAGCTTGAATAATGTGGTGCAAAGCATTCGCAGTATTTCTGAGGCTGTAGATGGTAGCGCTGAATCGGTCAAAGCAGTTGCCAAGCAGTCAGAAGAAATATCGGAAATTGTATCGACGATTACTGAAATTGCTGATCGTACAAATTTGTTGGCTTTAAACGCGGCGATTGAGGCGGCTCGTGCAGGTGAAAGCGGCCGAGGTTTTGCAGTTGTGGCAGATGAAGTTCGTAAACTTGCCGAGCAAACCAAAGGGGCAACAGACCGGATTTCGAGTATGGTAGGCCATATTCAGCTGACCACCAAAGAGGCCAGTGAGCGGATGGATGAGTCTGTAAACCGCGTCAAAGAGGGTATTACCCAGGCTGATACGGTATCCGAAACAATTCACAACATTCGACAGAATGCTGAAGCCGTAAACCAAGCCATACAGGCAATTGCAGTGTCAATGAAAGAGCAAACCAACGTGAGTTTTGAAATAGGCCGCAATGTGGAAAGGGTAGCCCAAATGACCGAGGAAAATACGGCATCGATTCAACAAAATCGTGATGTTGCAGAGCAAATCAGTGACTCGTCTTTGTCTTTGAGCGAATCGGTTAAAGTATTTAAATTATAGTAAAAGTAAGGCCCGCAAACTGATCGTTAGCGGGCCATTTAAATTAAATTGGTTTAATTCGAATATCAGCCAATAAAGTTGAAAAGGGTCAATTGCGAAGTACTTGCAAAGCTTTGTTGTGCAGCTTGAAGCTGTAATTGCCCCTGTGACAGTTCGCTGATGGCCTTGGCATAATCCAGCCCCACTGCTTCGCCAGCAACGCGTTCAAGTTCCAACTGGGCTGCCTGATTAATTTGCTGCAGGGTTTCCACTTCGCGCAAGCGAACACCCACCTTGGTACGGGAAATTTGAACTTGATCGAAAATATCATCGAGTTGCGCACCCCGGTCATTGAATGCTTTCAGGTAGGTGTCTTGCGGCGTGGCGCCCTCTTGCCCATTTGGGTAGCCAGGGTTGCGCAACAAGGCCACAGCATCACGAAGAATGGCAAACGCGTCTTCATTGGTATTGGGATCTACAAATGCGTCTTGACCGGTAATGCTGAGGTTCACAAAACGGCCATTCGCGACCTGAATTTCCCGGCCAACCACTGCCTCGCCAGCGGCTGCGGTGGTGGTTTCAAGGAATGTACCAGTGATTGCACCACCGGGAGTTTGAAAAGGTTCCTGATCCTGAAAGGTGCCGGAGAACATGTAAAAACCATTTGCATCGGTACGGTTGGCAATGCCACGTAACTCTTCCATGCGGCCTTCAATATCTTGGGCAATTATTTCTCGGTCTGCCTGGCTAAGCGCTGCGTTACCCGCCTGTAAAAAGGCTTCTTTGATCGAAACCATGATGTCAGAAGCGGACTGCAAAGCCACATCCATTTGACCGAGTTGATTGTTCACATAAGTAATGTTGCTTTGATAGCTGTCGATGGTTTTAACACCCGCTTTCGCACCCAGCGCAACGGACATGGCCAAGGGGTCGTCGGATGGTTTCAACACGCGCTGCGCAGTTGCCAACTGCCCCTGAAGCTTGACCAACTCAGTTTGCTGTTTACTCATGCGGTCAGTACTAAGCTTGAAGTACTGGTTGGTGCTGATTCTGCCGATTGCCATAATTTTTCCTTAAAACCCGATCAGAACATGCTGAGGATTTGATCAAACAATTCTTTGGACAATGAAATAACCCGGCCCGAAGCCTGATAGGCCTGCTGAAACTTGATCAGGTTAGCAGCCTCTTCGTCCATGTTGACACCTTGCAAAGCGTCGCGTGAATCCGATACCTGATTCAACACCGTTTCGCGCGATTCAGCAGCCAAATTGAATTCGCGTGTTTTGTTACCCACACGGCTAACCAGCTGGTTAAAGCCGTCGGAAATGGACACACCTGCCGAGTTATTGGACTGGAACAACGTGCGTGCATTTTGTAACGCAGCCACTGCCAGAATATTTTCGTTGTTACCAATGCTGGGGTTTACCGCCGACGAAGCCGCAACTTCCGAGGGGCGATTAATTGCGGTGCGCATATTCAGTGCCGCCTCACGCACAGGCATCAAAACAAATCGGTCGCCTTCCTGTGGCGCTGCATTGTCAAGCTGGAAGCTAAGCAAAGGTGCGCCTGCAGGGTCGCGAATTTCGTAGTAATCGCCACCGGGATCGGTGACCAAACTGGCGGGGACAAACGGACCATCGGAACCCACTTCGCGGTAGCGAGGCTGGCTGCCTACAATTTGCACTTCGTATTCCGCAGGGCCAAGTTTGGACAAATCCAGAGCACGTATGGTGATTTGTGTGGGATTTGCCGTGCTGTTGTTGATATTGGGCACAACACGGGAAATGTCATCAACAAAACTGCCGCTGCTGCCAAAACTGAACAGTGCGTTGGCCGGATTGTTGTCAAGGTCGACACCCGCCGTTTGAATATTGTTGACCGCCTGACCAATTCGGGCAGCTAACAGGCTGATGGTGTTTTGGTATTCAGTCAGTTCGTTTTCGCGGAAACTCAAAAAACCAGCCAATGCGCCGTTGCCCAGGCTATCCGAATCAAAGGCCAGAAGGCGATCTTGACCGTTGACCTTGGTCGTCATGCCTACAAGCAGGTTTTGTGGATCTTGCGGATCCACCTGGGTTTGTACCGGGAATTGTGTTGTACCCACCACAAGCGATTGCCCGTTCGCAAGGAATAGGTTGGTAGAACCATCAGCCATGTCCACACGGGTGGTTTGTACTTGCTGGGACAACTCTAGAATCAGTTTGTCCCTGCGGTCCATCAAATCGTTGGGTGGCCCGCCATTCGAAGTTTGGTTCAATGCAGTCACAATTTGATTGTTCAATGCAGCTATTTGCGATGTGGCATTGTTCAATTGCTCAACCGTGTCGCGTACCTTCAAATTGGTGGCACTGCGAAGTTCATCCATGACGGTATTCAAACCGTTAAAACGCGAACTGAGGGTTTCAGCAGAGGATAAATAGTTTTGGCGTGCAGCCAAATCAGCGGGATTGGTCGACAGGGTTTGCGCTGCACCGAAGAAAATACTTAAAGCACTTGAAAGACCCGAAGCATCGTCGGCGATCATCGCATCGACGCGTGCAATTTGTTGGGCTTTGGCCTGAAAAAATGCGGCGTCGGAGGTCGCCTTCTGTTCCTGGGAGTTAATGAAGTCAGAGTAAACTCGCTGTACCGATGCAATATCAACACCTTGACCGATAAAGCCAATGTCACTGCCCGTAGATGGGCGTGATTGCTGAATCACCTGTTGACGATTAAAACCAACAGTGTTGCTGTTCGCAATGTTGTGCGAGGTGGTGGATAGCCCCGCCCGGGCCGCATTCAGGCCGCTGAGCGCAATTCCGTAGACCGAGTTCGACATAATTCAGGATCCTTTATTGCCTTGAACGACTTAACGGTCAGTTTTCGGGAAAGTTGAGGGCAACTCTTTTTTAACCTGTCCGGGTGGGAAAATTGTTTGCTCGCCACCCACACCGGCACCGGCTTTCAATTGCCTTGCAATTTCACTGGCCAGGCCCAAGCCTTTGCCTGATAATTTTTGAACCAGTTCCTGGTCATACATACCTTGATAAGTTTTCGTACTGGAATCAGTAAAAAGGCCGCTTTCGGGTGTGGCATCGCGCATGCTTTTCAAGGCCATTTGTAGAAAAATGGATTCAAATTGCACGGCCACTTTGTCGATTGCTGCATTGAATTCCTCGCTGCCCCGTTCTGCGCGTGCGCCACGCTTTAGGCCCTCAAGGCTGCGAGAATCCATCGACAGCATTTGTTGGGTATCCAAAGGCTTGTTGGACAGTGGCGTCATTTAAATCACCTCGAGTTCTGCTTTCAGGCTGCCTGCGGTTTGCATGGCTTGCAAAATGGAAATGAGGTCGCTTGGCGTTGCACCCAAGGCATTCAGAGCCTTCACCACATCAGACAACTGCGCGGCGCCCTTGATTTCAATCAGTTCCCCCCCGGCTTCGGAAATTTGAATATCGGCCTGTTCAGTGACCACTGTTTCACCTTGTGAAAAAGGGGCTGGCTGCGAAATAACCGGTGTCGATGAAATTTTTACAGTCAAGTTGCCGTGCGCAACAGCACAGTTTTCAAGCATCACGGCCTGGTTCATGACAACTGACCCAGTGCGCGCATTCACAATTACTTTGGCGCTGGCCATGGCTTTGTTGATGCTCAATTCCTGAACACGCGACAAAAACGCCACACGGTCATTGGGATTGGACGGTGCACGCACCTTGATGGTTCTGCCATCCAGCGCTTGAGCCACATTGGGCCCCATGTTGTTATTAATTGCCTCGGCCACACGAATTGCATTTGAGAAATCAGTGCTGGTCAGTTCCAACTGCAAGGTTTCACCCAGTAAAAACGGCGTGGCCACTTCACGTTCAACCAAAGCTCCGGCTGGAATACGACCTGCAGACAAGTGGTTGATCACGGTTTTCGAGCCGCCCGCCGACGCACCCGCGCCGCCCACAATCAACTGGCCTTGCGCAAGGGCATACACTTGGCCATCCGCACCTTTCAAAGGGGTCATCAACAACATACCGCCACGCAGGCTTTTGGCATTGCCAATTGAGGACACGGTCACGTCAATGGCTTGGCCTGGTTGCGCAAAAGCAGGCAGGTTGGCAGTTACCATCACCGAGGCTACGTTTTTAAGTTGCAAGTTGGCACCCGGAGGCAATGTAATGCCCGATTGCTGCAGCATGGACACAATGCTTTGGCTAGTGAAAGGCGTTTGAGTGGTTTGATCGCCTGTACCGTCCAAGCCAATCACAATGCCGTAACCGTAAACAGGGTTGGAACGCACACCTGAAACCGTGACCAGGTCACGAATTCGGGTTTGTGCATCTGCAGGGCCAGCGATTGCTGAAAGCCCCATCACAACCAAGGTCAGAAAAATGGCTTTGCAAATTTGGTGGGCTAAATTGGAAAAGAATTGTTTCAACATGTTTAAGCCCCCCTTAAAACGGCAATACAGTCAAGAAAAATCGGCTAAGCCAACCCATGGCGGTTGCGGAATCCAGGGCGCCCTTTCCCCGATATTCGATGCGTGCATCGGCTACTTTGGTGCTGGGCACCACGTTGCCGGGCAGGATGGTAATCGGGTTAACTACACCACTGAATTTCAGGTATTCGACATCACGGTTAGTACCGATCTGCTTTTCACCCACCACTTGCAAATTGCCGTTCGGCAAAACGCCTGCAACTGACACAGTAATGGTGCCAGTCAAATTGTTGGCTGCCTTGCTTTCTCCCTGTCCGGAAAAATCCTTGTCACTGCTGGCAGTGCCATTGATCGCGCGCAGATCGCGGCTGCCAAAAAAGCCTTGAATCAAGGGCACATCAATGCTGGCGGAATCGCTGCGGGAAGCGCTCATGGAATTGGTTTGTGCGGCGTTAATCTGCTCAAGAATTTGAATGGTGAGCGTATCGCCGACAAAGCGTGCACGCTGGTCTTCAAACAAAGGGCGGTAGGTGGCAGTGCTGTATAAACTGCCTGTGGGTGCGGCCATGGCCAATTGGGCTGGCTGCGGCACGGGCTGCTGCACGGTGGTTTGGGCGGGCATATCAACTTTCGGTGCGAAAGTTGAACAAGCCCCTAAAGTTATTGAAAACGCTGCCGTTAAACCGTTATGAATAATTCTTTTCATGCCATGCACTCCACTAGAACAACTCTAGTGTGCCCGATGTTTTAAAAATCAAAGCTGAGATAAGCGCTGTAACATCTGGTCTGATGTGGAGATTGCCTTGGAATTGATTTCATAAGCACGCTGTGCCTGAATCAAACCAACCAGTTCTTCCACCACGTTGACGTTGGATGTTTCAACAAAACCCTGCGAAATAAAACCAACACCATTTGTACCAGCAACAGCTTGTGTGGGCGCGCCTGAAGCGGCAGTTTCTGAATACAGGTTTTGACCCATGCTGAACAAACCAGCCGGGTTTACAAAACTGGCCAACTGGATTTGACCCAGTTCCTGGGGCTGAACCTGGCCTTGCACCACGGCAGAAACAACACCATCCTGTGAAATTGAAATTTCCTGAACACCCTGCGGAATGGTGACCGGGCCAAGAATTGGGTAGCCGTTGGAGGTAACCAGTGTACCGTTGGCGTCAATTTGAATGCTGCCGTCGCGGGTGTAGCTGGTGGTGCCATCGGGCATTTGAACCTGAAAAAACCCTTGGCCGTTGATGGCCACATCCAATGTATTTCCAGTTTGCTGCAAATTACCCTGCGCAAAATTTCGCACAGTGGAAACAGGCTTTACACCAGTACCAATTTGAAGACCGGAAGGCACCTGGGTTTGCTCGGTGGTTTGCGCACCAGGCTGGCGAAGGGTTTGGTAAAGCAAGTCTTCAAACACAGCGCGCGAGCGCTTGAAACCGTTGGTGGCTGTGTTGGCCAGGTTGTTTGAAATAACATCCAGCTGGGTTTGCTGGGCATCCAGACCTGTTTTTGCAATCCACAAAGAACGCATCATGGTGGGTTTTCTCCTTAATTCATGCCAAACAGGCTGTTGGCGGCCTGGCCATTTTCCTTGGCGGTGCTGATCATTTTCATTTGGGTTTCATATTGACGGGCTGCGGTGATCATTTGCACCATCATGTCCACCGCATTCACGTTGCTCGATTCGATAAAACCGCCAGCCACGCGTACATTCAAATCGGCATCGGCTGGCTGACCGTTGGCAGCTCGAAACAAGCCATCATCGCCTCGATTGATTTCACCCTCTGGAATGTTCACCAGCTTTAAGCGGCCCAACTGAACCACGTTGGTGTCGCCTGCCAAGGGGATGGCCGATACGGAGCCGTCACCCTCGAAGGACAAGCGGTGATCGGGTGGCACATTGATGGGCCCGTTGGTACCAATCACAGCGTAGCCTTCCTGAGTGACCAGGTTGCCCTGACCGTCCAGCTGGAAGGAACCATTGCGGGTGTAGGCTTCATTGCCTTTCGCGTCGTTGACTGCAAACCAGCCCTCGCCCTGAATGGCCACGTCCATTTCGCGACCTGTGGACTGAATTTGTCCCGGCGTGGTGTCGAAGCCAATGCTGGTTTCTACTGCAAAGCTTCGTGAACCACTGCCCTCGCCTGTGACCGGTGCACTTTGAAACGCCATGAGTTGTTGCCGAAACCCGGGCGTATTCACGTTGGCCAGGTTGTTGGCAATGTTCTCCTGCCGTGACATGGTGCCTTTGGCGGCTTGGGCAGCCAGGAAAATCAGTTTGTCCATTCTTGCGATCCCGCTTCAGTTCAAAATTTAACGAAGGTTGGTGATGGTCTGGAAAATTGAATCCTGGGTTTTAATGGTCTGTGAGTTGGCCTGATACACGCGCTGTGCGGAAATCATGGCCACCAGTTCAGCCGTCAAATCAATGTTGGAGTCTTCCAGGGCCCCAGACTGAATAATGCCGAATGCGGTATCCGCACTTAGAGATACCAATTCAGGACCTGACGAGTTGGTAGCCAACCAGCCGTTCGAGCCCACAGGCTGCAAGCCTTCCGGGTTCGGGAAACGGTACAAACCAATTTGCGCATGGTTCACCAACTGGCCATTGGCATAGCTGATAGTCAACATGCCATCAGCACCCACATCAAACCCCGCAAAAGGCGAAGACTCATAACCATCCTGACCCAGGTTTTGAACCACAAATGAGCTGCCGTACTGAGTTGTGTTGCTCATGTCGAATGTGAACTGATTGGGAGCAGCACCAGTTGAAGAGAATGGCACACCGCTGGCGGTGACAAAACGAGACATGTCCACAGTCAAGTTGCCGTTATTGGGGGTGACCAACAAACCATCTACGCCATATTGCAAACTGGCTGAAGTGGATTGCGCAGGCGCGGTGGTTACTGCAACCGGTGCCAAACCAATGTCCACTTGGGTACCGTCTACGGTGGCAAACACCGACCAGTCATTTGACGCTTCTTTGCGCATGTAAATCGACATCACATGTGCACCACCCAATTCGTCGTACACCGTCATCGATGTTGAATTGTTGAAGGTGTTCAGGTTGGCTGGGTCGAAGACCAGGGCCGGGTCGATTGCAGTCGCGCGTGCATCCAGATTCAGCTCAAGGCGACCACTGCGTGTTGCCGCGGGTGGAATGCTGCCGCGAGGCACCAGAATTTCCTGAGCTACATCAGATGGACGACCAGTGGCTGCGTCCACAGGGAAACCTTGTAGACGGTCGCCACGAGAGTTGACGATTTTGCCCTCATTGTTCAAGGTGAACTGGCCATTGCGAGTGTAAATATTGTCGCCATTGTCGGCCTGCACCTTGAAAAACCCTGTGCCACTGATGGCCAGGTCTAAGGGATTGCCTGTTACGTTGATGTTGCCCTGTTTGAAGTTTTGAGTCACAGCGGCCAAGCTAGTACCCAAGCCGATACCATTAGTTGAGCGTGCGCCGTTGAATGCGCGGGCGAACACATCGGAAAACTCAGCATCCGAACCCTTGAAACCGACCACACTGGCGTTGGACACGTTGTTTGCAATCACCTCCAAACCACGCTGCGCTGCGTTCAAACCACTCAAACCCTGCTGGAAACTACCACCTGCTGAAAAAGCCATGCTTGACTCCTTGAAAAATCTTTAATTTAGAAAACCTGCTTGATGTCGGCGAACGTAATTTCGCTGCCATTGCTGGTTAACAGTTTGGTGCCGTCTGCGCCTGCATTGCGCACGCCCTGAACAACAGACAGGGTCAGCGGTGTCACGCTGGCATCTTTGCCTGCTGCTTTTGCTTCAATTTCGAATTTGTAATTACCGGCAGGCAAGGTGCTGCCGTCGTCGCTTTTGCCATCCCACTGAAATTCATGGGTGCCTTTGGATTGCGCGCCAAGGTCGATGGTACGCACCACGTTGGCGCCGGCGTCCAGCACTTTCACGCGCAGAATATCCGTGCTCTGGTTCAATTCCATGGAGCCCACGGCTTTACCATCGGCCAACTTCAGGTCGTTGCCTTCGGTTAACACAGCACGGCCCAGCATGCTGGTGGCCTGCACGGTTTGGTTGGCGTTAATGGAAGATGCAACGCCTTCCATGGTTGTATTGAGTTTGTTAATGCCGGTGACCGTATTCAATTGCGCCATTTGGCTGGTTACCTGGGCGTTGTCCATCGGTGCCAGTGGATCCTGGTTTTTCAACTGGGCAACAAGCAGGGACATGAAACGTTCCTGAATCGCCTCAGGGCTGTTCTCGTCAGCCTTCTTTTTTGCCGCTGTGGTGCCGCTGTTGTTACCCAGTGCGGAAGTTACGTCAATCGTCATTTTTCACTGCTCCTTACTGGTTGCCCATGTTCAAGGTTTTCAACATCAACTGTTTGGCTGTATTCATCACTTCGGCGTTGGTTTGGTAACTGCGCGATGCCGCCAGCATGTCGACCATTTCCTCGACCGCGTTTACATTCGGCATGTACACATACCCATCCTGATCGGCCATGGGGTGCTTGGGGTCAAACATTTTCTTGGCCTCGGTTTTGTCTTCTACGATGTCCTTTACCTGCACGTTCTCGGCCAAGGCGGCTTTGCCAGGCGCGGCTTTTTCCAGCACCGCTTCAAACACAACCTTGCGGGCCTGGTAAACAGAATTGGGGTCACTGGCCGCAGTATCCACATTGGCCAGGTTACTGGCCACGGTATTCAAGCGAGTGGTTTGCGCTTGCATCGCACCACCGGCCAGTTTGAAAGAATTAAATAGAGACATATTGTTCCTTTAGGCCTTATTGGTTACCCGAGCCCATGGCCTGCTTCAAGGTGGAAATTCTTCCGTTGATTGAACGCAAGGCCGCCTCATACTTCACCGTGTTTTCGGCAAAAGCCGCACGTTCACGTTCAATATCGACCGAGTTACCGTCAATAGAAGCGTTGTTGCCTCGGCGAAACTGCAACATCTCGGCCGTGCTCATGCCCGAGTTGCTTTTGCCGGCAATGTGCCCATGGTGGGTAACAGCCAGCGCACCTGCACCATTGCCCAAACGTGGGTTGGCGGGGCCATCCATCGGACCTTTCTCACCTGTGGCTGCTTTCAATGCGGTTTTGAAGTCGAAATCGACTGCTTTGTAATTGGGTGTATCTACGTTGGAGATGTTGGACGTCAATACCTCTTGCCGACGGGCTCTGAGTTTCAGGGCTTCGGCAGAGAACTGCATGGCATCGGTGAGTTTGTCCAACATCTTTTAATCCTTCATACACGGACGGATGAAGTGATTATTGAATTGAACCTGTCAAATCAAAGTGGAGAGAAAGGGGATAAATGGCACTCTTTTTCTGCTTAAGGAGCAGCGCACCACCGCCTAGGATGTTGTCATCGAGGCAAAAATTATTTCTTACAATTCTGTTTACGGCAGTATTGCCCAGAACTTAAATGAAATTTCACACTTTTTTTAATATCGTGTTTCAAATGCGGCTTGGCTTGGTGTTCGGCTTGGCCGTTTGCCTGACGTTGGGTCTAAAGGCTGTTCAAGCCGATGCAGCCCAAACCGACAGTGCACGCTGGGTGACGGAGGGGCAGCTCAGTGAACTGGTGGATCCTGCCCTTGTTCCCCCCGGCGCAATGATTGATGTGAAATTTGTTAAGGCTGATGAACGGATTGGCAGCCTGCAGTGCCCTGCTGCGCTATTTGGCAATACAGCAGGCAACAAAATGTGGGGTCGAACTTATGTGCGAGTGCAGTGTGTAGGCTCAGATACTGCTCCTTTTTTTGTAGGTGTGGATGTAAAGGTGTGGGCGCCAGTGCTAGTGGTGAAAAGCACCGTTCAATCAGGCCAAACAATTGGCCAGAAAGATGTTGAATTCAGAACCATGGATTTAAGCCAGCTTAGCCACGGGTGGGTTAGCGATCTTGCTCATTTAAACAACAAAACAGCCGCTCGCCAATTGTGGCCGGGAACCCTGTTGAAACACGATTATTTGCGTGGTCAGGCTTTGGTTAAAAATGGCGACACCGTGAAAGTAATGATGACGGGGCCGGGATTTGCCATTGGAGGTACAGCGGTGGCGATGGGCGAGGCCGAGTTGGGCGAGGTTGTAAAAATCAAGACGACGCAGGGCAAAATACTTCACGGCGTTGCGCGGGACGCGCTGCTGGTGGAGGTTAGTTTGTAAGGGTGAGCCTCAAAAAGTAGGAATTCTTTCGAGAATTCGTTAAAGTTAGGTGGAATCGAGCCGTTAAGAAAACATGTGAAACCCACTTAGGCTCTGCCCAATGCGGAGGAAAACATGAGTATTAATAGAATTAACGCGGGAAACAACCCTATCGACAAACTGACCAAGCCGCAAGGTGGCAACAAGTCGGCATCGGTTGGATCCACCGAGAAAGCAGGTTCGGAAGGTGCGGTCGCCAAGCTTTCCGGGAAATTTAGTGAACTGAGCTCAGCAGGTGCTCCGTTTAATGCCGAGAAAGTGGCTGAGATCAGAGAGGCCATCAGCAAAGGCGAGTTCAAGGTCAATGCAGAGGCAGTTGCTGCCAAAGTAATTGAAAGTGCTCGCGAGTTGCTTGGCCAAAAGTAAGCAAGGAATGAAGATCATGTCGCACGCTGATACAGCAAAAAATTTGTACCGCAACCTGGCCTATGAATGTGATATGGCGATGGCGCTGGTTGATATCTTGCTGGAAGAGCAGGCGTGCCTTGTAAAGCTGCAAACTACCGAGCTGAACAGCCTTGCGCTTCGCAAAGAAGCCATGATGCTTGAGCTGGAAAAACGTTATCTGAATAATGTTGAGATGGCCAAGGCTGCAGGTTTTCAAGCCAATATGGATGGAATTGCCCTGTGGGTAGACGTACTTGCTGTTCATGAACCCCGGCTATTGGGTACCTACTCCACCTTTCGCACCACACTAACTCATGCGCAGCGCCTTAACAAAACCAACGGTGAACTGGTTACAGAACAGTTGGCTGGCTTGCAGGAGAGAATTGCGATTTTGACTGCCGCCGCAGTAGCTGAACAAAAGCCAACTGCCAGTGATACCTATGGTCCTAAAGGCGGTCTGAGCCAGTCGGCCTTGACCGGCGGCGCTACGCCCCGCGCGGTAATTCGTTAATCGTTAACCAATACGACACCAAGGCAGAAATTCGGGTCAGGTACTGATCAAACTGCACAGGTTTGACTGCAAAGCTGTTCACGCCCAAATCATAGGAACGCTTCACATCGCTGATTTCACGTGATGAAGAAAGCACCACGATAGGCATGGTTTTGAATACATCGTGTGAACGCAAAAACCTTAACACCTCCAAACCATCAAGTTTCGGCAGTTTAAGATCCAGCAACACGAGCTTTGGCAAATTCAATGCCGCACTGTCTTTTGGGTGATCTTCCATAAGACGTTTGAAATATTCAATCGCCCGTTCGCCATCCTCAAGCAACACGGTGGAAGAGCTCGAGGATGTTTTGCGAACCACACGCAAGGCGAGGTCTGCATCGTTGGAATTGTCATCAACCAGTACTACGTCAGCCATCGCAAATATCCTCTTAGTCATTCAGGTCAGCGTACTCAGGCAGGGTAAAGGTGAAGCATGCCCCCTGACCCAACTCCCCTTTGGCACTGATTTCGCCGCCGTGACGCTCAATAATTCGTTTCACAATGGCCAGGCCAACCCCGGTGCCATCGAAGTCTTTCTTGTGGTGTAAACGTTCAAATACATTGAATAGTTTATCGGCGTACTTCATGTCAAAACCCGCCCCGTTGTCCCTCACGCTGAAACGGTAAAAGCGCCCTATTTTTTCACAATGAACGGTCACTTTTGGCTGCGCCGCTTTGCCACTGAACTTCAAGGCGTTGTCGATCAAATTCATCCACACCTGTTTCAACAGCACCGGGTCAGCATGGACAGGCGGTAGCTCGCACAATTCCACGATGTTTTTTCTACGAGCATCAAGCTGATCCAGGATTTGCTCAAGCATCTGCTGCTGGTCTACCTTGACCCTGGCCACATCGGTACGCAGCAGGCGAGAAAAGTCGAGCAACCCGTCTATGAGGCCGCCCATTTGACGGGCGTTGTTGCTGATTCGGTCGAGCAGGTTGCGGGCCTCCTCGGGCAGGCTTTCGGCGAAATCTTCTTTTAAAATGCTGGAGAATCCATCTATTGCGCGCAGTGGTGCGCGCAAGTCGTGCGACACCGTGTACGTAAATGCCTCAAGCTCTGAATTGCTACGGGTCAATTCGGCGGTTCGTTCGTTGATTCGTTGTTCAAGGGTACCATTTAAGCCTTGCAAATCGTCTTCAAAAACACGGCGCTCGATGCACAAACCAAGCAAGCGAATCGCAGTTAAAACCCTCAATACATCATCGTTGCAGGCATGCTCCACGCCTTGCTGTGCCACAAGTATCCAGTACTCGGGCTGATTCGGTTCAATCGCTTTGCGCAATGCAAACCAAACCGCTATGATTCCCAGTTCAGTGGTCCAGTTCTCTTCGAAAAAGTGCTCTGGTTTCATTTTGGCAATCATGACCAAACCGTGTTGGTCATGACCTTCGAGGGGCTCGCAAAATTCTTCAGCGTTGTCCCAAAAAGCCTGCCCTTTTTCAAAGGGCATGCGCAGATCGGGGTTGGTACCCCGAACCCGCCAGTGGTTGTATTCTGATTTATCACGAAAACCCAGCACCACTTCAGCATGCACGGTCAGACAGTTTTTCAGGCCGCGCGCATACGAGGCCGCCAACTCGGGAATTGGCGCGGAAAGCAATACCCCCTGCAACAATGAGCGCTGCAGTGAAAGCAGCTGTTCATTGAGCCGTTTTTGGGTTTGATCCGTGGATACGCCCATGTAACCAGTGAAGTCGCCGTTAATGTTGTACAAGGGTCGACCGGTCGATTCAAAAATTATTCGCTCGGCATCTTTTGGCCAATACTCAAAGCTAACTCGGTCAAAGGGTTGGTGCTTGTCGAGAAGTTCTTTGAAAGTATCCCAGTTGAATCGCGGGTCTATGCATCTCAGGCCCTCTACATCCCACCGGGCCAAGCCATCAAAGGGCAGCTTAAAACCACTTCTAGCGTTGCTGTTTTGATCCTTTCCACGGTAAATAATACGAACAATGGTGTGCGCAGAATCCTGATGCCAGTACCAATCGCCCGATAGCTCCATGAGTCTGCGCAACTGGCTTTCAGACTGGATCGATGAACGGATTATCTCAAGCAGTCCCGATAGGAGCTTGTTGCCCATGAACCACGCGCCCAGCAAACCCAAGGCCACGGTGAAGAGCACGGTTAAATTCCAGTTTAAGGAATCGGAGGTGGTGGCTGCCATGTAAAAAGCAGCCAGGGCCACAGGACCAACACCAGTGAGAATAACGAGAATGAGGGAGCGATTGACCCTGACACGAGATTGCTCAAAAGTTTTCGGTGTTCCCTGGGCTTTGGGTTCAGCCATTTGTGCTTAGTGTTCGCGAAGCTTGGCCTTGAGGCGACTAACTGCCTGTGTGTGCAACTGGCACACTCGGGACTCAGTCACGCCAAGTACTGCGGCGATTTCACGGAAGTTTAACTCCTGCTCATAATACAGGCCCATGAGCATTTTTTCACGTTCAGGCAAATCTTCGATGGCCTGAATCAGACCATCATGGAAGCGTTGATCTCCCAACATCGCAAGCGGGTCGGCTTCTTCGTCACCGCCAATCTGCCGGTCAAGATAACCCTCGCCGTCGCCATCCTCCGCGTAATCGTCGTAAAACACCAGCGATGCACCACGCGAATCAAACAGCATTTCCTGGTATTCCTCCAGGCTTACACCCATAACCTCGGCAATTTCTTTTTCAGTGGCTGAGCGTCCAAACTTTTGCTCTGCTTTCAGGGTTGCTGTTTCAATTTTTCGTTGTGCCTGGCGCACACCTCGGGGCATCCAGTCGGCTGAACGCAATTCATCCAGCATGGCGCCACGAATTCGCTGGCTCGCGTAAGTTTCGAACTGGGCACCCTGCCCTTCTTCAAAACGGGTTATGGCATCCATAAGGCCAATTAACCCGGCCTGGATTAGATCATCAATTTGCACAGACGCAGGAAGTTTGGCAATCAGGTGATGAGCCAACCTGCGAACCAAGGGGATGTATTGATCCACCTGCTTTGATTTGTCTAAAGTGCCCTGGGCTGTGTACATGGAGTCTGTGATTCCTGTCTTGTTATTACGCCAGTGCGTGTTCATCAAAAGAGCAAATTGCCTTTGCAATTCGACGACCTGCCGCAATCATCTCCCGACCGACCTGGTTCAAGGCTTTGCCCGAAGGCAGAGCCGGCAAATGCCCGGCATACTGCAGGGGATTGACCAGAAAACTTGAGGTGCTTTCCAGCAAATTTGCGAACACGTGATCGGCCTCATCTGTGCTTCTTACACCTGCAACAATAACACGATGGCGAATATTTTCGTCTACACCTTTTGAAGAACGAATGGCCTGAAACGCACGAGTAACTGATCTGGCAGTGGGTTGAACCACCCAGCACCAGTCGTCTTGCGGAGAAAACGCATTGGCTAGCTCCACAGCCTCGTAGGGTAAGGTGGCATAAAAACGGTCGCAGCTCACCGGCATGCGGTGAAGCTTTCCCAACAGGGCTGACGACTGGGCCGGTTTTTTCGCCAAGGCCTCAAGGCCCCTTCGTGCCACCACGAGATATTGGGAATCGGCAAGCTCAACAACCTGGTCCTCAAGATTGAACTTGCCGTTAAAAAAATCGATTAAATCAGTGCGTGCGTGCGTGGGCAACAGCTGTGGCAAGCCTGCCATAGACCCGTCAAATAGTACTGCTGCTCGATCTGAGCGGGCTTGCTGCTCCAGAACAAAACGAGCCAGGCAGGCTGCATAATCAGTCCCCATATCGCCGAGAATCGGGTGGATGATGGCGGTTTTGCGGCCCAACAAATGTCGAAGTGTTTTAGCTTGATCCATATAACTCAGTAGACCATGAGACTTTAAATTCCAGTCGCAGAGACTTGGGCCATTTTCCATTTCAATTCCTCGCTCGAGGCTTGAAAAGCCTGGCTGCTACGGGCATTCATGGCGCGGTGAACCAACACACGTGGATCTGCCGGGAAAAGATCTTCAGGCACACGCTGCCCGGTTGCAATGTAGTGCACCGCCAACTTGTGACGCATTACCACATCCAGAACGCCGCCTATTTTGATGGATTCATCGAGTTTGGACAAAATGGCACCACTCAGACCTGTACTCTTGTAGTTTCGCACCACGTCATCCAGCGTCTCCGGCTGGCTGGTGGCATTCAGTAGCAACACCCGCTTCACGTGGCTGTCGGTCAGTATTTGTGTTTGCTCGGCCACACGAGAATCGCGCTGGCCCATGCCCACGGTGTCGATCAAAATTAGGCGCTTGCGCTGCATGGTGCTGCGCAATTGGGCCAGGTCTGTGTGTGTTTGTGCGGTGTACACCTGCACACCCAGAATTTTGCCGTAAATGCGCAGTTGGTCTTGCGCACCAATTCGGTAGCTGTCTGTCGTTATCAAACCCAGCGAATCAGCGCCATACTTCACCACACAACGTGCAGCCAATTTGGCTGTGGTGGTGGTTTTACCCACGCCGGTGGGGCCAACAAGGGCAAATGTACCGCCGGTTTCCACAATGTCTTTGTTCGCCGGAACTACATTCAGATTTTTCATGATGACATTCATCACCCAGTCCCGCACTTGGCTATCAGTGAGGTCTGTAGGGAGTTTTTCAACCACAGTACGGGCAAACAGAGGAGAGAATCCTGATTGGGTTAATTGATTCCACAGTTCGCCGCGCTGGGGATTTCTCTCCAGAGTGTCGCGCCAGGTAATCATGGCCATTTGGTCCTTGAGTAGCTGACGCATTTGCTTGATTTCTTCCAGCACGGCAGTTTGCTCATTGGCCATGGCCTGACTTGCCGCTTGTGAACGACGCTTGGCCACATCAGAAATCATGTCGTTTTCAGGCAAAACCTGCGGGATTTGATGCACTACGGGCTTGCGGTTGATCAATACATCGCGCTGGGCATCGACCTGCTGGGCAATTTTCTCCGCAGGAGTGGGCTGGCGTTGCGCTTCCTGTGCTGCAAATTGGGCACGCTCGGCCTTGGTCCAGGAAACTGGTGCAGATGAAACAGGAGCGGGTGCAACAGCTGGTTTTTCGGTCACAGTATCCAGATCCTGCGAGGACGCGGCCAACACCTCGGTGCCTGCCGCAGTTTGCTTGGTAGATAAAATGATTGCGTCTTCGCCCAGTTCGGCACGCAGCTTTTGCAAGGCCTCTCTAGTGGTGGGGGCTATGAACTTCTTCAACTTCATGCTTTCGCTCCTACAACTTGCGCTACGCGGATAGTACGGTTTTCAGGAATTTCACTGTGCGACAACACCCGAAGGTTCGGTGCAGCGCGCTTGAGTAAGCGAGCCATCGACAATCGCAGCGCGTCGGGTACCAACAACACCGGGCTTTGACCCAGTTGCTCTTGGCGACTTGCCGCATCGGCGGTTTGGCGGGCCAGGTTTTCTGCCAGGTTAGGGTCAATGCCCACCTGATCTTGCCCTGCTGCAGTGTGCGCATGGGTAATCATTTGTTCAAGCTTGGGTTCCATCACCAACACGTTCAGGTCATCGCTGGTACCGGCCAAGGCCTGCACGATTGCACGGCCCAAAGCAATACGCACAGCGGCTGTCAGCTCAAGCGGGTTCTTGGTGCGAACACCGTTTTCAAGCAACGTTTCAAAAATGGTGCGCAAGTCACGAATGTGCACACTTTCTTCCAAAAGGTTTTGTAACACTTTCTGAATGACGGCAACATCCAACAACTTGGGGGTAAGGTCTTCCACCACTTTGGGAGAGGTTTTCGCGCAATGGTCCAGCAACTGCTGGGTTTCGGTTCTGCCCAACAACTGGGCGGCCGATGTTTGCAAAATGTGTGAAAGGTGTGTAGCTACTACAGTGGATGCATCTACCACGGTGTAGCCAGCTGCATTGGCCTTCTCTTTTTGATCATCCGCAATCCACACAGCCGGCAAACCAAACGCGGGGTCGGTGGTTTGCGGGCCAGGCAACTGCATGGTCACGCGGCCCGGGTTAATGGCCAGGTGTTGGTTCGGAAACACTTCGCCCTCGCCCATGCAAACGCCCTTGAGCAAAATACGGTAAACCGAGGGCCGCAATTCAAGATTGTCGCGTAAATGCACTGCAGGTGGCAGGAAACCAATTTCCTGCGCAAACTTCTTGCGAATAGCCTTAATGCGCTTGAGCAAATCGCCATCTTGTTTGTTGTCCACAAGCGCAATCAGGCGGTAGCCCACTTCCAATGCGATTGTATCAATGGGCACCAAGTCGTCCCATGTGGCTTCCTGAGCTTCAGTGGTTGCAGCCTTGATTTTGGCCTGGTCCTCAGACGTAGTACTTACCTTCTGTACTGCCGTTTTCTGAGACAAGTGATACGCAAGATAAGCAAACCCGGCGGCCAATAACAGGAACGCCAAGCTGGGCATACCGGGAATAATACCCAGCAGGGCCATGATGCCAGCCGTGATGCCAACCGCCTGTGGCGATTTAAGCAACTGGCCAGCCAACTGGGTGCCAATATCTTGCCCTTGGCCCACGCGGGCAACCACCAAACCAGCAGCAATTGAAATAACCAATGCTGGAACTTGCGCGACCAGACCGTCGCCAATCGCGAGCAACACATAATTGGTGCCTGCATCGGCAAAGCTCATGTCGTGCTGCATAACACCCACAGCGAAACCGCCGATGATGTTGATGATCAGAATCATGATACCGGCCATGGCGTCGCCACGAACAAACTTGCTGGCACCGTCCATGGAACCAAAAAACTCGGCCTCTTGGCTAACCTCTGCGCGGCGCTTGCGGGCTTCGTCTTCACCGATCAAGCCAGCGTTCAAATCAGCGTCAATGGCCATTTGCTTGCCAGGCATGGCGTCCAGGGTAAAGCGTGCGGACACCTCTGCAATTCGGCCTGCGCCTTTGGTAATCACCACAAAGTTGATCAACATCAAAATCACAAACACCACGATACCCACAGCCAGGTTACCGCCCACCAAGAAATGACCGAAGGCCTCGATCACTTTTCCGGCAGCATCGGGGCCTTCATGGCCGTGCATCAACACCACGCGGGTAGAGGCCACGTTAAGGCTCAAACGCAACAGGGTAGTTACCAGCAAAATGGTGGGGAATGCTGCAAAATCGAGTGGACGTGTGGTGTACAGGCTTGCAACCAGCACCATGAGGCTGAGCGCAATGTTGAATGTAAAAAACAGATCAAGCGCAAAAGGTGGTACCGGCAAGATCATCATGACCAAAATCATGATGATGAAAATGGGAGCGCCCAGGGTTTTTACCTTGTCGCCAGCCAAGCCTGTTTTTATGAAGTCCAATGAGAATGCGGTGGATGCCACAATTCCGCCAATCAAGTTGTTAACGGTTCAATTATGGGAAACTTTAGCTTTTCTCAATGGGTGAATTGAAGGCGATTTACCGCCTTATTGTGGATTGGGTTCCAATCGCTGATTTCTATAATCCACTCGGCGGTGATTTGCGGCACATGCATCCCCTGCTGAGTGGGCAAAAAATCGAATTGGCTGCCCTTCAACCACTGCATAAGAACCCAGTCCGAGTTGGCCAGCAATCCACGCCGATTTACCAAAAACTAAGGGAACGCATTACGTCGAGATTAACTCTCTTTTTGTCTCTTCAGCGGCCTGTCGCCAAGCTGCTCCCGAGCGGCCGGTTTGGAATCGCCTTGCTCGGAAGTTGACCTGGCTGATGATTGATACAACGCGCGCAAGGTATTTACTTCACCGTAGCTTAGATGCGCCGAAGTTGCTGCATCAAAAGTGGCCTTATTGGTCAGTGCCATGTTGATCGCATCCGCTGGTTTCAGGAATTTCGCCAATGCTTTGCTAATCAAGTCTGTTTTCTCGATACCAGCAGTTTCGGAGGAATTGACACTCTGAGAACCGGCATTCAAATTGACCTGATCTAAAAAAGTTGAAATAAATTGATGTCCTTTACGGTCGTTTAAAAAATGGCGGGATCGGTCATCGCCGAACAAGTCGACAAATTCATTTTGCCTTGCATTCTTGGCCAAATGACCTTGCAGAGAATCGACAAACTTGTTGCAGGAGGATTGGATGGTATACACCCCGCGCTGTACATTCAAATGCTGAATTGAATCATGGCTCTCTATCGCATTTTTCAATTTATCGAAATCTGATTTTTTGAAATAAGATACCGTCAAATTCAAACCTCTTACATTCTTGGCCTTGGATAGGCCCAGAGCCAGCTTGTCAACGTCGTCATTGTCACAATCCAGTTTCAAACTGCCCACCCTGACCTTATTCAACACACTGAATAACTGCTCAAAATGCTGAGATGACGCAAGGGTTAAACGTGGCGTAAGACTGTAGTCAAACACTTGAAAATGCTTGTTGCCATTTGCATACACGGCCAAGGATTCTTGAAAGCCATTGGCCACTCCTTCGAAAAAATGATACCTGACGTTTTTGATGTGGGATTTCGCAATAGCCTTGGCCGAAGCCACAAGAACATCGGCAGGTACGTTTTTGTCAACAACCAGCGAAACCTTGAAAAAATCGGGTGTCAAGTCAGCGATTGCACTTTCAATGTGTTCGCCAGATTTTGCGTTATGCAAAAAATATTCGGCACTCTGACCTTGAGAGGAACGGGAATAATGAACAAACAGATTCATGACCACATCAATTTGGAATACGGGCGCGCAACTTAACCCAGCCTTATCAAACGTCAAAATGATGATTTACATCGGGTGATACTGGCTCCAAGCAGCCAAAAACCGATTAAACAGACTGTATTCCCGGGTCCATGCCCTTCGGAATATCGGCATCACCCGGTACTTCCACCAAGTGGCCTTTGCCTTCCGCAAGGGCATACACATAAGCCAGTAACTTGGCCACTGCTGTATACAGCGCACCAGGAATTTCCTGTTCAAGCTCTACGTTGGCGTACAACGCTCGGGCCAAAGGTGGCGCTTCCACCAACGGTACTCTATTGTTCCTGGCCACCTCACGAATTTTCAAAGCCAGGGGGCCAATACCCTTGGCTACTACACGGGGTGCACCTTTGCCATCCTTGTCGTATTTCAAGGCGACAGAGTAGTGGGTGGGGTTCGTGACAATTACATCAGCATTTGGTACAGAGGCCATCATGCGGCGGCGAGCTGCTTCGCGCTGCATGCTTTTGATTTTGCCTTTCAGGTGCGGGTCACCATCCGATTCCTTCGATTCGCGCTTGAGTTCTTCCAGGTTCATTCGCAAACCCTTGTAATAGCGCCACAGCTGATAAGGCACATCGATAGACACAATCAATAAAAATGCAATTGAAAGTATTAATGCGTCTTTGATGGTAATTCGTGCGGTTTCGGCCATACCGTGCTCAAGCGGCATGGCTGAAAGCTGGGTGAACTCGCCCAAATCCTGCATCAACAACAGGTAGCCAACACCGCCCAACACCACTGTTTTTAATATGGCTTTGACCAATTCAGCCAAACCGTTGACCGAGAATATATTTTTCAAACCAGTGATCGGATTCAGCTTCGAGAATTTGGGCTCCAACGGTTTGGTGGACCAGTTAAAGCCGCCTACCGCGATGTTGGAAACAATTGCGGCCACAACAACCACCAGAAAAAGTGGAATTAGAATAAACAGGCTTTCCTGCAACATGGACACCCATTTCAGACCCATGTGTTTGGTGTCAAAGGCCTGCGCACGGTCAAGCACCAAACCTTGGCGCATTAGCTTTTCACTTTGGCTGAGCAATTCCCCACCCATGGAGTAAAGCAAGCCAACACCGGCAAGCAGCACTACGCCACCGCCCAGTTCTCTTGAACGGGGAAGGTTGCCCTCTTCCCGCGCTTTACGGATCTTCTGTTCCGACGCGGGTAAGTCTTTTTCCTGATCGGTTTCTTCTGCCAAAGCAGCACCTGCAGTGTTGGAATGTTCTTATTATGAAAAGGGTACACACAATTCAAAACCCGGATTTGAACAGGTAACATGAGGTTTCTCTTGTTTCACGATCAAACCCATGGATTACAACCCAGCCAAGGCATTAGAACGCATTGACAACGACACTGGCTTGATGGCCATGTTGATCGACGTGTTCATCAAGGAATGCCCAAACTACATTGAAAAATTACAGGATGCCTGCAATAAACAAGACTTGGGCTCCCTGGGCGACGCTGCACACAATGTAAAAGGCGCAAGCGCAGCAATCGGGTTTGAGCACGGCAGAAACCTGGCGGAGGAACTTGAAGTGACTTGCAGGCAATCAGGGGTTAAAAGTATTGCCCACTTTGAAAACAGCACCGCAAAATTGATTGAAACACTCAATACCTGCGAACCAATACTGAATGACTGGGCCAAAAAAAACCGCGCCTGAGCGCGGTGAGAAACGGACCCCTATCCGTTTTTTAATTCAAGAACTCAATCCTTGATCAACAACTCAGGGCTGAAACCGAGGCGCAATCCACCCCAATGGCGCCCGTTGATTTCAATTGGCAACGACAAATCATTCAACACTTCGCCGGTATCGCGGCGATAGGTCTGCAACAGCCACGGTGACAGGTTTTGTGCTGCGCGAAGCCCTACAGGGTCGTTGAACATTCGTTTATCACGGCTTTCCACCAAATCTTTTTTCAGATCACCCGTTAAAGGTCGAGAGTACTTGCTGTTGTGCGTGGGTGCATAACCTTTTCTGTCCACACACAATGAGAAAACCGAGCCAGGCACATTGGACACCAGCTGGTCATAAGCGCTTTGCAGCTGACGCTCCACGGCCTGGTCATAACGGGTGCTGTACTTTTGCGGGTTTGAATTGGGAACGGGTTTGTAGGCTTCATCAAAAATATCATAGCCATTGTCCAGGGCCTGAACGAGGATACTTTTACACTGCTCACGAGCCAGAACGGCTCGCTCAATAATTTGCTCATAGGCACCCTTGCCAATTTTGAATCGTGCTACCAGCTCCTTGATCCGGTCTGTCGCTGCTGCAAGCTCGAAACTTGATTGTTCAGATTCGCTGGTTTGATTGATCACTGACTGGGCAGTTTCACGAATCTCCGAGGCTTTACCAGAGACGCCTGTGTTGATTTGCTTGACTGATAAAACCTGATGACTCACGTCGTTAATTTGCGTACTCATTTCCTCAAAACTGTGAACCATGCCTGAGAACTTGGCAGAGGAAGTGCTGACGGTTTGCTGACCCTTCAAAATGCTTTGGTTGATTACACGAGTTTCCTGCTGCGTGTCGCCAACCAGCCGTAGCATCGAAGAAATGTTTCCTCGAATTTCACCCGTGGCCGACTTCACCCGCTCGGCCAATCCGCGCACCTCGTCGGCAACCACAGCAAATCCGCGCCCCTGCTCGCCAGCACGAGCCGCCTCAATAGCGGCGTTCAAGGCCAGCAAATTCGTTTGGTCTGAAATATCATTAATCAGTTTAACAATGCTTTCAATGCCTTTGCCTGTTTCAGCGAGCTTCTCAACAGTGTGTCCAAAGCTGTTTAAACTGCCCGAGGCAGAATTCATGTCCTCAGCCACAGTTAACAGTTCGCGGTACGAGGAGTTCACGGTGTTCAAATGTTCCGCAGTGGCGCGCGACAGATAGTTGGCACTGTTGGCCACGTTCTCAATGGCATTGAATGCCTGATCCGCTGCCTGGAAAATTTCGGATGTGATATTGCCTTGTTTGTCAGCGGTTCTGCTGGCGTCTTTCAAGCTGCCAGACACACGCACCGACTCCATGGAAACCTGTGCTGTCATTCTACGAATTTCGTGAATAAGGTCGCGCAAACGCACCATAAAAGCGTTGTAGTTTTCAGCCAGGCTTCGCAGTTCGTCCTCTGTGACAGTGGGCAGGTTGACCGACAAATCACCTTCGCCATTGGCCAGTTGATCCATGCGCTCGTTGAGCAAATTCACTGGGCGAACAATCAAGTGGCGCAAGTATAAAAATGCGCCAGCACAAGCCAAGAATGTCAAGGCAAGGGAAACACCAACGATAAGGCGAAAATCGGCCATTTGCTCTGGTAAAAGCTCGCCCGCAGCCCAGCTGTACATCAGAAGGTAACCAGCAAAAACTACTAGTGCAATGGTGGCCAAGTTGCCAAAAAGTTTTCGACTGAGCGTGAAAAAAAAACTTTTCTCAATCGAACGATGCAGTGCATTCATCAGGTTAACTCCTCGCCCCCCAACTTGATGTGTCAGGTGTGTGTGAATTTAATTGGCATCTTGTGCCGATGATTAAATTATGGGCTTAAAAGGAGTTAACCATTCGGGTTAGTAAGTAGAGAAAAATACCTTTGTTCCTGCTACAACCGTCCTTCAATCAATTCGCGAAGTTCAAGTACCAGAACCAACAAACCTTCACCAGACAAGGTTGCACCGGCCACGCCTTTGGGTTTGACGCCGTCTAGGGGCTTGATCATGACTTCATCCTGCCCTACCAGTGAATCAACCGCCAAAATACAGGCTTTATTCCCGCTGATTGTGAGTACCCCAACCTTGGGATTTGGCGCACTTTCACGACCAATCATGTTGGCCAAATCAAGCAGCGGTATCACTTCACCGCGCACAACCATGGTTGGCTTGCCGCCAACATACTGCACCTTGTCCTCTTCGATCGGAATAATTTCCCGAACACACGACAATGGCAAGGAATAAATTTGCTCTTCAAGCTTGAGCATCAACACGGGCAAAATTGCCAAAGTGAGCGGCAACAAAATGGTGATGGTAGAACCATGACCGGGCTCGGATTGAATTTCAATACGACCATTCAGACGTTGAATATTGGTTTTCACCACATCCATGCCCACGCCACGGCCTGAAATGTCCGAAATTTGATCTTTGGTTGAAAAACCTGGCAGGAAAATAAGCTGCAGACTTTCTTGAACGCCGAGCTGGCCTGCTTCTTCAGCCGATATCAAACCCTTTTCAACAGCTTTCTCGCGAATGATTTCCGGGCGCATACCACGGCCATCATCCTGAATTTCAATCACAATATGGTCACCAGTTTGGCGAGCCGACAAGTTAACGGTACCTTTGGGGTTTTTGCCGCAAGCCGTGCGGTCAGCAATTGTTTCAATGCCGTGGTCAACCGCGTTGCGCACCAGGTGAATCAAGGGGTCGTTCAATTCTTCAAGAATGGACTTGTCGACCTCGGTTTCAGCGCCCTCAATTACCAGTTCAACGTCTTTACCCAATTGGCGTGACACATCACGGGCCAAGCGACTGTACTTCTGGAACACACGGCCTACTGGTTGCATACGCGCTTTCATGACGGCCGATTGCAAGTCGGAAACCAACATGTCGAGTTGGCCGACCACTGTATCAAGCGACTTGATCAGTTCATCATTGGTGGAACCCGATGCAAAAGCCTGGAACAAGCAGTTCAAACGGTTTTTGGTCAAACCGATTTCACCACTAAGGTTCAGGATTTGGTCAAAACGGGCTGTGTCCACACGAATGGAATTTTCCTTGGCCGAAGATGCTGCAGGCTGCGCAGCTTTGGCTTTGGGCGGTGCCGTCTTGGGGCGCACTGCGGCCGCGGCCTGCCTTGAAATCGCCTCTGTGGCCATGTCAGTGCTCAATACGGCCCGCTCCAGTTCACGGGGTGGCACACCCACGGCCGCCTCGTACAAGGCAGCCCAATCCAGCTCATCTTCAGAAACGGTTGCAGATTCGCTTAATGCGTTGGCTGGAATTGGTGCTACAGCAGCTGGCGCTTGTACCTCTGCCACAGGCGCTGAAACAGGGGCTACCGTGCGGCCTTCAATTGCAGCGTCCAAGGCGTCCAGCAACTCAGGGGGGGCAGCACCTGGCTGGTGACCATTGCGCATTTCACCGAACATTCGGTGTACTTCGCCTGTTGCAGCCATGATGGAATCCATCATTTCAGCATCCAGCACCAGTTTCTTGGAACGCAACAAATCAAACAGGTTTTCTGTTTTGTGGCACAGCTCAACCAAGTGTGTGGCTTCCAAAAAGCCAGCCCCGCCTTTGATGGTGTGGAATCCACGGAAAATGGTTGCCAGTAACTCGGCGTCCTCCGGGCTTTGCTCCAGTTCGACCAGTTTGCTGTCCACATCTTCCAACAAGTCGCCTGCTTCGGTCAGAAAGTCCTGTAGCAGCTCGACATCACTGAATGCACTCATTTTATTCTCCCACGTCAACCCGGCTGTTGGTGTTATTAGAAGCCGAGGCTTTCAAGCAGGTCATCGACCTGGCTTTGGTTGCTACACACATCGGTACGACCTTCTGCGTTGATTGCCGGGCCGTTGAGGAATGTTTCTTCAACTTGCCTGCGCTGATCGGGCGGTGTGGTGTCGAGCAACAACTGAACCAACTGTTCTTCAAGGCCCTGAGCCATATTGCCAATTCGGTTGACCACCTGGCCGGTCAGGTCGTGGAAGTCTTGCGCCATCATGATGTCAGTAAGGTGACCACCCAACTGACCACTGCACTGGCTAATCTCTTTGATGAATTCACGGTTCTCTCGCGCATGAGACTTGAACTCATCAAGACTCATTTCGTTGTTGTAAAGGCGATCCCATTGCTTGTCCAGTTCAGCTGCACGCGCCGATAGATCATCATTCAATTTTTGGGAGGCTTCTACGGCAGCCAACACTTTTTCAGCTGCTTTACCAGTTAAATCGGCAATGTAGTTCAAACGTGCACGGGCATCCGGCAGCGCATTCACAGCGTTCTCAACGCTCTTGTCGTAGCCAAGTTCACGCAATGCATCATGCAGTTTCCTGGTCAGCAAGCCGACGCGGCGAAATACATCATGAGGATCTTCTTCAGCAGATTCTGCACTTTCCGTAGCCTGGGCAACGGGCAACTCCTGGGTTTCGGCTGGCGTATCGTCCCATACACGTTGCTCCGCGATTTCATCAAACAACGCTTCCAAATCGTCGTTGTCACCACTTTTAAGATTATCTGGGCTCATCGTTGCGACCTCTCTATTTCTGAATATTTGTAGTTAGGCGGACATCTTCGCCACAATTTTGCCCAGCTTTTCTTCCAGCGTTGCCTTTGTAAAGGGCTTGACGATGTAACCATTCGCGCCCATTTGAGCGGCAGTAACAATGTCTTCTTTCTTGGCTTCAGCAGTTACCAACAAAACCGGCAAATGCTTCAATTCCGCATCGGCACGAATGTTTTGCAACAACTCAAAGCCATTCATATTGGGCATATTCAAATCGCTGACAACAAAGTTGAAGTTACCGGCCTTCAGTTTGGCCAAAGCCACTGCGCCGTCTTCGGCTTCATCGGCGTTGTTGTAGCCAACTTCTTTCAACAGGTTACGAACGATTCGACGCATGGTCGAGAAGTCGTCAACGATCAGGAATTTCAAATCTTCAGGATTCATGCTTGCTCCTTACGCTGGCTGAAGCATTGAGGTAACCATCTGCGCCAACTCTTCGGGATGGAATTTACCCACATAAGCATCCACACCAACCTGCTGACCCAACTTCTTGTTTGCCACGGACGACAGTGAAGAGTGCATCACCACCGGAATGCCCTTGAATCGGGCATCTTCCTTGATATGACGTGTCAACACATAACCGTCCATTTCTGGCATTTCGGCATCCACCAGGATAAGAGACACGGCATCCTTGATGTCTTTGTTTTCTTGCTCGGCGCGGCTGGCAATGTTGCGCAGCTTTTCCCAGGCCTCGCGACCATTGATCGCACTTTGGTAAGGCAAGTGGAGCTTCTCGAGTACTTCGGTAATTTTCTTGCGTGCCATGTTCGAGTCATCGGCAAAGAACACGGGATAGGGGTGATCTGGACGCAAGCTTTCCATGTTGGGCACGTCACCTTCGCCAATTACCTCACCCAGAATTTGCTCAACATCCAGAATGGACACCAGCTTGCCATCGGGCAATTCTGTGAGTGCGGTAATCATTGCGCTCTGTGACTGACCAATACTTTGTGGTGATTTCACCTGCTCCCAATCCACACGTACAATCCGATCAACGTCTTGCACCAGGAAAGCCTGAGTGTGTGAAGAAAACTCGGTGATAATCAATTTGGTACGTGCTTCGCCGTTGCCCATACGCAGGCATTGGGCCAGGTCGATCACAGGCAAAATACTACCGCGCAGGGAAATGATGCCTTCCACGCCAGCGGGCATGTTGGGGGTTCGCGTAATTGGCAAGGTCTCGCACACCTCGCGCACCTTGAACACGTTGATTCCAAATACTTCGGTGGATCCCAACGAGAACAGCAGCAGCTCCATTTTGTTAGAGCCCGCGAGTCTGGCCTTCTCGTCGATCATGTTCATCAAGCGATAATCGTTTTGCATCATGTTACTCCTGACAAATAATTTGTTTCTTTCAATTTGCGCCTGATCCGTTTTTTGGAAACGGCAAGCCTTTCAATTCAGGTACAGGCGGTAGTTCAATCAAATTCGGGTTTTGCCCTTCATCTAGGTTAGCCAACGCTCGTACCGCCTCCTCTGCGCGTTTGTTCATGACAACAATCGCAATTCTTCTGTTCACCGCAGCGTAAGGGTCTTTCTCGTCCAGCGACACCGACGAGGCCAACCCCACCACCCGCAATATCTTGCTGTCTGGCATGCCTGCCATATACATCTCTCGACGACTGGCATTTGCCCGGTCGGCGGACAGTTCCCAATTGCTGTAGCCCCTGTTGCCCGCCGCATAAGGCGTCGCATCAGTGTGGCCTGACAATGTCAGCTTGTTGGGTACCTGATTCAACAACTTGGTTAAACTCCTTAATATGTCTTTCATGTAATCTTTTAACACTGCACTACCTGAATCAAACATGGGGCGGTTTCGCTCATCCACAATTTGAATCCGTAAACCTTCGGGTGTTATGTCGAGCATGATTTGATTTTTAAACTGTTTCATCAAATCTGATGCGTCGATTAGGCCCTCTATTTCCCCCTTTAATTCCAGCAAGCGCTGGGATTCCGCTCGCTCCAGCGCCTGCGTGGTCGCGTCAGCCGAACTGCTATTCGTTGACTTGTCGGTACTGCCGCTTTTGATCTGCCCGACCGAACGCGACAAATCAGTACCGCCAGCGTCTATTACACTCGTAGCAGTGCCTGATCCGGGCCCCCCAACCAGTGCCACCTTCAAGGGTGATTTGAAATAATCCGAGATGCCCTTCAAGTCACCCTCCGAAGTGGAGCCCAGCAGCCACATCAGCAGAAAAAATGCCATCATGGCGGTCACAAAGTCGGCGTATGCAATTTTCCAGGCACCGCCATGGTGACCGTGGCCCCCCTTCTTGATCTTCTTGACAACAATAATTGGTCGTTCTTCGTCAGACTTTGCCATGGTGTTATTTACCCTTGGTACTCTTGACGTGTTCTTCCAACTCAATGAAGGTTGGGCGTTCTGTTGAATACAACACCTTGCGACCAAACTCCACAGCCAGTGCGGGCGAATAACCATTGAGGCTGGCCAGCAAAGTGGTTTTCACACATTCAAATGGCTTGGATGATTCTGCGATTTTGTGATTGATAATGCTGGCCAAGGGCCCAACAAAACCATAAGCCAACAAAATGCCTAAAAAGGTACCTACAAGGGCAGCGGCAATCATCACGCCAAGTTCGGCGTTACTCACCTGCCCCACAGAACCCATCACGTGCACAACCCCCATCACCGCAGCCACAATACCGAACGCAGGCAATCCGTCGGCCATTTGCTGCACAGCCGATTGAGGGGTGTGCGCTTCCTGATGGTGAGTTTCAAGCTCGCCATCCATCAGGTTTTCAATTTCCATGGGGTTCAGGTTACCGCTCACCATCAGGCGAAGATAATCGGTCAAAAACTCAATAATGTGGTGATCTGCCAACACCTCGGGATACTTTTGAAACAAGGGGCTTTGCTCGGGTTCTTCAACATCGCCTTCAATTGACATCAAACCTTCTTTGCGCACCTTGGTTAGAATTTCATACATTAATGCCATTAGTGACATATAAAAAGCCTTGGTGATTTTGCTGGGTTTGAATGCACCACCCAAGGCCTTTCCCGTCGCTTTTAAAATACTGGGGGTGTTACTCACCACGAATGCACCCACGGCACCGCCGCCAATAATCAGTATTTCTACAGGCTGCCACAGTGTTACCAAGTGTCCTCCCATGAAGGCGAAGCCGCCCAGCACGGAGAAAATCACGATCACAAATCCGATTGCTACTAGCATGGGTTGAAGTTCTCTGTCAGTGAATGGTTTTTCTGTATAGGTATTGTCGACAAAATTTGTAAAATCTTTTGTCCGAATAAAGTGGCTTTTCTGGGCGATTTCAATGCATGGGCAGAATTTCACAATCCTTGATGCATGCCATGTTTAAGGGAGATTCAATAAAAATGACCAGCAACATTCGCTGGTCATTGGGGGGATGAGAAACCCCCACTGCGGACCCGGAAGAGACAGAGGGTGGGAGGATGCAACCGGACCTTTTGTTGCAGCGGGGGTAAAACTTAAAGCCTTTCTCCCAAGGCTTTACAAACCGAAAACTCAGGCTTCGATACTGGCTTCTTCGTTAAAAAAACGATCTGCGGCCGACTGTCGTGTTTTCCCGGCACGTGAAGGCATATGACACAGGCCACACACGTATTCGTTCACCAACTCGTAGGTGTGCACCACAAAACGGCCACTGCAATCTTTGCACTCGGTGGTGGTCAGCATGCCAGCGTCAAAAAACTTCACCAGGCGCCATGCGCGGGTAAGAGATAACACTTCAGGCAAACCCAGCTGAGTAATCTGCTCAAGGTACATTTTGTAGCCCTTGATGATCGCGTCGATGTCCTCAATGTCAGTACTCTTGATCAGAGTTTGATAAATATTGATGAACAATGAAGAATGAATATTTGGCTGCCAGGTCATGAACCAATCAGTCGAAAATGGCAGCATGCCCTTGGGAGGTGACTTGTGTTTGAGCTCTTTGTAAAGTTTCAGCAAACGTTCACGAGACAACTGCGTTTCAGATTCAAGAACCTGCAAGCGCGCATCCAGGCGAATAAGTTGTGTAGCCAACTGGATTTGTGCTGCTTCGTCAATAATTGATTTAACTTTTGCCATAATTTTTCTGACCCCGTCTGATGTCGATGCTGGATGCTTGAATTGTTTTTATTACATCCTGAAGAGTTACCGTTTTTGGAATTACGCAGCTGTGTCCACTGCCTTGCCAGACATGATGATTGCTGCATGCATGCCTGAAACGCTACGATCTTTGGTATGACTGGTCAGCAAATTCCAGACCACTTCGTCATCAAACCGGAAACGACACATCAACATATTGCTTGACGCAATGCGTAACACCTGCGCGGTGGTCAACTGGTCAATCAGCTCAGCCACTTCGTCGGAGATACCCAAACGGAAGGTTGCTTCGGCGCGGTCTTCGCGAATAAGTTGCTGGGCAAGCAACAAGTAAGACAAGTTGGTTTCGCGAATTTCATCTAACAGACGGGTACTTTTCATTTGTACATCCTCCAAATCAATCTCTATTGAACTGCATCCTTGATATGCGCTGCTTTTATTGTTAGCAGCGGCAATTCCCTCATACGTATATTCGGCTTGTCGCCCAATTACCTGAATCATCCAACTTCCAATCATTGAGTCGCTGAGCGAGAATTCGACGCGTAGGAAACTGCCTTACATGGATACACTATGGCTTGACCCGCACAGTGGATGTATCACAGTTTGGGGGGATCCCCCCATTCGCTCGACCCCCACTTCATGTTGAACCTCATAAGGATTAACCAAATTGTTAACCGTATGAGTGTGATAACGGACACCTTCATTGCAAACTTAAGGGCCCCGCCCACATTCTTTTTTCGGGAAAAATAGCCCAATTACGACCCCGAATCGGTGAACTTGAGGGTGTAAAAACAATATTTTTTATTTTCGGTTGAAAGCCTAAAGTTTGATTTTCCAGCATCGATAACAGGTTCATAAGGCAGCGCACAAGATGACGCAGCCAGCTTGAAACTAAACAAATGCTTGGAGAATTAAAATGCTAGGAATCAACACCAACGTCGCTTCGCTGACCGCCCAGAAAAACCTCTCAGGTTCTGGTATCGGCTTGAACAACTCAATTGCCCGCCTGTCCTCTGGCCTTCGTGTGAACAGCGCCAAAGACGACGCAGCTGGCCTGGCCATTGCGGAACGCATGCAAGCGCAAATTCGCGGCTTTGATGTAGCAGCCCGCAACGCCAACGACGGCATTTCACTGTTGCAAGTGGCCGACGGCGCCATGGGCAAAATCAGCGACAACTTGCAGCGCATGCGAGAACTCGCCGTGCAGGCCAAAAACGGCACGCTGAACCCCACTGACCGCGTGAACCTGAACCGTGAATACACCGAACTGGCCAACGAAGTGGACCGCATTGTGACGGGCAGCACCTTCAACGGCAACAACCTGTTTGATGCGGCCAACCAAACATTAAGCTTCCAGGTGGGCACAGGCAACGCCGTGAGCGACACCCTGGAATTGAATTTGACTGACGATGGCTTGAGCACAGGCAACGACCTGACCACCATCATGACTGGTGCAGCGGCTGACATTCCCACCAACCTGGGTGCGATTACCGATGTGGCCAACGCCACCACAGCGCTAGACACACTGGATGCCTCGATTGACGCAATCACCGGTATTCGTGCCGTGGTAGGTGCGGGCCAAAGCCGACTGGAGCAGGTGGCTGCATTCGCAGACATATCCAGCACCAACCTGCAGGCAGCACGTGGACGAATCATGGACGCTGACTTTGCCAAGGAAACTGCAGCGCTCACCCGTGCGCAGATCCTGCAGCAGGCTGGCACCGCCATGCTGGCTCAGGCCAACCAGTTGCCCAACAACGTACTGAGCCTGTTGCAGTAATGAATATGTAATTGATGAAAAAGTTTTGAGAGTTGTAAATGCGTTGAAACGCCTGCTGTAGTGAGTGCCTTGAAGCCACCGATTGTGTTGCTGAAGTACCCCTCGGCAAACGTGTAGACCTGTGTAGTACCTAGTTGTATCTGTTTTGACCAAGCAGCAGCCTGCTAATCTGATTCCTGATGGCTGGTTGTTTTTAGAGGGGGTGGGGTGCACCCACCCCTCATTTTTCTTCTTGATTAGAGATAACATTAAAGACAAAAGTAGATTTTAAAAATAAATTTATCTTTTAACAAAAAATAGTGTTTAAAAGATTATTTTAAAATAAATCAGATTATCTATTTCCTGTTAATCGGGAAATAGATAATCTGTTTTTTTATTTCGATCAACAAATTATTTGAAAAAATATTTCAAAATAACCCTAAACTTCGAAAATCAATCGACGATATAAAGTCATCGGTGAATAAATTACCGAGACGATACAGAAGAAAATCACTTCTGATTAATTTGTCTAGATCTTATCGGAGT
>Ga0315907_10000079_pt1 | contig 135248 bp, 122 predicted proteins | sample LakEriMetagenome_3_FD_203525 | JGI IMG/M metagenome (GOLD analysis project Ga0315907, IMG submission 203525) | Freshwater fungal communities from buoy surface, Lake Erie, Ohio, United States - Buoy 12 MA123 | ecosystem: Environmental > Aquatic > Freshwater > Lake > Lake biofilm | place: USA...
GCCCAAAGTCAAAATGGCGCGAGCAGGCCTCGGAGCGGTGTTATCGGTCGCATCACGGTATTCCAGCCAATCAGCGGTGGTTTGTACCAAAACTTGCCATGTTGGGGGTGGTGTGCACAGCGCTTGGCCCTGGGCTGGCCCCACCACCTGCGCCAACGCTGCTTCGCTTTGTGCAAACACCGCCTGGGGCAGGCCAAAGGCGGCCAGTAAACGCCGTGCGGCATGGTTGCCCACGCCGGGCGTCAAGCTCAAGCGTAACCATGCGGAAAGTTCTTGGTGGTCCATAGCGAATTTCATGAAGCCGATTGCGTGCCTTCAAAACAAAACGCCCCACGGTGTGGGGCGTTCAGCAAAGGGCAAGGGCCCAGGCGTTTACCGGGGGTTGACCATTTGGTCGCCCACACGCACGCCCACACGCACTTCCAGAAGCAGCGCGTACGAGACACGGTCAAAAGTGCGGAACACCATGGCCATGCCATTTTGCTCGTTGGGCAGTTTGATCATGGCTTTATCGGGATCGGTGCTGTCCTTGATACGCTGGCCTTTAGTCATGACCGTGAGCACATGGCCGGGGGCCATGCCATCACGGCTGCCTTTGTTGATAGCGACGACTTGGTTTTGCCCGGCATAGGCCACAGCATCACTGCCATAAAGCGACACAACGCTCGCGTCTACTTTTTGGCTAGGTGCACGGGGCACAAAGTTTTTGAACACGGCGGCCGGTGCGGGCAGTAAACGGTCTCCCGCGCGGATCTCTTCTTTGATAGCGGTCACATCCAAAGTGGCTGGAACGTAGTCACTGGAAGTCACTTCACCCTTGTCGTTGGTGACCTTTTCAAAGGCATCGCCGCGGACCAACTCCGCTTTGCCAAGGAACTGTGCCTCATAGCCCAGCACTTCGCCCGTGTTGGGGTCTTTCATGGGAGTGGCACTGCGGTAAAGCTGGTAAAAGCGCGGCTTGCCGGGCACCGCCCACAATGCATCGGGCTGGTTGCCGCGTGCGTAAACGCGGTCGCCTTTAACCATAAGAACACGCTCGTCAATGGTGCCAACCACGCGCGGTGCTTGCGCCAGTGTGTCATCGTTAAGCACCAAGGGCTCGACCAAAAACGGCTCGATCAAGTGCATTTTCAGCGTAGGCAGGGCCGTGTCGGACAGGCTTTCGCTGCGGTTGCGGGGCGATATGCGCACCGTACCGGTAGCCTCGGGAGGGCTAGAGCGCAGGCGGGCATAGCCGTCTTTCTTCTCCAGATAGAGCACTTGGCCGGGGTAGATCAGGTGCGGGTTGGCAATAGCGCCCATGTTCATGCCCCACAACTCTGGCCAGCGCCAGGGCTTGAGCAGGTACATGCCTGAAATGGCCCACAGGGTGTCGCCACGCTTGACGGTGTAAGTGTCTGGCGCGTTGGGTGACAGTTCAGACAACGGGATACCGCGCTCGGACACCTGCTGGGCTGTAGCACGCTGGTTGCCAGTGATAGGGTAGTTTTGCGCTTGGGCAGGGGCTACGACGGCTGCCATAGACAAGGCCGCCAATGCGCTGAGCGCGAAAAAGCGCACACCCGAGCGGGTTGCCGTGTGGGTTGTAGTGCTGTGCTTCATTGTGTAACCGTCCCTCGCTGGCGCCTCGGGTGGCGGTGCAATGCGCAGCACCACCGGGCAAAATTTGATGACAAAGCTTCTTAGATTCTCAGTGCTAGTCCCTGATTGGGCAACGATTATTAGGACTGCTGGGCTCGCCAGAGGGTAAAAGTGGCGAAAATAACGACATCTTTGGGCTTTATCTATGGCCATACTTCCTATTCTTTGTTATCCAGACCCCCGTTTACATACGGTTGCCCGCCCTGTGCAAACGGTTGATGATCGCATTCGCACCCTGGTAGCCGACATGCTTGAGACCATGTACGACGCCCACGGCATTGGCTTGGCCGCCACCCAAGTCAATGTGCATGAGCGCGTGGTCGTGATTGATGTATCAGAGGAGCGCGACCAGCCCCTGGTGCTGATCAACCCCGAGGTGGTCTGGGCCAGCCCCGAGAAACGCGCGGGCGACGAGGGCTGCCTTTCGGTGCCGGGCATTTACGACGGCGTGGAGCGCCACGAGGCCGTACATGTCAAGGCGCTCAATGCCCAGGGAGAGCCCCACACGGTGGAGGCCCAAGAGCTGTTGGCTATTTGCATTCAGCACGAAATGGACCATTTGATGGGCAAGGTGTTTGTTGAATACCTTTCGCCGCTCAAGCGCAACCGCATCAAAACCAAACTCCTCAAACAGCAAAAAGACCAGCGCCCCTAAGACCTTGGGCAGGCTCTGATACCCCAGCAGCGCTGACTTGGCGCTGCCCCTTCACCAGCGGGCTTGACTGGGCCTGTGCAGTTTTTATAAGCCGTCCATGCGCATTGTTTTTGCCGGAACCCCTGAATTTGCCCGTGAGGCCATGGTGCAGCTATTGGCCGCGGGCCATACCGTGCCCCTGGTACTGACCCAGCCTGACCGCCCCGCAGGCCGTGGCATGAAGCTGCAGGCATCACCCGTCAAGCAGTGCGCCTTGGAGCATGGCATTGCCGTGGCCCAGCCCCGCAGCTTGCGCCTAGACGGCAAATACCCCGAAGATGCCACCATCGCGCGCCAGGCCTTACTAGATGCACAGGCCGATGTGATGGTGGTGGCCGCCTATGGCCTCATATTGCCCCAGTGGGTGCTCGATGTGATGCCACTGGGTTGCATGAACATCCACGCCAGCCTGCTGCCTCGCTGGCGAGGTGCCGCGCCCATCCACCGCGCCATTGAAGCGGGCGATGCGCAAACCGGCGTCACCATCATGCAAATGGACGCGGGCCTGGACACGGGCGACATGCTGCTGGTGCAGGCGTTGCCCATTGCCCCGCAAGACACCACCGCCAGCCTGCATGACAAACTGGCCGATCTGGGGGGGCAGCTTATGGTGCAAGCCTTGGATATTGCCGCCCAGGGCAGATTGGCACCCCAGCCTCAACCCGCGCAGGGCGTTACCTACGCCCACAAAATCGAAAAAGCCGAAAGCACCATCGATTGGACGCAAAGCGCAGACGTAATTGCCCGGCGTGTGCGGGCGTTTGACCCGTTTCCAGGTGCTAGCACCAGCCTGGGCGCTGAGACCATCAAGGTGTGGGCTTGCGAGCAGGCTGGGTCATTGCCCCCAAGGGCTGCCCCAGGCCAGGTGCTGCAAGCCGATGCCCAGGGCGTGACGGTGGCGTGTGCCGATGGCGCGTTGCGCCTGACCGTGTTGCAGCGGGCAGGCGGCAAGCGCCTGCCCGCCGCAGATTTTTTGCGTGGTTTTGACCTGCTGCCCGGCGTGGTGCTGGGCGCTGCATAGCGCCGGGGCATGCACAAGGGCGCATGGCAATTTTTGCGCGGGCTGCTGCGCCAGCCTGACTTTCGGCAAGGCGTTTTGGACATGGCACCTACTGCGCTGGGCATTGGGGCCTGGGGCTTGGTGACTGGCGTAGCCATGGCCAAAAGTGGTTTGAGCGTGCCCTTGGCGATAGCCATGTCGCTGGTGGTGTATGCCGGCAGCGCCCAACTGGCGGTACTACCCCTGCTGATGGTAGGTGCGCCCCTGTGGGTGGTGTTGTTCACGGCCACCTGCGTCAATTTGCGCTTTGTGATTTTCAGCAGCATGTGGCGGCAGTACTTTGGCCACCTGCCGCTGGCAAGGCGTTTGGCCGTGGGGTATTTCAGTGGCGATGTGATTTACGTGGCGTTTATGCGGCGTTACCCCAAGCCCGCTCCCGCCCCAGGCCAGGGCCTACACTTTGCCGGGGCCGCTTGCAGCAATTGGCTGACATGGCAGGTGCCGTCCATTGTGGGCATTGTGTTGGCCGATGCCGTGCCAGTGCATTGGGGCTTGGGTTTTGCGGGGGTGTTGGCGCTGATGGGGGTGCTGCTGGCCCAGCTGACCGACCGCGCCAGTTGGCTGGCCACCTTGGTGGCCTGCACAGCCGCAGTGGCCGCGTTTGCACTGCCCCTTAAGCTCAATATTTTGGTGGCCATCGCAGCGGCGGTAGCGGCTGGGTTGTTGATGGAAGCAGCCCAGGCAAAAACACCACGCCCGAAAGACGCGCCATGACCAGTGCAGACACTTGGTACACCTTGGCGGCCATTGCAGGCTTGGCGGTGATCACGCTCATCAGCCGCTCTTTTTTCATGCTGCCCGAGCGCGAAATCCCCTTGCCCCGTTGGCTGCAACGGGGCCTCAAATACGCCCCTTTGGCCGCTTTGGCTGCTGTGGTGGCACCCGAGGTGGTCATGACCAATGGCCATCTGCTGACCCACTGGCAAGATGCGCGTCTGCCCGCTACGGTGTGTGCGGCGGGGTACTTTTTTTGGCGCAAAGGTATTTTGGGCACCATCGTGGTCGGCATGGCGGTGTACGTACCGCTGCATGTGCTGTTGGGTTGGTAGCTTGCAGCCCACGGTGTGAGCGCCTTGCCCTGAAGGGGCCCGAAGCGGGGCCTCTTTAAAATACGGTGTTTTACAGGCGGCGGCAGCAAGCGCCGCTTTTTTGTCCCTTCAGCTTTTATTGCCATGAACATCCTTCGTTTTTCTGACCTGTGCGCCCAAGGCCTTGTGCGCGGTAAGCGCGTTTTCATCCGGGCTGACATGAACGTGCCGCAAGACGACACAGGTCGCATTACCGAAGACACGCGCATCCGCGCATCGGTGCCCTGCATTGAGATGGCCCTCAAAGCCGGAGCGGCCGTCATGGTCACCAGCCACCTGGGGCGCCCCACCGAAGGCGCTTTTAAGCCTGAAGACTCGTTGGCTCCGGTGGCCGCACGTTTGTCAGAGTTGCTGTGCCGCCCTGTGCCCCTCAAGGCTGATTGGGTCGGTGGCGTGGACGTGGCCCCTGGCGAGGTGGTGTTGCTGGAAAACTGCCGCTTGAACGTGGGCGAGAAGAAAAACAGCGAAACCCTGGCCCGCCAAATGGCAGCCCTGTGCGATATTTTTGTGAACGACGCTTTTGGCACCGCCCACCGCGCCGAAGGCACGACCTACGGCATTGCGCAATACGCCCCGGTAGCGTGCGCGGGGCCTTTGCTATCCGCCGAAATTGACGCCATCACCAAAGCCCTGGCCCAGCCCCAGCGCCCGCTGGCGGCCATTGTGGCGGGCTCCAAGGTGTCCACCAAGCTGACCATTTTGCAAAGCCTGTCCAGCAAGGTAGACCAACTGATTGTGGGCGGCGGCATTGCCAACACCTTCATGTTGGCTGCGGGCCTGCCCATTGGCAAAAGCCTGGCCGAGCCTGATTTGGTGGACCAAGCCCGCACCGTGATGCATGCCATGAAAGCCCGTGGCGCAGAAGTGCCTGTGCCCACCGATGTGGTGGTGGCCAAAACCTTTGCCGCCGATGCACCTGCCACCATCAAAGCCGCTGCCGATGTGGCAGAAGACGACCTGATTTTGGACATTGGCCCCGAGACCGCTGCCCGCTTGGCGGCGCAGCTCAAGTCGGCTGGCACCATTGTGTGGAACGGCCCTGTGGGTGTGTTTGAATTTGCCGCCTTTGAAAACGGCACCCGCACCCTGGCGCAGGCCATTGCGGCATCCCCCGCCTTTAGCATTGCAGGCGGTGGCGACACCCTGGCCGCCATTGCCAAATATGGCATTGAGGCGCAGGTGGGTTACATATCCACCGGTGGCGGTGCCTTCTTGGAGGTGCTAGAGGGCAAAACCCTGCCCGCGTTTGACATCTTGCAGCAACGCGCTGCGGCATAAACCCTGGCGCACACCATGACTGCACCCACCTTTATCGACATGCTGCAAAGCGCCACGGCGCAAAACAACTCGCTGTTGTGCGTGGGGCTAGACCCCGAGCCCACACGCTTGCCCGCAGCCCTGCGTGGCGATGTGCGCAAGCTGTACGACTTTTGCGCGGCCATTGTGGATGCCACGGCAGACCTGGTGTGTGCCTTCAAACCCCAAATTGCCTACTTTGCCGCCCATGGGGCCGAAGACCAACTCGAGCGCTTGATGCAGCACATGCGTGCCAATGCGCCCCATGTGCCCGTCATTTTGGATGCCAAGCGTGGCGACATCGGATCGACCGCCGAGCAATACGCCAAAGAGGCGTTTGAGCGCTACGGCGCTGATGCGGTCACGTTGTCGCCCTTTATGGGCTTTGACTCCATCACGCCCTATTTGGCCTACCACGGCAAAGGCGCTTTTTTGCTGTGCCGTACCTCCAACCCCGGTGGCGACGACCTGCAAAACCAGCGTCTTGCCAGCGTTGAGGGCGAGCCTTTGGTGTACGAACACATCGCCCGCCTGGCCCAAGGCCCCTGGAACCGCAACGGCCAACTGGGCTTGGTGGTGGGCGCCACCTACCCGCAAGAGATTGAGCGCGTGCGCAACTTGGCTCCCACTTTGCCGCTGTTGATTCCGGGCGTGGGTGCCCAGGGCGGCGACGCCGTGGCCACAGTGCGTGCTGGCCTCAGGCCCCACGGCACCATTGTGGTCAACTCATCGCGTGCGGTGCTGTACGCATCCGATGGCGAAGACTTTGCCGCCGCAGCACGGGCCGAGGCACAGCGCACACGGCTGGTGCTAGAAGCTGCACGCCCCTTGGCTTGATTGCAGCGCCATCCAATCCTTTGCAAAGCGCCTCATGTTCAAAGAACTCTGGGATCGCCTGGTTTACGCATTGATTGCTGCAGTGGTTGGCGGGCTGGTGGGCAGCGTGTTGTGGTTCATGCTCCAAAACAGCTTCAGCGTGAACATCACCAGCCGACGTGGCACCCCAGGCGCTTTGATCGATTGGATCCGCTACGGTGCGGGTATTTCTGCTGTGCTGGGTTTTGTCCTCAAAGACAAGGCGGCTGATTGGTTAGGCGCCAGCATGCAAGGTGCGCAGGGCTTGTACGACGCAGAGCAGCGGGCCCTTTGGCCCATGTTGCTGGTCATCCTGGCCATTTTGGCCGTGGCATCGTTTTGGTACTTTAAGAGCTGACACCCCTCTACAAAGCCGCCCGTGCTGCATCAATGTGCGTTTTAAGGCGCTGCGCCAGGGCGATATCGCCGGGGGTCTCGGGGCTCCAGTGGTCTACCTCGCGGCGGTTGCCTTCGGGGTCTAGCGCATCGTATTCGGCACAGCACCGGGCCACCACCCGCATCTCGGGCGCATAAACAGGCGCGCTGCGCACCTCCAGCATCACGCTCATGCTGTGCAGGTGGGTGAACACCAGCCGCGCGTGCACCTCTACCAAGTCGCCGACATGGATGGCGTGCTCAAAACTGGCACCGCCCATGAATGCTGTCACGCAATGGCCGCGTGCCCAACCGCTGGCACAGGCTTGGCCTGCCTCATCCACCCAACGCAAAATCGTTCCGCCGTGGATGCGCCCCGCTGGCGACACAGTGCCTTGGGCAGCCAAAAAACGCAGGGTGATGGAATGCATGGCGATCCTCCTTAAGGCCGTTCAAGCAGCCCTTTAAGCGCATTCAACACGCGCCGCCGCCACAAGGCAAGTGCATGCCCGCTCAATAGTATTGTTTTGATAGCAGCATGTGCTTGATTTACCAAGGCGTAAGGCGTTTTTGACTTATAAACTGATCTGTGTTGGCCGCTAGGGCAGCCAAATGACGTTTTGTGGCCTGTATCGATCTGCACCGCCGCATTGACCAGGGGCTGCAGTGCCCCCTAGGCCGATTCGGCACCCCAGCATGGCACTTGCAAGCCGCACAAAACCGGGGGTCAGAATGGGTAATTACCAATCTGACATTTGTTGCACTGGTGGCACACTGCACTTGTAATGGTAACAATTTGTATTGTGTTTGGCCGTCACCATGACCCGATCACGCCCCACCAAGACCTTTTTCGCCTTCAACTTTAGGGTTGGTGCTGTAACGCTGACCCTAAAATTTTTGCTGCACGTCGTGCTGGCGGCTTGGGTGTTGGCGCTGCACACCAACGCCCAGGCGCAAACGGGCCGCTTAAATGACACGGGTCAAGCCAGTTGTTACAACGCTGCTAACAGCGCTGTCCCGTGCGACGCCGCTACCGCAGGCAACACAGGTACCCGCCCCCACCAAGATGGCCGTTACGGGCGTGATGCGGCCAGGGCTGCAGGTGGTTTGCCCGCCAAAACGGGTGGCGGCGTAGCGGGTTTTGACTTCTCGTGTGTGCTGTGGAACGGTACCGTCATCAACGGCAGCAACTGCACTGCTGGCTTGGTGGCCAACACCACAGGTACAGCCAGCGGTACCCCAGCCACAGATTGGGCCTGTACCAAAGACAACACCACTGGCTTGGTGTGGAGCTTGCAAACCCAAGGCCCGATCACATGGAACACGGCCACAGGTGTTGGCTACGCAGATGCCGGGCACAACACGCCTGGCCGCTGCGGTTTTAGCAGCGCCTGGCGTGTACCCACTCGCCGCGAGCTGTTGTCCATCGTTCACCATGGGTCAGCCACTGCGCCCAGAATCGACACCACTTATTTCCCGTCTACACAGAGCAGCTGGCACTGGTCGGCAGACACCTTCACGCCGTTATCTACTTTTGCGTGGATCGTGCATTTCAGCTCCGGCGATACCAGTGCTAACAGCAAGGCTGTTAACCACTTGGTCCGTCTTGTGCGCAGCGTGCCGTGATGTTCATGCCTCTTCACGCGTTTGACGACATGGCCCACCATGTTTACCAGCCTGTCCCCTGCACGTCCACCGTGCGCTGGTGGCACTGTGGCGGTGGCGTTTGTTTGATGGTTTGTCGTGGTGTTGCCATGCGCATGTTGTTGCGCTTACTGTGCCTGCTGGCCCTGGGTGCGGCTCCGCTGGTGCATGCGGCTTATACGGTGAATACCGATGGCACGGTGACTGACAGCACTACCAGCTTAATGTGGGATCGTTGTGTGCTGGGTCGCAGTGGTACAAGCTGCACAGGCACTGCTACCACCTACACATGGGCCGATGCGCTTGCCCAGGTTAGCGCCCGCAATACCGCTAACCACCTGGGCTACAACGATTGGCGCTTGCCCAACAGAACAGAACTGGAAAGCCTGGTGAAGCTGGATGTACAAAACCCCGCCATCGACGCCACGGCGTTTCCCAACACACCCACGAACTGGACTTGGACATCCACCACTTACGTTCCCGACCCAGCTGGGGCGTGGATCATCAACTTCTCCAACGGTGATGCCTACGGAAACGGTGCCACTAGCGCTTACCTAAAGACTGCCAGCAACTTTGTTCGCTTGGTTCGCAGTGGTCCATCGTTTTCTTTTTTTGATGCCGTGGGCGCAGCCAGCTATACCGCATCAACACCCCCAGGCAGCAGCACCATTGGTAACGTGACCACAGCGCTGACTGGCGGGGGCGCAAGTTGTGCGCTGGGTGTTGTGGGCTACCAAAGTGCCAGCAGCGTGGGTGTTACTCCACCTGCCGGGGTCATTTTTCCGTCGGGTGTTGTCAACTTCACGACTACAGGTTGCACAGCGGGGGGCACTATCACCATTACCCTGACCTACCCCAGCGCCTTGCCTGTTGGTGCGCAGTTTTACAAATATGGTCCGGCTACAGCGGGGGCTGCATCTACTTGGTATGTACACCCCGCGACTGTGGTGGGCAACACCATTACCTACAGCGTCACAGACGGTGGGCAGGGGGACAGCAACACCACGGCCGGTGTCATAACAGACCCTGGCGGCCCCGGCATTCCAATGGCTGGCGGCGCAGGGGTTGCCTCCATTCCTACATTGGGCGAATGGGCCCGCATTGCGCTGTTTAGTTTGATGGCATTGGCAGCAGCTTTTTCGCTGAAGCGACGTATTATCTAAGGCATATTCAAGATTTTGTAATACGCAATAATGCTTAAAGCAGATTCATTAACGGCTATTTATTTTGTAAGCAATTGTTTTAATCTTTTTGTATTATCAGATCATAGGGGTAAGTTATTGGTTTAAATGGATGAACGGTATAGACGACTGCATTTACTGTGTGTTCTTATTGCGGCTTGGTTTTTAATCCAATCCAGCATTAAGAGGATTCAATGATGTCGATTGAAGCAGCAGTCTCCCGGTCGTTGTATGGTGCGTGCGCTATGTTGGCTTTTGCGGCCACAGCCCCTGTGGCACAGGCGCAAACAGAAAGTCTTGAGCCCATTTGCCAAGTCAGTACATTCAGCGGCTACTGTCGATACACCAATACCTACGCACCTCTGCAAACCACGCCGACACCGCCACCAACTGTTTACACAGAAAAAGACTTTGGCACATTTAATCGCCCGTTTGGAATCAACTCACTGTGGAACATAAGGCCCAAGCAGGTGACTTTGGGTTATGGGGTGATTCCTACTTCAACGTACTTTCCGTTGGTGGGCACGGGTAGCTATTCGACCAGGGCTTTTGAGGCCAAAACTACCGATACAGCGATGACCGTGTATCCGCCCGCAGGCAAACCGGGCGTTTGGGACCCTGACGCAGAAAAGCACGTTCCTTCCATCACTATCCCGCATTGGCCTGCACAAACCGAGGCCGCCACAGGCACCGATGGACATGCAGACATCATTGATGCCAAAAACGGCATCATCCATTCGTTTTTTCAACTGCGACGTGAGAATGGGCGCTGGGTTGCAACGCAGTACGCATGGTCAAAGCTCAATGGCCGTGGTTGGGGTGATGGCGCACATTACTTCCAGGGCGCACGTGCGGCTGGGGTCACGACAGTGGCAGGTTTGATTCGCAAAAATGAAATCAACGACGGTGCCAGCCAGTACTACCATGCCTTGGCCATGTCGCTGGACTACAGTGGTATGTCTGGGACTGAACAATATGTGTTCCCTGCCACATCGGGCGACACCACTTGGCAAGAAAACAAGGGTCCTATTCCAACGGGTGCTTTGTTGATGCTGCCGCCTTCATTTGACTCGGCATCCATCAGCAACCCCGACCTGCGAAAAGTGGTCAACACCCTGAAAACCTACGGTGGTTACGTGGTCGACAGAAATGTGGGCACCCCTTTCTACATTTATGTTGAAAACGGTACCGACTACACGCTGCATCGTGGTGGTTGGAACTCTGTAGTTGCCAACGATTTGCAGCGCATTCGGGCCGCCTTGCGCATGGTCACCTATGCCAAAAACTGGGTCAACATCAAAGGCGAGCCTGTTCAACCGCCAGAGCCTTTGAACATCAGCAGCATGCGTGGCAGCTGGCGGCCTTTAGTGGCTGGTGCACCTGTCCCCGTCTATGACACGCATTCGCAAAGCGTAGTGTTTGGCCGTACCGACAAAGCCTACACAGCAGAGAACACATCTGGCCGCTCTGTCTCGACCGTCAAGTGGGCCAAGCCCGTTAAAGGCAGGGTGTACGAGTTCAAGGTACACGCCACCAATGGTGGGCGTGCTTACCTGCGGTTTTGGGGCAACGGCGTAGAGCAGTTCAATTCACGTCCCTTGGGTGATGGTGGAACCTACCGCTTTTATTGGCCATCGGTGGATGGCACGCCCATCTTGGGGGCTATCAGTGGCGTGGGTGAAAAAACCACCATTCGGACCACCCTGACCCGGGTGTACTGATAAGGACAAGCCGCACATCCATTTGCTATTGTTTCAATAGCTTTAAACGCAATATGGATGTGCGGCAGCCCCTATTTTTGCCCTAAATATCTGCGCAAATACCGCCCCGTATGGCTGGCCGGGTTGTCGGCCAGTTGTTCGGGGGTGCCCACCCCCACCACGGTGCCACCGCCAGCGCCGCCTTCGGGGCCCATGTCGATGAGCCAGTCGGCGGTTTTGATGACATCGAGGTTGTGCTCAATCACCACAATGGTGTTGCCCGCGTCGCGCAGTTGGTGCAGTACCTTGAGCAGCAGGTCAATGTCGGCAAAGTGCAGGCCAGTGGTGGGCTCGTCCAGGATGTACAGCGTGCGGCCCGTGTCGCGTTTGCTCAGCTCTTGCGCCAGCTTGACGCGTTGGGCCTCGCCGCCCGACAGCGTGGTGGCCGCTTGCCCCAGGCGGATGTAGGACAGGCCCACGTCCAGCAGGGTTTGCAGCTTGCGGGCAATGGAGGGCACGTCTTTGAAGAAGGCGTGGGCGTCTTCTACCGTCAGCTCCAAAATTTGCGCAATGTTTTTGCCCTTCCACAGCACCTCTAGGGTTTCGCGGTTGTAGCGCTGGCCGTGGCACACATCGCAGGGCACGTACACGTCGGGCAAAAAGTGCATCTCCACCTTGACCACGCCATCGCCCTGGCAGGCTTCGCAGCGGCCACCAGCCACGTTAAAGCTAAAGCGCCCGGCACCGTAGCCACGCTCTTTGGCGGTGTTGACCTCGGCCATTAGCTCGCGGATGGGGGTGAACAGGCCGGTGTAGGTGGCTGGGTTGCTGCGTGGGGTGCGGCCTATGGGGCTTTGGTCTACGTTGATGACTTTGTCAAAGTACTCAATGCCCTCAATGGCTTCGTGCGGTGCGGGTTCGTCGTGGGCGCGGTAGAGCTGGCGTGCCACGGCGGCATACAGCGTGTCGTTGACCAGGGTGCTTTTGCCTGAGCCCGATACACCCGTCACGCAGGTGAACAAACCCACCGGGAAATCCACCGTCACGTTTTTGAGGCTGTGCCCGCTGGCACCCACCACACGCAGGGCCTGTACATCGCCTTGCCGGGCTTCGTGGGCGGCCATGCGCTCGGCCCGGCGTTGGCTGGCCTGCGTGACGGGAAACCGTGACTTGCTTGCCGGTGCTGTGGTTGCAGCAGCGGCACGCACCACAGGCAGCCAGGGCGTGCGGCGTGTGGGCACGGCAATGCTGCGCGTGCCGCTGAGGTACTGGCCTGTCAGCGATTGCGGGGTGTTGCGCACGGCCTCAAAGTTGCCCTGCGCCATCACACGGCCACCGTGCACCCCGGCGCCGGGGCCCATGTCGATCACGTGGTCAGCGGCGCGCATCATGTCTTCATCGTGCTCGACCACGATCACGCTGTTGCCAATGTCACGCAGGTGCTCCAGCGTAACAATCAGACGGTCGTTGTCGCGTTGGTGCAGGCCAATGCTGGGCTCGTCCAGTACGTACATCACGCCGGTCAGGCCCGAGCCAATTTGGCTGGCCAGGCGTATACGCTGGGCTTCGCCGCCGCTCAGGGTTTCTGCGCTGCGGTCGAGGCTGAGGTAGTTCAGCCCCACATCGTTCAAAAACTGCAAGCGCGTGGTGATCTCGCGCACCACCTTGGAGGCAATTTCTGCGCGTGCGCCTTGCAGTTGCAAGGCTTCAAACCAAGCATGCGCGTCAGCCAGTGTGGCGTGGCTGACCTCGTAAATGGCCTTGGCTTGCGCCCCTTCACCCAGGCGCACATGGCGCGCCTCTGCCCGCAGGCGGGTGCCGTGGCATTCGGGGCAGGGCTGGGTGCTGCGCAAGCGGCCCAGGTCTTCGCGTACCACCACAGAATCGGTCTCGCGGTAGCGGCGCGTCATGTTGGGCAAGATGCCTTCAAACGGGTGCTTTTTGACCACGGGCTTGCCCTTTTTGGGGCCAGAGTCGGTGATGTATTCAAACGCGATCTCTTCGCTGTCCGAGCCATACAGCACCACTTGCTGCACGTGTGCGGGCAGCGATTCAAAGGGCGCTTCAATGTCCACGTTGTAGTGGCGGGCTAAGCTCTCGAGCATGGCAAAGTAATAGGCATTGCGCCTGTCCCAGCCTTTGATGGCACCACTGGCCAAGCTCAGCGACGGAAACGCCACCACGCGGGCTGGATCAAACACCTCGGTATGCCCCAAGCCATCGCACGCCGGGCATGCACCCATGGGCGAGTTGAACGAGAACAAGCGGGGCTCTAGCTCGCCCAGGGCGTAGCTGCAATGTGGGCAGGCAAAGCGGCTGCTAAACAAATGTTCTGTGCCGCTGTCCATTTCTTGCACCAGCACGCGGCCATGGCCTTCAGCGCCTGCATCGCTGCCTACGCGCAGGGCGGCCTCCAGGCTTTCGGCCAGGCGCTGCTGCATGTCGGGGCGCACTTTCAGGCGGTCTATCACCACGTCGATGTTGTGCTTTTCAGTTTTTTTCAGTGCGGGCAGGTTTTCCCATTCCAGCACCTGGCCATCAAGCCTGAAGCGCACATAGCCCCTCGCCTGCATCTGGGCAAACAGCTCGGTGAACTCGCCCTTTTTCTCGCGGGCCACGGGGGCCATCACCATGATGCGGGTGTCGGCGGGCAAGGCCAGCACGGCGTCCACCATTTGGCTGATGGTTTGGGATGCCAGCGGCACGCCATGCGTGGGGCAATGCGGCGTGCCCGCGCGGGCATACAGCAGGCGCAGGTAGTCGTGGATCTCGGTCACCGTGCCCACGGTGGAGCGTGGGTTGTGACTGGTGGCTTTTTGCTCGATGCTGATGGCGGGCGACAAGCCTTCGATCAAATCCACATCAGGCTTGTCTAGCCGCCCCAAAAACTGCCGGGCGTAGGCCGACAGGCTTTCTACATAGCGCCGCTGGCCTTCGGCGTACAACGTATCAAACGCCAGACTGGACTTGCCAGAACCCGACAACCCGGTAATCACCACCAACTGGTTGCGCGGAATGTCCAGGTCTATGTTTTTAAGGTTGTGCGTGCGCGCCCCGCGAATGCTGATGCGCTGCTCGCGCAGCACCCGGGCCAAATAGGCGCCGTCAGGGCGGTCTGCGAGAGGGGTGCGGTCATCAGGGGTAGAAGTGGTCACAAGCGGGGCCGTTGCAGGAAAACCCACCATGATAGTCAGCCCGGCCACCCGGGGCTGACCGTTGTCTTGCCACATCGCAGACAATTGCGGGTTGGCTGGTTGCCGCTAAGCGCCCGCCAAGCACCCTACCGTGAACCCGACTGTGCCCCCCACCACTACCACCGCAACGCCCCCAGAGGCGCGCAGCGCTTCGGCCATGACGCCGCTAGAGCGGCGCTCTAGCGCCAGCTTGGCGCTGATTTTTGCGCTGCGCATGCTGGGTTTGTTTTTGGTGCTGCCCGTGTTTGCCCTGGAGGCCGCCCACTACCCCGGCGGCGACAACCCTGCCCTGGTGGGTTTGGCCATGGGCGTTTATGGCCTCACCCAAGCGATGCTGCAACTGCCGCTGGGCATTGCGTCAGACCGCTTTGGCCGCAAACGCATCATTGTGTTGGGCCTGCTGGTGTTTGCGGCAGGCAGCTTGCTGGCCGCTCTGGCCGACAGCGTGACCGGGCTGCTGCTGGGCCGGGCGCTGCAAGGCGCGGGTGCCGTGTCTGCCGCCGTAACTGCCCTGCTGGCCGACCAAACCCGCGATGCTGTGCGTACCAAAGCCATGGCCCTGGTGGGCGGCAGCATTGGCCTGATGTTTGCCCTGGCCCTGGTGGCAGCCCCACCGCTGGCGGCGCGCCTGGGCTTGCCCGGCCTGTTTGGCCTGACCTGTGCCCTGGCCCTGGCAGGCATTGCCGTGGTGCTGTGGTGGGTGCCCGCCGAACCTGCCGTGCACCGCAACGCCCCCCGTGGTCGCTTGGCCGATGTATGGGCCCACCCTGATCTGCTGCGCCTGAACCTGGGTGTGCTGGTGCTGCACACCGTACAAATGGCCATGTGGGTGGCCGTGCCCGCCATGCTGGTGCAAGCCGGTTTGGCCAAGGCGGGGCACTGGCAGGTGTATTTGCCTGCCGTGGTGCTGTCGTTTGCCGCCATGGGTGGCCTGTTTGCTTTAGAGCGCCGCGGCCACCTGGCCGCAGCCCTGCGCGGTGCCATTGCCCTGGTGCTGCTGGTGCAGGTGGCGCTTGGCCTATTGGCTGCCAGTGGCCATGCCCCCGGTCTTGGGTGGATGGGCCTGGTGCTATGGGTGTTTTTTTGCGGCTTTAACGCCCTGGAGGCCAGCCAACCCAGCTTGGTGTCGCGCCTGGCCCCTGCCCAGCTGCGGGGCGCAGCTTTGGGCACTTACAACACGCTGCAATCTTTGGGCTTGTTTGCCGGTGGCGCCTTGGGTGGTGCGCTGGTGCATTGGGCTGGCCCTGTGGGCCTTTTTGCGGCCACCACAGTGCTGACCGCCTTGTGGTTGGCCTTGGGCTGGCGCTTGCGGGCACCCGGCAGGGCCAGCGGGCAGCCTCAATGATGTGTAGCGGTTAGCCTTGCGGCACAATCACTGGCTTGGCCCCGGTGCAGTGCCGGGTGCCCCCTATTTCTCCAAGGCAGAGCAGCATGGCATCCGTGAACAAAGTCATCATCGTCGGCAACCTGGGCCGCGACCCCGAAATGCGCACCTTCCCCAGTGGCGACCAGGTGGCCAACGTAACGATTGCCACCACCGACAAGTGGAAAGACAAGCAAAGCGGCGAGATGCGCGAAGCCACCGAATGGCACCGCGTAGTCTTTAACGGCCGCCTGGCCGAGATCGCAGGCCAGTACCTGCGCAAAGGCTCGCAGGTGTACGTAGAAGGCAGCCTGCGCACCCGTAAATGGACAGACCAAAGCGGCGTAGAAAAGTACAGCACCGAAATCCGCGCCGACCAAATGCAAATGCTGGGCAGCCGCCAAGGCATGGGCGGCCCAGGCGGCCAGCAAGGCGGTGGCTATGACGACGCAAGCTACGGCGGCGACCAAGGCGGCTACGATCAGGCCCCCGCCCGCCGCCCTGCACCCGCCGCAGCACCCCGCGCAGCCGCCCCCGTTGCCCGCCCCGCCCCAGCGCCTATGGCCCAGGCACCGCGTGCGGCGTCGGGGTTTGACGACATGGATGACGATATTCCGTTCTGATGTTTTGCCTGGTGTGTGATCACCAGGTCGCTGCAGGGTAATTCCATTTCTAAATCATCCCTGTTGCTGTTGTTTTGCCTTGCCGTGCTTCAGCACTGCCTGCGGCTTAGCCCCCAGGCAGGAATGATTTAGAAATGGAATAACGTGCGCCACATGGGTCACACACGGGCTATAAACAGGCTCACGCGGAGGGAAAAGCGCCCATGACACCAGAAGCCAAAGCACGCCAACAAATCGACCAAAAGCTTGAACAGGCCGGTTGGCTTGTTCAAGATATGAAGCAGATCAACCTTGGTGCTTCTCTTGGTGTGGCCGTACGCGAATACCCTACAGACACTGGTCCTGCAGACTACGTGCTGTTTGTGAATCGTTTAGCTGTTGGTGTCATTGAAGCCAAAAAAGACAGTGCGGGCGAAAATTTAACCGTCACTGAAAATCAAACTGAGCGCTATGCCAACGCCACACTCAAGTGGCGCAAAGACAGCACCCCGCTGCGCTTCTTGTTTGAGGCCACAGGGCAGATCATTCGATTTACCGATGGTGCCGACCCAGTGCCGCGTTCACGCGAAATCTTCCACTTCTTCAAGCCGGAAACGCTGGAAACATGGTTGGAACAGACCGAAACCCTGCGCCGCCGTTTGGCAGAGCAAATGCCTGCCCTGCCCGAACGCAATCTGCGTGACTGCCAAATTAGCGCTGTTACAGGACTGGAAAAATCGCTGGCGCTGAATAAACCCCGTGCACTGGTGCATATGGCCACCGGCGCGGGCAAGACTTTCACCGCCATTACATCGGTGTACCGCCTGCTCAAGTTCGGCGGGGCCAAACGCATTTTGTTTTTGGTCGATACCCGCAACCTGGGCAAACAAGCGCACCAAGAGTTCATGGCCTACACTGCACCCGATGGCCGTGACTTCACCCGTGATTACAACGTCCAGCGTTTATCCAGCCCCACCATCGATCAAGGTGCACAGGTCTGCATCAGCACCATCCAGCGCATGTACTCCATCCTGAGTGGGGAGCCGATCGACGAATCGGCCGAAGACGTCTCGCTCAACGAAGTGCAGCAAACCGCCAAACAAGAAAAGCTGGTGCGTTACAACCCCGCCGTGCCGGTGGAAACCTTCGATTTCATCGTCATCGATGAATGCCACCGCAGCATCTACAACCTGTGGAAGCAGGTACTGGATTACTTTGATGCCAGCCTGATTGGCCTGACCGCCACGCCGGACAAACGCACCTTCGGCTTCTTCAATGAAAACATCGTTGCCGAGTACACCTACGAGCAGTCCGTGGCCGATGGTGTCAACGTCGGCTACGACGTGTTTGAGATCGAAACCGAAATCACCCAGAAAGGCGCAGAACTGAAAGCCAAAGAATGGGTGGACCACCGCGACCGCGCCACGCGCAAAAAGCGCTGGAGCCAAACCGAAGAAGACACCGCCTACACCGGCAAAGAGCTAGACCGCTCGGTGGTCAACGTGAGCCAAATCCGGCAAGTGATTCAGGCCATGAAAACGGCGGTGGAAACGCAAATTTTCCCGGCACGCAAAGAAACACCCAAGACCCTGATCTTCGCCAAAACTGACAGCCACGCCGACGACATCATCAACATCGTCCGCGAGGTCTATGGCCAAGGCAACGCCTTCTGCAAGAAAGTCACCTACCGAGCAGAAGAAGACGCCGACAGCATCCTCAGCAGCTTCCGCAACGACTACAACCCGCGCATCGCCGTCACCGTGGACATGATCGCCACCGGCACCGACGTGAAGCCGCTGGAAGTGCTGCTGTTCATGCGCGACGTGCGCAGCAAAGGCTACTACGAACAAATGAAAGGCCGTGGCGTGCGCAGCCTGGATGGCGACAGCCTCAAGCGCGTCAGCAACTCTGCCGATGGGGCCAAAACCCGCTTCGTGCTGATCGATGCCGTGGGCGTGGAGAAAAGCCTCAAGACCGAAAGCCGCCCGCTAGAAAAAAAGCCCGGCGTGGCACTGAAAGACCTGCTGCAAGGCGTGGCCATGGGCAGCCGCGACGACGACACCGTGCTCAGCCTGGCCAACCGCTTGGTGCGCCTGGCAAAACAGCTGGACGACAAGGCCCAAGCGCGCATTGAAAAAGCCAGCGGCGGCATTCCAGTGGCGGAACTCGGCAAAGGACTGATTGCAGCGCTGGACCCCGATGCCATCGTCCAAACTGCCTTGGCTACCGCCAAGGCCAAAGGCATCACTCGCTCTGAGGACACTTTGCTACCCGAAGAAATTGAAGCCGCCCGTGCTGAGCGCGTGGCTGCTGCTTGTGCGCCCTTCGACAAACCCGAACTGCGCGATGAAATAGAGTCCGCCCGCCGCGAGCGCGAGCAGCTCATCGACCACATCAACCTTGATGAGGTCACCTTCAGCGGTTTTAGTGAGCAGGCCGAAGCGCAGGCCAAGGCTGTGATTCAAACCTTTGTGGACTACATCGCGCAGCACAAAGACGAAATCGCCGCGCTCGGTTTTTTCTACCAACAGCCCTACCAGCGGCGTGCACTCACTTTCGACATGCTGGAAGACTTGCACGCACACCTGAGCAAACCACCATTGATGCTGACCACCGAGCGCCTGTGGAGCGCCTATGCGCGCGTGAAGGCCAACCAAGTGAAAGGCGCAGACCGAAAACGCCAGCTCACCGATTTGGTCAGCCTGCTGCGCTTTGCCTTGGGGCTGGATGGCGAACTCAAACCCTTTGCCGACGAAGTGGACAAACGCTTCCAGGCCTGGATCTTCCGCCACAACGCCCAGCGCGGCACCGCCTTCACGCCCGAGCAGACCGAATGGCTGCGCCTGATGAAAGACCACATCGCCAGCAGTTGCAGCATCAGCCGCGACGATTTTGATTACGCCGAACTGGCGGGCAAGGGCGGGCTGCAACGCGTGTGGCAGGTGTTTGGTGACGAACTGGATGGACTGATGGACGAAATGAATCGGGAGTTGGTGGCGTAATGGCTTTCACGATGACCGTCGCAGAGCTGATCGATGCCGACACATCGGGTTTGCTCGCAAAGCACGCAACGTGGGAGCGAGTGTCGCTTGAATCGGTCGCAAGGATATTGAATGGCGCGCCTTTCGACTCAACGCTATTCAGTACGGCTGGCGGCATGCCGCTCGTGCGTATTCGAGATGTGACCACCGGCCAAACAAATACCCACTACACCGGACCCTACGAGGACCTCTACCTTGTAAACCAAGGGGATCTATTGGTGGGCATGGATGGTGACTTCAACACAGGCCTGTGGGGCTCCGAAGCGGCACTCTTGAACCAGCGAGTCTGCAAGCTCACCCCAAATGAAAAGTACTACGACAAGCGGTTTCTGGCGTTTGCTTTGCCGGGCTATCTGGCGGCAATCAACGCCCACACGCCGTCTGTGACGGTGAAGCATCTCTCTTCAAAAACCATTGGTGAGATCGGTCTTCCGCTGCCGCCGCGAGCAGAGCAAACCCGCATCGTTGAAAAACTCGAAGAACTGCTCTCCGACCTCGACGCCGGTGTGGCCGAACTGAAGGCCGCGCAGAAAAAGCTGGGGCAATACCGGCAATCGCTGCTCAAAGCTGCGGTGGAAGGCTCACTTACCGCTGAATGGCGCTCAAAAAACACGCCCGCCGAAACCGGCGCACAACTGCTGGAACGCATCCTCACCGAACGCCGCGCCCGCTGGGAAGCCAAACAGCTCGCCAGGTTCAAGGAACAAGGCAAAACCCCGTCCAAGGATTGGCAAACTAAATACCCTGAGCCGGTGCAGCCGGATACCACTGATTTGCCAGAATTGCCGCAGGGGTGGGTGTGGGCGAGTGTTGAACAGCTTTCTGAGTTAATGAGCGGTAACACACCTAAAGATGCTGAAGCACGGGCTACAGTGAGTGGTGTTATTCCTTGGTTCAAAGTTGGCGATATGAATCGTGGGGGCAATGAAGTCTGGCTTTGCACTTCTCAGATCAATTTCTCACGGGAAGATGCAACTGCGATAGGGATGAAAATAGCTCCAGCGGGAACAATAGTTTTTCCAAAGAGGGGCGGAGCAATTGCAACAAATAAAAAGCGAAGATTGAAATCAGAAGCATGCTTCGATCTAAACACAATGGGGCTCGTACCAGTATCTCTTGCGGCAGAGTGGTTGTGGTGGTGGTTTCAAGGAATTGATCTTGGCCGTTTAAGCGATGGATCGAATGTCCCACAAATCAACAATCCAGATATTGCGCCATTGTTGATTCCTATTCCGCCTATGGAAGAGCAAGAAATGATCATTTGCCAGCTACAAATGGCTCTTGATGCAACTCATGCTCAAGAAGTGGCAATTAACCAATCCCTCAAACAATCCACCGCCCAACGCCAAAACATCCTGCGCGCCGCATTTGCTGGCCAATTGGTGCCACAAGACCCCAACGACGAACCCGCCGCCGTGCTGCTGGCGCGCATCCGCGCTGAGCGGACCACACGCGATGCCGTCAAAAAGCCGCGTGGCCGCAGGGTAAAGGGGGAGACATGAGCTGGCTGGACTTCATCCACACCGCCGACGACATCAGCTACCTAGCCGAGGGCGCCCAGCTCGAATGCAAAGCGGCCCAAGGTCGCCATGGCAAAGGTGAACTCCCCAAGGATTTCTGGCCCACCTACAGCGCCTTTGCCAACACCTCTGGTGGCATCATCCTGCTGGGCGTCAGCGAAGATGAGGATGGTTTTCATGTGCTGGGCATTCAAGAGCAGCACCAACTGCGCGTGGAACTCTGGAACCAGCTCAACAATCGCGAAAAGGTCAGCGCCAACCTGCTCACTGAACAGGACATCCAGCCGCTGACGCTGGGGGATCGCACCATCATTGCAGTGCGTGTGCCGCCAGCAACCCGCCAGCAACGCCCGGTTTACACCGGCCAGAACCCCTTGCGCGGCACGTATATGCGCCGGCTGGAATCAGATCAGTTGGCCGACGACAGTGCCATTCAGCGCATGATGGCCGAAAAGGGCGACGACTCGCGCGATGACGCGATACTGCCGAAGTTCGGGCTGGATGATTTGGAGCACAGCACGGTTCAGGCGTACCGGAACCGTTTTTCTGCCCTCAAACCGGAAAGCCCGCTGCTGGAGTTGCCCTTGCCGGAGTTTCTGCATCAAATCGGTGTCACCGGCCGCAACCGTGAAACCGGTGAGACAGGCCTGCGCACAGGTGGTCTGCTGATGTTCGGCAAGTATCAGTCCATCCTTGATGCTTGCCCGAATTACATGCTTGACTACCGGGAACTGGACAATGACGCAAGCACCCGTTGGGTGGATCGCCTCATTCCTGACGGAACATGGTCCGGCAATGTTTACGATTTTTTCCGGCGGGTGTATCCCAAGCTGGTGGCCGACCTGAAAATTCCATTTCAGCTTCAAGACGGTCAACGCATTGATGACACGCCCTTGCACGCCGCCTTGCGGGAAGCCTTGCTGAACACACTGATTCATGCCGACTACCAGGGGCGCACCGCTATTCTTGTGATCAAACGCCCGGATATGTTCAGCTTCCGCAACCCCGGTCGAATGCGCATCCCGATTGATCTGGCGGTCAGCGGCAACCACAGTGACTGCCGCAACCGGCGCATCCAGCAGTTTTTTCGGCATATTGGCTATGTGGAACAGGCGGGGTCTGGTATTCCGCAAATTTTCCGTGCCTGGAAGCAGCACCACTGGCAGCAACCGCGCTTCAGTGAACAGCTTGAACTCGACCAGACGCTGATGGAGTTGCACACCAGCGGCCTCTTTCCCGCAGAGGCAATCGAAGCGCTGCGCCAGCAGCTGGGTGGCCTACTGGACGCCCTGAGTGATACCGAGCGCACGGCCCTGCTGCTGGCGCAAACCGAAGGCCGTCTGCAGCACGCCCGCTTGTCTGAACTTTGTACAGAGCACTCAGCCGACATCAGCAAAATGCTGGCCGGGCTGGTGCGCAAGGGCTTGCTGCGCCCCGAAGGCAGAGGGCGTGGCATGAGCTACCGCCTACCTTGGCATGGTCCCAGTGGCAAGGAACCACAGCTCGGTGTGAACACCGAGCTGGATCTGTTTGGAGAAGGGGCAGGCATTCCCTCTCTTGCTGCCCCCTTATCTGAGGAGTTCGAACCCTTATCTGAGGAGTCCGAACCCTTATCTGAGGAGTCCGAACCCTTATCTGAGGAGTCCGAACCCTTATCGAGTGAGAGTCAGATTGCTGAAGACTCCATGGAGTGGCGGGAGCTCTGGGTGATTGCTGAGCCTTATCGGAAGCGCAAGCGTTTGACTGCGCCGGAAGATATCGATGGCTTCAAGACCACCATTCTGAGACTGTGTAAAAACCGCTTTCTCGAAAGTGAGCGCATCGCCAAGCTGCTGGACCGCAACCCGAATGATCTGCGCAGCCGATTTCTAAACCCCATGGTCAATGACGGTTTACTGGAGCGGCGGCATGAACACCTGACGGCCCCCAAACAAGCCTATAAAACACGGGCTTGACCCACGAACATTTTTTCAGCGGCAATGAACACTTCCACCCTCGTCCAGAAAGTCTGGAACTTTTGCCATACCCTGCGCGACGACGGGGTGGGCTACGGCGACTACCTGGAGCAGCTCACCTACCTGCTGTTTTTGAAGCTGGCGCATGAATACGCGCAAGAACCCTACAACCGCGACACCCACATCCCCAAGGGGTATGACTGGGCGAGTCTGACCACCAAGGTGGGCGAGCCGCTGGAGGCGCATTACCTGGCCACTTTGCACAAGCTGGGCAACGAGCCGGGCATGTTGGGGGCTATCTTTTTCAAGGCGCAAAACAAAATTCAAGACCCGGCCAAGCTGTCACGCTTGGTGCAATTGATTGATGCAGAAAACTGGATCAGCTTGGATGCAGACACCAAGGGCGATTTGTATGAAGGCCTTTTGCAGAAGAACGCGGAAGACACCAAGAGTGGCGCGGGCCAGTATTTCACGCCACGGGCTTTGATTGAAGCCATGGTGGCCTGCGTACGGCCCGAACCAATGAAAACCATTGCAGACCCGGCTTGTGGCACAGGTGGCTTTTTTCTGGGGGCTTACAGCTGGCTGACCCGCTCAGAGGCCAAGCTGAATAAGGCGCAAAAGGAGTTCCTGCGCGACAAGACTTTTTACGGCAATGAAATCGTGCCCAACACGCGCCGCATGTGCCTGATGAATTTGTTTCTGCACAACGTGGGCGAGTTGGATGGCGAGCCGTTGGTGGCAAGGTCAGACGCGCTGATCACCGAGCCCAAACTGAAGGTGGACTATGTATTGGCCAACCCGCCCTTCGGTAAGAAGAGCAGCATGACCATCACCAACGAAGAAGGCGAGGAAGACAAAGAAGCGCTGACCTATGAGCGACAGGATTTTTGGGAAACCACGTCCAACAAGCAGCTCAACTTCCTGCAGCACATCGTCAGCATGCTGAAGGTAGATGGGAAAGCGGCTGTGGTGTTGCCTGACAACGTGCTGTTTGAAGGTGGTGCAGGCGAGAAAATTCGCCGCAAGCTGCTAGAGAACTGCGATGTGCACACTATTTTGCGTTTGCCCACCGGTATCTTTTACGCTCAGGGGGTGAAAGCCAATGTGGTGTTTTTTGATGCCAAGCCCAAGGATGGGCATATCCACACCAAGGGGGTGTGGTTTTATGACCTGCGCACCAACAAGCATTTCACGCTGAAAACGCGCCCCCTCAAGCTGGAGGATTTGCAAGACTTCATCACTTGCTACCACCCCCAAAACCGGCACGAGCGCATTGCCACCGATCGGTTCAAGTTTTTCAGCTACGACGAGTTAATGACCCGCGATAAGGCCAGTTTGGATATTTTTTGGCTCAAGGACAACAGCCTGGACAACCTGGATGACTTACCGCCGCCCGATGTGCTGCAGCAGGAGATCATCGACCACCTGGAGGCTGCATTGGCTTCGTTTAGGGATGTGGCTATCGGGCTGCGCAGCAGCTGATCTCTACAGCACGCTCCCAATCACCCCGCCCCCCAAACACACATCCCCGTCGTACAGCACCGCGCTTTGTCCTGGTGTCACGGCCCATTGGGCGGTGGGGAAGTGCAGGGCAAAGCCGTCGGGGGTGGTTTGCAGGGTGCAGGCGGCGTCTTGCTGGCGGTAGCGGGTTTTGGCGGCGTAGGTGCCGGGTGCGGGGGCGTGGCCTGCGCACCAGCTGGTGTCTTGCGCTTGCAGGTGGTGTGACAGCAGCCAGGGGTGGTCGTGGCCTTGCACGACGCGCAATGTGTTGGTGTCGAGTTCTTTGCGGGCCACAAACCAGGGCTCGTGTGCGCCGCTGCCGCGTTGGGCGCCTTTTTCTTTGATGCCGCCAATGCCCAGGCCCTGGCGTTGGCCCAGGGTATAAAAAGACAGGCCCAGGTGCTGGCCCAGTTTGCGGCCCTGGTCGTCGCGGATGGCGCCGGGGGCGTGGGCGATGTAGCGGTTTAAAAATTCGCGAAAAGGCCGCTCGCCAATGAAGCAGATGCCGGTGGAGTCCTTCTTTTTGGCGTTGGGCAGGCCAATGTCTGTGGCAATGCGGCGCACTTCGGTTTTGTGCAGCTCGCCCACGGGGAACAGCGTTTTAGACAGTTGCGCTTGCGTCAGGCGGTGCAAAAAGTAGCTTTGGTCTTTGCTGGGGTCTAGCCCTTTGAGCAGCTCGTGCAGGCCTGTGGCGCTGTTCTTGCGAACGCGGGCGTAGTGGCCGGTGGCGATTTTTTCGGCCCCCAGGCGCATGGCGTGGTCTAAAAAGGCTTTGAACTTGATCTCGGCATTGCACAGCACATCGGGGTTGGGCGTGCGGCCTGCTTGGTATTCGCGCAAAAACTCTGCAAACACGCGGTCTTTGTATTCGGCGGCAAAGTTGACGTGTTCGATCTCGATACTAATCACATCGGCCACGGCAGCGGCGTCTACAAAGTCGACGTTGGAGGAGCAGTATTCGCTGTCATCGTCGTCCTCCCAGTTTTTCATGAAGATGCCGACCACTTCATGGCCTTGCTGCTTTAGCAAATGGGCGGTTACGGCGGAGTCGACCCCGCCACTTAAACCTACAACGACTCTGTGCTTGCTCATGGGCCGTAATTATCCGTGCCCTTCTGGATTAAGCCGCAAGCGCTTCGTCTTGCAGCAGTGCTTGCAGCCACTGGGCCAGGGCATCGGGCGCGGGCAGCATGCCTTGGGCTTGCAGGGCAGCGCAGGCGTCTTGCACGCTGTGGCCCGCATGCAGCAGGGCCACCCATGCGGCTTCGGCGCCGCCCAGGGTACGAAAGTGCGGCTGGTGGCCTTTGCGCCATACCAGCAGGTGCGCGGGTGTGGGCAGGGGCGTGGCCTCGGGCACCGGCTCGTCGGTGTGGATGGCGTTCCACAAGCTGACCACGTTGGTGGTGATGGTGCGCAGCAATGCGCTGGTGTGCAGGGGCGATGGCTTGGCCAGCCAATCGCTTTTTTGTGCATCTTGCAAGGCCATTGCGGGCTGGTCGGGGCCGTCAAAGCGGGTGCGCAAGTCCCAGTCCAGCTGGGCCAGTTCATGCAGCTCGGGGTTGTCGGGGTACAGGTGCTGCAAGTAGCCAACCATGCCTTGCCCGTAGCGGTTTAGGCTGCGCACCAGGGGTGGGTGGGCCTGGGCGTAGTCACGGGCATGGGCGTCGAAGGTGTCAGAGCCCATGTACAGCCATGTTTTGGCATAGGTGTCTGCCAGCACCTCGGCCAAGCGTGCGCGGTAGGCGTGGTGGTAGATGTGCGGGCGGCCTTGTGCGGGCAGTGTGGTGGCGTCGGGTGTGGGGCTCAGTACATAGTTGGCCAGCAGGCGCTGGGTGCTTTGTAGGTGGGGCGCGCTGGGCGCAGTGCTTGGTGCTATTTTTTCTTGCGGGGTTTGCGGCGTTGTTGGGGTGGTCAAGGCGGCAGGGTCAGGGTGCGCAGCAGGCACATGCTGCGCCGCAATGCTGCGGGCCACGGCCATTTCGTCCAGCAGGTCTTGCAGGGGCGGTATGTGGTCGTCGCGCTCGATCATCGTGGCCACGGCGCCAAAGCGTTGGCAGGCATGGGCATACAAGTCCCACACGGCAGGGGCCACGGGGTGGTCGTGGGTATCGATGATGTGGCTGCCTTGGTGGTCGTGCCCCGCCAAGTGGATTTGCTGCACACGGTGTGCTGGCAGTGCGTGCAGGTATTCAAGCGGGTCAAAACCGTGGTTGACGCTGCTGACGTAGATGTTGTTCACATCCACCAGCAGCAGGCAGTCGGCCTCTTGGGCAATGTGGCTTAAAAACTGCCACTCGCTGTGGCTGTCGGTGGTGTATTGCAGGTAGCTGGAGACGTTTTCTAGCACCAGGCGGCGGCCCAGCACATCTTGCACACGGCGTATTTGCGCCACCACATGCCGCGCGGCCTCGTCGGTGTAGGGCAGGGGGTAGAGGTCGTGCAGTTGCTCGGGGCCAGGGCCTGTCCAGCACAGGTGGTCAGACACCCACAGCGGCTCTATGCGTTGCGCCAGTGTTTTGACTTGCTGCACATAGGCCAGATCCACACCTTGCGCGGCACCAATCGACATGGCGACGCCGTGCATGGCCATGGGGTAATCGCGCCGTATGGTTTCAAGCACGGCCAGGGGTTTGCCGCCTTCCACCAAAAAGTTATCGGTGATGATTTCCAGCCAGTCCAGCGGCTGCGGGGCGGCCAAAAAGTCTGCGTAATGCGCGGTGCGCAGGCCCAGGCCAAAACCGGTGTGGCGGGTTGCAAGCGGGGTGTGGGCCATGGGCGTATGAACAGGTGTTGGGGTGGTGCAAATGGTTACGGGCTGGCTGCATGGTGTACAGCCAGCCCGTGGGCTCAGAGGCTTAGAACTTGCTTAGCCTTTGATGTCGCCAATGGTGCCCTTCATGCTCAGGCATTCAGAGGCAGTCTTGGCCTTAAAGCCATGGCCTTTGCAAGCGTTTTGGCCCTTGCAGCTGTGTTCTGCGGTTTTGCAGTCGCTGTTGCCTTTGCAGTCGTGCACGTTGTAGCAGTGCACTTTGTCGCCAGCGGCAATGGCAGCGCCCGATGAACCCTTGGGCGCATCGGCTGCAAAGCTGGTGGAAGCCAGTGCCAACAGGGCGGCAGACAGGGCAAAAGAAGCAGTGGATTTGGCAGAAGTAGATGTCATGGGATGGCTCCAAAAAAGGTCAACAAAGAGGGTTGTCGATTGCACAGGCTTGTCAGGTTTGTGCTCTCTGCTGGTTAATTCGCGGCAATACCTTGCTGGGTTACAGCCCGCCGCAAGAATTTTTAAAAAACCTCTACAGGGCTGCCAGCTTGGTATGCTGTTTGCCTGCGCTGCGGCATGCACCTGCCTGCCCCACAGCCCGCCATGAACGCACCCATGAAACGCCTTCGCTTCAAAGACATCGTCCAGTGGTTACCTGAAAGCTGCCCCGCAGTGCAGCGCTACCGCACTGACCCGACAGAGTTTGACGGCCAGGAAGTGCTGTACATGGAAGGCGATATGCAAGCCACCGCCATGGACTTGGCCACCTGGGGGCGCGAGCCCAAAGACGGCCCTGTTGCCACCATCGTGATCGACGGTTCTTTACGCGCCGACCTCTTGTTTAATTTAGGCACTGCGCCATGCCCGGGCCTCATAGTGCTGGGCGATATGGATGTGGGCCATGCGGTGGTGGCTGGGCAAGAGATGTTTGTTGGCGGCCAGATGCGGGTGCAGCACCTGTTTTGGGGCGATGGCCCGCATGGCTCCTTAGCGGCGCCGCAGGGCATTGCGGCCCGCTTGGTGATGGCTACGCGCCGCTACCGCCTGCCGACCTGGAGCGCAGACCAAAACCGCCAAACCCAGGGCGGGCATTTGCAGGTGCGCCTGCAAGACCAAGACGACCGCATGGACAACGAGGCCGATGTGGTGGCCCGTTACTTCAAACCTGATTTGCTGCACCCGCAGCAGCAAGAAAGCTGCTCTTTTGCCGACGTGGTGGACAGGCCCCGGGTGATTGCAGCGGTGCAAAGCGGCCAAGGGGTTTTGCTCGATACCTTTGTGCTGTCTGCCCCCACCGTGGTGGCCCGTATGTGGGGCGACGGGCATTTCAGCACCAAGGCCTTGCTGCAGGCCCAAAAGCCGCATTGGACGGCCCTGCTGGCTTTGTTGCCGCCCGACAAGCCACAAGAAAAGTTCCGCAGCCAGCATGACGACACCACCATCATCGTGCGCCGCAAGCACCAGCGCACCAGCGATGGGCGCTGGGAGGACGACCTTTTTTGCGTGCTGACCGACGACGGGGTAGAGATACAAATGCACTGCCCTGCCCCCGTGGGCATACAGCGCACCCTGGGGCTTGCCCCCCAATTGCAAGCAGACTACAAGCACCCCGATGCAGGTCAACACACTTGGCGCTCGGTGTTTAAAAACCCGGCCATGGTGGCTTTGTTGTCTGACCTGTGGGACGAAACCCTGCGCAGGGCCGAGGCCAGCCAGCACTGGCGTGCGCAGATGCGCAAAACCGTCACGCCCAAAGACCTGTTGGCCTTGCTGGATTTACCCGTGGTGCAGCAGCAGTACAACGAGTGGAAAAACCCGCAGCGCAACGGTTTTTGGGACGGGCACCTGCGCTACATCTTTCATCCGCCCACCGCCGCAGAGCCCTGGGCTATTTTGCGCATTGCCCGCGAACGCAAAGACACCAGCAAGCCCGATGTGCATGCCTACGATTTTTATATCGACAACCTCGATGGCGCTACCGAGGTCAAGCTGCGCTACAAAAGCTCGCAACACGGCACGCCATTAGGCTGGGACGAAGACCCCTACTGCCAAGCCCCTATAGAGCTATCGCTGTTTGACGGCCACAAGGTCGATGAAGCCCTGCGCTGGTTTGACCGCTGCCGCAAGCGCCTGCCTTTGCGCAAACCGCAAGTGGCCGCGCAGACCACGGGCGTGTGAGGCCTTCACACCATCTGCCGTAGCTGCCGCCGGGTTGATGCAGCCCAGGTGCTGATGGTTGAGCCCATTATTCGGCGATGGGCTGACTGACGGAACTATCGGTGTGCACCACATCCAGCGCAAAACGCTGCCCGGCCAAGTAGTCGTCCAGGCAGTGCAGCAGCAGCGGGCTGCGGTGGCGTTCTGGGCAGGCGCGTATTTCTTCAGGCGTCATCCACACGGTGCGCACAATGCCTTCGTCCAAGGTGCGCCATGCGTGGTGGGTGCCAAGTTGACCCACAAACGCAAAGCGCATGTAGGTGATGTCGTCGCCAGTGCGGGTTTTGGTAAAGCGGTTGAGGTACACACCCAGCAAAGCGGTGGGCGTGAAGTCGTAGGCGGTTTCTTCCAGCACCTCGCGGGCGCACGCTTGCGCGGGGGATTCGCCAGGGTCGAGGTGACCCGCAGGGTTGTTGAGCTTGAGTCCGTCGAAGGTGTCTTCTTCGACCAGCAAAAAGCGGCCATCGCGCTCGATCAGCGCGGCGACGGTGACGTTGGGTTTCCAGCGGTTTGGCATGGGGTGGATTATCGCCATGCCGTGTGACACATGGTGTTGCACTTGCTGCGCATCGTCTGGCGGAACCCGTGGGGCCTTATGCGCTCATAGCAGGCACTGAAAACCATAGCCCGTAACATGTGCGCTGCGTTTTCTTTGCCCACTTACTTTTCTACCCGCCACACCATGAGCCCTGACGCACAAAAAGCCCTGCTGACCATTGCCCTGTATGCCGCCTTTGCCGATGGCAACAAGGCCGAATCTGAGCGCGAGGCCATTCGTGACATGGCCGAGTCTTTGACGGACGGCAGCGGCGGCCACCCCTTGTCTAAGCTGTACCAAGACGTGCTGCTCAAGCGCGTATCGGTGGCGCAGGCCGTGGCAGCGCTACAAGACCCTGCCCACCGCCAATTGGCCTACGAAATGGCCGTGTGCGTGTGCGATGCCGACGGCAGCCAGTCTGACGCAGAACGCCAATTTTTGGCACAACTGCGCCAGCAACTGGCGCTGGACGGTGCGCAGCAGCAAAACATCAAGGCGCTAGAAACCCAGGCCGACGCGATTGCCGCCTATACAGACACTGCCACATCGATGGGTGCCCCTTCAGGAATCTCCATGGGCACAGTGGCCGCTGTGGCAGCAGGCACGGGCCTTGCCACTGCGGCAGCGGCCAACGCCTGGGGTCGCGCTGCAGACGCTGGGCCTGCCGCCACCCCGGCCTACAACCCCGCACCTGCACCAGCGCCTGCCTACGCACCCAACCCCGCTGTGGGCGCTGATCTGGACAAATCCATCTTGAACTACGCCATCTTGAACGGCGCGCTGGAGCTGCTGCCCCAGTCCTGGGCGTCTATGGCCATCATTCCGCTGCAAATCAAAATGGTCTATGCCATTGGCAAGGCCCACGGTGTAGAGCTGGACCAGGGCCATATCAAAGAATTTATTGCCACCGCAGGCGTGGGGCTGACATCGCAATACCTGGAGCAATTTGGCCGCAAATTGCTGGGCGGCCTGCTGGGCAAAGCCTTGGGCGGCACTATGGGCAAGGTGGGTGGCGTGGCCACCGGCATGGCGTTTTCGTTTGCCACCACCTACGCCCTGGGCCATTTGGCCAAGCGCTACTACGCAGGTGGGCGCAGCATGAACACCGAGGTGCTGCGCTCTACCTACCAAAGCCTGCTGGGCCCGGCGCAAAAGCTGCAAACCGAGTATTTGCCGCAAATCCGCGAACGCGCCTCGACGCTGGATGCCGGCAAGATCATGTCCATGGTCAAAGGCGGGGTGTAGGGCGTTTTTGAAGCCAAATTGACACTGTGTCTCAGTAAAACAAGCACTTATTGCTATTGTTTTAATAGTAAATTAGCGCTGTACATCCACCACCACCCGCCCGCGCACCTGCCCCGCCACAATCGCCTGCGCCAGCTCAGGCAGGCGGCTCATGGGTTCGGTGGTGGTCATGGCAGCCAGGTGGGCGGGGTCCAGGTCGCGGGCCAAGCGTTGCCATGCGGCTTGGCGGCGCGGCATGGGCGCCATGACCGAATCCACGCCCAGCAGAGCCACGCTGCGCAAAATATGCGGCAGCACGGTGGCGGGCAAGTCCATGCTGCTGGCCAGCCCGCAGGCGGCCACGGCAGCGCCGTATTCCATTTGCGCCAGCACATTGGCAAGCGTTAAACCGCCCACGGCATCCACGGCAGCGGCCCAGGTTTCGCGTTGCAGGGGGCGCAGTGGGGTGTGCAGCGTGGCCCTGTCCAGGCATTCGGCTGCACCCAGGCTGCGCAGGTAGTCATGTGCATCGGCCCTGCCGCTGGAGGCCACCACGTGGTAGCCCTGGCGGGCCAGCAGACTGATGGCCACCGACCCCACCCCGCCCGCCGCGCCTGTGACCAACACTTTGCCTTGGCCCGGTTGCGCATGGCCCCAGCGCTCTAGCGCATCCACACACAAGGCAGCGGTATAGCCCGCAGTGCCTATGGCCATGGCTTGGTGCAGGCTAAAAGCATCCGGCAGGCGCACCAGCCATTCGGCCTTGACGCGCGCGTAGCGGCTAAAGCCGCCCCAGTGCTGCTCTGACAACCCCCAGCCATTGACCACCACCGCATCGCCCGGCTTCCACAGCGGCGAGCGCGACTCCACCACCGTGCCCGCCAAGTCAATGCCCCCCACCATGGGCAGGCTGCGCGCCACCTTGTTGCGGTTGCCAAGCAACGCTAGGCCGTCTTTGTAGTTGAGGGCGGAATACGCTACCTCTACCAACACATCGTGGTCAGGCAGGTCGGCCAGCGTGAGGGTTTTGAACACGGTCTGCGCCGTGCCAGCATGGTCTTCAATGACCATCGCGGTAAAGCTGTCGCTCATGGGTGTCTCCAGCAATCAATGCAAAGACCCATGGTAGGGGGCTAGGCCTTGGTGAAGCTGACAGCCCGGTGGTGTTGGCGGCTTTGGTTACTGCGAAATAACGTTGCGCTTAGAAGTGCGGTTGCGATGCCACAAGATCAGGTTGCTGGCAGTGATCGCGGCAAATACGGACAGCAAGATAAACCAAATGGGGGCTTCAAAAGCTTGTGGTATTACTAAAATTAAAATCAAAGATATTACGCCAAGTAATACCAAAAGATAAAGCTTTACGGCCTGTGACTTTTTGAGAATGGGATAAGGCAGCCACATGCCACTTGCACCATGTTTCCATAAGCTCTTATCAACCAAAGAGGCAGACAGCATGCCCATTCCTATTAATACGTAAAACGTGCCTAACGACCACCAACTTGGGAAAAATACGCGTATATGCTCTGGTGTACGATAAGCCAATAAAAAAGATAGGGCAAAAATCAGTCGAGATGAAGTTTTTTCAATTATTCCTGATCTGTCATTCTTCCAAGATAATAATTTTTTACAATTTGGACAGGCATGAATAACGGATGAGCATGGCTGATACCAAGGAATTTCAGCGGTCAGTCCTGCCAGATTAATGGGCACATCAAAACGTTCATTGCAAGCAGGGCACGCGTAACGATCATTTTGCTCAAGACCAACATGCAACTCGGTCAAGTCTTTTTGATAATCTTGATCGCAGTAAGTGCAAATCGCTCCAGACCACATAAGGGGTCGATCACACGCACTGCACAAACCCGTGCTCGATGATTCTATTTGGTCGTTTATATGTGCTGACTTATTTTTAATATTCATTTTTAATGCACTTCAAATGATTATGTGTGCACAAAATCGGTGTAATCCATCACCCCGCAGCCCACCCACCCGCCGTATGCCCCCGGGTAAAGGCTTCTTCCAACACCGAATACCCCGACCAATCGGCATGTGCGTAAGCCACGCGGGCGCTGGTGGGCAAGGGAAGGGGCCTAAAACGCTCTCCATTTGATAGCGCGCCACCCTTGTTTTTGTGAGGCGTAGGCGCGATTTGGCTCAAAAACTGCCCCAAACCCGGCTCAGGGATGGCCATGGCGTGGCCGTAGCGGGTGACTTCGATGTGGGTGGCGCGCGCTGGCAGGTCGGGGTGGGGGCCTGCCAGGGTGGTCAGGGCGGCATGGGCCCAGTGGGTCCAGGGTTGCTGGGCCAGTTGCTGCCGGGCTTGGGGGTGGTCGCCCAGGGCTTGGTAGTAGGTCAGCACCGTGGGTTGGGGGCGGGGGTCCAGGCGCTGGTGGCCTGCGTTGACGTAGCCCAGGCCGCCAGGGGTGGGGTCGGCGTACAGCACGCTGTCCCATGCGGGGGCAGCGCCGGGGCGGTCGGTTAGCGGGGCGTTGATGTGGATGTTGCTGACCACCCAGGGGGCAGTGGCCAGGCGCTGCGCCACTGCCGGGACAAAAGCAGGCGGGTTTTGCACCACGCGCCGGGCCACCAGCACCGGCAGGGCCACGATGCAGCGCTGGGCCTGCCAGCGCACCACTTGGCCGCTGGGGTGGTGCAGTGCGTCCACCAGCACATGGTGGCGTGCCTCGGTGATGCGCAGCACGCTGGTAGCGGTGTGCAGTCGGTCACCCAAGGGGGCGGCCAGACGCTGGGTAAGCCAGCCATTGCCTTCGGGCCAGGTCAGCACGGCCGGGTGTTCGGCTTCGTCGCTGGGTGCATCGCCAGGGGCAAAAAAACCTTGGCGGCTGGCAAAGTAGTGGATGCCCGCCCAGGCAGACACACGGGCCACGCCTGCGCCGAAGTCGTCGCGGCAGCAGTGGTCCAGGTACCAGCGCAGGTGCGCGTCGTCCAGCCCTTGTTGAGCGAGCCATTGGGCAAAGGTGATGGCGTCCAGGGCGCGGTGCGCTGCGGGCATGCCGCCTGCCTCCCAGGTGGTGAGGGTGGGCATGGCGAAGGGTGCGGCTTGATGCGCGCTGCGCACGGCCTGTGCAAAGCGGCGGTACTGGGCCAAGGTGCTGGCGCTGGCTTGGTGGGTGGGTAGCAAGCCTTTATGCCAAGTACCGTCTTGGTACAGGCGCTCTTGCGGGCTGTGGCACAGGTAGCGGTCGTCGTAGCGCCAGCGGCCCGCCACGCGTTGGCGCAGGCCCAGTTCTTCCAGCCAGTCTTGCACTTCGCGGGCGGCATCGCCGGGCACGGGCAGGTAGTGCGCACCCAGCGGGCAGGCCAACCCGCCCACTTGCCCCGGGCGGCTGTTGCCACCGGGGGTGTCTTCAAGCTCCAGCAGTGCAAAGTCTTGCACGCCCGCCAGTTGCATCGCCCGGGCGGCCGCCAGTCCGGCCACGCCGCCGCCGGCAATCAGCACCTGCACATGGCGGGTATGGCTGGGGGCGGGCCATGCGGTGGCATCGCGCAGGGCGTGGCCGCGCTGCAGTGCTGTGTTGCTGCTGCCCCCGGTGATGTGGGCATAGGGGGCTTGCGGCTGGCAGCCACTGGTGGCCCATGCTGCGCCCACCGTGCCGATGGCCCCTAAAACAAAGCTGCGCCTTTGCATAAAACACTCAGGCCCAGCGGCAGTAAGGGTGGCTGGCAAGGTTGGAGTTGTAGTACCGCGCATCGTGCGTGACCTCTGTACCCAGCCAGGGCGGGCGTGCAAAGGCCTGGTCTTCGGTTTGTAGTTCTACCTCGGCCACCACCAACCCTGCGTTGTCGCCCAAAAATGCGTCGACCTCCCAGCGGGTGCCATCCACCATCACGATGTGGCGCACCTTCTCAATCAAGGGGCCGTCGCACAGGGCCAAAAGCTGCTCGGCATCTGCCACGGGTATGGGGTATTCAAACTCGGCCCTGCTGGCCCCCGTGGTCAGGCCCTTGATGGTCAAAAAAGCCTGCTCCCCGGCTACGCGCACCCGCACGGTGCGGGCTTTGTCGCGGTTGAGGTAACCCTGGCGGTACAGGGTTCCAGTGGCGCTGCGCCAGGCGGTGCCGGTGATGAGAAATTTGCGTTCGATTTCTTGGGGCATAAAAGCGATAGGGGTTTAAAGCCGAGACAGCGGAACAGCCCATAAGCCGCCGCCAAACGACAGTGCATGGGCGCCGTCGTAGAGCACGATGCCCGTCACAAACTGAGCGCCAGCGCAGTCGCGCAGTCTGCGCAGGCCTTTGAAGTCACTGGCTTGCACACTGGCCGCAGCCTTGACCTCTATGCCCACCACCTCGCGCAAGGGGGACTCCAGCACAAAGTCCACTTCTACTTGGTCTTTGTCGCGGTAGTGCGATAAAAACCAGCGCTCGGGCGTCACGGCCAGTAGTTTGAGCAGCTCTGCATACACCCATGTCTCCAGGCTGGCACCAAAGCGATGGCGCTGGGTGAGCAACACATCGGGCCCCAGCCGCGTCAGCGTAGATTGCAAGCCCGAGTCCACAAAGTGCAGCTTGGGGGTTTTGATGAGGCGGCTTAGTTCGTTGCGGCTCCAGGCCGGTAGGCGGCGCACCAGGAAAAGCTTTTCCAGGATGCCGATGTATTTGTCTACCGTTTTGCTGTTGCGCCCTATTTGCCCGCCCACTTGGCTCAGGTTGACCAGTTGCCCGCTGAGTTCTGCCGCTATGAGCAGCAACTGTGGCACTTGCGCTATTTGGTCCAGCTGCGCAATGTCTTGGATATCGCGCTCTATCAGCATGTCCATGTAAGCACGGGCCCAAGCTTGGCGCCGCGCGGCGGTGGTGCGCTGTTGCATTTCTGGATAACCGCCCGTGAGCACCCTTTGTGTGAGCGTGCTGGGCGCATGGGTGTCCCCATGGCTCGCAACATGGCCCATAGACCAATTCTGTGCCAATGCGTGGCTTAAAAATTCGCTGGGGCGGCGGGCCAATTCTGATTGCGACAAGGGCAATAGCGTTAGCACCTCGATACGCCCTGCCAGGCTGTCGGCAATTTGCGGCAGGGCCATGAGGTTGGCCGAGCCCGTGAGCAAAAACCGCCCTGGGCGGCGGTCTTGGTCTATGGCCAGTTTGAGCGCCAGTAGCAGTTGGGGTGCGCGCTGCACTTCGTCGATGATGGCGCGATCCAATTGCCGGACAAACCCCACTGGGTCTGCGCGCACAGCGGCCAGCAAGGCGGGGTCATCCAGCGTGTAGTACGCCATGCGGGTCGCGTATTGGCGCACCAGCGTAGTTTTGCCACATTGTCGGGGGCCGTTGACCAGCACTGCAGGGGTGTCCAGCAGCGACTCTTGCACCCGCGCATCGAGGTGCCGGGGCAGGAGTTTGGGGGCTGGATCAGCAGGCATACAACAGGCGTTTAGGCGCGTCTAATTTGGAAAATAAAAGCGTCTGATTTGGATTCAAAGACCGTCTATTATGGATTACCAGACGGGGCCAGTCCATCAACGCGCCCGCCCCCACTCTCGCTCATACGTGCTAACCAGCGCTTGGTTAGACAAGCGATTGACCTCGGCAGGCACGCGGGCCATGTCCAGCGGAAAGTCAAACAACTGCGCCAGGGTTTGGGGGGTTAAAAACCGCAGCCCTGTGGGCAGGGTTTCGGGCATGCGCCAGGGGCGGCGGCTGGCCAGTACAAAGCCCCATTCGCCAAAGCTGGGCACATGGGCGTGGTAGGGGTGGGTGGTAAGGCCCACCGATTCGATGGTGTGCACCACCGTCCAGTAGCTTTGACGGGCGATCAGGGGCGAGGTGGTTTGCACCACGGCGTAGCCGCTGGCAGACAGGCGCTGCTCCAGCAGGGCGTAAAAGCTGTTGGTGTAGAGCTTGCCAATCGAGAAGTTGGTGGGGTCCGGAAAGTCCACCACGATCACATCAAACTGGTCGGTGCCCTGTTGCAGCCAGCCAAAGGCATCGGTGTTGACCACCTTGACCTTGGGCGATTGCAGGGCGTTGGTGTTCAGGGCCGCGAGTGCAGGGTTATGGGTGAACACGCGCGTCATGTTGGGGTCTAGCTCGACCAGGGTGACGGATTCGACGCTGGGGTATTTCAAAACCTCACGCACCGCCATGCCGTCGCCGCCGCCCAGCACTGCCACTTTTTTGGGTGCGCCGTGGGCTGCCATGGCGGGGTGCACCAGGGCTTCGTGGTAGCGGTATTCGTCAGACTGGGCAAACTGCAAATTGCCATTGAGGTACAGCCGGTGGCCCAGCCGCCCGTGCGTCACCACAATGCGCTGGTAGGGCGAGGTTTCTGAGAAAACAATGCGGTCTTGGTAGAACTTATCTTCTGCCAGCGTGGTCAGGTAGTTGGCCCCCCACAGGCCCGACAGTAAAAAGCCCAGCACCAGCAAGCAAGCCACGGCGTGGGCCCGCACGTGGCGCAGCTCATGCCGAAACAGCCACACCGCCCACAAGGCCACCAGGGCATTGAGCGCACCAAACAGCAGCCCGGTGCGAATCAGCCCCAATTGGGGCACCAATATCAAGGGGAAGGCCAGCGACACCGCCAGTGCGCCCAAGTAGTCAAAGGTTAGCACCTGCGACACCAAGTCTTTGAGTGCCACATTGCGCCGCAAGATCCGCATGACCAGCGGGATCTCCAGCCCCGCCAGCATGCCCACCATAAACACCATGCCGTACAGCAGCAGCCTGAAGGCCCCGGGCACATAGGCGTTGGCAATGAAAAGCGTGGCAGGCAGTGCACCGCCAATAAGAGCCACCAGCAGTTCTATGCGCAAAAAGTGTGCGGGCAGTTGGCGCTCAAAGTAGCGCGACAGCCACGAGCCCACGCCCATGGCAAACAAATACGTACCAATGATGGTGCTGAACTGCAGCACCGAGTCGCCCAGCACATACGACGCCAGCGCACCGGCGGCCAGCTCGTACAGCAGGCCGCAGGCGGCCACCACAAATACGCTGGTGAGCAGCGCTACCTCTACCGGGCTGGGGCCAGTCCGGGTGTTGGGGGCATCGCCCGTGGTGGTGGACGATGCCTCAAGCATGGCGCAGCAGCATGGGTGCGGGCAGTAGGTGCGTGGGCTGCGCGTGCATAGGCATCAGTGTGTGAGGCTTAACCGCCGTGGATGGCGGCTGCCACGATGATGCTGATGCCCAGGCTCATGGCTGCCACCACCAGTGCCAGCGCCATGTTCTGCTTTTCGACGATCTCGCGCCACAGGTCGTAGGGCGTGATTTTGTCGATGATGATGAAGCTGATCCAAAACACCAACACGCCCACCAGGGCAAACAAAATTGAGCCAAAAAACGCTGCGGGCCTGAGCCATTCGATGTCCATGGGAACCTCCTGTGGAGTAAAAAATTATTTGTGCCAGCCGCCGCTGGAGTAACCACCGTACGAGCCACCGCTGCTGCGGTAGCTGGCGCTGTTGGAGCAGTTTTCGGTTTCGGGGTTGCATTCGCTGCAACTTCGGATGATGGACAGCAATATCCACAACACCACAAGCAATATAAGGATGGTGGCCAGGTTCATGCTCGAACCACTGGACACGGGCATGGCGTCCTCGCGCGCAAACAGCTTGGTTTTGTCTTTCAGCTTAAAGGCTTCGGCTACCGCCTGGTGGCTGATTTGATCGCCTGACGACCAAACGACTTCGGTGGGTGTTTTTTCGAGCGTGAGCAGGCTTTTGCCCGACGCAAAGTCGCGGTTGGATGTTTTTTGCCCGCGTTTGACAGGCCAAAAAAACTCGCCCAGTACGTAGGTGGTTTCGGCCTGGTAGGCGTAGCGCAGGGTATAGCTTTTGCCCAAGTAGGTAGCGCTGTTGCCTGACGCGCGCATTTGCGGCCCCCCCGTGGTGGGGCGCACCATGCTCCAGCCCTCTTCGCTGTCCACCAAAAACGCAAAGCCGCGTTTTTGGTTGTAAAGCAAATACTCGCTCCAGCCAAAGTGCTCGTCCTCGCCGGGTACATCGCCCATGCGGTGCTGAAAGCCCACCACCTGCCACAGCACACCTTGCAGCGTGCCTTTGCTACCCAGGGGGATCAGTGGTTGCACGGGCTCGTCTTGCGCGGCGTGGTGCAGCTCGCCACCTACGCCATCAGCGAGCGAGATGATGCTGGCGCACGAGCCGCAGGTCAGGCTTTTGGTGGTGCTCAGTTGCACCTGCACTGGCGCACCGCAATGCGGGCAATTGAACTGGCGGCCTTTTTCTTCTTTGGCGGACTCGGTTTTCAGGCCGGTCAGCTTCAAGTCCTCCAGCAGCACCTGTTTGCCACGTTCTACCCGTGGTGGTTGCTCGTAGTACTCAACACTTAGCACTTCGCCATCGGCGTTGCGCATTTCCACCACATCAAAGAACTGGCCCACTGGGGGCAGCTTGGGTAGCTCGCCTTGGGCCGACAGCACAGCCACCTTGCCACTGGTGGTAACGCTGTAAATCTTGCCCTGCACTTTTACATTGGCGCCCACCTTGAATCGGTCCGCCACGGCAAACTGCATGCTTGCCCCAAGGGGGCGGGTAAACACATAAGAGCCGTTGTCTTCGCCCAAGGTGGCGGTACTGCCATCTTGCAAAAACGCGTTCCACTCTGTCCAGGTGCCGTTTTCGCTTTTAAGCTGTAAACGCCCGATCAGGGTAAAGGCCAGCTCTTTGCCATCGAGCGTGATGCGGCCGCTGGTCATCAGCTGCAGCGGGCTGTGGTCCTCAAACACCTCGGCCATCTTGCCCAGGCGCTGCAGCACATCGCCGCTGCGCACCACGGTGCTTTGGCAATAGCTGCACACTGCGTGCGTGGACTGCGCAGAGCGGAACTCTACCGGCGCACCGCAGCCGGGGCAGGGTGCGCGGTAGTAACGTTGGGTGGGTTCAGTGGCCATGGGGCGGGGCAAGTGGCTCTGCGGTGGGCCGCATTGCATGCGCCCGCTGTGGAGGGCGGGCACAAGCAGACACGACAAACACACGGCCCCTGGCAAGCCGCCAAGGGCGCTTGCAGAGGCAAAAAGCCTTCATTTATAGTGTTTTTGGCACTCTGCCTTAGTAAATCAAAGCTTTATAGCTATTAAATTAATAGCATTAGACAAGCTTTTTAAGAAGCTCTGCCTTTTTGGCGTCGAACTCCTCTTGCGTCAGGATGCCTTTGGACTTGAGCTCGCCCAGCTTTTCCAGCGTAGCCATCACGTCCTCGGGCTGCACGCCCACGGGTGCTGCTGCCGGTGCGGCCGCGGCAGGCGCAGCGCTGCCTTGCAGACCCTGCGCCAAGTTTTGCGCCAGCACCTGACCCAGCGCCACGCCAGCACCCAGGCCCATGGCGTCGCCTGCAATGCCGCTACCGCCGCCCGAGGCTTCGGCAAACTTGGGGATGGACTGCGCAGTTTGGTACTGCATGAACTTGCCCATGTCGTCGCCCACCATGCCCATGCCAATTTTTTGGTCGAGCACTTTTTGCAGCTCCTCGGGCAGCGAGACGTTTTGCACCGTCATGCTTTCCAGCTTGAGGCCCACGGCGGCAAAAGCGGGAGCCAGCTCTTTGGTCAGCGCGGTGGCAAAGGCAATTTGGTTTGCCGCCAAGTCCAAAAACGGCACGCCACTGCTGGCAATGGCGTTGCTGATGTTTTGCATGACCATGCCGCGCAGTTGGCCGTCGATGTCGGCCACGGAATACACCTCGCGGGTGCCCGAGACTTCGGTGTGAAACAGCTTGGGGTCGGTCACGCGGAAGGCGTAGTTACCAAAGGCGCGCAGGCGCACGGCACCAAAGTCTTTGTCGCGGATGGTGATGGGCTGCGGCGTGCCCCATTTTTGGTCCATCTGCATGCGGGTGCTGAAAAAGTACACATCGCTTTTGAAGGGCGACTCAAACAACTTGTCCCAGTTTTTCAGGTAAGTCAGTACCGGCAGGGTTTGCGTGGTCAGCTTGTGCGTGCCGGGGCCAAACACGTCGGCCACTTGGCCTTCGTTCACAAAAACGGCCATTTGCGACTCGCGCACCGTCAGCGATGCGCCGTTTTGTATTTCCATGCCCGCCATGGGAAAGCGCCAGGCCAAAGTGCCGTCGCCATCCTCAGTCCATTGAATGACGTCAATAAACTGCTTCTTGATGAAATCCATCAGGCCCATGTGCATCTCCCGGTGTAAGAAAAAGTCAAGAAAAGCATGATAGCGCCCAGCCGTGTCACTGCGCATAAGCGTTGCTGCTTAGCCGCATGGCCCAAGGCCCTTGCACGTCACCCATAGTGGCTATCTTTGATTTAGATGCAATCAATTGGTAAATGCTATTGAGAATCCCTAGCATTGACTCCAAGCAGCCCACCTGCATTGCAAGGAGCCCACCATGTCACGCATTCGCCGCATCGCCTATCAAAACAAGCACATGCTCATGAAAACGGGCAGTTACTACGTCATCCACATTTGCGTGGCCGCTATGGTGGCTTATGCCGTCACGGGCAACTTGTGGGCGTCGCTCACTTTGAGTCTGCTGGAGCCCACAGTGCAGGCGGTGGCGTTCTTCTGGCATGAAAAAGCCTGGGCGCGTTACAGCAACCGACCCGCATTCACCCACAAAGGTAAAAACTCTCGCACAGGTTTTGTGCACTGGCTCCATCGCCGCTTGGCGGGCTGGGCCACAGTGGGCTGATGCCTTGGGTGAGGTGGGTGCGCTAGAACCCAGCAGTCACAATCAAGGGCTTACAAGTTCTCTCTTTAGGGCCCCCATGCATCCCATTTTGCAAACCAACCAGTACTTTGTGAAAGAACAGGTTGGCATGTTCAAAGCTGCCAACAATTTCGACATCTTTGACCCCAACACCAACCAATGCATCTTGGAATGCCGCGAGCCCCATTTGGGTATTTTTTCTAAGATCTTTCGGTTTACCGACTACAAGCGCATGACGCCTTTTGAGGTCAGCGTCACCACCCCGCAGGGGGATAAGGTATTGACGGTCAAACGCGGTATTTCTGTGTTTTTGTCCAAGGTCACGGTGCTCGATGAAAACGACCAGCCCGTGGGTTATTTCAAGCAAAAGCTGTTTTCAGTGGGCGGCAAGTTTGATGTGCTGGACACCAACGACAAAGTGCTGTGCACCTTGCGCGGCAAATGGACCAGCTGGGACTTTCGCTTTGTACAAGGCGAAACCGAACTGGCCAGTGTGTCCAAGAAATGGGCAGGCTTGGGCAAAGAGCTACTGACCAGCGCCGACAACTACATGCTGTCTATTGCAGAGACCGTACCAGCACAAGACCCGAAACGCATCTTGATCTTGGCTGCGGTCATGTGCATTGACATGGTGCTTAAAGAATAAGCACCATCAACGGTGCGGACAAGCTAAGGCATGTTGTCCGCACCCCTGTTCAACGCGACGGTCCGCAGCTGATGGTTTGCGATTGCGCACGCGTTGCCCGCACCGTGCCCACATCGTGCGGAAACACTTGCTTGGTTTTGTACGCCTCCCATTCGGCCAGGGTCAAAGACCAGCGCTTGCTGTACACCAGCATGTCCACCTCCACAAACACATACACCTCGCCCGAGCCTATGTCGCTCACAAACTGGATGCGCGGCTGTACCGTTACGAGGTTGTTGCCCATGTCAGCCGTGGTGGCAATGTCGCCCGCCAGTTCACCCCCCACTAGGGTGATCTCACCGCCAATGCCAGCGCTGGCAATCAGCACCGTCATAGACGCTTCAAATTGGGCCTTGGCTTGGCCGGTGGCTTTGCCATCAATACTGGCTACCGTGACCGGCCCCGATGCGCACCCTGTGGGCGTGGTGGTAGCAGTGGTTTTCATGTCGCCAGCGTTCAAGTCCATTTGCAGGGCAGAGGTCACCAGCAGCCCGGTGGGGCCAATCGGCACATAAATGCTGGGGCCCGCAATGGGCTCGCAGCAGGTAGTGCCGCCGCCCACGGTGGCCACCAATCCGCTGACGCTTGGGGGTGGCTGCAATGGGCCTTTTTCTGTGCTGGAGCTGGCGCTGGCATGCACGCCCAGCAAATCCATATCCAGTCCAAAAATTGTCATGGAAGCGCCCATGTCCATGGTGTTTTCAAAAGCCATGACGCCGTTGTTGCCCGTGTTGTTAGACGCGATGCTGACGCACGAGGCGCCCCCAAACCAGTTGTTCAAGCTGCCACCCGTGGTGATGCAACCCTTCCATGGCGCCATGGCCAGGGCAAAGCTGCCATCGTTCAGGCACGCGCTGGGCGTACCCGTTGTGCGGACAAAAGGTGCTTTGTTGTCGCGCGCACCCGTGCCACCTGCTGATGAGCCGCCAGGTTGCGTCAGGCTGATGCCTTCGTTGCGGGAGCCAAAGTCAATCACCTTTGCGCAATCGCCCTGCAGCGTGCTGGTAGTGCTGGTTTGGCCATTGACAACAAAACTCATCGAGCCCGGTATGCGGCCAGGTTTGAGTTGGATCAGTGCGGGTTGCGCAGCGTTGCGGTTGGCACCCAGCACGCCACGGCCCTGAACGCGCAGCGGTGCCTGGGCAGCCGGTGTCGCCATATCGCTGGCATTGATGGTGAGCAATGCCTTGCGGTTTTGCAGCTGCTCCATGGCCTTGGCGTCAGAGGTAATGTCGCGCACAGTGCGCCGCTGTGGCATAGGGCGTTGCCTTGCGTCGTACAAGCGGCGTAGGTGCGACATATCGCTCAACCAGCCCGGCACTTCGTCGTCCAGCTTCCAGTCGCGTACCAGCTCTGCAATGGGGGTGCGCGGGTTGCGCCACACAGGCTCGTACTGGTTGGCTTTGAGCTTGCAGCCATCCGCCAAATTGGCATCGCGCAGTGCTGCCACGCGGCCCATGTCCAGGCCACGTTCGCGCAGGCTGCGGCCAAAGGTATTGAGAAATTTCTCCATGTCCGTCAGCTGTGTGGCGTAAGTGGCTACAGGCACTAACTGACCGTCCGCCATTTTGACCATGGGCACAGGCCCAGCCGGTGTACGCACCATCTGTAAACGCCCTGCTGCCCGGGCCAGATTGGTCACCTCGCTGACGGTGTAAGGGCTCAAGGGCAGTGGCGGGCTGTGCTGTATGCGGCGCTCCATGCAACCTGTAGTGCCCTGTGGGCCCATGGTTTCTACGGTGCGCGACCAACCTGGGCGTGTGGCCACCAAGTCGCGCGCAGGGTCAATTTTGATGACAACCTGCCCCGCTGGCGGGCCGTCTGTAGCGTGGGCCGTAGCCCCCAATGCAAACCCGCATGCCAATGCCCATGCATATGGCTTCACCAAGCCTCGTTCATTCCATAAATTGCTCATCAAACCACTCCCTGTTGTGTGTCGTTATCAATACAGATTGGCCCAGCAAACCCCACTGCGGCACTGCTGGGTCAGCGCCGCATGTGCGCAAGCAACAGCGCAACAAAAAGCCCGGGAAAACCGGGCTTACAAAAAAATCAATGAGAAGAAAGCAGACCGCTTGGGTTTACTTGCGTACCAACAGTCGCTTCAGAGCATGGGTCGTGCTTACCTAGGCCCGTTCGTCCAACAACGAACCCATGAGTTCATTGGCGACTTTCACCGTTTGCAAGCTGGCCTTGAAGGCATAGGTGGCAGACATTTGCTCCACCGCCTCTTGCTCCAGGGCCACGCCTTCTTGGGCTTGCCGCTCTACGCTGGCACGCACGCCTGCGCTGCCTGCGGCTTCCTCTTGTGTCACCACTTGGCGGCGGTAGCCGGGCGTGTTCATGTTGGCGACGTTGTTAGCCGATGCATCCAGCCGCAACTGCGCGGCTTGCATGCCTGAACTGCCGATAGACGCGATGCTTGCCATGGTGAGCCCCTTGTGGGTGGTGGTGTCTACCCATTATGAGACGGCTGCCCCGCCAGCGCCAGGGGGGTAGCCCCAAGGCATAAATGCGCTACTTTATTAATAGCAAACTTACCTTGTTTTACTAAGGCATAAGCCGTTTTTTGCTTAAAAACAGTGCGCTGACCTTGCCCAGGCCTGCCCTGCGGTTGCACTGGGCCTGGGCCTACAATTGGTTTCCCTTCAACAAGCTGACAGCACGCGCACCAGGCACCAAGACCGATGCGAGCCCTGCGGCCTGCACACCCAAAAGCTGGAGACATATCAAGCATGCCCGAGAACACCACGGCCCCCAATAGCCCCGACAAACGTGCCGAACTGCGCCGCGCCGCGCTGGAATACCACGAGTTTCCCAAGCCCGGAAAACTCGCGATTGCGGCCACCAAGCAATTGGTCAACCAGCACGATCTGTCTCTGGCTTACTCCCCTGGTGTGGCGGCCCCTTGTGAAGAAATCGTCAAAGACCCCAACGCTGCTTTTAAGTACACCAGCCGCGGCAACTTGGTGGGCGTGATCACCAACGGCACAGCGGTGCTGGGCCTGGGTGATATTGGCGCACTGGCGGGAAAGCCCGTTATGGAGGGCAAGGCTGTCTTGTTCAAGAAGTTCTCTGGCATCGATGTGTTTGACATCGAAATCAATGAAAAAGACCCCGAAAAACTGGTCGAAATCATTGCCTCCCTGGAGCCCACTTTTGGGGGCATCAACCTCGAAGACATCAAGGCGCCGGACTGCTTTTATGTAGAGCGCAAATTGCGCGAGCGCATGAAGATCCCGGTCTTTCATGACGACCAGCACGGCACTGCCATTGTGGTGGGCGCGGCCATCTTGAACGGCCTCAAAGTCGCGGGCAAAAACCCTGCCGACGTCAAACTGGTGACTTCTGGCGCGGGCGCAGCAGCGCTGGCGTGTTTGAACCTGCTCGTCAAACTGGGCATCCGCCGCGAGAACATTTTCGTGACCGATTTGGCTGGCGTGGTCTACGAAGGCCGCACCGAGCTGATGGACGAGGACAAAATCCAGTTCGCCCAAAAAACCAGCGCCCGCACCTTGACTGAAGTCATCGAAGGCGCAGACGTGTTTTTGGGCCTGTCTGCCGGTGGCGTGCTCAAGCAAGACATGGTCAAAAAAATGGCGGCACGCCCGCTGATTTTTGCCCTGGCCAATCCCAACCCTGAAATCCAGCCCGAAGACGTCAAAGCCGTGCGCGACGACGCCATCATGGCCACGGGCCGTACCGACTACCCCAACCAGGTCAACAACGTCCTGTGCTTTCCGTACATTTTTAGGGGCGCACTCGACAGCGGTGCCACCACCATCACCCTCGAGATGGAAATCGCCGCAGTGCACGCCATTGCAGCACTGGCCCAGGCAGAGCAAAGCGAAGTGGTTGCCGCCGCGTATGTGGGCGAACAACTGGCTTTTGGGCCCGAGTACCTCATCCCCAAGCCCTTTGACCCCCGCTTGATGATGATGATTGCCCCGGCCGTAGCCCAAGCCGCTGCCGACAGTGGTGTGGCCCTGCGCCCCATTGCCGACATGGACGCTTACCGCGAGCAGCTGCAAGGCTTTGTGTACGCCTCGGGCACCATGATGAAGCCCATCTTTGCTGCCGCTAAAGCCGCTACCAAAAAACGCGTGGCCTATGCCGAGGGTGAAGAAGAACGCGTACTGCGTGCCGCCCAAATCGTGGTCGACGAACGCATTGCCCGCCCTACCCTCATTGGCCGCCCAGGCGTCATCGCAGAGCGCATTGTCAAGTTCGGCCTGCGCCTTAAAGAAGGCCAAGACTACGACGTGGTCAACGTGGAAGCCGACCACCGCTACCGCGACTTTTGGCAAAGCTACCACCGCATGACCGAGCGCAAGGGCATCACCGTGCCTATTGCCAAAATCGAAATGCGCCGCCGCCTGACCTTGATCGGCACTATGCTGCTCAACAAAGGCGAGGTCGATGGCCTGATCACCGGCACCTGGGGCCACACCGCGCACCACCTCAACTACATCGACCAAGTGATCGGTAAGCGGGCCGGTGTGGGCACCTACGCTTGTATGAACGGGCTCATGCTGCCTGATCGCCAAGTCTTCTTGGTGGATACCCATGTCAACTACGACCCCACAGCCGAGCAACTGGCCGAAATCACCGTCATGGCGGCCGAGGAAATGATGCGCTTTGGTATCAAGCCCAAGGCCGCGCTGCTGAGCCATTCCAACTTTGGCAGCAGCAACCAGCCTAGCGCCGTCAAAATGCGCCAAACCCTGGAGTTGCTGCGCGTTCAGGCCCCGTGGCTGGAGGTTGATGGCGAAATGCACGGTGACGTCGCCCTGGACGGCAAGGCCCGCAGAGCCCTTATGCCCAACAGCGATTTGATCGGTGACGCCAACCTGTTGGTGTTGCCCAATATCGACGCTGCCAACATCTCTTACAACCTGCTCAAAACCGCTGCAGGCGGCAATATTGCCATTGGCCCCGTGCTGCTTGGCGCGGCCCAGCCCGTACATATTCTTACCGCCAGCACCACAGTGCGACGGATTGTGAATATGACAGCCCTGACAGTTGCCGATGCAAACGCATCACGTTAAAACCTTTAAACCATAGCCATAGACGAAAGCAAGCACTAACTTAGCTTGCTTGTGCACCTCTCCAAGCGCCCGCCCACCTGCTGTGCGGGCGCTTGCTTTTTGAGGGGCTTTGCGTCAAACTAGCGCCTCGAAATTTCGGGTTAACCCGTAGTTTCTGAAAGGTGTATGAATGCTGAAGGCCATAGCTGCCAGGGCGTGTCAAAAAGGGTGGATCGGAGTCTTAGGGATCGCGCTGGCAATTGTTCCCGTAGGGGTGCAAGCCTTTGAGTCGCGTCCGGACACCACCAGCCTGCCACGCATTTCTGTCTCGGAACTTCCTCCTCAAGGTCGTGCCACTTATGCACTGATCCATGAAGGTGGTCCGTTTCCTTACGAGAAAGACGGCACAGTTTTTGGCAACCGCGAACGGTTGTTGCCCCGCCAGCCCAGGGGTTATTACCGCGAATACACCGTCAGAACGCCAGGCGTGCGACACCGGGGAGCCCGGCGCATTGTGTGTGGTGGCAAGCCCCGCGTACCGGATGCCTGCTACTACACCAGCGACCACTACGCTAGTTTTCGCGAGATCGTTGATTGAACACCGCCAAAGCCTGGTTGCAGCCCTTAAAGCTGCATGCCTGTTTGGCTTAACCCATCCCCCCGCAGTCGCAATGCTGCGGGGAATGCCTGAGTAGTGTGGACTTTAAAAGAAAGAGTAGCGCAGATGCAGACGCCACTTCGTAAAGACCTGGAGACGCCCCTGAGAGGCGTACGCTTCAACATCGTGCAGTCGATACGCGCCTTTCGCGTGCAAGACCTGCAAGATGCTGCTGGCGCGCTGGGCCATCATTTTTTGTACGCCAATTTGGCCAACGCACAGTCCAAACAAGACGTGCTTGACCTGATTGCCGCCCAGTTCACGTTCCCATCGCACTTTGGCAAAAACTTTGACGCCTTGTACGACTGCATGACCGACCCGCTGCACAAATCTGGCCCCCAGCCAGGTTTTATTGTGGTGCTCGAGCAAATTCCTACTTCTGGCAAATTCGACAAAGAAGCCCGCGAACAACTCTTGGACATCTTCCGGGATGCCGCAGACTTTTGGGGGGACCGGAAAATTCCGTTCCGATGCTTCTATTCTTTTCTGTAGCCCGTTCTGCATCCACCAGCCAAGCAGAACGGGCGAACGAGGCAAACGAAGCACAAGCAGTGCAAGGCATTGAAGTCGCAAGCGAAGCAACAGAGAAAATGCCCACCGACAAATTGGTCGATGTGTCCCCTCTGGCTTTGCGTATGAGCAGCCCCTTTAACGCCAGCTACTGGCTTAACGCGGCTTAATGCACAGCTTGCTTTAACCTTGGGGCATGCGCCCAAAACACAAAACCCGCCTTCTGGCGGGTTTTGTTTTGGCGGGCCTGTTCCATCGTCTACAGGCAAGTCGCTGGTGAGTATTCATGAAAGCCACTGGGGCCAACCAACAATTCCATCAGCGCGGCCACAGCACCCACAGCCGCAGGTTTTGCTTGAGCCTGCCTGCCACTTCACCGGCCTCAGCGCCCCAGCCCGTAAAGTAATCTGCCCGCACCGCCCCAATGATGGCGCTGCCCGTGTCTTGCGCCATGACCAAACGCTGCAGTTGCACCTGTGGCCCGCTAGAGGCCAGCCAAACGGGCGTGCCATACGGAATGCTGCCTTTGTCCACCGCAATCGACCGCCCAGGCGTTAGCGGCACACCTTGTGCACCCTTGGGCCCAAAGCCGGCATCCAGTGCGCTCATGGCCTCTTCTTTAAAAAACACATAGCGCGGGTTGCTCCAAAGCAGTTCGTTGGTGCGCTGGGGGTTTTGCGTCAGCCAGGCGCGAATGCCAGGCCAAGTGGCATCACGTACCAGGCCTTGATCCAGTAGCCATCGGCCTATGCTTTGGTAGGGGTGGTCGTTGGTACCAGCGTATGCCACCCGCAGCAAGGTGGTACTGCCATCGGCCTCTTGCACCCGCAGCCGGCCAGATCCTTGAATATGCAGCACCATGGCCTCTACCGGGTCGCGCAGCCAGGCAATGGCGCGGCCTTGCAGGGCTGCCTGGGCTTCTGGCAGGGTGTCAATTTGTTGGCGACTGAACCAGGGCTTGCGACTGCCATAACCCGCAGGCAGGCGGTACACCGGTACCGTGTAGCCGTTACCAGGAGTGCGGCTGGCGTCCAGCATGGGTTCGTAGTAAGCCGTCAAAAGACCATCTGGGTTGCCTTCGTTGCTCTCAACACGGTACGGTTGCAGGCGGCGCACCAGCCAGTCGCGTTGCTCAGTCTCGCTGGCAATGCTCAGTTGGCGTACTTCGCTGCACAGGCTGGCCAAAGCAGGAGCAGGTCGTTCGCAGCTGCGTATCCAGGCGTTCCATGCCTCATGCAAAGTGTCCGTGTCAAAGCCAGGCAACTCTGCCCAGCGCACGGGTACCCATCGGCTTTTGGCCTGGGCCATTGCGGGTGGAAGCGGCCCGTTGTCGTCAGGCCGGGGCAGTGCAGGCACCTGGGTGGTGGGCAAGCCCCCACTGGGCAAGGGGCTGGGCATCGGGGGGCTGGAGCAAGCGGCCAGGCTTCCTACAATCAGCGCCATCGTTATCAAGCGCAGGAGTGGTGTGGTCATGGTGCTGATTTTGCTTGAGGCGCTGCTGGCGCTCGTCGTGCTGGTAGCGATTGTTTGGTGGACCATGTTCTCTGGCCGCAAGGGTGGCGAACTGCCGCAGGCCAACGACATACCTTCAAAAGACAAGCATCCGTCGGACGATGATTGAGCCATGGACTGCTGCCAGTAAGTCATCCCATTTTTAAATTATTCATGTTGGGGTGCAAAACCAATGCAGTGCTGACGCACTACAAGGTAAAGCAACATCGACAGGCGTGATTTAGAAATGGGACAAGGCAGCCAACCCAGGTAAACCGCTTGTCAGCTGGCGGTGCGAAGCAAGTTGGCCAACTCCACCGCAGATTTGACCTGCATTTTGTCGAACACCCGTGAACGGTGTACTTCCACGGTTCGCACACTGATGTCTAGCTGATCTGCAATCAATTTATTGGGAAGCCCTTCCACCACCAAGTGCATCACATCGCGCTCGCGGTCGGTCAGGTCTTGCAACCTGCTTTGCAGGTCTTTGCGCTCACGTTGCTGTGCTAAGTGGCTGGCTGACCGCGCCAAAGCGCTTTCAATACGGTCAACCAAGGCGTTGTCAGAAAACGGTTTTTCACAAAAATCAAATGCACCGCGCTTGACGGCATCCACTGCGGTAGGTACGTCGGCGTGCCCAGTCAGAAAAATCACCGGCATAGCGTCCAGGCTGCCCCGTGCAATGAGTCGGTCAAACAATGCCAAACCGCTCAGCCCAGGCATGCGCACGTCCAAGAGAACACAAGACGGCGTGCGTTGCGGGCCACTGCTTTGCAGCATGGCATCAAATGATTCACCGCTGGAAAACGATTCACTGGGTAATCTGCGCGAACGCAGCAGCCAGGCCAGGGCCTCGCGCACGCTGGCATCGTCGTCTACGATATACACGGTAGCGTTAGGAATAGGTTCCATGGGGCAGCAAGCTTATGCAACAGTGGGAAGGGTAAAGGTAAACACCGTACCACGGGGAGTGTTCTGTGAAAAACCCAGGAAACCCCCGTGCTGCTCCACCACAGTACGGCACAGACTCAAGCCCAGGCCCATGCCTTCAGCACGGGTGGTAAAGAACGGGTTGAACAACTGCGCCGCAACGTCTTCAGGAATACCTACGCCTTGGTCAGCCACGATAAATTCCATCCAACCATGTGTTGTGTTAGACGCTGCGCGGCGTGCCTGTATGGTCAGAACACGGTCTTGCACACTGGTGTCGTCCATCGCTTGCATGGCATTGCGGGCCAGGTTCAGCAGCACTTGCTCCACCATGGTGCGGTCGCACAGTGCGGGCGGCAGGCCAGACGCTACCGTGGTTTGTACGCGTATGCCTAGTTTGCGCGCTTGCAGGCTGATCAGAGGTTGAATGGCATCTAGCAGTCCTTGTGCGTCCACCGCCACGCGTTCTTGGTCGCGGCGTCTTACAAAATCGTGCACGCTTTTGATCACTTTGCCTGCCCGTTCCGCCTGTCTGCCAATTTGTTGCATGCCGGTGCGCACATCGTCCCACAGTGCGTGGTTGCGCAGTTCTGGCGGGGCGTTTTCCAGCAAATTGACAGAGCCTGTGGCGTAGCTGGCAATTGCCGCCAGTGGCTGGTTGAGCTCGTGGCTGAGCAGTGAGGCCATTTCTCCTACGGTGGCCAAACGCGCAGTGGCTTGCAAGCGCTCCTGTGATGCCCGGGACAGTTCTTCTACCCGGCGTTGCTCACTGATATCCAGAAAAGCACTCATCCATCCGGTGTGCTTGCCTTGGGCATTGATCAGTGGCGCTTCAATGATAAGCACAGGAAACCGTGTGCCGTCCTTGTGCATAAAAACCGATTCAAACCCCTCGCGTGGTGGCATGTGGCCAGCAAACCGAATAGCCTGGCGTTTGCTGTATTCATCTACCAGCTCTGGCGGCCAGTAGGGGGCTGGCGTACTGTGGCCTAAAAGCTCATGCGGTTCAAACCCCACCATTTCACAAAACGCTGGATTAACGTAAGTGATGCGACCTTGCAAATCCCGGGCACGCAGGCCGGTGACCAACGAGTCTTCCATTGCCTTGCGAAAAGCCAAGGCGTCGCCCAAATCGTGTTCTGCCTTGAGCCTGCGTCGGTTATCCCGAACCAAAATGCCCATCACCGTGAGCAGTGCAGCGGCCATAGCGGTGACTAGTGCAGTCAGCACATTGGGGAAAAGGCTGGGCGCACTGTGCCAAGCATCCATGCGCAGCACCAGCGTGTTGCCTGGCAAGTCCAAGAGATGTCGTGCAGTGAACACACGTGAGCCACGGCGAGGAATACCGAGCACCGCTAAGCGCGTGCCATCAGCCTCCGTAAAAGACACCTCTTGGCTGCGTGTGATGTGATCACCCACCAAGTCGTCCAAAATATCTCGGAGTGAATAAGTGCCCACCAAGTAGCCATTGGGCTCACCCCCTGACATCAGTGGAAGACACAGTTCCATTAACTCTACCCCTAGGCCATCGCTGCTGGGCAGGTAATAGCTGTTGGAATAAGACGGCGAACTTTGTCGAGATGCATTGGCACATGCCAGCCCTGATTCGGAGTTAGGGTCACTGCCTGAACGCCTTTGTGGTGCAACGGGCCGGTAAGGTGACTGAACAAAATTGCGAAGCTGCATTTGCGGATCGCGCCATTCAATGCGAACCAGTTCACGCTGGGCACGCAGCAGCTCTGATGCGCTGACCTCCCAAGCCAGCATGCCAGGATCGCCTGCATTCAAGGCTTGCAGACTTTGCAAGTTGCGGTTGAGTGCCGCACGAATTTCAGACGCTGCATCGGCTGTATTGCGCTCCAGCCGTGCCTGGATCTGGCTGGCTTCATAGCGCCCGGCAAGCCAAACCAATGTCACCAACATGGCAACCACCAGCAGCACCAGTGCTGTCCATAGCGACCAACGCCGCCAAGTGCTGTGCCAGTGGTGTAGCGGGTGGCGGTGTGATGCTTCTGTGTTCATAACACCCGGTGGTCGAGTGCGGGGAGCTGTGAGCGCACAGCTTGCAAGCGCTGAATATCCAGCGTACCCAACACTACGCTTGGGCCTTCAGCGTGTTGGGCCAGCACTTGCCCCCATGGGTCAACCAACATACTGTGGCCCCAAGTTCTGCGGCCATTGGTATGCAGACCACCTTGGCCAGGGGCTAGCACGTAGGCCAGATTTTCCACCGCACGCGAACGCAGTAGCAGCTCCCAATGGGCTTGACCAGTGGTGTACGTAAATGCGCTGGGCACCAACAGCACATGGGCACCTGCTTGGGCATGTGCGCGGTAAAGCTCAGGAAACCGCAGGTCGTAGCAAACGCTTAGCCCCAGCTTCCATGTCTGCCCGCTGCGGTCTTGCAGATCAAATTGCACCACTTGACTGCCCGGTTCAATGACCCTGCCTTCGTCAAATTGCTCTGCTCCATTGTTCAATTTAAAAAGATGCACTTTGTCGTAGCGTGCAACGCAATCACCTTGCGGGTTATAGACCAAAGTTGCATTGCGCACTTTGTCGGGTGACTGGGTGTGCAGGGGTAAGGTGCCACCCACAATCCAAAGCCCCAGATCTTGTGCGGCGCGCGCCAAAAAATCTTGCATCAAACCTTGGCCAGGCATTTCACGCAGTGCTACTTTGTCGGTATCGCTGTGGCCCATGACGCCAAAATATTCGGGCAAAGCAGCCAGTTCGGCACCTGCATGAGCCGCTTGTTCTAAAAGTATGCGGGCTGACTTCAGGTTTTCTTGTGGGTTGGGGCCAGAGACCATTTGCAATGCGGCCACTTTCATGGTGTCACTCCGGTGGGTGGAACAGGGGTGGATACAGGTGGCGCAGCTGGTGCCGCACCATCGCTTGTTTTGCCGGTGCGACGGTCAATTCGCATCACGCGTGGGTCGGCCCAGGTGCCATCAACACGGAACTCCTGGGTGGCTGCTTCAATGAGAGGGCCACGCAGAAAAACCTGGGCTAAAAAACTGCCAAGGCCTACAACGGGGTTGATGGCTGTGGCCACCAGCGATGCTGTCATGGCATTAATCTCGGGCACCACCACCACATGCAAATTTTGGGTTTCTTTAGCAATGTCTGCACTGCCTTCCATCAATACGGCAGCGTTGACGCCTTTCATTTGTAAATTGTTAGTGCTGGCAACGCCTTGGTCTATGGTGACATCGCCGCGCACAAAATCAAACGAAAAACCTTCGCTGAATACGTCGCGAAAATCCAGCGTCAAACGCCTAGGAAGCGATTGCAAGCTAAGCACCCCCAGCAGCTTGGCAATACCAGGATCTGCTTTGAGAAACTGGCCAGCACCCACATCCATGTGCACTTGCCCTGTCATGGTGGGATAGTGAGGGCTCAGGGGGGTGCCTACCCAAGCCACTTGTCCAGACATGCGACCTTCACCTTTGCGAATCACGCCCTGCATGCCAAAACGGTCCAGCAGGCCTCCAGCGTTGTCAATATCCAGGGTGAAGTTCATGACTGTGCGCCTGGGGCCTGGCATGCCCTCTTCGTCCCCCAAGGGCGCCCAATTTCCAACAGCGGTCAATTTGCCTTCTGGCGTTGTAATGTTGAATTTATTAAGCCGCCATTCGTGATGGGTAACCTTGCCCGGACGGCTTTGTGCTTCTATGGCTACGCGCCCCCATGAATGGCCGCGCATTTGAAAGTTATCCACCACGATATCCATGGATGGCAGGTTGTCGGCTAGGGGTTCTGGTGTACTGCTGCCCACAGAGGTGTCATCTTGGTGGGGCATGTTCACGCGCCCCAGGCGGGCCTTGATACGTCCGTAGCGCTCATTTGCATCAGCCATCTGGTACTCAATAGAACCATTGAGCTCGCGTGCGTCCAGGTTGCCACGCCAAGTATTGCCTTGGCGTGCCATAGTGGCTGTTAAATCATGCAATGTCCGTCCTTGCCATGTCAGTGCCTGGGTACTTATTTCCAGTGCGGAAGGAAGGTAGTTGGCTAATGTGTTTGTGTTCGCGTTGGGTGGTGCGCTGGCAGTCATGTCAGTTCCGGCAGGATTAGAGGCCTTTATCCACGCGTCAATATCCATTGCTGGCGCTCTTAAAAGGGCTTTAACACCTTCACTGGGCATATCTGCTGCGGCTGCAGTTCCCACCTGCAACAGGCCACGCAATACGCGGGGCTTGTTGCCGCTTACATCGGTTTGGTAAACCGCACTACCAACGCCTTGTACATCCACTGCCAGTTGCTCTATCAGCGGTAGAGTTGCATCCGTTTTGTTGTTGCTAAAGCTTGGCCCTGTTGGCAATAACGTGGTTTGTATACGCAGTGGCATCGCGCGCTCTGCGGGTTTGTTCAGCGGTGCGGGCAAGGCCAAGGCCATGCCTTCTAGTCGGCTATTGATCAGCACTTCAGGCACACCACGGCGCAGGCCCAGTTGCATGGTGTAGGGTGTGCTGCCACTTGCATGGCGCGCCATGCTGGCAACAGAGCCCCAGTAGGTCGCTTCTTGTAAGCCCAATGCAGTCGCAATCCCTTGTGCGCGCAGCTGCAAGCTGGACTCGCCTGCAGGTGCACTGCCGCGCATTTGGCCTTCTAGGCGTACGTCGCCTCCCAGGGCCCGCGCCTGAATGCCTGCAATAGAAAAACCACTTTCGTTGAACTCAATGGCCCCCTTGGCTTTGCTCAGCATGGGCAAGGTAGGCATGATCTGCACATCGTTGCCTGCAAGCGTGAGACTTCCTTGCACTTTGGATTGGTTAAGGTCGGCTATAGGCAGTTGCAGTTGCAGCACAAAGTCAGCAGGGCCTGAGCCACTGGCCCGCTCCAACGCATTGCCCATCATGCCGCTCAGCGGCGATGTATTGACCAGCGTGAGCAACTCTCCCAATGGGCCTCTCGCATTGGCACGCACGCTTACCAGCGTGTTCGATAGATCGGGTATTTGCGCCTCAACCTTCGATAGCCGGACGTTAGGTGTACCTGCAAAAACGCCTTGTGCTCCTCGCACCAGCATGGAAGATTTGTCAAACACCAGTTCGCCGGACAGCTTGGTCAATGCCGGCCAACGAGGAGTGTTGGGTGGTTGCAAATGGGCGGGTACATACGCGTAGGTCACATCCTGCACTTGCGCAGCTATATGAAAGTCGCCTGGATGCTGCTCACTGAACGGCAAATGCTCCAGATCACCCTTGACCTTGAACTGCACACGACTGGCACGCCCAGCTACAACGGCATCGCGCACATACTGGCGCGCGTCTTGCTCGACTGAAAGTGGCAGATAGCGGTACACCCGTGTACCGTCCGCGCGTGTCAGGTTGCCTGACAGATCCAAAACCCCTGGCAGGTACTGGGAGGTCTCTGCATCACCTGTATGCCATGCCAAACGTCCTTGGCCTTCTGCGTCTGCATTGGAAAAGCGGATGTTGTCAGCCTGCACGCTGACTTTAGAAGCTGAGTTTTCTGTGCCATTGCGCTTGATTTGCCAGCGCACATCAGCGCTAAAGTGGTCTAGCGGCAGGCGAGACTCTTCAAAAACGCCTGGCAATATCAGTGCGCCGTTACTGATGTTGACCGTGGCCCTTCCAGCATCTTGGCTCAGATGAACCTCCGCCTGTGCGCCGTGAATGCCCAAACGTTTGGGGTGAGGCTCCTTGTGATCCGCCAGCGATAGTTGGGTGACAGTGCCCCGCAGTTCGTACTGCTGTGGTGCATCCAGGGGGCCTTGCCAGGTCGTTTTTACGTTTTCTACTAGGCCTTGCGGGGCGTAGTCTTGCAAAGCAGTGTGTGCCACTGCACCCAAGGGCAAGTGACTGGCGATTTTGGCCAGCGCGGCAAGCTCAAGTTGGTTGGCAGAAAATTCTCCATGCTCGGGTGCTTTGTCCTGCGGCTCTGTGTACTTCAAGCGTGCATTGCCGCCAGGCCATACCAAGCCGTCTTCGGTGGTGAACTCCAAGCCTTGGGTAAAAACCTCAAACCCATGGGCCAGTTTGCGCCCACCCAGACGCCCTTGAAGTGCGGGTAGTTGCAGTGCTTGCAAGTCTTTGCCCAGGGTTGCCCGAATGTCGGTCAGCATCACGTCGGCGGCCCCTCCTGTGGCCTGCCCTCGTTGAACATCCAACCATGCCCGCAGCGCGCCTTGTCCTTGTGCCACCTCCACACCCAAATCGGTATAGGGTTTTAGGTGGGACAAATCTACCTTGCCAAAGTGTGCATACAACTGGCCGCTCCATTGCTGCCAGTCGCCCGTGCGCAGTTGCAGCAGTGGCGCCCGAAATTCGCCCATTAAAGTAAACCGGTCGCCCCAGTCAGATGGCGGTGTTGCATCAATGCGCATGGCATGTCGCCACCGGCCATTGCGCAGCAGCAAGTCCACATCGTGCAGGGCCAATGTGGGGGTGCCCCGCAGTTCATCTGTCCAGCGAATGACGCCTTTGCTGACAGACACCTCGGTTTGCGAAAAAAACCACTCGCTGCCCGCGTTGTTGTCGTCTGTATTGGCTCCAAGTTTCAGCCCTGCAATCAGTAGTTGCCCGTCTGAGGTGCGCCGTATATCCAGTTCGGGGGTATCGATGCTCAGTTGCTCAAATCCTCGTCGTAGCAAAGACCTGGGTGAAAGCGTCACCACTACCTTGGGCAGCTGCAAGGCTACGCGGCCCTGCGAATCTAAAAGGGCCAGATCGCGGGCTTCTATCCAGGGCAATAGCCCTTCGCTGTGGGCATGCAATTGACCAATTTGGACGGGAACCCCTAGTGCTGCTGAGGCGTGGGTTTCCAACTGTGCGCGGAATTCTCCGATTCGCGGCACAATCCAGCCATGCAAAGCGCCCCAGGCCAAGGCCAAGAGCAGCCAAAAGGCAAGCAACAGGCCCAAAGACCACCGCGCCAGCCCTGCAACCAGTCTTAGCAGGCGTGAAGGGTGTGAAGGCATTTGAATCATGAATGGGCTTGAAAACTGGCAGGAATTATGACCCGCGACCCTGAGCTGATGGCGATTAGCCCCTTTCTGTGGACTCTTTACCAACCCGTGTAAACGCTGATGCTGTCCCGGCACACTGTCAATATGCCCACACAACCAACTGCGTTGGATGGCCCTACAGGGGGCCTTGCGAGCCCTCTTGCTGAACATTCCCGTTTTTTCCAGCGCTTGCACCGGCGTTACCAGGCTGAGTTGCCTCTTTTGCCGCCAGGCCCACCGCGCCATGCCGACCTGGAATTAGCCTACGCTTGCTTACAGCAGCGCGGATACGACACGGGCGCTGCCTTGCGTGTTCTGCGGCAATTGGTCATGGAGCGCCTGATATCGCTCGATTGCGACGCCCACGTCCCTTTGTCGGATGTCACATCTGCTGTGACGGAGTTAGCCGAGTTTGCCCTGGACCGTGCCTGCCATCATGCTCGGGCAGAGCTCGATGCCCGCCACGGCGCTCCCCAGGGGCTCGATGGGCAAGTAGTGCAGATGTGGATCATTGGTATGGGCAAGCTCGGCGCACGGGAGTTGAATGTCTCGAGTGACATCGACCTGATCTACGTTTACGAGCACGACGGAGAAACTACTGGCACTGCGGATGGTCGTGGACGTATTTCCAACCACGAGTATTTTGGCCGTCTCGTCAAAGCCATATATGCCCTGGTGGGTGAAACCACTGAGCATGGCCTGGTGTTCCGGGTGGATCTTGCTCTCAGACCCAACGGCAATTCGGGCCCGCCAGCAGTCTCGCTGGCCGCCTTGGAGGAGTACCTGCAAATCCAGGGGCGCGAGTGGGAGCGGTTTGCTTGGCTCAAAAGCCGGGTGGTTGCCCCACGTGACTGCATTCAGACGCCGCAGGTACAGGCCTTGCGTGGAGTTGTGCTGCCCTTTGTGTTCCGTCGGTATCTGGACTACAGCGTATTTGAATCCTTGCGCCAGTTGCACAGCCAGATCCGAGACCATGCCACCAAACGCAGTGCCGGGCACCCGGAGCGCGCCAACGATGTCAAGCTGTCTCGTGGCGGTATACGCGAGATCGAATTCACTGTGCAACTGCTGCAAGTGGTGCGCGGCGGGCAGTTCCCAGAACTGCGGCGTAGGCCTACCTTGGAGGCTTTGGAGCGTTTGGCCCAAGCGGGTCTGATGCCTGCATCTACGGCGCAGTCTTTGGCCCAGGCTTATGAATTCTTGCGGCGGGTGGAGCACCGTATCCAGTATTTGGACGACCAACAAACCCATGTATTGCCCACCCGTGATGAAGACTTGGCCTGGATTGCCAAGACCATGGGTTATCCTGATTGCTGCGCCTTTTTGCACCAGCTAGACGCCCACAGAGAGTTGGTGGCACAAGAGTTTGATACTTTGTTGGGCGGCGCTGGTAAGAAGCCTTGCCAGGGAGGGCAGTGTGGTGGGCCGCGTTCAGCGGCCACGCCCCCTCCGGAGCTGGAGGGTTTGATCGACCAACTGTCCGGGCGTTTTGCTGAGCGCGTAGCCGAGTGGCGCAAACACCCCCGTGTGGCTGCTTTGCGTGATGAGGCACGCAACCGTCTGTTTCGCTTGGTGCAACGTACGGCACAGTGGCTGGCAGAAGGTCGTGTGAATGAAGAAGCGGCGGTTCGCCTCGTCAATTGGTTGGAGCCCTTGTTGCGCCGCGAGAGTTACTTGGCCTTGCTGCTCGAGCGTCCCTTGGTGCACGAACAGCTCTTGCATTTGCTGGGCGCTGCCCGCTGGCCAGCCCGTTACTTGCTCCAGCATCCGGGCGTCATTGACGAGTTGGTCGGCGATACCTTGCTGCGCGAGCGATTCGTTGTAGCCGATTTCGAGCGTGAACTTGGTCAACGGCTAGCGTCCTTGCAGTCTACCGGCGAGGATGACGATGAGAACCTGCTCAACTTGCTGCGGCGGGCCCACCATGCCGAAACTTTCCGTACCTTGGCCCGTGATGTGGAGGGTCGCATTACGGTGGAGCAAGTGGCAGATGATTTAAGCGCCTTGGCTGACAGCGTTCTGCGCATGACCGCGCGGTGGTGCTGGCAGCGGCTCAAAAACCGCCACCGCGAAGTCCCCCAGTTCGGAATCATTGGCTATGGCAAATTGGGCGGTAAAGAACTGGGTTACGGCAGCGACCTGGATATTGTTTTTGTATTTGATGACGATGATGACCGTGCGCCCGAGGTTTACGCCGCATTTGTGCGCAAGCTCATCAATTGGTTGACCGTTAAGACAGGCGAGGGCGACCTGTTTGAGATCGATACCGCTTTGAGGCCCAACGGCAATTCGGGCTTGTTGGTGACCAGTTTTGAGGCATATGCCAACTACCAACAGCAGCGGGGCAGCAACACGGCATGGACCTGGGAACACCAAGCCATGACCCGTGCGCGGTTTGTTTTAGGTAGTGAAGATTTTGCGCTGCAAAAAATAGATGTGCCTTCTTTGCGCGGTCGATTCGACGCAGTCAGAGAAGCAGTGATTACCTCGCCCCGCGACCCTGCCGCCTTGCGTGCTGAAATTGTGGCCATGCGTGATCGTGTTCGCGCTGCTCACCCGGTACCCCCCGGAATGTTTGAAGTCAAGCATAGCCATGGCGGCATGGTCGATGTGGAGTTTGCGGTGCAATATTTGGTCTTGTCGCAAGCTGCATCGCATCCTGAATTGGCGGGTAATTTAGGCAATATTGCCTTGTTGCAACGTGCCGAGAAAGCAGGGCTTTTGCCTGAGGGGGTGGGCACACGTGCTGCAGATGCTTACCGTGAATTGCGCAGGGTGCAACACCGTGCAAGGCTCGACGAAGCACCAACCCTAGTGGAACCCTCTGTTTTGGAGGCGCAGTGTGCAGCGGTGTTGGCTTTGTGGAACGCTGTATTTGGATCTTAGCTACTGCATGACACTTCTGGCCTTCAATCGCGGGTACCCAATCGCTTGAACTGTCGGGTTTTTCCGAGGGTTTGGCGTCTGTTGGTAACGCTGCAGGCGCCGATAATCCTCAGCAAGCTATGAACCTCGTCTCGCTCAACCTCGACACTATTCCTTTGGGACAGCCCCTGCCTTTCGTGCTGCGCAGCGCGGATGGAGCTTTGTTGGCGCAAAAAGGCTATGTCATTCGCAATCGAGACGACTTAGACGTTTTGCTGGCCCGTGGTGTTTCTCTGTGCGTAGACACTGACGAATCTGGCGAGAGCCATCGCGCTTATTTGGCGCAACTGCAGCGCATGCTGATGTCGGGTAATTCTTTGGGCGAAATAGCGTCCGTAAAGATCACTGCCACTGGTGTGGCAGAGCGTGATCGCAGTGACCGTGCCGAGAGCTGGTCTGAGTTGCAATTGCGTGCGACGCAGTTGTTGCGCGCACCCTCTGAGGCAGATTTCATGCTCAGGGTTTCAGATCTTTTGGAAGATTTGTTGCACCGCTGCGAAACCACACCAGACCCAACTTTATTGGCGCTGATTCATTTGTCGGCAGATGAAACTCGCATGTACAGCGCCACCCATGCTATGTTGGTCAGCTGTGTGTGCATGGTGGTCGCCAAAGAAATGCTGCGTTGGCCACGTCTCAAGCTCTTGCAACTTGGTGGTGCCGCGTTGACGATGAACATCGCTATGACCGAGCTGCAAGATCAATTGGCGCAACAGTCGCATCCTTTGACATCTCGCCAAGTTGCAGTGATTGAAGACCATGCCATTCGATCTGAAGCCGTGTTAACAAAGTTGGGCATTACCGATCCTGTCTGGTTGGAGGCTGTGCGTTGCCATCACCATCGAATCCCCGGTGCCATGGCTGATAAAACGCTACCCCAGCAAATGGCACGATTGATTCATCGGGCAGATATTTTTGCTGCCAGGTTAGCGCCTCGTGTCACTCGGGTGCCCATGCCAGTGACGGCAGCAATGCAGGCAAGCTATTACGACGAAGACCGGCAAGTGGACGAAGCTGGCGCAGCCTTGGTCAAATCGCTGGGCATTTATCCGCCAGGGGCCTACGTGCGTTTGGCCAGTCTCGAGGTTGCGGTGGTGCTTCGCCGTGGCGCTACTGCAACCACCCCGCGCGTTGCAGTCGTGATGAACCGTGAGGGTATGCCCACGGGTGAGTTGATCTCCCGTGATACGGCCCAGCCCGCCTGGAAGATTACAGGTGTGGTGTCTCGTAAAGAGTTACGGGTTCAAGTGCCTCTGGATCGTTTGTTGGCTGTCAAATGAGCCTTGTCAATTTGGCACACCTTCATGCATGTTGCCCATGCCACTTGAGTAAAGTGGTACGAACGTCTTCGGCGGTTTGCACAGTCTCGATACCTGGGAGGCCATGCCGCCCCAGCACTGGGTGACTTCCGCCCACCCACAATGCGCATTCGATGGGTAAGGCTTCCCGTAGTGCCCTTAAACCGCTGATGACTGTCAAACCACTGGGCAGGGCAGTAAAGCTCAGAGCAACGATATCGGCCTGATGTGCTCGGGCAGCTTGTGCAATCTCTGTCACGGGCATTTGCGGTCCCAATGGGACGCATTCGCAGCCCTCTGACGCTAGAAGCGCTTCAGCCATCAGCAGGCCTAGGCTATGGGCTTCTTGGGGTAAGGTGGTCAATAGAACCTTAGGTCGTAAAACCTGATTTTCTTCAGCCTTTGTCTGTTGGGACTCAAGCTGCAAGATGCCGTTGCGCAAAATGCTGCACATACATTCAGTGTATGCATGCTCCTGGAAAATCTCTAACTGGCCCTGTATCCAGGCCGTGCCTATTTGTTGGGTGAGTGGCCCAGCCACTTCGTCAATAAATCTGGTGAGCCCGAGAGTACTCAGGGCTGTCACAAGGTGCATGCGCAATGCCTTGAGTTGGTGTGTTTTTAAGTGCTCCATAGCGTGGTCACACCAATCTGCAGGGCTCTCTATGGATAGTTGCTGTTTGCCGTGCGTGCTTTGCTGTTGTGGCGTGAGCAGCAACTGGCGCAGCGCTTCATGCGGCAGGCCTACTATTTGTCCGGGTCTGTGCCCAGCATCTACCAGCCTGCGAATGGTTCGCAAGCGCTCAAGTTGTTCTTGGCTGTATGTGCGCTCACCAACGGCGTTTCTAGCGGGCTGCGGAAAGCCATAGCGCCGCTCCCACACCCTTAAGGTGTCGCGGGATAGCCCTGTGTCTCTTGCCACCGCTGCAATCGAGTGGCCGTTTTGTACAGCTTCTTTGTGTCTCCCCCCGTGCATGCATCACCTCGTTTTAATGGTTTTGAATCCAAGGCCCCTACAGCTGCGTAAACCATTCAGTACAAATAAAAACCAAAGCGGTCAAAATGTGATGAAATGGTCAATCACACAGATTCAATTCGCTGGAGTAGCCCATGAATAGATTGTCATATTGCTGTGCCCTGGCTCTTTGGGCCTGTAGTGGCCTCTGGATTTCGCCAGCGATCGCCAGCCAAGCATCTGAATCGCCGGCTTGTCCGGCTGCTTTGCAGCACACCCCTTTGCGCTTGCAAGATGAAAAACCACAGTCCTTGTGCCAATACAGCGGCAAGGTAGTTCTTATAGTGAATACAGCCAGTTTTTGCGGTTTTACGGGGCAGTACAGGGGCCTTGAAGCTTTGTATTCGCGCTACAAAGACAAGGGCTTGGTGGTGTTGGGCTTTCCGTCCAACGACTTTTCACAAGAGACAGGTAGCAACGCCCAAATTGCCGATTTTTGCGAAAACACTTTTGGCGTGAAGTTTCCAATGTTTACCAAAACCAGCGTGACAGGCAAAGATGCCTCACCTTTGTTCAAACAATTGGCACAGCTGTCGGGTAAGGCGCCCGCCTGGAATTTTCACAAGTATTTGTTGGGGCGGGATGGCAAGTTGGTGGCACAGTTCTCCAGCTTTACCAATCCTGAAGACAAGAGCTTTGTACAAGCCATTGAGATGCAGTTGGCCGCCAAGGCAGTCCAGTGACTTTCTGGTTGTTACGGTTTTCTGTATTTTTTGACCTTTAACCCTGGAACTTTGGCAGCGTGACCCCACTCTACAAGCCACAAGAGTTGATCCACAGCTCTACCGTTTTGACGTTGCGAAGCCTTGCCAGCCCTGTCGGCTGGCATGTCCTCCTGAGGCGCTTCTCCTCCCTCCCTCTCTTCTTCGTTTCGGGACGCTTCGCAACGCTTTTTTTCTTTGAGCCTACCCCCGTAGCGCAGTGGGGTGCGCCATGAAAATAGCCATCGTTGGATCTGGAATCTCCGGTTTGGCAGTCGCGCATGCCATGCGCGGCAAAGCCGACATTACTTTGTATGAGGCGGGTGATTATTTTGGTGGCCATACCCACACGGTTGATGTCACCTTGCCCACCCCTGATGGGAAGGGCTCCCACGGAGTAGATACAGGTTTTCTCGTCTATAACGAGCGCACTTACCCCAACCTGATTCGCTTGTTTGGCGAGTTGGGTGTGCACACCTCGAAGTCGGATATGTCTTTTTCGGTACAGGTGCCCGGGGCATGCAATGGCCAAGCCCTTGAGTGGAGCGGCTCCAGTTTGAACACGGTTTTTGCCCAGCGATCTAATCTGGGGAGCCGTAAATTTTGGGGCATGTTGGCAGATTTGCTGCGCTTTAATGCGCTGACAAACCGTATCGCCCAGGCCAACGTAGACGCTGCACTGATGCAACCTCTGGGTGACTTTTTGGAGCAGCACCGGTTTGGCCAAGCCTTTCGTGACTGGTACTTTTTGCCTATGCTGGGGTGTATTTGGAGCTGCCCAACAGACCAGATGCTGAAGTTCCCCGTGGCAACGATGATTCGCTTTTGCCACAACCATGGCTTGATCCAGATCACTAACCGCCCCCAGTGGTGGACTGTGACGGGCGGCGCACGCAGCTATGTTGAAAAAATAGTGTCCAACGTGCATGACAAACGCCTGAACACACCCGTGCGGCGTATTGAGCGCGATGCCACAGGAGTGCGTGTGGTCACTGATAGTGCTACCGAGCATTTTGACCACGTAGTGCTTGCTACCCACTCAGACCAAGCGCTGGCCCTGCTGACACAACCCACAGCACAAGAGCAAGCAGTGCTGGGTGCCATTCGTTACCAACCCAATATTGCGGTGCTCCATACCGATACATCGGTGTTACCCAGCCGCAAGGCCGCATGGGCAGCCTGGAACTACGAACGTGCCCAGGACGCCCAGCGCGAATCAGCGCGTGTGTGTCTGCACTACCTGATCAATCGCTTGCAGCCCGTGCCCTTTTCGCAGCCCGTGGTCGTATCGCTTAACCCCTTGCGGCAGATCAAGCCAGAAACCGTGGTGGGCAGTTATGAATATGCCCATCCAGTGTTCGATATGGCCGCCATCAAGGCGCAACAAGATGTACCCATGCTGCAAGGCCAACAAGGCACTTGGTTTTGTGGGGCCTGGACGGGGTATGGCTTCCATGAAGACGGTCTGAAGTCTGGCTTTGCTGTGGCGCACCAACTGTTTGAGCGCATACGTTATCCAGCAGTGAGGGCCGTATGACTGCAGCCTTGGCGCACACACTTGCTGTGCCCCAGCCATTGCTGGGCTTTGGTCAAGTGCGGCACACACGGCTAAAGCCGAGCCGCCATGCATTTGCCTACCCCACATTTTTTGTCATGCTGCCCCTGAGGGCATTGGCTGGCTACCAAGGCCCATTGGCCATCAACCGATGGGGAGCAATCAGCTTTTATGACGCAGACCACGGTGATGGTCGCCCACCAGAACAAGGTGGAGCACTGGCCTGGTTGGATGAGCTGCTGCAAACCGAGGGCATCACAGACGCTGTGGGCCAGGTGTGGTTGCATTGCTACCCGCGTGTGCTGGGCTACACCTTCAAGCCCGTGAGCTTTTGGTATTGCCACCGCGCCGATGGCAGTTTGCGCGCGATTGTGGTGGAGGTGAACAACACCTTTGGCGAGCGGCATTGCTATTTGCTCGACCACCCTTCCTACGGCCAAGAGTTGCACGCGCGTAAGGTTTTCCATGTGTCGCCGTTTTGTGACATCACTGGAGGCTATCGTTTTCGTTTTATGCGAACCCGTCATGATGGACAAGAGCGCACTGTGGTGCGCATAGACCATGACGATGCCCACGGCCCGCTGCTGCAAACCAGCGTCAGCGGTACTTTGCATGCCATTGATACTGCCGCGCTGCGCCGTGCTGTTTGGGGCTATCCGGCCATGACGCTGGCAGTGATTGCCCGCATCCATTGGCACGCCTTCTTGCTGTGGTGCAAGCGCGTGCGTTTCCATCGCAAGCCCGAGGCACCTGCCTCATCTGTGACACGTTGAACCCTATGTACGACGAGACTGCCATGAACACTACCACCGCACAAAACGCTGCTGGTACTTTGCCCCCAGACACCCCTGCTGCTGCACGCACGGCTTTCAAGCTTATGCAGCGTTTGCAGCACGGCAGCCTGACGGTGCAATTGCCCGACGGCACATTGCAGCGCTTTGGCAATGGCAACGGCCCTGCTGCGGCCATTACGCTCAAGAACTGGAACGTATGCAAGGCAGCACTCAAGTCGGGCGACATTGGCTTTGCCGAGAGCTACATCGCGGGCGATTGGACAACGCCACACCTGACCGACTTGCTCAAGGTTTTTATTGCCAACCGCCAGCAGGTAGAAAGCGTGATTTACGGCACCTGGGCAGGGCGTTTGCTCTATCGCATTAAGCACCTGCTGAACCGCAATACGCGCAGCAACAGCCAAAAAAATATCCATGCCCACTACGACCTGGGCAACGCGTTTTACGAGCTGTGGCTGGACGACACCATGAACTATTCGTCTGCCTGGTTTGAAGGCGACATGGACCGCGACATGCGCGTGGCCCAGCATGCCAAAGTGCGCCGCGCCTTGCGCATGGCAGGGGTGCAGGCAGGCGACCGCGTGCTAGAGATTGGTTGCGGCTGGGGTGCCCTGGCTGAAATGGCCGCAACGGAGTTTGGTGCCAGTCTTACGGGCGTGACTTTGTCCACCGAGCAATTGGCCTTTGCCCAAAAGCGCATGCAAGCACTAGGCGCAGCAGGGCGTACCGATCTGCGCTTGCAAGACTACCGTGACATTGACGATGGCCCCTACGATGCTGTGTGTTCCATCGAAATGATTGAGGCCGTGGGGCGCGAGTACTGGCCTACTTATTTTCAATCTATCCACCGCTTGCTCAAGCAAGGTGGCAAGGCCTGCATCCAAAGCATTGTGATTGATGACAGCTTGTTCAAGCGCTACATCAGTTCAACGGACTTCATCCAGCAATACATCTTCCCGGGTGGGTGCCTGCCCTGCCCCAGTGAGTTCAAACGTGCTGCACAAGCAGCAGGCCTCAAGGTAGTAGACGAGTTTGCGTTTGGCCAAGATTACGCCGAAACCCTCAAACGTTGGCGTGAGCGCTTTTTGGCGCAACGCACACGCATCTTGCAACTGGGTTTTGACCAGCGCTTTATGCACATTTGGGAGTTTTACTTGGCGTATTGCGAGGCTGCGTTCTCCATGCGCAACATAGACCTTGTGCAATACACACTGTTAAAGGAGTAACCCACCATGCGACCCCACGCTGCGCTTGTTTTGCTCTTGTCTGCTTGCATGGCGTTTGCCACGTTGCCTAGCCACGCTCAGGCCAGTGAACCGCAATTGCCCCTGCCCGGGGTACGCCCTGCGGGCCAAGCCATGATGCGGTTTTTGGGCTTTGAGATTTATCAGGCCAAGTTGTGGGTGCATCCGTCTTTCGATGCCGCTAACTATGCCGCGCACCCGCTGGCTTTGGAGTTGACTTACAAGCGCAACTTCACGGCTGCCGATATTGCCAAGCGATCTATCCAAGAGATGCGCCGTGTGGGCGGCTTCTCGGCTGAGCAGGCGAAAACGTGGCAGCAGGCGCTGACAGCCGCCTTGCCCGATGTAAAGCCAGGCGACAGCCTGTTGGGCATTTACCAGCCGGGGGCTGGTGCGGTGTTCCGCATGGGGGGCAAAGTGGTGGGTGAGGTCGCAGACCCTGAGTTTTCGCGCTTGTTCTTTGGCATTTGGCTCTCGCCCAAAACCTCTGAGCCCGCCTTGCGCGAGGCACTCATTGCGACCAACGACAGCGCGAGGCTATGACACACACAGCCCCTTGGGGCTTGCGCCAGGGTTGGGCTTATGGCTTGCTGGGCCTGCCATTGGCATTTGTGGGCTTGCCACTGTATGTGCTGCTGCCCAACTACTACGCGCGCGAATTTGATATGCCTCTGGCTACCCTGGGTGGCGTTTTATTGGCCGCTCGCCTCTTTGATGCAGTGACCGATCCCTTGCTGGGGCGATTGAGCGACCATTTGTTTACACGCTCCATTCGGTCTGTATGGGGCTGGAGCATGGTTTCTGCGCTGGTCCTGGCGGTGGGCTTTGCAGCCTTGTTCGTGCCCATGGTGCAAAGCCCCGATGCTTTGGTGGTGTGGGCCTTGGTCTGCTTGGTAGTGACCTACACCGCCTACAGCCAGCTGAGCATTGCCCACCAATCATGGGGCGCGCGACTTGGGGGTGACGAGGTACAACGCAGCCGCATAGTGGGTTGGCGCGAGGCCGCGGCTTTATTGGGTGTGGTGTTGGCATCGGTGGTGCCAGCGCTGGCGGGGGTGCCTGCCATGTTGGTGCTTTTTGCGGTTGCCTTGGCGCTGGGTTGCTGGGCTTGGACTTTTGCGCCACGCCCGCTTGTGCAACCTGCTGCATGGTCTGCGCTGGCTTGGTCGGGGTTGTTGCAGCCCTGGAAGCGGGCTCGCTTCAGGCGTTTGCTGGCCGTTTTTATGCTCAATGGCATTGCCAGTGCAGTACCCGCCACGCTGGTGCTGTTTTTTATCCAAGATGTGCTGCAGGTCCCCCAGCAATGGGAGCCCGCGTTTTTGGGCGTGTATTTTTTGTGCGCTGCTGCATCCATACCCTTGTGGTTGCGCAGCGTAGCCCGTGTGGGTTTGGTGCGCACTTGGATGGCAGGCATGTTGCTGGCCATTGCGGTGTTTGTGTGGACGGCTTTTTTAGGTGCCGGCGATGGTTGGGCATTTTTGGCCGTGTGCGCTCTGTCCGGTATCGCCTTGGGTGCTGATTTGGCAGTGCCTACCGCTTTGCTTGCAGGTGTGGTGGCCCAAGAGGGAGATGCGGGTCAGCATGAGGGGGCTTACTTTGGCTGGTGGAACTTTGCTACCAAGCTCAATCTAGCCTTAGCCGCGGGCCTGACCTTGCCTTTGCTGCAGTGGCTGGGTTACGTGCCGGGAAGTACACAAGCACAGGCCCTGCAAACCCTGACCTGGGCTTATGCGCTGGGGCCTTGCGCCCTCAAGTTGTTGGCAGTGGCAGCCCTGTATGGACTGGTGCTGCGGTCTTCTGGTTTTGTTGTGACGCGAGGAACCCCATGATGCAAAGACGTATGCTTTTGGCCGCCGCAGTGGCTGCCCCGGTGGTGTTGGCAGGTTGTGCCAGCCAAAATTTGGCAGGTTATGCGGCAGAAAAACCTGTGCTGGATTTGGCGCAGTACTTCAATGGTACGGTGGATGCCCATGGCATCTTCCAAGACCGCAGCGGGCAAATCGTCAAACGCTTTACTGTGGTGATGGATTGCCGCTGGACGGGCAATGAAGGCGTGCTCGATGAGTTGTTTACCTATTCAGATGGCACCACGCAACGCAGAATTTGGCGCCTGACCAAGCATGCCGATGGCCGCTACACCGGCAAGGCTGATGATGTGGTGGGCGAAGCCGCCGGCCAAACCGTTGGCAACGCTTTTAGGTGGCAGTACACATTGAGCCTGCCGGTGGATGGCACCGTGTACAACGTGCAGTTGGACGACTGGATGTACCTGATCGACGACCGCGTCATGCTCAATCGCGCCACCATGAGCAAGTTCGGCGTGCACTTGGGCGACTTGACCCTGTCTTTTACCAAGCGCTAACACCATGGCACTGAACCCTCGCATCACACAGTGGCAAGGCCAGCGCGTATGGCTGGTAGGCGCCTCCAGCGGCATAGGGCGTGCCACGGCAGCAGCCTTGCTTGCGCAGGGTGCGCAAGTGGTGGTATCGGCACGCAGCCAGTCGGCATTAGATGGCTTTGTGGCCGAACACCCGGGCAGCACGGCTATGGCAATGGACAGCGCTGACCTGGTCCAGGTGCAAGCAGCAGCGCGCCAGGTGCTGGCTGCAGGGCCTGTGCATTTGCTGTGTTACTGCGCGGGTACCTACCGCGACATGCGGGCCACGGACATCGACCTGCCCGAGATGCTGCGCCACACCGAGGTCAATTACACCGGCGCTTTGTATGTGCTAGACAGCGTATTGCCAGCCATGGTGGCCGCTGCTCGTGCGGGTGCACCGGCGCACGTCAGCTTGGTCAGTAGCGTGGCGGGTTTCCGGGGCTTGCCCAAAAGCCTGGCCTATGGCCCCACCAAAGCCGCCTTGATCAACCTGGCAGAGACTTTGTATCTGGACCTGCACAGCCTTGGCATGGGGGTGAGTGTGGTCAACCCGGGTTTTGTGGCCACGCCTTTGACGGCAGGCAACCAGTTTGAGATGCCCGCTCTTATTACGCCCGAAGCGGCTGCACAGGCCATGCTGCAAGGCTGGCAGCGGGGTGACTTTGAGATCCACTACCCCAAGCGCTTTACACGTGTGATGAAGCTGCTGCGCTTGTTACCGTACCGGTGGTACTTTCCGGCGGTTCGCCGTTTTACTGGGCTTTGACTATGCAGCAACACAATGCGATTGCCGACGCGCAAGCAATAGACGCTGCCGTAGCACGCATTACCACGTTTTTTGAACAGCTGCGCCCAGAAGATGTACCCCACATGGGCCGCATTTATGCAACTGATGCACGCTTTAAAGACCCCTTTAACGAGGTGCAGGGCTTGGCTGCTATCGAGCACATTTTTGCCCACATGTTTGTGGCGCTAGACCAACCTCGTTTTGTGATCACCGCCAAGGTGGTTCAAGGCCAGCAGTGCTTTTTGACCTGGGATTTTTTGTTTTGCTTCAAGCCCTTTCACAAGGGCGTTGTGCAAACTGTGCGGGGGGCTTCTCATCTTGTGCTGGATGGGCAAGGCCTCATCACTCTGCACCGCGACTATTGGGACGTTGCTGAAGAGCTTTACGAAAAAATGCCGGTACTGGGCGTTTTGATGCGCTGGCTTAAGCGCAGGGCCAATACCTGATTTACTCTGCATGGCCCCCGTACAAGGGCATGCAGCGCATTGTTAATAAGGCTTGGTCTCAGCAAAGCTAGCGCGCTGGCCCAGTTTGTCCATCAGGCGTGCCAGGTTGGGGTAGTCGGTGCGCCAGGCAAACTCAGGAAAGCGAAACTCCAACCAGCCCAAAGCACAGCCAACGGCCACGTCTGACAAGCTGAAGTGGATGCCGCTGCAAAACGGTTTATCACCCAGCCCTTGGCTCATGGATTTGATGCTTTGCTGCACTTTGCCCATTTGGCGGTCTATCCAGGCTTGACAGCGCTGCGCGTCTGGCCTGCCTGCCCAGGTAGCCTCTAGACGGGCCAAGATCGCGGCATCGAGCAGGCCATCGGCCAGGGCTTCCCAGGTTTTGACTTCTGCGCGTTCACGCCCTTGCTGGGGAATGAGCTTGCCTACGGGCGAGAGCGTGTCCAGATATTCGACGATGACCCGCGAATCAAAAACTGCCTCGCCCCCCTCCATCACCAAACAGGGCACTTTGCCCAAGGGGTTGGATGCGTTGATGGTGCTGTCGTCGGCCCAGACGTTTTCCAGCACAAACTGGTAGTCGAGCTTTTTCTCGGCCATCACAACGCGCACTTTGCGTACGTAGGGGCTGGCGGAGGATCCGATCAATTTCATGGTGCTTGATTCCAGTAAGAGGATCCCTGTGGGAAGCGGATGATTGGATGCGGATTCTATCGGTTGCCACCACCATCAGCTGTGCGGACAGGGCGCCTACAATCTTGCGCATGACCTTGTCCACCATTACCGCCCTGTCGCCGCTTGACGGCCGTTACGCCCCCAAACTTGCCGCGCTGCGCCCCATCATGAGCGAGCACGGCTACATGCACCGCCGGGTGCAGGTAGAAATTGCTTGGTTTATTGCGCTGTCCGATGCGGGCTTTGCAGAGTTCAAGCCTTTGACCACCGGGGCGCGTGCCTATTTGCTGGGTTTGGTTAAAAACTTCTCTGAGGCAGATTCAGCTGCCATCAAAGAGATCGAAAAAACCACCAACCACGATGTGAAGGCGGTGGAATACTGGATCAAGAGCAAGTTTGACGCCCGCCCAGAGCTAGAAAAAGCCTCCGAGTTCGTGCACTTTGCCTGCACCAGCGAGGACATCAACAACACCAGCCACGCGCTGCAACTGCGCTCTGGCCGTGACCAGGTCATTTTGCCGGGGCTGGACCGCATCGTGCTCAAGCTGCGCGAAATGGCCCATGCCTATGCCGATGTGCCCATGCTCAGCCGCACCCACGGCCAAACGGCCAGCCCCACCACCGTGGGCAAAGAAATGGCCAACGTGCTGGTGCGCCTGCAAGCCGCGTGCGACCGCATTGCCAGCGTCAAAATTTTGGGCAAGATGAACGGGGCTGTTGGCAACTACAACGCCCACCTGTCGGCCTGGCCCGACTTTGATTGGGAAGCTTTCAGCAAAAAAGTAGTCGAAACCCCCGAGCCACTGGGCCTGGGCCTGACCTTCCAGCCCTACAGCATTCAGATTGAGCCGCACGACTACATGGCCGAACTGTTTGACGCAGTGGCCCGCGCCAACACCATTTTGGTAGACCTCTCCCGCGACATTTGGGGCTACGTCAGCTTGGGTTACTTCAAGCAAAAGCTCAAACCCGGAGAGATTGGCTCGTCCACCATGCCGCACAAAGTCAACCCGATTGACTTTGAAAACGCCGAAGGCAACCTGGGCCTGGCCAACGCACTGCTGCGCCACCTGAGCGAAAAGCTCCCCATCAGCCGCTGGCAGCGTGACCTGACCGACAGCACCGTGCTGCGCAACATTGGCGTAGCACTGGGCTATGCGGCGCTTTCGTATGCCTCGTTGCTGACAGGCCTGAACAAGCTCGAGCTGAACCAAGAAGCCCTGGCCGAAGACCTGGACGCATCTTGGGAAGTGCTGGCCGAGCCCATTCAAACCGTAATGCGCCGCTTTGGCGTGCAGGGCGCGTACGAGAAGCTCAAAGAAGTCACCCGTGGCAAAACCGTCACCGCTGAGGCCCTGCACGGCCTGATCCAGTCACTGGAGATCCCCCAGGCAGAAAAAGACCGCCTGCTGGCCATGACCCCTGGCAGCTACACCGGCAAAGCGGCAGAACTGGCCAAGCGGGTTTAACGCCACGCTTTTGATGGCCCTGGCGCCTCCAATGCCTGCAAACCCGCTGGGGCGGGTATTGGAGGCAATTTTTAAGCCTTTTTGGCCATATGCCTTAGTAAATCAAGGGCTTATAGCTATATTTTTGATAGCTTCACACCATGGCCATTAAATCCACCATCTTCAAGGCGAACCTGCAAATCGCCGACATTGACCACGGCTACTACGCCGACCACGCGCTGACCTTGGCCCGCCACCCCAGCGAGACCGACGAACGCATGATGGTGCGCCTGGCTGCGCTGGCCCTGCATGCCCACGCCCTGAACGACCTGTGCAACGGTGACGGCACCTTAGCTTTTGGCGCGGGCCTGTCAGACCCTGACGACCCCGATGCATCGTTGACCGACTTTACGGGCCGCAAACGCTTGTGGATAGAAGTGGGTCAGCCAGAAGACAAGCCCCTGGCCAAAGCCTGCAGCAAAGCCGATGCCGTGGTGGTGTACTGCTTTCACCATGCCGCACAGGTGTGGTGGAAGGGCATCGAGAACAAGCTCAGCCGCTTGGACAAGCTGCAAGTCTGGCGCATACCCGCTGAAACATCGCAAGCCCTGGCTGCACTGGCAGAGCGCAGCATGCAATTGCAAGCCACCGTACAAGAAGGTGCGCTGACCTTGAGCAGCACCCAAGGCAGTGTGCACCTAGAGCCCGAGCGTTGGAAATAGCGCCTCTAAGCATCCAAACAGGCAATTATTAAGCTAAATTGCCGCTGTGCCTTAGTAAAACAAGGACTTGTTGCTATTTAAATAATAGCAAATTGACGGTTTTTGCATCAGCGCGGCATCCAGGTACCGCACTGCCAGCACTGCTCAAAACCGCCCTCTACCTGTTCGCCACAGGTGCACAGCCACTGTCGTTGGGGCAGGTGCTGTAAATCATGCAGCAGTGTCTGGGCTTGTGGCAGGTGCTCGGCGTGTTCTAACCAAATCTCTGGCAAGCATTCACCGGGTGGCAAATGGCCAGCCGCCGCACCTAGGTACATGCGCTCAACCGTGGCGGGCAGGCCAGCTTCACACAAAAGGTCTGCCCACAGCGTGGCAATCGCAATGTTGGGGGCTTGGGTCAGGCGTTGCATGGGTGCAGGGTAGCGCAAAGGCGACCAACCCGTGCAAGGGTTTTAGGCACTTGCGTTGTCTGATTCCATTTCTAAATCATCCCTGGCTAGGCGCGAAGCCGCAGGCAGTGCTGACGCACGACAAGGCGAAGCAACAACGACAGGGATGATTTAGAAATGGAATCAAGTCTTTGGGGTGCCTACGGGGGGAACGCTCGGCCCCTCGGCAGCACGTTCTGCGTAGCGGTTAAACCGCCAAGACGAATGCTCCAGGGTAATGCGCCGCCAAACGCCGCGCTTTTCTGCGGGGCTCATGGCAGGCCAGTGCTGCACTTCATCAAACGTGCGGCCACAGCCCTTGCAAAGGTCGTCGCCCTGGCTGGTAGAGCAAATGGCGATGCAGGGCGTATCAGGTGTGCTGGCGTACCAAGCCTGCCATGCGGCAAGGGCCTTGGGCGGAAAGCTCGCCTCGTCGGCCTCGTCCTCGTGCCAAAACACCATCAGGGCATACACCTCTGCCAGCGCACGTATTTCGGGTGCCAAGGTAACGCCGTCGGGCGACGGTGAGCGATCGCGCCAAAAGTTAATGGCCGATTCAATGTCTGTGATGTGGATGCCTGCCATAAAGTGGGGCGATGATAGCCCCCATAGCATTGCCATTGCGCTGCACACAGGCATTGCGGCTTGCTATGCCTTGTGCGCAGTGCTTGCTGATCAAGCGGTTATTAAGCGCAAGTTTTGCATGCTGCGCGTACGCAGTACCCACAACCCCCGCGCTATTGCGCCACTGCTTACACAATGTTCCAATCAAACGCTCGAAGGGGAGTAGCTCCCGCCCTGTTGTGACCGCCTCTTGCCTGCAATAGACGGTCACAACAGGGCATCAGCACCGTCGTCAGTACGAAGCGCTTTGCTTCCGGCGGTCTGGGCCTGCCGCACGTCCATGCGCGGTGTGTGCCGAGCAAGACCTTTGATGGGCCATTTGATGTGGTCCACTGTCCCCTTGGGTTGGTAGTTGCTTTGCCTAAAGCGCCTGCCTTCCTGTTGCTTTTGAATCAGAGGAATTTATGGACTTCTTGTCATCGCCCGAATTCTGGCTAGCCCTTGGCCAGATCATCATCATCGACATCCTGCTGGGTGGCGACAACGCCGTGGTCATTGCCCTTGCGTGCCGCAAACTTCCCCCCGCCCAACGAGCCAAAGGCATTATTTGGGGTACAGCGGGCGCCATCATCTTGCGCGTCATCCTTATTGCTTTTGCCATGACGCTGCTGGCGCTGCCGTTCTTGAAGTTTGTGGGTGCCATATTGCTGGTATGGATTGGCGTCAAATTGCTGGCCCCTGACGAAGATGGTCATGGTGACGTAGCCGGTAGCGACAAGCTGTTGGCAGCCATCAAGACCATCATCGTCGCTGATTTGGTCATGAGCGTGGACAACGTCATTGCCATTGCTGGCGCTGCGCAAAACGCAGGCGAACACTCCTTCTTGCTGGTGGTGCTGGGCCTGCTTATCTCCATCCCGATCATCGTGTGGGGCAGCCAATTGGTCATCAAGCTGATGGAGCGTTTTCCGCTCATCATCACCTTGGGCGGTATGTTGCTGGGCTGGATCGCCGGTGGCATGCTGGTGTCTGACCCCGTTATGGCCAACCCCGACAAATGGCAGTGGATGCTCAAGCTGCCACAAACTGACATGCTCAAGTACGGTGCCAGCATTGCCGGTGCGCTGCTAGTCTTTGTGATCGGCAAGGCCATCTTGGCCAACCGTGCCGCCACAGCGCCCGCACAAAACGGCTGATGCCAGCCTAAGACCGGTGGCACACACAGTGCCCCGGTCGGTACAAGCGCTATGGACAAAGTCATCATCTACGTCGACGACGCAGCCTATGCGCAACAAGTCCTCACCCCCTTATTGCTTAGCGATGCGCCCCCAAGCAACCATTGGGTACTCGTCGCCTGCGCCCCGCGCATGACCCATCGGGTCAGCAAATGGGTCAGCCACCGTGCCCGGGAGACTTGGCGCGATAAGTGGGCGGCACGTTTGTTTGAGTTGCTGTTGCCTTGGCTGCAAATCCAAGGTGCCACCGTTACGCCCCTCTTGGCCAAAGGCCCCCTGGCAGAAATCGAGCAAGAACTGCAATCGCAGCAACTCGCCCCCATCAAGGTAGTAGATGCCCGCAAACCCCGGGCACAAGGGGCCACACCATCTGCCCCTGGCACCCTGTGGTCGGGCTTGGTGACCAGCCTGGGGGTGATGCTGGTGGCGGTTGTAGATTAGCCGTAAGCGCCTTACGCGCTGCCATCGCATCGGTGCTCTTGGCACCGCTTAGTGTTAAGGTCAGCCCGTTTATCCACCATCCATGTGCAGGGAGCCCGCTCATCACTCCCTGCGGTTTGCTAGACAGTGCTAATGCACAATAAGGCCAAGCAATAGCGACAGGGATGATTTAGAAATCGAGTCACAACATGAAAATCATCGTTCAATGGCTGCTCAGCGCAGCAGCACTGCTGCTGGTCACATACCTGTACAGCGGCGTGCAAGTGCAAAGCTTCTCATCTGCATTGATTGCAGCATTGGTCATTGGCCTTTTCAATGCCCTGCTCCGCCCTGTGCTAGTGGTGCTAACGTTTCCCGTCACTTTCCTGAGCCTGGGCCTCTTTATTTTTGTCATCAATGCATTGCTGTTCTGGGCGGCTGCTAGTGTGCTGGATGGCTTTCATGTCAACGGCTTTTGGGCGGCCTTTTTAGGCTCCATCATCTATTCGGTGCTGGGCCTTGTCATCCAGTCAGCGCTCACGCGCTTGTTCCCGCAAAAGTAGTTGCACTGCGTTCAAGCGTGTGTCAATGATCGACGCCTCAATATGGTCAGCCGCATTGGCATTGCTTCGCGCTAAAAGCTGCCCGGCCTTGAACCTATCTACCGCCGCTGCATAGTCGTAACGCACTGCGTGCACCTCGGCCTCTGCCCTAATCGCACGCAACGCCTGCCCCTGTGCCTGCCACGCGCTGGCAAGAGCTTGCCATGCACCTGCATCGCGCGGGTTGTTGCTCACCCAGGTTTGCAAGTCTCCAGTCACCTCGGCACTACGCCCCAAAGCAATCAGCGTTTGCGTGCGCAAAAGCAGCTCAGGACGTTTGCTTGCCCCCGTGCTGGGTGGCAACGCTTGCAGCGCAGCATCGTATTGCCTGGCGGTCAGTAACGTTTCGGCCTTAAGCAAGGTTGCTAGCCTGGATGCGGCTGGATCAGGCTTTGCGAGTTCATTCAATGCCACCAGCCAGCGCTGTGCAGCCGCATGATCTTGCAGCTTGCTGCTGGCCAAGGCTGCGCCGTACAACACAGCGGCCTGTTTGTACGCAGGCAGTTTGGCAAAGCCGGGCGCACGTGCCTGTTCGGCCCATTGGCGCAAAGCATCTGGCCCTGCATTGGCCAGCAGTTGCGCCCGAGCCGACGCCATGGTGTGTGCCATAGGCGGTGTTGCATTGGCACTGTTTGCAGGGTTGTTCAAACGGCTTTGCATGTCTGCCATGCGGTCGCTCGTCAGCGGGTGGCTACGCAAATACGGCCACGAGCCGTTGTCATTCAAGCGGTTAGCTTGTTGCAACTTCTCAAACATCGTCACAAAACCCTGCGGGGCAAAGCCCGCTGGTTCCATCAAGCTGTAGCCAATCCGGTCGGCCTCGCGCTCCATGTCGCGCGAGAAGTTCAATTGGTTCTGCACCGCCAGGGCCTGCCCACCCACAGCCAAGGCTTCGGCTGCGCCAGGGCTTTTGCTGGCAGCAATAGTCGCCAAAATCATGGTAGCCAGCACTAAGGGTGTTTGCTGGTTTTGCTGTGTAAAAAACCGTGAAATATGCCGCTGCGTCACATGGCTTAACTCATGCGCTAACACAGACGCCAGCTCATCGGGCGTAGCCACCACCCCCAACAAACCCAGGTGCACCCCAAAGTAGCCCCCCGGCAAGGCAAACGCATTGATGGTGCGGTCACGCCCCAGCAGCACATCCCAGGCAAACCGCTCATCCAGCTCTTGCGATAGCTCGCCACGCTGCCGCGCAGCAGCCAGCAAGGGCTGCCACAAGCTCTGTACATATTCCACCAACACAGGGTCATCCAGGTAATCTGGGTCACGGTAAAGCTGGCGCACAATTTTGTCGCCCAAGCGGCGTTCTGCCGCCGCACTCAAATCGCCCGCATCACCAAGGGTTGGCAACTGGCTTTGGCCCCAGCCTGTTGCAGGCAGCGCTAGCCCGGCAAGCAACACAGCACCCGCCCACCGCATACCGAAACTGGTTTTGTGTTGGCAGCACCGCAGAACGTGCTTGCATAGCCGTTGCGTGATTGAAATGAAATGTTGGAGTGTGGGCTGTGGCATTTGCATCCTCGTATGATGCCTTTTTGCCAATAGGTTTCCCATAAGCAACAAAGCCTCACGACTATGTCTACTCTTACCCACTTTGATGCCCAAGGCCAGGCCCACATGGTTGACATCAGCGCCAAGCCTGCAACACATCGCATTGCCACAGCACAGGGCCGTATCCAAATGCGGTCAGAGACCTTAGAAATTATTTTGGCGGGCACCGCCAAAAAAGGTGATGTTCTTGGGATAGCCCGTATTGCTGGCATACAAGCGGCTAAAAAAACCAGCGATTTAATCCCTTTGTGTCACCCTATTGCTTTGACAAGGGTGGCGGTTGAACTGGAACCCCAGCCATGTACTGACAATTCTGGCCTTGCACATATAGTTTGCACCGCCACTGCAGAAACCCTAGGGCCTACAGGGGTGGAGATGGAGGCCTTGACTGCTGTACAGATTGCATTGCTGACTGTTTATGACATGTGCAAGGCGGTGGACAAAGGGATGGTAATGTGTCAAATATGTTTAATAGAAAAATTTGGTGGCAAGTCAAAAGATCTGTAACTTAATGTTGAATATTAGATTTTAATTATCAAGCCAGCCATCAATAGGAAGATAATTTTCAGGCATTCCATTATTTAGGTTAACAATCACAACCCAATCATTTCTTTTGTTTGCATCAAGTGGCCAGTAACCTAAACTATCAATTGATAGTCCCGTTTTTTTGGTTGATTTAAGAATCTCATCACGTTTGGCAGGATATCTCTCAATAAGATTTGAGAGTGGTTTTGCCCCTTTGATGATTTCATCCACCTGCGATTCGTAGGACACCCATCGACTAGGTCTGAAAGCAGCGTGCATTCCACGCATTGACAATTCAACGCTTTCGAGAAATGTTGGATCCGTTGGCTCCACTAAACGCACACCAACCATGCGAGGCCCTGTCAGGCTTAGGCTACGCAGTTCCTTAGGTGCCTGATCTAAACTTTTAAGGTCAATATCAGGAAGGCTAACAATACGAAATCTGTTACCTTCAAATGCCATCCATATAGGTCTGGCCGCAGAAAGACTGTACAGGCCGTACATCAATGCTGCCAGCTGAATAAGAACAACAAGACAAATATCACGAATCAACTCTTTTTTGGGTTTTAAAGGGTTGAATATGACAATTGTCAATAATGGGCCGCATACCATATCCACTAGTACAACCAAGGTGAATAGATCCAAGCCTCCAGCAACTTGATTGTATGGGCTTGGATACCACAGATGAAAAACTAATGTGGCAACTATCATGGCCACGAAAACACTCGCGATAAAGTGCTTAAGTCCAGCTTGAAAGGCTGGAACAAAACGTTGAGATAACATAAAGCACAGTCAGAAATTAAAAAGAGCGCCGAAGCGCTCTTTTGAGATAGTCGGCTTGATTACTTGCATTCAGAAGGTGCGAAACGAGCGGGCAAAGTACCAGCGACTACGCCAACGAAATTGCCTGGTAACGCATTCTGCGCAGCACAGCGCCACGCAACGGCTTGTTGGGGTGGGGTAAATGTTGTGGTGCCAACGGGAAGTGCTGTGCCAGGAGGAGAGTTGGGTGTAATGGTGAAGGTACCAGCGCCAGCTGCAGCTGTTGTCGTAACGGTGATAACACCAGTATCAGGCGCGATTCTCAGTTCTGCTACGTTGCGCGTGCTGTTGCCGTCAGCAACAGAAATTTCTGTGAAGCCGGTTCGATACCCTGCAGGATCTTGTTGTGGATTTCCGTTTGCTAATACATCTTGCACAGCAACCTTTGCTGCTGAAGCCATGACCAAACCTTCAGAAACACGACCTCGTACAGTGTAATCTTGATACGCAGGCAATGCTACAGCAGCCAAAATACCGATAATCGCCACCACGATCATCAGTTCGATAAGGGTAAAGCCCTTTTGCAGAGTGCGCTTCATATGTTTCTCCTAAGAGTGTGTTGCAGGTAAAACCTGTAGAAATTTCTTCAGGTTGATCTCTATCAGCATCTTCCGTGCCAACTTTATAAATCTCAAAACTCGCGGGTTAGTACTGAAAAAAGGAGGTTGTTGCACCAATCGGCTTGGCACATCGCAACCTTGCTTGCGGCTTGCTGACATTTTTGTTCCATCATCAATGTCAAAGGCGCACACAGTGTCATATATCCAGCACCATGCCTGCCTCTAGCCACCTAATATCACGCATAGCTGCATGCTCGGTTGTCGTTTGATGTTGGGTGATTTCTTGCATGATGAGTGCGGTCTCAGATGGCTTGGTGTGGGTAATGAAGATAGGATAGTGCCTCCCCGGGGCTATGTAGGCAAGTTCTTGCGCCAAGGTGTGTGGGCTTAGGTGCTGGCTACGCTTTGCAAGTGCTTGCTCATGGTTGCTAAATGCAGTTTCTATGACCAAGGCTGATACCGGAATTTGGTTGATACGTTCCCAGAATGCGGGGTTACGCCCCGTGTCACCACTGAACACCCACCAGCCGGTGTTACCTTGCACGGCGTAGCCCACGGCGGGCACCGTGTGTACTGCGGGCAGTACCTCTAGCGTGTTGCTCACCACGGTAATCACATCACCAGTTTGCAGTGGCTGATATTGCATAAACGGCGCGGTGGGTGACGGAATAGCGCTGAAGTCAGGCCAAATGGTGTTGTTAAACACATGGGTTTGCAACGCTGCCAAGGTAGCAGGCAGCCCATGTACTTGTAGCGGACTGGTGCGCTGGCCCGATACAGCGTCGAGCATCAAGGGCAGGGCAGCAATGTGGTCTAGGTGCGAATGCGTCAAAAAAACATGGTCGATAAGGCGCATTTCCTCAAGCGTGAGGTCGCCCACACCTGTGCCAGCATCTATCAAGATGTGGTCATCCACCAAAAAAGAGGTGGTGCGGCAACCCTGGGCAATAGCGCCAGAGCAGCCAAGCACGCGTACCTTCATAAGCTGCCTTTGTTGCGGTTATTTGTGTGTAAGAGTGGTGGTTGCATCCCACTGTGGGTCAAAGGGTAGCATTTGCCGTGCCGCAATTCGGTCTACATACAGTTGGTACAAGGCGCTATCTGGGTTTTGGTTTTGTAGTGTTCGCAGCATTTGCGTGCAGGCATCCCAGTTTTGCTGCCGGTAGTGTGCTAAAAAAATGTCCCAGGCTTGCAGTTGTGCTTTCTGCTGGTCAGTCAGCGTTTGTGCAGGCCCCCAAGGGCAATAAATGCTGATCGCTTGGGCTTTGCCTTTAACTCGTACGGTATCTAGCTGCTGCCATGCCCAATCAGGTGCTTGCATACGGGCGTTTGCACTGGCTACCACCTCACATCCATAAACCTTGCTAAGGCTTTCAAGTCTTGCGCCCAGGTTTACCGTGTCTCCAATCACGGTGTAGCTGCGGCGAATGTCCGAGCCCATGTCGCCTACGCACATCACACCCGTGCTGATCCCTATGCCAAGCCCAATTGCTGGCAAACCACGCGCCTTGTGTTCTTGCTGTATCAAAGCCACTTCTTGCACCATTGCGTGGGCTGCAGCAACAGCCAAGTGCGCGTGCTTTTCTGTCGCAATGGGCGCACCCCAAAATGCCATTACGCAGTCACCCATATATTTGTCGATGGTGCCTTGGTATTGATTGCGAATGATGTGCGTTAGGGAAGCTCTGCATAACTCCCTGCGGTCTGCGCTGGCACGGCCTCGGGCAGTCCACTGCGTTGCTTTTTTTGCCAATAGACTCGCTATTAGCTGCAAAAAGACGCCTTGTGGCCTATCCCGATCCGCACCATCACAGCCTCGCGAGGGTTATGCAGAGGTTCCTTAGGCGGCTAAACACTTCATTCAGCAAGTTTTGTAATTGCTGGGGCTGCATGTGTTCAGACAAGGCGGTAAAGCCACGCATGTCGCAAAACATCACAGTCATTTCGCGGTGTGTGGCTTGCATGGTGTATCGCTCAGGCTGCTGCACCATTTGCGCAACCAACTCTGGTGGCACGTAGGTGCTAAAAATTGACGCAAGCTTGCGCTTGGCACGGGTTTCAAAAAAGTAACCGTATCCCAAATGCATTCCTGCCATGGTCAAAATCATCAGCAATACATTGGCCAAGGGCATCGCTAAGCCTTGCAGTTGAAGCAGCCCCAAATGAACGCTGATACATAAGGCCAGCACAACGCCTACAACAGCTATCGCCCTCAAGGGCTTTAGCCATGGCAATATAAAAACCAGTAGCAGTCCTACAAAAAATACCTGGGTTGCATCAAAAACCCCGGCGTAATCTGGGCGGACGCTATGCCTTCCATCCAGCACAGCCGACAGCATGTTGGCGTGTATTTCAACACCAGGATATACATAGCTTACGGGCGTGGGTCTTAGGTCTTGCAAGCCAGGGGCTGTAGAGCCCACCAGCACAATCTGGTCACGCAGCTCAGCTACTTGCAGTGCGCGCTGTACGACATCAGCGGCAGAAACATAGCGAAAAGACCCGCCTGCAGGCCCTGGCGCTCCCCGAAAAGGAATCAACGTTGACAGCTGCTGGTCAACAGGTATTAAAAGTGAGCGTGCACCGTCTTGTAGCTCTAGTGCTCGTAAAGTGTCATAAGCACCTACAGCATTTGTTTGGGCAAAAATGGGCCGTACAGAGGGCCGCCCTATTGCGCTGCGAAACATGGCCAGTGCCAGAGATTCATAGTATTGCCTAGCATATTCAGCCAGTAACGGCATAGACCGTACAACGCCATCTGCATCACTGATGGCATTGAAGAAGCCTGCTGTCATCGCGCTTTGCGCCATGATTGGATGATTGCCTTCGTGGCCGTTCCAGGTGGTTGCTGCCAGTGGTAAGCCACGAAGGTGTTTAGGTGTAAGGGCTGGAGCTGGCAACACGCCTCGGCTTTGGCCGTCACGGTCACTGGTGAAGTAATAGCCCAGCACTGTTACGCGTCCTCGCAAGGCCTTAGCCAACTGGGCGTCGTAGTCCAACTGTGGTGCCAGTTTCAAGAGCTGCTCTTGAAACCCTTTTTGGTTTTGTAAGGGGCCAGTGGCCAGAGCTTGCAGACTATCTAGCCCCGAACTTTGGTCTGGTTCGGCAAAAACCAAGTCAAAACCTACAACGGCTGCTTGTTGTCGGTTGAGCAGTTCAAGGGTCAGTGCGGCAACTTTGTCCCGGCTCCAGGGCCAATGTCCCAAGCGTTCCAGGCTGCTTTCATCAATATCCACAATGGTGATGCGCCCATCCAGAGTGTTGGGCATGGTCGATCGCACCACATGATCATAAAAAATGAGATCGAGCCGTTCAAGCAAGGGCAAGCGCACCGCACCTAATGCATGGGCAAAGCCAAGCAACACAGGTACTAACAAAATCGTAGCAAGCCGCCACTTTTGGGGCGGCTTGTACGCAAAGAGACGCTTCACAAAAGCGAAGGTGAAAGCTAGGAGCTAAATTTGGCCGTTTGCGGGCGCATTCGGTGTTGGTTGTCAGTGGCTTAGATCAGACTTGTTCAAATTGCATGGCGGTGCCGGCCAACTCAAGTTTGTCGCCACTTTTAAGCGGAACAGGAGAACCCCCGATCATGATGCCGTTGAGCATTGGCATCTCAGGGCCTTCAACATGTGCCAACACAAACTCGCGGTGGCGTTTGGTGATGGACGCTACGGCCACACCGGGCTTGCCGATGGTGGTCACTACTTTTTGAAGAGCAACTTCACGACCTGTAGCGGCCCCAGACAACACTCTGATCACAGCATGTACAGGCGCAGGGACTGGGGCAGATGCAGGGTCTAGCGTGGCTGGGCGTGAAGGCGTACCCATAGATGGAATCATGCCGGGCTTAAAGATCATCGTCTTTTCAAAGCTCTCGCCTTCTGCTTCTTGCATGTAGCGGATTTTGTATTTGCCCACTTCTACAGTGTCGCCATTGCGCAGGCCCTGGCGCTTAACGGACTTGCCGTTGACGTAAGTACCGTTAGTGCTACCAAGGTCTTCAATCTCAACGCTCTGGCCCACCATGTGCAGCAAGGCGTGCTCGCCACTGACGGCCAAGTTGTCAATCACAATATCGTTATAGGGCCTGCGGCCTATGGATGTGCGAGGCTTAGTCAGCTGCACATCTTTGATGACGACGCCGTCAATTGAAACGATCATTTTGGGCATGGTCCAACTCCTGGTTCAGTCGTTTGTTGTGTTCGTGTTGCTACGGGTTGCACCCAGTAAGCGCGACATCAGGCTACGCTTTTTCTCGGGTGCAATGGCCAGCGTTAGCAGCACGCTGATGTTGTCTCTACCACCACTGGCGTTGGCCGCATCTACCAAGGCAGCGGCCTTTTCTGCTAACGGAGTGCTGGCCAGCATCATGTGTGACAAGGGATCATCGGGCACCATATCGGTCAGGCCGTCAGAGCACATCATAAAAAGGTCGTTGCCAGCCACCTGAAACTCGTTGATCTCAAGAAGTACCTCGGTTTCAACTCCTAGGGCACGAGTGACCAGGTTGCGATTAGGTGAAACAGCAGCTTGTTGTGGGGTTATCAGACCTGCATCAACTTGTTCTTGTAGCCAAGAGTGGTCTCGCGTGATTTGCTGCAAGACACCATCTCTGACGCGATAGCAGCGAGAGTCGCCAATATGACCCAAGATAAGCCTGTCGTGCCAAAAAATACCAACCACCAAGGTAGTGCCCATGCCTGCGTATTGGGGATTGGACTGCGATGCGCCCAAAATGGCAGCGTTGGCATTTTCAACACACAGCTGCAAGGCATGCCGAATGTCCATGGGCGATACCTGTGGGCCCGCTTGCTCCAACCAGCGGGTCATTTCGGTACGAATGACGGTGATCGCCATGCTGCTGGCAATTTCGCCAGCGTTATAGCCACCCATACCATCGGCTAGCACTGCTATGCGCTGTGCCTCATCAAAAGCCACTGCGTCTTCATTGTTCTCGCGCACTTTCCCTGGGTGGGTTAATGCGAAGAATTCGTAATTCATGGATATGTTGGCGTGCTTCATGGGATGTGTGCCCCGTTTTGAGGCGCCAAGCCCTGGGGCGCGGTTTTCGCGTCCGCAGTGTCTCGATCATCAGCCATGTGGTGCCCTGTTGCCTCTCGAATGGCATCATAGACGACGCTAGGCTGCTCGTGTGGCAGATCTGGGCTATCGCTAACACCCATAGCCTTACGCAGTGCCAACGCCAGCTCTTTGCCGCTGGATGGGCGATTTTCTGGCTTTTTTTGTAGCGTCAGCGCTACAAGTTGGGCCAGTTCAGCGCTCAATTCTGGGCGCAATATGCGGATGTCAGGCGCTGGTTCATTGGCAATTTTGACCATCAAGGCGGAAATGCTGGCCCCAATAAAAGGCAGTGTGCCAGTCAGCAGCTGGAAAAGCGTTACGCCCAGCGAGTAAATGTCCGACCTGCCATCGACCTGCTTACCTGACAGCTGCTCTGGCGACATAAAGCCCGGTGTGCCCATGACCAAGCCTGTGCGGGTTTTGCTGGCGTCAGTGATGCGAGCAATGCCAAAGTCCATCACCTTGATGCTGTCGGTGGCTTCATCAAACATGATGTTGGAGGGCTTGATGTCTCGGTGTACTACGTTTTGGACGTGGGCGTAATCTAGCGCCTCAGCCACGCGAGCCGCAATAGATAGAACCTGTTTGATGGGCAATAGATCTGCCGCCGTCGTGTGACGGGAGAGATCATGTCCAGGAACAAATTCCATCGCAATGTATGCCAAATCGTAAGCCTGCCCAGCATCAAAAATGCGAACAATAAAAGGGTGCTGCAGTCGACCAGCAGTTTCGGCCTCTCGGAAGAAGCGGTTGCGGGCCTCTACCAAGGAGTCGCCCTCAAATTCTTGGCCCAGAGCCAGTGTTTTGATAGCAATTTCGCGCTGCGTGTCTGGGTCATATCCCATGTACACCACACCCATAGAGCCATGGCCAATTTCACGGCCCAAGCGGTAACGGCCTAGGTCCATGGACATTGCCATGCTGTCCATGAACTGAGTGTCGCTTGAAGATGCCTGAAAAGGCTCTTGTACGGCGTCCTTGTTGGCGCCGATCTTTCCTGATTTGAGAACTTTGTAACGCGCCTTGCAATCTCTGTAGTTGTCGTCTGCTTGCAAGATGTGCTTGTACACGGCCCTTGCTTTACTGGGTTTTTGTGCCTGTTCGAAGTCTTGTGCCAGACGGTATAAATTTTCTAGCAAATCAGCGGATGCCGGCACCCGCCGCAAGCGTTCAAAAGCCATGTCCAATTGCCCTTGACCATGCAGGGCCAGTCCCATCATGCGATCTGTTTCACTGGACTCCGATGCCTGTTGCCCATGGGTTTGTGTCGCCCGCAGCACAAGCAAGGTCAACAAACCTGTCAGCAACAAAGCCAAAGGACTGGCCATTGGTAACCACAAGCCATTGGTGCGTAATAGCCCCCATTGCAGTGCTAACAAGCCAGCAGTGACACCCAAAGTAAGTGCAGTGCCTATCAGACTGCCCATTCGGGGCAGAGCCAATACTCCCCATGCAAGTGCTGTCAGCACAGCAAACCACACGGCATACCCTGACCAGCTTGGCGTTACTACAGCATCACCTTGTTGCAGGTTGGATATGACGTGGCCCAGTACTTCTACGGGAGCCAGCGTTTGCCCAGACGTTTGGTAAACGTTGCCCACCAAACTGGAGGCGGTTGCGCCCACCAATAAGGTTTTGTCTTTTAAAAGCCCTGGGGGTACTTTGCCCATCAGCACATCAGCAAAGCCCACTGAAGTGAAAGCTTTGCCACTGGAGCTGCCTGCATAAAAACGGGGTGTGATGCTGCTTTGCCGCGTGGTTGGCGTGTCTAGAGCGCCCGTGCGAACCATTGCTTTGCCGCCTTGGATCTGCGATGTGATGGCATCGCTACCGATGTGCATGCGCTTAGCGTTTGCCAGCAGCGCAAGGCTGGGTAAAGCGGTGCCCCCATGCTGTAACAGCAAGGGTATTTCATCAAGACCATTTGAGCTTGCTTGTATCCCTGGTAAATAACCCACAGCGCTTGCCGCTTGGCCTAAGACTGCCGATGGGTGCGCGCCAAAGGGAACAAGGGGTGGTATCAAATGGTTTTGTTGCAGGCTGTGCCGCAAAATAAAGTCGGGAGGTGGCGTGGCTGATACCCCCGCATGGCTGGCGTTGCCGGGCGTTGCGGCCAATACCACATTGCCAGCGCGACGAACACTGGCGGCCAATTGATCTTCCGCCCGCAGGGCATTTTCAAGCTGCGTAGTGGTTTCCCGGATTTCAGGTGCTAGCAATTCAGGCGTAGTCGCTGAAAGCAGATCTTGCAATTGGCGAGCCGATTGCTCTGCCGCCAGATTGGATGAAGGTACAAGCGGTATGGTGTAGACCACTGTTCCACTGCCCACCAGGGTCAACTGGTCAATAAGCTGGGCGTGTACCGCTGGGCTCCAGGGCCAAGGCCCCAAAACCGACAAGCTGGCATCGTCCGCTGCAATTACCGTGATGTTGGACGCAGCTTGTAATTTGGGCAGGGTGCGCTCTATGGCTTTGTAAGTTGTACGGTTCAGTGCGCGATCAGAGCCAAGCCATACCAGTAAACCCAGCACGATGAGCATGGCCCATGCACAAATCAAACCCTCGGCACGCCAAGAACCAGGCTGCCGCACCGAACGCATAAAGACCACTGTGATCCCACCCTGTAGATTTTTAGAGGACTGATTTAAGCAAATTCCAAGCCGACACGCTACTGTCTTGTGTTCCCAGCAGGGCTTCCACCTGTTGCGTGAATGAACAGGTCTTAGGTGGCATTAATGACACTCGAGGCATACCGTTTTGTCAAACCAACAAAAAAGCGCCAGGGCTGAGCCACTGGCGCTTATGCATCAACAGATGCGGATGATTACTTAAGCTGAGCTTTGAGCAACTTGCCCAGTTCAGACGGGTTACGTGTAATCACAAAGCCAGACTCTTCCATGATGGCGAGTTTGGCATCGGCTGTGTCGGCGCCGCCAGAGATCAGCGCGCCAGCATGGCCCATGCGCTTGCCCGGAGGGGCCGTAACACCAGCGATAAAGCCCACAATAGGCTTTTTCATGTTGGCCTTGCACCACTGAGCCGCTTCGGCTTCGTCCGGGCCACCGATTTCACCGATCATGATCACGGCGTCGGTGTCGGGGTCGTCATTGAAAGCTTTCATCACGTCAATGTGCTTCAAACCATTGATGGGGTCGCCACCAATGCCTACGGCGCTCGACTGACCCAGGCCCACTTCCGTCAGCATGGCTACGGCTTCATAGGTCAAAGTGCCGGAGCGGCTCACCACGCCAATGCGGCCCTTGCGGTGGATGTGGCCGGGCATGATGCCGATCTTGATTTCGTCTGGCGTGATCAGGCCGGGGCAGTTGGGGCCCAGCAGCAAGGTTTTTTTGCCGCCAGCGGCTTCCTTGGCCTTCATCTTGTTGCGCACTTCCAGCATGTCGCGCACTGGAATGCCTTCGGTAATGCAGATGGCCATGTCCAGATCGGCTTCTACAGCTTCCCAGATGGCAGCAGCAGCGCCAGCTGGTGGCACGTAAATCACGGACACGGTAGCGCCTGTTTGGGCTGCTGCTTCCTTGACGGATGCGTAAATTGGAATGTTAAAAATGGACTCGCCTGCTTTTTTGGGGTTCACACCCGCGACAAAGCAGTTTTTGCCGTTTGCGTATTCCTGGCACTTTTCAGTGTGGAACTGGCCAGTCTTGCCCGTGATGCCCTGGGTGATGACCTTGGTGTCTTTGTTGATGTAAATCGACATGTGTGTTCTCCGGGCTTACTTAACGGCAGCAACGATCTTGGTCGCAGCTTCGGCCATGGTGTCTGCGGCGATGATGGGCAGGCCAGACTCGGCCAGCATCTTTTTGCCCAGCTCTTCGTTCGTGCCCTTCATGCGCACGACCAGCGGTACGTTCAGGTTCACAGCTTTACAGGCAGTGATCACGCCGGTGGCAATGGTGTCGCACTTCATGATGCCGCCGAAGATGTTGACCAAAATGCCTTCAACCTTGGGGTTCTTGAGCATGATTTTGAAGGCTTCGGTGACCTTCTCTGGGGTGGCACCACCGCCCACGTCCAAGAAGTTGGCGGGCTCGCCACCAAACAGCTTGATGGTGTCCATAGTGGCCATGGCCAAGCCAGCGCCGTTCACCAAGCAGCCGATGTTACCGTCTAGGCTGATGTAGGCCAAGTCAAACTTGGATGCTTCTACTTCGGCTGGGTCTTCTTCGTCCAAATCGCGGTAGGCCACGATTTCGGGATGGCGGAACAGCGCGTTGGCGTCAAAGTTGAACTTGGCATCTAAGGCCATCAGATTGCCCTTGGAGTCGCAGTTGAGGGGGTTGATCTCCACCAGCGACGCATCGGTTTCCATGTAGCACTTGTAGATCTTGGCGAAGATGTCTACGGCTTGATCAATTGAAGCACCAGTCAGGCCGATGGCTGCAGCCACCTTCTTGCTTTGCTCGACAGTGATGCCGGTGAGTGGATCAATCATTTCAGTGATGATCTTCTCGGGCGTGGAGTGGGCTACTTCTTCAATGTCCATGCCGCCTTCGCTAGAAGCGATCAAGGCCACCTTTTGTGTGGCGCGGTCTGTGACCAGAGACACATAGAGTTCGTTTTTGATGTCTGCGCCATCTTCAATATAGAGGCGACGAACTTTTTGGCCTTCTGGGCCGGTTTGGTGTGTCTTGAGTTGCATGCCCAGGATGTCGCCCGCCAAGCGCTTGACGTCGTCAATGCTCTTGGCAACCTTGACGCCACCGCCCTTACCACGGCCACCGGCGTGGATTTGGGCCTTGACCACCCACACAGGGCCGCCAAGTTTTTGTGCAGCTTCAACGGCTTCTTGCACCGTGAACGCGGGAATGCCGCGCGGAACGGGCACACCGAAATTACGCAAGATTTCCTTGCCTTGGTATTCGTGAATCTTCATGAGGTCTCTCTCAGGGAAGGTAATAGGCACCCGTTTGCCACGCACGGACAAATGCCCGCAGGCTCGGGTCATGGCAACCGGCAAATGTATCATGCTGCAACGCACCACGGCCAAAACGGCGCTGGAGCATCGCCAATAACCATCCATCGATTTCCCTGCAGGAGTCTTTCATGTTCAAAGTTTTTATCGACGGGGAGGCCGGAACAACTGGCCTGCAAATCCGCGAACGCTTGCAGTCGATGCCGCAGGTCAGTTTGGTCAGTATTGCGCCCGAGCGCCGCAAAGACCCAGAGGCCAAACGCGAGCTGATCGCAGGTGTCGATATGGTGGTGCTGTGTCTGCACGACGATGCCGCGCGCGAAACCGTGGCCATGGTGGATGCGATCGAAGCGGCCACGTCCCGCCGCATCAAGGTGATTGACGCCAGCACCGCGCACCGCACAGCGCCAGGGTGGGTGTTTGGTTTCCCAGAACTGGCACAGGGCCAGCGCGATGCAGTGGCTGCTGCATACCGTGTGGCCAACCCAGGCTGTTACGCCACAGGGGCGATTGCGCTTTTGCGTCCCTTGGTGGATGCCGGTTTGGTGCCGCCAGATTTTCCTTTGGCCCTGCCCTCAGTCAGTGGCTATTCGGGTGGTGGGCGCAGCATGATCGAAGCCTACGAGGCGGGCCAAGCGCCACTGTTTGAAGCCTACGCACTGACCTTGCAGCACAAACATTTGCCAGAAATCATGCGCTACACCGGCATGACGTGCAGGCCTATTTTTGTGCCGTCGGTGGGTAACTTCCGCCAAGGCATGCTGGTGCAGTTGCCTTTGCATTTAGATGCGTTGCCCACAGCACCCCTCGCAGCAGATTTGTACGATGCGCTGGCAACCCACTACGCCAAAAGCAATACACCCGAGCAATGGGTCAGTGTCTTGCCGCCCACAGACGACGGCAAGCTCAATGCCACTGACTTGAACGACACCAACAAGCTGGAGTTGCGCGTGTATGCCAACGAGCAATACCGCCACGCTGTACTGATTGCCCGTTTGGACAACCTTGGCAAAGGTGCCAGCGGCGCAGCTGTGCAAAACCTGCGGTTGATGTTGGGGCTTTGATCGACATGAGGTTTTTACTGGGGGGCTTTATGTGCCGCTTATTCGGGGCTTGCTTTGCTGGCCTGCCGAACGGCATCTGTAGAAAACCCCCTACGGGCCAAAAATTGCATTTGGCGTAGGCGTTCTTTGGGATCTGTGGCCACGGAGCCAAATTTGCGTCTCCAAAGCGCCAGTGCGCGTTCGGTCTCGGTGTCGGCCAAGGTTTCTAGCGCCTGTGCAATCGTGTCTGCATCCACGCCCTTGGCGTAGAGCGTTTGCTTGATGCGCACTGTGCCCAGCTTAGCTGATTGTTGGTTCAGCACAGATTGCGCAACCCTTTGCGCACTGATAAAGCCTTTTGCTTCTAGGTCAGTTAGCACGGCGTCCAGATCATCACCCTCTTGAACATAAGGTGTCAGTTTGCGTACAAGCTCAGAGCGCGAGTGTTCGCGCTGACTCAGATAGCGCAAAGCCCTGCCTTTGAGAGAAGGGGAGTTCAAGCCCATGGCGTAGCGATGTTCAAAAAGACTGGTTGACAGGCGTTGGAGGAGAAATCACACACAAAGATTGCTGGCATTAACAGGTTGGCACATTTCCCGCTTACGGGGGTTGGCAAGATATGCTGGATTGTCCAGCCATCTTCAGCCCACATCAAGCGAGATACCTATGACCGAATGGACGCCCTATGAAATAGTCGCGCCCCAAATGCGCTCTTTGCAAAAGCTTGATGCCAGCCTTCAGCGGCTTGACATTCGCTGGGAGGTGATTGACACCACCGCCCGCATTGTGTGCCCAGCCCAGGCTGTAGATTTTTTGCATACGCTTGAGAAAACCCGCAAGGCGTTTGGCACCTTGGCCCAAGAGATGGTTGACCACATGGCCAAAACCCATTTGCACAATCGACTCAACGACCTCACAGCGCGTGCGCAAGTGGCGATAGACATCTTGGTGCGCAACCTTTTTGAGCGCACTGCAGACGTCGGTTTTATCTCTACCGACATGCCGTTGGTGTCGTTTGTGCAGCACCACGCAGGGCTTGGCGAGCAAGTCGATGACGCGCCCGATGCCATGGTGCTGCGCCAGCGTTTGCATGAGTACCGCGCCAAGTACACGGTATACGACGATATTTTGGTCTTGGATGCCCACGCCCAGCCTTTGCTGGGCTTGGTAGAACGTGCTTCCGATGATGCTGCTCATGCCCCTGCGGTGCCGCCTTGGTGGCGTCAGTTGATGGAGCAGGCGGGTTACGTAGAGCATTACGGCGAAACCGATTGGTTTGCTGGCCAAGGCCCCCAGTTGCTTTACGCACACCGTGTCATGTCATCTGGCGGGCGGCCTTGTGGCGCTGTGGTTCTGCGCTTTTGCTTGGCAGACGAGTTGCAATCTATCTTTGCTGACTTGCTTGCTGCTGGTGATCGCGTGATAGTGGGCTTGGTGGATGCGCATGGAAAGGTGCTGGCCTCCAGCCAGTCAGCTGCACTTGCCGTGAGTGACCATTTGGCGATGGCTCAGGGGCATTCGGTGGCTGACCGTGTCGGCGCTTCAATGGTCGTACACCAAGGCCACGACTACTTGGTGGCGCGTTGCAATACCAGGGGGTACCAAGGTTACCGGGGCTTGCCTTGGCAGGCTGTGGCCATGGTCCGGCTGGACTGCGCATTCAGGGGCGTAGCAAGCGAGGCTGCTGCGACGCAGGCTAACGCGGTACAAGACAGCGAATGGGTGCTGAATGACCCCATGTTAGGCGAGGTCGTATCGCGGGCACAAACCATCCAAGAAGACCTCACCCGTGTGATCTGGAACGGCAAGTTGGCGGAATCTGCCCCCACCAATGGTGGTTCGCTCAATGCGGTGTTTGACCAAATTGGGCGTACGGGCAGAGACACTATTGCGCTCTTTGACCATGCCATCCGCGATTTAAGGGCGCTGCTGCTGGCTGGGCACCAAACAGAAATCCAGGCCCATGCGCGTTTGGCCGTCAACATCATGGACCGCAACTTGTACGAGCGTGCCAATGACTGCCGCTGGTGGGCGCTTTCACATGAATTGGTATCGCTATTGGCGGCTTTGCGCGGAGCCCAAGAAGCGCAGGCATTGCCTGCAAAACAGCGCGCCGCCGCCATATTGGCGCACCTCAATAGCCTGTACACCGTGTACCGCAGGGTGGCCCTTTTTGATCGTGAGGGCAAGGTGGTGGCGGTTTCTCGCGATGCTGACGTTTTGCCCGATGACCTGCGTCTTGACGCAGACTTGCTGCGCCAAACTCTTGCACTAAAGGGCTCGCAGGCGTACGCCGTGTCGCCTATGCAGCCGCAAGTGCTAGCCGATGGAAATGCCGCTTATGTTTACTGCGCTGCATTGCGTGCAGCGCCTGACCAACCTGCGCTAGGTGGAATCGCCTTGGTATTTGATTGCGCCAACGAGCTGCCCGCCATGCTGCGCGATGCCTTGCCGCCCGATACGTCGATTGTTGGGTTTTTGACTGACCCGCAAGGCCGTGTGCTGGCCACCACCAGCGCAGATACGGCGGTGGGCGAGCGCTTGGACTTGGTTCCTGCGCTGGATACGCTGGCACCCGGTGCTGCCCAGGTACGTTGGCGGGGGAACGACTATCTTGCCGGTATTGCACACAGCGGTGGCTATCGCGAATTCAAGCGCACGGACAACTACCAAGAAAACGTGCTGTCGGTACTGCTGATGCCAGTGCAAAGCGCTTTGCAGTCAAGTCATGCGCCTGCGGTGCCCGAATTTGCCACTGGCCCGGGGGCTGCTTCAGGGCCGTATGGCATTGTTCAGTGTGGCACCTTGTTGCTGGCCATAGAAAGCCGCCATGTTCAGCAAGCCTTGTCTGCTGAGCGCTTGGTGCACATGCCCGGTGCAGGTTATTTGGCTGGAATGTTGGAGGTGCAGCACGCAGGCAAGCGCACCATGGCCCCAGCTTATGACGCTTGCCGTTTGGTGGGGCAAGCACCCCAAGCGGATTTGCGCCAGTCAGTGGCTGTGGTGGTGGATTGCCACCAGCGCTTGGTGGTGCTTTTAGTGCAAAAGCTGCACAGCGTGGCCAGCTTTGACAAGCTTTACCCTGTGCCGGCAGCTATTGCTGCCTCGGCACCCTGGATCACGGGAATTTTGGGTGACAACCGGGGGGGCAAAGCCTTGGTCTACGTGATGGATCCGCAAGGCTTTGACGCCAAGCTGATGCCTTTGCCGCCCGATGGTTTGCCAGACCCCTCGGCCAGCGACCATGAGGGGGGCATGGCGTAGTTTTTTGCGTACCTTGTTTTATTAAAACTGCAGTGCGCTCGGCTTACGCCTCGGCTGTGGCTGGCGCCACAGCTGCGTTCAACAGGGCGATACCCAGTTGCTCGCGCACCTTTTTTTGCCGAAGCTGCGGTGCTACGCCGCTCACGCAGCGTTTGCTGTCTCCTGTGGCGACAGCAGGGGAATCCCAAGGGATTCCCGCACCTTGTTGTGTTGAAACTGCGTTGCTCGGCTTACGCCTCTGCTGTGGCTGGCGCCACAGCTGCGTTCAACAGGGCGATGCCCAGTTGCTCGCGCACCTTGTTTTCAATTTCTCTTGCCAGGTCGGGGTTTTCGCGCAGAAACTCGCGGGCGTTGTCGCGGCCTTGGCCGATTTTTTCGCCGTTGTAGGCATACCAGGCGCCTGATTTTTCGATGATTTTGCCGTTGACGCCCATGTCAATGATCTCGCCCTCGCGGCTGATGCCTTCGCCAAACAGGATGTCGAACTCGGCGGTTTTAAAGGGTGGGCTGACTTTGTTTTTGACCACCTTCACCTTGGTTTCGTTGCCAATGGCATCGTCGCCTTTTTTGATAGTGCCAGTACGGCGGATGTCCAGGCGTACCGATGCGTAGAACTTGAGCGCGTTGCCACCGGTGGTGGTTTCGGGGCTGCCAAACATTACGCCGATCTTCATGCGGATTTGGTTGATGAAGATGACCATGCAGTTGGTCTTTTTGATGGTGGCGGTGAGCTTGCGCAGGGCTTGGCTCATCAGGCGTGCTTGCAGGCCGGGCAGGCTGTCGCCCATGTCGCCTTCGATTTCGGCCTTGGGTGTCAGGGCGGCTACCGAGTCCACCACGATAAGGTCTACCGCGCCAGAGCGCACCAAGCTGTCCACGATCTCCAAGGCTTGTTCGCCCGTGTCGGGTTGGCTGATCAGCAGGTCAGACAGCTGCACCCCGAGTTTTTGTGCGTACTGCACATCTAGGGCGTGTTCTGCATCCACAAATGCGCAGGTGCCGCCTTGTTTTTGCATTTCTGCAATCACTTGCAGCGTCAGGGTGGTTTTGCCTGAAGACTCAGGGCCATAGATTTCGATCACGCGGCCACGGGGCAGGCCGCCTACGCCCAAGGCAATATCCAAGCCCAAAGAGCCGGTGGACACCACCTGGATGTCTTCAATGACCTCGCCCTCGCCCAGGCGCATGATGGTGCCTTTGCCAAATTGCTTTTCAATTTGCGCCAGCGCAGCCTGTAAGGCCTTGGCTTTTTCGGTGTTGACGGGCAGGGGAGGGTTGGTGCCTTTGACAGAAACGTCCATGGGAAAACTCCTTTAAAAACAACGGCTTGGGTTTGTTCGGTGGCCTGTGCATGCACACAGCGCTGGATGCTTGAACAGTAGTCTAAGCTAGGTATTGGCGGCAATAAAAGCATTATTTAGTCAGTTTGCATGACAATATGCCATGCCCATTCAACCCCAAGACCCACTTGCCAAACCGCCAGCAGACGACGGCTGGCGCCAAACCCACCTTGGGCGCTTGCTGGGGCATGCCATGCGGCGTTTTGATGCGCGTGTGTTGCAACTGATGGCCCGCAATGTCAACGTGCCATTGGCTTTGTCGCATTTGGCGGCACGTGACCAAGTCAGCGCGGCGCACATCCACATCACCCGCCACCTGGGGCTGCAGGGCGACCGCCTGACCGATTTGGCCCAACGCGCTGGCATGACCAAGCAGGCCATGGCCACCTTGGTCAACCAGTGCGAGGCCTGGGGCTTGGTCACCCGAGAAGACGACCCTTTGGATGCGCGTGCACGCCGCGTGTGCTTTACGCCCACAGGGTTAGCGTGGTTGCAGGCGTTTCGTGATGCAGTGGCCCAAGCTGAGGCTGAGTTTCGTTCCGAGGTGGGCGCTGAAGTGGCAACCGTAGTGGCATTGGGGCTGGAGGCGTATGCGCAGGGGTAAGTTGCATCAACCGATGTAAGCAAGCACACGCCTCGGTAATCACCCGCTGGCATGTTGCCTGTGGACAAGGCACACTGCAGTGCCGCAACCATGCGTTGGTGCGCCATGCTTTTCGCAGCGTCACAGCCAACACACGTCGTCTATGTCAGCACATCCGTCAGCACATACGTCTGCACACCACTTCGCCAACTCCTTGGTTACAGCAATGCCGGGCACCACCCCGCTGGTGCTGGATTCGCCGCACAGCGGTACCCGCTACCCCGATGACTTTGGCACCAGCTGTCCCATGCATTTGCTGCGCAAGGCAGAGGACACCCATGTCGAGAAGATTTATGCCTTTGCCCCGGCCATGGGCGTGGCATGGGTAGAAGCGCATTTTCCGCGCAGCTATCTGGACGCCAACCGCGCTTTGACCGAGATCGACCCCACCATGCTAGATGCGCCATGGCCCGGCCCTTTGGCGCAAGAGCCTGCCACCCAAGCCAAAGTGCGCTTGGGCAAGGGCCTGATCTGGCGCTGCACTGATGAAGGCTTACCCCTTTACCAGCGCCTGTTGGGTGTGGCCGAAGTTCAGGCCCGCATTGATACGTGTTGGCGCCCTTACCACGCGGCAGTCGAGCAGGCCATTGCCAGTGCGCATGCCCAGCATGGCTACAGCATGCACATCAACTGCCACTCTATGCCCGCTGTAGCGGCCAGCCATGCCACCGATTACCCTGGCATGGTGCATGCCGACTTTGTGGTGGGCGACCGCGATGGCACTGCCGCCCACCCAGGCCTTTCGGCCCTGGTGTGCGAGCACCTGCGGGCCTGCGGCTACACCGTGGACTACAACCACCCCTACAAAGGTGTGGAGCTGGTGCGCCGCTACAGCAACCCCAGCCAGCACAAACACAGCATCCAGCTGGAGATCAACCGCAAGCTCTACATGGACGAAGCCAGCCTTGAGATAGAGCCCCAAGGCATGGCCCGCTTGAAAAATGACCTGCGCGCCATGGTGGAGATGCTGCTGGCAACCGACCCGCGCCACATAGGCTGACTTTTGATCAGCCAGCCCCCTACAATGAATTGCATAAACGGTAGCGGACAAGCCCACCCAGAGCCGCACTGAAGGAGACACAGCATGCGCATCCTGATTGCAGAAGACGACCAAGTTCTGGCCGACGGCCTCCTACGCACCTTGCGTGCATCGGGCGCCGTGGTAGACCACGTGGCCTCCGGTAGCGAGGCTGATGCCGCGCTCCTGACCAACAACGAGTTTGATCTGCTCATATTGGATTTGGGCCTGCCCAAACTGCATGGGCTTGAAGTGCTGAAAAAACTGCGCAGCCGAGGCTCTGCACTACCTGTGCTGATTTTGACCGCCGCCGACAGCGTGGACGAGCGCGTTAAAGGCCTGGACTTCGGCGCCGACGACTACATGGCCAAACCCTTTAGCCTGCAAGAGCTTGAAGCCCGCGTGCGTGCTTTGACCCGCCGGGGCATGGGCGGCACCACCAGCACCATCAAGCACGGCCCACTGGTGTACGACCAAGCAGGCCGCGTGGCCACCATAGACGGCAAGATGGTCGAGCTATCGGCCCGCGAGCTGGGTCTGCTGGAGGTGTTGCTGCAACGCGCAGGCCGCCTGGTCAGCAAAGAACAATTGGTAGAGCGCCTGTGCGAGTGGGGCGAAGAGGTCAGCAACAACGCCATTGAGGTGTACATCCACCGCCTGCGCAAAAAGATCGAGCGCGGCCCCATCCGCATCGCCACCGTGCGTGGCTTGGGGTACTGCCTAGAAAAAATCCCAGGCTAGCCACTGGGCGGTACAAGGTGTTTCGCTCATAATTTAATAGCACAAAACCCTTGTTTTACTAAGGCATAAGCGCGATTTTGCTTAAAAAAAGGCGTTTTACCCTTGAAAATCTTCCAGCGTGAGCAGCGCTCCCTGTTTGGCGAGATCCTGGACTGGATGCTCACCCCACTGCTGCTGCTGTGGCCCGTCAGTTTGGCGCTGACCTGGCTGGTAGCCCAGGGGCTTGCCAACAAGCCTTTTGACCGCGCCCTTGAGTACAACGCCCACGCCTTGGCGCAGTTGATTACCGTGCAAGGCAATACGGCCCAGTTCAACCTGCCCCAGCCCGCCAGCGAGATTTTGCGCGCCGACGACTCGGACACCGTCTACTACCAAGTGCTGGGCCCAGCGGGGCGTTACCTATCGGGCGAACACGAACTGCCCGTGCCAGAAGACGACGATGCCACCCCTGTAGGCCAAGTGCGCTTGCGTGATGCCGAGTTGCGCGGCATTGACATCCGTGTGGCCAGCATCAACGTGCGCCTGCCCCTGCCCGGTAACCCCACAGCCCTGGTGCAAGTGGCCGAAACCCGCGAAAAGCGCAGCGTGCTGGCCACAGAAATTATTAAGGGCGTGATGCTGCCGCAGTTTGTGATCTTGCCCCTGGCCGTGCTGTTGGTGTGGTTGGCGCTGGCCCGTGGCATACAGCCCCTGCACCGGCTAGAGCAGCGCATCCGTGCCCGCAAGCCCGACGACCTCTCGCCCCTGGACGAAAGCACCGTGCCGCTAGAAGTTGCGCCGTTGGTGTCGTCGGTCAATGACTTGCTCACACGCCTGAACGACTCCATTGCCACGCAAAAGCGCTTTTTGGCCGATGCGGCCCACCAGCTTAAAACTCCCTTGGCCGGCTTGCGCATGCAGGCAGACCTGGCCCAGCGCGAAGGCACCAGCACCGAGGAGCTCAAGCGCTCGCTGCAGCACATAGGCCGCTCCAGCGTGCGTGCCACACATACCGTCAACCAGTTGCTGGCATTGGCCCGGGCAGAGGGCGGCAACGCCACGCTGGCCCACCAACCTTGCGACTTGGCCCGCCTGGTGATTGAGGTGGTGCGCGACTCGGTACCCCGCGCGCTTGATAAACACATCGACCTGGGCTACGACGGCGCAGAACCAGCCAGCCCTGGCGTGCACATGATGGGCAACCCGACCTTGCTCAAAGAACTGGTGCGCAACTTGGTGGACAACGCCATCAACTACACGCCTTCTACCCCGCACAAGCCGGGCGTGGTTACCGCACGCGTGTTGGCCGACACCTTTGGCCATGTGGTGGCCTTGCAAGTAGAAGACTCTGGCCCTGGCATTCCCGTGGCAGAACGTGAACTGGTTTTTCAGCCCTTTTACCGCGCCTTGGGCAGCGAGGCAGATGGTTCGGGCCTGGGCCTGCCTATCGTGCAAGAAATTGCCAAACAGCACAGCGCACAGGTGCTGCTAGAAGACGCCCACCCAGGTCACCACCCGCCAGGGGTCAGGTTTACTGTGCGCTTTAGGGCCATGCTCGATAAGCCCGCTGGGTCTGCTCAAGGAAGCTCTGCATAACCCTCGCGGTGTTGCGATGGTGCGGATCTGGATAGGCCACAAGGCGTCTTTTTGCAGGCAATAGCGAGTCTATTGGCAAGCAAAGCAACGCTGTGGACTGCCCGGGCCGTAGTAACGCAGGCCGCAGGGAGTTATGCAGGGGTTCCTTAACTGCAGGTTTTGAGCGTTTTGCTACCCAGGGCTGTGCGCAGGGTGCCCAGCTGGGGCTTCATGGCGTCGGTCACGGCGGGCAGGCGCAGGGTAAAGCCCGGGCTTTCGGCCCGTTCTTGCACCACGCGGGCGGTGCGCACGCCTTGCGTGGCCAAGTTAGCCAGTTCACGCTGTGCGGTTTCTTCGCTGGCAAAACGACCCAAAGACAAGCCGGGCTCCAGCGCTGGATTGTTGGCCCGGTCAAAGTTAACCTTGCGGGCGCGCAACTCGGCTTGCTTTTTCTCCAGGGCTTCTTGGTCGGCAAAGCGGCCCATGTAAATCATCCAGCGGCCTGGCTGCGGGGTGGGCTCCAGCACCCAACTGCCTGCAGGCATGCTGGCTGCAACGCTGCGCAGGGTTTCGGCCTGGCGCTCGTCAAAAACGCCCGCCATCAAACATTCACCGCCCGTGCTGGGTGTGCTGGGCGCACTGGCTACGGTATTGGTGCCACTGGCGGCTTGCACTGGGCTGGCAACAGTGGTGGCCTGCGTGCTGCCGGGGCTGCCTGCATCGGCACTGGTTTTGCTATTTTTGGGCCGGGTAATTTGCAACTGCTCGGGTTTGATTTGTTGCTCTATGCGGTGCGACTCGCCCTCTTGTGCGGGGGCAAAACCCCATTCGGCCAGCATGCCTTGTGACCACAGGTAGTAGCCAACATTGGCCAGCAGCAAGGCAAGTACGGCAAAGCGCAGCATGGTGGGGTCTTTCTCAGGCAGCAGGTGGTAGGGGCACAGGGGTTGATGGCCGCACGCTCACATCATCGCTGGTAATGGTTTGCAGGCCCTGGGGCGTTAGCACCCGCAAGGCGCCATCGGGTGCCACACCCAGCGCGGTGCCCGTAGTGCCATCGCTCAGTTGCACAACGCGGCCTTGCAGTACATCGCGTGCTGCATAGCGTGCTTGCAGGGGGGCAAAACCAGTTTGGGCAAAGCCTTGCAGCATGGCAACCAGCGCGGGGGCAATGTGCTGCAGCGCTTGTGGGGCCGTCAGGGCGGGGGCTATATCGGCCAGGCATGCGGTGCTGTGTTGCAAATCTGGCACGGTGCAGGGCTGCACGTTCAGCCCTATACCCACCACCAAATAACGTGGGGCAACGGTGCTGCCAGCGGCGGCAGGCATGCTGGCGGTTTCTACCAAAATGCCGCCCAGCTTGCGGTCGTCTGGCAGCCATAAATCGTTAGGCCATTTCAGGCCCAGTGCTGGGGTGGTGGGCAGCGCCTCGGCCACGCACAGCCCTACGGCCAGTGATAGGCCAGACCAATCTACCGGGGCCAAAGGCAAGCCCAACGAAAACGTCAGCGCAGCGCCCGGCGTGGTGGTGCTGCTGTGCCAGGTGCGGCCCCGGCGGCCCCGGCCTGCTGTTTGTGCCTCAGTTACCAACAAGGTGGGGTCGTACTGGCCTGCACGGGCGCGGCGCATCAACTCGCTGTTGGTCGAGTCAATATGGGGCCGCACCTCTATCGTCAAACCCGGCAGCACCGGGTGCAGGGCCTCCCACAGGGCCTCGGCCTGCCAGTGCAAGGGCGCGTGCGTCATGCGGTTTTAGGGCCTGGGGGCTGCCAGCCGCGCTTGGGTGCCAGCAAGGTGCCACGGCAGTTGGCACTGCCGCACCAGCAGGGGTATTCGGCCTTGAGCTTTTTGGTGTAACGCTCTTCAATGATCAGGCCGTAGTCGTAGTTCAGCTCTTCGCCAGCGGCAATGTTGCGCAGCGCAGTGATAAAAATACGCCCGTCGCGTTCGTCTGCGTAGCAATTGGGGTTGCAGCTGTGGTTGATCCAGCGGGCCGAGTTGCCACCGTGCTTGGCGTCAATCACGCGGTTTTCATCTACATGAAAATAAAACGTGTGGTTAGGCTGTAGTGGGTCGTGCGGGTGGCGGTCTTGGGCTTCTTGCCAGGTAATGACCTCGCCGGTGTATTCCACCAGCACCTCGCCTTCGGCAATGTCTTGCACAGCAAAAACCCCTTTGCCATGCACGCCAGAGCGCCGCGTTTGTATGCGGCGGGCGGGTGTAACAGCAGAGGGTGCGGCAAGAGAAGCTGGGCGGTTAGCGCGTGGCATGGCAAAAACTCTGTTAACTTGAATGTGCACACCTGCGCGTGCGCGTGCACGCGTAAGGCCCCGAATTGTAGGAGCGCCCGGACGGCTTCCGGGCAGAGTCGATTGTGAGAACACCCAAATGACCAAAACTTTGGTAATTGCAGAAAAACCCTCGGTGGCACAAGACATCGTGCGTGCCCTCACGCCCGTGGCGGGCAAGTTTGACAAGCACGACGACCATTTTGAGAACGAGCGCTACGTCGTCAGCAGCGCTGTAGGCCACTTGGTAGAAATACAAGCGCCCGAGGAATTTGACGTCAAACGTGGCAAATGGAGCTTTGCGCACCTGCCTGTCATCCCCCCAAGGTTTGACCTCAAACCCGTGGATAAAACCAAAAGCCGCCTCAACGCCGTGGTCAAGCTGGCCAAGCGCAAAGACGTGAGCGAACTCATCAACGCTTGTGACGCGGGCCGCGAAGGCGAGCTGATTTTTAGGCTGATTGAGCAATACGCCGGCGGCAACAAGCCCCTGGGCAAACCCGTTAAGCGCCTGTGGCTGCAAAGCATGACGCCCCAGGCCATTCGTGACGGCTTTAACGCCCTGCGCTCTGACCAACAAATGGCAGGCCTTGCGGCAGCAGCGCGCAGCCGGTCTGAGGCAGACTGGCTCGTAGGCATCAACGGCACCCGCGCCATGACGGCCTTTAACTCACAAGGTGGCGGCTTCTTTTTAACCACCGTGGGCCGAGTGCAAACGCCCACCTTGTCGCTGGTGGTAGAGCGCGAAGAAAAAATCCGCAAGTTCATCAGCCGCGACTATTGGGAGGTGCACGCAGGCTTTGCCGCCCAGGCAGGCGAGTACCCCGGCAAATGGTTTGACCCGCAATGGAAAAAGTCTGACGACCCCGAGGCCAAGGCCGACCGCGTGTGGTCTGCCGCCCAGGCCCAAGACATTGCCAACGCCGTGCGTGGCAAAGCCGCCACCGTGACCGAAGAAAGCAAGCCCACCACCCAGGCTAGCCCTTTGCTGTTTGACCTGACCAGCTTGCAACGCGAGGCCAACGGCAAATTTGGCTTTAGCGCCAAAACCACCCTGGCCCTGGCCCAAAGCCTGTACGAGCGCCACAAAGCCCTGACCTACCCGCGTACCGATTCGCGCGCGCTGCCCGAAGACTACCTGCCCGTGGCCAAGCAAACCTTTGAAATGCTGGCCGACAGCCAAGCCCACGGCATGCGCCACCTGGCCCCGCACGCCCTGACAGCGCTGAACAACAACTACGTGCGCCCCAGCAAGCGCATTTTTGACAACGCCAAGGTCAGCGATCACTTTGCCATCATCCCCACGCTGCAAGCCCCCAGCGGCCTGAGCGAAGCCGAGCAAAAGCTGTACGACCTGGTGGCGCGCCGCTTTATGGCGGTGTTCTTCCCAAGCGCTGAGTACATGGTTACCACCCGCATCTCGCAAGTGGTGGGCCACCACTTTAAGACCGAAGGCAAAGTGCTGGTCAAACCCGGCTGGCTGGCTATTTACGGCAAAGAAGCGGCCGACGAAGTAGAAGGCGGCAAAGACGGCGACAAAGGCCAAAACCTGGTGCCCGTGCAAGCTGGCGAGATGGTGCGCACCGACTTTGTAGACCCCAAAGCCCTTAAAACCAAGCCCCCCGCCCGCTACTCTGAAGCCACCTTGCTGGGCGCCATGGAAAGCGCAGGCAAGCAAATTGACGACGAAGAGCTGCGCGAAGCCATGCAAGAAAAAGGCTTGGGCACCCCAGCCACCCGCGCCGCCATCATCGAAGGCCTGCTGACCGAAAAGTACATGCTGCGCGAAGGCCGCGAGATCATCCCCACCGCCAAAGCCTTTCAGCTCATGACCCTGCTGCGCGGCCTGCAAGTAGAAGAGCTGTGCCGCGCCGACCTGACAGGCGAGTGGGAATACAAACTGGCTCAAATGGAAAAAGGCCAGCTCAGCCGCGAATCGTTTATGGCCCAAATTGCCGCCATGACCGAGCGCATGGTCAAAAAAGCCAAAGAGTACGACCGCGACACCATTCCGGGCGACTACGCCACCCTGCAAACGCCCTGCCCCCAGTGCGCAGGCATCGTCAAAGAAAACTACCGCCGCTACACCTGCACCGGGGCCGACGGCAAAAGCGAAGGCTGCGGCTTTGGCTTTGGCAAGTCGCCCGCAGGCCGCACCTTTGAAACCGCAGAGGCCAACCAACTGCTGCGCGACAAAAAAATTGGCCCGCTGGAAGGCTTTAGGTCTAAAGCAGGCTGGCCCTTTACCTCAGAGATCGTCATCAAGTTTGACGAAGAGGCCAAAAACTACAAACTAGAGTTTGACTTTGGCGACGACAAAAACGCCGAAGAGTCTGGCGAACTGGTGGAGTTTGCCGACGAAACCCTGGGCCCATGCCCCATTTGCGGCGCAGACGTGCACGAGCACGGCAACAACTACGTGTGCAGCAAAGCCGTACCCACCCACGCCCAGGCAACGCCCAGCTGCACCTTTAAAAGCGGCAAGATCATCTTGCAGCAACCCGTAGAGCGCGAACAAATGCACAAGCTGCTGGCAACCGGCAAAACCGACCTGCTAGAAAAGTTTGTCAGCATGCGCACACGCCGCGCGTTTAAAGCGTTTTTGGCGTGGGACAAAGAAGCTGGCAAAGTCAACTTTGAGTTTGAGCAGCGCGACAGCAAATTCCCCCCGCGCAAAACGGCTGCAAAAACCGCGGCTGCAAAACCCGCCGCAGCCAAAAAAGCGCCCGCCAAAAAGGCTGCAGCCAAAACCACAGCCAAGGCCCCGCGCAAAGCAGGCCCCGGCAAAACCCCCAGCCCCGCGCTGGCCGCAGTCATAGGGGCAGACGCCGTAGCCCGCACCGAGGCCACCAAAAAAATCTGGGACTACATCAAGGCCAACAACCTGCAAGACCCCGCCAAAAAGAGCCTCATCAACGCAGACGACAAACTGCGCCCCGTGTTTGGCAAAGACCAAATCGGCATGATGGAACTGGCGGGTATTTTGGGCAAACACCTGGGCTAAAAGCACAAGCCACCAGCCGCTTCATCCTCTAAGCGGCTGGTGGCCCTAGCAGTGCCAAACCTTGGGTGTCTTGCCTAGGGCGAGACGACTTGTTTTGCCTTTTGTAGCAGCGCATCTTTGGCAAGCTTGGCAGCGCACAGCGTGTCTGTTTCGGGCTCGGGGTCTTTGGTGGCTTTTTGTTTGGCGTAGGTGTGGTGTTGCCTTGCAGCTTCGCGCATCCAAAACTGGCTGACATGCTGTGCATCAGGGTGTTTAGACACCCGGGGCAGCAGCACGCCAATGTCATGCTGAGAGTTGCTTTGCCCCCCGCGCGCGCCAAGTAAATGCCAAATGGCCGCGCGATGGTCATCGCGCTTAACCCCAGGAAAACCATCTGTATAAACCGACCCCATGCAATTGGCTGCAGCAGGCATGCCAAAGCTTGCGCCCATATTGCAGTAGGCGCGCAATTGCGTGAGGTTTCCTGGCGCAAAACCCAGCGTGCCCCTGACGTAGCCCTGCACCAGGGACGACATGGAATAGTCGTTGCCCAAAATGGCAGCAGCCAAAGTGTCTTTTAAAACCATTTCCATGCGGCCCATAGCCCTGTTGGCAATCGCTCGCTGTTCGTACGAGTAGGTTTGGTAAGGGTTGGCTGCAATACCCAGATCTGCCAAGCGCACCACTTCGGGCCAGTTTTCTACGCTGCGTTCATAAATAAGCCAGCCCAGAACATTGAACAGGTGGGGTGCTTCTTGGTTGCGTTGTTTCCAATAAGGGCGCGGCTGCTCTGGGTTGGCGGTGCGCGCCAAACCACCCATGCGGTAGTTCAGTTCTTGCTCAAGCACCAACAATTCGTTTTTGGGCAGTTGGTTCAACCGGGCAAGCGCTTTAAGCCTTTCTGCCCTGCGGTTAGCCACACGGGTGCTGGCCCAAATCGAGTCGGTGTACGCCGCAGCCCAAAAATACCCAAACCCATAGCCCGGTGCAGCAGCAATCAGGGCCTCTTGTGAGCGCCAAGCCTTTTCATCCAAGCCTTGAAAAAAATAACCATCTAAAAGCGAGATGTGTGCTGACCATGCGTACACATCATTGCGCTGAAGCAAGGGCTCCAAAATCGTTTGTGCTTGTGCTGCGCGCTGCCTGAAAAGAATCATGGCATTGCGCGATGTTTCGCTTGTAAATTGCCGTCCACGTGCCGCAATAGCCGCATCGCTCAATGCCAAACCCAGAAAGGTTTTGGCCGCTACGGAGTCAGGTTGTGCAGCCGCCCAGGCTTGTGCGTAGCCCAAAAAATACAAGCCCTTACCTCTCATAGCAAAGTGCATGGCGTGCAGGTTGCGCATGCGCACGTTGGCATCGCGCTCTTGGGCCAAGGTATCCCAAAATTTTTGGGCTTCAGCGTAGTCTGCACCTATGACTGCCGCACGAAACTTCACTTGGTCGTTGAGATACGGCCCCACCATGCTGGCGTCGATGGTTTTCATATCCAAGGCATCGGGTTGAGCAAGGGGCAGTCCCGCATCGCGCAAGCCCCAGTCGTCCAGCTTCTCTGGCTGGCAAATCGCCTCTTGCGAATAACTGCTTGTATGCGACAGGGCAAACATTGCCAAGACCATGCATGAAAGAAACAAGCGCATAAAGGTCAACCCTTACTTTTTGCGTGCTGATAAAAACACAATGACACGCGGCTTTGTGTGGCACTGCCCTGGGGCAATCTTAAGATGTAAGCCTCTGCTTGGTGGCAAGATGCACTAGCATGCATGCCATGAAATTCACTGACGCCATTCATACCTGCCACGCAAAAGCCCTTAGGGTTTGCGTAGAAGACCTTGCAAAGTGCTTGGTTGGGTGGGGCTTGTTTAAAACCCCTCACTATGTTTTTGGCAAAACCCTAATCGGCATGATGGGACTGGCCAGCATTTTGGGCACACACCCCGCCTAAACCCACAATGCGCAGCCCCACAGAACGCGCCTTTTGGGCCGCCCTGGCCGTGACCCTGGTAGTGGGTGCTGGGGCTGCCTGGTACACCGCAGAGCAATGGCTGCCCCAGGCCCAGCCCTGGGTGCGCCAAACCTTGCGCCAAATCACACGCCCCGGCCCCGAAACCCTGCCCCAGCGCGACCCCCACCGCACCCGCCAAGCCAACGCCGCATCAGCCCCCGCACCCCAGCCCCGCAAATGCATGCAGGGCGACCGCATCATCTACACCGACCAAGCCTGCCCCGCAGGCAGCACCGAACTGGCTGTGCAGGGCGGCGCTGTGACGGTAATGCCACAGCCGTGAAATGGCTTGAAGTTGGCGGCAGCAGGCATTGCCTTTTACAGTGCGTTGGTAACTGAAAAACTGTAATAAAAGGGGCCTGGGAGCATGGCGACGTTGATAAGCGCCACTGCCTTGGATGGCGGTGCAAAAGGCTTGCAAATATGAACGACATCACGCCCGGGGCAGCGCCCACACCTGCCGAGACCCTGCACGCCGAACTGCGCCCCCTTATTGGCAGCAGCCGCCAGCGGCTGGCTGGTGCAGTGAATGCGGAACTGACGCGGCTGTATTGGAGCGTGGGCAAGCGCCTGCATACCGAAGTGCTGGGCGATGCCCGCGCCAGCTACGGCACCCAATTGCTAGACAAACTGGGCCAGCAACTCACGCAAGAATTTGGTCGGGGCTTTGAGTCACGCAACCTGCGCCGCATGGTGAAGTTTGCTGAGAGCTTTCCCGATGCGGCAATTGTGTCAACACTGTCGACACAATTGAGCTGGAGCCACATGGTCGCGATTGTGGCGCTTAAAAACCCACAAGCCCGCCAGTTTTACGCCAGCCAGGCTAGGAAGCCCCATCGGCCTCATCCTGTGCGCCGAATCCAGCCGCGAACAGGTGGAGCTGCTGCAAATGCACAAAGACGGCATCACCGTAGCCGAATACTGGACCGAGCTGCCGCCCAAGGCAGAGCTGGAGCAGCACTTGCACCAAGCCCTGCTGGAAGCGCGTGAGCGGCTGGCGCGACGTGGGGTGCTGTTGGAGGGCAGTGACGATGCGTAGCCTGTGCGCCCGCACCCTGGCGCAAAGCAGCTGCCGGTAGGGAACTGGCTGGGCTCAGGGGACTTTGATCCCACCAGCAACAAGATCAAGGTGATGACCATGAAGGTCAGCAAGGGCCTGGAGTTCCCCGTGGTGGCGCTACCCGGCGTGGGGCATATGCCTGCGGCTGGGGAGGATGAGAAGGAAGCGGCGCGGGTGTTTTATGTGGCGGCTACGCGTGCTACGCAGAGGTTGGTATTAGGGACGGGTGGGGATGGCGTATTTGGCAAAAGTTTTGTCGCTTAATTTATCTAACCGCCAGCACAGTCAAACAAATAGTGCTACTTGAATAGGAAGAATGGAATGTTGACGAAAATTCACATCAATGGTGTGGCGACGTTCAAGAACCAAACAACGCTTGAAACCGATAAGAAGGTTAATCTAGTTTATGGCTTAAATGGGTCTGGCAAATCAACTATCTGCCGGCTCCTCCGTAACCCCGAAAAAGCTGAATACGCCCAATGTCAAGTGATTGGAGCCGAGGGCAGCAAAATTTATGTCTTCAATGAAGACTTCATCCGAGAGAACTTCTATGAATCCTCGCTAATAAAGGGGATTTTTAGCCTATCCAAGCAGAACAAGGATGCAGAGCAAGCTATTGTGCTCGCAATGTCACAACGTGCAAAACTGCTTGCGGAGAAGGAAGCAATCGAAAACAAAAAACTGGAAAAATCCGAGCAATTACAGAAAGAGATTAACTCGATTCACGATCAGACATTCGCCATAAAGCGCAACCACTCTGGAGGAGATCGTGTATTGGAATTTTGTCTTGAAGGCGTTATGGGCAAAAAGGAAAAACTCTTCGAGCAACTATTCGGGATCAAGAAGCCATCAGAGAAGCCAGATTATTCTGTTAAACAACTTCAAGAAGAGGCTCGTTTGCTCACTGGCGAGAGCTCGACGAGAGACGAAACCCCACTTCCGACATTTCTGATGACCGCACACGGTGTGGAAACTGAACCCATTTTTGGAAAAGCAGTCGTTGGAGCACACAACAGCAATTTCGGTGATTTTATAAATCGACTACAAAACTCTGACTGGGTCAGGTCCGGGTTTACCTATTTAGATCTTGAGGCAAAAAAGCCGAGCGACTGCCCCTTTTGTCAACAACCAACGATTGATGATCATTTCGTGAGCGAAATGCAGTCCTACTTCGACAAGACTTACGACGAACAAATAGAGAAGCTCAAGGAGATTGAGCTTCAGTATGAGGCGGCGATAAATTCGCTCCCTCAAAATTCGAACTTTCAAACGAGCCAGTTTTATGAGCCAGAAATTGGCACGAAGTGTCAACACTTGGCTGCAACCCTTCGTCAAAACATTTTGCTAATTCAGAAGAAGCGGGCGACCCCGTCCTTACCAGTGACTCTTCAATCCACAAAAATCATCGTGGAAGAGTTGAATGCATTGATTGCCAGCACTAACTTGAAGATCGATTCCCACAATAAGAAGATTGCCAACAAGGGCGCTGCAAAGGAAGGGATCAAGAACCGGTTCTGGCAACTCATGAGATGGGAATATGACCAAAGCATTTCCTACTACGAATCGCTCCAAAGTCAACTAAAGACCGTAAACGACAATTATTCGACAGACCTTTCCAAGGTCAATGCTTCTCTAATGGAAATTGGGACGCGTATTTCCGAAGCACAAAAGGCAACGGTCAATATTGATGTCGCGATAAGGAATATCAACACTGAACTCATAAACCTCGGAATCCTCGACTTCCAAATAAAGAAGCACGACGATCACCTCTATCAATTGGAACGCCCAGGCGGTGGCACGAATAGCTTTCAGAGTCTGAGCGAAGGCGAAAAAATGATCATCGCACTTCTTTACTTTTGCGAATTATGCGTGGGCAAAGAGTCGGCAGACGAACAGCCTCGAGATCGCATCGTAGTTCTAGATGATCCAATCTCAAGCATGTCCCACATATTTGTCTTCAATGTGGGCCGCCTTCTCATTTCGCGCTTCTTCAAAGAAGACAAGATAAAGCAAGTATTCGTCTTCACACATAGCTTGTACTTCTTCTACGAGCTTACCGATATAAACAGGGACAGACGTCAGGAAACACAAGCATTATTCCGAGTGTCAAAAAGCGCAACTGGGAGCGCGGTCACCGCGATGAAGTATGAAGAAATACAGAATGACTACCAGTCATACTGGCAAGTAGTCAATGATCCGGGAACCGCCCCAGCCCTAGTTGCCAACTGCATGAGAAATATCGTTGAGTATTTCTTCGGGTTTGTTGAGAAAAAGGATTTCAACAACGTTTTCCAGAAACCAGAGTTGTCTTCAAACAAGCTCCAAGCCTTCAACAGGTACATGAATAGAGAGTCTCATTCATTCGGGCAGAACGTTTTTGATTTGAAGGAGTTCAATTACCAAGACTTCCACGAAGGTTTACGACTGGTTTTTGATACATGTGGCTACGGAGACCATTACAAACAGATGGCAAAGATCAAATAGCTCTTGCGCCGGGTTTAGTTTAAGTCTCCAGGAATTCATCCTGCTTGAGGTTCAACAAATATCAATGTCTACGGGTGACCGGGACGAGGCACTTCGCCGGGTGTGGAAGCGACGCCTAATCCCCGTTGTCTTTCAGGGAGAGGCGGTACCGCTCTTAGAGTGCCCGCTCATAACTTATCAAGCGCATCTGACCTATCGGCGATAGCTAACATAAAGAGAACGTACCGAAATGCACGAAATCATCTGCCCCCACTGCAGCAAAGCCTTCAAGATCGACGAGGCGGGGTATGCCGACATCCTCAAGCAGGTGCGCGATGGCGAGTTTGAGCAAGCTTTGCACGAGCGCCTCGAATTGGCCGAGCGGGAAAAGCAGGGCGCGATTGCCCTGGCCAAGGCTGAGGTCACTAATGCGCTGCAAAAGGCTGCGGCGGCTAAAGACACGGAGATTCAGGCGCTGAAGGCCCAGCTGGACGCGGGCGAGGTGGAGCGCAAGTTGGCCGTCACAGAAGCCTTGGGCGCGGTGAGCAAAGAGCGCGATGCGCTGGCGAATGAGCTGGCCCAAGCACGCAGCGCGCAGCAAGCCGCAGCCCAGTTGGCCGAGGCCAAGCTGGCCCATGCGCTACAGGCTGAAGCCGCCAAAAAGGACGCCGAGATTCAGGCCCTGCAAGCCAAGCTGGCGGCCAGCGATGTGGCCCGCCAATTGGCGGTGACGGAGGCGGTGAACCAAGCCGTGGGCGTGGTCGCCCAAGAGCGCGATGCGCTGAAACATGACCTGAGCCTCATCACCGTCAAAAACCAGCTGGAAGAGAAAGCCATCAAGGAGCAATTCGCCTTGCAGTTGCGCTACCGTGAAGGCGAAATTGAGCGCCTGCGGAACATGAAGGCGCGGCTATCGACCAAGATGGTGGGCGAGACGCTGGAGCAGCACTGCGAGATTGAGTTCAACCGCATCCGTGCGGCGGCCTTTCAGCGCGCGCATTTTGACAAGGACAACGACGCCCGCACCGGCAGCAAAGGCGACTACATTTTTCGCGAGGCGGACGAGAACGGCACTGAGATCGTTTCAATCATGTTTGAGATGAAGAACGAGAGCGACGAGACGGCCACCAAGAAGCGGAACGAAGACTTTCTGAAAGAGCTGGACAAGGATCGCCTTGAAAAGGGGTGCGAATATGCCGTGTTGGTTTCCCTGCTGGAGCCGGAAAGCGAGTTGTACAACAGCGGCATCGTTGATGTGTCGCACCGCTACCCCAAGATGTACGTAGTGCGGCCGCAGTTTTTTGTGCCCCTGATCACGCTGCTTCGCAATGCGGCGATGAACTCGCTTAAATACAAATCTGAGCTTGCGTTAGTGAAGGCGCAAAACATTGACATCACGAGCTTCGAGACCAACCTTGAGACTTTCAAGACGGCATTTGCGCGCAACTACGATCTTGCCTCCAATAGCTTCAAAAAGGCGATTGATGAGATCGACAAATCCATCGACCACCTGCAAAAGACCAAGGACGCTTTGCTTGGCACAGACCGAAACCTGCGTCTTGCCAACGACAAGGCGCAAGACGTAACGATCAAGAAGCTGACGCGGGGCAACCCGACGATGGCGGCCAAGTTTGCGGAGCTGAAGAATTCAGGTTCCTCGGATGCTTAGTGAGCCACTTCACTAATGCTCGGAATGGACCGCATGGGCTTACAAAACCTGCGTTTGCATGTCCCTCATGCTGGCGGTAAATATCAAGGGCTTTCACCCCGCGCCAGCTTTGCCAGCAGCTCCGCCATGCGCCTCTGCCTAGTTTCTGGCCGCTTGGCACTGTGCAGCCGGTGGTAGATGGTGAACAGGCTCTGGCGTTTAAGGGTGGCGTAGAAGGCGTGGGCCGCGGGGTTTTGTTGCAGCGCCGCTAAAAAGTCTTCAGGTATCACCATGGTGGCGCTGCCCGCGTAGGCGGTGGCCCAGCGTCCATCGCTGCGCGCGGCCTCTACCTGCGCCAGGCCAGCGGCTTGCATGTGCCCTTGCACTATCAGCCGCTCGGCATGCTGCACGTTTTTCTGCGACCAACTCGAGCGCGCGCGGCGTGGCGTCAGGCGTTGCAGAAACGAGGTGTCGTCCAAGGCCTTGCGCAGCCCGTCGATCCAGCCCCATGTGATGGCGGCCACCACGCAGTCGTCCCACGTCACGCTTGGCTGCCCGGTACCCTTTTTGAAGATGCGCACCCACAGCTCAGTCTCGCTGGCGTGGTTCACCCGCAGCCATGCGTGGAGCTGCTCAGGGGTTTGGAAGGTGTGGTGTGCTTTATTGCTCATAAATAAATAGCATTAGGTGCTTATAAAACAAGCGCTGGCGGCCTATTTGGCACATAAATCGTACCCGGTACTCCGCCCCCCACCCTCCAGCCTGCGCAGTACCCCGCGCTCCAGCAGGTCGTTGATGTCGCGCAGCGCCGTGTCCGCAGAGCATTTGCCCATGGCCGCCCACTTGGCGTTGGGTGGCGAGGCGTGGTTCAAGCATTTCGGTATGTGGCGGTGTTTTTGCATTTCGTACCGAAAAATCAACAATGACAATGGCTTACGATATTTTTTGACGTGCCATTTTGTATGTTGCGCGGCGGTTTGCACTCTGCACCACTAGCCGCGAATGCCTAACGCTTCTACTTTGGGTCATAACTGCGGCAAGCCAAGTGCGCTTTGCCTTACGGCAATGCACCTTTGCGCAGGCTGTGATTTCGTCCGCTACGCTGTGGGCTTTTGCACCCAACACCGGAGTCCCCATGCAACTTGGCTACACCATTCTCTACGTGCCAGACGTGCCCGCCACGCTCAAGTTTTACGAGGCGGCCTTTGGCCTGACCACGCGGTTTTTGCACGAAAGCGGCGACTACGGCGAGCTAGAGACGGGCAGCACAGCGCTGGCGTTTTCAGCCCACAGCCTGATGCAGCAGTTGGGCAAGAACCCGCAGGCGGCCAGCCCCACAGCGCCTTGCTTTGAGATTGCGCTGTGCACGCCCGATGTAGCCGCAGCGCTAGAGCGTGCCATTGCTGCCGGGGCCACACCCATGCGCCCGCTAGAGGTAATGCCCTGGGGCCAGACGATTGCCTATGTGGCCGACATCAATGGCTTTTTGGTAGAGCTGTGCACGCCTATGGGGTAAGCGTGTGCGGGTGTATGGCGTTCCATAAACGCTCTGTTAATTTGTAATTAACGCACAAAAGGAACATACTAATGGTTCCATGGACGCAAGCACCAAGACCCAAACCGAACGCATACTGGCGCTTGCTAGCCAGCGGGGTCTGCTGCGCGCCAGCCATCTGCAGGAGCTGGGCATTGCGCGGGTGATGCTTACGCGGCTGACGGCAAGTGGCCAGTTGGAGCGCGTGGGGCGCGGCGTTTATCGGCTGGCAGACGCGCAGGGCGCTGAGCATGAGAGCCTAGCCACCCTTGCAGTCAAGGTGCCGCAGGCGGTGTTTTGTTTGCTTACTGCCCTGCAGATACATGAACTCACTACTCAACTGCCTCGCCATGTGTGGATCGCCATGCCGCAGGGCAGTCACGTGCCCAAGATGGACTACCCGCCCGTAAAGATGGTGCAGTTTTCTGGCGATGCGTATGCCCAGGGCATAGAGGTGGTGTACGTCGACCAGGTGGAGCTGCGGGTATACAGCGTGGCCAAAACTATTGCAGACTGCTTTAAGCACCGCAACAAGATTGGGCTAGATGTAGCCCTAGAGGCACTAAAGGAAGCACTGACTGCGAACAAAACCACCGCCAATGACCTATGGCGGTTTGCCAAGATTTGCCGGGTAGCTAACGTGATGCGCCCCTACCTTGAAGCACTGGGGCACGCGGGCTAAATGGCACAAAACTTAGCTGCTTCCGTGCGGGCGCGCCTGCTCACTATCGCCAAGGTCGAGCAGACGGATTTCAACGCGGTGCTGGTGCGCTACGCGTTAGAGCGATTTTTGTACCGGCTGGGCCAGTCTGAACATGCAGACCGTTTTGTGCTTAAGGGTGCGATGCTGTTTAACCTTTGGTATGCCATGCCACACCGGCCCACGCGAGATGTCGATCTGCTGGGCTTTGGAGCGAGTGATCTAGACGCAATAGCGCAGGCCTTTCGCGAGATCGTGTCGGTTACCGCAGATGACGGCATAGTGTTCGACGCCGCCAGTGTGGTGGTGGACGAGATTCGCAAAAGCGCGGGCTATGCAGGTGCAAGGGTGTTGGTGTCGGCCGAGCTGGCCCGCGCCCGCTGCAAAGTGCAGGTGGACATCGGCTTTGGTGACGCTATTACACCAGGCCCGGTAAACGCCACGTACCCAGTGCTAATTGCCGGCGTTACGCCACCCCAGCTGCGCACTTACCCGGTCTATACCGTGGTGGCAGAAAAGTTGCACGCTATTGTTCTGCTGGGCATGGCGAACAGCAGGCTCAAGGACTACCTAGACTTGTGGCTCCTGCTGGAGCGCGAGGCATTGGACGCAGGCACACTGGCCAGCGCTATTGCGGCCACGTTCACCCGGCGGGGCACCCCGTTATCGACCGAGCTGCCTATTGGTTTAAGTGAAGAGTTTTCCAATGATGGATCGCGTCAAGCGCTGTGGGCGGCGTTCTTGCGAAAGAATTCCTTGGCAGTTATGCCATTGGGTGATGTGGTCAGTGTGTTACGAAAAAAGTTGCAACCAGCGCTTGTGCACGCCGCATCCAACACTACCGATCAAAAGCTGCATTTGTCTGGTTGAGGTGCATTCCTGCAAATACACCTCACTTTTTGAGTCACATCACCACAACATAGGCTGCAAGGTCAGAATGTCGACGTTGGCGCAATCTGCTATCAAAGGCTAATCACCCCAAATGCCTGCCAAAAAACCGCAGCGTCCTGTCCCACGCATGCTGCGCCCACACGGGGTCGTATTGGGTGGCGGCTATGCGGCCAGGGCCTACGGCGGTTTCGTTGGCAAAGGCGTGGTGGGCCAGGTAGCGGTAAAACTCAAAGTCCACACCAGCGGTTTTGAGCTTGGCCTCAAGGCCGTCCACCATTTCAATGTTGAAGAACTCGTCTTGCGTGGCCCAGTGGCCTTGCAAGGGGGCTTTGATTTTGCTGGCGTCGATGTAATCGAGCGGCGGGCAGCCGTACCAGACCACGGCGGCGTCTAGCTCGGGGGCTTGGGTGGCGCCCAGCAGGGTCAGTGCGCCGCCCATGCAAAAGCCAGTCAGGCCAACTTTGGGTGCGCGGGTTTTCAGGTACTGCACCGCGCCGCGAATGTCTTGGCTAGCGGCATCGCCAAAGTCCAGGCCCGTCATCAGGTGGTGGGCTTCTTCTTGCTCTACGGTGGCTTTGCCTCGGTACAGGTCGGGCACCAGGGTCTGAAACCCCGCAGCAGCCAAGCGGTCTGCCACGCCTTTGATCTGCTCGTTAAGCCCCCACCATTCTTGAATGACCACAACAGCTGGGGCGTTACGGGCGGCAGGCTCTGCCAAATAGCCCTGTACGGTTTTGCCGTCGGGGCGCGCAAAGTTGACCATGGTTCCCATCGTTGCTCCTTAAAAGTCAAAATACTGTGCCCTATTGTGCTGACAACACGGCAACAAAGTGCATGGGGCGCTAAAAGCCTTGGGCTTGGCAAGCGTGGCGCTGCACCAGTACAGTCGTTGGCATGACGACTCCCACCCCCACCCCTGATTTATTCCTGAAAGCCCACAGCAAAGACCTTGGCGGTGGCTTTGTGGTGCGCCGCCTGTTGCCTGCGGCCCAGCGCCAGTCAGTGGGGCCGTTTATCTTTTTCGACCACTTTGGCCCGGTCACGGTACACCCGGCAGACCAGCACGACGTGCGGCCACACCCGCATATTGGCCTGGCTACGCTAACGTATTTGTTTGAAGGCGTGATCTTGCACCGCGACAACCTGGGTACTGTGCAGCGCATAGAGCCCGGCGCCATCAATTGGATGGTGGCGGGCAGCGGCATCGTGCATTCAGAGCGCAGACCCGACGACAAGCGCAGCAGCACTTACGTTAACCATGGGCTGCAACTGTGGCTGGCGCTACCCGAGGCTGCGCAAGAGCTACCCGCCAGCTTTAGCCACACCCCCGCCAGTGCTTTGCCGCAGGTGCAAGACGGCTGCGCCCAGGTGCGCGTGTTGGTGGGGCAGGCTTTGGGCGTGCAGTCGCCCGTACCTGCGGTGTCGCCCACGCTGTATTTGGATGTGCAGTTGCCCCCGGGCGGCCAGTGGGCCTTGCCCATGTTGGCAGACGAGCAGGCGGTGTATGGCGTGCAAGGCGATTTGCTTTGGGACGGGCAGGCCCTGCCACCCCACACCATGGCGGTGCAGGCGGGCACTGCGGTGCTGAGCGCTGGCAGCCAGGGCGCGCGCTTGGTGGTCATAGGCGGGCAGCCGTTGGGGCGGCGCTTGATGTGGTGGAACTTTGTATCTACCAGCAAGGCCCGTATCGACCAAGCCGCCCAGGCGTGGGAGGCCGGCGACGCCAGCCAGGGCATGGGGCAGGTGCCGGGCGAAACCGAGCGCATCGCGTTGCCAGTGCGGTGAGCTCAGCCGTTGTACGTTTGCAAGTGCTGCGCTGCTTGTAAGCCCACGCTTGTACCCTTTGCTTTTGCACAGCCCAGCAGCAACCATCTTTTATGTCTGCATCCCCCATCCTCCAAACCCTGCCCCTGGGCCCTTTGTGGCCCACGCTCGATCCGTTTTTGTTTTGTGCCCACCATGACGATGCCTACCCGCAGGGCAATGGGCAGGCGGCGCCCGCGGTGCCTTTGGCAGGGCGCAACATAGGTCAGGATTTCTCGCGCCAGGACGGCTGGAGCATGTACCACGGGGACACTGTGCCCGGGTTCCCGTCGCACCCACACCGAGGTTTTGAGACCGTAACCCTGGTGCGCACAGGGCTGGTAGACCACGCAGACTCTTTGGGCGCGGCCGCCAGGTTTGGCCAGGGCGATGTGCAGTGGCTGACGGCCGGGGGTGGTGTGGTGCATTCAGAAATGTTCCCGCTGCTGAGCACCCAGGCGGCCAACCCCTTAGAGCTGTTTCAGGTGTGGCTTAACCTGCCTGCCAGCCACAAAATGGTGCCGCCCCACTTCACCATGTTTTGGGCGCACCGCATTCCCCGCATCCGCCATCAGGACGCCAACCACCGCCTAACCACCGTGACGATTGTGGCAGGTGCGCTGCCAGGCGCCATTCCTTTGGCCCCGCCGCCGGACTCATGGGCGGCGCAGCAGCAGTCTGACGTGGCGATTTGGACCATACGCATGGCGCCCGGTGCGCAATGGGTACTGCCCGCTGCCACGGGGCAGGGCACGCGGCGCATGCTGTATTACTTTGCGGGCATGGCCATGGACCTGGCTGGGCAGCCCCTGCCGGGCCATGCGGCGCTAGAGCTGGACGCCACCGCCGCGCCCACCTTGGTCAACACAGGCGGCATTGAAGCCGAGTTTTTGCTGCTACAAGGCCGCCCCTTGGCCGAGCCCGTGGCACAGTACGGCCCCTTTGTGATGAACACCCAGGCAGAGGTCATGCAAGCCGTGGCAGACTACCGCCGCAACCAGTTTGGCGGTTGGCCCTGGCCTGATGCCGCCCCGGTGCATGGCCTAGAGCCACGTCGCTTTGCCCGCAGGCCAGGTGGCAGTGCCGACGAGGTGCCGCCGCCTGCCCCTGCTACCACTTCTGTTTAGTTTTTAACGCTCCTTTGTCGCACCCCATGACCACCATTACCCACAACAGCGCCGTCACCATCAGCTACAAGGTCACCACGCCCCAGGGCAAGCCACTGGATGCGGGTAACCTGGCCTACCTGCATGGTGGTTACGACAATATTTTTGCCAAGGTAGAGGCCGCCTTGGAGGGCCAAGCGGTGGGCTTTAGCACCACGCTGGATTTAGCCGTAGCCGATGCCTTTGGCGAGCGCGACGAAACCCTGGTGCGCACCATTGCCAAGGCAGAGTTCCCCCCGGGCGTCAAAGTAGGCGGCCAGTTGCAAGGTGTGGGCAACGACGGCCAGCCCCAAGTGTTTAACGTGGTCAAAATCAAAGGCCCCGAGGTGCACCTGGACGGCAACCACCCCTTGGCCGGGCAGCCACTGCGCTTTAGCTGCAAAGTCACCGCCGTGCGACCCGCAACCCCCGAAGAAATAGCCCACCGCCATGTACATGGAGCGCATGGGCACCAGCATTGAGGAATGTTGGATTTCTTCGCATTACCAAGCCCAGACCTTTGAACGCCAAAGTATCTGTTTGAAGCGGCCTGGGCCTATAAAACGATCTTTCGATTTACAACACTAGGGAGTGTTTCATCATGGTTGTTTCTGTTTTCAATATGCGACTAGCTGCACTAGCGGCGTTCACTCTTTTTGCCAGCAATAGCTGGGCCGCGATTCGAGAGGTCAAACTTCAGCCATCAAAAATCATTCAGCACGTCACAGACAGGGCCAAGGCCCAAGATATTGGTTTGTGTACCGTAAACGATATGAAAGGAGCCCTGCCCGACGGAAAATTTTGGGAGGAAACCTTGCGTACATCGGCCTTGGTTGGTTTTTATCAACAGGGTTTCAAGGTTGACAACTCTTGGGCCGCAAAGCTCAAATGTCAGTCAGCCCGCTGGGAGGTCATGCAAATGCGTGTCATCTTGACATTTGACCTTCAAGCGCTGCCACCAGCAGGCAAGCCTTTTTTGGCGTACTTAAAATTTCGCCACAGTGCGCCTGATGAGTTGTCGAAAAAGTTTGATGGAAAAATGCACTTTCCTTCGCCACCTGAATTGGGCACTGCTGCTACGCAGAAGTCTGCATTTCTTACAGGTATTTCTGTTCAAAAGAAGGGGTTTTTGTGTTACGTGACGCAAGCAGGTAGCAATCATGGCTTGCAGTTCATGTACCAATATGTCAAAGACAACCCTAAGGTTGCGGAGAGTGGTTGCGGTGATATGCATTTCCCGGCGCCCTCCGGCGAGATTGTCTCCGTTTTGCGCCTGCCTTCAGGTGACTACATGGCCAATGTTGCACCGCTGCTGATGAAAGCCCGTAACGAAGGACAAGCCAAAGTCAATTTGATATTGCATGGCCCTACTGCACCTGCAGGCGCAGCGTCTTGGCCTACTGTTTCAGCCTCTAAAGTCATGGGCTTGGAAGGGTGGGATTTGAGCGTTGTGTCTAACGCTTGTAGTTGGAATAGCTTCCCTGGGTCTTGTTGAAAAGCGCCGTCCAGCACGGGTTTTGGCGCGAGGCTCAATCCCGGTTTTCCATCAGCAGTGCTTGGCGCAGCAACCGCATGGCCCTGTCGCGTATGTGCAGCGGGCTGGTGCCGGGGTTGCGGCGCACTTTGGCGCGGGTGCAGGCGTTTAAAAAGTCGTGCAGGATGGCGTTGTCGTCCAGCGTATCGCCCCCGGGGCGGTGGAACTCGGGGTGCCATTGCGTTGCCGCAATGTAGCTGCCGCCAAAAGCTGGGTTGCGGCGTATGGCCTCGGGCACACCGTCGGGGCGGCTCCATGCCTCTATCTCAAAACCTGGGGCCAGTTTTTTGATGCCTTGGTGGTGGATACTGTTCACCCGGGTGTGCCGCACGCCGGGGTACATGCCCGCCAAATGCGTGCCGGGCACGATGTCCACATCATGAAAGTGCTGGTCGTAGGTTAGCGCGTTGCGGTGTATGTGCGCACCGGGGTGTTGGGTTTCGATGTCTTGGTACAGGCTGCCACCAAAGGCGACGTTAATCAGTTGCAGGCCCCTGCACACACCAAAAATGGGTTTGCCCGCTTGTTCAAATGCCTCCACCACGGCCAGGTCGTACAAGTCGCGCACGCGGTCGCCCACCCATTCGGGGCGCAGGGGTTCTTCGCCATAGCTGCCTGGCCACACATCGGCGCCGCCGTGCATCACCACGCCGTCAAGCCAGTCGGCATAGTGCGCCAGCGTTACGTCGCCCCGGGCGGTCTCACCCGTGGGGCACGGAATCATGACCACCATGGCCCCGGCAGACATCAGCCAGTGCGCGATGGTTTGCTCTACGTATTGCAGCGTTTTGCCAGTAAACAGCGAACGGGCCGGGTCGGCATGCTGAAAACAGGCAGAAAGACCGATTTTGAGACGACGGGCGGCAGGCATGGGCGGTGCAGCGGTTCAAGCGATTGCAATGACAGGGTTTGTCACACCTTCATGGTAGCCCCATTCTGCGGTGCGGTGTTCTACAGCGGGTATAACTGAGGCTGTGCCCCAACTGTTTTGCGATGGGCACACCGCCAGCCCTTTGGGGGCGGTTGCGTAGTGTGTATCGGCCCAGCACCGATGACTGTGCCGATGTTTATTTGCGAAGGAGTGATGCCATGCAAGTACAAGTCCATACGGATGACCATATCCACGGCGGCGATTCTTTGGCCCAGTGGATACAAGATGAAGCCAACACCCGCTTGGCCCGACTGCGCGACCATGTGACCCGTGTGGAAGTGTTTTTGACCGACCTGGATGCAGGCAAGTCGGGTGCGAACGACAAACGCTGCCGCCTGGAAGCCCGCGTGGCCAACCGCCAGCCAGTGACCGTGACAGCCGATGCCGACAAAATGGCCAACGCCTTCACCGCCGCCACAGAAAAACTGCTGCGCGCTGTAGAGGCTGACCTGGGCCGCGTCAAAGACCGCAACGGGCGTGACACCATTCGCGCTGCCGAGATGTAATTTTCCCCTAAGCTGCCTTTGTGCAGCCCACAAAAAAACGCGCTCCTTGGAGCGCGTTTTTGTTGGTAGCGACAAAAGCGTTTACTTGGCGACCACGCGCACCATTTCCAGGCACTTGTTCGAGTAGCCCCATTCGTTGTCGTACCAGCTGACGATCTTCACAAAAGTGCCGTCCAGGGCAATGCCAGCGTCGGCATCAAAAATCGAGGTGCGGGTGTCGCCACGGAAGTCGGTGGCCACCACTTTGTCTTCGGTGTAACCCAGCACGCCCTTCAAAGCGCCTTCAGACTGCGCCTTCATTTCGGCTTTGATCTCGTCGTAGGTTGCGGATTTTTCCAGCTCTACAGTCAAGTCGACCACCGACACATCGCTAGTGGGCACACGGAAGGACATGCCGGTCAGCTTTTTGTTCAGCGATGGAATCACCACGCCCACCGCCTTGGCAGCGCCAGTGCTGCTGGGGATGATGTTTTCTAAGATGCCACGGCCACCGCGCCAGTCTTTGTTGCTGGGGCCGTCCACGGTTTTTTGGGTGGCGGTAGCAGCGTGCACAGTGGTCATCAGGCCGCGCTTGATGCCCCACTTGTCATGCAGCACCTTGGCCACGGGGGCCAGGCAGTTGGTGGTGCACGATGCGTTGGAGATGATGGCCTCGCCCTTGTAGGTGTCGTGGTTCACGCCGTACACAAACATGGGGGTGTCGTCCTTGGAGGGGGCCGACAAAATGACCTTCTTAGCGCCTGCATCCAGGTGCTTTTGCGCGGTGACTTTGTCGAGGAACAGACCTGTGGATTCGATCACCACGTCGGCACCCACTTCGTTCCACTTCAGGTTAGCCGGGTCGCGCTCTTGGGTCAGGCGGATTTTTTTGCCGTTGACGACCAGGGTGTTGCCCTCTACCGCCACGCTGCCTTCAAAACGGCCATGCACGCTGTCGTATTGCAGCATGTAGGCCAGGTAGTCGGGTTCCAGCAGGTCGTTAATGGCAACGACTTCGATGTCGCTGAAGTTTTGAATGGCCGAGCGCAGCACGTTGCGGCCAATGCGGCCAAAGCCGTTGATACCTACTTTGATGGTCATGGGAAAGCTCCAGGGTTTTAAAAATGGGGGTGTTTATTTGCGCTTGAGAGCAGCCAGCACCGTGGCGGCCACGTTGCCTTCGGTAAAGCCAAAGTGCTCAAACAGCACAGGTGCCGGGGCCGACTCGCCATAGGTGTCAATGCCCACCACAGCGGCGCAGCCGTACTTCCACCAGCCGTCGGTGACGCCCATCTCTACCGCAATGCGGGGCAGGCCCTTGGGCAGCACGGCTTTTTTGTAAGCGATGTCTTCGCGGTCAAACGTGGTGGTGCTGGGCATGGAGACCACGCGCACAGGCACTTTTTTGGCGGCCAGCAGGCGCTGGGCCTTCAGGGCCAATTGCACTTCAGAGCCGGTGGCAATGATGACGGCCACGGGCTTTTTCTTCATGCCCACGTCGGCGGGTTCGCTCAGCACATAAGCGCCACGGCTGATGTCGCCCAGCTCGCGCTTGGGGGCATAAGGCAGGTTTTGGCGCGACAGTAGCAAGGCGGTGGGCTTATTGCGGTTAGACAAGGCCACGCTCCAGGCCACAGCGGTTTCGGCTGTGTCGGCAGGGCGCCATACGTCCAGGTTAGGTATCAGGCGCAGGCTGGCGGCGTGTTCTACCGACTGGTGCGTGGGGCCGTCTTCGCCCAGGCCAATGCTGTCGTGGGTAAATACATGGATCACGCGCTGCTTCATCAGCGCAGCCATGCGAATGGCGTTGCGGCTGTAGTCGCTAAAGGTCAGGAAGGTGCCACCGTAGGGGATAAAGCCACCGTGCAGGGCCACGCCGTTCATGATGGCGGCCATGCCGAACTCGCGTACACCGTAGTTGATGTGGCGGCCACCCACTTGGCGGCCATCGGCCAGCGTGGTTTGCACCACGTTGCCTTCGATGTCAAAGCGCAGGTTGGGGGTGCTGCTGGTGTTGGTGAGGTTAGAGCCCGTCAGGTCGGCGCTGCCGCCCAACAACTCGGGCAGGGCGGCGGTAAAGGCTTCTAGCGCAATCTGGCTGGCCTTGCGGCTGGCCACGGTTTCGCCCTTGGTGTGTGCAGCTACCACGGCATCTACTGCCACTTGTGCAAAGTGCTTGGGCAGGTCGCCCGCCATGCGGCGCTCCAACTCGGCAGCCAGGTCGGGGTGGGCGGCGCGGTAGGCGGCAAAGCGCTCGTTCCAGGCGGCTTCGGCGGCAGTGCCTTGGGCCTTGGCGTCCCAGTCGGCATACACCTCTTGCGGCACGGTAAATGGTGCATGCGGCCAGCCCAGGGCTTCGCGGGTCAGTGCGATTTCTTCGGCACCCAGGGGCTCGCCGTGAGCTTTGGCGGTGTTGGCGCGGTTAGGGCTGCCTTTGCCAATGTGCGTTTTGCACACGATGAGGGTGGGGCGCTCGGTTTGCTTTTTGGCTTCTGCAATGGCGGCGTCCACCTTGTCGGCGTCGTGGCCGTCAATGGGGCCAATCACGTTCCAGCCGCTGGCCACAAAGCGCAGGGGGGTGTTGTCGGCAAACCAGGGGGCCACTTGGCCGTCAATGCTGATGCCGTTGTCGTCGTACAGGGCAATCAGTTTGTTGAGCTTCCATGCGCCTGCCAGCGAGATCGCCTCTTGGCCTATGCCTTCCATCAGGCAGCCATCGCCCAAAAATGCGTAGGTGTGGTGGTCTACCACGGCGTGGTCTTCGCGGTTGAACTCGGCTGCCAGCAGCTTTTCGGCCAGCGCAAAGCCTACGGCATTGGTAATGCCTTGGCCCAGGGGGCCGGTGGTGGTTTCTACACCGGGGGTAATGCCCACCTCGGGGTGGCCTGCGGTTTTGCTGTGCAGCTTGCGAAAGTTTTGCAGCTCTTGCATGGGCAGCTCGTACCCCGACAGGTGCAGCAGCGCGTACAGCAGCATAGAGCCGTGGCCGTTGCTCAGCACAAAGCGGTCGCGGTCAAACCACTGGGGGTTGGCCGGGTTGTGCTTAAGGTGACGGCCCCACAGGGCTACAGCCATATCGGCCATGCCCATGGGCGCGCCGGGGTGGCCCGAGTTGGCTTGTTGAACGGCGTCCATGGCCAGTGCGCGGATTGCGTTGGCCATCTGTTGGGTATTTGCCATGGGTGGCGGCTCCGGGGTGGGGTGAAGGGAAAACCCGCCATTTTACTGGCCCCGCCAGCCATGCACTACAGTGCGGCCCATGCATGGATTGCACCTGACCGCCGACCTGTACGACTGCCGCTGCGCCAGCCACTGGCTGGTAGACGCCGCCGCCCTGGGCCAAGCTTGCGCCAACGCAGTGCAGGCCGCGGGCTTGCAGGCGGTGGGGCAGTTGCTGCACACCTTCCCATCCACCCCGCAAGGCCCGGGCGGCGTTACTGCCACTGTGCTGTTGGCCGAGTCGCACCTGTGCATACACACTTGGCCCGAGCAAGCGGCTGTGACGCTGGATGTGTACGTGTGCAACTTCAGCGCTGACCATTCGGCCAAGGCGTATGCCTTGCTCGATGCCATGCTGGCCCTGCTGCAACCCACCCAGGTGCAGCGGCATGCTTTGCAGCGCGGCACACCTGCCGCCACACCGATTGCCACATCCTTTGCCCCATGACCCCACACAACGTACCCGCCATGCTGCTGGCCGCAGGCCGTGGTGAGCGCATGCGCCCCTTGACCGACACCACCCCCAAGCCCCTGCTGCAAGTGCAAGGCCAGCCCTTGCTGTGCTGGCATCTGCAAGCGTTGGCCCAGGCGGGGGTGCGCAAGGCGGTGATCAACACCGCATGGTTGGGAGAGCAGATCAGCGGGTATTTTTTAGACCCCAAACAGGCTCTTACGGAATATCTACGGCCTGAATTGCTATCAATTTCATACTCCCATGAAGGCCAAGACTTTGGCTGCGCACTAGAAACCGCAGGCGGCATTGCCCGCGCCTTGCCCCAGCTAGGAGCCTGTCGGGCTTGGGGCGTCGAAAGCGAGAATCGGCCCCAGCGAGGACAGTTTTTGCCGGATTTGCAGCCTCATAGCCCGGCTATGGGGCCAAAAGACGGTAAAAAATGGACCGCTGCGGTCGATTCGCAGCCGACGATTCCCAAGTCCGACAGGCTCCTAGGCCCCGTGTTTTGGTTGGCGGCGGGCGATGTGTTTGCCCCCGGCTTTGCCTTTGACGCCGCTGCCGCACAGGCCTTTGCCGCCAGCACCGACCTGGCCCACCTGTGGCTGGTGCCCAATCCACCCCAACACCCGCGCGGCGATTTTGGCATCAGCTCCCAAGGCCGCGCCCTGAACCTGCCTGCAGACAACTCCGCGCAGCGCTACACCTACAGCACCATCGCCCTGCTGCGTGCAGAGCTTTTTGCGCAGCCCTGGTGCGACATCCCCACTGGCAACCCCACAGGCATTGCCGCACCCCTGGCCCCCTTGCTACGCCGCGCCATGGACGCAGACCGTGTGGGCGCAAGCCTGTACGAAGGCCAATGGGTAGATGTGGGAACGCCTGAGCGCTTGGCGGCGTTGAACGCGGCAGCACCTTAAAAATCAGGGTACAAACCTACCATGCACGCCCCTTACCCCACATCCATCTACGCCCAACGCCGCGCCCGCCTGGCTGCCCAACTGGGCGACGGTGGTATTGCCATTGTTCCCACAGCGCCCGAGCGCCCGCGCAACCGCGACAGTGACTACCTGTACCGCCACGACAGCTACTTTTATTACCTGACCGGCTTTACCGAGCCCAATGCCTGCTTGGTGATTGAAAGCGATGGCCGCAGCACCCTGTTTTGCCAGCCCAAAGACCTGGAACGCGAGATTTGGGACGGCTACCGCCTGGGCCCCGAGGCCGCGCCCGATGCGCTGGGCGTGCAGGCCGCGCATTCGGTTGCCACGCTGGATGCGCAACTGCCCCGCCTGCTGGAAAACCGCCACTGCGTGTGGTACCCCTTTGCCACCCATGCAGGGCTGGCCACCCGGGTAGAAGGCTGGCTGAATGCCGTGCGGGCCCGCGCCCGCATGGGTGCTTTGTGCCCGGCGCAGCAGGGTGATGTGTGCACTTTGCTCGATGAAATGCGTTTGTTCAAAGACGAGCACGAGCTGGCCACCATGCGCCGCGCCAGCCAGATCAGCGCCCAGGCCCACATACGCGCCATGCAGCGCACTGCCCGCATGCTGCGCGCCGGCCAAGATGTGCGCGAATATCACTTAGACGCCGAGCTGCTGCACGCCTTCAGGGAGCAGGGTTCGCAGTACCCCGCCTACAGCTCTATCGTGGCGGCTGGGGCTAATGCCTGCGTGCTGCACTACCGTGCCGATGCCGCCCCCGTGCGCGATGGCGACTTGGTCTTGATCGACGCAGGCTGCGAGCTTGACGGCTATGCCAGCGACATCACCCGCACCTACCCCGCCAATGGCCGCTTTACCGGCCCACAAAAAGCACTGTACGAAGTGGTACTGGCCGCGCAAGAAGCCGCTGTGGCTGCCACCCGCCCCGGCCAGCGCTTTAACGACCCGCACGACGCCGCCGTGGCCGTGCTGGCCCAAGGCATGCTGGACGTGGGCTTGCTAGATGCCAGCAAAGTCGGCAGCCGCGACGACGTGATTGCCAACCGTGCCTACTTTTCGTTTTATATGCACCGCACCAGCCACTGGCTGGGCATGGATGTACACGATTGCGGCAGCTACGTTGAGCCCGGCGAAGCCAACCACACCACGCAGCGCAAAGACCCCTTGACCGGCGAAGCCGTAGCCCAGCGCCCCAGCCGCATCCTGCGCCCGGGCATGGTGCTCACCGTTGAACCCGGCATCTACGTGCGCCCCGGTGCTGATGTGCCCGCCCACTTTCAGGGCATAGGCATACGCATTGAAGACGATGCGGTGCTGACCGACAGCGGTTGCGACATCATCACCCGCGATGTGCCTGTGGGCATGGATGCCATTGAAGCTTTGATGCAGGCATAAAAATCCCTTTGAATCACCCAGGCTGTTGCGCCTCGCGCTCGCAGCCGTTTTTATTGACACGAAAGAACTCCCATGTCCCCACGCCGCGCCACCAAAATCGTTGCCACCCTGGGCCCCGCCTCTAGCGACCCCGACCTGCTAGAGGCCATGATCCATGCGGGCGTGAATGTGGTGCGCCTGAACTTCAGCCACGGCAAGGCGCAAGACCATATTGACCGCGCAGCCATGGTGCGTGCCGCATCGCAGCGCGCGGGGCGCGAAGTGGCCATCATGGCCGACCTGCAAGGCCCCAAAATCCGCGTGGGCAAGTTTGCTGATGGCAAGGTGCAATTGCAGTCGGGCGCGCCCTTTGTGCTCGATGCCTCGCGCACCGAGCCCGGCGACATCAACGGTGTGGGGCTGGACTACAAAGAACTGCCCCGCGACGTGAAGGCGGGCGATGTGCTGCTGCTCAACGACGGCCTGATCGTGCTCACGGTAGACGCAGTGCGGGGCGAGGCCGTGCACACCACCGTCAAGGTGGGGGGCGAGCTGTCTAACAACAAAGGCATCAACAAAAAAGGCGGTGGTCTGACTGCCCCGGCCCTTACCGCCAAAGACATGGAAGACATCCGCACGGCCATGGGTTTTCAGGCCGACTACGTGGCCGTGAGCTTTCCTAAAAACGCCACCGACATGGAAATGGCCCGCCAACTGTGCAACGTGGCCGCTGCCGAATACCGCCACAAGCCCGGGCTGATTGCCAAAATTGAACGCGCCGAGGCCATTCCCCACCTGGAAGCCATCTTGCGCGTGAGCGACGGCATCATGGTGGCGCGGGGCGACTTGGCGGTTGAAGTGGGCAACGCCGCAGTGCCTGCCCTGCAAAAAAAGATGATCCGCATGGCCCGCGAGTTCGACAAAGTGGCCATTACCGCCACGCAAATGATGGAGAGCATGATCACCAACCCCGTGCCCACCCGGGCCGAGGTCAGCGACGTGGCCAACGCCGTGCTGGACGGCACCGATGCCGTGATGCTCAGCGCCGAAACCGCATCAGGCAAATACCCCCTAGAAACCGTGCAAGAAATGGCCGCCATTTGCGCCGCCGCGGAGGCCGCTGAAGAGTGCCAGCTTGACGCCGACTTTACCGGCCAAGTGTTTCGCAGCATTGACCAATCCATTGCCATGGGCGCCTTGTTTACCGCCCACCACCTGGGCGCCAAAGCCCTGGTGGCCATGACCGACAGCGGCTCTACCGCACTGTGGATGAGCCGCCACCGCATCCACATCCCCATCTACGCGCTGACCCCCAAAGTGGCCACCCAACGCAAAATGGCCATGTACCGCAACGTGCGCCCCCTGCTGATGGACACCAGCGCCGACCGCGACACCGCCTTGGTGCAAGCCGAAGGCCACCTCAAAACCCGCAACATTGTGCAAACCGGCGACGTGTACGCCATTACCTGCGGTGAACCCATGGGCGCTCCTGGCGGCACCAATATGCTCAAGATTTGCCGCGCGGCGTAAGCTTAAGGATGACCTGCACAACTCCCTGCGGTCTGTGATAACGAGGCCTCGGGCCGTCCGCTGCGTTGCTTTTCTTGCCAATAGCCTGGCTATTGGCTGCAAAAAGACGCCTTGCGGCCCCTCCCGATCCTCATTACCACAGCACCACGAGGGTTATGCAGGTCATCCTTAAAAGCACCATTTGCTATTAAAAATATAGCAATAAGTGCTTGTTTTACTAAGGCATAACGCGCTTTTGGCTTAAAAACCAGCGCTGTCGGCGTGCCAAAGCATCGCATGCCCAACCCACGGCCCAGCACACCCAGCCCGTCCACAAGGTGTGGCTCATAAAGTGTGCGCCGCGCACTTGCTGCGACAGGCCCAGCACCAGGCCTGCCAGCAGTGCGCCCGCCAGCCAGCGGCGGGCTATTGCAGGCGCTGTGGGCCGCAAGGCAAAGTAGCCGCCAACAAAGGCAAAACCAGCCGACGCGTGCCCAGCGGGAAAGCAGCGCCCGCTGCCCCCATCGGCCACGCCCCAGGCCCAGTGTGATGTGTACCGCGCAAGGCCGCCAAAGGCAGTCAAGTCCCAGGGGCAGCTGCTGTTGCTGGCGGCTTTGAACAAGCTCACGGCCAGCAGCGCCAGCAAAGTGCTCACCACCATTTGCAGCCGTGCGCCTGTATGCAAGTTGCGCAAAAAGCCCACGGGCCACCACACCGCCAGCGCCAGCAACACCACCAGCAGCCAACCTGCGCTGCGCGTCAGCTCGTGCATCACTTGCACCCAAAACCAGTGGTTGCGCAGGGCAAAACCTGTGGGTGTGCCAAACCACTGCGCCACCGCCATATCTTGCCCCCAAACGTCCCAGCCCACCACCAGCAGCAAAGCGGCCAAAGTCCAGGCCCAGGTGCGGTCATGTGGTGGGTATGGGTGGGGTGCGGGTGCTGCCATCGCGGCAGTGTGCGGGGGGCTTGTTAACGCTTTCTTAAGGGTGCGCGCAAAGCCCACTCCAATCGCGCCACAATGCCCCCATGCGAATCCTTGTAGCCGAAGACGACGCAGGCATTGCCAGTGGCCTGCAAACCAATTTGCAGCAGCGCGGCTATGCCGTAGATGTATGCGCCACCGTGGCCGCCACTTGGGCGGCTTTGGGCGTGGAGCACTTTGATGCGCTGCTGCTGGACTTGGGCTTGGCCGATGGCGACGGGGCCGACGTGCTGCGCCGCCTGCGTGCCTTGCCCCCAGGCACCACTTTGCCCAACCCCGCCATGCCAGTGCTCATCCTTACCGCACGCGACCAAGTGCAGCAGCGCGTGGCGGGGCTCAACCTGGGTGCAGACGACTACATGGTCAAGCCCTTTGACATCGACGAGCTAGAGGCCCGCCTGCGCGCCCTGCTGCGCCGCGCCGCTGGGCGTGCCGCACCCACCTTGCGCAATGGTGACCTAGAGCTTGACCCCGCAGCCCACACCGTGCAGCTTGCAGGCCGCGCGGTAGATATGTCGGCTCGCGAGTTCTCTTTGCTGCTGCTACTGGTAGAGGCACGGGGCCGGGTGCTGTCGCGCCAGCACTTGGAAGAGCGCTTGTACAACTGGGAATCGTCCATAGACAGCAACGCCATTGAAGTTCACATCCACCACCTGCGCCGCAAGCTGGGCAGCCAGCGCATACAAACCATGCGCGGCGTGGGTTACTTTATGCCCCAAGAGGGCGCATAACCCCCATGCAAACCACCCTCCCGCCCGCGCCGCAGCCCCCATCGCTTACCCACCGCCTGTTGGCGTGGTCTTTAGGGGCTTTGATGTTGGTGTGGGTCAGCTTTGTGCTGGTGGGCTACCACGTAGGCCAGCACGAGGCCGACGAAGTCACCGACGGCCACCTGGCCACCCTGGCCGCAGTGCTGCTGCAAGCGCCCGCTCCCACAGCGATTGCTGCGGCCACCGCCCCGCCCGCACTGCGTTTGGCGCACGAATACCAGCAAACCCCCAGCGTGTTCCAGTGGAACGCCCAAGGCCAACTATTGGCCCGCGTGGGCGATGCCCCCACCCCCGCCTTTGATGCAGAGCAAGGCTTTGCCACCGTTGCCCTGCCCGGCGGGCAATGGCGCAGCTTTGCGCTGTGGGACGAAGCCCGCCAGCGCAAAGTTATGGTGCTGCTAGACATTGCCGACCGCGATGCCCTGGCCCGCGACATTGCCGGGCAAATGATCGAACCCGGCCTGTGGCTGTTGCCCGTGGTGGCCCTGGCCCTGGGCTTTGCGGTACGCCGCGGCCTGCGCCCGGTATACGACCTATCCCACGACGTGGCTGCGCTGGACGGCTACGGCACCCAGCGCTTGGCACCCAGCCATGCGTGGCGCGAATTTGCCTCGGTGGTGGCATCTATCAACACCCTGCTAGACAAACAAGCTGCATCGCTTGCCCGCGAACGCCGCTTTGCCAGCGAAGTGGCCCACGAGCTGCGCACACCGCTGTCATCCATCACCCTGCAAGCCAGCGCCTTGGCCACTGCGCTGGGCAAGCTGCCGGCAGACCCTGGCGCCCAGCCCCAGCAAATGCTGGCCCGCATACAGGTCGATGCCCTGCGTGCAGGCCATGTGCTAGGCCAACTGCTGGCCTTGGCCCGCACCAGCAGCACCGCCCTGCACGAGCCTGCCCAAGACCTGGACATGGCCGCCCTAGCCCGCACCGTGTGTGCCGAATACGCCCAAACCGCTTGGCAGCGCAGCGACACCATCGTGCTAGAGGCCCCGCCCACCATGCCCTGGCGCGGCCACCCTGTGTTGCTGGAAGTTGCCCTGCGCAACCTGCTGGAAAACGCCCTCAAACACACCCCGCCGGGCACCCGCATTGCAGTGCAAATGGGTTTGGGCCAGCCCTTGGTGGGCAATGCCTCGCCAACACCGCCAGCGCCATCTTTGCTCCCCACCACCCCCACAGCCGCATGGCTGCAAGTGTGCGACGACGGTGCCCGCCCTGCTGCACCTACTGCGCCCACAGCGGGTGCCATCCACCAACAACCCCACAAGCCCACCCACAACGCCAACACCGAAAGCCTGCACCTGGGCCATGCCATCGTTGCCCGCGTGGCCCAAGTGCATGCCGCCACCTTTGGCCCTGCGCCCGCCCCCGCGCCCTACACCACCTGCTACCGCTTGGCCTTTGCCGCGCCCCTAGGCAACTCGCCCGGGTAAAATCAGAGGCTTTTTGGCGGCAAGCGTGTACTGCGCTTGCGCTGCCTTGCCCCCAATGCCCTTGTGCTGCCAACCCTGCGCCAGGGCATTTTTGTGACCCCAACACCTGAACGGACACCACCATGCCTCTCGTCTCGATGCGCGAACTGCTCGACCATGCCGCCGAAAACGGCTATGGCATTCCTGCCTTCAACGTCAACAACCTGGAACAAGTCCAGGCCGTGATGGCCGCCGCCGACGAAGTAGGTGCCCCCGTCATCCTGCAAGCCAGCGCAGGCGCACGCAAATACGCGGGCGAATCGTTCATCAAACACCTCATCCAGGCAGCGGTAGAGGCCTACCCCCACATCCCCCTGGTCATGCACCAAGACCACGGCACCAGCCCCAAGGTGTGCCAGGGCGCTATCGACCTGGGCTTTGGCTCTGTGATGATGGACGGCTCTTTGATGGAAGACGGCAAAACCCCCGCCAGCTTCGACTACAACCTGGAAGTCACCCGCAAAGTGGTCGACATGGCCCACAAAGTAGGCGTGACCGTGGAAGGCGAGCTAGGCTGCCTGGGCAACCTGGAAACCGGCGAAGCTGGCGAAGAAGACGGCATTGGCGCCGAAGGCAAGCTAGACCACAGCCAAATGCTGACCGACCCTGAAGAAGCCGCAGTGTTTGTGAAAGCCACCCAACTGGACGCCTTGGCCATTGCCATTGGCACCAGCCACGGCGCATACAAGTTCAGCCGCAAGCCCACAGGCGACATCTTGGCCATTAGCCGCGTCAAAGAGATCCACCAACGCATCCCCAACACCCACTTGGTCATGCACGGCTCGTCCAGCGTGCCCGCAGAGCTGCTGGCCATCATCAACCAGTACGGCGGCAAAATGAAAGAAACCTACGGCGTACCCGTAGAAGAAATCCAAGAAGCCATCAAACACGGTGTGCGCAAAATCAACATCGACACCGACATCCGCCTGGCCATGACTGGCGCGGTACGCAAATTTTTGTTTGAAAACCCCGACAAATTCGACGCCCGCGAATGGCTCAAACCCGCCCGCGAAGCCGCCAAAGCCATCTGTAAGCAGCGCTACATCGAGTTCGGCTGCGAAGGCCAAGGCGCCAAGGTCAAGGGCCTGACCCTGACCCAAATGGCTGCTTTGTACGCACAAGGCGGCTTGGCGCAAGTGGTGAAGTAAGCTGGTTATGTGTTGATCAAAAGCCCGGTGTTGTTTGCAGCGCCGGGTTTTTTATTTTGGCGGTGGGTTTTGGATCAGGTCAGTGACTGGGTTGATTCGATGTTCAGTTTTGAGTGTCTACACTGACTCCGCCCGGCTTATTACTTCATCAAAGCGCTCAATGAAAACTACCAAGTCCAGTCAAGTGAAGGGCACTGTGTTGAGCACTATTCGTATGGTGCTGCTGGTTGTGTCTGTGATCGGCACAGCGCTCTTTGGCGCAGCATTCGTCGCCTCCGTTGTGAATCCTGGCTATGTTGAAGCAGTTGGCAAAGACATTATTCGCTACCAAATCGAGCAAAAGACGCGCGAAAAAATCGACGCGCTTGACGAGAAGTTTCTGTCTGGCAAAGCCGGTGCCTTGATAAAGAAACATTCTCAAGAAGCTGAAGCGATGAAGCGCCAAATTGAGGAAAAGCTCCCTGAGCAAATCGCTACCGTCATCGCAGAAATGAGAAACCTTGACTGCGAATGCCGAAAGAACATAGCGGATAACTTACGCAAGGGCTTGGAGTCACAGATCGCAACAGCCACGCAGGCCCAAGAAAAGTTGGTGTATCTGATTCGCTCCCAGTACATGGAAACAGCAGAAAAACTCACGCGTGAGTTTCGTATTTTTACCGGCTCTAATGCCTTGGTGTTTGCGCTTTTGGGCTTGGCCGCTTTTTACAAACGTGGCGCTGGCTTTCATTTGGTGCCCCCTGCTTTGGCCTTGGTAACTGCTGCTTCCGTTACAGGTTACCTGTATCTCTTTCGTCAAAACTGGTTGCACACCATCTTGTTTAGCGACTATGTGGGTTTTTTCTACCTGCTGTACCTGTCAATCGTGTTTGCCTTGTTGTGCGATGTACTGTTCAACAAAGCCCGTATAACGGCGCAATTGCTTAACTCCGCTGGCAGTAGCATTCACGTTCTACCGTGCTGAAATTCGGTCTCTTGAGCTTGGGTGCTGCTTAATGGGAAGAAGGCCATTTTGAAAGCAGGTTGGAATTAAACAAGGTCATATTCCAATTTCGTTCACTTTTGTAATTCAATTAGGGAAACTCTGCAAAACCCACAGACTGTCATGGGTCGTGCATCATTGAAGTCATGAAACAGATGAGTTTGGATAGCACCGGATTCGAACGCAAGACCAAGAGGACACGCAAGCGCGAGTTTCTC
>Ga0315907_10000083_pt1 | contig 127327 bp, 99 predicted proteins | sample LakEriMetagenome_3_FD_203525 | JGI IMG/M metagenome (GOLD analysis project Ga0315907, IMG submission 203525) | Freshwater fungal communities from buoy surface, Lake Erie, Ohio, United States - Buoy 12 MA123 | ecosystem: Environmental > Aquatic > Freshwater > Lake > Lake biofilm | place: USA...
AAGCTAAAATTCGAGAGCAACCGGCGCGAGCGGCCGATTGCGCCGCGGCGCGGCAGGATGCTCCCACCAAACAGATGCTTGGAGTAGGATCGGGATTCATAGCGCGGAGTCCCAGACAACGCAGTCCCAGACAACGGAGTCCCAGACAACGCAGTCCGCAAAGCCATTCGCAACGCTAGTCTTTGCCGACGTGTTTGACCTGCTCCCAGAATTTCTCAAAGGCTCCCTCTTTGTGGAAATCGGGGCTGTTGTCGATGTCATGGCACTCCAAGCACTTGTCTTGGGCATTGGCCAAAGTCAATCGCATCGCGATGCGCAGTTCCTCAAGTTGTTTTTTGTCGGCGTTGGCGTCCTCTTCGGCCCTAACGTGCTCCGAACCGGGCCCATGGCAATTCTCGCATCCGCTCCCGTGCAGCTCGGGCGACCCTTCGAGCGTTTCGTAACCCGACTTATATGGCCGATGCTTTTGGGGGTTCCAACCCGTAACATGGCACGAGATGCACTCGGGATCAAAGTGCCTTGCCATCGATCGTTCAGGAGGATGGACGATCGATTCGGTCGCATGAGCATGCGGGGTTTTCTCCCAAATCGCATGGGCGGTCGTATGGCATTCTCCACACTTGGAGGTTCCGACAAATTCGTTTCCAGTCGGATGGGTCGCTGGCCTTAGACCCAAGGCTGCGAAGTTCTCATCGGACTTGTTTCGCAACTCGTCTTGGTACTTCTCGAAGAGCTCGAGCATGCGAGGAGAGTCCTCGAACTGCGAACTCAATGCGATGCGTTGGTAGCGGGTCGGTTGCGAAGGATCTTCAAAGAGCCCGATGATCCCTGCATACATCCCCTTAGTCCCGGCTTGGACGATCTGCGTGGAAGTCCCCGGGAGGATCTCAGGACGGTAGGTCGGTTCCCCGAATCCCCCTGAAGTGACAACCAACTGGAATCCCGGAACGGCCTGGACGATCTTCTTGGTCTCTTCGAGACTCGCGTTGGCGATAAGGATTTGGTAGTCGCACTGCTCTTCTCGAAGTTTCTGGGCGACCTCTTGGAGAGCTGGAATGGCCGGCGAGATACTAAAGAAGTCCTGTTTGTTTTGTCCTTGAGCTCTGAAGGTCTCCTCGCCGAGCACTCCGGTAATACCGATCTTGCGAGGTTTCTTGTCTGGGCCTTCGACGCTTAAAACCCTATAGCGCAGATCCTCGTCTGGTAGCATGCTGACATTGGCCGAGACGAACAGATTGTTTTTGCCGTTCTCGTCGAGGATCGAGACGAGGATGTTGTCCGAGAGGAGCAGGTCTTTAGCGCCGTAAGTGCTCGCGGCATATCCCATTTGACGAAAGGCTTGGGCCGTCCAGTTGAATTTGATCTCCGACTGGATACCATCGCGACGGACTTGGTCGCCCGCATCGAGCGCCATGACTTGCCAGCCTCGGTTCACAAGGCTAGTCAAAAGGGTGTCTTTGCGATTGATCCCCCCTTTTTGGTTAGCCAAGCCAGTGCAACCGCAGGGTTCGAGATAGCCGGTTTGGTTTCCGGTGAGGTAGAAAACCAACCATGGGTTGTTCCAATCCGGGGCTATTTTCTGGTTCTTTTCCTCCTCGGTCGCGACGTTGATCGGCGGATCGGAGGCGGGTTTTGACGTCGGCTGTGCGTCGGCGGGTTTTGGTGGTTGAGATTTTTGCTGCACCGGGGCGCTGTTGCGTTGTCCGAGCCGCAGACGAGGGGGTTGGGCCCAGAGCAAGCTTCCGAAGAGGCTCAGCGGGATGCTAACAGCCAGCAGGGTCCAAAGCGTGCGTTTCACAGACTAACTCTTGCGTTTCGCGGGCGATCAATCCTCGGTTAAACGGAACTTAAGGTACATCGGAATCGTCGGTGAGGTTTCCATATCCGTTTCGATCACGATTTTCCCGAAATCCTTGCTGAAGGTTCCATCAAATTCGACAGGATCGCTTCCGGGGGGAATTTCCAGCAGGATTGGGTAGATCCGCTGAGTCGAAGAAATCTTGGGAGTTCCAATCGATGCCTTGAGCTGATCTGGGATGACTTTAGCGATTCTTATGTTCGGATCACCTGGGAAATCGTCGGTACGGATCGAGAGCATGAAGCTCTTTTTGATTCCCTGGGAGGACTTAGCGGTTCCGATCGTCAGGATATTTCTCGTTTCGTTGTAATCGTCCCCGGCGATGACCCTAACGGGGGTTACGACCCGGCCTCGCACGTTGTAGGAGAGAAACTCTTCGTCGGGTCCACCCTCATTGCGTCGGGAGATTTGTAGATCGAGGTTCAGCGGACCGGCGGGCAATCCGGGCAGCAAAGTCATTTTGCAATCGGTGTAGCGACGCGCATCGGCTAGATCGGGAAATTGGCCTGGTTCGATGACGACTTCTTCCTCGGCTTCGAATCGAACTTTTTTCGACAGAATCGAATCTTTGACCTGGCCTCCGCCGATTTTCAACGGGACGGATTGGAACGAGTAGATTCGGAATTTGATTTCGTTCTGTTGGCTCGAAAGCAAATCCCCGACGCTATGGGCCGGTGGATCAAAAACGTAAGCTTGACCGATGCGTCCACGGATAACGAGTTTGAGCTCCTCTTGGCTTGGACAATCGCTTCCGATGGTGGCTGTCTGAGAGAAATCGTCCAGCACGCTTTCGGCTTTCCATTCGAGTTCAACGTCGGTTTCCTCGCCGGGCTTGAGAGTCGCTTCGGTGAATTTTCCGACCGTGCATTTGCAGGTACTGGCCTTGAACCAAATCTTTGCGTCGGCTTCGCCGACGTTCTTGAAGACAAATTTATGGGAACGTTTGGTTCCCTTCATCATCATTCCGAAATCGAGCTCGGCCCCGTTGACGACGGTGATCCTACCGAACTTTTGCGCGTTGAGCTTTTGGACTTCCGACTGAACCCCAGCGCTTCCCGACTCGGTCGTAACCCCTTTGGCGCTTCCCATGAGGTTCTTTACCCCGGAGAACCGCCTGTCGTGATCGAACTTGGCTAATCCGAACCCTAAGCCTATGCAGGAAATAAGGAGTAGAAGACTGCGCATGGTGCCCGATAGAAAAAGGAAAAGGAGCTAGGGTTTATTGAAAAAACTACGCAGCATTTGCCGAACAGGTTCACCCGGAACCGAATCGCTCCGATCGACCAGCCGCTTGAACGTATCCCATTGGGGGCTCGAGTCCTCAGGAATTCTCTTGGCCGACTTGGCTCGATCCTCGAGCAAAGGTGCCAATTGGTGCGGCATCCAGATTCTAGCCGCTTCGATTTTTCGGTCCCGATGCTTGGTTTCCCGATCGATTTCCTCGGCCTGATCGAGCTTCGCTTCGCAGACTTTCCAATTGCCTAACATCGCAGCGACGATGGCCGTCTGGAGATGCAGTTCGGCATTGGCTGGCGCGTACTTGGTCGCCTCCTGGTAGTACCTCAAGGAATCTTCTTGGAGCTGCGTTCCGATCGTGCGCGTGGCCGTCGCTCGGCCGGCTCCGCCCCGGGATCGGGCTCCTCCACTGGCCGAAGGTCCCCGCAGAGCAGGTCCGCCCCCCTGTCGGCGAAAGGCCATCTCTTCGGTCAGGGACGTGTCGAGCGTCTGACCAATTGAGGTTCGCAACGACTCGACGGCCGCGTCGGCATAAGCGGTCGAATCCTTAGGGCTTCTTTCGATCAGGAATTTGCATGCTTGCTGGAACTGGTGCAACCAACTGGCTTTTTCCGAAACCGGAATATCCGAATCCATGACCGCCCCGGAGAACTCCATCCCCCACCGAGCTAAATCGGGATCCAAGGGAGCCGAAGTGACGAGAGCAAAGTACTCGTCGACCGTCGGCAAACTCTTGTCGAGAATGGCTTTATCGAGCACGAGCCGACCGGTTTTATTGTCCTTGGGGAAGGCGGCATAAGCCCTCTGGGCTTGGAACCAGGGCATGGCCATCGACCATCCCCACAGACCGAAAATCGCCAGAGCAGCCAAGACCCCTTTCGAGCGACCTAGCAAACTGGGTTGGCCAAGCGTACTGGGTTGGCCAAGCGTACTGGGTTGGCCAAGCGATTGGGGGGACTCGGCCCAATTGGCACCGGCAATCCACAATCCTAAAGCGATCGCAGGTGAAACCATCGTTCCTGGGAACATCCAACCACCAGAGGCCAAGAAGTGGACCAGGACCCCCAGAAACGAAACGAGGAACAAGAGCGGATGATTTTTAACAAACACATACACCGAAGCGCTCGCCGCAGGGCTTCGAGTCAGCCAAACCCCAAAGGCCAAGGCTCCAGCCAGGACAATCGCCGTGCCATAGAGCTCCAGATCTCCAGCGGTGAAAAATGCAAACAAAAATACCAAGACCGACGCGATGATCGCCGCGCCCCAAAACCACTTCGGACCGGACATCGAGGCCCCCACCGGCTCGTTGGAAACCGGCTCGTTGGAAACCGGCTCGTTGAAAGCCGGCTCGTTGGAAACCCCTTCGCTGAGTTTTTCGGTTCGGAACAATCGCGAACGAAGCTGAAAAAACGACAAGCAAACCATCAGCAGGACCGTCAGCCCTAAGAGCACTAGCCCGCCGCTGTGCGCAAGCTCAAGCAGGAAGTTATGCGGGTCGGCAGGCGATTCCGAAGCGGTAATCGATTTGACTTGCAAATAGGTCGTCTGAAAGTTCAAAGAACCGAAACCGAACAAGGGTTGTTCGGCGATCAGTTTCCAGGCACCCCGCCAATAATCCATCCGGTAGGCCAGGGACTTGCCTGCCTCTTGGAAAATCAAAGGATCGATCGCATAGACGGCGCCGAAGAGACCCAGCATCATGACACCAAGACCAGCGAATACCCCAGGCTTTTGCTTGACCCATCTCCCAAGATTGCTCCGCAGAATCGGATCGAGCAGCATCGCAAGGACCGTGGTAATTCCAGTGGCAAGCCAAGCCGTCCGGCTTTTGGTCAGCAACAGAGCCAGCCCTGTGGCAATGACCAAGACCAGGGGAACCAGCCAAACGGCTCGGTCGGAAAATCGATTCGCACCGCTAGCCCCGGATTTGGTAGCCCCGGATTTGGCCTTCAAGTGCAACCCTGGGGATCGCCCCAAGCCCTGGAGCATCCAACCGAACCAAACAGGCCAGAGGGCCACGAGAAAACCGGCATAGGAATTGGCCAAGGCAAAGACACTCAGGACCTCGGTGCTCTCGATGCGATTGACAATCAGCACCGCAGCAGACGAATCCGGATCGATATTGTTGGCTCGCAAGTATCCGATACGGTCCTTGGCCAACTGGGCTTGTTGGTAAGGTTGGAGCACGGCGTACTCCCAAAATCCCCACAAGATCACAAAAAAGGCGATGACCCACCAGAGCTTAAGCAACCTTGCAGCCCGCTCGGGAGTGCGTGCCAACCAAGCGACCGAGGGGATCAAACACCACAGGGCCGTCGATTGCCAAAATCCATAAATCGCATTCTTTGAGTTGACCCGTCCGATCGAATACCCCGTGACCAAAGCATGCCAAGCGATGACCATCGCGATCAGCAGCCAGAGCACTGACATACGTTGCCAAGCGACCGTTCGAACGACCGAGCCTGCGAGGATCGCAGCGAAAAAAAATACACCTAGCGAAAGCCCAATATGCCAAAACGATTCCCCCTTGGCTACCGCGATCGCCGTATCGCAAGGCCACCAGAACGAGAGGACCATCAGCAGCGCGAGCAACACCCAAGATGCAGCCTCTGCGAACCTCCCCAGAGTCGATTGTGGTTCGAATGAAAACCCAGTTCCAGAAACATCAGGCTCCTTGGACAAAACCGATGGAGAAGAGTCGATCGAATAAGGCAACGAAGAGGACATCGATAAACCGTGGTGTTAAAGTCGCGTTGGAATCATGCAATGGCCGTCAACGACCATCCGAATTGTCAGCTCTAGAGCCAATTGGGTCAGGAAATTTTTCTGCTCGTGAAGTTTTCTAGCAGACCGATCCAAGCCATCATCGCAAGGACAATCCCGAGCACTAGACCAGCCCCGATCCAATCGGTTCGAGGCAAAAGCAAAGCGCCCAACGAGCACGTGAGCGTCGCGAGATAAATCGCCCCGACGGCCTGCTTTTTGGTCATCCCCAGCTCGACGAGTCGATGGGAAAAGTGCTTCTTGTCGGCTTGAAACGGGCTGCGACCCTCACGCAATCGAATCGCGATGACGCTTAAAGTATCATAGATCGGTACGGCTAACAAACACAGCGGTGCGAACACCGCATGAGGAGCTTGACCCTGAGCTCCCGAGTACGTGGATAACAATGTTGTTACCGCGATCCAGTATCCGACGAAATAGCTCCCCGAATCCCCCATGAAAATCGAGGCAGGGGGCCAATTGTAACGGAGAAAACCCAGCAATCCCCCAAGAAGCGCCAAGACCATGATCGCCACGAACCACTGCGGTTGGCCTTGGGCTGGCTCAGGCGAACTCAGGAGCATCAGGGCAAGCATTCCCGAGACGATCGCCGCGACCCCCGCGCTCAGGGCATCCATGTTGTCGAGCATATTGAAGGAATTGATCAGCATGACGATCCAAAAAATGCTCAGGATCGGGGTCAACCAAGGCAGATCGATGTAGGCGGTCAATTGGAGTTTAAGTCCGTAGACGACCGACGCAGCAACGGCAAATTCCACCGCGATGCGCACTTTCCAATCGAGCCCAAAACGATCGTCCATGAGCCCCAGCAAAGCGACCACGGAGCCGCCTGCCAGTAGCAGCCAGATCGAACCGAGCTTGGACCACATCCCAGGAATCAGTTCCAGAAGGCTCGCAGGCAGGGCCTGCTCGGCGAGCTTCGGCCAAGTATTGGCCAGAGCTACAGCGAGGGTTCCTAACGCAAAAACCGACAATACGCCTAACCAAATCCCCAGCCCACCCCCGCGCGGGATCGGACTCGTGTGGACCTTGCGCTCGTTGGGAAGATCGATCAACCCGAGCCCTAGGGCATTCTTTTTGACCCAACCGACGACCAACAAGGACACCCCAGAGGCGATCAGCAACACGGCCAGAACCGATGCACCGAGTAGAATTTGGCTGCGGCTCATGAATCGCTTTCCGTGGAGCTTCGAGAGGCCAGATTGCTCGTAAAGCCCTTTCGGGCAAGCTTGAGAAACTCCAGAACATCGGGGCGCTGGTAGTCTGCATAGGTCCAGGGCATCGATGTCCAAACTTGATCGCGAAAGGCCAACGTCACCTCGGCGTAAATGCCGTCGCGAAGGTAGATCCGATGCTCACGGTTCTTGGTCGACGCCAAAACCAATTTCGTCATGCTCAAGTACCCCGGATCGATGTTGACGAGCCGTTTCGAGTCGTCCTGGCTCGAGGTCAGTTCCTCGGTCCAGTCCCGCTCCCAGCGGTTCGATTGGAGTTTGTCGGCGGCGAGTTCCGCCGGGTCGTAGGGGTCGGCAAATAGGGCCATCTGCTTGCGAAGCGCTCGAGGGGTCCGATCGAGGGAAGTTTCGGATGGCCGCGGCACGAGCATGGTTCGCAAGTAGTAGGGGGATTCGACGAAATCGAACGCTTGACCCAGGGAGGCGATTTTGCCCCAATGCGCCTCGAGCCGCTCGAGGGCAATCCGCAGAAAACGATCCTCAGCGGAAAAAACCGCCACGAATCGAACGCTCGGAGGTGATTTTTTGATCAGCCCCATCGGGGGGTCCTCTCTGGTTTGGGCTGGGCGAACTGGGTTGGAGTGGGCGAAATGCTCCGAGATCGGTACAGTATTACGTATGGAATCGAATTTAGGCTCACCCCAACCAAGCACATCCCGGCCTCCGAAACCGGTCCAAATCGGTCCGATGGAGGTTTATCCACCGATTTTCCAGGCTCCGATGGCAGGCTATACCAATTATGCCTACCGTCAGATCGTCCGCGAGTTTGGTGGAGCGGGCCTCCAAGCCACCGAAATGGTCAATGCCCGCGGGTTTGTCTGGCTCGATGAACACGACTGCGAGCATCCCGACCGTCTCTGGGGTATCGCCCAAGAGCCCAGGCCTCTGGCCGTCCAGATCTGGGACAATGATCCCGAAACGATGGCTAAGGTCGGTCGAAGGCTTGTCGAGGAATACCGTGTGAGCGTCGTGGACATCAACTTCGGCTGCCCGGTCAAGCAAGTCACCGAAAAAGCCCACAGCGGTTCCTACCTGCTTCGAGACCCAGAACGCATGTACGCGATCATCTCCCGGTTGGTCGAAGCCTGCTGGCCCACACCCGTGACGGCCAAGATGCGACTCGGTTGCACCCGGGATTCGATGAACTATATCGAGGTGGCCAAAACCGTCGAACGCGCCGGTGCGTCGGCCCTGACCGTCCACGGTCGGACCGCCGAAGACTTCTTCAGAGGCTCTGCAGACTGGGATCGCATCTCGGAGATCAAGCAGCACCTAGACCACATGCCGATTATCGGCAACGGCGATCTGGAAACCGCCGAGGAAGTCCTCTTTGCCTACCAGAACTACAACGTCGACGGGATCATGATCGCTCGCGCAAGCCTCGGTAAGCCCTGGCTCTTTGCCCAAGCCGCCGCGGCCCTCGAAGGTCGGGCGATCCCACCGGACCCGACGATCGAAGAGCAACGCAAAATCATGCTCCACCACTACGACCTTGTCGTCGAACGCTTCGGTGTCCACCGAGGTACGATGCTCATGCGAAAATTCGCTTGCTGCTACGCTCAAAACAAACACGGCGCTCGGCATTTCCGAGCCCACATCTCACGCGTCGAAAACCAAGAGCAATTCTACAAAGTGGTCGAAGAGTACTTCCCAAAACACGCCGGGATCGACGCCCAAATAAACTCAGAACCTGCAGACGATCGAGATAGCATCGATCCGATTTGCAACCTCTCCTGATTCACGTTTCCATGATTTCTCTATGAAAGGCAATTGTCCCATGAAGTTATTCGAAGGCAAAAAAGGACTGATTCTCGGAGTGGCCAACGATCGCTCGATCGCTTGGGCCATCGCCAAAGAAATCATGGAGCAAGGGGGCATTTGCGGTTTCTCCCATTTGCCCGACAAGCCCGATGACGATAAGAAAAAGAACCACCTGCGCGTCAGCAAGTGCGTCGAGCAATACCCGGCCCAAACGGCTTTCCTACGTCCCTTGGATGTCCAAGACGACCACCAAGTCCAGAACTTCATGGACGCGGCCGCCAAGGACTTCGGACAAATCGACTTTCTGCTCCACTCCATCGCGTTTGCCGATCGAGACGACCTGACGCGAGACACCGTCGAGACAAGCCGAGCAGGTTTCAAATTGGCCATGGACGTGAGTGTCTACAGCTTGATCTCAGTGACCAACGCCGCTCGCAGCATGCTCAAACCCGACTCGTCGGTCCTGACGATGACCTACTTCGGCGGCGAAAAATGCGTCCCCGGATACAACGTCATGGGGATCTGCAAGGCCGCCCTCGATGCGACCGTCAGATACCTCGCCTACGATCTTGGCCCTCAAGGTATTCGCGTCAACGGCGTGAGCGCAGGTCCCCTCAAGACCCTAGCCGGTGTTGCCGCCGGCGTCGGTGAAATGCAGGAATACTACGACTACGTCGCACCCCTGGGCCGCTGCGTGACCCACGAAGAGGTAGGTCGATCGGGATCCTACCTGCTGAGCTCCTACAGCAACGGAATCACCGGCGAAATCCTTCACGTCGATTCCGGCTACAACATCATGGGTAGCCCAGGGCGATTGCTCGAGCAGTTCCGCAAAGGAACCTGATCGAGCCGCTCTTATTTTGCCCAATCCCGAACTTGCATCGACAAATGCTTGCGCCAGTTCGGGTTGTCAAGCTTGGGATAGTCGGTCCGCAAGTGCACCCCTCGCGATTCGGTCCTGGCCAAGGCCGCCTGGGCCATCATCAGGCTGACTGTCAGCATGTTTTGCAACTCCCAGCCTTCCATCCCACCGGGCTGGTGCGAGAGGACATAACTGCTGTAGCGGTTGAGCTGCTGTAGCGCCTCCTCGAGCTTCTGGTCGGTCCGTTGGACTCCCACATGCCGCCACATCAACGATCGTACCGAATTGCGAATATCCGCAAGATCGATTTCTTGAGGGTCGGCAACCTGCATTTGATTTTGGATCGGTAGGACACTCAACGATACTGTGGGGTCTTGCAAGGCTGCGTCGGAAGCATGGCGGCCTGCAAGAGCACCATAGACCAAGCCCTCGAGCAAACTGTTCGAGGCTAGACGGTTGGCCCCGTGAAGGCCGCTACTGGTCACCTCGCCAGCAGCCCATAGACCCGGTAGGCTCGTCCGAGCTTGGTCGTCGACCAACGCTCCACCGATCATGTAGTGAGCACCAGGACGAACCGGGATCGCGTCTTTGGTGATGTCCAAACCAAAACTCTGGCACACCTTGGCTATCCCAGGAAACCGCTGCCGAACGTAATGGGCATCGAGGTGGGCCAAGGTCAGGTAGACACACGCCGACTGCGTCTTTTCCATCTGTGCGACAATCGATTTGCTGACCACGTCCCGAGGGGCTAGCTCGAGCCGAGGATCGTAGTCCTCCATGAATCGATAGCCATTGGAATCGACCAAATAAGCACCCTCGCCCCGGACCGCTTCGGTGATCAAGGTTCGGGAACTCCCAGCAATATAGAGCACGGTTGGGTGGAATTGCATGAATTCCATGTCTCGCATCAAGGCTCCGGCTCGGAATGCTATCGCGTGTCCATCCCCCGTCGCTACACGCGGATTGGTCGATTCGCGAAAGACCTGACCACATCCGCCTGTGCAAAGGATCGTTTGCTTGGCCCAGATCAGCACCGGAGCTCGCTGCTGGATCGAAACGATCGCACCACAGCATCGATCATCATAAGTCAACAGATCAATCGTGTAAGCTTCCTCGCAAATCTCGATATTCGATAGGCTGCGGGTATGTTGAATCATCGCCCGCATGATCTCTTTGCCAGTCGCATCCCCAAGCGCATGGATGATGCGTTGATGGGAATGCCCCCCCTCGCGACCAAGAACCAACGCTCCATCGAGTTGGTCGAAACGAGTCCCCCAGCGGATCAACTCGGCGACCCGCTCGGGGGCTTCACGAACCACCATCTCGACAGTCCGTAAGTCGCATAAATCGCAACCGGCTACGAGCGTGTCTTGTATGTGATTATCAAACCGATCCTCGGGGTCCCACACACTGGCAATACCCCCCTGGGCATAGGCGCTATTGGATTCCTCAACCTTGTCCTTGGTCAAAATCATCGTCCGAAGCGACGGGTCGATCTCCTGGGCCGCACGCATCCCGGCAAGTCCACCGCCGATGACAAGCACGTCGGTAAAGTAATGCCCCATGCGCTTCGGATCGATCGCCACGAGGTACCGAGGAATCCATTGGGACCACGGGGTCGTGATCCTCTGGGTCTGAAGCATCTGGTCGTTCAATGCAGGTTCCATCATCGATTCCCCTACGATCCACGCAAGTGGCTAGCCAAACAGGCTAAATGGCTAAAAGTGATATCTAAGGCCGTTTGCCGTCGGATGGATCCTCATCCAACGCATCATCGAGATCGTCATCGTCGAGGTCTTCATCGTCGAGATCGTCATCCTCAAGATCGTCATGACGCGGGCGAAGCGGATCGTCGGGATCGAAAAAGAAGTCATCGAGGCCCATCGGCAGAGTGTTGCCACCAAGGGCTTGGCGTTTGCGTTCGGCCAAAGCCGCCAAATCCAAGGCTTCATCCCCCAAACAAGCGACGATGGCCTCATGCCACGCCTTGTCTTTCGAAAGCGGGTGGCCAGAATCCTGCGCCGCAAGACGCTTGATCGCGTACCGAAGAACATTGATCCCATCGCGGGCCGAGAAATCGAGTTTCAGCGAGTGGGCCTGCTGGAGAAAGTCGACGGTAAGCTCCAAAATGTCCGCCTCAGCAAACGGCAGATGGTACTCGAGGATCGCCAGCTCGTCTTTTCGATTCGGAAATCCCACTTGAAGGGTCGGCTGGAGCCGACTCAGGATGTAGTCGGGGATCTCATAGGTCGAGTCGTCTTGGTTCATCGTCACGGCGGCTCGAAAGTCTTGATGGGCCGAAATGGTGATCCCAGCGACGATCGATTCGACATACCGACGCTGGTCGAACAGCGGAGCCAAGGATGCCCATGATTTTTCATTCATCCGATTCCCTTCGTCCAAAACACAAACGCCCCCTCGGATCATGGCCGTGACCATCGCCGAGGCGTGGTAGGCGATCTTGCCATTGCTGGCCAGAACCGGGGTGACCAACAAGTCCTCGGGCCGGGTGTCTGCGGTGCATTGGAAGATGTAAAGTTCCTGCTGACGGGCTGTTGCCGCGGCCATCGCAAGGGCTGTCTTGCCGACCCCCGGGACTCCGACAAGCCTGGGTGTCAGGGGCAAATCACCCGGTGCGACCGTCAGCCAACAGGCAGCCAATTGCCTCAAGGGTTCCGATTGGCCGATCCAACGCATGGGATTCTTCACCGGATTGGCAAGCGAGAGTGCCACTCCGTCGATCGTAACCGATTGACTCATCGATGCTTTCTCTTTTTTGGTTCAGTAAAAAATCTTGTCGATCGGATCGCCGGTCGAAATGGCAAGCGGTCGGCCTTGGGTGTCGATGACTTCGGCATGGGGGTCGATCCCCAAGGCCCAATAAAGGGTCGCGGCGATGTCTTCGGGGCCGACCGGATCAGAGGCAGGGTAAGCCCCTTTGGCGTCGCTAGCGCCGTAGATCGCACCTCCTTGCACTCCCCCTCCTGCCATCATCACAGTGTAGCAATCGGGCCAGTGCCCTCGCCCTTTCCCATCCCGATCCCCAACCTGCGGGCTCCGTCCGAACTCACCCATCCACAAGACAAGGGTATCGTCGAGCAAGCCGTGGGATTCAAGGTCCTCGATGAGCGTAGGGACTGTCTGATCGCTCATCGGCAACAACCGCTCGCGCAGGTCCTTGAAGTTCTCTTGGTGGGTATCCCACCCCTCGCTCCCCTTGCCTCCGATGCTCTGAGAGAAATAGACCGTGACGAACCGCACGCCGGATTGGACGAGCCTCCTTGCCAAAAGGCAGGATTGGCCGTACGTCGAACGTCCGTAAGCGTCCCGCAATGCCGGGTCTTCGCTCCCGAGGTCCAGGGCGTCTTTCAAGCCGGTCGATGAGAGAATCTTCAATGCTTGCTGCTGGAGTTGGTCCAAACCTCTTGCGTCGGACGATTGCTCGATGAGCCGTTTCTCCAGATCGATCAATTCGACCAATCCACGGCGTCTGTGAAGACGGGCCAAATCGATATTCGCAGGAAGCTGCAATTCCGGTAGACCGAACTCGGCGGAATTCGGATCGGACTGAAAAAAATAGGGATCGTATTGCTTGCCCAAAAAACTCGCGTGCTGCCCCGGTGCGATCGCTCCGTCGCGAAGCACGTGAGGATAAGCCACAAAGGTGGGAACACCTGGAACCGGCTCGGAGAACTTCGCTACACTCGATCCGTACGCGGGGAACAGCTCCAGGGTATCGCGCAGTCGGATGTCGTCGGTCGCAGGCCGTTTTCCAGTCAAAGAGTAGTAGCAAGCCGGATTGTGGTTTTTCATATCGTGATGGACGCTGCGGATCTGCGCCCAGCGATCGAGCTGCGCCCCCCATCGGGGCAAATACTCGCAGACGGGCGAACCGGCGACGGCCGACGAGATGGACTTGAATTCCCCCCGGATTCCATCGGGCGCATCAGGCTTCATGTCGAATGTATCGATATGGCTCGGGCCCCCGTACTGATGCAGAAAAATCACGCTCTTGGCCCGTGCCTTGCGAGGCTTCGAGTCGCTCGGAGGACTCCCAATCCCCGCAAGATTCAACCCGCCACCTAAAAGACCAGCGAGCCCAAACTGGCTGGCTTGCAATAAGCATTGCCGTCGGTGGATCGATCGTTGGAATTCAAGACATCCTTTAGCCATGGTATTGCCCTTTCATCGGCCTTGCATCAGCGAAGCATCATGAATTCTTTGCTGTTGAGCAGCGCCCAGAGAAGATCCTCCAAGACCACACGCACCGCGGCTCGATCCGAATCGACCGTCGGCTCCAACGCATCAAGGCTGCTGCGAAGCTCGCGTTGGGAGGGTTTTCTAGACAAAGCTCTCAAGAACATCTCTTCGATGACTTGCTCGGGACTCATCGCGCTCGAATCCCCCTTGGCATGCAACTGAAGTTGCTGGACATACCCATCGAGGCGATTGCCGGGGGCGGCGATCTTGTCTCGAATTTCAACCCCGTTGGTCATGGCCAAGGATTGCCCCAAGGAGATCTGACTTGAGCGCTCGCATTCGCACACAAGCAGACGATTCGGTTTTCCGAAGGTGGTCAAGAAGCCCGGTTTCTTTGGGATTCCCGGCATTCGCATGGCACTATAAACCGTCGAATGGTCCTCATCCCCGGTTCGTAGTGGACTAGGGACGCCGGTCACCTCGCTGATCGCGTCGATCAACGGTTCTGCGGCGAGTCGCCGAAGAGGATACGAAGCAAAGTAAGGCGTTGTCGGTAAGAGATTCTCATCGCTCGACTCGGCGATGCTCGCGCGGGCAAAAGTCGAACTTGCCAAAATATTCCGCGAGAGCCGCTTGAGCGAATAGCCTTCCGCTCGCATATCCGTTGCGAGTTGTTCGAGAAGCTCGGGATTGCTAGGCGGATTCGATTCCCTAAAGTCATCCGGAGGCTCGACGATCCCTCGACCAAAGTACTGGTACCAAATCCGGTTGGCCAAATTGGCATCGAATTGACGATTGTCCAGAGTTAGCCAGCTTGCAAAGTCCTGGAGAACCGTCCGGCCCGGCTGGGGCTCTAGCTCCTGAGTTGCCGAAGCGTCACGGGTTTGCGTGTGAACGGAACCCAACCCGGAAGGACCGACCATCTTCGATCGACCCGGATGCTTGATCTGAGGCTTTTTATCACTGAGCGAGATCACCTCGTCGCCTGTAATCACATGCTTGTCCAATGCATCCTTGGGCTTGTTGTCGATCTGCTTGCGCTCGAGAGTCGTAAAGTGGGCGGCCAAACCATAGTAGTCGTCTTGCTTCCATCGGTCGAACGGGTGGTTATGGCATTTGGCACAGGCGATGCGCACGCCGAGAAATACCTGAGCCGAGGATTCGGCGGCGATCTCCGCGTCGCGATGGGTGCGATAGAACGAAGCCGGTGGATTCTCGTACGTGCTCCCGAGACTCGAGACGAGCTGGCCGATCCACTCCTGAAGCGGACGATCCGATGCGATCTGCTCTCGGAGCCATTCATGCAATAAACTCGCTCCTCGGGAACTCATCACCTTGTCTTCGTTGCGAACCAAATCGCTCCAACGCATCGCCCACGCATAATCGAACCCTGGGTCGGCTAGCAACTGATCGATCCACCGATCGTTCCGCATCGGACTCCGATCGGCGAGGTACTCCAAGGTCTCTTCGGGCGATGGGAGCCGCCCGACCGTCGCCAAAAAGAGCCTTCGGATAAACATTCCATCGTCGGCTCGATCCGCCAGAGCGATCTGAAGCTGCTCGGACTGCTCGGCGATCGTCCGGTCGTAAGGATGGTTGTAGGTATGGTCGTAAGTATGGTCGGTCTCTCCAGGGAGCGAACCTTGAGCAAGACCGGAAACTTGGTTGAGACTCGAGTCCCCAAGAAACACGATGCGCGAGGCCGAACGGCCATCGAGATAGGTCGCCCCAATCGAAAGGTCCATCGCATGTTCCGCCTCGATCGTCCCGTCTCCCCGGACTTCGACCCCCGAGGGCAAGCTCGGTTCGAGCCTCGACCAATTGGTCACATCCCGCACCGCACCGTCTGCGAAGCGAGCTTGGACGATGATCCGTGCGATTCGATTCCCCTGGACAATCCGCTGACTGGCCGGAAAGACTTCCAGGGAAGTGACCGACGGGGCGCTCGATGGCATGGCTCCCTGATCGATCCAATCGAGGATCGCCTTGTAGTGCGGACTGTCCTCTGAGAATCGCTTGCCTCCCTGGTGAGCTTGCGCTGCGGTGGCCTTCGTGAGTATCAAACTTTTGGACGGATCGAAAGCATCGATACGACGCTGTCCGAATTCGACCGCCAGCCGGTAGTAATCAAAAATCGGATCATCCCCTCGGAGGCTCAGGCGAAAACCCCCTTTGCCGTGAAGGTTCCCATGGCATGTGCCGAGATTGCAGCCGCTGCGCGTCAGCGTCGAAATCACCTCGCGATCGAAAGCCACCGGCGAGTCCGAAGCGATATGAAGCGTCGCTTGCGCTGCGATCGAACCCGAAGGTTGTTCGTAGCGGGCGGTGATCTGCGTCGTACCGGTTCTCAAAGCGATCCATCGACCCGCTTCGAACCGTGCAAGCTCAGGCTCTTGCGCCTCCCAAGTCAACTGCACCTGGCCTGTCACATCGATCGCTGCTCCGTCGGATCCGACGAGCAAGACCACAACCTGCGCAGGGTATCGCTCCGAAGTGTGCAGGATCTCAGGGAGAATTTTCAAGCTCCCTGCCTGCTCGCCCCGACCTTCGGAAGTCTCGCTGGGCGTGGTACCGCTAAGCGTTGCACCCCGCACGTCGCAAGAAGCCATCGGCACGAGCCACCACGCCAGAAGGAGCCCCAAAAGGAGCCCCAAAAAAAGCCGGGGAGCTCTTCGATGGGTGTTCAAACGGGCCGTCCGACCGAGGCGATTGCAGAGGCGGCTGCAGAAGCAACTGCCCAAGAGATGGTCCAAGTACGACACGAACGACACGGTAGATAGGCCAAGTGCAAACACGGGTCGAGTTGTGCTTTCCATTTCGGAATCGGAGCCAAAAGAATCGGACAACTAGGAGTTGGAGGATCTCCAAGTATAGCTAAAGTTACTCCGTCTCGTAGTGAAAACCCGTCCTCGATTTCGAGGATCTGCCCGCTGAAGCCCTCTGAAGTATCGAAAATAATGACACAAGAGCCCTTCGACCGTTTTTCCAGTGCCCCGATCTCCCAACTGATTGGATTCCAAGTCGCCCAAGCGACCCAAGAAGATAAGGAGCTGGGAACGGCCGTGGTAGCTTTGGAGGTCGACGAGCGGTTGCACAACCCCATGGGTCGAGTCCACGGCGGGGTCCTAGCAGCCCTGGCCGACGCGGCGATGGGGATCGCCTTTGGCCGGATGCTAGACAGCGGCCAGGACTTTTCAACCGTCGATCTGCAAATCCAGTACATGCGCCCGGTCACGAGCCGATTGCTCAGAGCCACCGCCAAAGTCAAACAACGTGGACTGCGTATGGGTTTTGTCGAATGCGAGATTCGCGACAGTCGCGATCGACTCATCGCGTGCTCGACGTGCACCTGCACGACAATCGATATTTGACCAGCGCCAAAGATCAAGTCACGGTTGATGCTATCAGGGGCCTGTCGATGCCAATGGCTCTAGGCTCAAGCGATTCTCGAGATGCTCAAAGAGCGGAAGCTTGCGATAGCTTGCCGCGTTCCTGAGCTTCGTCGGGATCCGGCTCGAAACGGCCGCAAGCACATCCTGCAGTTCGCAGAATCGCAATATACCGATCAACACAAACCCCTTGGAGTAGGCCTCGGGGTCCAGAGAATGAAGCTCCAGCGATTCGATTTTGTCTGGGGACAACAGGGCCGCATGCAGGGCATGGACCGACATCTGCGCACCGGCTTTGAGTCGGCACCGATCGACGCGATGTTCGGCCAAGACCGCTTCGATCGAACTGGCGATGCCTGCGACCTGACGACCCTCGAGCGACCAACCGGCCAGCAAGTACGATCGTCTCCAGTGCAGTCCGATCTTATCGGTCGGATCCCAAGCCCAAGGTCCACGTCCCTCCGGAAAAACCAGGTAGGTGGTCTGGTTGGCTGCGGCTTGGGCCAATAGGGTTCGCCAAGCTTCGCCTAGGATCTGGCCTTTGACCAAACCATCGCCGCCGACCCCCTGGCTCTCAAGCGACCGGGGGTCCGTGGTGATCGTCCAAGCCCTCCAGAGCGATTCATCCGCAAGAACGATTTGGACCGACGGGTCGATCGACTCATCATGGCCCCATGCGCGGATCCGCAGGAGCGTCGAGCAGGGGATCGAGTCGGATCGGCATTCGAGTTGGGTCACTTCCCAATCGTCCCGAGAGACCCTGACACCTTGAGCGCCCCTGTCTTGCGCCTCGGTCAGCTCGAGTCGCATTTTCGGCGATCGAGCCGTCGGAATCGCTCGCGATGCCCCAAGCGCCTGAGCTTCCTGCGCAGTCTCAAGTGCCCCAGCAGACTGTTTATCGGATGGGAAGCTTGGCAGTCGGCCGTGAACCGCTTGGGAGATCTCAAGGCGGATCGCTTCGCAGCGCAAGTCCCAGGACGCTCGGTCCACGGGAAGCTGGGCCTCGGTCCCAAAGGCGCTCGCAGCGATCGGAACGAACCAGTCTTGGACATCCGTGACGCGTTGGTCCGCGGGGAGCGACTCGAAAACCTTCAGGTCGGCTTTGGCAAAGAGGGGTTCGGCGATGCGTTGAAGCTTCCGTTGGGTGCCGAGCAGATGGCGATCGAACCAAACGAAGCAGCCGAGTTGGAGTTCTTGGGTGTCTTCATGGCCACCGGTGGTCCATTGGATACCGAGATTGCTTTTCGGTTCGAGCGCATAGAGCGTGCGCAGTTGCTGTTGGACGCGAAAGACGCCTCGGAGCGGAAAGATGGGGTCTTCGTCGGTGTTGCCTATCAGCAGGGCGCGAGGATGGACCATCGCGCACAGGGTCGTGTAGTCCCAACCGTAGCGGTTGTTGAAGAACATGCAGTCGCAGTGCCCTCGGACGACTTGATCGATGATCTGATCGCGAAGATCCGTTACACCGGCGACCGGTACAGCGACTCGAATCCGAGGATCGATTGCGGCTGCATACCAGCTATAAGCTCCCCCGCCGCTGCGGCCGGTAATACCGATCTTGGACGCATCGACCTCGGGCCGAGTGACCAAGTAATCGACGGCTCGGATCGCGTTCCATGTTTCGACTCCTGCAGGGGTATACCCCCGGGAAGGCCAGTCCCAGCGATTGAAACGGTAGAGCCCGTGGTGGATCCCTTCGATCTCACCGAGTTGGATCGTGTCGATGGCCATGGCGACGTAGCCCTGACGGGCAAACCAAGCCGGATGGTGTTGGTAGTGGGTTTTATTCCCTAAACTCACCCCATTCTCTTTGACTTGGCCATGCCCGCAGACATAGAGAATCGCCGGCAGGGGTTTATCGATCTGCTTGGGCCGATAAAGGTTCCCGGTGACGTAGAGTCCCGGACTCGATTGGAAGTGGATCTTTTCAACAATGAGGTCCTCGTGCTCGAGCGTCCCGGTCGTGACCGCATGAAGTTGGCTCGGGCGTGACTCGAGTGGGGGCAGACCGAGCATTTCTGCAAGTTGCCTGCGGAGTGTCTCTTGTGCAAGGCTCCATGACTCTTGGGTGCCGAAAGCATGCAAGTCGTTGGCCCTTTCGATTTGCTCGACCCGGGAGCTCAATGCTCGGCGCGTCAGCTCGATCCCTGGGTTGCCCTCGGGATTCGAGGAGGACTGAGCCAGCGCGATCTGAGCCAGCGCGATCTGAGCCAGCGCGACCAACAGGAGCAAGGCGGTTCGATTCCACATGGTACGGTAGGTTGGTAGTTAGGATGGTTGATCGGTTGCTTGGAACTCGGGTCGCAACGCAGTTGGCAGGTATTGATGAAAACGGGATGAAATCCCGGCAGGGTAATACCCAATATAGCTCGCTTGGGGGTATGCTGTCATGCGGTCGGCAAGCCGAAGCAAACGAGTGCAGGAACCCAAAAACAATCGATGAGGCAAACGTCTTGATCCATCGTCTCATGCAATCGGCTTGGTTGGTCAACGCCTGGGCGATCCTGGCTGCCTTTGGGACCTATTTTTGCATGTACATGTACCGCAAGCCCTTTACGGTGGCGGCCTTCAAGCAAGAGGCTTTGGCACCAGGGTTCGGCGGGGAAGGGTTCGGCGGGGACTGGGATCAGAAGGCGGTTTTGGTTTCGGCGCAGGTGATCGGGTATTTGGTCTCGAAGTTGGTGGGGATCCGCGTGGTGTCCGAGGCAGGCCCCGAGCGACGAGCTTGGACGATCCTCCTGTTGATTCTCGCGGCGTTAGGCTCGCTGTTTCTCTTTGCCATCGTCCCCTCTCCTTGGCATGTGGTTTGTATGTTTCTCAACGGCTTACCGTTGGGAATGGTCTTCGGTTTGGTGCTAGGGTCGCTCGAGGGTCGTCGCTTGACCGAGGCTCTAGCGGCCGGTCTGTGTGCCAGTTTCATCTTGGCAGGTGGCGTGGCCAAGACGGTCGGCCAGCAGGTGATGGACGCAACGCAGCAACGGCTCGGATGGAACTTGGCCGAATCGGAGCGTTGGATGCCGTTTCTCTCCGGGTTGTTGTTCTTCCTACCGATCTGCTTTTTTCTCTGGATGCTCCATCAGATTCCACCACCGACGCTCCAGGACCAGACCGTCCGCAGTCCCAGGGAGCCGATGCGCAAGGAGGATCGCTGGCACATGGTACGGACGTATGCCTGGGGGATCGGTGCGATCGCTAGCATGTACTTGATCGTGAGCATCTTGAGAAGTTTTCGGGATGATTTTGCCAGAGAGATTTTGACCGGACTTGGGGCCAAGATCCAATCCTCGGATTACGCGAACATCGATTTTTGGGTGATGCTCGTGGCGACCATCGCCAACGCTTCGGCGGTATTGGTCAAAGACAATCGCACAGCGCTTCGCTTGGCCTTTGCGACCTGCGCAATGGGCTTTTTCCTGATCTTGCTGAGCGTCTTAGGCCATCGGTTTTGGATAGAGATCTCGCCGACAGCATTGATGGTGTGCATTGGGGCAGGTCTGTATTTGCCCTATGTCGCAGTCCATACGACGGTCTTCGAGCGGATCATCGCATGCACTCGCGACCGAGCTAACGTCGGTTTCATGATGTATGTGGCCGACTCGGTCGGTTACTTCGGATACGCGATATTGATCCTATCGAAGAATTTCTTCGTCGGCTCGATTCCAGAGACGAGTTTTGCAAGCGTCTTTTTGACCACATGCCTGCTCGGATCGATCGGCAGCATTCTGTTCGTCGCGATCGCTTCGCGGTCTTTCGACCGGCTTGAGGCCAAGCGGTAAAGTTCTGGGGGCAACTGGAGTGGCGGTGCAAACAGGGTGCCCAAATCGGTGCCAGGCACCCGGTGCGGAGCCGGGTCGGATGATCCGACCGATCCGACCGATCCGACCGATCCGACCGATCCGACCGATCCGACTGATCCGACTGATCCGACCGATCCGACTGATCCGACTGATCCGACCGATCGGGATCTCTACGGGAGATCCACTAGTGCAACAGCCGGGATCTTCCTTTGCGTCTTTGCGCCCTTGCGTCTTTGCGTTTATTTCTTCTATCGCCAAAGCACGCAGCGGAATCTAGATTGCCCCTGAGAATGGTGCTTAGTTCGGCGGATCAAATGCCCCTTCGCTCGTGAGCATCCGGATGGTGGGCGACTCGGTCTCTTCGAGCTCGCTCAGTGCGTCCTGGGGATCAGCCGTTTGGAACAGCGGACTGCGCTTCTGGACCAGCTTGCGGGTCGATGTGGCGATCCCCTGTGTCACAGCCTGCTGCGCGTTGATCGGTTGCGTTGTCCTCATCGAGACGATCGCACTGGTTTTCATGAACTCCGTTCGAACCTCTGGTGAGATCTTGCTCAGACGCGAGCCGACCTGCTGCAATCCTTGCGGATTGACTCTAGCGGTCTGCGAAATCTGAGACAGGAAACTGGCACACTCCACAAAGTTCTGGTCGGCGGTTTTTCCGACCAACGGACCTAGGGTCCTGACGACCAAATCCGCTCCGGCATTGTCGAGCCGCATGAAGGCGTCCATCCAGGCGACCATTCCCGGCCGACCGTCGGGCAATTTCACAGGACGGTTGTGCAGCGCCACGACGCATTGGCCACGTAGTTCCCTCGGCCAGAGCCCACCTTCATAAGCTCCGTCTGAATGATAAATGTGCAGCGTATCGCTTCCGTAGATCAGATCCATTTTGCACGTCGTACCGGCTCCGTCGTTTCCGATGAGCTTGTAGTCTCCAACACGATTCAAACTGACTTTGGTGATCCCCATCAAATCCCAAATGTTGACGACCACCTCGGGATGCCGGACCAAGAACCGGAACATGTCTGGATCGCTCTCGAGGGTCTGCGAGGGCATGCGTCGGAAATAGCTGACATCATCGACCACGGTACGAATGCGTTGGGAGGCATCCGGAGTCAGTTGCTGAAAAGGGAGACTTTTGATCGCTGTGGTCCGAGTCTCACGCGTGCTCGAGCCTTCCTCAAACTCCTTGGTACCGAATATCTGCTGCTGGCCGAAACCTTGCTGGCCATAGGACTCCACGGGCATCGTCAAACCGCAATAGAAAGCACCCCACGCGATGGCGAAAGCCATAAGGCGATGCCTAAGCGTCGAACGTATCGCGACGTTGAAAATCGGTTGCATCGATAGTCCTAGTCCCGAGTCAACCCGGAACGCTTGGAGGATGGTTTGTTGGGTGATGCCCCTGCCCCATCCTTGAGAATCCCCCCCAAGGACACCAAAAGTCCACGCGCAGGCCATCACCTAGTGGTGTCCATCGGCATCTGTGCCTACAAACCCAAGCAGATCTAGGGATTTTCCAAGCCAACTGCACCAAGTACGTCGGGTCGAACCCGATCTGTACGCACCGAAATCCCCTTGTTTTCGTATAATCCGGAAAACCTTGACCAAATACCCCACTTTTCCAGAGCTACTTATGACGGGTTTCTTCCGGCTTGTTCATGACCATCCCCAAGGGCTCCTTGGCGGCCCAACGGGCATTTTCCTAGCGACGGGCATACTCCTGGCTTTGGGGCTCCTTGGATGCGAACCGAACAAAAACACCGCAAACCCCGACGCAGCGAAAGCCGCCGCGTCGGCTAGCCAAACCCCTTCGTCGGCCGCTGAGGATCCAGCGAGCCTGACTCTAGCCCCCACGGCCGCGGCTCGAAGCCTTTTGGCCGAATGCCTCAAGACCTACCGCTCGGCGGAACGCTACCAAGACGATGCTCGTTTGGTCATCCAAGGAGCCTCGAACCTCACGCTCCCAATGAAAGTGGCTTGGGAAAAACCCAACCGCTTGGGCCTCCAGACCGGATCGCTCCAAGGGCTCTGGACCAGCACGACATGGGAAGCTCAGAGTCGCGGCACGGTCAACCCATTCCCTAACCAACGCCTCGTTAGACCCTTGCCAGCGCGCATCGATCTAGATTGGATCGGCGACGATACGATGGGCGGCCTGCTGGTCGATCCCATGACCAAACCCATCCAACTCGAACTGCTTCTATCGAATGATTTGACCGAACGTCTCGCCAGCAACGATTCGATCCTTAAGGTCCTCGAACCCATGGGGTTCGAGGAGGTCCGCTGCGAGCGTATCGCCGTCGAGAAGCAGATCGACTCGCAGTCCCTGCGATGGGTTTTGTGGATCGATCCGCAATCCAAGCTCCTGCGGAAAATCGAACTTCCCCCACAGTTCTATTACCCCGGCGCAACGGCCAATCAGCTCTCGGGCATCACCTGTGCGATAGAACTCTCCGAGGCTCGTACAGACGAACCGATCGATTGGAGCCAATGGCAGATGGCGAGCTCCCCGCAGGAGGTGCGAGTTGCACGGTGGGTCGCACCACCTCCGATCGCATCGACACCCATTCTCGGTAAAGTGATCGATCCGATCGATTTCAAGGACCCCGACGGGGCGATCTTGCTCGATACTGCCGAGCCAAAGAAACCTTTCCAAGTGCTCCTTTGGATCGACGACCAAGCCGAAGCGCGAGCCCTTCTGGACGATCTTTTGAACGTCCGCCGTGTCCTTTTGGAAAAAGAACTCGCGCCCGCAGGCAACATCCTCCTGGTGACCTCTGCCAAAGACGCATCCGGATTGAGGGAAAAACTCGCCGCCTGGAATTGCGATTTACCCCTGGCCGTCGATAGCGACGACACTTTGCACAAAGCCTTTGAGGTCCGTCGCTCTCCGGCGATGATTATCCTGGATCGCGCTCGACGCGTCCAAGTCGCCGAGTATGTCGTCACCCCGCAAGCCATCGCGTCGATCCCTGAGCTTCTGAGCAAGCTCCGTAGCCAACAGGACCTTGCAAGCCGACAGCTCCAGCAAGACCTCGACAACCAATCCCGTTTCGTCGCGGCCCTGCATCGTGTAGCTCTGGATAAAGAGCAGACGGCCAAACTGCCTGAAATCACCGAATTCCCGTTCGCAATGTTCGGCATGCGCAGGGACTGGAAAATCCAACTCGATGCACCCCTGGTCAGCGCCTCGGGGGTCTGGTATCCCCAATCGAGCCTCAACGCGCAGAGCGTACTATCGCCAAACGCGATTTCGATCGCAACGCTCGACGAAGACGGATTGCTCCAGACTTTTTCCGTCGATGGGACCAAGCGACTCTGTGCGAAAATCGACCCCGATCTGGCCGATGGAGCCAAAAGACTTATCACCTCTGTCGATCCCTGGACCCATCAGTGGATCGCCGTTGTCCCCGAGGGCTTACCTCGGTTTTGGATCGCGCCGAGCCAACCGGTAAACAATGCGCCCGTACTGGCGACAGCCTACAACACCCAAGCGGCCGAGACTCCTGTGTGCCACGCTTGGTTCCCACAGCAACTCTCCACGCCGGAATCCCAAGGGACGTCTTCCGTTGAGTCGAAACTTGCGATCGCAACGAGCGAATCGAGGCTGATGATCATCAACCCGATCAATGAGCAACGACTCGATGGAACGTTTCGAGAACCCCCAGTGGCTTTCGTTCCAGGACTGACCGCCGAAGGCTCAATCGGCGAGTGGGATGTCCTTTATGACGACGGTAGCCTTCACAAAATCTCCAACCTAAACATCGCCAGCCAAGACGCATCCAGAGCAGGGACTCTTGAAGCCCGCCTCGATCGGCTCGAGGTTCGCATCGCTAGCGGTAGTTGGCTCTGGGGCAACCATGGAAGCGCCCCGAGCCGAACCGTCGAGATGTTTCTGGGGAAACTACCAAGCGGCGAGACCGGGATCCTCGTGGCCAACCCCTCGCACCAAACCCTCGCCCGGCGCGCCCTGTGCGCCAGACCCGAGCAGACCCGCTTGCTCGGAGCCACGCGATTGAAAGACGGGACACTTATGGGCGTTGCCACAGGCCCTAGCCGGGTTTTGCACCTGTTCTCCGGTGATTTGAGACTCGTCGACCAAGCCTCCTTGAACGCCCGAATCCTGGGTGCTTCCTTGGTCACCTGGCAAGACGACGTCAAGCTCCTGGTGGCCTTGGAACGGGAGATCAGTTGCTGGAGCATCGACGTGCCGAACGCTCCGGAGCCCAAGACCAACTCGACGCCGTAAAACCGCGCAAAACCCAAGATTCGCAGTCCCAGTGGCCCCAGTGGCCTCGATTCGCTTCGCACTCCCAAACGATGGGATTCGGAGTGAATCCAGAGCTTGTTCCTTGCGTATCCAAACTCGGATGAATACGATAGACACTTATCTAACGAGAAAGATCGCCTGAGATTTTGCACCACTGAACTCTGCATCCTGCACCGGAGAACCGATGTCGATTCGATTTCCCATCCTAGCCATGAACTGGATCTTGGCGATTGCTTTTTTGGCCAGCTCGCTTCAGGCCGAGATCATCCTCGTCGGAGGTTTTTTCTCAGGCAATGTCGACCGAGTCAACGCGACGACCGGCGCGGTCACATTGTTCTCGCAAATCGGCGGCAGTGCTGACCCGTTTCCAGGAATTTCAGGGCTCGCCTACAACCCGATCAGCAACACCGTCTATGCCACGGCTCGGATTTCAAAGCGAGTCTATCTGATCAATCCAGATAGCGGAAATGTCACCGGATTTCGCCAGCTCGGGTCCGACGTCACCCCCGCGAGCATCACGGTCGACTCAAGCGGATTTGTCTATGTGGCAAACAACGGTGGAAACTCGGTCATCAAGTACGACTCGGGGTTGAACAAACTCGCGGAAATCAACATTCCCGATTTCGGGGCCGGGGCCAACCAGCCCAGCGGCTTGGCATTTGACCCTCAAGGAAATTTGATCATCTCGACCTTCGCCGGCGCAGGAGTCATCAAATACAACCCTTCAACGGGCAACTTCTCGAGCTTCAGCAGCGCCAACCCGGTGGCCAATGGCCAAGTGGCGATCGACAACGCGGGCAACGCGTACGTGGGTGGCGCAGCTTTCGCGAACAACGTCACCAAATTCAACTCCACCGGGACGATCGTCGGCTCGATTGCGATCGACGAGTCGGTCCTGCCCAAACCTCCCCAAGCTTTCGCAAGCCCTGACTTTACCAGCCCGGCCGGAGTGACCTTGGATTCCTCAGGAAATATCATTGTCGCAGCGCTCGGAAGGACCAATCCGACCTCCGCAGCCGACAATTTTCAAAACAACGGTGGTGTATTTATTTTTTCCTCGACGGGTAGTCTAATAGCGGCTAACGCTCAAACCACCCCCTACAGCTCTGCATTGGGATTTACCGCCGTACCGGAGCCGACCTCGTTGCTTGCCACAGCAGCAGGCTTGGTGACTCTCGGATGGCTTCGTCGACGGAAAACCCCCAACCCTTCAGCCTAGATAGCGTCGATCCACACGTCTTGAGGAACCTTTGATCCAAGCAGCCCGACCCGCCGATCGAAATGACCTGCTCGGAGTCAAGGTTCGGCATCCGAGGGGCTTTACGCTTGTCGAATTGCTCGTGGTCATCGCGATCATCGGCGTTCTTGTTGGATTGCTGCTGCCTGCGGTCCAAGCAGCCCGAGAGGCCGCCCGGCGGATGTCCTGTTCGAACAACATCCGTCAAATTGGATTGGCACTTCAGAACCATGAATCGGCCCTGAAGGCCTTTCCGCCAGGCTCCGTCGCCAAAGCGTACCGCGACGTACCGAGCACTCCATGGACCTTCTACCGTTGGTCCGCTTTGGCGATGCTCTCGCCCTACCTAGAAAACACTGCCGCCTACAACATCCTGGACTTGGACAAACCTCTGTACACCGTCACGTTTTCGGTAACTCCTGAGAACATCGCCGGTTCCCAAACCATCGTGCCGACCTTCCTTTGTCCAAGCGACGAGTTTCGACGATTGCATCCGAGTTTTGGTCCCACCAATTACGCGATGTGCTCCGGGAGCGGAACCAATGGCGGTTCTCCAAGCCTCGCCGATGGGCTCTTCTTCGTCAATTCAAGGATCCGAGCAGGCGATGTCAGCGACGGACTGTCCAACACCATCGCCGCCTCGGAGAGCATCCTAGGTGCGACCGGAAACACCCGAACCGATCCTCAAAACGCTTACCGATTCACCTTTGCCACCCCGCTGACGGCCCAAGCTTGCCGACTCTCGGTGGCTTGGAACTTTGCCGATCCGAGAGGCTTTTCTTGGGTCAACGGCGAGTATCGTTCAGCGCTTTACAATCATTTTTTGCTCCCGAACGATCCGACCCACGATTGCCTTGGTGTTCGCATGACAGGCGGACCTGATACGATCTACACCCCGTTCGGATGGCGGACCGCACGCAGTCGTCATGCCGGTGGGGTGATGATCCTCAAAGCCGACGGTTCGACGACATTTACCAGCGACCGCCTTGAGGCGGCCCTTTGGCGCGGGCTCTCGACGCGTCAAGGCGCTGAGATCCTTACCGATACCATCGACTGAGACATTCGACTGAGACCATCGTCTCCCTCTGCGACCGTTTACCACTGATTTTCAACCTGCACCTTCCCACCTAATCATCGATGAAACCTTGGGCCATCTACCACGAACACCAACATTGGTTTCGTCCACTTTTCGCTGAGCTCGATCGACGAGGGATCCAGACCGTAGCGCTCGATCCGCGCGCCCACTGGTACGATCCGAGCCAACGCGAATCTCCCTACTCCCTGGTCTTCAATCGCATGAGCCCCTCGGCCTATTTGCGAGGGGGGCTCCAAGGCACCTTTTACACCCTGCAGTGGCTACACCATCTTGAGAGCCTCGGCGTGCCGGTCATTAACGGCCTGGAAGCTTTCACCATCGAAACGAGCAAAGCTCGCCAACTGACCCTTCTCGAAAACCTTGGGCTCGGATACCCAAGGTCCCGAACGCTCAATCATCCGAGTCAAATTCCCCAGGCCATCGAGGGGCTTCGTTTCCCGATAGTCTTGAAAGCCAACATCGGAGGGTCCGGTGCCGGTATCGTCCGCTTCGATACCCCGCAAGCGATCCTCGAGGCAGCCAACGACAACAAACTCGATTTCGGGATCGATCATACGGCACTGGTCCAGGAGTTCATCCCTGCGCGCAACGGTCACATCGTTCGCGTGGAATTGCTCGGGGGTAAGTTCCTCTATGCAATCGAGGTGTACACCAACGGCGATTCGTTCAACCTTTGTCCAGCGGACATTTGCCAACGCTCCGACGGGGTCGAACTGGTCCGATCGGCCTGCCCGATCGATGCGCCCAAGTCCGGGTTAAAAGTCCAAGCATGCACCCCATCGGACGAAATCATCGCCGCTTGCGAAGCGATCATGTCCGAGTCGCACATCGATGTCGGCGGGATCGAACTGATGATCGATGACCGAGACTCGAGCGTCGTCTATTACGACATCAATGCGCTCTCGAATTTCGTCGCCGACCCAGTCAACGTCATCGGCTTTGACCCGTTTTCGCGTCTAGCGGATTATCTTGTCGAGCGGTACGAGCAATCCCAAGCTCAAGCATCCCCAATTCAAGCATCACCAGCTCAGGCAAAACTAGCATGATGCGATTCGGATACTGGTTACCCGTCTTCGGTGGTTGGCTCAGGAACGTTCCCGACGAGGCCATGGAGGGGACCTGGGACTACTGCAAGCGGCTTGCGCAACGGAGCGAACAACTCGGTTTCGACTTGAGTTTGATCGCCGAATTGAACCTCAACGACATCAAAGGGCCCGATGCCCCCTCGCTCGACGCGTGGTCGACGGCCGCTGCGCTGATGGCCCTGACCGAGCGCATCGAGTGGATGGTCGCCGTACGCCCCACCTTCCACGCGCCGGCACTGCTGGCCAAACAAGCTGCCAACATCGACCACATCGGAGGAGCGGGGCGACTGAGCCTCAACGTCGTATCGAGCTGGTGGCAAGACGAAGCTGAAAAATACGGCGTCGAATTCGAGCAACACGATCGACGCTACCAACGGACTAGCGAATGGCTCGATATCGTCGATGCCCTTTGGAGCAAAGACGGAGTGGATTACCAAGGAGAGTTCTATCGGATCAAGCAATCGATACTCCAACCCAAGCCCCTGACGAAGCCAAGACCGACCATCTATGCCGGAGGGGAATCCGAATCGGCCAAGGAGTTGATCGCCTCGAAATGCGATGGGTACCTCATGCACGGCGATCCGCCCGAGCGCGTCGCACTGAAGATCCAGGATATGCGAGCCCGACGCGATCGGCTTGGACTCCCTCCCATGAAATTCGGTGTGGCAGCTTACGCGATCTGCCGAGACACCGAGCAACAAGCCGCCCAGGAAGTTCGCCGCATCACCGACGTGAAACAATCCGCCTCAGGATACCAAAACTACCAGCAATGGATCGCTGGGACTCAGTTGGAGCGCCAAGTGAGCCTCGAAGACTACTCGGTGAGCAATCGCGGGCTCAGGGCCGGATTGATCGGTTCGCACCGACAAGTCCAAGACCGAATCGGCGAGTTCCAATCCGTCGGAGTCGACCTAGTCCTGCTCCAATGCAGTCCTCAAATCGAGGAAATGGAGCGATTCTCCGAAAGCGTCATTCGGCACTTTGGACAAAGTGCCAGGGCAAGCTAGAATAGACCGTTCCCCACCCAACACGCCGCTGTTGCGTCCTCCATCCTGCCGCTGTAACGAAAATGTCCTCGATCCCCTGGTCGATCTCCGAAGATTCCTTGGACGTCAACTTCTCCGTCCCCCAGCTCCTGAGGCTCCGTTTTACCCGGGACTGTTTCGGAGCCGACTGGGAAAACCTCTTGCCCCTGTTCCACAGCGACACAGGGCGGGCCCGCATGCAGTGGTGGGTCGACCAATCGGTCGCCGACGCCCAACCCGAAATCATGCCGAGCATCCATCGCAGGCTCCAAGAGCATCGCTCCGACTTGGAATTGGTTTCGGACATCCAGCTTATTGCCGGCGGCGAGCAAGTCAAGAACGACACCAAGTGCGTCGATCACATCTTCTCGACCATCGAACGAGACGGGCTCGATCGTCGATCCTACATCATGGTTGTCGGCGGTGGGGCGGTGCTCGATGCGGTTGGCTATGCGGCCGGGATCGCCCACCGGGGGATCCGATTGGTCCGATTCCCCACCACGACGTTGGCCCAAGCCGACTCGGGGGTCGGGGTCAAAAACGCGATCAACGCCTTTGGGAAGAAGAACTGGAAAGGGACGTTCGCCGTTCCCTGGGGAGTGGTCAACGATCAAGGGTTGCTTGCCAAACTCCCAGATAGAGACTTCCGAGCTGGCTTTTCCGAGTCGGTCAAAGTTTCGCTCCTGAAGAGTCCTTCGGCGTTCCGCTTTCTATGCCAACATGCCAAGGATATCGCCGCTAGGGATTGGACGGCTGTGATGCCAGCGATCCGCTCGAGCGTGCTCATGCACTTGCATCACATCACCCACGGAGGGGATCCCTTCGAAATGCAGGAAGCCCGACCGTTGGACTTTGGCCACTGGTCGGCGCACAAGCTTGAGCAGATCACCCAGTATCGACTTCGACACGGCGAGGCCGTCTCGATCGGAGTGGCGCTCGATACGCTCTATTCGCATCTACAGTTCGGACTAGACCGACACGATGCCTTGAGTGCCGTGCAAGCGCTGCTCGATCTGCACCTACCCGTTTACGATTCGGCGTTGGAATCCAATACGGTTTTCGAGGGACTTGAAGAATTTCGACAGCACCTAGGAGGCCGACTGACGCTGACGATGCTCAAGAGTCTCGGTCACGTGCAAACCGTCCATGAGGTCAACCAGCAAGTCATGGAGCAAGCGATCGAGTGGCTTGGTGAGATCCACGCCAAGCAGTACGCCTTGCAACCTTCCTGAGAACCCGCGCGCTCCGTAGACCGCAAGTCGAAAGACATACCGAGGGCGGCGTCGTTTAAACCCGTGAGCTGACCAGTAACGCCTCGTCGGTCCGTAAAATGGGGCTTCGACCCGTTCGTGGATGGATGTAACCCTTATCGAGCGGGGACTGTCCCCGGTTTCTTGTCATTTTCATTGGAAGAGCAGATCATTCCCCTAGCGCACCTGGAATGAGGTGGCGCAATTTAGCATAGACTGGGTGACGCGGGGACTGCCCCCGGGCGAGGGTTTGGGAATGCTAACAAAGGAGAGGGTAGATGCGAGGGAAAGTTGCTTTGATTACTGGGTCGACTAGCGGGATCGGTCTAACGATCGCTACCGAACTCGCCCGCCAAGGTGCTGATGTCCTGCTCCACGGTCTTGGACCCCATGAAGAAGCACTCCATGATCTGAGCCTCCTGGGACCTCGCATCGCTTATCACCCCGCCGATCTGCGTTGCCCCGATCAAATCCAGGAACTCGTTGAATTCTGCTCGTCCCAACTCGGTCCCATCGATATCCTCGTTAACAATGCAGGAATCCAATTCGTTGCTCCGGTCGAACAATTCCCGACTCATCAATGGGATGATGTACTCGCCGTGAACCTCTCGGCACCCTTTCATATCACTCGACTCGCCCTGCCTTCCATGCGACTTCGTAACTGGGGCCGTATCATAAATATCGCGTCCGTTCACGGTCTTGTCGCTTCCCCTCTAAAATCGGCTTACGTTGCCGCAAAACATGGTCTTGTCGGTTTCACCAAAGCTGTCGCCCTCGAAACCGCTTCTACCAACGTCACCGTCAATGCAATCTGCCCAGGCTGGGTCCTAACCCCGCTAGTCCAAAAACAAATCGATGATAGGGCTTCTAAAAAGAGCATTTCCCTGGCCGATGCTGCTATGGAACTTCTTGTCGAAAAACAACCCTCCCACCAATTTGTCACCCCACAACAAATTGCAGATCTCGTTGTCTTCCTCTGCTCTCCTCACGCAACCTCCATCCGCGGTGCCGCTTGGAATATCGATGGCGGTTGGCTCGCTCAATAACCCTCATCGCTCGCGGACAGTCCCCGGTTTCTTGCTAGCAACCCGTGAGCCAACCAGCGCAAGCGAGCTGGGCGATTTAACCAATCCCGCCAGGAAGCTGCGTCTGGGCTTTGATCAGACCAGCAACGCCTCGTCGGCCCGTAAATGGGGCTCCGACCCGTTTGTGGATAAACGCGATAGAAACGTCACGTACACGCACGGCCTCGGAGGGCCATGCTACGGTTGGAAAAAAATACGTGGCCCTAATCGCGCGGGGACTGTTCCCGGTTGCTTGCCAAGCGATTTCCAAAGACTAAGCCAATTTCGAAAAATTGAAGTGGATCGTTAAAAGCCCTTTTTCTAGATAAGGCTTCGTTACACACAGTTCAAAATCGCCCGATCTTGGATGCGAAACGACGTCGGCAAATATTCGCTCTCCAATATGGCTACCATTGATTACGATTGATTTCGCAATTGCTCGAAGGCAATGCTCTAGGCTCTCCCCTTCAATCTTAGCGGTGAAATCAACTGCAAGCGTTGGATGCTCTTTCAAGACAAGGCAGACATCGACTGTTGAACCTTGGGGTAATTTATAGTTTTTAGGGATACGAGCAGAAAGTACAAACCCTTTTTCATGGCCCCCCAGCGATGCGTTCTCAGGTGCCGTCCTTTGCAATTCGGCCCCAAAAGTATTCGGAGATGCCTTCGTGAGCTTAAAATTCACGCCGGCACATGCAATCGGAGCTCCATTGCGAAAAATCGCTGTTTCAGAGAACCGCAGGGCGGTACTGTCGGAAGATATGCGATCGTTGTAATAGTTTGATCCCGCTCCTGGCCACATCATTACGTCGCCCTCTTTGACCATGGCGACTGGATCGATCCGAACCTTTAATTCGGTTGAAGTCGCTCCTTCCTGCGCGCGTCCGCAGGCTCCGAGATTGCCAAGTACAACACAGTTATTCCTGACATACTTTGAAAAACCTGTCCCCTTGAGAGTTACGATTGTACCCTCATGACCCTCGACTGGAGAAACTGATGTTATCACCGTCGCTTGATCGACGATATACAAACCATGGTCATCCGTTTTCATCGCCAAATTCCTTAACTTCGAGTTACATAGCGAGTTGCCAGCCACATCGCAGTGTGGATGGGTTACTGAGCAACCACGTTGAAAAAAGCTTACACCAGCAAGAGAAGCATTTAAAACCCCGAGTATTTCCAGCGAGATCGCCCGCTGAGTACGACGACCAATACTTGCATAATGACTTGAATGCGACAACTCTCATTTGTAGGGAAATGGGGTCTAAGTCATTGAAATGGCGGAAAGAACCACCCTTTTCTCGACCATATCTCATGGCCCTCTGTACGATACCATTGGCTAATTGCTATCGGACAAGACTAAATCTTGTATCGTGGTAACTTCAACCAATTGAAAATCCCTTTTGGTTCGATGTACGCTCGTAACCGTCCACAGATCGGTTCGTGGGTTTTAGCGAACTGACCTATAGACAACGACAAGCATTTTCCTGCCAAATGCATGGATGAACATTACGCTATTGCGCGGGGACTGCCGCCGGTTTCTTGCCATCGCGCGGGGACTGTCCCCGGTTTCTTGCCTTTTGCCCCAACGGGGCGCAAGGTGAAAGCCCAGGGCAACGCCCTGTGGGCTCGAACGTTGAAATAGAGCCCCGCCCTGAAGGGGCGGGACTCAACGGCGCGGAAATCCATGCGTCGTCTTACCCAGGGCGGCGCTTCGCTTTGCCCTGGGCTATCTCATTTTGCCCCGTTGGGGCGGGGAAACAAAAAACCCCCACCGCGCGGGGACTTTCCCCGGCTTCTTGTCCCCGGGTGCTTGTTCAAGATGTGATATATTGTCCTTTCTGGCCAATTCAGGCTTGCCAAATGCGATTTTTAGTTATACTTTAGTTATATCGAGCCGATGGAAGAATTGCAACACACTGACCTTCCGCCTCGGCAAGATGTGCGGATCTGCTTGCCGGCGTTCCGGGATGCCCACGTGATTTTCCCCAGGTTGTCTGGCCGAGCAAGACTACGTCGGCAGGTACTGAAACTGCAGTGGTGGACAACCCCTTTGGATTACCATGAGCACAACATCAACGACAGACACACTTCGCGAGAATTCGAATACCGCGATCCTGAGGCTTATTCTTTCTTTGCGTGGTCCACAACAACAGGCATTCATTTCGGCATTGCAGGAATGCGGCGAACAATTACGGACAGATGCCGAGAGGTTAATGGCCATCGTAGACGATCCCAAGTCACTCCCTGGTGCACGCGGACGAGCGTGGAATACTCTGCTTGACCAGTTCCACTTACTGCCCGATGACGAAGGTCGTTACGGGATGGATCTGGCTCGATCAGAGGCAGGAGCCGCCGAGCGTTTTCCAACGCTTGCAAGAGAAGTCGAACAGATGGATTCCCAAGAAGCGTTGTTTTCGGATCGGCTTCGTCAGATCATGAAAGACAAAAACATCACTCAACAACAACTGGCTGAGCGTATCGAATGCTCCCAGCCTGCGATTTCTCAAATGCTCAATCGAAAGTGTCGCCCTCAAAGAAAAACGCTAGACAAGATCGCGTCAGCACTCAGTGTCGACGTGCTTGAACTTTGGCCTGACTTGGAGATTATTCATTACATGGATGAGATTGCAGCAGCAGAATCAGACGGCTATGTCATGAGCGAATCCGAGGCACGCGGACTTCGCGGCAATAGCCAGCCACGTTCGAGTATCCGAGGCAAGCCTCTGAGATCACGAAAGGATCTCAAGACCAACGATGGATGAGTTTGAGCTTTTCGCCGACGAATTCACCGAAGCCGACCAAGAAGACTTGGTCGGCTTTTCTTGTGGGGATAGCACTTCGGGGCGTTTATGTACGGAATGGATTTCCGGTTCTGGTGTCCTGGATTCTTTGAAACGAAAAACGAAAGTTTGGATTTACCGGAATCAAACGGAAAATGTCGTTGGCTACAGCTCAGTGGGATTCGTGAAATGGCACTGGCCATTACCGGACGGAGCCTACACGACGGTGCTGTATATCCCAATGATTGGAATTGACCAGAGGTACCATGGGCAGCCACCGGAGAAAGAATGGCGGTACTCGCATCAGATCATGAATCACTTGATATCGAGTTGCCATCGAATGAATGGTGAACGCAAGCAAGAACTCAAGCAACCTGTTGAGTGGCTGACCTTAAAGGTATTGCCCGACAATGCCGGCGCAATTCGGTTATACAACCAATTCGGCTTTGAACTCATTGGGAACATCGAACAAAAACATGGACTTCGAGTGATGAAGCATCGTTTGGCCGAGTAGTCAGTCGCAGTGGTTATCGATACGTCTCCGGACGATTCGTTCCCTTTTGAAGGCATGTCCTCTACCTTTTTATAGGCCTTGGACCCGGTGAGCGCATTTGCAACTTTTGAATTCTCCGACCCGTTTGTGGATGGACGCCACGCTATCGCGCGGGGACTGTCTCTGGTTTCTTGCTAATATTCGCTAATTGCGATCCCTGATATTCGCTTGGCACCCCTTCGCCCCCGGGGTTTTGGCCGGGGGAGAAAGGGGCGGGGGGGATGAGGGGGCCGACCGCGCGTAAGGCTGTTTGGCTCTTCACCTAAAGCCTAACGCCTGCTCGGATTGGGTCCGACCGCGCATCAGGGCTGTTTCGCCCGCGCGCGGGGACTGCCCCCGGGTTTTTTCCAGCCGCCTGCGGCGGGCGCGTTGGGTTTTGGACAGTGTTGACTGGATTGACCGTGTTGACTGGATTGACGGCGGACGTTGTTGACCTCGTTGACAGTGTCCACTCTGTCCGCTCTCAACACAGTCAATCCAGTCAACACCGTCAATCCAGTCAAAAAAGCCTCCGCCCTCAGGCGGCGTGGCTGTTTGCCCTGTGGGTTCGAACGTCGCAATAGAGTCCCGCCCTGAAGAGGCGGAACTCAACGGCGCGGAAATCCATTCGCGGACGAACCCAGGGCGGCGCTTCGCTTTGCCCTGGGCTATTTCATTTTGCCCCTTTGGGGCGGGGAAATGAAAAAACCCCGGGGGCGGTCCGTCTCATCATCACGTTATGGAATGTATTTCGGCGATTTCGTTTAACCCGTAGCCAACGGCGTAGGACTTAACCAAGTCCCCCAGGACGCTGCGTTTGGGCTTTGATCTGACCAGCAACGCCTCATCGGCCCGTAAAATGGGGCTTCGACCCGTTTGTGGATAAGCGCGATCGATTCGTCATCTACACGCACGGCCTCGGAGGGCCATGCTACGGTTGGTGCCTCGTCGGCCCGTAAAATGGGGCTCCGACCTGTTTGTGGATGAACGCTACGCTATCGCGCGGGGACTGTCCCCGGTTGCTTGCCTTTTGCCCCAACGGGGCGCAAGGTGATAGCCCAGGGCAACGCCCTGTGGGTTCGAACGTCGAAATAGAGTCCCGCCCTGAAGGGGCGGAACTCAACGGCGCGGAAATCCATGCGTCGACTAACCCAGGGGGGCGCTTCGCTTTGCCCTGGGCTATCTCATTTTGCCCCTTTGGGGCGGGGAAGCAAAAAAAACCCCACCGCGCGGGGACTGTCCCCGGTTGCCCGTCGTCCCGCTCCGGCCGCAACCCGCATCGGGATTCCGGAGGGATCCAATCCATTAGCCAGAGGTAGTCGAATCGCCACCCCCGGTGGATGACGTAGAGAGCCGCAAAATGGGCTTTCACGACAGGGCAGAACCGCTCAACACGTTCGATTTCGCGATCGAATCGGCCGTCAGCGACGGAAACAAAGCAAGCATTCCGCCAGCCTACGGGGGGGGACTGTCCCCGGTTTCTTGTCAAAAACGCGGGGACTGTCCCCGGGTACTCAGTTAAACCCGTGAGCCAACCAGCGCCAGCGGTTGGGCGATTTAACCAAGCCCGCCAGGAAACTGCGTTTGGGCTTTGATCTGACCAGCAACGCCTCGTCGGCCCGTACAATGGGGCTCCGACCCGTTTGTGGGTAAGCGCGATCGATTCGTCACGTACACGCACAGCCTCGGACGGCCATGCTACGGTTGGAAAAAAGCCGCCGACGTACCTAGGGCGGCGCTTCGCTTTGCCCTGGGCTATCTCATTTTGCCCCTTTGGGGCGGAGAAATGAAAAAAACCTCATCGCGCGGGGACTTTCCCCGGTTTCTTGTCAACCCACTAAGATTTCCTATTCCCTTGATTGCTAGCTATAGATTCTGCTGCAATCTCTGTAACTTGCCACGATTCAGGGTATTTCGTTCGGTTCATGGCCCCGCCCCTTGATTTTGCATGGATCGCGACCGATACTCTTTCCAACACACTCGCCGCACCCCTCGCCGAAAGAGCCCTAAGCTCTTTGGATGACGTGCATCAAGGGCGAGTTATTTTTTTGCACTCTTCCTATTTGCGATTGGTGAATGAGGAGAAACTTCTATGCGCCAGCCATACTGTAAAGGTTGGCTGTCCTATTCCGACCAAGTCCAGCTCCTACAGCATCGCGGGCTGGTTGTGTCGGACCTTCGCAAAGCAGAGCAGTTTTTATCTCACCTCAACTACTATCGATTTAGCGGGTATTGCTTAGCGTTCGAATCGCAACGTCATACTTTTGTAGCGGGGACGACATTCGAGCAGATCGTCGACGCTTATCAATTTGATCTTGGATTGCGAGACTTAGTTACCGAAGCTTTGGAAATCATCGAAGTTGATTTGCGAGCTGCGATAGCTTACTTTTTCGGTCAGCGGTATGGCGCATTCGGTCATACTGTTGCGTCAAATTTCCATATAGGATTTGGGCACACGGACTGGTTGCTTCGACTCCAGGAAGAGGCGCATCGATCGAGCGAACTTTTCGTTACCCACTTTCAGCGGGCATACATCGAATTCCCGGACCTCCCTGTTTGGATGGTGACGGAGGTGATGTCGTTTGGCGGCTTATCGAAGATGTTTATGGGAATGAGTCGCCCCGATCAAAAAGTGATTTCAAATCGCTACAGTTTACAGCCGATCATCCTTCAAAGTTGGATGCACCATTTTGTCTACGTACGAAATCTCTGTGCACACCATTCACGGCTTTGGGATCGCGTTTGGGCAATCAAGCCGACACTGCCATACGGCAAAGATTGGGCTGTACCAAACTTGCGCAGCAACCGACATCTGCTTGCAACATTGATGCTTCTCAGGTATTGGCTAAAGCGAATTCCGGCTGCCAATCGTTTTGCGTCGAACTGGAAGATTCGGGTGGAGGAACATTTGCAATCGCCACCGGCTGTCGCATCCCCCGACACTCGAATGGGACTAACGCAATCTTGGATGTCGAATCCGATTTGGAAGTAAAGGACCATTGTGTTGCCATTTCGAAATGAATTGGCAGACTGGATTAGTCAAACTCCAAGTTTCACCGCGCGAGGTCTGTCCCCGGTTTCGTGCCAGCAACCGGTGAGCCAACCAGCGCCAGCGGTTGGGCGATTTAACCAAGCCCGCCAGGAAGCTGCGTCTGGGCTTTGATCAGACCAGCAACGCCTCGTCGGCCCGTAAATGGGGCTTCGACCTGTTTGTGGATAAACGCGATTGATTCGTCATCTACACGCACGGCCTCGGAGGGCCATGCTACGGTTGGAAAAAACCCCGTGACAGTCCATCGTCGTATTGATGACCTTATCGCGCGGGGACTGTCCCTGGTTTCTTGCCTTTTGCCCCAACGGGGCGCAAGGTGATAGCCCAGGGCAACGCCCTGTGGGTTCGAACGTCGAAATAGACTCCCGCCCTGAAGGGGCGGAACTCAACGGCGCGGAAATCCATGCGTCGACTAACCCAGGGGGGCGCTTCGCTTTGCCCTGGGCTATCTCATTTTGCCCCTTTGGGGCGGGGAAACAAAAAAACCCCACCGCGCGGGTACTGTCCCCCGTTTCTTGCCAACAGGGGGGAGGTAGTGGATGTGATCGTTACGAGGGATCATGCCTATCTACCCTGCTTACCTAGGGCAAATCAAGTGACTTTTTGGCTAGACCGGCTTAGAATGTCATCTGGGAAGTTTCTCGATCGAAACCAGGAGTTCTGGGGTGGTTATCAAAGGCACAGTTCACAACGGAATGATTCGCTTTGAAAACTCTGAACTGCCAGAGGGAACTCAAGTCCTAATCACACCCGTGCAAATTCCGATCGCGAAGGCTGTGAAAGAGGACAGTTTGGAACAGCTCAAGCGGGAGGTTCACCGCATTGCCTCTTTGGCTTCCGAGAGTGACACTGATGATAGTTTTTCAGGTGCCGATCACGACAAGCTCCTCTATGGGGGGGGAGTATGATCTTTGTTGACACCGGAGTATGGTACTCGCTTCTTGTACCTAAAGATCCGAGCCACCAAAAGACAGCGAAGTGGTTTGACGCGGTCGCGCAACCGATAGTTACAAGCGACTATGTCGTTGACGAGACCTTGACTCTTCTGTTGATGCGAGGCGAGCGTTCCAAAAACTCTCATCAGCCGGATTGAGTTTTACCGACTGCACTTCGCATGTGGTCGCAGACGACTTAGGGATAAGAACGATTGCGTCATTTGATCACCACTTTCAGACCACCGCACGTTTCCAATTGGTTCCCTAGGCGCGATAACCCTTCATTTTTGCCTTCCAACGGCAAACACGCGACGCGATTTACTTTGGGACCGTACCGGGATCGGTGCCGATCTCGGGGCCTCTGGCTTGGCAGCAGGAGCCTTGGGTGGACGCCTTCGGATGTCGGCATCGCTAGCCAAAAACGCGGGGACTGTCCCCGGGTACTCAGTTTGGATTGTATCCAGGCGACGAAGTTAAACCCGTGAGCCAACCAGCGCTAGCGGTTGGGCGATTTAACCAAGCCCGCCAGGACGCTGCGTTTGGGCTTTGATCAAACGAGCGACGCCTCGCCCGCCCGTAAAATGGGGCTCCGACCCGTTTGTGGATAAACGTGATCGATTCGTCACGTACACGCACGGCCTCGGAAGGCCATGCTACGGTTGGAAAAAAACCCGTGACAGTCCGTCGTATTGATGACCTTATCGCGCGGGGACTGCCCCTGTTTTCTTGCCTTTTGCCCCAACGGGGCGCAAGGTGAAAGCCCAGGGCAACGCCCTGTGCGTTCGAACGTCGAAATAGAGTCCCGCCCTGAAGGGGCGGAACTCAACGGCGCGGAAATCCATTCTCCGACGTACCCAGGGCGGCGCTTTGCTTTGCCCTGGGCTATCTCATTATGCCCCTTTGGAGCGGTGAAATGAATAAACCCCTATCGCGCGGGGACAGTCCCCGATTTCTTGCCAATGGCGTCCGATGGCACAATGCAGGTGGGGGCTTTGCCATGGGTGGTCCCTTTTGCCCCAAATTGTTGTATGTCTTCAGCGACGGATCTTCTATCGCTACTCAGCGTTCAGCGGCGTACCTTCAATCATCACGGAGAACGATCTATCGTGGCATGAGAATACAAAAGCAATCGAGCTGATTTTGGATCGACAACTCTAGTCTGAATCCTCTCTGTACTCGATCTCGCTCCGAGGAACCGTTTCTCTATCCTTCCAAAAGAACTTCATCATTGTGGGGTGCCGTTCAAACGTGCTGTCCTCGAGGATCTGTTCTATGACAGATTTGTCTTTTAGCCCATACTTCTGGTTGCCGTCACCAAGTTTGCGTTCAAGAATTCCAGCGTTGAACAAAGCGTCCACAACATCGTTGACCTCCCCCTTCGAAACGTGTTTTGGAAAGCCGCCGTTAGGAATATCAGGAAGCCGCAGAAAGCTCTTGTTCAGAGCAGTCCCCCCCCAAGCTCCACGTCTCTTTAGCTTTTCGATGATTCGAAAAGCGATCATTTCTCGCTTCGAAACCCGCGGATGGCCACCGTTAAATCGATCGAGTGCTTCGTTTAGCTTTTCGTAAATCTGAATGCTGTCTGTTGGTGTATTCAGAAACAACACATCAATGTCCGATAGCTTTGATCGAAGAATTGAGAGTAGTTTAAGTTGAACGCTATGAATGAATACTACTGGTCCAGTTCTCGTCTTAAGTCGGGATATTTCAGCCGCGACAATGAAGCCTAGTTGGGCACTCAATGGTATGGGGAAAAATTCACAGCCATTCCATTGGGGCTCTGATTTCGCTAGTTCGAAAACTTCGGTAAGCCAAGCCTCAAGATGTGGGTATCGCTCGAATGGCGGATGGTAAACATAAAGGTAGCGAGGAGCCATTTTGCAAAGTCTCCAACGCAGTTACTTTAGGAGGTCTGGACGCAGCTCACCTATCAATATGGAAGCCGGAATTCGTATTTCGAGTAGCTCCGCCGTCGTCAACTTCGAAATCGAACTGAGTAGCACCTGCCGTAATTGATCCTGACTGCGATTCACTGGTTGGAGTATAACTTGATTATCTATTCGCTTTTGAATTGTTGCTGCATTTTCAAAAACCAACGAAACATCAACACCATTAGATTCGCACCAATTTTGTACTACTTCGATCACAGCTTTTGATCTTTCACGTTTCCATTCATTCGCTAACTGGGGTGAAATCTCACAAAGTGATTCGGCGAATGCAAGGTACCACTTAGATGCTTGAATAGAATTTCTAGCGGACTCTGATGTTATGTTTTTTTTATCAAGAAATGAAATTGCATTCTGTTTTTCCCACTCGGATGAAACTGGTGTTAACTCGATCCACCCAATTCCTGGTGACGCGTCGTTCTCATTTAGAATCTCGCCAGAGGAAGAGTTAAAATAACGTTTCCCTGGAGGATCTGCTTTGACAAAAGCATACCAGACATCGGTCTTCAGCCGTTTGTGGTGCATCGAAGGTTGAGGAAGACTCGCTTTGCCTTCGCTTCGCAGCAATCTGAAAGAAAAGGCATTCTTGGAGTTTGGACCAGTAACCAAGAAATTCTCATTTTCCAATTCGAAAAGTAGATCCTTGAATTTTAGAAATCCGAAGTCTTCAAAATTCCCGAGGAGCCTTTTAAGTAGATAGGCAGCAGAGGCCGCCGTCATGCTTCCATCCGGGTCATTGGAGCGGAAATTGTCGACGAGCAGTGCTTTGGCCGACTTTAGATACTCACCACGATTCATTCAAATGTCCTCCACACGAGTGAAAAACAAAACTCTCGATCTTTGTCCAGACCGAGAGTTCTTTCTGTTTTGTTGTGCGCAAGAACCAGAATGCAAATCGTTATTGGTCGTTCTTTTGGAATGCTTGCTGTCAAACCAAATCCAGACCATTTGCTCATCTAGGCTTTGCCCCGAGAGCAAATGCCCCCTGAACGCCGCTGAGAGGAGTATCGACCAAACACAACACAGAGTCAAGCCGAATTTCTGCTTTAGCCCATGTTTTCAAGCGTTTGAGTCCCAAAAGGACGGCTGGGATCGTTAGACACTGAACCTCGTAAAGACGTTTTCTCCAATAAAATACCGGTGATTTTTTGGAACATCGGTGCTTTGTGTGGGTAGCCAAAGGCAGAGAAAGCACCCAAGAGGATTCGCGCGAGGGTTGGTAGAGACATCGCACAGTGGAGAGTTTGAGACTGGGCTAACGCGTGCATACCCCTGAAAATGCTGCGTAAAAGCGTCAACAGGCCTTCGTTTTGAAACGCCGGGCTGCCACTAATGCGGAGGGTCAGAAGGGTTTCTTCCCCCGCCTAGGGGGACGAACGCACATCAACCCTATCTATCCTTGCCCAACCGGCTGTGAACGAGAGGGCTCGAACCGCCCACACCCGTAATCTCTGAATACCACCGGAGGCGCTCCAATGGGCTTAAACTCGCCCAAGATCAACGTTGAGTTGCTTCGTCACTCACCGAGACGAAAGAAACACCGTATTCATCGAACGCTTCCATGATCCTGGATAAATCCCTTGGCGAGCGACTCAGTCGATCAACGTTGTAGACCACCACGCAATCGATCTTTCCGCTTTTGATGTCATCTAGGAGTCGATTAAGAGCAGGTCGATCTAGGCTACTGCCCGAGAAACCGCTATCGTCGTAATGATCCGGCAAGCATTCCCAGCCTTCGTGTTGCTGGCCAGCGATGAATGACTTAGCTGATTCGCGCTGGGTGTGGAGCGAGTTGAAATCGAGCTCGAGTCCCTCTTCAACCGACTTTCGTGTGTAGATCGCGGAGCGGTTTTTGGCGTTTGCTTTCCGTGTTGGTTTCATGAATTGTTTCCTAGGAGAAAGAATTGGAGTCCGTGGAGGTGGGAGCCGGTGATCGTGTTCGCGAGCGCCGAGAGGGACTTGAATAACTGGCCGTCGTATTCGAAGCCGTTGTAGACCAACCGTCGTCGGCGTCGTATGGCTCGCCGAAGTGTAAGAGAATCCATGTAAGTCGTGAGTCGGGCAGCCGAACGCCGAGTTCGGCAGGATATTGAGATAAACCCGTTTCAATTCCTTACTGCCTGGAGACTCACGACCATGAAAACAATTCTCGCTCTGGATCTTGGAAAATTCAAGACCGTGTCCTGTCTGCTGACCGAGAATCACGCGTCGATTCCGGTATTCAAAACCATCATGACCAATCCTAAAACGTTCGAACAGTTCTTGCTTGACGTCAAACCGTCGTTGCTGGACCTCAAAGCCTGTGCGCTCTCCGGGTGGGTCGTGGATCTGGCTCGTAAACTTGGCGTTGAGGTGCTGGTCGCTCATCCGGGCGGCGAAGCATGGCAATCGGGAAAGGTTAAACGCAAGACCGACAAAGACGACGCGCTCAAGCTCGCGCAAATGGCCAGGAACAACGAAAGCGACTCTGTGCATGTACCTTCACCTGAGCATCGACAATTCCAGCAACTGGTCCGTTATCGTAAAAAGCTTTGCTGTGCTGGGACTGTCCCCGACTCCGTGTCCATTCGATTACTAAAGACCCAATCTGCGCGGCACCCCTTCCAAACAAAAAGGGACAAAAAACGTATTTTTAGGAAGATTCGGTATTGTCGGCGTATTGACAACCCAAACCCATGCCTTAAGCTTGACGCATGGACACGGACAACCTCCAGCACCGTCGCAGAGCTTGCTTTTCGACGGTCAACCCAGCGGCGCGAAAGCGACGCTGTAAATTGGGCCGTCGTGTGTTGGCGCGTCTAACACAACGATCGTTCCTCCTAGTACCTCGCCACGTCACGTGTCGGGTCGCGGGTGATTTAAGGGGCAAGTTGACGCCGGCACGTGCCGGCGATAACGAGCTCCGTCATTTCCGTTTATGGAGGTTGATTATGTCACGAAACAATCGTGATGATGTGTCCTTTAGGGATCAGGAGTTGGAATTGCTTGCTAATTTTTGGCGAGTCTTCTCCGACGATGGTGACCTAAAGGAAATGATGGGGGGGTCGCTAGTCGATCTTCGACGCGAGGCTTTAAGATGCTTGGGGCAAAAACCGCCAGACCTTAAGGGTGCACGAGCGGCGACGGCTCAAGCGATATTTGAAATGCAACGTGGAAGAGAAAATTAGCGACCTCCCAAAAATCATTTATTTGAAAAATGCGATACCTAGGAAAAGCAGCAAAAAAAGTCCGAATCCAATCCGGCATGACGCAGGTCACGCTTGCTCAAGAGTTGGGTATTTCCGTGGTGCACTTGAGCAATATCGAGAATGACCACTCAATGCCTTCTCCAGAATTAGTCAATAAATACAGGTCGATTACTGGTATTGATTTGTATGTCCTGGATTGGTGTGATAATGGCGATTTAGAGTCGTTACCAAAAAACGTCCGTGAGGCCGCTGCACGGTTGAGAGAGGCATGGTCTTTTGGAAAAAAAAGCAATGTTAAAGACGAGGGTTGCATTGACAAAGAGTAGGCTTGAAATCTTTCGTCCAAAACAGCTTGCAAACTTGCTTGGTTTCGAGGAATCATTCCTTCGATGTCTAGCATCCACGGTGCAAAACCCTGCAACGAGATCAAAATATATCAATGAATTTACAATCGTCGATCCAAGGGAGGACCGTAAGCCACGGGATGTTATTTCAATTCGGGGTGATTTTAGAACCGTTCAGCGAAGGATCTATCAACGAATTCTATCCCAAGTGATCAAGCCAGGGCCTTCCAGTCATGGAGGGATACGGGGCAAAAGTATCAAATCCAACGCGGAAGCTCACTTAGGTAATGTGTATGCTTACCAGACGGACATTGCGAATTTTTTTCCATCTATCCACCGTGATCGAGTCCGCTCTGTTCTCCAAAACTACGTGGGTTCCAGGGATGTAGCGGAATTGTTAGCACAACTGGTCACTCTGGATGATCACCTTGCTCTTGGGTTAGTTACGAGTCCGATACTCGCTGAAGCAGTCATCCAACCTGTTGATACTCGTATATCCGGAGCCTGTCGGAAAATGGGGCTTACGTATAGCCGGTTTGTTGATGACATCTGTATTTCGGGCAGTTTCCCAATCGATAAATCATGTATTCCACGCATGGTTCGTGGCATCCTTCAAAACAACGGTTTTAAGATTCGGCCGGAAAAAGACCGTTTCGTATCGTTATCAACTGATTTGTTCTCATTGACCGGTATCGAGATTCGCAAGAACCGATTACGAGTACCTCAGCGTTACATCAACGATTTAGTCCATGATCTTGAATCAGCGAATGCGATTGCAATGGGTTGTGAGCATCCGGTAACCCTGTATTATACGAGGGAACAAATTGTTGGGCGAATTCAGTTCGTTCGATGGGTTAATAAAGGACAATCTAGTATTCTAGTGAAAAAATTCAAAAAAATAAATTGGAGGTTGCATTCAAAGCAGGCCCTTTTGCGTGGTTTGATTGTTTTGAAACCCCGATCAGTTGATCGCTCCAGCGGTGCAGTTTCCGATGGTACAGTTGTTGGGGAAAGTACGCCTTTGCAATCCAAGAAGCGCTCGATCAAAAGCGTCGACTGAGGGTGAGCGCACACCAGCCGGACCGCCTTTTTCGCAGCGCAGGGCGCGCGCGGGCAGACCCAAGGTGCGCCCTTGTTTCTATCCCAGTTGTTAAGGAGATCCTGCTTAAGTCTCGCTTAGCATCCACGAAAGCCGACCAGACTTGGGCCGAACGAATCGCCTTGTGCGAACGATCCACTGCTCCCGTTGCGCAGTTCTGCCAGTCGATCGGCTGCTCGCCGACGTTCTTCTTCCAGTGGAAACGTAAAACCGGTGCTAACCCCCAAACAAGCGCAATCCTGTGTGTCCAAACGTTCGAGTCCACCAAAGGACACCATCGAGATCAAACTCCCCTCTGGAATCCCCATCTTCGTTCCAGTCTCGGCCGTGAAATCCATTGCTGCGATCCTCGAACAGGTAGAAAAACTCGGGGACTGCCCCCGAGTTTTTTCGATCACCCCCCGCCTACCCAATCCATCATGGTAGATCGATTGTCCACAATCGATCGGAACCTGAAACCTCCGCAGCCAGTGCGATTAAACAGCGGAACATCGCACGCAGTCCGGTGAGTCTAAAAATTAGTTCTCCAGGAATTTCTGTATCGGCGAACTTTTCGGAAACCCTCTCTCCTCGAACGACGATGAATGCACAGAGTCCAGAAAACCCGTGGATCTGAGTGGCATGTGGCTGGCGTCTCGCCAACGAAGGACTTCGGAAAACACCGTGGGATGGTTGTCTGACATCAAACGCTGGGTTACCATACCGTGTTCAATGTTCCGTAATCATGTACATGGCGAACGATGACGGTTACCCCTTATCATGCAAAGATTTTTGCGCACGAGCTTACCAAGAGATGCTCAGCTGACAGCATCGAAAAGCTCGCCGGGGCGCTCGTAGATGCACAGGTCGACCTCAATCCGCACCAAGTCGAAGCGGCACTCTTCGCCTTTCATTCGCCGCTGTCAAAAGGTGCGCTGTTGGCCGATGAGGTGGGTCTGGGCAAAACCATCGAGGCGGGCCTCGTACTCTCGCAGAAATGGGCAGAACGCAAACGTCGTGTCCTGGTGATCACACCAGCCAACTTGCGTAAGCAGTGGCACCAGGAGATTCAAGAGAAGTTCTTTCTCCCCTGCAAAATACTAGAAGCGAAATCGTACAACGACTCGATCAAACGAGGGCATTTCCGCCCCTTGGAAATCGACGACACCATTGTCATCTGCTCCTACCAATTCGCTCGCTCAAAAGCTGCTGATGTCAATGCAACGCGATGGGACATGGTGGTCATCGACGAAGCCCACCGACTGCGTAATGTGTACAAACCCAGCAATGTTATCGCTAACACATTGAAAATGGCACTAAAGGACGTTCCAAAGCTGTTGCTCACCGCCACACCGCTTCAAAACTCATTGCTCGAACTGTTCGGGTTGGTTAGCTTCATCGACGAACACGCTTTTGGCGATCTCAAGAGCTTTCGCGAGCAGTTCTCGCACCTCAAAGATCAGGCCGTTTTTGACACGCTCAAGGCCCGACTCAAGCCCATCTGCCATCGCACGCTGCGTCGACAGGTCACGGCCTACGTGCCTTACACCCTGCGTCATCCGATGATTCAGGAATTCACGCCAGCCGAGGCAGAAGACCGCCTATACACACTCGTGTCCGACTATCTCCGTCGCGACAACCTCCAAGCCTTACCTGCCAGCCAACGGTCACTGATGACCTTGGTGTTGCGTAAACTGCTGGCGTCGTCAACCTTTGCAATTGCCGGTGCGCTCGACACGCTCACCAATCGGCTCAAAGCAAAGGTCGCTAAGCAGACACCACCGCAATCGCTAGAAGATGAACTGGACCAAGACTACGAAGCGCTTGATGAGACGGCGGAGGAATGGGAAAAAGATTCCTCAGACGACAAACCGCTCTCGGCCGCAGACCTCGCCGCAATTCAGGGCGAGATTTCCGATTTGGTAGAGTTTCGTGATCTTGCGGTGTCGATCACCCGCAATGCCAAGGGAGATGCTCTGTTGGCGGCGCTCGATCGAGCGTTTGCCGAGGCTGGACGCTTGGGCGCTGCGCGCAAGGCCATCATCTTCACGGAATCTCGCAAGACACAGGAATATCTTCAGCGCGTGTTGGCCGACAGTTCTCACAGCGAGGGTATCGTCTTATTCAATGGATCGAATACCGATCCGTTGTCCCGATCCATTTATGCCCGCTGGCTAGAACAACATGTCGGTACCGACCGCGTGACCGGCTCCAAGACATCCGACATGCGTTCGGCGCTCGTCGATTATTTCCGAGATGAAGGTCGCATTATGATCGCCACCGAAGCGGGCGCGGAAGGGATCAACCTGCAATTCTGCTCGCTGGTTGTGAACTACGATCTTCCGTGGAACCCCCAGCGCATCGAACAACGGATCGGTCGCTGCCACCGTTACGGACAAAAGCACGACGTGGTCGTGGTCAACTTCTTGAATCGCAACAACGAAGCCGACCAGCGAGTCTTCGAATTGCTGGCCGAAAAGTTCTCACTCTTCGAGGGAGTGTTTGGGGCCAGCGACGAGGTGCTTGGTGCCATTGAGTCTGGCGTCGATTTTGAGAAGCGTATTGCTGCTATCTATCAGCGCTGTCGCACTCTAGAGGAAATCAAGGCGTCGTTCGATCAACTGCAGCTTGAACTGGGTGCCCAGATCAACGACGCCATGACGCACACTCGCCGGCAATTGCTTGAAAACTTCGACGCCGAAGTTCACGATAAGCTTCGCGTAAGTCTCGACCAAAGCCAAGACTACCTCAATCGCTACGAGCGGCTGCTCATGCAGTTGACTCAGTTTGAGCTTGGGGATGATGCCGAGTTCCTCAATGGTCAAAGCGGATTTCGGCTGAAGTCCAATCCGTTTCCGACTGTTAAAGAAATCCCGCTGGGACTTTACGAATTGCCCCGTCGCTCGGGTGAGTCGCATCTTTACCGACTAGGGCATCCACTAGCTCTGCAGATTCTACAGCGCGCCAAGCAGCGCAATCTTCCAGCAGCGGAAATCACGTTCGATTGCAGTGGTACGTACCCCCGGGTGGCCGCGTTGCAACCGTACGTCGGCCAATCGGGCGACTTGCTGGCGGCACTTTTTACCGTGGAATCGCTTGACCAGGTCGAGGACTATCTTATCGTGGCAGCGATTTCCGATGGCGGTGAGATGCTCGCAGAAGAGACGGCCAGACGTATGTTTTCTCTTCCGTCGGTTAGCGTAATCGAGCTGCCGTCGTATCCAGCGAACGTCCGTCTAGAGGAAGAGATCAAGTGCTGCACAATAGTCATTCAGCAAACGATCTCGAATCGTAACGCTGATCTTTTTGAGGCCGAGGCCGACAAGCTCGACTATTGGGCAGATGATCTGAAGGTCGCCCTGGAGCGCGAGATCAAAGACTTTGACCGCCAAATCAAGGAGGTTAAGCGTTCGGCAACGCTATCGCTCACGCTCGAAGAAAAACTGGCTGGGCAGAAGCAAATCAAGGCACTCGAAAGTCAGCGAAATAACAAACGAAAGTCGCTCTTTGAGGCCCAAGATGAAGTAGACCAGCAGCGCGAGCGATTGATCGCCGAGATCGAGGGCATACTGGCGCAAAAGTTGCAATCTCAAACCTTATTGAATATCCGTTGGTTACTTACTTGATACGGAGAGAATAACACTGTGAATCACCAGTTACCTACGTTTACCAGCGCTTCGTGGACAGTCACCGGGTTGCTTGACTCGCTAAAGTCAGAACTCACTGCTGACGCCGCGTGTAACCAAATGCGATTTTTCGCATATGCAGTTACTCTATCGGGATGGCAGGAGATTCGAGATGTTTTCAATGAGTGGAAAGGTCGAGTGAACGACCGCAGTACCATCGGTTACATAGGTACGGACCATGCATTAACTGATCCCGAAGCAATTCGGAAAATGCAGAGAGACGGCATAGAGATTCGAGTGATGACTGCTTACAACGGTGTTTTCCATCCAAAAGTGTTCTGGCTTTCAGGACCGCGCAGCAATCTTGTCTGGGTGGGCAGCAATAACCTCACACGCGATGGACTAATACAGAACATCGAATTCTCAACGCTAATAAAGTCTCAGCACGATAACCCGGACCTTCGACGCTGGTTCGACAACGTACACTCAGCAAGTGAGCCTATTTCGGATACACTCCTCAAAAACTACGAAGACGAGCGTCGCGTGTTCGCATTAAGTCGATCGGCAACAGGTACGTTTACGTGGAGCATGCGACGCGAAGCACCACAGCCCACAACGGCACCTGCACGTAATCCCGCGACAACTCCTGCGACGGTGCCCGTGACCGCGTTGAATTTGCTGCCTGGCATACGGGGCGATTTGGTGGTAGAGGTAATGCCACTTGAAACAGGCCTCGATGGTAAGCAAATGCAGCTTCCCAAGTCAGCTGTAGTTCAATTCTTCGGCTTAGACGATCATGTTGGAGCAACTCGTCAAGTTACGCTAACTCCGATTGGAACAGCAGCGAGACGGGACTTAACAATAACGATTTTCGGCAACAATACTGCACGGCTATCCATCAATGAACTTGATTACCGCGATCGTCCGTGCGTCATAGTCTTTCACAAGACTGGAAACGCGGCATTTCAGTTCGAGATAGTACGGCAGAGCATTTATCCTGTCCGATTCCGCACCCTACTTGCGCGATGTGCTAATCAGACACGCCAAGGGAGCCGACGTTGGATAATCCTATAAATTTGGAAAGGAACGTGAATTGAGGTGCGAAAGAACATGACAAAAGCCAGACTAGAACTTACTTGGATCGGCAAGGAAGTACGGCCCAGGCTTGAGCCTCGCGTGTTGCTCGAAGATGCGTCACGCTCACACCATGCACATTACAAAGTGACGCACGAAGACCAATTCGACAATCGTGTGATCTTTGGCGACAATCTTCTCGCTTTAAAGGCACTTGAGCAAGACTTCTGCGGTAGTGTTAAGTGTATTTATATTGACCCGCCCTACAACACTGGTTCTGCTTTCAGTCATTACGACGATGGTTTGGAGCACTCTATCTGGCTAAGTTTAATGCGTGATCGCCTGGAAATACTACGTACGTTGCTTCGTCCAGACGGAATAATATTTGTACATATTGATGACAACGAGCATGCCTATCTTAAAGTGTTGATGGATGAAATTTTCGGACGTCGAAATTTTTGTGGTCAATTCATTTGGGAGAAGAAGAAAAAGCCATCTTTCTTAAACGCAAACATGGGGATCGTTACCGAATATATCCTAGCCTACTCCCCTGATCGCTCTAAGTCTCCTGCTTTCGTTGGCGGTCTCACCACCGAAGGTAAGAAATACCCGCTTAACAATGCGGGTAATGGTTTGCAGACATTAACGTTCCCAGCTAAGTCAGTGGAGTTTCGTTGTGGCGATCAGCGATTTGAACCGCAAGACATGTCCGAGGGTAATATTGTTACGCGATTGTTAGATCAAGTGATTGTCGAGCGCGGTCGGAACAAGGATTCGTTTCGTCTTGAAGGAGAGTGGCGGTACTCGCAGCGCAAGTTAGACGAGATCATCGTGGCCGGAGAGCCGCTTGTGATCAGCAAAGCTCCTTTTCGGCCAAACCATATCAAAGCGGGAGGCGAGGAAAAGAAGATTAAAAATTTGCTCTCGATTGCCCATTTCCAAATCGCCACCTATGAAGACTCGAATGCAGAGAGCGCATTGCTTTTTGGCGAAAATGCGTTTGACTACCCGAAGCCGGAACAGCTCTTATTTACACTCATCAACGCTGTTACGAATCCCGGCGATCTTGTCCTCGACTCATTCGCTGGGTCGGGAACCACTGGTGCGGTCGCCCACAAGATGGGCCGACGCTGGATCATGGTGGAACTCGGCGAGCACTGTCACACGCACATCATCCCCCGCATGAAAAAGGTCATCGATGGCGAGGATCAGGGCGGAATCAGCAAGGCGGTCGATTGGAAAGGTGGCGGCGGGTTTCGCTATTATCACCTTGCACCGTCGCTGCTGGAACAAGACAAATGGGGACGCTGGGTCATCAGCAAAGAGTTCAACGCTGCCATGATGGCCGAGGCGATCTGCAAGCTGGAAGGTTTTCAATACGCACCCAGCGATACGATCTACTGGCAACAAGGCCACTCGACGGAACGCGACTTCCTGTACGTTACCACCCAACACCTGACCGCCGATCAATTGCATCAGCTCTCCGACGACGTAGGAGCCGACCGAACGCTCTTGGTCCTCTGCACCTCGTTTCGCGGTAAGGCTGAACGCTGGCCGAACCTTACGGTAAAGAAAATTCCGAAACAAGTCCTCTCTCGCTGCGAATGGGGGCACGACGATTACAGTCTGAAAATTGAGAACTTGCCTAAGGCACCAAAAAAACTGAGGCAACAATCGCTCTTTGATCTAGCAGGGGGTGCCCAATGAACCGTCATGTAAATGCTATTACTGGTCGATTGAGCTTGCGTGCCCCTCAGCGACAATCGCTAGAAATCCTGGACCGCATCACCGAAATTTCGCCCCCCAAGAAGGACGCCAATCACGATACTGCCTTGGCCGCGATTCAAAGGGAGTTCCCATCGGTAACCGATTTTGAGCGCGAGTTTCCATCGGTCTGTTTCGCGCTAGCGACGGGTGTCGGCAAGACGCGGCTGATGGGCGCCTTTGTCAGCTATCTCTATCTGGCGCATGGATTCAGGAACTTCTTCGTGCTCGCGCCGAACCTAACGATCTATAACAAGCTGATCGCCGACTTTACACCGAACACACCGAAGTATGTATTCAAAGGGATCGCCGAGTTTGCCATCGATTCGCCTGCTATCATTACGGGTGACAATTACGAGTCGCAGGCCGGCAACTTGTTCGATCAATTCGTTCGCTGCAAGGTGAACATCTTCAATATCTCGAAGATCACGAGCGAGGTGCGCGGCGGCAAGGCACCTCGCATCAAGCGGCTCTCCGAATACATCGGCCAAAGCTATTTCGATTACTTGGCTGAGTTGGATGACCTGGTGCTGATCATGGACGAGTCGCATCGCTACCGTGCTTCGGCTGGTATTCGAGCAATCAATGACTTGAAACCAATTCTAGGCTTGGAATTGACAGCCACTCCTTTTGTGGAAACCACTAAAGGAGCGATTCCATTCAACAATGTGATCCTCGACTATCCTCTTGGCCGAGCAATGGCGGATGGTTTTGTAAAGGAACCGGCCGTTGTCACACGAATGAACTTCAATCCCGCCGGCATGTCGGCGGACGAAATCGAGCGACTGAAGCTGGAAGACGGTGTGCGGCTTCACGAAACGGTCAAGGTCGAGTTAGAAACCTATGCTCGCGAAACGGCGAATCGGATTGTTAAACCTTTCGTTCTGGTTATCGCTCGTGACATCACGCACGCGGGGCAGTTGCTGGAGTTGATTCAGTCGGATAGCTTTTTCGAGGGGCGCTACCGGGAAAAAGTTATCCAGGTTGATTCGAGCAAGACCGGCGCGGAAGAGGACGCGATGATCCAACGTTTGCTGGCCGTCGAAAGCACCGAGGAACCAACGGAGATCGTGATTCACGTTAACATGCTCAAGGAAGGCTGGGACGTGACGAACTTGTACACAATCGTCCCATTGCGCGCGGCAAACGCCCGAATTCTGATCGAGCAATCGATCGGTCGTGGCCTGCGGTTGCCTTATGGTAAGCGGACGGGCGTTATGGCCGTGGACCGCCTCAATATTGTGGCCCACGACAAGTTTCAGGAGATCATCGACGAGGCCAACAAGCCGGGATCAATGATCCAATTGCAGCAGGTCGTGCTGAGCGGAGAGCAGCTTGGGGAGAAGACGGTTACGGTCGTTTCGCAGCCGCAATTGGCAAGTCAGTTGGGCATTCAGCCTACCCAGACCACGACCAGCACCCTGGTGGCACCAAGTAGCGCGGTTCCAGCGTTTACGTCACCAGCGGAGCAACAAGTCGCGCAAGTTGCCTATGAAGTGATTCGACGGCTCGAAAGCCAACCTCAGACGGTGCCGAGCGTAAACTGCCTTCAAAATGCGGATGTCCACGCTCAGATGGTCAAAGAAGTGACCAGCCAGGTGCGACCGGCTCAATTGCAGTTACCCGGCATCGAGGCCGAAGTTGATATTTCGGCCGTCGTGGCAAAAACCGCGCAGTTGGTGATGCAGCAGACGATTGATATTCCACGCATTCTCGTCGTGCCGACAGGGAAGGTGCTCTCGGGATTTCGGGAGTTCACGCTGGAGCTTGGTTCTATGAGCTATCAGCCGCCATCTGACGAACTTTGGGCGCAGCACCTACGAACCGGCCAAGTCGAAGTGCTGGCGATGGGGCGAGGTGGAATCGATGAACTTCGCCTTGAAGACTATGTGGTAAGTGGCTTGGTGGACTACGACGACGTTTCCTACGACGACCACGCCGACCTGCTTTACGATCTTGCGAGCCAAGTAGTGAGCCATTTGCGGGGCTATCTCTCGGAAGACGATACTCGCAAAGTGCTGCGTTGTTTCCAGACGCCGATTGCGCAGTTCATCCATGCCCAGATGCAGGAACATTATTGGGAGGAAGCGGGCGGCTACGAGATAAAGGTGAGCAAGGGATTCACCGAACTCAAGCCGTGCGCCTTCACGGCGTCAGCGACGGAAGCGGTGCGAGATTTCCGCCAAGCGCCCAACGACAAGAGCAACATGGCAAAATATGTCTTTGGCGGCTTCCAACGCTGCTTGTATCCAGCGTTAAAGTTTCAAAGCGACTCGGAACGCAAGTTGTCAGTCATCTGTGACCGCGAATCGCTGAAGTGGTTCAAGCCTGCTAAGGGACAGTTCCAGATCTTCTATTTGTGGGGCGGAGAGCATTTGGAATACCAACCCGACTTCGTCGCGGAACTCGACGAGATCATCCTCATGCTAGAACCAAAAGCGTCGAGCGCCATGGTCGATACAGAGGTTCTGGCTAAACGCGATGCCGCCGTGAAATGGTGTAAGCAGGCGAGTAATCATTCCCAGACGTGCGGTGGAAAACGGTGGCAATACGTGCTCATTCCGCACGATGTAATCGCCGACAACATGACGTTGCTTGGTTTGGCGAAACAGTACGGAGAATGGACAGACGGGCAAGACAACCAAGGAACGGCAGGCGACTAATCACTGTGGGAGACCGATGCAAATCGATTCGGTAGAAAGCCTTCTGTGGCTGGTGAAAGTTCAGAAACCTTCATCTCTGAGGATGGCATTTTTTAAGGAAAAAAATTTTCGGTTACCCTCAAAACTGGAGAACTCATCGCATGACAACCAATGTCAAGAAGGTACAGATAACTCAGATTATACTATCAAACGCATGTGTAAGGCGAGATAAATACGGACTTATAGGTGTTACAGGAGAAGCAATCAATAAACAAATTGCTGCGGCCTTAAACTGCGCAGAGAAACATGGTGTTGACCTGCTGATCTTCCCTGAACTAACGATACCAAATGAGCAAAGATGGAGAAACAAATTAAGAGAACTGTCAAGGAAGAATGAAATCGTTGTGGTAGGCGGTTCTTACTATTCCACCAAGCGGAGTGGCGATGCGATCAAAGTAACACCAACCTCTCCCGTTTATGTATCTGGTGAAGAAATCCTTGTACCGAAAACTCGCATCTCACCCTTTGAGGATCCTCAACGGAAAAATGTCGAATTCGATTATTTAAATGAAGGCCTCCGGATCATCCCAAATACGCCTGCTGGAACTCTTGGGGTTGCAATTTGCTCGGACGTTTTTGATAGTAGAATCCAGCGGGAGATAAAAGAAAATTCCGATCTTGACATTCTTTGCGTTCCAGCGATGCAAAGAGACCCTAGTACCCATCTTCGGTCGCTATCAGAAATGTGCCGTCACGCGCAAGATGGAATGTTCGTTGCCTATGCAAACGCGCTCTGGGCTAAACATTCCGGAGGAGGATCTTCAATACTCGGACTTTTGCATCGAAACTACCAGCAGAGAATTCGTGATATGAAAATGTCTGAACCTACTGAACACGATGAGCATTTGATACAAATGCCAGACTGCGGAAGAAATCTAATTTTTTCCATTGATTTAACAAAACGTCGTCCGGTACAAGCGAATTTAGTCACGGATACATCTCCTTTAAAAATCGTATATGGAGACTACATGCCAGAACCGGAGAGCGATCGTTTCACGCCTGTTCATGGCACAAGAACGTCACCAAAAATAAATATTGTCGCGTTCGATGCAGATGGAACCTTAATCAAAGGACTGAAGTTTTCGTGGCAGCTTCTTTGGACCTCGTTATACGGAGAGGAAAGCGATCGATTACGTGAGAACCTCCGAGAGGAGTATAAAAGGAAAGTCACAAAAGACCCTGATAATCGCCAACGATACTACGAGGAATGGTGCGGAAAATGCTGCAAGAAATTCAAGGATAAAAAACTTAGTCGCGATCAAATATTGGGTTTGTGTAATAGCCTATACCCTGCAGACAATCTCGTCCCTGCGCTTCAGCGCATAAAACGAAATCTCAAATGCCGTTTGGTTCTTGTGTCTGGAGGATTGGATGTAATCGCGAAAGCTGTTTTAGGTAAAGAAGCATGGGAGCTTTTTGATTCGAGATACATTAATGTAATGTCATTTACTGACGACGGCTACCTTAATCATATTGAACCAACACAATTTGATTTCGAAGGAAAATACGACGCGCTATTACAAGAGGCGTTATCAATCAATTGCCTTCCTGCGAACGTAGCATTCATTGGAGATGAGCATAATGATAGGACAGCGCTAAGTCGAATTCACTTGGAAGGCGGACTTGCGATAGCATTCGGACCACATACTGGACTGTCCCGGGAGGAGGTTTCGAGCGTTATCAACACAAACGATTTATCCAGCATACCACCTGCCATCGTATCCCACAACTCAAAAATTAGCAGGTCAAACAGGCCGTCGATTGACAAAGGGCTTAGAAAAAGATACACGAGCGATTTTCCCGAGAAGGATACCGGTTTTAGGGAGGTGTATTCAATCTTGCATAACTGGGTGAGCTTGATTGGAATACAATCTCAAACATCCTGGATGGGTAAAGTTAAGCATGATAATGACCACCGAAAAAGAGTGCTTCGCACGGTAGGTAGACTTATCCTTCCGAGTGTTTATGCGTCTAGCCACACCCAGCATTTAGCTTTCCTTGCAGATTGTGCTGTAGCAGTCCATGATATCGGATTACAGCTTCCGATTGAGCTCTATATCCCGGGGGCAGACGTCTATCCACTAGAGTTCCGATCTCGGCTTTCACAACGTCGTCATCACAATATAGCTTCGAATGTGCTTCGACAGATCGCAGAGGGCCATTATACAAATGCTCTCTCGTCTGCAATTGAAAGAACAAGAATTAGCAAACACCTTGAGCCTAAAGTACTTTCGATTCTTAAGGACACTTGCCATATACTTGGTAAAATTAACGTATTTCATGATGCGAACGAAGAGGATTTATTCGGAGTTCACAATGAATTGAGAGCGGTCCTCTCGGAGAAAAAATGGTTTAAGGCTAGTCCTGAAGATGTGAATTATCTCGGCGCCGTCATTCGTTTAGCTGATCGTCTTGATCGGCATCAAAAGAGGTTCAAGGATGCACGTGAAGCGGAACAGCTTTGTTCTCATTGGGCAAGCCATGGAGTCGATTCTAGTATTCCTGGTGTAGTAATTGACTCTGCCGTAGTTGGTGATTGCAAAGTTGAGGGGTCTAGACACGGGCTCCTATCCGTACATTACAGTTTACCTAATTTTAAGGATTCGCGGGCTGTTGAATATGCTCATTTTGTTTTCAGGGAACGTGTTCTCCCACGTATTCGAGAAAAACGTCCGTGGTACGTTCGCCAGATTGAAAAGGAGGTTTCGGTAAGTGTAGCGGAGCCTATCCTGTCGAGGAGAAACGCTTTAGATCTTCGACGCACTAAACCACGAGGTCTGGGGGGGCGGGGCGTCATTGAAAATCACTATCCATTAACATCAGTGATTGCCGATATTTTAGCTTGTGCTCCAGTTGATTCCTGGCTGAGAAGTGTTATTGGAAAAAATATGTTATTTGGTGGTAATGAACATACGCTTCCTGGGAAAAATAACGATGTCCAATCAACCGAAGTGGTTTTTGACATCGCACAGTGGGGTATTGTTGATCTTTCAAAGCCTACTTGTGTGTCTTCTAAGCAAAACTTATGTAGCTACGTTGGGGCAGGTGGTTCTCCGACACGCCTCAAGGGTCTTGCCCCCTCGGAACCGTGTGAATGGGATATCTATATCCCTTTCAGCGACAAAAAAGATCCAGATTGTAGGATGCTGTTGAATGCCCATATCCCCTCTAGATTAAGTTATTCACGAGATCGCGCAAGGGAATATATGAATCTTCTTTCGCAAGAGGTTCGTCCATATACTGATCGACTAGTTGCAGCGATCACGTCTCAGAATGAAGAGGCGATTTCTCTCATTAACGAGGAATATGGATCTGATTTGGCCCGTGAAATCGAACGAATTCGCCGTGGTGAAGACGATCTAGAGACGATTAATCTTTCTCATTTTGCTTTGGAGATGTCCAAGGGTAATCATAGGCCCAAGGAGTTAACGGTGAGGACCGGTCATCAGGAGAAATCTCTTTTCCCCGACATTCCTATAACGATTTTCGGAACGGTCTGCTCCACGGCAATACTTAGATCACTTTGTACAGCCGTCTCAAAAAAGTTTAGTATTTTTGGAGAGTTTTTTGTTGTATTAGAAGAGCACCAACAAATACCTGTTAATTCGATTAAATACATAACCAATATTTCAAATAGGATGAAATCCGACCTATATTCGCAGCTTGATTTGTTTTCGAAATTCTGCCTCAGTGCAGAACTGTTCATTCCAGAGGTCGCAGAATCAGAGGTTTCAAAAGACCTGCGTCGAATACATGCATTAGCTAGGCTTGCCGGGATTGGAATTAGGGCGAATTTTGTCGGTGAGCAATTTGAGATCATTCTGTCTTTTGTCTCGAGGCCCCCTACGTTGTGACCTTTACTGGTTCCACGACAGCTAATCTGTTGCCTCTCTTGAAAGGGGGGAATCCACACTGAATTGGCAACCGCAACCTGTTTTTCGGAGGATTCCGTCGACCAAAACAGTTAAAAAGTTAACCGCTGAGTGAGCGTTCGCCAGCCTGATAGGGTGTTCCCAGCGCAGTGCCCCCTTGCAGGTAGATTTTAGGTGCGCACTTGCTTCTGCCCCAGTTCTCATTGAGATACTGCTTATGTCTCGCGCACGGACCGTTAAAATGACCATCGGCCGCTATCTAACGCGGGGCAGCTCGTGGTCCGAATAATGGGGTCCACTTCAGACATAATCATGCAATGTTTTGGATTGTATCGGGTCGGTAGATCCGTCGTCGGACAGCCCCCGCGCGATGGGAAGAGGCGTTACGCGTCTGATCAAGGCCCAGACGCAGCTTCCTGGCGGGCTTGGTTAAATGCCCAACCGCTGGCGCTGGTTGGCTCACGGGTTAATGGTCGCCAGCCATCGAGGTCTTTATCGAGTCCGATGCGGACGACTTTGTAGGGGGCCAAGAAGCCGTCGGCGATGCCTTGTCGAAGCGAATAGGTGTAGATCGGATCGCCAAAGTACTCGATGTTGGAAACCTCTTTGGTCTCTTTGGGGGTTGCCGTCAGTCCAATTTGGGTCGCCGATGTGAAGTACTCGAGGATCTGTCGCCAAGCTGCATCATCCGCAGCACTGCCGCGATGGCACTCATCGACGATCACCAGATCAAAAAAGTCGGGCGAGAACTGCTTGTAAATATTCTGATCTTCGGCCGTACCGGTGACGGCTTGATAGAGACACAAGTAGATCTCGTACGATTTGTCGACGGTTCGGTTGGTGATTTTGGTCATCGCCTTGCCGAAGGGTTTGAAATCGTTCGTCTTGGTCTGATCGGCCAGGATGTTGCGATCGACCAGGAACAAGATCCGTTTCTTCGTGCCAGCTTTCCAAAGTCGCCAGATGATTTGGAATGCCGTGTAGGTCTTGCCAGTGCCCGTGGCCATGACCAGCAGGATGCGATCGTTGCCGCTTGCGATCGCATCGACGGTCCGATTGATCGCGATGCGTTGGTAGTATCGGGGCGATTTCTGGGAGCCGTCGTCGTAGTAATCTTGGGTCACGACCGTTTTCTGCCTGTCGCTGAGCCCTTTGGCGGTGCAGTAGCGATTCCAAAGTTCGTCTGGGGTTGGGAAATGCTCGAGCGAAATTTCACGTGTGACGCTCGTGCCCGTGGCGGTCCGATCGTGTTCCAAGAACGCGTCGCCGTTGCTGCTGTAGGCGAACGGAACATCGAGGATTTCGGCGTATTCGAGGGCTTGCTGCATCCCTGCACCGACCGAGTGCGTGTTGTCTTTGGCTTCGATGACCGCGATCGGAAGGTTCGGTTTGTAGAAGAGCAGGTAGTCGGCCTTTTTCGCTTCCCCGCGCTGGACGGTTTTGCCTCGGACAATCACTCGGCCTTTGGTGAAGTAGGCTTCTTCGCGAACCTGGGTCATCAGGTCCCATTTTTTCTCGCTTTGGCCGAGGATGGCTGGCGTGATGAACTTGGTGCGGATGTCGGTCTCGCTGAGCTGTTTTTTGTCCATCGCGGGATCTCGGTGCGGGCGGAGAGCCCAAGATTGCTGGCTGCGGTGTGTTCGGGCTGGTCGGTAGTCTAGCAGGGAATGGTTAGGAAAACATCGGTTCGGTCCGCCCCGAAGGGCGGACGGAAGAGAAGGGGGGGTGGGGGGCGGGGCGGTAGCTCAAGAGTCTTGGCCCCGCCGGCATAAAGCCGATCGGAGGCCAAAGAGGATGCCCCGACGGAGGCGGAACTTGCGGCTACTAAGGCGGGAAGGGGTGCGGGCGGGGTTCTAGCTGAAGAGCCTTGGCCCCGACGGCGTAAAGCCGGTCGGAGGCCAAAGAGTGTGAGCGGAAGTGCGCAAGCACTCCGGTGAGTGATGGAGTGTCCTCGATATCGCAAGGTTTCTCACCGGACGGCTTGCGCCGTTCCGCTTTTATTTCAACGCCTTTCGGCGTAAAGCCGAACGGAGGCCAAGGAGGAAATCGCTAGCCTGCTCGGGCCCAAACGCGGCTTCCTGGCGGGCTTGGTTAAATCGCTCAACCGCTGGCGCTGGTTGGCTCACGGGGGATTCGAACACGCGAATCGACGGAGCTTGTCGCTTCGCGTATACTAACACTGTCGTTCGAACCCTTTGCCAATCTGATTGAACCAACCGATCAACCGAGGTCCACATGCCTACCCAAACTACGTGTTGCCCTTTGACAAAACTGTCCTGGTTCCTCCCCTTGATCCTGCTCGCCATCCTCGGTGGTCTGCTCCTGCGGCCCACCGGGAACTTATTGGCCCAACCCCCCAAAAATGCCAAAGCTTCGGCTCAACAAGAGGAAGGCAAAGAGACGGCCAAAGTCCCCGTTGGCCGGGGCGGAATCCCCAACGCTAAGCTGAACGCTAACTCCAAAGGTAAAAAGATGGATGAACCCGAATACAACAAATTGACCCCCGAAGAACGCTGGGTTCTCCTCAACAAAGGGACCGAATACGCTTTTACCGGTAAGTACACCGACCACTTCGTCGAAGGAACTTACCTGTGCAAACGCTGCAACGCCCCGCTCTACAAATCCGACGACAAATTCCACAGCGGTTGCGGTTGGCCTGCCTTCGACGATGAAATCAAAGGCTCAATCCACCGAGAAACCGACGCCGATGGATCCCGCATCGAAATCACCTGCAAAAACTGCGGCGGTCACCTCGGCCACGTCTTCAACGGCGAAAAGATGACCAAAAAAGATTCCCGACACTGCGTCAACAGCATCTCGATCAAGTTCGTGCCCAAAGGCAAGGAACTCCCCGCTGTGATCACCGCCAAGAAACTCGACGAGATCAAGAAACTCGACGAATCCAAAAACACCCCCGTCGCAAGCCCCACCCCCGATTCGGCTCCCACCAAGAAGCCTTAGCCGCCCAAACCTCCCACGGCTCCATTAGCTTTGATTCTCTTGGGTTCCCAGATATTCCCAAGAAAATAACAACATCTGCCCCTGACAAATCGTCGCAATTCTCTACAATACTGCGGATTAGTTTGTGAAAAATTTCACAAAGTCACCTGTTTGGTCCGAAGGATCTCTGGGTGATCGGTCCGGCGGGGTTAGGGCGAGGGAACTTGCACTTGCCGGACTAGAGTCGGTTGAATGTTCGAAAGCTCCGTCGGAGGTTTTCTAGTGATCGCTCACTTGCCCATCCTGATCTACCTCATCGCCGTCCTTGGCTTTGCGGCCGTCTCGCTTTTCTTGCCGCACCTGGTGGCTCCTCGGCGACCGACGCGGATCAAGGATATGCCTTACGAGTCGGGGATGGATCCGATCGGAGATGCCAAGAAGCCCTTCGACATCAAGTTCTACCTGACGGCGATCTTGTTTTTGGTTTTCGACATTGAACTGTTGTTTTTGTATCCCTGGGCCGTATCGCTCTTGGCTCCTGACGGAGTGCCCGAATCGTTTCGGCCCGCGGTCCTGGCTGTCTTGATGGTCCTTCTTGCAACCCTGGGCCTTGCCTATTGGGTGGCTTACCGCAAAGGAGTCTTCGATTGGCGACGCAAATAAACAAGCAACTTGGCGATAACGTATTTCTGACCAGCATCGATGCGGCGGCCTCGTGGGCACGCGCCAACAGTCTCTGGCCGATGCCATTTGCAACCGCTTGCTGTGGCATCGAACTCATGAGCACGGCGGCCTCCAAGCACGATCTGTCGCGCTTTGGTAGCGAGGTGATGCGGTTTACTCCTAGGCAATGCGACTTGATGATCGTCGCTGGCCGTGTGGTCATGAAGATGATCCCGGTCTTGCAGCGTATTTGGCTTCAAATGCCTGAACCGAAGTGGTGCATTTCGATGGGCGCATGCGCTTGCACCGGAGGTGTTTTTGACACCTATGCGGTTGTCCAAGGCATCGATCGATTCCTTCCGGTGGATATCTACATCCCGGGCTGCCCGCCACGTCCTGAGCAGTTGATCAAGGCGATCATGGATCTTCAAGAGAAGATCAAGAAGACCGGGACTTACAATGCCCGCGAGTTCAAGCTTCGGATTCTTCCGGACGGACCTAGTCGTTTCGACCAAGACGAGTTGGTCCGAATCCGCGAGCGAAACGGATTCCAGCTCGAAGAGCCCAAGTACGATCCAATCCACTAAACACTTGGAATTGAACCGATGTCGGAATCTACAAACCTTAAAGAAGTACTCGAGTCGAAGCTTCCGGGCGTCGCGCTCGCTTGGTCCGAATTTCGCTCCCAGCAGCGCGTGATTGTCCCTGCTTTGCAAATCGCCCAAGCTCTACGCGCACTGCGCGATGCGGGGATGGATCAGATCGTCGATATCACGGCCGTCGACATGCTGGAGTACCCCGGCGCGACCGATCGCTTCGAGGTGGTCTATCTGTTGCTCGACACGCAAAGTGGCCAGCGGCTAACGGTCAAAACGCACTTGAACGAACCGGACTTGAAGCTCCCGTCGGCCTATCCGATTTGGATCGGTGCCGATTGGCTCGAGCGCGAGGTCTACGACATGTTCGGGATCGTCTTTGAGGGCCATCCGAACTTTAAGCGGCTGCTTTTGCCCGACGCCTTCGAATCCTTCCCGCTTCGCAAAGACTATCCGGTCAAGGGCCGGGGCGAACGCCATAACTTCCCCATCATCACCCGCGCGGAGAGCTAAATCAGATGCCTTTGGACCTGATCGAATCGCCTGACTTGGATGCCGGCTACCGCGAAGGCTTGTGGACATTGAACTTCGGTCCGCAGCACCCAGCGACCCACACGACCTTGCGTCTGGTACTGAAGCTCGACGGCGAGATGGTCGTCGAAGCCGATCCAGACATCGGATTTCTGCACAGCGGATTTGAAAAGCTTGCCGAGGTCCTCGACTACAACCAGTACGTGACGATCGTCGACCGGATGAACTACATCTCGCCGATGGCCAACGAAATCGCTTGGCACCATGCCGTCGAAGGCCTTCTGGGAATCGAGTTGACCCCTCGATGCAAGTACATCCGTACGATCTTTGCCGAGTTGATGCGCATCCACGATCACTTGCTGTGCACGGGCACCTGTGTGCTCGATCTCGGTGGGGCGACGGCCTTCATGTATGCGTTCAACGAGCGAGAAAAGATCTACGAGATCTGCGAGAGGGCCAGCGGCCAGCGGTTCCACACGAGCTACACCCGCGTAGGGGGCTTGCTCTACGACGTGACCGACGACTGGGTCGCGATGGTGCGTGATTTCTGCAAGACCTTCCCGCGAGCCTACCGGGACTTTGCCGGCCTTGTGATGAAGAATCGGATCTTTGTCGAACGGACCCGCGATGTGGGAGTTTTGAGCAAAGCCGATGCGATCGCGGGCGGGGCGACCGGACCGGTTGCACGCGCAAGCGGAGTTGAGCGGGATCTGCGTCGCGATGAGCCTTATCTGGCCTACAACGATCTGGATTTCGATGTCTGCTGTGCTCAGGGTGGCGATTGCTATTCACGCTTCCAAGTCCGCATGATGGAGATGGTCGAGAGTCTCAAGATCATCGAGCAAGCGATCGAAAACCTTCCTTCTGGACCGGTTTTCATTTCCGGTACGGGCAAGGAAGGCTTGCCGGACAAGACCGAGGTCTATCGGAGCATCGAAGGCTTGATCCATCACTTCGAAAACATCATGCCCAACCGCCAAATGCCTTCTCCCAAGGAGTCGTACTACGGTGCGACCGAGTCCCCCAACGGCGAGCTTGGCTATTACATCGTCTCGGACGGTGATTTCAAAGCCTACCGCGCCCGAACGCGACCACCTTCGGTGCTTCACTTTTCTCTATTTAACCGCATGATCCGAGGCTGCATGCTCAGCGACGTGGCCGCTGTGCTCGGTAGCATCAACATCATCGCTGCGGAGTTGGATCGATGAGCGAACTGAGCGAAAACGCAAAACAAGTCATCGCCGAACACTTGCCTCGCTACCCGAGCAAGCAGGCCGTCACCTTGCCGGCCTTGCACGTGGTGCAGCAGGAGCGACGGTACGTGAGCAACAAAGCGATGGAAGAGATCGCCGAATTGCTCGAACTCTCCCCGGCCCAAATCAGCGACACCGCATCGTTCTACGGATTCTTTCGGACCGAAGAGAATCCGCTCGGGCAAAAACGGATTTGGGTATGCCGCTCGCTCCCATGCATGCTCCGAGGAGGCGAAGAGCTCTTAGCGGCCCTTTGCGAAAAATACCATATTGTCCCAGGCCAAACGACGGCCGATGGGAAACTGACGATCGAGCTGGCCGAGTGCCTCGGGGCTTGCGACGGCGCCCCGTGCATCCTGCTTGAAGATGAACTGCACCTGCGATGCAGCCTCGAAGATGTCGAACGCATCGCCAACGAGCCAAACGCTCCAACCAAGAAAGCTTGAAGCGGGAACCCACCATGAATCCAACGGAATTCAAACCGGTATTGTTAGGTCGAGTCGGCAAGCCCGATAGCCAGTCGCTTGCCACGTACCGCGCCGATGGCGGCTATGAGGCTTTGGCGAAATCCTTGAAGATGGCCAACACCGAGGTCATCGATTTGGTCAAGAACTCTGGCCTACGAGGACGCGGCGGGGCAGGGTTCCCGACGGGACTCAAGTGGACGTTTCTGCCCAAGGATGTCCAGGGTCCGATCTACCTGTGCATCAACGGCGACGAGAGCGAACCGGGTACTTTCAACAACCGCGTGCTGATCGAAGAGGATCCGCATCAGGTTCTCGAAGGGATCGTCATCAGCAGCTTCGCCACCCGCGCGACGACCGCTTATTTCTATCTTCGCTACGAGTATGGCCGATGCTATCGAGCCCTTCAAAAAGCGGTCGATGAGATGTATGCGAACAATCTGCTCGGCAAGAACATTCTCGGATCGGGCTACGACCTGGACATCTATCTCCACCGCGGGGCCTGTGCGTACATCTGCGGCGAAGAAACCGGCTTGATCGAAAGCCTCGAAGGCAAACGAGCTTGGCCCCGGATCAAGCCACCGTTTCCGGCCATCGAAGGCGCCTTTCGCAGGCCTACTGTCGTCAACAACGTTGAGACGATGGCGTGTATCCCGCACATCATCAACCACGGAGCCGAGTGGTTCCAATCGATGGGAGTCCCCAAGGACCCCAACAACCCGCGCGATGCAGGTTCCTACGGACCGAAGCTCTACTGCATCAGCGGACACGTCAACAAGCCCGGCCTGGTCGAACTGCCGATGGGAATCTCTGCCCGCGATCTGATCGATCAGCATGCCGGTGGGGTTTGGAAGGGGCGAAAGGCCAAGGCGGTAATTCCCGGGGGCTTGAGCATGGGATTCATGACCAACGCCGAACTCGACACACCGCTGGACTTCAATGGTCCAGGACGCGTCGGATGCCTTGGACTCGGGACCGCTGCGGTGGTCGTCATCGATGACCAGACCAGCATGGTCGATGTCCTCTACAACGCCTGCCGATTCTTCGCCCACGAATCATGCGGACAGTGCACCCCATGCCGCGAAGGGACCGCTTGGTCGACCAAGATCCTCGAGCGCATCCGAGAGGGCAAAGGCAAGCTCAGCGATATCGATCTGCTTATGGAAATCGCCAATTCGATTGGGACCATTCCTGGCACGACGATCTGTGGACTTGCCGACGGGGCCGCTTGGCCGATCAAAACAGCGATCAATAAATTCCGTGGCGAATTCGAAGAGTACATCAAAAGCGGACGGCGCAGCGAGAGCTTAGCTCTTGCTGGCGCTCACTAGCCCGAAGCACTTAACACTTTTTGGGAAAGCAATAAAAGTGGTCAAAGTCAAAGTCAATGACATCGAGGTCGATGCAGATCCTAAGGACAACTGCATCTTGGCGGCTCGAAAAGCTGGGATTGAGATCCCACACTACTGCTGGCACGAATCGCTCTCGGTCGTAGCCTCATGCCGCATGTGCTTGGTCGAAGTCGGCGAGACCAAACCCGACGGAACCGTCGCCATGGGCCCCAAACTCGTACCGGGTTGCCAAACGCCGATCAAAGAAGGGACCATCATCCGGACCGATTCGTCCAAGGTGAAAACCTCGCAACAGATGACCCTCGAGCTGTTGCTATTGAATCATCCGCTCGATTGCTCGATCTGCGATCAAGCGGGCGAGTGCTACCTGCAGGATTACACCTACAAGTATGGCAAGGCCCACAGCCGACTCGATGAGCCGAAAATCCAACGTGAGGACAAGTACCACATCGGAGAACAGATCGCCCTGTTTACCGACCGCTGTGTCATGTGCACCCGCTGCGTTCGCTTCACAAGAGAGATCAGCGGAACGGCCGAGCTCCAAGTCGTCGCTCGGGGATCGCACGAAGAGATCGATGTCTTTCCAGAGACTCCCTGCAACAACAAGCTCGCTGGCAACGTCGTCGACCTGTGCCCCGTCGGTGCCCTTTGCAGCAAGGACTTCCTCTACAAGAAACGGGTCTGGTGGCTCAAGCATGCCGATAGCGTGTGTACGGGTTGCTCGACGGGCTGCAGCGTTCAAGTCGATCAAAACGACAACAAAGTCTACCGGTTACGCCCGAGGGAAAACCCACAAGCCCAAGGGCACTTCATGTGCGACGAAGGTCGGTTTGGGTTCAAATACATCCACGACGAGCGACGCATCAAGTACCCGAGACTCAAGAACCCGCCTTCGAGCGCCAATGCGACGGTCCGCTCGACAGCTCCCTCGGATCTGTCGTTTGCCGATCCATGGCCAACGGTCTTGGCCGAAGCTCGCAAGCGGATCCACTCGGCGATCCAAAACGACCCCTCGGGTTTCGTCGTCGTCCTGTCCCCTTTCATGACGGTCGAGGAAGCTTACCTGCTGGCCTCGTACATCAAGGGAATCGATGCGAGAACCAAGTTGACTCTCGGGCCTGTTCCTGTGGTAGGCAGCGACGATCTGTACCCCAAGGGTCCCAAGGGAGAGTCCCCCGCACCGGGCAAAGTCAAATTCACCATTCGAGCCGAAAAATGCCCGAATCGCAACGGTATCGAAGCCATCCTGCGGCATTTCGAGGGATCGGTCATCCATGCCGAATCGCTCGGAAAATCCTCGGCCAGCGCCTGGTTCGTCGTCGGTGGATCCAGCACTGGTTGGGTCAACGAGAAGATCGACCAAGCCGTCGGAACCCCGTCGCTGTTGATCGTCCAAGACATCTTCCCATCCCCACTGAGCGAACGGGCCGATGTGGTCTTCGCTGCAGGATCGTTCGCCGAGCGGGATGGAACCTACGTCAACCATGCGGGGCTAGCCCAAAGCACCCATGCATCGATTCGTCCTCCAGAGGAAGCCCGAGCCGACGGCCGGATTCTTATGGAACTGGCAGGGCGTGCGGGCTTGTTCAACGCCATGGCGTTGCGTAAGGAGATCGGAACCAAGATCCCTGAACTCTCGGCGATTGCCACCGGAGATCTCGGGGAGCATGGAGTGCGACTTGCCAAGTTCGCCAATCACACCGCTGCGGCCAAAAGCTCATAGCGCTCCAGGGAGCCCTCACAAGGAACACCGTTGATGATCAAAAGCTTACTCGAGTTTTGGCCTGTCCTATGGCCCGCCCTGGCGGCGATCGGAGTGATCCTCGCCGTTGTGCCGTTCCTAGGTCTTTACATGACCTTTGTCGAGCGAAAAATCGCTGCTTACGTTCAGGACCGAGTCGGGCCCAACCGGGTCGGACCTTTTGGACTTTTCCAAGCGATCGCCGACGGCATCAAGATCTTTCTCAAAGAGCAACTCATCCCCGACCACGTCTTTACGACACTGTATTTTCTGGCGCCGGCATTCAGCTTGATCACCGCCATGTTCGCGCTGGTCGTCATGCCCTTTGGGCCCGTCGCGACGGACTACAAAGATGGGTTTCGATTCGTCGTGGCTCCAGGAATCGATATCGGCATCCTGATGATGCTTGCGATCAGCTCCCTGTCGGCCTACGGGATCATCATCGGTGGCTGGGCCTCGAACAACAAATACTCCATCTACGGTGCGATCCGTTCCTGCGCACAGTTCATCAGCTATGAGATTCCGCTTGGGCTTTCGATCCTCGGTGTCATCGCGATTACCGGCTCGCTGAACATCGAGAAAATCGTCGAAGCCCAATCCGGGAGTCTTCTGGATTGGAACGTCTTCTGGCAACCTGTTGCGATGCTGGTGTTTTTCACCGCAGCGTTGGCTGAAACCAACCGACTCCCGTTTGACTTACCCGAATGCGAGCAAGAGCTCGTCGGTGGTTTCCACACTGAATATAGCGGGATCAAATTCGTTCTTTATTTCTTGGCCGAATACACACACATTGTCACGGTCAGCTTCTTGACGGCACTGCTGTTCCTTGGCGGATGGCACTTTCCAGGCCTTCCAGGCCCCTCGGGGGCTTCCACGCCGATCCTGCTGCTCGGCTTGGGCGTGCTGCTGGCCAAGGTCGCGTTGGTGGTCTTGGTGATCATCCTTTTGCGTTGGTCCTTGCCCCGATTCCGATTCGACCAATTGATGGGTTTGGCCTGGAAGGGTCTGATTCCGCTCGGGCTTATCAATCTCGTCGGAGTTGCGATTGTGCTGTCGCTCGGACTCCCCAAGCATCTTTTGGTTGCTACGGTCATCCTTCCTGTCCTTGCTGCCTACTACAGCGCCGCGAAGTTTAATGCTTCCATGGCAAGCACCGACGCAATGCGACAAGGACTCTCACCCCAAGGAGCGGTCTCGTATGAGTGATCCCCAGAAAAACGATCCCCAGAAAAACGAAGCCCAGATGAACAAGCCATCGGCTAAGAAATCGGTCAAGTGGGGAGAAGCTCCCAAGATGAGCATCCTGGACGCTCTGTATTTGCCGGCGATTGCCTCCGGATTGGCAACTGCAGTCCGGCATGCGGTATCGGGCAAAGCGACCACGCGTCAGTACCCGGAAGTCGAACCCGAGATTCCGCCTAATTACCGTGGTGTTCATCGCTTGAATCGCGACGAAGCAGGCCGTGTCAAATGCGTTGCTTGCTACATGTGCCAGACGGCTTGCCCGGCCAATTGCATCGAGATCATTGCGGCTCCGGCCCCCAAGGACGATCCGCATTGGAAAGATCGCGACAAGTTCCCTGCGACGTTTACCATCGATGAACTCCGATGCATCTACTGTGGGATGTGCGAAGAAGCTTGCCCGGTCGATGCGATCGAACTGACGAGCATCTACGACCTGACGGGTATGACCCGGGAAGAGATGATCTTCGACAAAGAGAAACTCCTGTCGGTCTTCGATGAGACGGTCAAGTCCGGTCAGGATCCGGTCAGGACCAACCGAGGGAACCTTGGTCCCGCCGCCGAAGTTTCACCGACGGCCAAGGGTGCTCCGCCCCCACCGGGCCGCGGGAAGTCAGGCTGATTTTTTCCAGCCAACGATTCAGCAGATAGATACTTCAGACACACAAAATTTCAGTGAACACAGATTCAGTGACTAGACACTCGATCGATAGAAACGACGTAAGAGGCCATCAGTGAACCCTTTACCGATAGACCCGAAAAATTTGCCGCTGGTTAACGGCGATCCATTTCAGGGGAATCTCGCCCAGATTCTTCTGATGGTGATTCTCCTCGGGGCCGTTGCTTACTTGCTGCTCCAACACGGGCTGATCAAGTCGAAAATGATGGCTTGGGCCGGTGCAGGGCTTTTCGCGTTCGCGGCCCTGATGGCTTTTACTTCGATTCCGATGCAACTCGATTCGCTTGTCCGCATGTGCTTTAGCATTTTGGCCGTCGCTGGCGGAATTGCGTTTATCACCACCCGAGAGCCTGTCCATGCAGCCTTGGGGTTTGCCACGGCGGTCCTTTCCTCCTGCGGGGTGATGTTCATGCAGTCGGCTTATTTCATCGCCGCTGCGACCATGATTGTCTACGCCGGTGCGACCATCATCATCTTCTTGTTCGTTTTGATGTTCGCACAAAAAGCACAGCTCCAATGGTACGACGTTCAGTTGACGAGCCCCGTGATCGCAACGGTGGTCGCTACAAGTTTGCTTTTGGCGATCGCTTGGAGCGTTTCGGAGTCTGGTGAAATCCTGCCGGTCAAGCTCGACCTGACGCGACCCTATAGCTTGGCCGAAACGGGTCCATCTCCTGGTACGGTGATGCCTCCGGTCCCCGAAGCGAGCATGACCCAAGAGCAACTCAATGCGTTTGTTCCGGCCAAAACCTCGGGATTGGGTCGTTCGATGTTTACCGATTATCTGCTTGCGATCGAATTGGCCGGTACGGTCCTTTTAGTCGCCACGCTCGGAGCGATCGTCTTGGCACAGAAACCAGAAAGGGACCTGTCGTGAGTCACTCCGAAGTCCAGAACCTCCTGCTCTTAGGAGGCATTCTCTTTGCCCTAGGATTGATCGGTTTTCTGACCCGACGATCTTTGATTTTGATGTTTCTGTCCCTGGAAACCATGCTTTCGGGGGTGAGCCTCAACCTCATCGTCTTCTCGAAATACCATCAGAATTATCAAGGCCAGATTCTGGCCGTCATGGTGCTGACCATCTCGGCATGCGAGGCAGCGATCGCTCTGGCGATGGTCGTGTCTCTCTACCGACGCAAAGCCACCTTGGACGTTCAGGCCTGGGACGATTTGAGCGAAACGATCCTGCCGAAATCCACCTCGGGTGATTACCAAGACCTCGAGCACGAAGAAAATTATCCCAAACTCAGTCCTGCAGGATTGGATCCCTTGGACAGACCGGTCCCTAGTTCCATGCAAGCATCCTTAGATCAAGACCAGAAAACCTCTCCCATCGTGTCGGAGGTCAACCAGCGTGCTTAATTTCGAATCTCTCGTTTGGCTTATTCCACTTGCACCCCTGGTAGGCTGTATCGTCTGTACGATCCTGTCGTTCCGTGGTGACAAACACTACGCGCACATTCCTGCGATCGTATCCTTGCTCATCTCGGCCGCATGCGCCCTGATGGTCCTGCTTCAATGGAATGCCGAAGCGTCCGATACTGGATTTCAGATCGCCGAAGGATACCGCTACCTGGAAATCGGCAACGTGGACCTCAATCTAGCGCTCCGCGTCGATACGCTCTGCTTGACGCTCCTTTCGGCCGTCACGTCGATCTCGGCGATGATCGCGATCTACTCCAAAGGCTACATGCACGGCGACGACGGTTATGCTCGTTACTTTGCAGTCTTCTGTGGGTTCGTCTTCTCGATGACCATGCTGGTCCTCTCCCATAACTTGCTCATGATGTACGCCTTCTGGGAAGGAGTCGGGACCTGCAGCTACCTGTTGATCGGTTATTGGTTCCGCAAACCCTCGGCAGCCCGTGCTGCGACCAAAGCGTTTTTGGTCAACCGCATCGCCGATACCGCGTTCCTCTTTGGGATCCTGCTCCTGGCCTACGCGATCGGACACACCGATGTGGGGGCATCGCAAAGCTGGTTTGCCCGTCTGGACTTCCAAACCATTTTCGATGCAGCGCCGGTCCTGGCTGAGAAACACGCAGGGCTTCTATCGACCATCGCTTGGCTGCTGATGATCGGTGCGATTGGAAAGTCAGCCCAGTTCCCATTCCACGTTTGGTTGCCCGATGCGATGGAAGGTCCGACGCCTGTCTCGGCCTTGATCCACGCCGCTACGATGGTCACCGCAGGTGTTTACCTGATGGCTCGACTAGCTCCACTTACGGTCTTGACCCCATCGGTCCTGATCACCGTCGCTTGGCTCGGCGGAATCACCTCGCTGATCGCAGCGGTTATGGCGCTCTACCAAGACGACCTGAAACGAGTTTTGGCGTATTCGACCGTCAGTCAACTCGGCTATCTCTTCATGGCGCTCGGAACCGGTGCGGTCAAGGACTTGATGACCGTTGCGGTCGTCGCCGCGATGTTCCACTTGGTCACCCACGCTTTCTTCAAGGCTTTGTTGTTCCTCTCGGCCGGTAACGTGATGCATGCGATGGGGGACGTGATCGACATGCGAGAGTTTTCAGGGCTCAAGCGGGTGTTGCCCAAGACCAATATTCTCTTTGCGATCGGTGCTGCGGCTCTCGCGGGCGTTCCGCTCCTGGCAGGCTTCTTCAGCAAAGACTCGGTGCTTGCTGTGCTGCTCGATGCGAGCTCCGATACGATGGTCGGCGGTCATTTTTCTGTATTGCTTGGGATCGGTTTTCTCACGGCATTCCTGACGGCGATCTACACGTCGAAGGCCTACTTCAAGACGTTCCATGGCCCGGAAAAGGTGCCCGCGGCCGCAGGGCACCACGCGCACGATGCTTCCAATGTCATGCTAGCCCCGATGGCCGTACTTGCCCTCGGTGCCTTGCTCGCGGGAGCACTGCTAGGTCCCACGGGCAAGATTTCTGAGTATGTCTCCAAAACACCTGGACTCCATCACCACGAGCACTCTGAGCCTATGTGGCTCTTGGTAGTCTCCTCGCTGATCGCCCTTGCGGGTGTCTTCGTCGGCTTCACCATCAGCCACAAATCCCCAGCCACCGACGGACTGGGAAAAAGCATTGCAGATTTTGGTCGCAATCGCCTTTACATCGATTGGTTCTACAACTTGGCAATCGTTCAACCGATGCTTTCGTTCGCGAAAGCCTTGGAATGGTTCGATACGAACATCATCGGTGCTCTGACCGATGCGGTTGCGGATTTGCCGAGAATCTTTGGGCTCGCGGGCCAACGGATCCAGACAGGACGGGTTCCATCCTACAGCCTGCTGACCGCCGTCGGTGTCGCTTTGGTCGCCATTTGGATCGTTACGAGAGCAAGTTGGTAGTCATGAATATCCTCATCCCCTTACTGATCCTCGTCCCCCTGGCGTCTGCCTTGGTGATCTTTTTCTCCGGACCTAGAGCCAAAGCGATGGTTCCGTTTGGAATGCTTGCCGCAGCCCTGACGCTGTTGCTGAGCATCGGCCTTTGCTTCCAGGTCTACCAAGCTCCTTCGACGCTGACTCAAAACGCCGGCGCTGCACAAGCGACCATCGCGCCCAAAGTCAGCTTCATCTCCGAAACGCTGCGGTTTGTCCTGCCGGTGTCGGTCGCTGGTCAGCCCATCGATTGGCAACTGTCGTTCGGGGCCGACGGTATCTCCGCATTGATGGTTTTGCTTACGGGCATCGTCGGCTTCTTCACGGTTTGGTTGGCCAGCAGCCAAATTCGTGTCAGGACCGAAACCTACATCGGGCTCCTGCTCGTGGCGATCTCGATGCTCATGGGGGTCTTTCTTTCGATGGATCTCCTCTCGTTTTATATCTTCTTCGAAGCGGTCCTGATCCCCTTGATTCTGCTGATTCATGGCTGGGGCGATGGCAAGAATCCCCAAGCCGCCTCCAAGCGATTTTTGTTGTTCACTCTCGCCGGTAGCATTCCGATGGTCGTCGGGTTGATTTCCTTGGCGATGGCTCCGCTGGCCAACGGCCAACCCTCGACGGTGGCGTTCAGCGAACTTTCAGCGATCGCGGCTCAAGCAGCCAGCAGTGGCGTTCCCATCGGTAGCAAAGACTCCTGGGCCGTATGGCTGCTGCTGTTGGGATTTGGGATCAAGCTTGCCATCCTTCCGTTGCACACATGGCTTCCGATGACCTACGCTGCGGCTCACCCGAACACCACGTCGCTGATCGCTTCGGTGGTCGCCAAGCTTGGCCTCTACGGACTGCTGCGAATCGTCATTCCTTTGACGCCTGTAGCGTTGTCGATCGAAGCCCAATTGGTCGTAGGGACCCTCGGTGCGATCGTGATTGTCTACGGCGCTTTGGTGGCGTTGTCCAAGGACAATATGCGTGAGGTACTGGCCTTTAGCTCCCTGTCCCACGTCGGTTTCATCACGCTCGGACTCATGAGCATGACGCGTGAGGGACTCGGAGGGGCCGCTCTACAAATGTTCAACCACGGATTGATCACTGCGGCGATGTTCTGGATCCTCTCGATGCTCGAGCAACGGCACGGTCCGATCCGCTTGCGCAGCGAGGATCAAGGGATGGCTGCTCAGTATCCCAAACTGGCCGTGCTGCTGGTGTTCTTTACCCTGGCAGGAGCGGGGCTCCCTGGTCTCAACGGATTTGTCGGCGAGTTCCTGACCCTCTCAGGCATGATGAGAGTGTGCACGACCCTCGTTGCGATCGCTGTGCTCGGTACGGTCCTGGGCGCTTGGTACGGCCTACGCATCGTTCAGCGATTGCTCTTCGGGAGCAATGGCACACGCTACGACAACCACAATCGCCCCCTGGCAGGAGTCGACCTGAGGGCTCAGGAATGGATTCCGTTGGTCGCTGTCGGTTTTCTTTGCCTCTACATCGGCTTGTTCCCCATGAGGACGATGAAGCTCTTCCAAGCCGATACCGACCGATTGGCCACGTTGGCAGAACCTGTTTCCAAACAGATTCACCGCGACATGGACACGCTCGTCGTCGAGTCAACAAATCCTTGAGTCCATGATCCACCATCACCTAATCAGCAAAACGAAAACCCGTGAGGCCCAACCGTGGATTTGATGCAAATCACCAAAGCTGCTGCCACCCACTTGACCCCTGAGATCATCCTTCTGATCGGTGGAACTTTGGTCATGTGTGCCTCGGTACTGAGGGGCAAGTCGCAGCGGGAAGACATCTACGCACAGCGAAACAACTATGCAGTCGCATCGCTCATCTGCCTACTAGCGGCTATAGCGGCCCGATACTACCGAGGGGTCCCCGAGATCGGTAATGCAGATCTAGGACTATTCCGATTCGACGCTTCGGCCCTGGCCGCAGAACGGCTTACCTTTCTCGGAGGCATGATCCTCATTCTGATGTCTTGGTCGACGGCTCCGAAAGGACGCTTGGCCGAGTACTACGGATGCCTGTTGATCATCCTGGCTGCCATTCCAATCGTCGGTGCATCGAACGATTTGGTGTCGATGTTTCTGGGTCTCGAGCTCGTCAGTTTCCCGACCTATATCCTCCTTGGAATTGTCCGGAACGATAACGCTGGAGCCGAAGCTTCCTTGAAGTACTTTCTCCTGAGCGCCTTTGCCTCGTGCTTTTTCCTCCTGGGTGTGAGCTACCTGTTTGGGTTTTGTGGATCGACCAACTTGGCGGTTATTCAGGGGTCTTTCGGTGAAGGGAAGCGATTGATGGCCTTGGGGCTGCTCCTGGCGATCTGCGGACTGGCGTTCCGGATCACCGCCGTGCCTTTTCATTTTTACGCTCCCGACGTTTTCGAGGGGACCAGCGTGACGATGGCCGGTGTGATGAGTTATCTGCCCAAGGTGGCTGGGTTTGTTGCCCTGATTCGATTGCTCGGAACAGGAACGCTCAGTCCAGGTGCAAGCGGTGTCGTCATCCCAGTGCTTTTGGTGTGCGCGGCACTGACGATGTGCATAGGCAACATCCTTGCGGTGGCTCAGAACAATCTCCGACGTATGATGGCCTATTCGAGCGTCGCCCATACGGGTTACCTGCTGCTTGCTCTGGTCGCTTTGATCCGGCAGGATGCGAGCCCTGGAGTGATGTACTCCTACTTGGCAGCCTATGCAGCGATGACCTTGGGACTGTTTGCTTGCCTAGGTGAAATCGAGGCCGCTGGGGGCAAGTCCCATTTGATCGGGGACCTCTCCGGCATGTTTCAGCGCAGACCTGCTGCTTCGATCGGCTTGACCGTCGCTCTGATCAGTTTGATCGGATTGCCGTTTACCGCAGGTTTCTGGGCCAAGTTCATGGTGTTCGTCGGAACGGTCGCCGACCGTCAAACCGATTCGATCAGCATGTTGATGGGAGCTCTGATGGCCATCAACGCGGTGATCGCTGCGAGCTATTACTGGCGGATCTTGAGCACCCTTTATGCCAAGAGCGAATCGAATGTACCGTTGCGGGTGTTTCGTCCAAGCTTGTTCTTTGCCTACACCATCTGCACGGTACTGACGATCCTTTGGTTCTTTGTCCCATCGGCCATGTAATGCGTTGGGCCTTTGTCGGAATAGGTCGGGTTACCCACCGAATGGTCGAAGCGGTTCGGTCCGCTGGACACGAAATCGTCTTGGCCGCCGGTCGGGATCCTGCGAAACTTCGCGAATGGCAAACCCGATTCGGCGTCGAGCACGGGACGACCGACCTGGATGCGGCTTGCGAGTCCGATCAAATCGATGCGGTGTATGTCGCCCTGCCGCCGTCGTTGCATGCTCGCTATGCGATCCGAGCGCTCGAGTCCCGTAAGCGGGTCCTCTGTGAGAAAGCCCTAGCTCTTTCGCTGGACCAAGCCGAAGAGATTCGCCAAGCGGTCTTGCGTACCCAAATGCCGCTGGTGCATGCGACCGCCTTCCCCCATCACCCCCGTTCGATTGCGATGCGGAACGTGATCGAGAGTGGAGAACTCGGTGAGATCTGCCGCATCAGCGTCGCATGCACTGTCGGGGGAATTCTTCAACGGCGCGATCATCGAAGCGACGCGAGTGCCGGAGGCGGTTGCTTGCTCGACTTGGGTTGGTACTGTGTCTACTCGACGCTATGGTTTACCGATTTTCGCCCCTCGCAGATCCTTTCGATAGGAACACGCGTTGGCAACGAACCATCCTCGGCGTGGTACCAAGTCCAATCCATGGCCAGATTGGAGTCGGGACTCAAGGAGTCTCCCAAGGCGCACCGTTCCTTGGTGGCCAGTTGGGATTGCGGTTACGAGGCGGCAGGGCGCAAGTGGATCGAAATTGCAGGGACTCAGGCATCCTTGATCTGCGATGATTTCTTGAGGCCTTGGGATATCGAAAAACCGAGGTTCTGGGTGCATGGCTCCGATGGCAAAGCAAGATCGGAACAAGCCGGAGTTGGAGTCTTCCAAGAAGCACGGCTGGTCGAATCGGTGGCTACTTGTACGTTCGACGAGTCGCTCGAAGCGTTATCGTTGGCCATCGAGACGCAATCGATCCTTTCGAGGATCGAAAACGGCTTGGCTTAAGAGCGTGTTGAGCCCGGACTGTCGGCCAACCAAAATCGAATACTTGCAAGGCTCAGCAGGGCCGTAGCGATGATCAGCAGCACACTGAAAGCATCGAATTCAAACCGGTCTTTACCAGAGAACGTCTGGTACATCGCGTAAGCTAGCCAGCAAAAGTGCGCAAGCGACAGTGTATCGATGATCGCTTTGCCCTTGGATACTCCCCATCGGTCCGAGAGCCATGCGACCAACGCGAGTGTTTGAATTGCGTGGAGTGCAGCCCCGTGGGGAAACTTCAGAACTCCGCGTCCACCGTAGAGGGTTGGGGAATCGCCCCGCAAGGCTTGGTATTGTCCGATCCATGTGATCAGGTAGCCGACCAAGACGCTGATGCAAAGCAGGAGCATTCCCCATCGAATAGCCCATCGCATCGCACGGGAGCACGCATGGATGGCATGGGGTTGCCAGGCGCGGTAAGTGATTTGAAAAATGGCAAGAACGGCAATCGAGATCAGCAATAGCATCGCCAATTCGATCAGCCCGTTGGTCACCCCGTCGTGGTTGAAGTGGCTCTGTTCCTTGCGCCATGTTTGAAGGGTGATGAGAAAAACCTCAAGCAGCAGCGTAAGCGAGAGAGTGTTTCGGATCGTATGGTCGTAAGGCGTCGGACGGACCTTGTCGATTGCCCAGAGGCACGACCAGAGGGTCACACCCGTCGAGAGTCCAAAAAGGGTCGCTTTTCGAAACGAGAGGGGGTCCTCCCAGGATTGATCCAACAACCAGAACAAGCAAGCGTGGAGCAAACCGCTGGCAAGGAGGGCAAGGACGCAAGCTTGTTCCCAAGGGGACTTGAGCCCAAGACTCTGCGCACGATTCACCCAATTTCGGTAAGGCAGGTTCAACCAATCGTCCTTCTTGCACGGGACCTTCTCAAAGCACGCGAACTCTTTAGGCTTAAGGCTTAAGGCTTAGCCTCTGTGCTCTCTGTGCCTCTGTGTTTCCCATTCTTCCTTGCCTTTAACTCTTCCGGGCCTTCCCATCATCGACCGATCTAGCAGGTGGAGGCTATGGGTTCGCAGGCTTGGCGTTACCTTCGGCTTCGAGCCGATCGAGCATCATTTGAAGCTGTTGTTTGAAGGCTGGGTCGTCGGATTGTCGGATCAGTTGCTCGAGTTGTTTTTTCATCATCTGCTGTGCTTCTGGAGTTTGAGCTGCGGCGTTGTTTCCTACATTTGGCTCGTCGGCGAATTTTCGCACCCATTCGAATGCTGCTGGATGCTTTCTCTTGAGCGCTTTGCGCGTATCGGCTCGGAACTCGGTTTTCTTTTCCTTGCCCCGTTGCAATTCCTTGATCGTCACACGAATGCCAACCTTTGGCGACTCCTCGATCGTCACGTCCTGCTTGCCATTTCGCACACGCGTTATCGATACGCTTTGGCCGTCGCGTTCCTCGAAGGACTTTTCAACGGTATGGCCGTTGATATTGGTAACCGAATGGCTCTGCGAGTTTCGAAAAAAGTTGCTGCTGGCCGATGGCGAGGCACTCTCCGGATCCTCGCCAGGAGATCGCTCCTGCTTGGGTCCCTGGGATCCCGAGGAGAATCCCGACGAGGATCCAAAACTGAAACTGAAGGATTGTTGGGCAAGTGCCGGGGATGCAGTCGAGACGACAGCCATGATTCCCACAGAAGCGATGATCGCCATCGAGAGGATACCGTTGATCAAAAATTTCATGTTCGTTGTCTCCCTAGCAAGCAGAATGGAAGCAGTCCGTGGACGTGAAGATCCTGAGCGAGTCTATCAGTAGAGTCCCTGATTGTAGTACAATTCGTTGGGTCGACCACTTGGGATTCCCTTTTTCGTTGGATTGGTTTGCGATGAAAACAAAAAACGTTTTTTGGATTGCATCGAGTGTTTCGAACGCTTTGGTCTTTGCCTGCTTTTTCATTATCCTTGGGGCTCCACTGCGGGGCGATGAATCCCTGGGTACCAAGATACCAATTGGAACCAAGGTCGAAGGGCTTCGATTCAAGGACATCCGAGGGGTCCGGCGCGAGCTATCGGAACTCGGTCCTCATCGGGCCTTTGTGCTGACGTTTGTCACCTCCGACTGTCCGATCGTCAAAAAGACGTTCCCCAAGCTTACGGAACTCCATGGCCAATTCTCGAGCCAAGATGTCGCGTTTGTTTGCGTCAATGTGGGACTCAACGACACGATTCGGGACATGGCGAGCCAAGCCATCGAGTTCCAAGCTCCTTGGGCTTTTATCAAGGACTACGACGCTCAGGTCGCGGGCAAGCTCGGCATTACCCGTACGCCGGAGGTCGCAGTCCTGGACTCGGAGTACCGGTTGATCTACCGAGGCAGAGTTGACGATCAAATACGGCTAGGAGGGGTCAAGCCCAACGCATCGCGATCCGATCTGCGTCTTGCCCTTGAGGAACACTTGGCCGGCAAGCCTGTAAGTGTCCCGGAGACCCTTGCCGACGGCTGCGCGATCAGTCGAGCACCTGCGATCGCCGAGTCGAATACAACCGCTCTGAATTATCATGAGCACATCGCGCCGATCATCCTTGAACATTGCACAACGTGCCATCGTCCTGGAACCGCAGCACCTTTTTCGTTGATGACCTCTCAAGATGTCTTAGGGCATGCGGAGATGATCCAAGAGGTCATCCGCGACGAGACCATGCCTCCTTGGTATGCGAACAAAAAGCATGGCGAGTTTCAAAACGACCGCTCGCTGAGCGAATCTCAAAAAGGAGCACTTTTGGGATGGCTAGCCTCTGGGCGCGCGATGGGTTCGGAGGAGCAAACTCCTGAGCCACCGGAATTCGAACAAACGCCATGGCGTATTGGCACTCCGGACTTGATCATCACCACCCTCGAACAGCATACGGTTCCTGCGACCGGGTTTGTTCCTTACAAATACGTCGTCTTGCCCCATCTGTTTTTGAACGACACTTGGGTCAGCGCTTTTGAAATCCGACCTTTGAATCCCGCTGTCGTTCACCATTGCAATATGGCTTATGCGACCAGCAAGGGGGCGAGCGAAGAGACATTCATCACCGGATATGTTCCGGGCGGCCAGCCGATGGATTTGACCAAATTCGACAACCAAGTTGCTTACAAGCTTCCGGCAGGTTCTGCCTTGGGCTTGCAGATCCACTACACCACCACCGGACAGGAGCAAAAGAGTCGGATCCAAATCGGATTGCGTTTCCCACGCGAGAAGATTCGCAAGCAGCTCTACCACTTCGTTCTGGACCCACGGGGTTGGAAGATTCCGCCTGGAGATCCTGCATTCCGAATCAGCTCCGAGCATGAGCTAGCCCGCGATGCGGATCTGCTTGGCATCTTCACCCACATGCATGTCCGGGGCCGAGACATGACGTTCTTTGCAAAGGATCCAAGCGGTTCGCAGGAGACGCTCCTGCAGATCCCCAACTACAACTTCGAATGGCAACTCGGCTACGAAATCGCACCTGGCACGAAGCTCCTGCCCAAGGGGACGACCATCCAAGCCGTTGCCCACTTCGACAACTCGCCGTTTAACCCTTACAACCCTGATCCCAAAGCGACCGTCGAGTACGGGGCTCAGACTGTCGATGAGATGTTCAATGGGTTTGTCTTTTACGTCGACCAGAACGAAATCCTGGACATCGATGTCGATCCGAAGACGGGCAGAGTCAAAAAGAAATAGCGATCGTCGGACTTAAACCGTCGGTTTTAAAATCGCGTGGAAGATCTTGCACCACTCGTCGGCGACATCGGCCCAAGTCCGCTGCTTCATCCTTTGGAAGCCGGCGAGTTGTCCGGCGAGTTTGCCGCTGCGGTCTTGATCCAACTCGAAAACGGCTCTCGCAAAATCCGATTCCGAATGGGGGTCAAAGTAGATCGCATCTGGACCCATGGCAGCAAGCTGTTCGCGGAGCGAGGGAATATCGGAAGACAGGATTGGACATCCAAACGACAATGCCTCCATCAGCGGAAACGAGCCTTGTTCGTACAAGCTCGGAACGGCGGTTGCAAACGCATGGCGATAGAGCGATTCGAGCTCTCCTCGTGAGACCTTGCCCAACACATGCACCCAAGGCTCTAGCTGCAGATCCTTGATCAAGTCTTGGAGATTCGGCGGTGTTTGTTTGATTCCTGTAAAGACCACATGCCATGGATCCGGCTGATCGCGATTGATCGAAGGCAGGGCGCGAAGAAGCAGTTGATGGTTCTTGTAGTTCCGAAAGGCAGCGGGATACAAGAGGTACCGGCCCGCAGGGATCCCCTCGGGCAGCATCGATGGTGGTTCGGACGAACGACGGAAATCCCGAGGGACCGCGGGTCGCACCATCCGAGTCCTATCGGAAGCCAAGCCTAGGGTTCCATGCAGATCTTTGTGCAAGATGAAGTCCGACATGCAAGCTACGATCTTGGCTCGAGCGGTAACTTGATTGACCAATCGCTTGAACGAGTCGAGTTTCTCCGGCGGTGTACCGTCGGAGAAATGGTAGGTGACCAAGTCATGAACGATAACGACCGTCGGCTTATTGAATTCCTGATCCAGCCCGACGTAGGGAAGCAGCCAAAGATCGACACCCTCGAGCCAACTCGCTTTGGAGTGGTTGACGCGACGTTCAAACCATCGGTAAGTCCACCCCAGGGGGCCTTGATCGCGGATGCTCGTTCCGGTGCGCTCGATACGGCGGCGGTCGGCTTGCCTGAGTGTCTTCCAGGGTTTGCGGAGATAAAACGGCGGCTTGGAGTTTCCGACGACTTCGATGCGATCGGGTGCCAGTTGCCTCAAGGGTTCGAGCAGTTGCTCTTGGCCCTCTTTGGCGACCAGAAGTATCTTTTCCATAGAAGGTTGCCCGAGGAGACCTTCGACGAGGTTAGCGACGAAAACTCCAATCCCTTCGGTGGGTTCGAGCGTCACACCGTAGTCGCACCAGATACCGAGTTTGATCTTCTCTAGCTGGTCCGTCATGGTGCGGTGGGATTGACTAAGAGCCATTGGTCGCGACTCCACTGATCGTTGTCACCGGCGACCAGGAATTCCGTGCTCAGAGAGGGGCGTTGCCGCTGAATGCTCAGAGCCCAAGGGAGTTTGTCCCAGGGAATCGTCGAGTCGTCCATGAGTTCCTTGATGGGGATCGCGAGTTCTGCATTCCAAGCCTCGTCGGTCGGGTGGAACGCGATGTACCACTGCGGATTCCAGACTCGAATGTCGTTGCATTGGTCCAAAACGCCTCCTTGGATATCCCAGGCGAACTCGAACCAGGTTGCATAGTCACGATCGATATCGATCCTGAGCCTTACATGGTCAAGCATCGGATCCATCGAATCCCGCTTGGCGGTCCCATCCTTGGCTTTCATCTCTCTGGCTTTGGAGTCCTTGGTATGGGCGCCCTTGAAAGCGGGGTTAGAGCGTTGGGACTGCAAAGAGCTCGACGCAAGCTCCGAGGAACGGTTGCGTGGGGAACTCAGGTGGACAAAGAGGAAATCCTGGTCGCGGCACAATCGGACCATGGAAGTCTCGGTCTCATCGGCCCAGGCCGTCGAGAGCCGAAGTCGGATGGCTTGATCCCACAATTCCGGTTCGGCTAGGCCATCTAAGTGTGGGCGGATTTGGGTCCAGGGTATTCTTGGGATCGGCAATGAGCCGGCGGGAGGAGCGTTGATGATTTGCTCCTGTTCGTAGATTCCCGACCAGTTCCCGAGTTGAGGGTAGTACGCCGGCCAAAAGCCCCGTTCGGAGGTCGGGTCGAGTCCTCCGGCACGGGTCCATGAGCTGGTACGAAAACGCGAGGCGATCAGCCAAGCCCATGCGGGTTCGGATTTCTTGGTCTGCCAACCCTCAGGCCACCCCCCCAGAAGCTTGGCGAATCCTTTTTCACCGGTCCCACGTGCGATCGGTGTCAGGCGGGATTCGTTGATGTAAGAAGCGGGTTTAACACCGCTGTCTTGGGCTCCAAACGGGGAAGCGGCATTGCTGGTAGGTGCTGTTGCAATTTGGACCGAATGATCTGTTTGCTGTTGGAGTTGGCCGCGTATCAACTGCTCGATTTCGGCCGAGCCGGTGTAGGTCATCAGCTCACGATAAGCCATTTCCTGCTGTTCTTGGTTGCTAAATCGAGCCAGGATCAACTGGAGCGAGGCGTGCCAGCGGTGCCAATTGCCCTGCACTCGGGATTCTTGGGATACCATCCACAAAACATCCAGCGCCGATTCCGGCGAGAGGGGTTTGATCAACTCCAGGAGCGATTCGTCCCAAGCGTTCTCGCGATAGAGCTCGCTTCCTCGCGTCTGGAGCAATTGCGAGACACGGCCCGACGCGTTGGCCGAGGCCATGAGGGTTGCGAGTTTGATTTTCAGCAGCGGTTTATCGCAAATTTTCGTGTCGTTTTGCAAGACAAGGCCATCGAGAGGATGACTGATCGTTGCCGATTTATGATGGACCAACCGGTAATGGACTTGTCCCTCGAGCGACGCTGGAGTTTGTGCATCCAAGGGCAAACATCCGGACGCATAGTAGTAGCGGATAGGCTGAAGCGGCTTGGCCAAGAGCTGATTGCTTTTCTTGAGGACCATCGAAGGCGCCAACGTAAATCCACTCGATTCGCTGCGCTGGATCGTTCGCTGAACGGTCCAAGCACCGAGTTGGTCCTCAATGAGACTTTTGGCTGGAGAGAACGAGGGGTTACCGGCCAATTGGACCGCTTGGGTGGCCAGGGCCCCGTTGGCACTGCGGAGCATGTTCGAGGAGGATAAATCATCGACGAGCACGACATCGGGGCGGTGCAGGCGGATCTCTTGGACCATCCATCGGAGCAATGCATCGCTGGAACGTTGGTAATAAGCCAGATCATTGATCTTCGTGCCGTTGGGAAGATCGCTGATTGGCAATCCACGGTGGGTCGTCACATGATCCAAATGGATGCGTGATGCCAAGCATTCCAAGGCCGAGACGCGATCGAGCTGATGGTGGAGGTCTTCGGTGAAACGACGGTTATGAACGACCAACGCAGCGGCTTGATGCTGACCCTCATGAGCGATGTAAGCCAGAGCATCCCAGGGAATGCTCTGATCCGTTGCGCTGATGCTAAGCCCCAAAGTGCGCTGGGCTGAGGCATGAGTTTGCCTCCAAGATCGGCCGGAATTGCGCGATTGAAGAATGGTACCGAGCCGACCGCAAGCCATCAGGACTTGATCGTTCCAGGAATCCAGGCCCAGAAGCACGGTCGCAACGCCTGTTGGCTGTTGAATCCAGCTCGCACCGTGATCTTCCGAACACCAAATCAGGTTTCCGGGTTTTCCGACAATCCACATCCGATCGGTACTCCCCTTCATCTGGACAAGATCCACCAGTGGGGCGTCCTCCTTGGCAATCGGCAGATCGATGCTCTGCCATCGCAGGCCATCGATCGAGTGCCAGAGCTGGGCCGCATCTCCCCCCAACCACCATCCTTGGGGCTGGAGCTTGCAGAATCGGATAGGTCGAAATTGGTCGGTATCGATCGCAACGGATCGGAAATCGACACCATCGGCAGCGAAAAAGACGCGGCTAGCTCGGTCGACGATCAGGGCACTTCCTTCGTCGCTCATGGCTACGGATTGAAGGTGACCACAAGGGGTCGGGCGCGGGCTCCAGGACCTGCCTCCATCGATCGATTCGAAAAGCGCCGATCCGAAATGGTCCGACCAATCCCCCCAGGCGATCCAATGCCGATGCTTGATTCTCTGAAGGCCTATGAGTCGGGGCAGTCCTGGAATATCCGAGGCGTTCCAGGTTTTTCCCTCGTCTTGCGTGATCAAGACAATCCCGATGCTCCGTCCGGTCGCCGGCTCGAGGGTCCCCCCGACGATCAGGCCGTTTCGATCCTCCATCCCGATGGCGTAGTAGTTGAACTCGCTACGGCCGGCCGAGAGGTTTTTCCATTGCTTGCCACCGTCGTCGGTCATGAGGATAGCCCCGGCATCGCCGACGACAAACGCTCGGTCGATCGAGAGCATTCGGCAATCGTGAAGCTTCGCGTCGACCAAGGAGGCAACCGGTTCGGTTCGCTGAGAATCGGTTCGCTGAGAATCTGTTCGCTGGGAGTCAGGGCGTGCGGGGACCTGAGCAAACCCTTGGGTCCCGAGCAACAGTGCGCCACCTAGGATTTGCAGAGCCAGCAATAATAAAAGTTCGACTCGATAATGTTCTTTTTTCTGAGCATCCATGCGCAGAAGAACCCACCCCTTTGTTCGACGCAATCCGTTGTGAACCTTCCGACTGCGGCCCCCGCATCGTTTGGGTTAAGATACCCGAAAAGCGAGGTGACGATCCATAGAGGTTTTTAGGAAAAATCTGCAGAAATGCAGTTCGTGCCTCGCATTGGATTTCGTCGTACTCGTACTCGATGGCGGATGGGTAAGCCTACCGTCGGGCTTGCCCGGCGGAGGCGTAACTTGCAGCTACAGATTGATCGAGGTGAATCGTTTACTTGATTTCCTCAACGGCGTATCCGGATCGGTATTCGCGTCGGATCAGCGCATTGCCTTGTTGGGCATAATCGCCTACGAAGCGGCCGGTTTTCGGATCGAGTTCCATCCAGTGGCTCATCCGGATGGCTTGGTCCTCGGGATCGATTTGATGGGCGTTTAGGTGGCTGACCATTTGCTCGATGAGCTTTTGCCAGCCGGGGAAATCCCTGGCCGATTCGGCCTTATCTTCGATATGGCTCGAATCGCCAGCTTGGTAGCAAATATTCGCAAAATTGCACCATCCGGTCGAGTCATGGCCGACCTGGACGTCGGCGTTGAGGAGCTCCGATTTGCGGGTCCTGACCCCTTCGATGAAGTTGGCTTGGTGGGAGCTTCCGCCATTGCCTTTGAACTCCTTGATCAGCTTGCCATCGAGATCGTAAGCCTTGGCCGACCCGCGTTGGCCTTCCAAGCGTCCGGCTTGGCAGTACACGACGTATCCGCTCCCGGGGCCTGGGAAGTCGGGGGATTTTTTGCCGTCGGGAGTATCGGGCAGGTTGCTCAGTCCGATCACGACCGGGATCGAGCCGGTGTCGAAGGCCACGGCATGGACGTTGGGGGATTGGCCCGCGTCGTTCCAGACCATCCGTCCTCCGCCGCCGAGGATCCTGCGTGGGACTTGGACGCTATCGCGGAAGACGACATTGCGGACATCGTCTAGAACATGAACGCCCCAGTTGCCCATCTCGCCCGAGCCGGTATTCCAGTCCCAGTGCCAGTCGTAGTGCCAAGCGTTCCGGAAGACAGGACGGTCGGCCGCCGGCCCGAGCCACAGGTCATAATCGACGTTGGGGTCTTTGGGGAGCGGGTCTTTGCGTTTGCCGATCGGGCCGCGCACGCCGAAGCGGTTTACTTGGACTCGCTGGATTTGGCCTAAGGCTTGCTGTTCATGGAGGAAAGCTTTGAGTTCCTTTTGCATCGGGTCGGAGCGTTGCTGGGTTCCGACTTGGCAGATCCTCTGATATTTCCGAGCAGCGGCGATCGTCTGCTCACCTTCCCACTGCGAATGGGAGAGCGGTTTCTCGACGTAAACATCCTTGCCGGCTTGCATGGCCCAGATCGCCGCAAGGCAGTGCCAATGGTTGCAGGTCGCGACGACGACGGCGTCGATGTCGGGGTCTTCGATGAGTTTGCGAAGATCGGTCGCTGTTTTGGCATCGGGAAATCGGGTTTTGGCTTTCGCAACGCGGGTCGAGTCCGGATCGGACAATCCGACAATCTTCACACCGGGAACCTTGGAGAAGCTGCCCATGAGTTCGTTGGCTCGTCCGCCGCAACTGAGGAATGCGAGTCGGATTTCGTCGTTGGCAGACGCATGGGCTCGGAGGCCACAGGCGAGCCCGGCGGTACCAAGGGCCGTCTGGGAGAGAAATTGACGTCGAGCCAGTTTGAGGGATTTCATGGGGAGGAGTGCAATCGTGAGCAAAAGGGGTTCAGGGGGGGATGGTCCAGGGGCCTGCCGAGGGCAGGTTCAGGTGATGGTTCCGGCCGAGGCCAGGAAGGTTTTCCAAGAACTGTAACGCGGATCCTTCAACGTCACTGTGATACCTGGGTTGGCCGATGGTCGGACCGGATCGCTCAGGAGTTTCATGCCGGCTTGGGAAGGTGTTCGCCCACCCTTTTTGCTGTTGCAACCCACACACGAACAAACGACATTTTCCCAAGTCGTCTTGCCACCTTGGGAGCGGGGCATGACGTGGTCGAGGCTCAATTGGCTCAGGGGTCGGGACTGACCGCAATACTGGCAGCGATGGGAGTCGCGGGCAAAGAGCGTTTTTCGGTTGAAACGGACAGTCGATTTCGGGACGCGATCGTAGAGAACGAGTCGGACGATTCGGGGTACTTGCAGTTCCCGCGTCGGGGTTTTGATGTAATCTTCGCCGAGTTGTTTTTCCATCGAGTGCAGGTCGGAAAGCTCGCACCAATTTTCGAAGTCGTAGTTGATGTACTGATCGTCCTCGATCGTGATCACCTCGGCGCAGCCACGGTACAAGAGCGTCATGGCACGACGCACGTCGACCACACGGATGGCCATATAAAATCGATTCAGAACCAACACACTGCAATCTAGGGAAGAGCTGCTGCTCATCGGTTCAACTCCCGAAACATCGACCTGGGCTAGGGTGAAAACCGCCATGTGGCATCGGATTTTAACCAATTTCAGGGTCCGGGTCCAACAGGCTCGCTGCAGAACCCGTCGGTTTGGATTATTGTAATTGCTTTTTTTAGCTTGCCTGGAGCTTCGAAGGATGGCAAAGAAACTCGTGTTTGTCGTTGGCGCCGGCGGTCATGCCAAGATGGCGATCGAGACGCTCGCATCCATGGCTGAATACCAGATCATCAGTTGCATGGATAAACACCCTTCGAGCGATCCCATTCTCGGCTACCCAATCTTCCCTGAAAATTCACAGACTTTGACCCAATTGCTCGAGGCCAAGGCGCTCGCATTGGTCGCCCTAGGGGACAATCGCTTGCGAGAGCAAGTGACCGAGCGGCTTCAGACTTTGGGTTTTCAATTCGCGACGGCCATCGCTCAATCGGCTTATGTCTCGCCCTCGGCACAAATAGGTCCTGGGTCCGTGGTCATGCCCAAAGCGGCCGTCGGGGCGATGGCAAGAATCGGCCAAGGAGTCATTCTCAACACTTCCTGCTCGGTCGACCACGACTCGATCCTGGGAGATTATGTCCACATCGCTCCGGGTTGCCATTTGGCCGGCGGCGTGAGGGTCGACCAAGGAGCGATGCTCGGGATCGGAACCTGTGTGATCCCCAACTGCCATATCGGAGCTTGGTCGATCCTAGGGGCCAACTCGACCGTCGTCCGGGACCTCGCTGCCAACGGCACTTATGTCGGGACTCCTGCCCGAGAGTTGCACAAGGATTCATAAGGATTGATTCGGCAGCCCTTTGGCCGTTTGACAAGGTAATTCAGTCCGACCATGACGATATCTCGATCGGTATTTATCAAACGCTATCGGATGCAAATCGAGCTTGCATCCTGCATGGACTGGATCTCCCAAGAGCTATCGACCGATCCTGCGATCGATTGGTTGGCTTGGCAGCCAAAACACGTCGGCTTGCATGCACAGGTCAAGTGGGAGAGTTTTCGCCAAGAGATGGACGGCAATGTCTTTCCGTGCCTTGCGAATCGAGAAGGGTGCAAAACCCTGATGCGTGAACTCTCCTCGAAGAGCAATTTCGTACCCGAAGCGACTTGGCTCGCCTGTCTGATCGATACCCACGGCGCGACAAGCCCAGGGAGCGATGGTCTCGCGAGGGTCGGAGTCGGAACCATCCAGGGCTTGAGGGTAGGACCCGTCCATGGAGCGATCCAAAACATCGGGGTCGTCGAAGCTTGCCGGGGCCGGGGGATCGGCAAAGAGCTCATCCGAAGAGCCCTTCGGGGATTTTATCTCACAGGTTGCCGTGTGGTGAGTTTAGAAGTCACAACGCATAACTTTCGCGCGATCGAGCTTTATCGTTCGGTCGGATTTCGCAACATCGAGACGGTCTATAAATACAGTCTCTTTGGTGGTTGAATCAACCGAGTTTGAACAGCCGACGGATTGCCGTCGCGAGCGACTCGCGGTGATCCTCGTGGGGGGCTTCTCGAAGCGATTGCAAGGGTCCGTGCAGGAGTTTGTTGATCACACGATCGACGGCTTGAAGGATTTCTTGGTGGGCCTCGGCATTGAGTTCCTGCATCGATTGCTTGGAAAACAAACGCAGCAACTCCGAGTCGCGAATCAAGTCGGCTTGGTCTCTCAGAGCGCGAATGGTATCGCCCGACTGCCTGAGGTTCCAATCGGCTAGGATTTTTTGGACCTCTTCGTCGATGATTTTGCGAGCCTTGGGAAGCTGCTGCTTTCGGAACGCTTCGTTGCGTTGGCAGACCGATTGAAGGTCATCGACCGAGTAGAGATAGACACTCGGTAACCGAGCGATGGCCGGTTCGAAGTCTCTAGGGACAGCAAGGTCGAGGATCAGAAGGTTCGGGCGAGTCCGTTTGGCAAGGATCGGTTTTAGACGACTTTCGGTGACGATGGGTTCTGCAGCGCCGGTGGTGCTGACGACAAGGTCGGCCCAGGCCAAGAGCCGATCGAGGGCGTCCCATGGCTCGGCGCGGAGCTCGAACTTGGCTGCGGCACTCATTTGATCTGCGACACTCTGAGCCTTGTCGAGCGAACGATTGACGATCACGATGTTCCGAGCACCCGCATCGAGGAGGTACTGAAGCGTCTCGACCCCCATCTGACCGCTCCCGATGACCACGATGTTCTTGTCATCGAAACGTTCGTAGAACTCCGATGCCACTTCGCTGACCGCGACGCTCGGGACGCTGACTCGTCGGCGATGAATCTCCGTCTCGGTCGTGACTCGCTTGGACACTTGGTTGGCATGCTGAAAAAGCGAGTGCATCACGGCGCCTGCGGCACCCTCGAGCTTGGAACGGTCGTAAGCCGAACGGACTTGGGCCGGTATCTGCGATTCGCCGACGACCAACGAGTCGATGCTGCTTACGACCGTAAAGAGGTGCTCGACGGCTTGGCCATCATGGCGGACTTTGAAGTGCTCTTGGATCGTACGCAGACCGACGCGATGGAACTCCGAGAGGAACCGTTCGATGGCCTCTTGCGTTGCGATCTTATCCTCGTGACTCGACCCCCAATAGAGTTCCACTCGATTGCAGGTGTTGAGCAAGACCGCCTCGGTGCCGGGAAACTGCTCCTTGAGACTCCAGAGGGCTTGGGTGATCTGCTCGGAACTGAATGCCACTTGCTCGCGGATTTCCAACGGCGTGTCATGGTGGCTGCAACCGATCATTCGCAGCTTCATGCATCACCCCAGTTGCTCACGCCGTGAGGAGCCGTAACGACGGCAGCCAGGGTAGCTACGACGATGGCAAAGGAGAGAATGTTCAGTGCGGCAGTCCACTCACCCTTGCCACGGTTGGTGGAGATTCTCTGGGCTAGTGCTGCGATACAAAGCCAGACGAACAAGGCCGTCGTCAGTAGGATTCCGCGATCGGTCCAAGCGACAAAGCCATCGCGTGTGAAATTCATGATGGCTCCAGAGACGACCCCAAAACCGATCGCCGCGGCGCTACCCAGGGTGCAGCTTTGTCCCAACTCTTGGAGATACTCAAGCGACGGCAATCGGAACGACCATCGCCTATCCAATCGACGCTTGAGCTTTCGCGCATGGACGAAGTACATCACCCCAGAGGCGAACCCCAAAGCCACCAGGATCGTTCCGATGAGCATGGCCATCGAATGGACCATCCGCCAAAATGAGACCGTCGAGGTGGACTTGCCGATCGGACTGTCCGAGGGAAACACAACGGCAAGAGCCACAAGCAAGAGGATCAGCGGAAGCAAGAACAGACCGATCTGCTTGTCGCTGCGACGGTAAAGCATCACGCAATAGGCCAGTGCTAGGACCCAAGCCGCTGCGATCGACCAATCTCCCCAGGTCTTTAGATACCTGAATCCTTGCTCATACCAGATGCCTTGGATCACCAAATCCGCCAGGTACAGCGTATGGGTCAAAAAGGCCAGCAGGAACATCCCGAGGGAGACTCTCGTAAGCCATTGTCGGAGGGACTCTCCAGAGATCGCAAAGCGGAGCGACTCGATGACGAGCACCAGAAGGTATGCGATCAGAAAGCAGGTAGCGTTTGGCATCTTTGGACACTCCCGAGCAGTCAGCCCGGCGCAGAGTACTCAACGAAGGAACATCGACTGCAAAGAAAAAAATCCCTGTGCTCAAATCGCACAGGGATAGTCTATACCTTTTGGGCCAAAACGCTAACGATCGCTCGGAGGCCGATCAGTCCCAATCTTCCTCGTCATCTTCTTCTTCCTCATCGTCATCGTCGTCATCCCAATCGTCGTCTTCCTCATCGAACTCGTCGAGTTCTTCTTCATCCTCGTCATCATCCTCGTCATCGTCATCATCATCGTCATCGTCGTCGTCGTCGACTTCCTCCCACTCCCCATCCTCTTCTTCCTCTTCAAACTCTTCTTCGTCTTCGTCTTCGTCCTCGTCCTCGTCTTCGTCCTCGAACTCGTCGTCTTCGTCCTCAAACTCATCTTCGTCTTCGTCTTCGTCCTCGTCCTCATCGGCCATGACGATCGAGTGAGAGACATCCCCGAACGTTTGGATCGCATCCAACGAGTCGTTCAGCCATTCGATGTCACGCGTCGCGGTTGCGGAAATCATCTCTTTGCGTGGGAATATTTTCTTCACAGTGGGCACCCTTAGCTTCTTTCGAGGTTCTTTCGTGGGTTTGGTGACGACCAAGTTTGGCACGCCCAATCGGGTTAGCGATGGAGCAAAACCGTTCCGATGGGGCAATCTAGCCACCTACCCATCGGACTTCAATATGCGGAATGAAAAAATTCAACCGGAAAATACCAACCGGCTGATTTAACTCTCAGACGCTTGGTCGGTCAACGTGTTGCGAATCCTGGAAGCAATTTCGGACTCTGCTTGAAGAATCTTTTGGAAGCGTGGGAGATTTTCGATCGATTGGAGCCCAAAAACTTTCAAAAACGTCTTCGTCGTCTCGTACAAGAAGGGTCGTCCAAGGTCCTCGTCTCTGCCGCAAACGCGAACCAAATCCCGCTGGATCAATTGTCGCAGGACCTCATCGCAACCGACACCTCGGATCGCCTCGAGCTCGGCCCGCACGACCGGTTGGCGGTAAGCGATGATCGCTAGCGTTTCGAGCATTCCCGAGCTGAGAATCTGCTCGGAGGGGACCGACCCTGTCCTGCGCAACCAAAGCGCAAACTGTTTGCGAGTAAAGATTTGCAGTCCGCCTGCGACCTCCTCGATCCGGTAAGCCCGAGCGGCTCGATCGTAACGCCCATTGAGCTCTTTGACGGCCGTTCGGACGGCCGTCGGGTCTGGAAACCCAAGCAAACCAGCAAGATGCCTCGCAGAAATCGGTTCGTTTACCACCATCAAAACCGCTTCTAAAAGCCGAAGCTGCTCGGAGGGCTCCCGACGATCGGCCAGAGCATCGCCGGAACGTGGGCTCGAATCCTCTTTTTTGCGTTTCCACCAAGCCACGGTAGGCTCCCTGCGAATAAACGTTTTGTCGGCCTGCAACGCTTCGGGTGCTATAATCCAAGCCGATCCACACGCCGATACCTTAGCGAATCGGATCCCCCATTACCAATTCAGCTTCCAAAAAATTCCATGAGCTCTGCGAACGCACCGACACCCCCGAAGCCATCGCAAGGAACGACTCCCGAGGGGAAAAAAAAGGGGCGACTGGCTCTGGTTCTAGGAATCTTGGCAGGACTCTTGGTTTCAATTGTTTTTCTTTTGCCGCTGTGCCGGACCACGGGCCAGGAGTTTTCACCGGCTCGGTTCCAAATACGCCAATTCTTCCTTTACAGGATCCCGGGTACCGATCTGCAATTCCTGCCCACCTTTCAATCGAGCATGCCCAACGAGACGCCAGCAGAGGTGCTCAAGGACCTCAAGACCTACGCCTCGAATGACACCTGGCACATGCTCAAGTCCGACTCTCGGGGGGGTGATTCCTTCCCCGCCAATCTCCTGGTCACCTCGCTGATGCGTCTGAACGTCGAAAACCATCTCTACTGGGGGGATTGGTCGATCAAACAGCCCGGGTACGCTGCGTCCCTCTGGCCGATCATCCAGGCGATGGCCATGAGCAACCTCTACCATGAAATACCCGAGGTGCTTCGGTTCGCCGAAGGCTACAGCGGCCCCGCAAGTGATTTCGATCATGAACTGCTCACAACCGTGCATGAAAAGATCCACCAGCGCAAGGATCGCTACGGCTTGGCAGGATCGGACATTCCGACCGGCAAGCAAGCCGAGTCCGAGGGGATCGTCGATTGGGACCAAGCAGCCCAATGGCTCAAGGACCATCCTATCCCGGTCAAGAGCCCTTGAACCGAAATCTCTAGCCCCCCGCGGCTTGGGCTATCTCGAGCCTTGCATGAGAAACGCCAATAGATCCCTGACCTCCCGGTCGCTCATCGTATCGAGCAGACCGGTTGGCATCAGCGAAGACCGCAATTCCTTTCGGTCCTGAATCTCTGACTTCTGAAACGTTACTTCTTGGCCAAAACCGTTGCGGTAGACTTCGTTGCTCGATGAGCGCAGCAAAATTCCAGTGAAGTCGGAACCGTCGGTTAGCTCCAGATGCGTGGTATAAAACTGAGGCGCAACCTCCCGATTGGGTTCCAAGATCGACTCAAGGATCTCTCGGGGCGTTCCCTGCTTGGCAATCAAACTCAAATCGGGGCCGACGACATTCCCCCGACCTTCGTGTCGATGGCACTGCGAACAAGCAGCCCCGGCGACATGGAAGAAGATTCTCCGGCCGGCTTGAGGATCCGGTGCCCCGTCGAGCCCCCCGAGGGCCTCGAGCCATTGGTCCAAGTTCCTCGGCTGGCGGGTCGTCGAACCGACAGACAGGACCTCAGGATCCAGTCCGCTTTGACGCATGACCCGCTGTGCCTCCCGGGCCAACGAACCCTCGGGACCTTTGGCCAAAGATTCCACCAAGGCTCTTGCCGTCGGTCGGCTCGTCCCGATCAATCCGGCCAAGGCATCGAGCCGAAACGGTTCGTCCATCGATGCATCCCGGGCGATTTTTTCCAGAAGCTCATGCGATTCTTGATCCTTACGCAAGGCCACCGAGCGGACGACCTCACGTGTCAAATCCGGATCGTTACGATCGAGCAAATGTTTCAACTCAACGATCCCTAACCCTTGGTGCTCGGCAGGTGCCAATCGCATCGCGTAAGCGGCAATGCGGGCAGGAGTGTTCGGGTGGGTAATCCGCTCGACGAGCATCTTCGCATCAGTGACCCCTTGGCTCGGTTCGCCCTTAAGTGTGTTGGTCGTCGCAAGGGCCGCTTCGAACAAACGGTACTCGAGCGCGGGGTCCTCGAGCATTTTCTGGACCTCAGGCAAGTACTCTTTCCATACCCCGTCGGCGATCCAACGCAGGGCTTCGAATCGGATCTCTGGGTCTGGATCCGACCAGAGCATTTGAACCCATCGCGGATTCTGGAAATCCTCCTTTCGCATCGCAACCAACGCACCTACACGACGCTCGGAGGGCAAGGCTCGCCACTGGGCATGCGACCAGTCGCGAGCGATTCTTGCAAGTTCCCGCTGAGCCGCGTCGGCAAGGTAAGGGTCGGTACCTTGCACCCATCCAAACAAAGCTTCGAGCGATCGCTCCGCATCGCTAAGCCCCAAACCCGAACGCAAACGCTCGGCAAGTTGGGCTTCGGGGGTCCATTCCTGCGAATCCTTGACAAGCCAATCGGCGCGCTGGGGGTCGATCGTGAGTTTCCAAAGCCGCCCCATGCCATGGAGTTCGTAGGAAGGGGATACCCAATCGGCAAAGTAATACTCGCGGTCGTTCTTGCGCACCATTCCGGTCGGTCGAAACATGTCACTGCCTCGAAGTAGCTCGATACGCTGGGCTCGAAGCGTCGCTCCTTGCCATCGCAACGGATAGTAATCGATGCAATGGTTGCTCCAGGATGGGATCATCACCCCACCTCCGAGGCCGACGACTGCGCAAGGTCCTTCGCCACTCGGGCTGATCATCCCAAGGGTGCCTCGCAGTTGGCCCTCCCAACAAACAAAGGGATGCACAGGAGCACTTCCATAGACATACTGAAAGCCGTAATCGCCCCCTTCGACCACATGGAGCAGTCGGCAAGGAGGACGGCTACCCGGGTCATTCTCGGCCGCAAACAACACCCCATCGCTGCGCATCCACAATCCAAAGGGATTCCAAAACCCTTTGGCGATCCGGCGGAGATCCCCGCCGACTTTGGTGCAGTGAAATACGCCCCCTTCGCCCCGACCCAAAAGCGACTTGCCATCGCTACCGCGGAGTGTCCAGTCTTTGCCAAAGTTCTCGCCGAGCGAGAAAATCAACCCACCATCGGTGTGCCAAGCCATCCCGCTCAAACCATTGTGGGGATAGTCGGCCAACGTATCGAGCCCCGCGATCGTTTCCTCTGTGTCCCCCACCCCATCGTTGTCGGAATCCTTAACCCTCAAGATCCGATCGCGCTGGGCGACATAAAGCCAACCGTCTGCCCCCCAGAGCAACTGCATCGTCGCTTTGGTCTTGTTGTAAAACACCCTCCGGTTTTTTCCTTCGGAGTCAAAAACCAAAATCTCATCAAACTCCGGTCCCTGATAACTCGAAGGCCGAAAATGGGTATGGTTGGAAACCACCCAAATGTTTCCCTGAGAGTCCAAGTCGATCCCGGTGGGAGTGACCAAATCCGGATGCTCGGCCAACCGTTCGACTGCTACCCCAGGGACCCACGCCTGAACCTTCGAGGCCGTCTTGTCAGAAGACTCCTGGGCCGACGTCACCTCAGAGGCTAATGCCACAAGCAACCAAAAAATCCAACTTACCAAGCCCAAGGAATTCGGGAGACTAGACATAAGGGAACCTGCTCAAGGCGAAGGCCTGCTAGCACAAGGGTTTGCGAGAATCGCAGACCGAAAAGAAAACTACCCCGCTAGGACTCGAACCTAGAATAAAGGAACCAAAATCCCTTGTGTTGCCAATTACACCACGGGGCAATAAGAAAAGAGTGCGAGAAGTGTAGCCAGAATCGCCTCGCATGGCAACTGGAAACCAAACCAAATCAACGAACTCTCGCAACCTCAGGTGTCATCGCAACCATCAACTGCTGACGCTTGCGAATCACATAGTATTTCGATGGGGTCGATTGCTTGAAATTCGGGCTCGCAAGAATCCACTGCAGATTATCCATGCTGACGGTCTGCCATTCCATGATCCCAACGATGATGTCTCCGACCATCAAACGATTGCGAGCCGCAGGACTCCCAGGTCGCACCTCGGTGATCCTGAGCCCGCCTCGATAATCTTCATTAATACTAGAGACCTCCGAGAGGGGAGCGGGTGCCAAACGGATCCCGATCTGTTCCCAAGCCATCTTCGCGACGCTGGCTTCGGAATTGCTAGGACCTGCGCCCTGAAGCTGCAGGGTTTGGATTTTGGTGGTCCCGCCGCGAGCGATCGAAAGCTCTGCGGAGTCCCCTGGCCGACTCTCGAGAAGTGCCAACTCCACATCGAGGCGAGTCTGGACCGGCATGCCATTGACTTTTTCTACGATATCGCAGGCGTAGAGGGCTTGGGAGTTGGAGTCCTCACCCCGGTCGCTCCGGAGAATCAGTTTGCCCTGGCCGTTCTCGAACGACCTGGTCATTTCCATCCCCAATTCGATCGGTTCGCGGCGGATCGAGGCGACTAGGTTGGCCATGACCTCGAGGGCCGAATCGATCGGGATTGCAAATCCGATCCCTTGGGCCCCGACACGGACCGCCACGTTGATACCAATGACATCGCCATCTAGGTTCAACAAGGGTCCGCCGGAATTTCCCGGGTTGATGTCCGCATTGGTTTGAATGAGATCTTTGTACTCTTGGGTGCCGTTGACCGGAATGTCTCGGTGCAGGGCGCTGACGATCCCTTGGGTCACGGTGTTTTGATAACCGAATGGATTGCCGATGGCCACGACGGTCTCGCCGCGCATCAGATCCGAAGAGGTGCCGAACTGGATGGTGGGAAGCTCCTTGACCGCAGGGATTTTGATCAAGGCCAAGTCGGTCGATGGGTCATAGTTAAGCAATTTCGCAATCGCCGTTGAACCATCCGACAGGGTCACTTCGATGCGTCCTACATCTTCGACCACGTGAAGGTTGGTGATGATGTAGCCACGGCGATCGATGATCACCCCAGTTCCCATCCCATTGACTTCCTGCTTGGATCCCGCCCCACTTGCCGACGCTGTTGCGATCACCTTGTTGCCCTGGATACTTACGACCGCTGCTTCTGCGCGTTGGATGGCACGCACGATCGGACTTACCCTGGCGCTAGGATCGGTAGCTTGTGCCGATACGATGCCGAGAGATAGGCTCAAACCCATTGCCAAGCTCGAGAGCTTGAGCAACGACTGGCTTGTTTTTACAAGACGAAAACTCATTCTGGGCCCGGGTTTCTGCTCGGGGAATCAGTGCAACTTCGACGTCTAGCTTTGCAGGAATTGCGGGTCCCACCACCAGTTTCGACGACGCCGTTAGCATCGGATTTTCCGCTTGTCGGGCATGACGGAGATCCAATTCGAGTTAACAATCATCCCACAAGGATGAGTTCCCCTAGGCCTCCAATCTTACCTAGACTCACAGAGCACTGAGTACCGTTTCACTGAGTACGATTACGACGAAATCCGATGCGATGCACGGAGCAATCGTCAAGGCAATCGTCGGATCAACCCGGTGGCCAGTCCAAGGGACGCCCCCCGAGGATATGGTAATGGAGGTGAGGTACCGACTGGCCGCCATCGCTACCGATGTTGGTCACAACACGATAGCCCCCTTGGCTCAACCCGCACGTTTCGGCCACCTTGGCGACGACGAACTGCAAATGGCCAAGGAGTTCCTTGTCCTCCTCGGTCGCCTCGGCAAGCGAGCGGATCGGCTTTTTAGGAATCACCAGCACGTGCGTTGGTGCCTGGGGGTGAATGTCAGCAAATGCCAAGGACCACTGGTCCTCGTAGACAATCTTGGCCGGAATCTCCTTGCGGATGATTTTCGAGAAAATGGTCTCCGACATGGCTTATCTGTTCTTTCGCTTCAATTTGTCTCATCAGAAAGATCGCGCTGACCCGAATAGTTTACCAAGCCTTCGATCGACAAGGGAGTGTCATGCTAGCAAAACATAATGTGTGGAATCGCGCCAAGAGCTCGATGCTCTTAGGTTGGTTGACCGCAAGTTGCCTTGGGTGCTCGGTTTGCCCATCGCCCTACGATTACGACTATGGAACGTATGGGACCAAGACCCCCCGAACCGACATGCGCCATGGCCGGGTGGGATCTATTTTGAGCGATCCGGTCTACCGAGGCGGTCCGACCCTTGGCGAGCCGGGCGTGATCACTGAGGGCTTCATCACCGAGGGCGTTGTTAGCGAGGGGGTCATCTCCGATGAAATCCTCTACGAGGGTGTGATCCCCGGCGAGCCACAACGGGTTCTGCGATCTCCGCTGCGAACTCCGCTGGGATCGCCAGGCGAGATTGTTATCGAGTAATTCGCTTCGCTGAGAAACGTCGGACTCTCTACGCGAACCTTCTGTTCGAGAGCCGGGAAAGTGCCAAGCTCTCTTGACGCGTCGGTGTGAATTTAGGTAGTCAGGGAACTTCTGGAATCTTCCGAATACCCTTGGTCTATCACGAGGCAGTGCGTCAGATGGAATGGAATTCTGTGGCCTTGACCCGGGCTCAGCGGGCCCAAGAGCCGAAGCTAACGCGCCGCGCTGTTTTGATTGCGACCCTCTCGTTCTGTTTGTCCCCGGGCTGCAAGCTCTTCACGAGGGACAAAAAAAGCGACTTTGAAAAGTCCAATGCCAAGCTCCAGGAGCTCCAGGCCGATCCAGATCGGCTCCGTTTGATCGGTGAGGTAGCCCGCGCCTCGGGGGTCCGACCGCGTCGATTTGAGTCCTTGGGCTTGATCACGAATCTGCCGGGAACCGGCGGGGTGGTCAAACCCAGCGCGCAGCGGGACATGATGCTCGAAGAGATCCGTCGCAACGAGATTCTCGATGCCGAACGTCTACTGGATTCCCCGATGACAGCCACCGCAAAACTGAGCCTCTATGCCAACCCTTGCGATGAAAAAGGGGACTTGGCCGACGTCCTGATCGAATGCTCTGGCGAGTGCGATGCGACGGACTTGCGAGAAGGCCACCTGATGGAGTCGCACCTCTTTGAGTACTTTACGGTCAAGGACAGCCAGTTGCGCAAGAGCCTTGAGAAAGCCACGGCCAGGGGGGATGTGTTGATCTTTCCGGCTTCCTATTCAAAAACCAGCGAGATCGAGCCACTCAAGGGTGTGGTCTTAAGCGGCGGCAGGATCAAAGACGAATCGCGGATGGCAATTCTGGTCTCCGAGGAGTACCGTCATGTGCATTGGGTCAAGGCGATGGAGGCATCGATCAACCGTCGATTCTACTATCAGGATTCGGGCAAGCAGGTCACGGTGGCCAAGGGAAGGAACGATCGAGAGGTCCGGATCGCTGCGCTTCCAAAGTACCGATTCGATCCGACCCATTACTTGGGAACGATCCTCTCGTTGGGCTTTGCTGAGAGCCCCGAGCAAGTCGCCGAGCGTTTGGCCGGATGCCGTCGAATGCTCGGCCATCCAGAGCTTGCTCGCAAAGCCGCTTGGGAGCTCGAAGCCATCGGCAGCCCTGAGGCTATCGAGGCATTGAAATTGGCCTTGGCCAATGAAAACGACGAAGTGCGGTTCTACGCTGCCTACTCGCTGGCTTACATGGATCAACCCGAGTCGGTTCCGATCCTCGAGAATCTGGCTCGGATCTTTCCGAAGTATCGTGCCCACTGCTTGATCGGTCTGAGTGTCAATCAGCACGCATCGGCGAAGGAAGCTCTCGAATCGCTCCTTCAAGACCCCGATCCGGAGATCCGTTTTGGAGCTTATTGGTACCTCTACCATCGCGATTCCCGAAATCCGATGATTGCCGGCGAGCCGATAGGCGAATCGTTCCGGTTGGTTCGGATCCCGAGCGAGCATTCCCAGGTCTGCGTTTCGATGGAACGTCGCCCAGAGGTCATCCTCTTTGGACCGACCCCGGAGCTCAAGATCGTCAAGCAGCTAGAGCCCACCCCATCGCTGCGCATTACGCCAATGTCGAGCGGTCTTGTCCGTGTGGCCAAACGGACCCTCAGCGGGGAAATCCTCCAAACGATCATCACCTCGGATCTGGTCTCCTTGATCAAATCGATGATTGCCGTTCAGGGCAACTACGGCGACGTTGTCCATACGCTCGATGCGATCGAGCGATCAGGAGGTTGCTCGGCCTCTGTGGCATTGCATCCGCTCCCGCGTACCGGGCGACTCTACGGGACTCCCACGGAGGTTGAGTTCTCTGAATCGAGTCGATCCGAGTCGAGTCAGTCAGAATCGAGTCTGTCCGAATCGAGCTTATCGGAATCCGATGACGCTCAACCGATCGATGGGCCAAGCAGCGATCTGCCATCGCTTGGGGACTCAAGCAGCGCAGGATCGCCCAAGAATGAATTGGATGTTCAAAGATCGGATCCTTTGAGTTCGGGGGCTCGTTCGTATTCGACGACTAAGACCCCTTGGTATCGCCGCATGCCGTTTACCAACACCTCTGACTGAGAGGACGCATGTTACGAGCGCTGGAACTCTCAGGCTTCAAAAGTTTTGCAGACCGTACGCGATTTGACTTCGCCGATGGGATCACCGTGGTTGTCGGTCCCAACGGTTCGGGCAAATCGAACGTCGTCGATGCGATCAAATGGGTTTTGGGAGCCCAGAGCGCCAAGGCCCTGCGCGGCTCGGACATGACGGATGTGATTTTCAAAGGATCTGCGCAAGGTGGTCGCAAGCCGGCCAACAGCGCAGAGGTCACATTGGTTTTGGACAATCGAAAACGGATCTTGCCGACGGACTTCGATGAGGTGCAAGTCAGTCGGCGGGTTTACCGCAGCGGAGAAGGGGAGTATGCGATCAACGGGCGTCCGTGCCGACTCAAGGACGTCCGAGAGCTTTTCCGAGGCACGGGCGTTGGCTTTGACGCTTATAGTCTCATCGAGCAGGGCAAGGTGGATCGGTTGCTTCAGTCCTCCTCAAAGGATCGGCGGGCGATCTTCGAGGAGGCTGCAGGGATCTCTCGATTCAAGGCACGCAAGGCCGAGGCCGAGCGCCGCATGGCGCGCGTCGACCAGAACATGGTGCGGCTTCGAGATATTGTCGAGGAGGTGGGCAATCGTCTCTCTGCGCTAAAAAATCAGGCGACTCGAGCTCAGCGTTACCGGGAATTAAACTCCAAAATGCTCTCGCAGCGACGTAGGCTCGGGACCCTAGAGCGCAACGAACTGCAAAAGCAACTTGCGAAATCGGTCCAGCAGGTCCGCCATGCCATCGATCAAAAAATCGCCTTCGAAGGCCAGCTTCAAGCCATCGAAACCCAATGGAATGAGGCGACGAAAGGAGTGCAGGACCGCCAAGCGACTCTTGAGGCAACCCAAAGAAGCATCATCGATCTTCAGACGATCCAAGCAAAGAAAACCGGCGAATTGGCGTCCTTGCGCCAACGGCATTCCGAGTGGCTCACCGAACAAGCGAACTTGCAAGATCGCATCGAATCGCTCGAACGCCGTGTCTCAATCAGCCAAGAAGAAATCAACGAGCGGAACGGAGAACTCGACGAACTTGACGCCCAACGCCATGCGCATGCCGAGTCCCTTGCGCAACTCGACCAAACGTGCAAAGATCGCGATTTGCAACTCGGCGAGCAACGCTCGAGGCTCGAGTTGCTCAGACTCGAGCAACAGAACCTCCGAGATGCGATCTCCCAAGTCCGTTACGATGCTTCGTTGCATGAATCCAAGCTAGAACAGCTCGCCGATGCGATCGACCAAGGCCGTCAAGCATCCGAAGGGATCGAACTGCAGCTTCGAGAACTCAAGACCGAGTACGAACGATTGTCCTCGGACAAGCAGCAGGCCGAGCAAGGTTATGGGTTGGCGATCGCCGCCCGAGAGTCGGCAAAAGAACTCTTCGAGCAAATGACTCAGTTGCAAGATCAACAATTGCAGGAGATGCTCGAGGTCCATGCGCAGATCCAAAGGCTGCGCGAGCGCAGCAAAGTCCTCGAGGAGCTCGAGGACCAATTTGCAACCGCCGGAAAGGGTGGTCAGCAACTGATCCGCGCGGCGGCTGAGCTAGTCGAACGAAAATCGCAAGAGCACAGTTATTCGCTAGAAACGAATATGCTCGAACAAGCCGCTAGGTCGATTCAAGGAATCGTCGCGGATTTGATCAGCTCCGAATTGCATCTGGCTCCGCTGGTCGATGTGGCCCTAGGACCTCATGCCGATGCGGTCGTCCTGACCGATGGCCAAGTGGTCGATTGGATCCAAGACCGACGGCTAGAGCCCAACGGACGCGTGACGCTCCTGAGACTCGATCGGTTGCCAGCACGCAGGACCGGCGAGAAGATCCAGCTCGACGGACTCCGAGGTGTGCTCGGCCGCGCCGACCGATTGGTTCGCTACGAGACAACCCATGAGCCTCTGGTCCGATCGCTCCTAGGGACAACTTGGTTCGTCGAGTCGCTCACGACAGCGTTGGAGTTGAGTCACCTGCGCGGAGCGGGACTGCGGTTTGTTACCGCCGAGTGCCAATTGATCGATAGCGATGGGAGCATTACCATCGGTTCATTGCAAGCCGGCTTGGGACTCGTCTCACGGCGCAGCGAGATGCAAGCAGCCGAGGAACAGATCGAAAATCTGCAAATGCGATACTTGCAAGCCAAATCGACGCTCGAGCAGACTCAGCAAGAACACCACATCGCCTCGGAAAAAGTCCGTTCGACCGAAAAAGAGGTTTTCGACACGCAACGGAATGTCGAGTCGATCCATGAACGCATGCTCGGTCGAGCCAAGCGTTCCGAGGAACTCCATGATGAATTGCTCGCCAAGCAATCGGCGATCTTTGAGTATGAGTCCCAGCGCTCGAGCTTGCTCGATCTCTTGAGCGAGAGGAAACTTGCGCTCGAAAAACTCCACGACCAGAGCCAAGCGATTCTCGAGACACTCGCTCAAAAAGAAAGCGAATTCGAAGAGCTCGAGCTTTTGTCTCGCGCCTCGCAGAGCGAATTGGTCGACAAACGGGTCGCCGCGGCACGTCTCGAACAACGCATCGACGGACTCAGAACCACCCTGAAGCAATTGCTCAACGACACCCACGAGCGGAATCATCATGTCCAGGTCGCTAACGATGGGCTCCAAAGCTTAGCCAACCGCATCGCAGAAATCACCGATCAAGCCGAAAGGCTCCGAGAGGAACTCTCTGAGGAAGACCAACAACTCGTCGAACTACAGCAAGCTCGACAGGTCGCTCTCGAGTCGCTCGAAGCTGGGCAGTTCGAACTTCAAAACATCGCTCAAAACCGAGACGGCTTGCAACGACAGATCGATAAATGGACCGATCGTTGTGCGAACTTTGAACTCGAGCAAACCCGGCTGGAACAAGAACTCCATTCCTTTGTGTCTCGATATCGCGACGACTATCAAATCGATCTCGATGCATCTGCAGAAGATTCCGATTCCAGCCAACATGAAACGCTCGATCGCTACGAACTGGAGTCACAACTCAGTGCACTTAGGCACGAAATCCAAATGGCTGGCAGCGTGAATCTCGAAGCCCTCGAGGAGCTTGAGCAACTCCAATCTCGCTACGACACACTCTCAGGGCACGAGAAAGACCTACTCGAGACCAAAGCCACCTTGACCAAAACGATGCAGAAGATCGACGTCGACTCCCAGTCGATCTTCCTGGAGACACTCGAAAAAATCCGTGTCAATTTCCAAACCCTCTACCGCAAGTCCTTTGGCGGCGGACATGCAGATATCGTCCTGGAGAACCCAGAGGATCCCGATAGCGGTATCGAGATCCTAGCGACTCCACCAGGCAAAACCACCTTCAGCAACAACTTGCTCAGCGGCGGAGAAAAGGCCCTGACGGCCGTCTCATTGATCATGGCATTCTTCCAGCATCGACCGAGTCCCTTTTGTGTGCTCGATGAGGTCGACGCACCGTTTGACGAAGCCAACATCGGACGGTTCGTCAACGTCCTGAACGAATTCCTCGATAGCACCCGATTCATCATTGTGACGCATAGCAAAAAAACCATGACCGCAGCCGACAGGATCTATGGAATCACCATGCAAGAAAGTGGGGTCTCGCGGCAGGTCTCGGTGCGGTTCGAAGAGATCCCCGAGCGAGCCGAGGCGGCCCAACACGAAAACAAAGCGGCTTAAGAGGCTCAGCGGACTTCTTGGAACTTGCGAAATTCCAGATTTTTTTCGTGTTCGGCTTAAACCGCTGACGAATCATGCCGAATAAATCGATGGTTTCGTCATCCTACGCAGCTTACCAACTCGCAAACCATGCAGATCCAATCGACACGCTTTGGCCAACTAGAAATCAGTCACTCGGACCTGATTTTCATGCCCCATGGCTTGATCGGATTCGAGGAATACCGCCACTGGGTCCTGCTCGCCTCGAAAGAAAGCGAGGAACTCGCTTGGCTACAGTCGGTCGCCCTGAGCCATGTCGCACTCCCGATGATCAGTCCGCGCAGATTCGTCCCGAACTATCGGCTCCAAGTCCAACGCAGGGATCTGGATTTGCTTCAGATGCACGCCAAGGACCAAGTGTATGTTTTGGCATCGCTGAGCAAGCAAGGCAACCACTGGACAACGAACCTAAAGAGCCCTGTGATTCTGAACTCCACACGCCGCTTGGCCGTCCAGGTCATCGTCATCGACGATCAACCCCTTAGCCAACCGATCATCCTGACCGATGCCCTCGAGCTTCACAAAGCGGCATAAAATCAACCGCTTAAAATTTGCTGCTTAACCGTGTCGCAGTGATCTGCCCGGAGAAGCACACCGCTACGTCGAGCAACTCGCTGCGGGGACGCTCTTGGTAATTGCTCCGGTACTTTAACCACTGCGCCGGATCCGAACGGCCCTGATCCGAAGACTCTTGATCCACACAGGCAAAATCGTACGTGAGCATTTGAGGCTCTGGACGGCATTGCACCAGAGGCAAATCGACTCGCGTGCTCTCGACGACCGGCAAGTTGATGTTCCAAAACTCGGTAGGCTCAAGCTCAAGCGATTGAAGATGCCTCCACGCGTGGATCGCACGAAGAGCCGTAAGATCCCAGTGCCTCGGTCGGTCCCTGCGAAGATACTGTGAAATCGCCATCGATTTCAAGCCCATCAAGGACGCCTCGCGCGCCCCGGCCACCGTGCCGCTGTAGTGAATATCGACTCCGAGATTCCCCCCCTCATTGACCCCCGAAAGCACCCACTTGGGACGGATCCGCAGATGCTTGATCGCCACGCGGATGCAATCGGCAGGAGTTCCAGAGACTTTCCAACTGACCGAATCGATCTGCACTACCTGCAGGGCCTCAGCCGTCGTCACACCGTGCGAGCAGCAACTGCGGACCGTGTCGGGCGCGACCATGGCCATCGTACCGATCGCCCCGATGGCCTGCCCCAGAGCTTGTAGCCCATAGGCATCGATCCCATCGTCATTGGTAAGTAGAAAGTCGACTTCCAGGTCCCTCAGCACGTGAGCCTCAAAAGGGTTTGGTGAGAGGTCTCCAAAAGGTGGTCGTAATCGTATTCCTCGACATCTTCACCCAGAAGCTCGACCTCGTAATAGCCCTGGTAGCCGCTGTTCTCGATCGTTTGGATGATCGGTGCGATCGGAACACGGCCATGCCCCAAAAGGCAGCGATTCTGCAATCCGTTGGGGATCGATTTGGAATCACCGCATTGAACGAGTCGGATCTGAGGCGTAATCTCAGGAAGCCAATCGAGGACCCGCGGATCTTGGGCCATGTGATAGCAATCAAAGACGATACCCAAATTGCTCTGGTCGATCGACGAGAGAACCTCGAGCGTCTCGGGAATGTTCGTCAAGAATGAGAAATTCTGGGCGCACCCTGAATGCATCGGCTCGAGGGCCAGTTGCACTCCCAACGCAGCGGCCTGCTGCGCGACCTCTTTGAGGGCAGAGACGAGCAACCGGCGCACATGGCTCCGCGTGTGCCCAGCCCTAGAGCCGGCCAGAATCACCAAGCAATCGGCTTGCAAGTCCGATGCAACATGCACCGCATCGAGCGCATCGCACAGGGACTCCGCATGCGATCGACCCTCAAAGCCGGTAAAGCCACCAGCCCAATGAAGCGACGAAACACTCATTCCTAACTCGTCGAGAAGTTGGCGACCCTTCGATTCGCCAAAGTCCGAAAGCTTGTCCCGCCATATCCCGATGGCCCGATAACCGTGATCCCTGTACCGAATCACATCGTCCTCGAAACTCCATCGCATGGTGGAAAGCTCAAGCACCGACAGACGTTCTCTCCAGAGCTTATCCATACAGGTTTTCCACCATTGCTGTTCCATGCGGCAAGCGGTCTGTGCAACGCTTCACCGACGCTTTCTGACGCCCAACGTTGCGTTGGCCAAACAGTATGCCCAGCCAGTGGCTTTCCGTAAAGATAGGCAAACAACCTTGAGCAGCCTGCATAAAAACCGGGCAGCACCACAAGGTTCGTGGCCCAATGGACCGGAAAGCCCAAAAGTCTTGGTCTTTTTTCGATGCCCTCGCATCGCATGCAAGCTCCGAACTACCCCAGAAAAGTCAATAAAAAATGACTTCTAAAAATTCACAATCAGCAACTGTAAAAAACGCTACCAAAAAACCCCAAAGCTTGGACCCAATTGGCACGCCAAGTGCATCTCCTTACCGGTATCAAACTCTCAGGTTGAAGACCGACCCTGGGACACTTGAGTAGACGGACACTGAAAAAATCGCGGTGGATTGGGATCGGCTGGAAGAGGGAGAGGACTTTCAGCTGGTTTCACCCACCGCGTTTTTTTTCGTTCCAACTCATCTTCAAATCTTCGAGCATTGCGTCTAGTATCCATCCTGCGAGTCGTTCAAGAGAGGCGACATCCGTCGAGCGATGCGAGCGGGGGTGGGATTTGGAATCGAACGATAAATCAGGCGCTCTGGCGGAGCGATCGCGTCATTTTCTTTGGTGTTCCCTTGCCTGCTGCCTGACGTATTATCTGGCGCAACCCCCGATCGCTTTCCCGATCTTGGCATGGGTCGCCTGTGGGATTTTTTCCTACATCGTCGCTCAGTATCCAACGGTAACACGTCGCGATCACTGGATCGCTTGGGGCGCTGCGAGTCTGATGTGGCTGTTTCTCTTGCAAGGGATCCGTTTGGCGTTCTGGCCTCTGACAGCCGGTTGGATCGCCTTGTCGTTGTACTTGGCGGTCTACTTTCCCGTTTCGCTCTCGATCGCAAGAAGTCTTCACCATCGGTACCGGTTCCCCTTGGCCCTGGCATGTGCGATCGGTTGGACGAGCGCCGAGCTGCTTCGCTCCTACGTCATCACTGGATTTACCCCTTGCGCGCTTGCCCATTCGCAAACCCCTTGGCCGATCGTTCTGCAGATCGCCAGTCACTTGGGCACCTACGGCGTGGGCTTCATGATGATGCTCAGCATGGGCTGGTTGGTCGATGTGTTTCTCGAGGCTCGGCGGGGCAAGTCTCCTCCGGTTTTCTGGGTCTTGGCCCACGCCCACGCGTTGATTCGGGTCGTGATCTTTGGTTGGTTTCTCCTGGGCTATGGAGCTTGGACTGCTAGGGAACGCCACATCCGACAGATGGAACCGATCAAGCCCTTGGGGCGTATTGTCTTGATCCAAGACCACATGCCAACGATGTTCGATGCGACCCCCGAATCGATCGAAGAAGGCTGGCTCAGTTACGAGATAACGACCCAAAGAGCGATCGAAGCGATACGCCAGGACGGTGCCAAAGGGGCAAACCCCGATGCATCGAAAATCGACTTGCTCGTCTGGCCCGAGAGCATCTACTCGGGGCTGGCGCCGACGATGATTTGGGATCGAGGCCAAAGTGCTCCGGCAACCTTGGGCATGGACCGCGAGCAATTGGAGATCGCCTTTGGAAATCTGGAACGAGCCAACGCAATGAAACTCCGTCGGCTGCGATTGGCCAGCGGTGGTCCCCTGCCGAATCTATTGGTAGGGACCGACGTGATCGACATCCGCAATGGGGCCATGGACCGCTACAACAGCGCCGTGTGGATCGGCAATTCGGGCCAGCCGATCGATTACTATGCTAAGTCCCACTTGGTGATGTTCGGGGAGTACATCCCAGTTCTATCCTGGTTCCCATCGATCATGCAGTCGATCGGACTGGCGACGCTCAGTGCGGGCAAGGAGCCGAAGGCTTGGGAGTTGGCTTCAGGCCGTCGCGTGATGACCAACGTCTGTTTCGAGGATACGGTTCCGCATTTGATGCGATCCCAAGTCCAACGATTGACGGCCCAGGGCAAGGCCCCCGATGTGATGATCAACATCTCCAACGATGGATGGTTTCGCGGGTCGAGCATTCTAGACCATCATCTCAACAGCGCGATCCTGACGGCCGTTGAAAACAGGATCCCGGTGCTCGTAGCGGCCAACACCGGCATCACGGCTTGGATCGATGGCGATGGCCGAGTGATCAAGCGATTGCCGAAGATGGATGCTGGCTGGTTGGTCGCAGAGCCCATCCCCGATGGGCGCAGTGGCTGGTGGAGTACCTGGGGTGATTGGCCTGCCAAGTTCGTTTCACTCATCGGCCTGCTCCCGAGCACCCTGTGGATCGCGCGACGCTGGTTTTCCAAAAGAATAACTTGAAATCCCAGCAGAGGATCGGTCTGTTCAATCGCAGAGCCATCGCATCCAAGCTTCAATGCCGTAGTTTCGATCCGGGTCGAGTCGACTCAGAATGCCATAAGTGCAAGCGAGAAACAACAACGCAAGGAAAATCGAGGTTGAGATCGGCAGGGCATTCATCCAAAAATGGGTCGGCTCGAAGCCACTGGAAAGACCGTAGATCCAAAGGGGCCACAAGTGAACGATATGATGCAGGATGTAAACGGTTAGCGAGTAACGACTGAACATCCTCGCGATATCGAACCAACCCTTCCATCGCAAAGCCTGCGGATTCTGATCGATCCATCGGTGCGACAACCCCAACATAGCCAAAGTCATCCCCAACATTCCAAGCACGTACTCAATCGTCGGCGGGAACATGGTCCAGCCTCCGAAGTAATTCTTGCCGATCGGGTCGGGCAAATGAATGCGAAATCGAATCGCAAGCAGCGATAAGGCGATCAATACGGCCCCGAGCCAAACCAAGGTCCATGGCGAGACTCGCGATTCGTCGGCATCGATCGGGGCAAAAAGCTTAGCGGCTGCAACATACCCGCAGAGAGAAAAAGCGATCCAAGGGAAGATTGGAAAGTAACCCGTACACAAAAAGCCTATCAACAGGTCCGACAAAGTGAAATCGCATTCGAAGTATCTGTTTTGCCAATAGGATGCATAGTCGGCTTGGCCCCGCAGAATAGGACTTATCAGCAACCCTATCGCAGCACCAAGCGCTGCGATAGGCAGAGGCAATCGTCGGAATCCGTCGAGCAGAATCAGAGCCGTTCCCACAAACGTCAAGACATCCCAATTGAAGGTATCCTCGGGAAGCCAAACAAAAATATTGAACAGAAAACCGATACCAATGACAAACAATCCACGACGCACCGAGACCTTGGAGATCTCTTCTTGACTTTTACCTCGTGCCACCTGGCCTTGGACCCAAAGATAATAACTCACGGCGCTGAGGAACGCGAACAGAGGTGCTCCAAAGCCCGTCAGGGGCGAAACATATCCCGAAAGGTTCTCACCGAAATGCACCAGCACCATTACGAAAATAGCGAACGTACGCAGGACATCAATCGAGGCAAATCGCATCGTGGACTATTTCGCTGGCGTTCGAGTGGAGTCTGCAGGCGGTAAAGCCCAAGCAGATGCGGTGACTGCAGGTACGGTGACTGCAGGTACGGTGACTGCAGGTACGGTGACTGCAGGTACGGTCACTGCAGGTACGGTACTCGCAGGGGCCAAGCTCGTGATCGATTCAAAAGCACTCAGCAACAGTTGCGCAACCAATAGCAAAATGATCGTCCATTCGAGCATGTGCCCTGTGCGGGCGAGTTTAAAATCGCTCGATCGTTGACCACACATTTCGTAGACATGCTCAAAGACCTCAAGCTGTTCGCCGAGAAATTCATGACGATGCATCATCCGAGTTCGCTCCCGGAACCGCTCTGCAATCTGGCTGGCCAAGGTGGGTGGATGCAGATGAGGTGAATAGACAAATGGCCCCAAGCGAGCCAATCGCGCTCGCAACATAGCCACTTGTTGGAATCGCTGTTGAAGCGATTTTTGCTTGCCCAGCGAATTCTCATGAAACTCAAAAGCCAGAGGAATGTCTGTCTCCATCGCCGGCCAGCATTCACCCAGAGCGCGTTCGATCCTCCTGAGTTCGGATTCGTAGTAGTAAACTTCAACCACCGCAAGCCTGAGCGACTCGAGGCGCTCAGGTGCACCCAGGATCGCACATCGCTGCGGGGTCCAGCAAATCTGAGTTCCCTGAAAGGTCATCCACTGAGCGGTCGAAGCCTTTGAAACTTCCGATGCCTCGACCCAATGCTGAACCTGTCCCAAGCTCTCGTTTGGACTCCGTTGACTTTGAACATCCGTTGCACTAGGGGAAGTCGGAATGACCAACAGTGTCACCACCTCTTTTTGACTTTCGTTCGATGCTGCGTCCTTGGCAAGGATCACTGCATTTTGGTTGATCGGGGGCAAGAAACTCAGCAATACCTCCTGACCCGCCAAAGGCTTGTCCGTAAACGCAATGCGTTGAAGGACCGCACCTTCGGGCAACGTGGCCATTCGGTTCATTTCGTCTGCAATCATCGATGGTCACTTTCTGAAAAATCCGTCAATCGCGATGCCAACCACGCCCCTACGTATTGCGCCGAATCGAGCACGCCATTCAAAGTCGAATCAAATAAATAATCCCCAACCACAAATAAATTGGGATGGTCCTTAGGCTCGGGTTGATGCCGTCGATCCAGGTTCATCATCTGCAAGCCACCGGGGATAGCATTGACTGCACCGATCCAGCGATGGACGCGTGCCTCGAGCATCATGTGCCGCCCATGCTGCAAAAAGCCTGGGAGTGAATCCAAGGCTTGGTTGACGAGTTCCTCGTCGGTGCATGCACTCATGTCCTCGGCCGCCTGGCCAGCCAAAAGCCAACCAAGCACTCCTTGGGTTGTATTCGGATCCCGCGAAGATTCGTCGTACAAGCAGCACCCTCCGAATCGATCGAGCATCCAGTAAGAATCCGCGCAGGAACTGTGCCAAAACGGCCTTTCGAATAAAATGGTGATCCTCAAGTAATGCGCAGGAAAATTGTAGTGCGCATGATGGGAACGCATGGCAGCCTCAAGCCTCTTGCCGGGATAGGTCACCGACTCAAGACGATTATGAGGCAGCGCAATGACAATAAAATCGAAGTCGTCTTCCCTCGGCTCTTTTTGGACAAGCGAGGTCACACGCAGCTTAGACCCGATCCTCTCGATGGTTTGTACCGGGCACTCAAGGCGTAGGTCAGCGTCGATTCGGGCTGCTAGCTCCCGAACAAGACGCTCGTTTCCACCCTCGATGCCGTACAGGTGCATATAGGCAGGATCGTTCATCAAGTAATTCTGAAGTCCGTAGGCGATACTCGTCTTGGCAGGCTCGGTCGCTAGATCGCTATGGATCATTTTTTCAATGTACTCATGAGCCACCGGCTCACCGACATTCGCAAGCACCGAATCGAAACGTCGTTCCTCTACAGGCTCAGTCGCACCCTCGGGATGGTCGGAGTAGTAGAACTCCAGGGGAGTCATCCGATCTTTCGCCCACCGATCGAACTGCAGAAACGATCGGTAAGCCGCCGAGCCTAATTGCTCGCGAATGTCATCGAGGTTGCCCAAAACCCGGTCGTTCATGACCACTGAGGCCCCACCCATCGGACGCATGGGCAGCCCGAGTTCCTCGATCAGATCCCGGAGAGGATCGTCATCGAAATGCGAATAGCCATAGAATTCCGCCGCACCAGCTTCGTAGCGAACAGGATACGCATCAAACTGTGGTGTCTGGATTTTACCTCCAAGGCGGCTACTGGCCTCATAAAGAACCACATTCAACGGGCAACTGGCTAACTTCTGCAGCATGTAAGTGGTCATGAGGCCTCCAGGGCCTCCTCCCACAACACCTATTTTTGGAATATGCGTGAATCGAAGTTGCTGTTTTTTCATTAAGTATTGGTTATGTTCGAAACATGTCTCCCATGGCCATCTTGATCATTCTGCGCGATGATACTGGAGTGTGACAGATTTCCCGAAAGTTTGCTCTACCATCCTAAAAAAATCTCTCTTGCAAAGCATACAGATAGGACTGACATCCCCTTGGACCATTCCCGGGGTCAAATTAGCCATTCCAGCCAACGAGATCCAAGTGAGCGTCGAGGGCGGTATCTAGACTCCTACCCATTCAAGACAATCCTCATACGCCGTGTATCCCGAGTCGACTGTCCCGAGGATCGAATCAAGACCGTGACGGTACCATGAACTCAGCTGCATAGGCGATTCACGTTCAGATTTGAGAGGTTTGCGATCGAAAAAGCATTTTCCGCGCGGGCTTTTCAAGCTTCCTGGCCCGTTGACTGAAGGATAAACGATGAAGCCAGCGGCGGAATAGCATCGACTTGCTAAACAAACTACTCCTACATGGAGTAAAGCAGGGACCTTTAACCGACAAGCGTCTTCAGCGCACTAACCTTTCCGCGAGTTCACCGATGTTTTGCCAATGCACATCGCTTGCCAATCCTGAGAACACCTCTAGTTGCCTCATCCTTAAAAAATCATTGAGGATTCTACGAATCACTGGATACAAATCTTGTCTCTGCCCAACCTGTTGAGAAAGCAACCATTCACGAAATGTGGCCGTCTGGTTTTCGTATAACTTTCGATAGCTGGTAGACATCGGATCGTGTGTGTGTAACAGTGCTGCAGCAAGGAACATATCTTCGCTATAACCATGAAAAGGCCCTGGATCCTTCAACTCGACCCACTGTTCGGCTTGCTTCAGCAATTCAATACTACCTTCTACATTGCCGATATCCAGCTCGGAATAGAAGGCTCGCAGAACATTGACCAAGTAACCCATCTCGAACTCGCAGCATCGATCCAGCTCAACCAACCTTCGGTATAACTCGATCGCTTCGTAGCGATAGAGAAGCGAGGAGCGATTAAGCTGTACTCTGCGAGTCTCCTCGAGTCCCTCGGTAGCCTTCTTTTCATCGAGGTACACATCCGCAAGATTCCATGCCGTACTTGCGGATCGTTTGAGCCACACCAACGATCGAGGAGCCTGATCCAACTCATGTTTCCGTTCCTGCCAGGCTTGCTGCAAAATCCTGCTAGCACGCTCGAATTCCCTATTTTGCGTGTAGGACATCCCAAGATTATTGGGGATACGAGAACGCAAATCTCGCAACAATTCAGAATCCTCATCGGATAGTGCACTTTCAGGAACACCTTGGATCAATGCCAAGGCGTCTAAATAGGGCATCTGGATTTTTTTCGAAAATTCACTGTATTGCGAAACCTGGCCCCAAGACGGGTTAAGAAATCCCTTGTGGAACATGTATCCATATTGGCATTTGAGTGCCGCCAAGGGTATTGCAAACCTAGGTTCAGCGGTGTCGATCCCCTTGATTGCGTGCTCGTAGACACGCTGTGTCACTTTTGGATCCTCGAGAGGCCAATCGAAGCCTTTGAATATGTAAATCGCACTGCGCAGCAAATTTTCAGCACACAGCAAGACTTCACGATGGACCGACGTTTCGAATACCTCCTCAGAAGATTTGACGTGCTTTGGCTGTAACCTATCCCAGTCGTGTCGTAAAAAGTCTTCTACAATCTCCTTGGCGACGGTCTCTGCGGAACCGGTGTTGGGAATTGGATAGCTGTATTCCTTCGCTAGTCGAACTAATTTGCTTTTGACTCGAATTTCGATCAATTTTACTAGTGGATCTGTATTAATGATCTCGCTTGACGTATTTTCGATGGCTTTCAACGTGCGAACTAGATAAGCATGCGAAGCGTCCGACTTATCAAAATCCAGCAGCGAATCCGAGACATCTAACGACAATCGCAGGGCCGCGATCCGAACTTTTGGACTGATCTTGGTATTACCCCAGGTGGCAAGACTCTCGTCGATCAACGCTTCGATTTGTGCCTTACCCTTGCGAACACCGATACGCTCCATCACCACCAACTCTGTGACTTGTCTGAACATGCTTGAATTGCGAAGCATCAACGAATCGAGGGTTTGGCTGAGTTCGAAATTCAATGCTTTTGCCTGTTGATTCAGTTGTCTCTGATGGAAAACATAGCTCCCAGCAAATGCGGCCGCCATCGACATCGATGCCGCCAGGGCGACCGTTTTGGGGTTGCGACGCAGGCTAGCTCGCAACCATGGCACTATTTGCAATCGTTTCGACTGGTTTACTGGTTGAACTAGGCGATCTAGTTCGCTCAGAAATACTCGGGCGTTTCTCGGGCGAAACTCGGGACGCGGATCCGTTGCTATTTTCCAGAAGCAGGCCAACGCCTCCTTAGGAATCACTCCAGAATCCTCGAATTGCAACTCGGTCGCTTCTTGAATCAGCAGCGCTAAACAAGCTACATCGTAGGAGGTATTCAAAGGGGTAGCGTACCGTATCTCGTCCAACGCCCCGGCGAGTCTGTGCGCAAATGCAGGTCGTTTCGACTCCCCAAGAAGGTGCCACTTAGGGAGCCGCACCGCACTTCCGAAATCGATAACTCGCCATGCATCCTCTGGATTCTCGATGGTATTTGTTTTGCGGCGGTTGCGTGCTACGAGCAGATTCTCCAATGTAAGATCGCCATGAACAATTCCACGATTATGGATCGAACCGACAAGATCGATAAGCCAACGAACACGGGACAGAGACTGGAAATCTTCTGGGCGTGCATTCCGAACACCAAAAAAATACTCAGTGACAAGAAACTTGACCTGACACTGACCGACCATAATTGTTCCGTCTTGAATATACTTTGGTATGCGTCCTTGCAGTTCAGGCACATTGGCAAGTTCCTTCAGGACGCGAACCTCCTGTGTAATCGCCCCCGAAGAGTCCTGGGTCTGATTGGCGAGCAAGCGTATCTCCGTTGGGCTGATCGTCGCCAGTTTGATGCACACCGTACGTCGATACTCCTTAGATGTACCCCATGGATCGCTGATCGCTAAGAATACAGGGTTCAGGGATTGGCCTGGATGCAGCGGTTCGATAAGGCAATATCCTGGGATCGAGTCCATATCGAATCCATCCAAATCTATTTCCGAGTCCCGTAACGAATTGATTAAATCTCGATGCGAGTTCGGATTCGCAAGAATCTCTTCCTTGATCGCTAGCGGGTATTCTTCCCAGTACATGATTGCTGATTGTAAGAAGGGGATCGATTCATCCGAGTAGTTCACAAACCAATGGGTCTTGTCCTAGCAAAGACCGTCCGAGGCGACGCGCAAGCAAAGCGATGTCCTCTGCGTAATGCTCGACGGTAAATTCCCGATCGTGTTTTTGCGACCAACTTTTATTCAACGACTCCGAGAGCCGAAGAGGCCAGACAGTAAACCCCTGCTGGAACAACGAACGGATTCGATCATGGATGTCTTGATCCCGAACGGGAGCGACAGGAACTAGTTCCCCGTGTTTCAGAACCAGCAGGCCATAAAGAAACATCAGCAAGTGACGACTGAGCCGTTCTTCCGTCAGTTGCTCCAAATCGCGGGGGCTGACTCTTGGGTATCTTGAGCGCAAGGAGTCCCAGGTATTCTGCAGCGTAGGTAACGGTTCGCTCTGTGGATCACTCGTATCAATTCCTTCTGGAAATCGAGCATCTGGTTGTAAGTGAAATCGAACCATGAACGCAGCTAGATTGGAGATCATGATGTGGGAATCGGGATAGAAATCAGCGATCGAGGCTTTCGAATGGATCGCCAATCGCATAAGGTCGCTGAGCTTCATTGAACGAGTTCGGTTGGCGTTGGCCTTGCTGAGCATCTGAAGTAGGTACAACGATTTGGTGTTTGAGTCCATAATATCTAGCGGCAGGGCGTTGACCAAACGGTCTTTGCGTTGAAGCCCGAGTATCCTCTGGACCTGCTTGGTCGACTCCACCCCAAACCGGGCATGGATTCCCTCGCTGGTAAAGAGCGGAAAGGCTTGTTGCCGAGCCGTTTCGATTGCTCGGAGCGTATCGGTCATATGGACGATCGGTCGTTCATACGATGTATTTGAAATGGACTCGAATTGGGATTCGGCCCAACGTACGGTTTGGTGGAGATACCCATCAAGGGAGTCCATGGGTGTGGCGGTGATCCAGCCACAACTAAAGCCGACCGACTGGTAGATCAGATCTGACGCGGATACATGCGTTGTGTTGTGCACATTGGGCCTATGCTGTAGGGATTTCGTTTTTTTAATGCCGGGCAGCATGGATGGAAACCTCATTGAAGCAAATCCGCTCTAGGAGTGCAAGTTTTTTGCATGTTATAGGCCCACACCAGTTTGGGGTTTGAACTAGGAACATCCAAGAACCGTCGTCTTGGGTTGCGCCGAGCGGGCGCAATCATTAAAAAATTCATTTGACAAACCATCGAGGAACCCAACCACCGAGACGCGGCGAACACCGAGCAGTATCATGCCCGTGCTACTGAGCGAAGCGGCACTCTACTCGTTGGCTGTTCGAACTGCGGCAAGGCCGACCGTTGATCGAGGCGATGTGCGGGAACTTGCAGACCGATGAAGCGAATTGGTATGCTTGGTCGTTTCGAGCACGCGCACGCGCACGCGCACGATTCCGCGAAACCAAACAGGAACATTTCAGGCCGAACAATACTGCAAGGCGATCTGGTACAATCGATTGGCTGTGTTTCTGCTCCAAAGTCCCCGAAAATCGCCAGTTGCAATCGTCCCGGGCGACTATGTTTCCGAATCCAATGATGAAAGGCATCCCGATGAGGAGCTTATTTCAATCCGTGCTGCTGACGATCCCCTCGCTCGCCGCGATCCTCATAGCGAATATCGCATGGACCAACCAAGCCCTAGCGCAACGTGTCGATCTTGCCGACAAAGATGTCCAATGGGCTTGGAACACCCAAGAGGTGGCACAGGCTGGCAAAGGATTCTGGCCCCAATACCGTGGCCCCAATGGGGATGGACACGCCGCTGCCTCGTGCGATCCACCGATCCTCTGGAACGAATCGACCAACATCGCCTGGCGCACGGATTTGACGGGTAAGGCTTGGTCCTCCCCGGTCGTCTGGGGCGAAAAAATCTGGCTGACCAACGCCACCAACGATGGACTGAGCATGTCGGTGCTTGCCATCGATCGAAACGACGGAAAAGTCCTTATCGATCGAGTCATTTTCACCAATCAGGAAACGCAAAAAGACTATCACCAATTCAACTCCTACGGCTCTCCGACTCCGGTCTGCGACGGCAAGCGAGTTTACATATCCTTTGGTGCTTATGGCACCGCAGCGCTCGATGCCCAAGACGCTTCGGTCCTTTGGGAACGACGGGATCTGCCCTGCAACCACTACCGAGGTGCTGGGGCTAGCCCCATCCTCTTCGGCAACCTCCTGATCTTCAGCATGGATGGCTTCGACTACCAATACCTCGTTGCCCTCGATAAAAACACTGGCAAAACCGTTTGGAAAACCGATCGCAAGATCGACTACGGCACCGAGGATGGCGATTGGAAAAAAGCCTACAGCACTCCCCATGCCATCGAGGTCGAGGGCAAACAACAGATTATCTCTCCTGCAGCCAAGGCCGTGATCGCTTACGATCCGTCCAGCGGCCAAGAACTTTGGAAAGTTCGCTACGAAGAGCACTCGAGCGCCATTCGCCCGTTGTTCGATGGCAAGCACCTCTTCATTAGCTCAGGGTTCAGCAAAGCCAAACTCCTCTCGATCTTGCCGTCGGGTGATGGGGATGTCACCTCCACCCATGTGCAGTGGCAAGCCACCCGCGCGATCGGTTGCAAACCCTCTCCGGTGTTCCTTGCTGGAAATATCTGCTCGTTGGAAGATCGCGGCGTGCTGACTGCCATGAATCCATCCAACGGAGAGATCGTCTGGCAAAAACGTCTAGGGGGCGACTTCAGCAGTTCTCCGGTGGTCGCCAAGGATCGAATCTATTGCTTCGACGAGCAGGGCAAAGGCCACGTGGTCGATGCCCAAGGGGAGGTCCTATCGGAGAACACCCTCGACGCAGGTTGTTTGGCATCCCCGGCAATCGTCGGGGACGACTTGATCGTCCGAACCCGCACGAGCCTCTACTGCGTCCGGAAAAGCAAATAAGCAACTACTGGAGCCATGGGCCGGGCCGACATAACAAAACCCGGGGACAGTCCCCGAGTTTTTTCCCTGCGTCATGTCTATTCACAATAGGCTCATGCGCATCAGGAGCTTCTTGCCTAGTTCTTAGACTTGGCGAACTTGCCGCCTTTGCGGTGAATTCGGGACGCTTATGGATAGCCCTCGGGAGCCGTATACGGCAAGGAGACTAATGACCGGAATGATCGGAGCCCGCATCCGCATGTTGCTCCAATAAACAGCGTGCACTAAACACAGGCTCGCGGCCAGGGTCAACGCGGGTAACCAACAAACGAACTTGGGCTCGGATCCAGCTCGACGCAGTAGACGAATAAGCCCTACGAAGCCTGCGGTCGTCGTAATGGCATACCAAATCCCGATCGCGCCTCGGACGATCCAGTGGGTTTGATGTTCGGCCGGCCACCAAGCCCACATCCATCCCAAGCGTATCGCACATGCCTTGAAAAACAAAACAGGATTGGCTCGGATGGACTGCCAACCCAACGCGTTGGCAAGCGCATCGGAAGCGATCTCATCGGAGGTGATTTGGTCGGAGGCGGATCGGACGTTCGTCTCAAGACGCTTGGCATTCCACCATGCATGAAAACGATCGTCGTCCCACTGACGAGACCAACTGGTTTCCCAATGTTCATAGAGGATTGGATTGTTGGCCAAGAGCAACGTATAGCCACCATGCGTCGTGGCCCAAAGACCTTGCCCCATCTCCGATTGATTCCGTTTCCACCACGGCAATAGGACCAGCAGGCAGCCGATCAGAAGACAACTGGCGCGAAGAGGATTTCGACGAAGTTCACTGCCACCCCAAAGGAGTGCCCAGGCCAGCGCGGTCGGTCGGCAAAGGCAAGCGATCCCAAGCGTCGCCCCAATTGCCAGACCGCGCGTCGAATGCTGCCTTCGACCCAGTAGGCCGCCCCCTGTGAGGTCCATCGTATCCTTGCGATCCAAGAATAAAGTCAACCACCAGGCCAAGAGTCCTAGGAACGTGGCGAGCGTTTCGGTCATCACCAAGGTCGATTGACGCAAGAGAATCGGATCGAAGAGAACCAGGGCACTGGCCACAAGGCTTTGCAGGCCGCTCAGACCGAGCCGAAATGCGATGCGATAGGTCAACGTGACACTGCAAGCTCCGAGGATTGCGTGCAAAATTGCAATAGGCAACAGGTCCGATTCGAAACCTTGCAACCAACTCAAGAGCCACGGATACAGTGGTGGTCGGTAAGCCGTAGCCACGGGGTGCCCTTGGGGATCGAGGATTCCAAACGTGCCTGTCGCATAGAGCGTTTGAGCGAGTCTGCGATACGCATCGCGATCGGCTAGAAGACTCGGCAGAGTGAGGATTAGGATCGTTAAGCGAAAGGCAAGAGCGATCAGGAACACCCCGATGGACCAACCCAGACCCTCGAGTGGCCTTGAAGTGTTGGGACTTTGGTCGAGCGAGTTTTGGGCGCTCATTGAGATCGGTACTCGGAGGGGATTGAGCCGGGTTTCGGCCCGTTTAGGAGGCTCCAGGCGACCAGCCTGGAGCAGGTTGTTTTTCGATGCTGCAAGGTTGGGTTTGAAGGCTTTCGATGCGGTGCTTGGCCAGGGCCACTTGACTCTTGGTCCCATGAGGTTGGAGTTTCAATCGAAAACTCTTGGATTCGCCACCTTGCAATGGTACTGTGCGGCGATGTTGCTGTTCGAAGGTTTTGGTGTTGGGGAATCCGGTTGCAGGTTCGATGCCCACGACGTAGCCGTCTTGAAGGGCTCCGGTGTTCTTCCAAAAGTTGACCACAGGGAGGGTGGATTGGTCGAATAGGACTGAATACCCGATACTTTCGTCGGGGTTGCATAGCATGGCCTCAGTCCACTGGTCTTCGGATCCCAAGGGCTCTGCGTAGTAGACTTGCTCAGAGTACCCGCTTTGCGGTCCCTCGCATCGGTCCCAACTGTCGATGCCTTGGGCAGCCCTGGCGTCCCTTGGGGCTAAGCGGTTCAGCGGGGCGATGATTTTGGATCCCGATTCCAAGGGGCCTTGGCCAAGGTTGATATGGTAGAGCAGTTGCATCGAACCCGGGGTCGATCGTGTATTGGTGACCGTATCATGGATTTCGATCGCCGAAGAACCGGCCCGGAATCGCATGCGAGTCTGGAGTTCGAGCGAGTAGATCAGGAACCGCGATTCGATGACTGTTCCGATGACATCCAAGGTGCCTTGTTGGGGGTCGACCTCGATCCTCAGTTGGCTAGCTGGCAGGTTGGCGATGCGACCGTGAACCGGGTAGATGACTTTGCCGTGGCTGTCGAAATCGGGGGCTCCGTTGCTGAGCAAGCCGCATCGTACGAGCAACTCATCGAAACCTTCGAGCCATCCGATCCCCGAAGGATCAGCGACCGGGACCAAGGCCGGATGCACTGGACCTGCCACTGGGCTTTGCCAGCCGAACTCGATCCCTTGGACCCAACTTTTCCAGATCCCCATGCCTCGCATCGGCAAGAGAACCGTTCGCATCGCTTGGGTGTCGATGGTCAAGCACTGCATACCGAGCGCTTTGCCGGAGTTCCAGCAGGACCAATCGAAGCGGACGGTTCCAGCGGGCAGTTGGATCTCTTGGGAGATCGGATCGGATGAATTCCTCAGGTTCGATTCATCGGATCGGGTCGGAGAGATCAACTGCCAGTGCAGCATTGTAGGGAGTCCCTTGTTCAAGGAGTATGAGAGCCTATCAACTAGGTGGGGTGCTCGATCGTCCGATCCCGTACACCTCGAAACCGATGCTTGCGAGCTTTTCAGCAGGAAGAATATTTCTTCCGTCGAACAAAAACGCCGGTTGTTGCATGTTTTGATGCACGCGATGCATATCGAGTTGCTTGAACTCATCCCATTCGGTCATCACGGCGATCGCATGGGCTTTGTCGGAGGCTTGGTAAGCATCCGAGACGACGGTCACATTTTTCTCGATCAACAGACGGTGCCTTGCGGAGACCTCCAGAGACTGGTCTTTGAAAACGTGGAGCAAATCGTTTCGGATCTGTTTTTCTGAGACTCTCGGGTCGTAGATCACTAGCCGAGCCCCTTCTTCGAGCAGGTCGCGGCAGACATAGATTGCGGCCGATTCACGCGTGTCGTTGGTATCTTTCTTGAAAGCGAATCCCCAGATGGCGATTTGCTTGTCCGATACGGTATGAAAGAGAGTTCGGACGATATTCGTCGAGAACCTTTTCTTTTGGTAATCGTTCATCACGACGACTTGCTCCCAATACTTGGCTACATCCGCGAGACCGAAATGTTCGCAAAGATAGACTAGGTTTAGGATGTCTTTTTGGAAGCAGGATCCGCCGAATCCAACCGAGGCTTTGAGGAATTTTGGCCCGATTCGCGAATCGGTGCCGATCGCCTTAGCCACCTCGTCGACGTCGGCACCGGTCGCTTCGCACAAGGCCGAGATGGCGTTGATCGAGGAGACCCTCTGGGCGAGGAATGCGTTGGCAGTGAGTTTCGAGAGCTCGCTACTCCAAAGGTTCGTCGTGAGGATCTTCTCGCGTGGGATCCATCGTTCGTAGACTTGGGCCAATCGCTCGATCGCCGAGGCGGACTCACCGCCGATCAAGACTCGATCCGGAGACAGTAGATCTGCGATCGCGGTTCCCTCGGCCAAAAACTCAGGATTGCTCAGCACGTCGAAAGTCGCCCCATTCGGTGCACTTTTGAGGATGCGTTTGACGGCCTCTGCGGTCCGAACCGGCAAGGTGGATTTTTCGACCACGATCTTATGCCCAACGGAGCATTCGGCGATGCGTCTTGCACATTTCTCCACGAATTCGAGGTTGGCCGCACGCCCCGCACCCATTCCGTGCGTCTTGGTCGGGGTGTTGACCGAGATAAAGATCATATCCGAACTGCGGATCCCGCCCTCGACATCGGTCGAGAAGGTCAAGTTCCTACCTCTTGCCTGTTCGACGATCTCCTTGAGCCCCGGTTCGTAGATCGGCAGAACGTCCGAGTTCCATTGGTCGATTCTGGACTGATTCAGGTCCACGACCGTCACATGGATATCTGGACACTGCTTGGCGATCATCGCCATGGTCGGACCTCCGACATAGCCGGCCCCGATGCAGCAGATCCGAAGTTGATTTTGGGAAGCAGTAATCGATGACGAACTCATAGGGAAAAAATCATCCGAGGAATTTGGAGTGCGATAGGTCGGATCGGCTCCGGGGTCGTTAGTATGATTCTCCCAATTTTTTTGGGTAGGGATTTTTCCCTGAAATGACTCCGGTATCCAAAGAACAGCTCAGGTTTGCCTGCTTTGTAAAAAACGACCTCCGGATTTGGAAGTTTTTACAAAAACAACCGACCCGGGTGACTTGGAACCGAACCACCAAGCCCCCCAACTTACCCAATTCCACCCAATCGAATCGAATCCACAGCCCTTTTGGTTTTTTGGAGTTTTGGCACGGCTTGTGCATAGTATGTCTTCCATCAGGAGCCCAAGGGTGCCTGAATGTTTGGAACAAGGAAGTCCCGTGATCTTAGTGGCGTCGAACTTCAGCAACCCTGGAGGAACCGACAGACCTTCCCATCAGGTTAGGCCCAGCTTTCACGGCGGTTAAGACATCCTCGGAGAAGACTCGCTCCGCAAGCCTTCGCAACAGACCGTTGCTTGCACTTGCGGGGCGAGTCGTTTCCCTTTCTTATTTCGCCAAACTGGGCTACTATGAAGGCTTACTTCAACCCTCGGACCCTTACATTCGGCCTGATCCCTATGGTGGAACTCGGCGTCAACATCGATCACGTTGCAACCGTCCGTCAGGCGCGTAGGACGGTCGAACCCGACCCGGTCGCTGCAGCCGTCTTGGCCGAGCTCGGCGGGGCGGATTCGATCACCGTGCACCTTCGCGAAGATCGTCGCCACATCCAGGATCGCGATATTCGTGTCTTGGCCGAGACCATCCGGTCGAAGTTCAACTTCGAGCTTTGTTGCTCTCCGGAAATCGTGCAAATCGCCTGCGGTGTTCGCCCCGATCAAGCCACTTTGGTCCCGGAGAAAAGACAGGAAATCACCACCGAAGGGGGATTGGACCTGCGATCGGCCAACAAGGAATTGCGAAACGCTATCGCTGCATTGAGCGACCAAGGAATCCGGGTGAGCCTCTTTATCGATCCGGACCAGGAACAAGTCCGTTTGGCAAAGGAGTTCGGTGTCCAAGCCGTCGAGCTCCATACGGGCCAATATGCAGAGACTCGGGGGCAGGAGCAAGCCGAGCAACTCGAGCGTCTTCGACGCGCCTCGGAACTGGTCCTCGAATTGGGTCTCAAGCTCCATGCTGGTCACGGTCTTACCTATCAAAACGTGCGCCCTGTGGCTCGCATCCCTGGGATGCACGAATTGAATATCGGGCACAGCATCGTGTCGCGCTCGATCCTCGTGGGGTTCGAGAAAGCCGTCCGCGAGATGAAATACCTGCTAAATACTCTTTAGCAAACCGCCGGCAAATGGAAACTTATGTCCCAATCGACCAACCCGTCCTTGAATTGGTTGAGGTGGCAAACCACGCTCATTGCCATCCTGGCCTTCGTCTGCATCGTCTTGTATCTGGTCCTCAGAGCTAGCGGTCTGACCTCCCACCCCTGGCCCCTTTGGATCGCCCTTGGAGCAGGAGGTTTGCCTCTTGTTTTGAGTCTGCTGACCAAGGTGCTGAAGTTTCAGTTCGGGGCTGATTTGCTCGGTGGTATATCGATCATCGTTTCGATTCTTCTCGGGGAGTATCTGGCCGGTGCGATCATCGTCCTAATGCTCTCGGGCGGAGAGGCCCTTGAAACCTACGCGATGTCCAACGCGACGAGCGTCTTGTCGGCGCTTGCCAAGCGTCTTCCGACTCTGGCCCATCGCAGAAATTCGACCCAGATCCAAACCGTGGAACTCGACCAACTCGCCGTCGGCGATGTTGTGGTGATCTACCCACACGAAGTCGCACCGGTCGACGGACGGGTGATCGAAGGCCATAGTGTCATGGACGAGTCCTACCTAACAGGCGAGCCTTTTTTGATCACCAAGACGACCGGATCGGCGGTGATCTCCGGAGCCGTCAATGGCGATGGTGTGCTGGTCATCGAGACGACGCACAAAGCAGCCGACTCTCGCTATGCGAGGATCATGGGTGTGATGCAAGAGTCGGAGCAGACACGCCCTACGATGCGTCGACTCGGAGACCAAATAGGAGCTTGGTTTACCCCAGTGGCTTTGCTCGTGGCCCTGGCAGCTTGGTACTTCTCAGGCGACTCGACACGATTCCTCTCGGTCCTGGTCGTAGCGACTCCTTGCCCGCTACTCCTTGCGATTCCCATCGCCATCCTTGGCTCGATCTCCTTGTGCGCCTCGCGCGCGATCATCGTTAAAAGCCCAGTCGCCTTGGAACAAGTCTCCTCGGTCCGCACGGCGATCTTCGACAAAACCGGCACACTGACCTACGGCGAGCCGACCCTCGTAAATCAAATCGTTGCGCCGATTTTTGAGCCCGATCGCGTCCTGGCTTTGGTCGCAAGCCTTGAACACTATTCGAAGCATCCTTTGGCGCACGCGATCGTCTCGGCAGCCAATGCCCAAGGCTTGGCTACCTACCCGGCAAGTTCGGTCAGCGAAGTCCCCGGCAAGGGACTCAGCGGGAGCGTCCAGGGACATGAGATCCTCGTGACGAGCCGAAAGAAAATTCGCGAGCAAACCATCGCAGGACTCGAGCACATGCCCGAATCAGCCGAGGGTCTCGAGTGCGTCATTGCCATCGACCAAAACTACGCGGCCATCTACCAGATGCGCGATGCACCTCGTTCGGATTCCAAAGCCTTCATCAACCACCTGGGGGGTAGTCATCGCATCAGCAAGACGATGATCGTCTCGGGCGATCGGGAATCGGAGGTAAGGTATTTGGCCGACCAAGTCGGAGTAACGCAGGTACTTGCCCAGCAGAGTCCCGAGCAAAAACTCCAGATCGTTCGGGCCGAGACGGCGCTGGCCAAAACGCTTTATGTCGGAGATGGGATCAACGATGCACCAGCGATGATGGCCGCAAGCGTTGGAGTGGCCATCGGCAACAACAGCGATGTGACGGCCCAAGCGGCCGATGTGGTGGTCCTCGATAACAAACTCACCAAGGTCGACGAGTTCATGCATATCGGGCGTCGGATGAAGTCGATTGCCATGCAAAGCGCCTTAGGGGGAATGGCCCTGAGCGTCGTGGCGATGTTCTTATCCGCATTTGGATATTTAACTCCTGTATCTGGAGCGATCGTCCAGGAGGGGATCGACGTGCTGGCCGTCCTCAATGCGATGCGTGCGGCTTGGCCGCCGAAAAACCTCTCCGACGTGTGATTGTTTCCGAGGACAGGATAACACGATTCGATTCTCCGGCCGTAGCCACCTACCCCGGCCGTAGCCACCTGTCGCCAGACGGTGGAGGCCTCAAGTGGCACGTAGCCACCTGTCGCCAGACGGTGGAGGCTTTCCTCGCGCCGCCGTCGACCGCTTGGCAGCGGATGGCTACGGGAAACGACCCAAAGGAAAAAGGGTTACTTCTTCAGACGCCGCTTAGCCGTTACCCCCCTAAACCAAACACCATCCCTATCACCAGTGTTTTGGCGACTCGCGCGACTCGAAAAACGACTCGATTTTCGGTGCGCGACGCGAAATACAACGCCGCAGGCGCTATGCACCGAGTTGCATGGGCGCTACAGGACTCCAAAGCAATTGGCCAGATATGCGAAAAACCCTT